>OFDN01000020.1_pt1 | contig 213582 bp, 217 predicted proteins | sample 1520971 | NCBI WGS metagenome assembly OFDN01 (sample SAMEA94257418, study PRJEB24077) | hot springs metagenome | biome: Aquatic biome; feature: Geographical feature; material: Water | place: India | collected 2012-06-12 | depth 5 m
ACTCTGGAAATTCCAAGTGGGTTCTGGCGTGATTGGTAATGCATTCACATACGGTCACAAAGGTAAACAACACGTTGGCGTGCTATCAGGTATCGGTGGCTGGGCTGGTGTAGCGATGAACCTTGGTATGACTAACGACACAGACGCACTTGGTGCTGCTGGTGGTTACAAAGAGTTAACAAAATACAACGCTGCTCCTGGCGGCGGTGCATTGTCAGTATTCTCACTGTAATTTAAGCTTGCTTAAGTTATAACGTTAATACGTTAACTCAGCTTTAATTAGCAAAAAACACCCCACTTCGGTGGGGTGTTTTTTTTTGTGTTTAGGCTATATACAGTTGCATGGTGTGATGAAGCAATTTCAAAAAAGCGGCCTCAAATTGACTAAATTAGGAATGTATACAGATTAGTATGCTAAAGTTTTGCGAATTAGTTACAATGCTTGATTGCTGTTGCTGATAAGAAGAACTTTTGCGGTAAGTGGTACTCTGAACAGTGTGTTTAATGAGTACGTAAACTTAAATAATATGGGGATTGAAACGATGTTAAAACAATTACAAAGCTTGTTGGTGTGTGTGGGTTTGGTCATGGCTGCTAATCAAGCTTGGGCAGAAGATACAATCGAGAAAGTTTTGGACGATAAAGAATTACCTTCACTGAATGCTGATGAAGGCCGCATTGGTGAGATTCGACGCGTAGCCGATGATACAGAGTTTAGAGTATGTGCAGACCCAGATAACATGCCGTATTCAAATCTAAAAAAAGAAGGTTTTGAAGATAAAATTGCCGAGGTATTGGCCAATGATCTGGGTAAAAAGCTTTCATATGTTTATGCTTATAACCGTCAAGGCTTTTTAAGAAACACCATTAATGCGATGCGTTGTGATGTCATTATTGGTACAACGTCAGACTATGATGCCTTAAGAACCTCTAAGCCTTACTATCGATCAGGCCATGTATTTGTATGGCGCAAAGACAGTGGTTACAACATTACAAACTGGGATTCTCCTGATTTGAAAAAGGGTGTGATCGGCGTAATTGGACAAAGTCCGGCCACTATTCCATTGCGTGATCACGATTTAATGGCTAACGCCAAACCCTACCGTATGCAACGCGACTTGAACCTGCCAACTAGTTTTCTAGTGGACGATTTAGTCAAGAAGGAGATTGATGTTGCCATCATGTGGGGTCCAATTGCTGGCTATTATGCGAAAAAATCTCCGGTGCCAATGGAAGTTGCATTTATTCCTGAATACAATAATGTAGATTTAAAAGGGAAAGAGTATTGGAATATTTCTGTGGGCGTGCGTAAAAAAGACAAAGCACGTATGGCTGAAATAGACGCTGCATTAGAGCGCAACAAAGATAAAATTGCAAAAATCCTTGCAGACTATGGTATTCCAACAGTGCCAGTTGTTGAAGGTGATAGTGTGTTTAAAAAAGGTAACTAATTTAAGTATTTAAGATGACACAATTTTAAAAAACATGTAGTATTTCGCGATTGTTTGATAGCAGATTTTTGTTAATAAATTGTGTCAACCAAACAAGTAATAGTTCGTTAAATGAACATACGTTGGGCAATGCGCTTAGCATGAACAAAACGTAGCTCATTTTTGTGATATAGATTAGGAGATAACATGTTAGGCAACAAAGCATTAAAGTCAACCTTATTTGTTGGTATGTTGACATTAGCGGGTCTTACACTTTCATTTCAAGCAAATGCAGCGTGTAATTTAGTATCAAACAAAGATGGTAGCGCACTGCCAATTAAAGTGGCTGATGATGACACTCCAGAGGCGAAACAGTTTTTAGAAACTTGTGTAAATCCATACACCAAAAAATTTATTGCAGACCCAGAAGCTGCGAAGGCTGGTAAAAAACTGTACAACTACAACAACTGTACAGGTTGTCACGGCGGTAACTTAGAGGGTGTGATGGCTCCAGCGCTACATAAAGGTGGTGGTAACGACATCTATGACGGCAAATGGACATATGCTAAAAACAAGACTGATAAGGGCATGTTTGAGACTATCGCTGGTGGTGGTGCAAATACATCAGTAAGTAACCGTGGCGTGATGCTAGTTTTCCACAAACAAGTGCCTGGTCACTTGGATACTGGTTTGTCTACTGATGATATCTTAAAGATTGTTGCATTCATCAGAACTAAATACAGAGGCGACGACGAAAAAACATGGTTGAAATAATATTGGCTTAGGCTGATGTAATTTAAACCCAAATGTAAGAAATAAAACGGCTACCATTGAGAAACGGTAGCCGTTTTATTTTGTTCTTTAAATCATCCGTACCAGTTGCTATGACCAGAGAATATGAATTCTCTTAGTAGACCTTGTAGATTACGTGTATGTAACAAAATCAAAAGGTTGCTGTATAATTGGCTTAGAGTTTTTTCATTTAATAGAAAACATAGATATACATAGGGGTAGATGATGAACAGTGTGAAATTTGGCATAACTTTAGCTATGCTGATGGCGTTTTTAACTGCTTGTAATTCTGAGAATTCGACAGGTTCAGCAACGGGTGACAAGCCAGCGGCTAGCGCTGCGTCTGGCAAGTCTATTGAATTTGTGGATACACAAGAAGGTAAACCACTAGTGATTGATGCTGCTTTGTTTGATACTCCAGCAGCAAAAGAATTTTTAGCTACCGGCAATAATCCTTATATTGGTAACGCAGAAGCGATTGCGAAAGGTAAAAAAGTATTCCAATTGTATTCATGTACCCAATGCCATGGTCCGGAAGCGAAAGGCCAAGTAGGCCCAGGTTTAACAGGCCCAAATTATAAGTACCCTAAAAATGCGACAGACAAAGGTATGTTTGAAACTGTGTGGCATGGTACCAATGGCGGTATGGGCGCTAAAGGTGTTGGTTTGATGGATCCAACAGATCCAAAAAATGGCATTACGCCAGATGAATTATTGAAAATTATTGCTTGGGTGCGTAGTATGGGTTCACCTGCCCCGGCAGCAAGCTAAACAGATGTTTTGGTTACGGCGCGCTTGCTATCATGGCAGGCGCGTTTTTGTTTATAAAAGAGGTATATTTTGAGTTCAGAAACCGATTTACATCATGTCATTATCGTGGGTGGAGGTGCTGGTGGTTTGGAGCTGGCTACCCGCTTGGGCGATAGTCTTGGAAAAAAGAAAAAAGCGCAGATTACGCTAATTGATTGTACCCGTACTCATGTATGGAAACCGTTGTTACATGAAATTGCTGCTGGCAGCATGGACCCAGATCGCCACGAACTGGAGTACTTAGCGCAAGCGCATTGGCATCATTTCAACTTTCGTTTAGGCCGGATGGATGGCTTGAATCGTAGTACACGCGAAGTGACCATTACGCCCTATATTGATGAAGATGGCAATGAGGTCATTCCACGCCGAACCTTTAAATACGATACGTTAGTGATTGCTGTAGGCAGTACGACGAATGATTTTGGTATTAAAGGTGCGCGCGAGTACTCACTGGCATTGGATACCCAAGAGCAGGCACAAAAATTCCATCGCTATTTGCATAATGCATTGCTACGTGCACAGACACAAACCACGCCACTCAAGCCTGGCCAACTAGAGGTTGCGATTGTGGGGGCAGGTGCAACCGGCGTTGAGTTAGCTGCAGAATTGCACAATACCACCCGCGAGTTGGCTGCTTATGGGTTAGATAAGATTGATCCGGACCGCGATGTAAAAATTTCATTGATTGAAGCTGGCGATAGAATTTTGCCGGCGTTACCAGTCAAGATGTCATTAGCCGTGGATGTGGAATTACGCAAATTGCGTGTGAATGTCTTTACCGGTGAGCGCGTGACCGAGGTCTCGGATAAAGGTGTTACGACGCATAGTGGTCGATTCATTCCTGCAGAATTAGTGGTTTGGGCGGCAGGGATTAAAGCACCAGATTTCTTAAAAGACATCGACGGTTTGGAAACCAACCGTATTAATCAATTGGTAGTTAAGCAAACCTTGCAAACCACATTGGATGACAATATTTTTGCACTAGGGGATTGTGCTGCTTGTCCATGGCTTGGCCATGATGGCAATGTGCCTCCTCGCGCGCAGGCTGCACACCAGCAAGCCTCGCTATTAATCAAATCAATTAAAGCACGTGTTGCGAATAAAACCGAAATGCCAGAGTACCACTATACCGATTATGGTTCATTGGTGAATTTAGGTAGATATTCTACCGTCGGTAGTTTGATGGGTGCGGTATCCGGCGGCAGTATGTACATTCAAGGATTGTTTGCGCGTTTGATGTATCGTTCGCTATACAAAATGCACTTAATGGCTTTACATGGAGTGTTATCAGTGGCGATGCATTCGATAGGTCGATTGATTTCGCGTAGAACCGAACCGCACGTTAAATTGCACTAGAGCTTAAATTGCTTTAGGGCATTTAAGAAAGATAGTTAAAATAGAACAAACTTACGCGCTCATTTGGGCGCGTAAGTTTTTTTATGGTACATCTTGTTGATGATGCTCATGCTTAAGATGATGAATGTGCCGAAGGCAATAATAATAAAATTCATCGACACTTGTGCTTTCACCATCAGTAAGTAAAAACCCAGCATCACTAAAATACCAATGTGCTCATTAAAGTTTTGAACCGCGATAGAGTGACCAGCACCAATCAAATGATGGCCTTGGTGTTGCAATAAGGCGTTCAGCGGAACTACAAAGTAACCACTCAGCACACCAATTAAGAACAATAATGCAGCAGCAGCAATCCAGTGGGTGACAAACACCATTGCGATAACCAACACGCCCATTAAGATGCCAGCGGGTAATACCTTGGTGGACTCTTCAAGCGTGATATATTTCGAAGCGATGATGGAGCCTACGGCAATACCTACAGCCACAGTAGCAACTAGCTGAGTGGATGCTTCAATATTGAAGTTAAGCGCAAGGGCCGCCCAAGCAAGCACCACCAAGCGCAACGTCGCTCCCGCACCCCAGAACAACGTGGTAACTGCTAGGGATACTTGGCCTAAAGGGTCTTTCCAAAGCGATACAAACGCATGCCAAAAGTCTTTCATCATGTAGGAAATGCTTTTGTTTTCCAGTTTTAACTCAATCGGCATTTTTGGAATGAAGTAATTAAAAATCGCGGCGCCAACATATAACCCTGTAATCACATACATGGCGAAATGTGGGTTATCACTAGCCAATTTCCCACCCACGATGGCCCCTGCAATAATCGCGGTCACGGTAGAGCCTTCCATCCAACCGTTGGCTTTGACTAATAAATGGCTAGGCAGTAACTCAGTCAGAATGCCATATTTGGCTGGCGAGTAGGCGGCTGCTCCTATTCCAACAATGCCATAGGCGTAGAGAGGTGGTAGGCCAAAGATCATGGATACACACCCCACCACTTTGATGGTGTTGGACGCAAACATGACACTGCCTTTGGGAAAGGCGTCTGCGATAGAACCCACAAAAGGGGCCAACAGAATATAGGAAATAACGAAGAACTGTTGCAGCAACGGTGTGTGCCAGTTGGGGGCTTGCATTTCTGCAAGTAGAGCGATAGCTGCAAACAGCAAGGCATTATCTGCCAAGGCAGATAAGAACTGGGCGACTAAAATAATATAAAAACCAGACTGCATGTTGGATGTTGAATAGCATTGACGCTATGTCAGACGGATCCCCTAAAATTAAAACTGAGTGAGCATAACACAGACATGCTCATTTATTAGTTATAGTGATTCTGCTGCAAAATCGGCAAGTCTTGAGCGCTCGCCTCGGACCAGAGTGACATGACCATTGTGCTGCCACCCTTTAAATCGATCGACTACATAAGTTAAACCGGAGCTACCTTCAGTCAGGTATGGCGTATCAATTTGCGCGATATTGCCTAAACACACCACTTTGGTGCCAGGGCCAGCACGTGTGATGAGCGTTTTCATCTGTTTTGGCGTCAGGTTCTGCGCTTCATCAATAATTAAGAACTTGTGCAAAAATGTACGACCGCGCATAAAGTTAAGGGATTTTACTTTGATGCGAGTGCGAATCAGGTCTTGCGTCGCTGCACGTCCCCATTCTCCTGCATCCTCATCGGTCTTGTTGAGCACGTCCAGATTATCCTCTAGCGCGCCCATCCATGGGGCCATTTTCTCCTCTTCTGTTCCGGGTAAGAAGCCAATATCTTCACCTACAGGCACTGTCACGCGGGTCATGATGATTTCAGAGTAAATTTTCTTATCTAAGGTTTGCGTAAGCGCCGCGGCAAGCGTCAGTAAGGTTTTACCGGTGCCCGCTTGTCCAAGCAATGTGACAAAGTCAATTTCAGGGTCCATGAGCAGATTGAGTGCGTAATTTTGCTCACGGTTTCTCGCTACAATGCCCCAGACGCTATGCTTAGGATTGGTATGGTCATGAACCACCTCAAGCACCGCAGTGTTATCCTCGATTTTGCGTACAATCGCATTAAATGGTTTATCAAACTCATAAAAAATAAACTCATTAATTAAAAACGACTTTACCAGCGGGCCGGAAATCCGGTAAAACATTCTCCCAGCCTCTTGCCACGACTCCATCGCTTTACTGTGCTTCTCCCAAAAATCTTGGGGCAGTTCGCGTATGCCGGTATAGAGCAAATCGCTGTCTTCAAGCACTTTGTCATTGAAGTAATCCTCAGCTGCTACACCCATGGCACGCGCTTTAATGCGGATGTTGATGTCTTTACTGACTAAAATGACTTGGCGGTTGGCGTGGCGTTGCTGTAAATCAAGTACAACACCAATAATTTGGTTATCGGCTTTGCTGCCCGCTAATCCTGTCAACTCTTTGATGACTTGCTGGGTTTGCAGAAAGAGGCGACCAGTGAGATGGCGATTGTTGTTGATGGCTAGTGGACAGCCCAATTCCAAATTGGTGAGATCGGTGCCGACAATCTCTTCTAGATAGCGGCTTGCTTGGCGGGCATTTCGCGCTACTTCTGTTAAGCCTTTTTTGTTGTTATCCAACTCTTCTAAGGTCACCATGGGTAGGTAAATGTCATGCTCTTCAAAGCGGAACAGTGAAGAGGGATCATGCATCAGAACATTGGTATCTAATACAAAAAGTTTGGTTGCCTCAGCAGTTTTTTTCGCCATGATTAAGTTGCTATGTTGATAAGGATTGAATAAAAGTAAGTACCTCTAGTGCGTGTCCGTCCACTTTCACACCGCGCCATTCGCGAACTACTACACCCTGTGGGTTGATCACAAATGTACTGCGCTCGATACCTCGTACTTGTTTGCCATACATATTTTTCATTTTGATGACGCCAAAAATATTACAAGCAACTTCCTCAGTATCGGCAGCCAATTCGAAAGGAAAGCTAAATTTAGCTTTGAAGTTTTCGTGAGATTTCACACTATCACGAGAAATGCCGATAATTTCTGCATTCGCCTGCTTGAACTCGGCGTATGCATCTCTAAACTGCATGCCTTGTGTGGTGCAACCAGGGGTAGCGTCTTTGGGGTAAAAATACACCACCACATATTGACCTAAAAAATCAGAAAGCTTGAAAGTATTGCCTGAAGTAGCTGGAAGTGTAAAGTCTGGAACGGGTTGGTTTAGCATAGTGTTCGTCATGTCCTAATGTGTCCATTGTTCTAAAAAAAAGAGAATAAGGCAAGTTTAATCGTAAATTAATTTGCGCCTAATTCGGACAATACGGGGATTGGGTAGTTGCTACAGCGTAGAACTATTGTGGTAGCGATATTTTAATGCGCGTGCCCTGCGGTTCTGCCGGCATGAATTCAACTTGTCCATTCAACACTTCGCATACTTTGAATGCAAATGGAATGCCTAAACCAGTGCCGAAACGCTTGGTGGTAGGGCCAGGGCTCAACGCGTGGGGGTCGGGCACGAATGGCATGCCAGTGCCTTCGTCACGGATGGTAATTTCTAGCAGATGACGTGTAAGTGTAGCGCTAAGATAGATGGAAGACTGTTTGGGTGATGCTTCGATTGCATTCAAAAGAAGATTGTAAAGCACCTGCTCTAACAGATGTTCATCAGTCAAAATATCATCTTTGACTTTACTGAGGTCGGTTACCAACTGTATTTTTTTCTCGCTCAGTTTGAGTGCCAGAGGCCCGGTGCCGCCCTGCACAATGTTACTCAGCTTGGCGGGGTTGAGCTGTGGCTTAATTGGGTTCAGGTAGGCTAATAAGGCACCGGTCCATCGCTCTAAGCGGTCTACCGTCGTCATAATGCCTTGTAAAGACTCGCGCGTGTCTTTATCGTGCTCAGGGCTATCTGCAATTTGTGCTGTTGCACGTATGCTGGCTAACGGGTTGCGGATGTTATGTGCAAGCATGGGCACTAGCAACCCGAGTGCCGCTTGTTTTTCTGTGCGCACCAACGCGTCACGGCTCAGTGATAAATCCTCCGCCATTTTGTTGATTTCTTGTGACAGCGTGGCCAATTCTTTGGCACCGGTTTCCGGGACTTTGTGAGCAAGATTGCCCGCGCTGATCTCCTGAGTGGCACGCATCATCGCATTGATAGGATTGACAATGGATTTTTTGAGAAACAGCCGCGAAAAGAACAGTAAAATTCCCGCCAACAATACGGGGATGCTCAATATGGCGATAGAGCTTGATTTCGCTTCAGCCAAACGCGTTTTTAATTCGTCCTGCTTCTGTCCAAGTAGTACTTCTGCACGTTTTGATACGTCTTCGTAACGCGAAAAAATACCTGTTTCAATATCTTTGTACAAGGTCTTTTGCGTATCGCTGCCGGGTCGTGCTTGGTAGCGATAAAATAGTGCTGGAGCTTCATTCACAAAGATGCGGTAGTTTTGCTCAATCTCGGCAATGGCTTTTTTTTCCTCATTACCACTGGCAATCGATTTTAACTCTTCAAAATGCTTGAGTACCGACTGTGTGTAAGCGTTGTACTCATCGAGCGCCTCGCCATCTTGTAAAAAGAAAGCGTCAAACAGTTCTTTCATTTGGCGATATAAATCACCACGGACTTGATAGATCTCTTGCACTAGTAAATTGATGCGCTGAGATTCTTTTGATGTTTTATCCCAAATATGGATGCCATAAGCGCCACTGATGACAGCCAGCAAAATGAGTGCAATAAAGATGAGCTCATGGGTGAGAAGCAGGTCACGTAACGATTTTGAGTTGCGTGATTGCGGCATAATTAGGCGAGTTTGAAGCCAACAGTCACAGTGATTTTATCGACATGACCACGCAGAATATCTTGCATGTATTGTTTGAGATTAGAGCGTTTAACTGCAGCGATGGCAGCGTCATCTAATGAGCTGTTGCCGCTTGATTCAGCGATGGCTACGTTGGTTACATTGCCGGCATGATCAATGCTAATTTCTAATTTGACATCACCCTCAATCCCACGGGTTTCTGCGATTTTAGGATAACGCTGATTACGTTTAAGCTCACGCTGTACTTGGTTGCGATAAGCAGACCTGGCAGCGTCAATATCACTTTCAGATGGGCCAGTAGCTTGCGGTGGTTCAGGTGGTGGAGGCGGGGGGGCTACAAAGGTAGGTTTGGCCTCTTCTTTGGGCGCAACAGAGATGACTTCTGGTGGTGGTGCAGGTGGTTGTGGCTCGCTATTGGCTTGTGCGATCGGCTCTTTAATGGGTTGTGGCTCAATCGGCTTCTCAATTTTCTTGATGGGTTTTGGGAGCTCTTTGATAGGTTCCGGTTCCACTGGTGTGGGTGGCGCAGGCGTTACTTCGGGTGCGGCTTCTGGCGGTGTAGGCTGTACCAACTCAATGGTGAGTTCTTGCTGCTGTGGCTGGTCAATACTGAAGTCAAAGTTAGGCACCACAACCGCAATTAGGACGTGCAAAAGTATGGAACAAATAAGTGTCCATATCAGCAAGTGCTCGTTGCTTTTTGAGTGTGTAATCAAGGCTTCCAAAATCGTGCTTTAAAGTTAATTTTGTGCAGCCCGAGATTATACTATAGTTGAAATCCAAATGAGAAAGCGCGCTCGAGTTGGTTTATAGCAACCAATAAATAATGGTTATGTTAAATGATTCCTTCGAACAGTTGCACATTGACGGTTTCGCCGGCATTGAGTTGACCAATATCTTCGCATAGCACAATAAAGCAGTTGGCTTGGCTCATGCTGCTTAAAACACCAGAGCTTTGGTTTGGTAAAGGCTTGACTCTCCAGCCACCTTCAACCTCGTACAGCAGGCCACGTTGAAACTCAGTGCGTCCCTGTGCTTTTTTTATCGGTTCGGTACAGATCACTTGAAAGCATGGAAAGGGCTTAACTGTCGCGCCCATGATCTGCAATAACGCATCACGCACAAACTGATAAAACGTCACCATGGTGGCCACAGGATTGCCTGGTAGGCCAAAGTAATGCGCGCTGTGATTGCCTGTGTGAATCTTGCCGTATGCGAGTGGTCGGCCAGGTTTCATATTGATTTTCCAAAATAGCACATCGCCGTGCTTAGCCAGCAAGGCCTTCATATGATCGGCTTCACCTACCGATACTCCACCGCTAGTAATCACTGCATCGTGCTCAGCGGCTGCAGTCAGCAACGCCTGTTCTAGTAATTGAGGGTTGTCTGGTATCGCGCCTAAATCGCTAATCTCTACCCCAAGACGCTGCAGCATCCCATAAAGTGTGTAACGATTGCTGTCGTATATCTGACCTTCAGCCAAAGGTTTTCCCACTCCGACTAATTCATCCCCAGTGCTAAAAAAGGCGACTTTCAAACGTCTGTAAACGTTCACATTGGGCACGCCAAGTGATGCCAGTAATCCTAAATCTGCTGGCTTTATGATGTGTCCAAAGGCCAATACTGTTTGACCTGATTTTAAATCTTCGCCTGCAAGCCGAATATTTGCACCCAATTTTGGTAGTTCTGTAATGTTTAATTGGTCACCATTCGTAATGACTCGTTCTTGCATGACAATAGTATCTGTACCCGCTGGAACTACTCCACCCGTCATAATTCTCACGCATTCGCCTGCTGAAACGGCACCGTTATATGGCTTTCCTGCAAAAGCAGTACCTACAATCTTTAACGGTTTGGCACCATCCGCATGCAGAAATGCGTAACCATCCATTGCGGAGTTGTTGTGGTTAGGCACATTGCATGGCGATACAACCTCGCTTGCAATCACGCGCCCTAAACTATCGTGGATAGACAAGACTTCATGACCTGATACCGTATGCAAGTATTGCTGTATGTATCGTTTCGCCTGTGTCACAGACATGGCGTTAGGGTCGTAGTCCTCCATGCAGCTAGGGTTGGTCATCAATTCGGTTAGGCTGGGTGTTGTCGTCATGGGTTTATTTAGATGGTGTAAAAGTGTGTTGTATTAACTTTGTAGGGGTCTGAACGAATCTATCTTTAAGCTACTGTCTGAAGAGAAAATAGCAAGTTTGACAGCTTGGATTTCATGGTTGATCGTCCAGCCGTGCAACATCTTGCAGGGTGTTGAGGTTGGTAAACGCTTCAGCGCAGTCATCAAACATGACCTCGGTGTAACGGAGCGACTTCTGCCAAGCGCTCACCTTGCGCTCACCTGCTTGAATCGCTGTGGCAAGTGAGGGGAGTGTTGATGTTCTGCACAGGCTAATCACAGGGTGTACGTCACCATTGCTTTTTGCCACCGCAATATCAGCATTGAGTTCGGTCAATTCACAGTAAAGTCGATTTGCGATATTCATAGGAAGATACGGAGAGTCGCAAGGCACTGTCAGTAAGTAGGGATGTTTAGCTTGCGATAAGCCAATATAAAAACCTGCCAAAGGACCAATAAAATCAGCTTGCGCATCAGAAAAAACAGAGATGCCAAAAGACTGGTATCTAGGAAGCTCGCGGTTGGCATTGATAAATATCTCATCCACTTGAGGCTGTATGCGCTCAATAACATGCTGTACCAGGGGTTTACCATTGAGATTGACCAAGCCTTTATCAAGCCCACCCATGCGAGTAGCCCGCCCACCAGACAATATGACTGCAGAAATGGCCACTAGCCACCTGTGTGTGACATGAACCTGACCACAGCAGGCGCGGCCCGTTTTAAATCAAAGTCGTGTCCTTTGGGTTTGATCGCCATGCTATTCAAAATAGCTTGCTTGAGTGGTCCGTCGTCATTGGGATGTTCACGCAATAAAGGCATCAAATCCACTTTGTCGTCATGTCCTAAACATAAAAACAATTCACCCTTACAACTAATCCGCACACGATTGCAGCTTTCACAAAAGTTATGTGAATGCGGTGAAATAAAACCAATTTTGGTGTTAGTGTTGGCCACTTGCCAATAACGTGCCGGGCCGCCACTGTTATGGGTGCTAGCGATAAGTGAGTGCTTGCTTTGCAATGCTTTGAGTGTGTCGGCATTGCTCAAGAAAGTGCTGTCACGAGCGTGGTTAACTTCGCCCAGTGGCATTTCTTCGATAAAGCTAATGTCTATCTTATTGGCAATGGCAAAGTTCACTAAATCATCCGCTTCGTCATTGTTAATGCCGCGCATCAGCACCGTATTGAGTTTGATGCCTTCAAACCCAACCGCAATGGCAGCTTTAAGACCATCAAGCACTTGTTGTAAATTTCCAATGCGGGTAATTTGCTTGAATCGTTCTGTTTGCAAGCTATCTAGAGAGATATTAATACGCTTGACGCCTGCTTTTTTCAACGCGCTGGCATGTTTGCTGAGTTGGCTTCCGTTGGTTGTCAGTACTAACTCATTCAATCCTTGAAGCTGACCAACCTCTTCAAATAACCATAGAGCATTTTTGCGCACCAGTGGTTCGCCACCGGTAATGCGTACCTTGGTGACCCCCAGCTGCACAAAGGCGCGCACAATCCGTGCACATTCTTCCAATGACAGTAATTCATCCCGCGGCAAAAACGTCATATCTTCGCTCATGCAATACTGGCAACGGAAATCACAACGGTCAGTAATAGACAGTCTTATGTAATCCACTTGGCGGCCAAATTGATCAATCAATTTGGGAGAGGTGCTTGCATGAATAGTCATTGCGCTAATGGTTTTAATGAAAATACATCATAAATGGAACAAGCCTATATTCTATGCGCTTTTTTGCCTTTAACAAGCTTTTGATTAGGTATATGATTACATGGTTAACTTTGATTATTAAGCGCTTGGGGAATGTTTTGACAACAGTACTAACTTCACAGGAAAAAGCCAGAATTGATGCGCAAATTCAAGCGCATCAACACATGCCTGGCGCTCTATTGCCTGTATTACATGCCATACAAAATGATTTGGGTTATGTGCCAGAAGAGGCGTATCCGCAAATAGCTCACGCTTTGGCATTGTCGGTGGCAGAGGTGCACGGTGTGGTGACGTTTTATCATCATTTTAGAAGGCATCCGGTGGGCAAACATGTGTTGCAAATTTGCCGCGCTGAATCTTGCCAGGCGATGGGCGCGGAACAGCTGGAATCACATATCAAATCTACCTTAGGGATTGACTATCACCAGACCACTGCGGATGGCGCAATTACCTTAGAGCCAGTCTACTGTTTGGGCAACTGTGCTTGCTCACCAGCAGTGCTGATGGACGAGGAACTGTATGGTCGCGTCGATAGTCAAAAAATAGCAGAGATTATCCATGAGGCGAGGGCTGCATCATGATTAAAGTATTTGTTCCTCGTGATTCCACGGCGCTATCTTTAGGTGCTGACAAAACTGCTAAAGCGATTGCAGCAGAAGCACAAAAACGTGGTATTGAAATTGAGCTGGTTCGCAATGGATCACGTGGCTTGTTCTGGTTAGAGCCGTTTGTCGAAGTGGCTACTGACAAAGGGCGTGTGGCTTTTGCGCCAGTGCAACCTAAAGATGTACCAAGTTTATTCGACGCGGATTTCTTACATGCAGGCGCACACCCACTTAATTTAGGTCTAACCGAAAAGTTAAGTTGGCTTAAAAAGCAACAGCGTCTCACGTTTGCACGCGTTGGCATTACTGATCCAGTCTCTTTGGACGATTATATTGCGCACGATGGTTATAAAGGCCTTACGAATGCGCTCAAATTGACAGGTGCGGAGATTGTAAAAACAGTCACAGATTCTGGCTTGCGTGGGCGTGGAGGTGCAGCGTTCCCTACAGGGATCAAGTGGAACACTGTTTTGAATGCGCCAGCAGATCAAAAATACATTGTTTGTAATGCCGACGAGGGCGATTCTGGTACCTATTCTGACCGCATGGTGATGGAAGATGACCCATATGTGTTGATTGAAGGCATGACGATTGCGGGTGTGGCTGTGGGTGCAACCCAAGGCTATATTTATTTGCGCAGTGAGTACCCACATGCACTAAAAGTACTAAATGAAGCCATCGCCAAAGCAAATCAAGCTGGGTATCTGGGTGACAATATTTGTGGCTCGGGCAAAGCATTTCATTTGGAAGTGCGCCGTGCAGCAGGTGCTTACGTTTGTGGCGAGGAAACCTCGCTGTTGGAAAGCCTAGAGGGTAAGCGCGGTCTTGTACGCTTTAAACCACCACTGCCAGCCATTGAGGGGTTGTTTGGTAAGCCTACAGTGGTCAATAACGTGATTTCACTTGCTACCATTCCTATCATTTTGGATAAAGGTGCGCAGTTTTATGCGGATTACGGCATGGGCCGTTCGCGAGGCACGTTGCCCATCCAGTTGGCGGGTAACTTGAAACAAGGTGGCTTGGTCGAACTGGCTTTTGGCGCAACTTTGCGTGAGTTGCTGTATGACTTTGGCGGAGGTTCTGCTTCTGGCAAGCCAATCCGTGCAGTACAAGTAGGTGGTCCGTTAGGCGCTTATCTGCCTGAAAGCCAGTTTGATACCCCACTGGATTACGAAGAGTTCTCTAAAATTTGGGCGGTGTTAGGTCATGGCGGCATTGTAGCGTTTGATGAAACCGTCGACATGGCCAAGATGGCACGTTATGCATTTGAATTCTGCGCAATTGAAAGTTGTGGCAAATGTACGCCTTGCCGCATTGGTTCAACGCGTGGGGTCGAGGTGATGGATAAAATTACATCGGGTAAAGACCACGCAAAAAACATTCAACTTGTGCGAGATTTGTCCGATACTATGTTAAATGGCTCTCTATGCGCGCTTGGCGGAATGACGCCTTACCCAGTGCTCAGCGCATTGAATCATTTCCCCGAAGATTTTGGTTTGAATAAGAAGGAAGTTGCTGCCTAAACGGGCAGCAAAGGATACGACATCATGGATGACATTAAATACGACGCCAACAAAGATTACGGCACGCCTAAAATCGTGAGCGACAAAATGGTGACGCTCAATATCGATGGGGTGTCTGTCACCGTGCCTGAAGGCACTTCGATTATGCATGCAGCACAATTGGGTGGTGTAACAGTGCCTAAGCTCTGTGCAACCGATTCGCTGGAGCCTTTTGGTTCTTGCCGTTTGTGTTTGGTGGAAATTGAAGGACGTCGTGGCTATCCTGCCTCATGCACTACACCGGTAGCAGAAGGCATTAAGGTCAAAACACAGACCTCTAAACTGGCTGATGTGCGTCGTGGCGTAATGGAGTTGTATATTTCAGATCACCCTTTGGATTGCCTGACTTGCGCAGCCAATGGTGATTGCGAACTGCAAGACATGGCGGGCGCGGTTGGCTTGCGTGAAGTGCGTTATGGCTATGAGGGTGAAAATCACCTAAATTCAGTTAAAGACGAATCGAATCCGTATTTTACCTTTGATCCAAGCAAATGCATTGTCTGCAGCCGTTGCGTGCGCGCCTGTGAAGAAACACAGGGTACGTTTGCACTGACCATTGAAGGGCGCGGCTTTGGTAGTAAAGTGTCTGCGGGTAATGAGCTGTTTATGGATTCAGAGTGCGTATCGTGCGGTGCCTGTGTGCAAGCTTGCCCTACCGCTACCTTAATGGAAAAAACGGTGATTGAAGCTGGTACGCCGGAACATAAAGTCACCACTACTTGTGCCTATTGTGGTGTGGGCTGTAGCTTTGACGCCGAAATGAAGGGTGAGGAAGTGGTGCGAATGACACCCAATAAAGACGGTGGTGCTAACCATGGCCACTCTTGTGTGAAAGGCCGTTTTGCCTGGGGTTATGCTACTCACCAAGACCGCATTACGACGCCGATGATTCGTAAGAGTATTCATGACCCATGGCAAAAAGTGGGTTGGGAAGAAGCGATTAACTACGCTGCTAGCGAGATTACGCGTATTCAAGCCAAATATGGGAAGGACTCAGTAGGCGGTATTACCTCTTCACGTTGTACCAACGAAGAAGTGTATGTCACTCAAAAATTGGTGCGTGCCGTGTTTGGTAGCAATAACGTCGATACCTGTGCACGGGTCTGCCACAGCCCAACTGGCTACGGCTTAAAACAAACGTTAGGTGAGTCAGCTGGCACGCAAACGTTTGATTCCGTCATGAAATCCGATGTGATTTTAATCATTGGTGCCAACCCAACCGATGGCCACCCAGTCTTTGCCTCCATCATGAAACGTCGTTTACGTGAGGGTGCAAAGCTGATTATTGCCGACCCACGCGCCATTGATTTGGTGGAAAACTCACCGCATGTGCGTGCCGATTACCATTTGAATTTACGTCCTGGCACCAACGTCGCGCTGATTTCAGCCTTGGCGCACGTGATTGTGACCGAAGGCTTGGTTAAAGAAGATTTTGTCAAAGAGCGTTGTGAGTGGGATTCTTATGTGACATGGCGTGATTTTGTCGCCAAACCAGAGAACTCACCCGAGAGTTTGGCAAAAGATTTAGGTGTTGACCCACAAAAAGTGCGCGAGGCAGCAAGGTTGTTTGCCACTGGTGGCAATGCTGCTATTTACTACGGCTTGGGCGTGACCGAGCATAGCCAAGGTTCAACTACTGTGATGGGCATTGCAAACTTAGCCATGGCGACAGGCAATGTAGGCCGTGAAGGCGTGGGTGTGAACCCGTTACGTGGACAAAACAACGTGCAAGGCTCATGCGATATGGGCTCTATGCCACATGAGTTCCCAGGTTATCGTCACGTATCGGATGATGAAACCCGTGCAGAGTTTGAAGCCGCATGGGGTCGACCACTCAGTTCAGATCCGGGCTTACGCATCCCAAATATGTTAGATTTGGCGGCCGAAGGCAGTTTTAAAGCCCTATATTGCGTGGGTGAGGATATTGCGCAATCCGATCCTGATACGCAGCATGTAACCCACGCGTTGGAATCCATGGAATGTGTAATTGTGCAAGACTTGTTCTTAAACGAAACTGCCATGTTCGCGCATGTGTTCTTCCCGGGGGCTTCATTCCTTGAGAAAAGCGGCACTTTTACTAATGCCGAGCGTCGCATCTCACCTGTTCGTCGTGTGATGACACCGAAAAACGGCATGGAAGATTGGGAAATTACCGCCAAATTGTCTGCTGCATTGGGGTATGAGATGAAATACGCCCATGCTAGTGAAATCATGGATGAAATTGCAGCCTTAACTCCTACCTTTAAAGGCGTCAGCTTCAAAAAATTGGATGAGTTGGGCAGTATTCAATGGCCATGCAATGACGAGGCGCCTGAGGGCACGCCTACCATGCATGTGGACGAATTTGTGCGTGGCAAGGGTAAGTTCTTTGTGACTCAGTATGTGCCAACCACAGAAAAAGTGAATGCTAAATATCCATTGATTCTCACCACAGGCCGCATTTTGTCGCAATACAATGTGGGCGCACAAACGCGCCGTACGCAAAACGTGGCATGGCATAAAGAGGATTTAATCGAGATTCATCCGCATGATGCCGAGGATCGTGGCATTCACGAGGGTGACTGGGTGGGCATTACCAGCCGTGCTGGTGAAACGGTACTAAGAGCAACGATTACCGAGCGTGTACAGCCAGGTGTGGTATATACCACTTTCCATCACCCGGAATCCGGTGCAAACGTCATCACTACCGATAATTCGGACTGGGCGACTAACTGCCCTGAATACAAAGTGACTGCGGTGCAAGTGTCCCGTGTGAGCCAACTTTCTAATTGGCAACAAGAGTATCAAGAGTTTAGTGAATCACAAATTCACTTAACTGGTATTTTGCCGTCCAAGCCAGCGGTAGTGGAGTAAGTATACTGGAAATAAGCGTTAGCCATGGCTGATTGGTTTGCAGAAGATGCGCTCTGTCAGCAATTGAGTGCGCAGACTTACGCCGTGCAGCAGTGGCGTAATGGCCAATTTTCCACAGTAGATGATCGCTTGGCGGAAGAGGTGCCAATTGCACTGGTGTACAACGGGGTATCGCATGCAGTCATGCTGGCGAGTCCACGTGATTTAGAAGATTTCGCGCTTGGATTTTCGCTCACGGAAGGCATTGTGCAACAGAAGAGCGATGTTTACGCGATTGAACCGCAGATACAAAGCAATGGCATAGAAGTGCATCTTGAGATTGCCAGCGAGCAGTTTGTAGAGCTGAAAGCACGCAGACGCAGTATGGCGGGGCGAACCGGTTGTGGCTTATGCGGCACCGAAAGCCTCAGTCAGGTATTTCGCCTGCCTGAACAGGGGGATGAAAAGCGCGTGCTACATCCCATTTCGGTACAGAGCGTATTGCGCGCGCATGAGGAAATTCAAGCGCTACAAGTACTGCAACGCGAAACCGGTGCTACCCACGCGTGTGCTTGGGCTGATGCTTCTGGTGCAGTGCAAGTGCTGAGAGAGGACGTTGGTCGGCATAATGCGCTGGATAAGCTAATTGGCGCACTTGCTAGTCAAGAAATCAACGGTGGGTTTGTATTAACGACCAGCCGTGCAAGTTATGAGATGGTGCAAAAAGTAGCCATGGCGGGTTTTGATATGTTGGCGGCTATTTCTGCGCCGACCGGATTAGCGGTACGTATTGCACAAGCCAACCAGATTACATTGTTAGGGTTTGTGCGTCAGCATCACTTAGTGGCCTACGCCCATGCAAACAGAATGGTTTAAAAAAATCATTAATTTAGGCAATATTAATACAGGATAGTGAAGTAATTAAGATGGAAATTGAGAAACTAATCAAAATGGCTAATCAGATAGGTGACTTTTTTGAAGCTTATCCAGATGCCGAACTTGCCAAAAAAGACATCGCTAATCACCTTGAGCGGTTTTGGAATTCGGTTATGATTAAATCGATAGTGGCGCATGTCAAACAGCAGCAAGGAGCTGGCCTACATCCGCGTGTGGTAGATGCTATTCAGCAGCATCTGGCGTAGCTTTACACTTACGCATTGTGATTACTGCGTGTGCTGATATAACCTAAAACTTTCTCTGCGCTCACTGATGCGCTGGCCCTGCCATACCAACTGCCAATCTTCACCTGGCATGACTTTATCCCGGCCACGATTATCCTGAATTAGATATAGATCGCAATTTAACTGTTGTTCTGCTTCTAGCCGATGCGTTTTAATGCCAGCGAAGTAATGCAACAGGTCTTGTTGTGGCTCGCCCAGATGAATACTGTTAACGCATGCAAAGTCAGAGGGTAAAGACTGTTTGAGATCACTGAACACGCTTTGGTATCCTCGCGCAGACTCAATCATCGGTAACCATAGGGTCATGAGCAGCGTCCAGATGCAAGTCATTCCAATCGCCCAGTTGGTGGCTGAGGAACGGTTAGAGTGCTGAGACCTAAATATAGCAAACAGCCAGATAAGCGTAACGGCAGAAGCCAACACAAATGCAACTAAGTCAAATCGTAACTGCGTGATGCCAGATAAATATACCAAGCGCTCTTTAATTTTGGCTGGGCTACCTGTCATCATCGCAGTCCAACCTAGCCATGTTAGGCCACTGAGCAGACCGAATAAAATCAAGCCAAACCAATTGAGCGCGCCGGCAGCACCTCGTTTTAATGTCTCAATGCTGCCGCCAGCCATCGCCGTGAGTGGGATCAATAGTGGCAAGGCAAACACTTCCTTGCGCTCCCCGGCAAAGCCAATCAGCAGTAACACCACCGCAAAAAACACAATCATTAATTGAAAGCGTGGTCTGTGCAGCAGCTGCTCTCTAAAGCGCCAAAGGCCCCATAGTGCCAGTGGTAAAGCCGGCCAAGCATACCATAGCAGCGTTCTGAGAAAGTATAGGTGTAGGCTTTGGTTAAATGTATCTATACTGTTGAACCACCATCCTGCGAATAGTTCTGGCGCATAAAGCCAGCTTAATATCGGCCAAATAAGCAAGAAAGGACTGGCCACTAAAAATGCGATCATACTTACAGTTAAAAAATGGCGAGTACGCCACTGTGTAAATAGCATGGGCAGCACGGCGCATGTGCTAACAATCATCAGCGCAGGTAATAACCCGGTAGAAAGAAAGCTGACAGCTAAGCCTAACCCTAACAAAACCGATGCACGATAGGGGCGCCGCTTGCATAGACCGAGAGCGTAAAATACCGTAGTTAAGCCTGCCAACGCAGAGACAGCAGGCATTAATGTATGCGCACTGATGACTAGACCTAAACAGCCGATGAACACAAAGGTGGTTTGGCGACCAATCCCTTTGTCCCACAACTCTCGTCCTGTCATACCTATCATCAACAAAGTAATAAGCATCCAAACACCAGAACTTAACCTTGCAGCGTCATGAACGGAAAGTATTGGTGTTAGCGCTGACGAGAATGCCGCTGCCACCAGGTAATACAGGGGCGGGTTCTCTAAATGGCTATGGCTGACAGCCATGGGCGTTAGCCAGCTGCCTCCTTCTAGAATGGATTGGATTACGCTAATCGATTGTGATTCAAAAGGCTTCCAGGGCGAATGACCAATCAAGCCAAACAATAACCAGATTGCACACAACACTATTAATAGATGTGTTTTGGCACGCTCACCAACGCGTGCACGTGGGGTAGCCATATTTCCTTGCCAGTCGTGGTCTAGATCGAATTTCATCATCTACAGTCGAAACGCATCAAAAATTAAGTGAGGCAAAATCAATCAAAACAATCATGATTATTGAATGGTATATAAGAAAAACAAAAAAAGGCAGCTAAGCTGCCTTTTCAAACCAACAATCAGCATTACATGCCGTATTTTTGGCGGAATTTCTCAACACGACCAGCGGTATCTACAATCTTTTGTTTGCCAGTGTAGAACGGGTGGCATTGTGAGCAAACTTCAATGTTCATGTCACGGCCATGAGTGGAGCGTGTTTTAAACTTGTTCCCACAGCTACAAGTCACATTGATTTCTGGGTAATTTGGGTGAATTTCAGCTTTCATGCTTTTCTCTCTATGTTAAGCAGTTGCAGTAAACCGCGTATTATGTCCGATTTCTTTCTGCTTTGCAATTGCTTAACTGTAAAAAATAACAGAATGATGCATGGCATTTCGCACCATCATATTATTATTATGGCGAGGCTTCTAGCCGCGACGCATGCTATCGAAGAAGTCACCATTATTTTTGGTAGCCTTGATTTTGTCCAGTAGGAATTCCATCGCTTCCAAATCGTCCATTGGGTAAAGTAATTTGCGTAGGACCCAGATTTTCTGTAATACGTCTTTCTCGATGAGCAACTCTTCGCGGCGGGTGCCGGATTTGTTGACGTTAATCGCGGGGTAGATACGTTTTTCGGCCATGCGGCGATCTAGATGGATTTCCATATTGCCGGTACCTTTAAACTCTTCGTAAATCACGTCATCCATACGAGAGCCTGTATCCACTAGTGCGGTGGCGATAATGGTCAGTGAGCCACCTTCCTCCACGTTACGTGCGGCACCAAAGAAACGCTTGGGTTTTTGCAGGGCATTGGCATCCACACCACCTGTTAATACCTTGCCAGAAGACGGGATGACAGTGTTGTATGCACGAGCTAAGCGAGTGATGGAGTCTAATAGAATCACCACATCTTTTTTATGCTCCACTAGGCGTTTAGCTTTTTCCAGCACCATTTCAGCTACTTGTACGTGACGGGTCGCAGGCTCGTCAAAAGTGGAAGCCACTACTTCACCACGCACAGAGCGCGTCATCTCGGTCACTTCTTCAGGGCGCTCGTCAATCAACAGCACAATCAAAATGACATCAGGGTGATTGGCAGTGATGGCATGTGCGATGTTCTGCATCATCACCGTCTTACCACTTTTCGGGCTGGCCACTAACAAACCACGTTGACCGCGACCAATCGGTGCAATCATGTCAATCACACGGCTGGTTACGTTTTCTTCACCGCGGATATCACGCTCTAGCTTGAGCGGACTGGTTGGGAAAAGTGGTGTTAAGTTCTCAAATAGAATTTTATGTTTGGTGTTTTCTGGGGCCTCGCCGTTCACCATGTCGACTTTCACCAGTGCAAAGTAACGTTCACCGTCCTTAGGGGTGCGAATCTCACCTTGAATGCTATCACCAGTATGTAAGTTGAAGCGGCGGATTTGCGAAGGTGATACATAAATATCGTCTGGGCCTGCTAAATAAGAAGTGTCTGGAGAGCGCAAAAATCCAAAACCGTCTTGCAAGACTTCTAGCGTGCCATCCCCAAAGATACTATCCCCTTTTTTGGCTTTGTTTTTTAAGATGGCAAAAATCAAGTCCTGCTTGCGCATGCGGCTTGCATTCTCAATTTCGTTGGCAATCGCCATTTCAACAAGTTCGGTGACCGGGAGGTGTTTTAAGTCGGATAGATGCATGAGGTTGCTCGCTAGAGAAGAGTGTTGCTAGAGAATGATTGAGGTTTTGGGGAATCTGGTTTCTAGCGTTTAAGAAACCAGATTGTGATATTAGTGCTAATTAAATATTGCTGTCAATAAACGCAGTGAGTTGAGATTTGGATAATGCGCCTACTTTGGTCGCTTCTACATTTCCATTTTTAAACAACATCAGAGTAGGAATGCCGCGGATACCATATTTAGGCGGAGTTTGCTGATTGTCATCAATGTTCAGTTTTGCAATTTTCAAACGGCCAGCATACTCTTTGCTGATGTCGTCCAAAATTGGTGCAATCATTTTGCATGGGCCACACCACTCTGCCCAGTAATCAACTAAAACTGGGATAGGTGACTGCAAAACCTCTTGCTCAAAGCCATCATCACTTAAATGGATAATATGTTCGCTCATTGTTGCCTCGTAAGAAATGGATGTTAACCGTGCCGGTTAGAATTGAATGTTTAAACGTATTTAGATGAATAAATATACTGATGGTAGTATATCAAGATAAATCCTCAGGAATCAAGCTGTATTCAAAACGATCAAAACAAGCGCTACGCTCCAATAACTGTTTGATTTTCAGCTTAGATTTTTTGTTGCCGTCTTTCATTTCGGCGATAGAGTTTTCACCTAAATATCCACTTTCCGTAATAATGGAAACTGGATGATTGAGGGCCTTAATGGCCGGCAATAATAAGGCGTTGGAAACGATGTTGTTAGTCGGTGATTTCACAGTCACAGACTCTGCACTGGGTGACAATAGTTTGATGCCTACTTCAATTTGCTGTGATTTGGTAATAAGCCAAACTACATACCCTAATACCCACGGGCTAAGCTCGCTCTCTTTGATGCTCACTAACTCCCCCACCGCAATCCTGATGTCATGTAAATTGGTGGTTTTGAGCGCGTAACCGTCCGGACTGGTATTGACGACCTCCCAGTAGGAGCGCGTTTCTTCTTTGGCCCGCTTATTGGTTCTAAACAAGATAGAAGATGCTTCTAGGCCTATGGCGACTTCGGCAGCTTGTCTTTTCTCCAGTCTTGCAAACGCACGCGACGTGGCTACACCAAAATGCTTAATCAGATGTTTCAGTAGTTCTTCGTCCACTACTTCTAAGGCTGCCGCGGGCAGTGGTTCACTGTTCTGCGCTTTAGATTCTTGAATATATTTGAGTTGCTGATGAATGTGTCTAGCAACCTCAACCGTCACCAATAAAATATCGGTTTCCACACTGGGTGTGTTTCTATTTTTTAGATATGGCACAGGCGGCTTTTTGGAATCAAGCTCAATTAAAAACACCCCCATCGGTTTTTCAATAAGACCCATACCGCGCAACTCAGCAAATTTAGCCAAGCTGCCTACGTAATGCGACATTTTTCTGATATTGGCTTTGCTCAGACGTTGTGGGTTGGCGAGGTTCATCAGCAACGCTTGGATATACACTAAGTTGATGGTTTTGCTGTTGACGCCGATGGGGTGTTCGGCAACTTCGGTATCCTCTAATCCTAATTGCAAGGCATGAAAGTACACCTTATGCAGATCTGACCATAATGCATCGGAGGGCTGGGTGTAGCACAAATAGTTGACCAATGCTTCATTCTTGAGTGCTTCAACGATGCGTAAAATAACGAGCGAATGTTGTTTGTCTTGCTGAAAATTAATCAGTTTTTGTTTTAAGTCTAGTAGTGCACGCTTGTAGCCATAACCGGTCTCAAGCCAAATCGCCTCTGCCAATGAGGCATGGTTTTTAGCTTCATCAGGCATGGGGACTGTGGCATTGCCATACACTTCTTCCAAATCGTACCCTAACTCATGGGTGATTTTTCTGTAGAGCTCTAGCGTTTGAATGCGTGTGTCGGCATCTATTTTCTGGCGGTTTAAGGTTTTAAGTTCCTCTAGCAAGCGGGAGGCTGCAATAAAAGTCTCTATATGGCTGAGATTTTTGGTGAACTCAATAACCTTTTGCGTACGTGTTTCGGCTAGGGCAACAGATTCTGGTTCTAACGGTGCAAGATTAATACTTAACGACATTCATTGGCTCCCAAGGACTGTTAGGATATTAATTAAAAGAATAGAATTTGTCACTGTTAACCATCACCAATTCTGGAGTACTGTTTGAATTTTCTTAAGAGTATTGCGCTCACTTGCTGTTTGTTAATGTGCCAACCTTTAGCTTTGGCGGTGGAGCAGTCCAAGCCACGATTTAAAGAGTTTGTGTTGATAGATACAGCCGGTAAGCAGCACAAACTGTCTCAATACAAAGGCAAGTGGGTGTTTGTCAATTATTGGGCGACATGGTGCCCGCCATGCTTAGAGGAGGTGCCAGATCTGGTCGCATTATATGACAGCAGGAAGAACAAAGACGTGGTGGTGATTGGTGTGGTCTTCGATTTTGATTCTGAAAAAGAGGTGTTCGACTACGTAGATGATATGTTGATGTCATATCCGATTGTGTTGGGTGACGACGAAGTAAAGGCGCAAATTGGCAGTGCGGACGCACTGCCAACGACTTATGTCTACAACCCACGGGGTGAATTGGTGAAAATCAAACGCGGGTTGGTCACCAAACAATACTTAGAAAGCTTGATGAAATAAGTACTAACTAAGCGGTAATGGTGATTTGTTCACCGGCATCATTCAAAATGCCCAGTTGGTTTTCATTGGCAAATTGAATGAGTTGTTCAAACCCTTCCGGATTCACATCTTTAAGTTTCATATCGACCGACAAGCAACGTACGTTATCCACCAGCTTTGGCTTTAGGTAAGGCGAGTAACGTAGTTTCTTGTCCTCGCCAAAGCTAGCGTAAGTGCTGCACATACGGTCCACCCAATCACTTGGGCGGAATGGTTTGCCGGCCAAGGTGAGGCCTTGAATAATAATTTCTTGTGTTGCCATTGTTTTTTCCAGTGCTAAATGTTGATTAGTTAACGTATTCAAATACCTTAACCACTTTGGTAACGCCATCTGTATTTCTTGCGATATCCACAGCAGCATCCGCCTCCTCTTTAGTGACCAGACCCATAAGATAAACGACACCGTTTTCAGTCACAATTTTCACATAATTGGCAGGAAAGCGATTTTCCGTGACGAACAGTGTTTTTACTTTTGATGTAATGTAAGTGTCGTTGCTACGTGAACCTAATGAGGATTTGGGTTCAATGGTAATTTCATTGGTCACTTGGCGAATATTGGGAATTTCTTTAAGCAAACTCTCCGCTAATGCCTTTTTAGCTTCGTCAGGCACTTCGCCTGTTAGCAAAACGTTACGGTTATAGCTTGTCACATTGACGTGAGAATATTCACCAAGGTTGGTTTCCATTTTCTTCACGGCTTTTAGTTCGATATTTTCATCTTCTACAAAAATACCAGAGGTTCTTCTATCAGCTGCCATTGCGCCACCTGCGGCTGCGCCACCCACAACGGCAGGAACGCATGCGGCGAGTTGTGTGGCAAGTGCGGTTGATAAAATTAGCTTGGTAAATAAATGCATTGTGTACTCCTCAAAAGATTGTGTTTTATTATGAATTTGGTTGTGAATAGTTCGCACTCATGCCCCTTAACACTTAGGTGAAATGATACGCTTTTTATGTTTCGATTGCATTACGCAGCCATTCAATCTGAGACATGTCGGCTTGTTGCATCAATATCGCATCAAAGCGACAAGGTGACTGAATGGCATGCTGCTGAAGATAATGTTGGGCTGTTCGTATCAACTTTTGCTGTTTTTGTGGTGTGATGCTAGTGGCGGCAGAGCCGAATCTGCTGTTGGATCTTAAGCGTACTTCCACAAATACCAAGGTATTACCTTCTTGCATAATCAAATCAATTTCACCATAACGGCAGTGATAATTACTTGCGATTAACTTAAGGCCTTGCTGCGTCAAAAAAGTTGCAGCTAATTTCTCCGCAGCCAATCCTTGGTTATCAGCATTCAGTTTCATGGGCGATGATTTCCATAGGTTTTGTGATGGCTTTCGCTTAAAATAGTTGGATGAACGAACAGGGCATATTATATGTGGTTGCCACGCCAATCGGTAACTTGGGTGACATTACCATGCGTGCGGTTGATACTCTAAAGCAAGTGGATGCCATTGCGGCTGAGGATACGCGACACAGTGCAGGTTTGCTCACGCATTTTGGCATCCATAAAAAATTGATAGCGGTGCACGAGCATAACGAGCAGCAGTCTGCACAGGTATTGTTGCAGCGCATACAGCAAGGTGAGCAAATTGCCCTGATTACCGATGCAGGCACACCTGGAATTAGTGACCCTGGTGCGGTGGTGGTGGATGTGTTGATTTCTCATGGCGTTAAAGTCGTGCCTATTCCCGGTGCAAGTGCTGTGATTGCTGCGTTATCTGCTTCGGGCATCACAAAAGATGCCTTTATGTTTGTGGGTTTTTTGCCTGCAAGTGCTTCGCAACGCCGTAAAAAATTGGAAAGCTTGCTAGTTGTGGACGCCACTTTGGTGTTTTATGAGGCACCGCACCGGATAGTCGATTGCGTCAACGATTTGATGCAGGTGCTGGGCGCTGAGCGCAGAATCACCATTGCCCGAGAGTTGACCAAAACGTTTGAGACCATCCATCGTTGCAATCTGGCTGAGGCTGGCGCTTGGTTGCAACAGGATACCAATCAGCAACGTGGGGAATTTGTGTTGCTGGTCGAGGCGCCACCGTCGAAAGAAGCCGTGGAAGTGGATCAAAACGCTGAGCGAGTATTGCGTTTGTTGTTGGACGCGTTACCGTTAAAGCAGGCAGCCAAATTGGCCTCTGACATTACCGGGGCTAAAAAGAATGCTCTGTATGAATTGGCGTTGAGCATTAAAAATGCGGCCGAATCCAATAAATAAATTTAATGTTTTATAAAGATTGAATATGACTACCATAACCATAATACGGCCAGACGACTGGCACTTACATTTACGTGATGGCGCAGCTTTACAAGCAGTATTGCCCGATACCGCAAAACGCTTCGGACGCGCCATCGTTATGCCCAATTTGCGTCCGCCTGTCACTACCACGGCCTTAGCATCGGCCTATCGAGACCGCATTTTGAATGCACTGCCCGCAGGCATGAAGTTCGAACCATTGATGACGCTATACCTCACTGACAATACGCCTCCAGAGGAAATTGCGAAAGCTAAATCCAGTGGCTTTGTGCATGGGGTCAAGATGTATCCCTCTGGTGCTACCACCAACTCTGACTCTGGGGTGACCAGTTTAGAAAAGTGCTATAAAACCATTGCCGCGATGCAAGCGCATGGCATGCCGCTATTGGTGCATGCTGAAGTAACGGATGGCAACGTGGACGTATTTGACCGCGAAAAAGTGTTTATTGAGCGACATATGCGGCCGTTGATGCAGCAGTTTCCTACGTTGAAAGTGGTGTTTGAGCATATTACTACGCAAGATGCGGTGCAGTTTGTGCAGTCTCAGCCCTCTAACGTGGCGGCCACCATCACCGCACACCATCTGCTGATGAATCGTAATGCCATGTTTACTGGAGGCATTCGTCCACATCATTATTGCTTGCCGGTGCTAAAACGCGAGGAACATCGATTAGCGTTGGTGCAGGCCGCGATATCGGGTAGCCCTAAATTTTTCTTAGGCACCGACAGCGCGCCACATGCTAAATCAGCGAAAGAGGCCAGTTGTGGTTGTGCCGGAATGTACACGGCGCATGCGGCCATTGAGCTTTATGCAGAAGTCTTTGACGAAATGCATGCGCTGGATAAGTTTGAAGGGTTTGCCAGTGTGTTTGGCGCCAATTTCTATGGCTTGCCAGTCAATCAAGACACCATCACCTTGCAAAAGCAAGCTTGGCAAGTGCCTGACACCATTCCTTACGATAATGATGTGCTAGTGCCGCTACGTGCGGGTCAGACTGTACAATGGCAATTGCTTGATATTTAAGCCTTTGTTATTAAACGTAGCCATAAATAACCAAACATACCGGCACATAAAGACGCTAGCAAGATGGCCATTTTGCTGGCGTTGATCACATCTGGCTGGCCAACAAAAGCTAAGTTGGTGATAAAAATCGACATGGTAAAGCCAATACCACCAAGCAGGCCTGCACCGATAATGTGTAGCCAACGCAGATCATTTGGTAATTTACATAGTTTAAGTGCCACAGCAGCTAGGCACAGGCATACCACCCCAATTGGCTTGCCAAATACGAGTCCGAGCATAATCCCGATCGTATTAGCGCTTTGCGATATGTCTTGTGGCCAGCTATCGTGAACAGTAATGCCCGTATTAGCCAGCGCGAATATCGGCAAAATCACAAAGGCCACAGGACGATGCAGCATATGCTCTAATCGATGCGATGGTGAAGCTACGTCGTCCTGTTTGGACGAGAATGGAATGGCGAAAGCGAGCGCAATGCCTGCAATAGTGGCATGCACACCAGATTTCAGCATGAGTACCCACATGATGACACCACCAATCAGGTAAGGAGTGAGTGACATGACGCGCATGCGATTAAGGGTAATGAGCACCAGCAAGACGCCTAGTGCGCCCAATAAGGCAGGGAGGGAAATTTCTGCGGTGTAAAAGAGTGCGATTAATAACGCAGCACCCAAATCGTCAATCACTGCAAAAGCAACTACAAACACTTTAAGTGAGGTTGGAATCCGCCTGCCTAGTAATGCGAGGATACCCAAAGCAAAGGCGATATCGGTCGCCATCGGAATGCCAATCCCAGCTTGGGTACTAGTGTCTGCATTAAAATAAAGATGTATCAACGCTGGGGCCAACATGCCTCCGACCGCGGCAAAGATTGGCAGTAGCGCATTGCTGAGTTTAGAAAGCTCGCCGTTATACATCTCACGCTCCAACTCCAGGCCTATCATCAAAAAGAAGATGGCCATTAAGCCATCGTTAATCCAATGTTCTAAACTTAAGCCCGCAACTACTAGGTGCCAAATGCCTAAATAGCTTGTGCCCCAGATTGAGTTTGCAATCGCAATCGATATAAGCGTGCAGCAAATCAGCAAGATACCGCTGGATTTCTCAGAATCAAAAAACTGGCTGAAGGTATTTGAGAGTGTAAAAATTTTCATCAATAACTGTTGGTTTGGTTGGTTGTAGTGCTTATTGTAAGGCTTTTGAAGGAACGTGTAAGGTGAATGTCCATTGCTGACTGGGTTGCAAAATCTTTGAAATGAGTTTTTAATCAAATCGTTTTCAGACGAAATGGCCACTTTATTGTGGGGAGGACTGGATATGTACATGCTAAATATATACCGATTTTTTGTGGGTGTATGCTGCCTAGGGGTGCTGCAAGTGGCCAATGCCATGACGCCAGACGTGAATGAACAAACGGGATATAACCGAGAGTTTAAGTTGCTAGATTCAGACACCAATGACAAGTTGAGCGCAAAAGAAGTGAGTAAGGATCCTATATTTGCTGGTAGTAGCTTTGCTAAGGCTGATCGTAATCGCAATCATTCGCTGGACAGAGAGGAGTTCGCTAGCTACAAGTCTGCCGTTCAACAAAAGCAGGCTAAGCAATCGGCTAGCGACAGTGCGATTACCGCCAAAATAAAATCTAAGTACTTAATCGAGAAGAACTTTAGAAGTTTTAAAGTGAGTGTGGAAACCAAAGACAGTGTTGTTGTACTCAGTGGCTTTGTTGAAAATGAATCCACCAGAAAACGTGCAGAACAAATTGCGTATGAAGTCAGCGGGGTGAAGGCTGTAAAGAATGCGTTGGTGGTTAAACCTTAATGCATCCTAAGCTCTGTACTGTTTTGTGATTGGCTCACTGCAAAGCAAACGTATGGTTAAACCATGTTAAAATTTAAAAAAGCTAGCTAGACAGTCGCCGCTTGTGCAAACAAGGGGAGGAAAGTCCGGGCTGCATAGAGCAAGATGACGGCTAACGGCCGTACGCCGTGAGGTGAGGAATAGGGCCACAGAGACGAGTCGGTTCGACCTGCGAGCACGCTTTTAAGCGAGCTTGCATCGAAACGGGTGAAACGCGGTAACCTCCATCTGCAGCAAGACCAAATAGGCTGGTATATTCACTTCGGTGAATGAGGCGTGGCTCGCGCTACCAGCGGGTAGGTTGCTTGAGCGTACAAGCAATTGTGCGCCTAGATGAATGACTGTCACGCACAGAGATGTGCGACAGAACCCGGCTTATCGGCTAGCTTTTTTTACCTTACATCCATTTTAACGAAACTAATCCTCCATCATTGTGCGGTTCTTGCAGCAAAAAAAATCCGCACCTCTTTTGAAGGCGCGGCGGAGGGATGAGTTATGAATACCGTTAAATAACCCACAACAAATACTATCAATCTCCCATCATTCTACAATCCCCAAAATTGGAGTGTTTGCGCAGCAAGTTGCGCCACTTAAAACCCTTAAATTCCCCAACTTCAAGCAATTCAATCACATACTGAAATATCGTTATATTAAACATTCATATAACACTGCAACTTGTTGATTTTAATGACCATTAACTTTTTGGTAAAAATGCGATAAGTCATTGTCTTATAAAGAAAATCTGCACATATCACTTGCAAAGCCATTTTTTTTTAACTATAGTGGTTAAAAGAGGTTTTTTGTGTTGAATTGTGGAGAATTTTAATCAATAATGCGCGGATAGATGTTTGCGCAGATGACGCAATTTTTTTGGGGTTGAATGGGTGATGTTTCGGGGTGCGACACAGCTAAGTATGGATGCAAAAGGTAGGCTTGCCGTGCCTGCCAAGCATCGTGACGCGCTCACGGCTGGCGGGGCTGGCGAAGTTGTATTGACGGCGCATCCCCACCGCTGCCTAATTTTGTACCCAAAAGAAGCATGGACACCGATTGAAGCTAAGCTCACTAGCTTGTCTAGTTTCAATCCGCAGATTAGTGCTATTCAGCGCATGATTGTAGGTCAGGCGGATGTGTTGAGTTTGGATGGCGCAGGACGCTTACTGGTGTCAGCCGTATTAAGAAAGTTTGCAAAGTTGGATAAAGAAGTGATGTTGGTCGGGCAGGGAAGCCATTTTGAATTGTGGGATGTGATGGCTTGGGATCAGCAGCTTGAGAAGTTGATGGACACCGAACATCTGGTGGTCCCACAAGAGCTAGAAGGTTTTTCACTATGATGACGGGCGCTCACTCAGCGCCCATCTCAGCCTCAGTGTCGGTGCCACTTTCGGAACAATCTGCGCCGCACATCACAGTGTTATTACATGAAGCGGTTGATGCGCTAGCGCTTAAGTCTGATGGTATTTATGTGGATGGTACGTTTGGGCGTGGCGGGCATAGCCGTCTCATTTTATCGGGGTTGGGTGACAAAGGACGACTCATTGCGATGGACAGGGATGTGGCGGCATTTGCGGTTGGCCAACATATCAACGACGAGCGTTTTCAGATAGTACATCGTCATTTTTCTGAAATTGAAGATGCGTTGGCAGAGTTGGGTGTAGCGCAAGTGGATGGCATTTTGTTGGATTTGGGCATTTCGTCGCCACAAATTGACGAGGCGGAGCGTGGCTTTAGCTTTAGGTTTGATGGTCCATTGGATATGCGTATGGATCAAACAAAGGGGAAAACGGTGGCGGAGTGGTTGGCAACCGTTTCAGAAAAACAACTGGGAGAGGTCATTAAACATTATGGTGAAGAACGGTTTGCTAAGCAGGTTGCAAGGGCGATTATTAAAGAGCGCGAAGATGGGCATGCCATCACCACTACAGGACAGCTTGCCAAGGTCGTGGCAAGTGCAATCCCCAAGATCGAACCGGGGCAGAACCCAGCAACGCGTACCTTTCAAGCTTTACGGATTTTCATCAATCAAGAGCTTGAGGAGTTATCGTTAATTTTGCCCAGGTGTCTGCGCTTGTTGCGCACGGGTGGGCGCTTAGTGGTGATTAGTTTTCACTCATTGGAAGATCGTATGGTGAAGCGGTTTATACAAAGTGAAGAATCGCGTGATGATTTGCCAAGTCGTTTTCCCATCAAGGCCAAGGATTTGCCGCAGCCAAGATTGGTTTCAATCGGACGTGCCATTAAGCCAAGTGAAGCGGAAGTGAAGCAGAACGCAAGAGCGAGAAGCGCTGTGATGCGAGTGGCCGAAAGGACGGCTGTGGTATGACCAGAATCAATTTAATTTTATTTGCTGTGTTGATACTGGTTTCACTGGGTGTGATCACGGCCCAGCATAAAGCGCGCAAACTTTATATCGAGTTGGAGCATCAAGAGGCGTTGGCTTCAGGTTATCAAACCGAGTTAGGCCAGTTGCAGCTGGAGCAAAGTACCTGGGCCATGCATTCTCGGTTGGAAGAATATGCTCAGCAAAAATTACATATGCAAGTGCCTGATGTGAAACGCATACAGGTGATTCAGTTAGAGGGTACACATTAGTTGTTATGTTGTTAAAACAAAGTAAGCATCGAATGGTAAAACTGCCTGCGTGGAGACGCAGGCTGTTGCTTATTTGCGTCCTGCTTGGCTTTATGGGCTTGTTTGCTAGGGGTGTCTATTTGCAAAGTTTGCATAAAGACTTTTTGCAGAAAAAAGGTGACGCGCGTTACAGCCGCACCCTGACGTTGCCTGCCTATCGTGGAAAAATTGTAGACCGCAATGATGAATTGTTGGCGATTAGTAGTCCGGTAGAGTCTATCTGGGCAAGCCCACCGGATGTGGAAATAGACGCTAAACAAAAACAGGCATTGGTCAAGTTGTTGGGCTTAAAAGCAAAAGAGTTCGATAAAAAAATCGCCAATACACAGCGTGAATTTGTGTATATCAAGCGCCGCATCTCGCCAGATTTAGCTGCCAAAGTCATGGGTTTGGAAATTCCTGGCATTTTTATGCAACGAGAATATAAACGTTTTTATCCTGCTGGGGATGTGGCTGCGCATATTGTCGGGTTTACCGGGATTGACGATAACGGGCAAGAAGGTTTTGAGCTGGCCAAAAATACACATCTATCGGGTAAGCCGGGTAGTCGTCGCGTGATTAAGGATAGAAAAGGCCATATCGTCGAGGACTTGGAGGCGGTGAAGGTGCCTCAGGATGGGCATGATTTAGTACTGAGTATTGACCGCAGGATTCAATATCTGGCTTTCAGGGAATTGTCTAAAGCAGTTGAGCAGTTTAAGGCCAAGGCAGGTGCGGCGGTGGTGTTGGATGCCAAAACCGGTGAGGTGCTGGCCATGGTGAATTTACCAACCTATAACCCAAATAACCCCGTGAATATCAAAGGCAAAACGCGCAACCGCGTGATCACTGATACTTTTGAGCCAGGTTCAACTTTGAAGCCGGTGACGGGCGCTGCAGCTATGGAGTTTGGGGATTATACGCCTGAAACCAAAATTCAAACTGCGCCAGGGTATATGGCCATTGGGCCTGCGGTGATTCATGATGCTCACCCACATGGCATATTGACGGTATCAGAAGTGATTCAAAAATCCTCAAATGTGGGTTCTGCAAAAATGGCGCTGAGCTTGAGAAAAGAAGCGCTGTGGAACACTTTCCATCAGTTAGGGTTTGGCACACCTACTCATATTGGTTTTCCGGGAGAGGCTTCCGGTCGTTTGAGAAATTACAAAACTTGGCGCCCAATTGAGCAGGCTACCATGTCGTATGGTCATGGTATTAGCCTGACTTTGTTGCAACTAGCACGTGCTTATACTGTGTTTGCCAATGAAGGAGAGCTTAAGCCGGTTTCATTACTCAAAGCGACCGAGCCGCCTGTTGGTCAGCAAGTGTTTTCTGCCAAAGTGGCGAACGATATGAAAGACATGCTGGAGTTGGTGGTGCAACCCGGAGGTACTGCGTTGCGTGCGCAAGTGGCGGGTTACCGTGTGGCAGGTAAAACTGGCACAGCCCATAAATTGGGCCCGGCTGGCTATGAGAAAGATAAATATGTTGGTTCGTTTGTGGGGATGGCACCTGCATCCAATCCTAAGCTCATAATGGCGGTGATGATTGATGAGCCAACCACTGGCGAATATTACGGCGGTACAGTGGCTGCGCCAGTATTTAGTGCGGTGATGGCCGATGCGTTACGTATGTTGTCAGTGCCACAAGATGCGCCCAATAACAACGTGGTGATTCCAGCCGATGCGGTGGATGTGAAGGAAGTGGTATGACGCGATATGTGATTAAAGCGCCCATTGCCAGCATCACCTCGGACAGCCGTTTGGTGGAAAAAAATAGCTTGTTTATTGCTTACCCCGGGCAGTACTCGGATGGTCGCGAGTACATTGCTGATGCCATTAAAAAAGGCGCTGTGGCAGTGGTTTGGGATGAAGAAGGATTTAGCTGGAATCCGGATTGGGATGTCAAAAATATTGCGATTCCGCATCTCAAATTGCAAGCTGGGCACATTGCCAGTCAATTCTACAAAAAGCCATCAACAACGCTGTGGACTGTGGGCGTGACCGGCACCAATGGTAAAACCTCTGTTACACAGTGGTTGGCACAAGCATTTAATTATTTGAATCGTCGGACTGCGGTATTAGGCACCTTAGGCAATGGGTTTTTAGAGAATCTTGAGCCCACCATGAATACCACGCCTGGCCCAATAGAATTGCAAAAATTGCTGGCACGATACCTGAATGCCAAAGCTAGTGTGGTAGCGATGGAAGTCTCTTCTCATGGCTTGGATCAAGGCCGTGTGAATGGTGTGGAATTTGATGTGGCTGTATTTACCAATCTCACCCAAGACCATTTGGATTATCACAAAACCATGGAGGCCTATCAGGCTGCCAAGGAGAAGTTGTTTGCTTGGCCCAGCCTGAAGGCGAGTGTGATTAACTACGATGATGCGTTTGGTAAGCAATTAGCAGACAAATTAAATGCAGAGCATCAACATGTGATTACGTATGGCATTAACTCTGGTGAAGTGAGTGCTACCAAAGTGGAGTTGCATGACACCTTCTTTGAAATGCATGTTAAAACCCCTTATGGCGATGCCGATGTCGTGGTTAATCTGATTGGCGAGTTTAATGTGTATAACACCTTGGCCGTGTTGGCGACATTGCTAGTGTCGGATGTGGCGTTTGCTGATGCAATTGAAGCGATTTGCCATCTCAAGCCGGTGGATGGGCGCATGCAAATGTTAGGTGGTGGCAGTAAGCCATTGGTTGTGGTGGATTATGCCCACAGCCCTGATGCATTGGATAAAGTGTTGAAAACACTCAAAGCACAGACCAAATCAAAATTGGTGTGCGTGTTTGGTTGTGGCGGTGACCGCGACCAAAGCAAGCGCGCAAAAATGGGCAAGATAGTGAGCAAGCACGCGGATGCGATTGTGGTGACCACGGATAATCCTCGCAATGAAAATCCACAAGACATCATCAATGACATCGTCAAGGGCATGGATAGTCACTATGTGGTGGAGCTGGATCGTGCCAAAGCGATTGCGATTGGTGTGATGTCTGCCAAGGTGGGCGATGTGGTGTTGATTGCCGGCAAGGGCCATGAGGATTACCAAGAAATCGCTGGAGTACGACATTACTTTAGTGATGCCAAACAAGCTGAACTGGCGTTGAGTAGCTATCAAGAGATTGCCCTATGATGATGCTCTCTGAGATTGCAAAAGCCGTGGGCGGTAAGCTGTTAGGTGCCGATGTGTTGGTGACTTCTGTAGATACCGATAGCCGACGCATTCAACAGCAGCAACTGTTTGTTGCCATTAAAGGCGAGCGTTTTGATGGCAACCAGTTTGCGCAAGAGGCGCTTAGATTGGGTGCAGCAGCGGTGATGATTTCTGATGAATCGCAAACTGCGGCACCTGCAGTATTGGTCAACGACACGCGTTTAGCCTTGGGTAAGTTGGCCAACGGTTGGCGAAAAACATTGCGCGCACCGATTGCCGCAATCACGGGCAGTAATGGCAAGACCACCACCAAGGAAATGCTAAGCGCTATTTTAGCTGCGGCTTGCGGCGATAGTGCGGCGGTGCATGCAACGCAAGGCAATCTCAACAACGATATCGGCATGCCGCTCACCTTGCTCAAGGCACGTGCAGATCATCAATACATTGTGTTAGAGATGGGTATGAATCACTTAGGAGAAATTGCCTATCTAAGCAATATTGCTAAACCTAATGTGGCAGTTATTAATAACGCAGGCACAGCTCACATAGGTGAGTTGGGTTCACGCGAAAATATTGCCAAAGCCAAAGGTGAAATTTACGAGGGCTTAAATGACCAAGGTGTCGCCGTCATCAATGCCGATGATGCATTTGCCGAGTATTGGCACTCGCTTAACCCCTCACGCAAAGTGCTGACCTTTGCATTGAAAAATCCGGCAGATATCACAGCGACCTATTCTGAAGAGCCGCAAGCAAGCAAAATTCACCTGACAACGCCAACCGGTAATGTGGTATTTCAATTGCCGATTGTAGGCGTGCATAACGTCTATAACGCCCTTGCTGCAAGTGCTGCAGCGGTGGCGCTAGGCGTTCAAAATCAGCATATCGCAGCAGGGTTAGAGCAATTCGGTGGCGTGCATGGTCGCCTCGAATATAAGCATGGCTTGAACGGTGCGGTACTGATTGATGACACCTACAACGCAAATCCAGATTCCATGAAAGCAGCAATTGATGTGCTTAGCCATATTGATACAGCCCGTGTGTTTGTAATGGGGGATATGGGTGAGCTGGGCACTGATTCAGCCGTTATGCATGCCGCTGTCGGGGAGTATGCGCGCAAACGCAGTATTCAATACTTATTTAGCTTGGGTGAGCAAAGCCAGCAAGCAAGTCTAGCGTTTGGTGGGGGTGCACAACATTTTACAGACGTTGAATTGTTGGCCAATGCGATCAAGCCACTGATGCGAGAAGGCGTGACGGTATTAATTAAAGGCTCTAGGTTTATGAAGATGGAGCGCGTAGTGAAGTTGCTGGAATCTGAATCAACAAAACAAGCAACACAACGATTGGGGGAAGCAACATGTTACTAGAATTGGCACGTTGGTTGGCACATGATATTCGCGGGTTTCATGTGTTTGATTACATTACGTTGCGAGCTGTGCTGGCAACACTCACTGCACTTGCGATTTCGTTTATCGTTGGGCCAGGCATGATACGCAAACTCACCGAGTACAAAGTTGGCCAGGCTGTACGTGATGATGGCCCTCAAACACACTTGGTAAAAGCCGGTACGCCAACCATGGGCGGTGCACTGATTTTGGTGGCGATTGCAATCTCTACATTGCTTTGGGCAGACCTGCACAATCGCTTTGTGTGGGTGGTGCTAATTACAACGTTGGGTTTTGGCGCAATTGGATGGGTGGATGATTACCGTAAGGTGGTGTACAAAAACCCGAAAGGCTTATCAGCTAAAGCCAAGTATTTCTGGCAAAGCCTTATAGGTTTGGGCGTAGCTATTTTTATTTACAAAACAGCAGCGACCCCAGTTGAAACGACACTGATTGTGCCTTTCTTTAAGACGCTGACACTGCCTCTCGGTATCTTTGGCTTTGTGCTGCTCACTTATTTGGTGATTGTGGGCAGCAGTAACGCTGTCAATTTAACCGATGGTTTGGATGGCCTGGCCATTTTGCCGACTGTGATGGTGGGTAGTGCCTTGGCCATTTTTGCCTATGTGGCAGGTCATTTGTATTTCTCCAAATATTTAGGCATTCCCTATGTGGCAGGTGCGGGCGAACTGATGGTGTTCTGTGCAGCGATGGCAGGTGCCGGATTAGGCTTTTTATGGTTTAACGCTTACCCAGCCGAAGTGTTCATGGGAGATGTGGGTGCACTGGCGCTGGGCGCAGCATTGGGTGTAGTGGCGGTGATTGTAAGACAGGAAATCGTGCTGTTCATTATGGGTGGCGTGTTTGTGATGGAAACCTTTTCAGTGGCGATACAGGTGCTCTATTTTAAATATACCAAGATGCGCACGGGCACAGGTAAGCGCATCTTCCTGATGGCACCACTGCATCACCACTATGAACAAAAAGGCTGGAAAGAAACGCAGGTAGTCGTTCGCTTTTGGATTATCACCATGATGCTGGTGCTGGTGGGCTTATCCACATTGAAATTGAGATAGACACTTAAATCAAGATGAAAATGCTTTATCAAGATCAACGCGTGTTAGTACTAGGCCTAGGAGAGACGGGCCTATCGGCATTGCGTTGGCTACGCAAGCAGGGTGCCGAAGTGTCGATAGCCGACTCTCGTTTGCATCCGCCCGGTGTAGATGACATCGTTAAAACGTATCCTGATATTAAAGTGCATACCGGCCCATTTGTGTTGGATGTGTTGATGGATTGCGATTTTATCGTCAGTAGCCCTGGCGTACCTTTGGCCGAGCCAGCCTTGCAAGCCGCCATTTTGCAAGGCAAACGCGTGATTGGCGATATCGAGCTTTTCGCCTTACACCGTCCAGCCAGCGCTAGAGTGATAGCGATTACCGGATCGAACGGGAAAACCACAGTGACGACATTGGTAGGCGAGATTTGCAAGCGCGCAGGTTTAAACACGGTGGTTGCTGGCAATATTGGCTTGCCTGTATTAGATATGTTAGATGATAAAGCGCCTGATGTGTATGTGTTAGAGCTATCCAGTTTTCAGCTTGAAACCACCTATAGTTTGAAGGTGGATGTGGCAACTGTCCTCAATATTTCTGAAGATCACATGGATCGTTACGACTCCATAGCAGCCTATGCCGCCGCAAAGGCGCGCATCTATGACCATGCAACATTGGCAGTAGTGAATCGGGATGATCCAGCAAGCTTGGGGCTGACAACGACTGAAGCCGTCTCATTTGGGCTGAACGAAGCGCAAAACTATTCAGACTTTGGCTTAATTGAAGCGGATGGCGCTTGGCTTTCAAGCGGTAAGCGTAAATTAATCCCTGTATCAGATCTGAAAATTCAGGGGCAGCATAACGTTGCCAACGCCTTGGCTGCAGTGGCGTTAAGCACCAATATTGGCATTGAAAAAAGTGCCATCATCCAAACCTTACGCCAATTTAAAGGCTTGCCACATCGTGTGGAGTGGGTAGCCAATATCAATGAAGTGGACTACTACGACGACTCTAAAGGCACCAATGTGGGGGCAACCTGCGCAGCTATTAAAGGCATGACCAAAGCAGGTAAGCCGCAAAAAGTGGTGTTGTTAGCGGGTGGTGATGGCAAAGGCCAAGATTTCACACCTCTGTTGGAGGCCGTACAAGCAAATGCCCGAGCCATTGTGCTGTTTGGTCGTGATGCACCTTTGATTGAATCTGTGCTACTTGCCTCTGAGTTGCCGATTTATGACGCGATTGACTTGAGAGAAGCGGTGGCCATTGCGCACAAAATTGCATCTAAGGGCGATGCGGTATTGCTATCTCCAGCCTGCGCAAGTTTTGACATGTTCAAAAATTATGTGCATCGCGCCGAGGTATTTATTGAGGCAGTGAGGAAGCTGGAGGTGGCCACATGCTAGCCCCAGTGATGCTCACCCGGGAACGTATAAGTTCGCCGAATTACGATCAGATGCTGCTCTGGGTCACGCTCATACTATTGGGTTTAGGATTGGTCATGGTGTATTCCGCATCGATTGCAATTGCCGAAGCAGACATCGATACCGGACATAAAACAACCTACTATTTGGTGCGCCAAAGCATTTTTATTGTGATTGGACTGTGCGCTGGATTTGTATCGTTTCAAATCCCAGTGATGTGGTGGCAAAAAATGGCGCCATACCTGTTCCTCATAGGGCTGTTTTTATTGGTTTTGGTGCTCATTCCTGGCATTGGTCGCAACGTGAACGGGAGTCAACGTTGGCTACCACTGGTGTTTATCAACGTACAACCTTCTGAATTTGTGAAGCTATTTGCCGCCATGTATGTGGCTGATTACGCCGTGAGAAAAGCCGAGCAAATGGACAGCATCGTGAAAGGCTTTTTACCGATGGTGGCCGTAATGGTGCTGGTAGGTTTTCTGCTGTTGCGTGAGCCAGATTTTGGAGCGTTTGCAGTGATTGCAGCTATCTCTATCTCTATTTTGTGGTTGGGCGGAATTAACGGAAAAATATTTGCCGGATTGGTGTTGCTGTTGCCAGTAGCGATTGTGGTATTGATTAAAAGTTCGCCCTACCGTATGCAACGCGTGATTGGTTTTATGGACCCTTGGGCTGATCCGTATGGCAAAGGCTATCAGTTATCCCATGCCTTGATTGCCTTTGGACGTGGTGAATGGTTTGGGGTGGGTTTGGGCGCAAGTGTTGAAAAGCTGTTGTATTTGCCAGAAGCACATACCGATTTCTTATTGGCTGTGATTGCGGAAGAGTTAGGCTTTGTGGGCGTGGTCACCGTGCTTGGCTTATTTGTGTGGATTGTGATTCGCGCTTTTGGCATTGGTAAAGAAGCCGTGGCGAATGAGCGTTACTTTGCGGCCTTATTGGCACAAGGCATAGGCGTGTGGATGGGCGTGCAAGGCATTATCAATATTGGGGTGAATATGGGCGTGTTACCCACCAAAGGCCTCACCCTACCTTTGCTCTCGTTTGGCGGCAGCGGTATTTTGGCCAATTGCATCGCCATGGCCATATTGCTGCGAATTGATTATGAAAACCGCCGGCTTCAGAAGGGTTTGCCAGCATGAAAGTAATCACGATGATGATGAGCGCTGGATGGATGCACGAGGTGGTTTCGGTGCAGGCTAATTTGAGAAGCAAGTTATGCCGTAGCCAAAATCACAGCAATCAGAATGGCTTACCAGCATGATGTTAGATAACGTCATTACGCGGTTTGACAAGCACACCATCCTCGTGATGGCGGGCGGCACGGGCGGGCATGTGTATCCCGCCATGGCAGTTGCTGATTATTTAAAAGCACATGGTTGGAAAGTGGTGTGGCTAGCAACCGAAGGCGGTATGGAAAATCGTTTAATTGAAGGCAAAGGCTACACCAAAGCCATGATGACCATGCAGGGCGTACGTGGCAAAGGATTGAAAGGCTGGTTGTTGTTGCCAGTGAAGTTGACAAAAGCGCTGTTACAAGCAGGGCATGCGATTAAAACGCATCAACCCAACGTGGTGTTGGGCATGGGCGGGTTTGCAGCGTTTCCAGGTGGGCTGATGGCAAAACTGATGGGCAAACCATTGCTGGTGCACGAGCAAAACTCCATTGCTGGTTTAACCAATAAAGCGTTGAGCCTGATTGCGGACAGAGTGTTGGTGGCGTTTCCTCAGGTATTGGGGGATGAGTCGATATTGGTGGGTAATCCAGTACGTCAGGATTTGTTGAAAGTGGCGCCGCCTGAGCAGCGATTTGCAAACAAAAGTGGGAAGCTAAAACTATTGGTGGTGGGTGGAAGCCTAGGCGCCGCAGCATTGAACGAAGTGTTGCCAAAAGCGTTGGCAGAAATTGACCCACAGGAGCGCCCAGAGGTTATTCATCAAGCCGGTGAAAAGCATATCGAGGCACTTAAGCAGAACTATCAAGCGGCCAGGGTACAGGCCGATGCCAAAGCCTTTATCCAAAATATGGCCGAAGTCTATGCCTGGGCAGATGTGGTGATTTGCCGAGCCGGTGCCCTGACTGTGGCAGAGCTTGCATGTGTGGGTGTGGCGAGTGTGTTGGTGCCATTTCCATTTGCTGTGGATGACCATCAGACCACCAATGGCAAGTATTTGGTGGATAACGGTGCTGCAATCTTGATACAACAATCGGAATTCAATGTGGCAAAAGCAACCGAGATATTGCGCGGTTTTACGCGTGAAAAATGTTTGGCCATGGCCATTAATGCTAAGAAATTAGCACAGCCAGAGGCCGCAACCACAGTTGCAAAAATTTGCATGGAGTGCGCTTTGGTGGGCGCTTAAACGATGAAACATAAAGTTAAAAATATACATTTTATAGGCATAGGCGGCTCAGGCATGAGCGGCATTGCCGAGGTATTGGTGAACTTGGATTTTCACGTGAGTGGTTCGGATTTAGCGAGCAATGCGACCACCAAACGTTTGGCTTCATTTGGTGCAACCGTATACCAAGGCCATGCCAAAGGGCATTTGAATGATGCCGATGTGGTAGTGGTGTCCAGTGCCGTCAACGAGCAAAACCCAGAGATTATTGCGGCGCGTGAAAAAAATATTCCGGTGATTCCACGTGCCTTGATGTTGGCTGAGCTTATGCGCTTTAAACAAGGCATTGCAGTGGCTGGCACGCATGGCAAAACGACTACTACAAGTTTGATTGCCAGCATTTTGGCTGAGGCTGACATGGACCCTACATTTGTGATTGGGGGCAAGTTGGAATCAGCCAGCACCAATGCGCGTTTGGGATCTGGCGACTATATTGTGGTGGAGGCTGATGAGTCAGACGCTTCTTTCTTGCACTTGAGTCCAATTCTGGCGGTGGTGACCAATATCGACCATGACCACATGGGCACATACGAGCACAGTTTTGAAAAGCTCAAAAGTGCATTTGTTGAGTTCTTACAGCAAATTCCATTCTGGGGGATGGCAGTGTTGTGCACTGACGATGCCAACATTCGCGAAATTTTACCGCGTGTGACACGCCCAGTGATGACTTATGGCACCACGGATGATGCAAGAATTCGCGCCAAAAACATACGTGCGGATAACGGAAAAATGCACTTTACGGTGGAGCGTATCAATGGAGTGACCACGACTTTTGATGTGACCTTGAATTTGCCAGGCCATCACTATGTGTTGAATGCATTGGCAGCGATTGCAGTTGCGAGCGAGTTGAACGTGCCAGACGAAGCCATTATTAAGGCATTGAGAGAGTTTAAAGGCGTTGGACGTCGCTTTGAGCGTTATGGTGAGATTCCAGCACGCACGGGCGGTACCTTTACCTTGATTGATGATTACGGACATCACCCGGTAGAAATGCAAGCGGTGATTGCGGCAGCACGTGGCGCGTTCCCCAATCGTCGTTTGGTGATGGCGTTTCAACCACACCGTTATACACGCACGCGTGATTGCTTTGAAGACTTTGTGCGTGTGCTCTCCACCACAGATGTGGCGTTATTAACAGAGGTGTACTCAGCCGGAGAGGCGCCAATTGTGGCTGCAGATACACGTAGTTTAATTCGTGCCATTCGCGTGGTGGGTAAAAACGAGCCGATTTTTGTGGAAACCACCGATGGACTACCCGAGGCCATTTTGAATATTGCACAAGCCAACGATGTGGTGATTGTGATGGGGGCGGGCAGCATAGGCCAAGTGGCAGCTAAAACCAAGGAGCTGGCGCAGTGATGGCACAAGCCAAAACAGGATCACAACTGCTGATAAACGAGCCACTGGCACGTTATACCAGTTGGCGCGTGGGTGGCAAGGCGGATCAGTTATTTATTGCGGAGAGCATAGAGGATTTGCAGGCGTTTTTGCATACGCTACCTGCAAAAGAGCCAGTTCACTTTATTGGCTTGGGCAGCAATTTGTTGGTGCGTGACGGAGGTGTGCGTGGCACGGTGATTGTGATGCACCAGGCGCTAAGTGAGTTGCGCATGGAGGGGGAGCGTGTCTATGCGGATGCGGGAGTTACTTGTGGCAAGTTGGCACGCTTTAGTGCCAACCAAGCCAAAAAAGGCGCTGAGTTTATGGCCGGGATTCCCGGCACAGTGGGCGGTGCATTGGCGATGAATGCTGGCTGTTATGGATCAGAAACTTGGGACATTGTGGATCAAGTGAAAACCATTGATTTAGCAGGTGAGATTCACGTGCGTGACAAAACACAATACGTGGCGACCTACCGACATGTGCAGTTTCCAAAAGTAGATGAGTGGTTCTTAGGCGCTTGGTTTGAGTTGCAAGCAGGCGATGCTAAGGAATCAACGCAGAAGATTAAGCAATTGCTAGCCACGCGTTTGGCGAGTCAGCCACTCAATATGCCAAGTGCAGGTTCTACCTTTAGAAACCCTGAAGGTAATTACGCTGCCAAGCTGATTGAAGAATGTGGATTGAAAGGCTACATCATTGGCGGTGCGCAAGTGTCGGAAAAGCACGCCAATTTTATTGTGAACGTGGGAAATGCAACGGCGCTAGATATTGAGTTGTTGATTAAACATATAAAAGAAGTAGTTATGGCGCAACGCGGGGTAGTGTTGCAACAAGAAGTGAGAGTGATTGGCGAGTATGCATAAGCAGGTAGACGTAAAAAAATTTGGCAAAGTCGCTGTGTTATTGGGCGGCAAATCCGGCGAGCGTGAAGTGTCGCTAAAAAGTGGCAATGCAGTGCTTTCTGCACTGCAAAGGCAAGGGGTAGATGCACACGCGTTTGATCCAGCCGAGAGAAGCTTGAGCGAGCTGAGTAGGTTTGACCGCGTGTTTATCTCCTTACATGGGCGTTTTGGCGAAGATGGCACCATGCAAGGCCTACTAGATTTGATGGGTATTCCCTACACCGGCAGCGGGGTGATGGCCTCTGCAGTGGGCATGGATAAATGGCGTACAAAACTATTATGGCGTGCAAGCGGTGTAGTGACGCCGGATTTTGCAATGTTGGATGCCAATACCGATTTTGCACAAGTGATAAAACAGCTGGGTTTACCGCTGTTTGTGAAGCCTGCCAACGAAGGTTCTAGTATAGGCATCACCAAGGTAAAAACAGCCGAGGCTCTGCCGGATGCTTATGCACTAGCCGCAAAAGCAGACCCATTGGTAATCGCAGAGAAATATGTAGGCGGTGGTGAGTACACCGTAGGCATTCTGGATGGCGAAGCACTGCCGATTATCCGAATTGTGCCCAAAAATGAATACTACGATTTTGAGGCTAAGTACCTGCGTAACGATACGGAGTATCACTGCCCATCAGGGCTGGACGCCGCTAAGGAATTGCAAATCCAGCAAGAGGCTTTAGTTGCATTTAAGGTGCTAGGTTGTAAAGGATGGGGTCGGGTTGACTTTCTAATGGATGAAGCGGGCAAACATTACTTTTTGGAAGTGAATACCAGCCCGGGCATGACTGACCATAGTTTGGTGCCGATGGCGGCCAAGGTCGCGGGAATGGATTTTGATGCTCTGGTATTGCGAATTTTGAGCATGACGCTAAAGGACAGTAACGGTGTGGAATAAGCCACAACTATTGAATTGGATAGCCAATTTTCTGTTTGCAACCTCTATCGTGATGTTGCTATACGGCCTGCTGTTTGTGGTGGTGCATTTGCCGATATTTCCACTACGAGAGGTGCGCGTGGAAGGCAACTTAGGTCATGTGAATCGCGAGCAGATTAAATTGATTGTGGCTAAGCATTTGAAAGGTAACTTTTTTACATTGAACTTGGAACGTACCCGAGATGCATTTGAAAAGCTGCCATGGGCGCGTAGCGTTAGTGTAAGAAGACGCTGGCCAGATCAGATTGTGGTGGGCATCGAAGAGCATCAGGCCTTGGCACGTTGGGGTAATTTGGCATTGGTGAATACACACGGTGAGCTGTTTCATGCCGCATCCTCAGATGCATCACTTCCCGTGTTTTATGGGCCTGGTGATGGTGTGTTGGAAGTGACCAAAGGTTATGCCACGTTTGAAAAAATATTAGAGCAGGCGAACATGAAAATCGCGCAAGTGAAGTTGTCGCCCAGGCGTGCTTGGGAGATTAAAACCCAAGACGGCATGCAGATAGCGGTGGGTCGGGTAGACATGACAAAGCGTCTGGAAAAGTTTGCAAAAGGGTATACGACGACCTTGAGTCAGTTGAATGTAAAAGTGACTTATGCGGATTTGCGTTATCCCAACGGGTTTGCGGTAAGAAAGCCGACACAGATGAAACAACTAGAGCGTAAGCCGTCAGCATGAGCGACAAGGGAATAATTGGTGGGGAAAACAAATGAGTAAAGTGCGAGAAGATAAAAATTTGATTGTGGGGCTGGACATCGGCACCTCAAAAATTGTGGCGATAGTCGCTGAGCTATTGCCGGAGGGCTCAATCAAAGTGATTGGGTTGGGGCAACACATTTCGCGCGGGCTGAAAAAAGGGGTGGTGATTAATATTGATTCCACCATGCAAGCCATTCAAAGAGCAATTGAAGAAGCAGAGCTGATGGCGGATTGCAAAATTAATACGGTGTTTACAGGCATTGCTGGTAGTCATGTGAAAAGTTTGAATTCACACGGCATGGTGAAGATTAAAGATGCTGAGGTCTCGCAAATGGATGTGGACCGTGTGGTTGAAACGGCGCGCGCGATTGCATTACCGGCCGATCAACAGATTCTGCACATTCTTACACAGGAATTCATTATCGACGGCCAAGAAGATGTGCGTGAGCCATTGGGCATGAGCGGCATGAAGTTGGAAGTGAAGGTGCACATTGTGACTGGTGCCGTGGCTGCGGCACAAAACATTGTGAAGTGCATCAAGCGTTGTGGGTTAGAAGTCAGTGATTTGATATTGCAGCCATTGGCCTCAAGCGTAGCAGTGCTGACCGAAGATGAAAAAGAACTGGGTGTGTGTTTAGTCGATATTGGTGGCGGCACAACGGATATTGCAGTGTTTAAAAATGGCGCGATTCGTCATACCGCTGTGATACCGATTGCCGGTGACCAAATGACTAATGATATTGCGGTAGCTTTCCGTACGCCTACGCAATCCGCAGAAGAAATTAAAGTGAAATACGGTTGCGCACTCAGGCAGCTTGCCGATGCACGTGAAGTGGTAGAGGTGCCAGGCGTTGACGGCCGAGAACCACGCCAGCTTTCTATCCAGACGCTTGCGGAAGTGATTGAGCCTCGTGTGGTCGAGCTGTATGAATTTGTGCAACAAGAACTCAGACGAAGTGGCATGGAAGAAATGATCGCCTCAGGCATTGTGATTACTGGCGGTTCTGCTGCGATGCGCGGAATGGTGGAATTGGGGGAGGAGATTTTCCATACCCCAGTGCGTCTAGGCATGCCACGTTACGTGGGTGGGCTATCCGAAGTGATTGGCAATCCGAGATACGCCACGGGTGTGGGGTTGGTATTGATGGGTAAGCAGCAGTTGGAACGTCAATTGATGGGGCAAATGCAATCCAGTTCGATTGGTCGCATTTTTGAAAAGATGAAGAGCTGGTTTCAAGGGAACTTTTAACTATGCAGGAGTTGGTTTGGCTTCGACATAACCTAAAGGTTAGTCGAAGCCGCAACAGACTGCTGCGCAGTCTTGGTTGTCAAGGTAATTTTTAGTAAGTAGTGTTAAGTAATTAAGTAGTTGATTTAGGGCTGGGTATGTCCAATGCAAATTGCATGTACCTAAAAAACAAAAGGCAAAAGGAGGTTCAAGATGTTTGAAATTATGGAGAAAGATTCTCAAGAGGCGGTTATTAAGGTCATTGGTGTAGGCGGCTGCGGTGGTAATGCAGTTGAACACATGATGAGCAAAAACGTCAGTGGAGTAGAGTTTATTTGCGCCAATACTGATATGCAGGCGTTGAAGAAAAGCCACGCAAAAACAGTGTTACAAATTGGTGAAGACATCACCAAAGGCTTAGGCGCAGGGGCAAAACCTGAAATCGGTCGTGAAGCCGCGTTAGAAGACCGCGATCGTATTGCAGAAGTGATTGACGGTGCCGATATGTTATTTATTACTGCAGGTATGGGTGGCGGTACTGGCACCGGTGCAGCGCCTATCATTGCTGAAGTAGCAAAAGAGATGGGTATTTTAACAGTGGCTGTGGTAACTAAGCCATTCGCATTTGAAGGTAAACGTACCAAAGTAGCAGTTGAAGGTTTGGAGGAATTATCACAGCACGTGGATTCATTGATTGTGATTCCAAACGAAAAGTTGATGGAAGTATTGGGTGAGGATGTACCATTCCTAGAAGCCTTCCGTGCTGCGAACGATGTGTTGCATAACGCTGTCTCAGGTATTGCAGAGATTATTAATTGCCCAGGCTTGGTCAACGTTGACTTTGCCGACGTGCGCACCGTGATGTCTGAAATGGGCATGGCAATGATGGGTTCAGCAGAAGCGAGTGGTCCAGACCGTGCCCGCATTGCTGCAGAACAAGCCGTAGCTAGTCCATTGCTGGAAGATGTCAATTTGGCCAATGCACGTGGCGTGTTGGTGAATATCAGCGCGAGTACTAACTTTAAAATGAAAGAGTACTATGATGTGATGAACACCATTAAAGAGTTCACCGCTGAAGATGCCACGGTGATTGTGGGAAATGTGATGGATGAGAGCATGGGCGACAAATTGCGTGTGACCATGGTGGCCACCGGCTTAAGCGGTGCTATAGCGCGTCGCCAACCAAAACCAGAGCTTAAAGTAATGACCACTGTGCGTGACGGTACAACCAACCAACCGATGTTTGTGGGGATGGAAGCCGAAGAAGAAGCGCCAGCAGTCTTCACTAGCAACAACCGCCGTGCGCAGGTAGAAGCGATGAAAATGTCAGGGGTGGAAGAGTATGACATCCCAGCATTTTTGCGTAAGCAAGCGGATTAATTGCAATTAAGTGATTGTTTGGTTGGTGTTAAACTATTGCTTAATTAGCAATAGATAACATAGGAAACATTAAGTGCTTAAACAAAGAACACTGAAAAAATCAGTGAGTGCCACAGGCGTCGGCTTACATAACGGCGAAAAAGTCGTGATGACCCTTATGCCTGCGCCTATCGATTCGGGAATTGTATTTTGTCGTGCCGATTTGCCCGGTGCGCCAGTGATTCAAGCAACCCCTGATGCTGTAAAAGATACGCGCCTATGCTCTGCCCTAGAGCAAAATGGCGCGCGCGTGGCCACGGTTGAGCACTTAATGTCTGCCCTTGCAGGGCTTGGGGTGGATAATGTGCGGATTGAAGTCACCGCCTCTGAAATCCCAATTATGGATGGCAGTTCCGGGCCATTCATCTATTTATTGCAGTCTGCTGGCATTGCCGAGCAGAATGCGCCGAAAAAATTTATCAAAATCAAAAAAGCAGTCGAGATCAAAGAAGCCGATAAATGGGTGAGGTTTGAGCCATATCATGGCTTTAAAATGGAATTCACCATCGATTTCGCGCACCCAGTGTTTGACCATTCCGGCAAGACTGTGAAGATTGATTTTGCCGATAACTCCTATATTAAAGAGATTAGCCGTGCCCGTACCTTTGGGTTTATGCACGAAGTAGAATATTTACGCGCCAATGGTTTAGCGCGTGGTGGCAGTTTGGATAATGCGATTGTATTGGACGAATACCGTGTATTGAATTCCGATGGCTTGCGTTACGAAGATGAGTTTGCAAAACATAAAGTGTTAGATGCAATTGGCGATTTGTACATGCTGGGACACCCTATTTTGGGTGCATTTACCGCTTACAAATCTGGCCATGCACTGAATAACCAATTATTGCGTGCGTTATTGGCAGATGCCGATGCTTGGGAGTATGCTGTGTTTGATCACATCGAAGATGCGCCTGCTGGTTTCGTAGAGCAACGCCAATATTTTAGCCCAGCGCTTATGCCTCATTTTGCTGGCTAATGAAGCTATATATTGGTTAATGCAAACATGACAGTCGCAATGAGGCTTAGCGCATGATTGTGATTCGGCTTGCAGCTGTACTGATGTTGATTGCAGCATTTATTTTGTTGGGGCTATACCTGTATAGCAAAGACCCCAAATATTTGCGTTTTTTAAAGCGGCTCGCACAATATGCTGCTTGGTTTTTCTTGTTTGTACTGGTTTCGTTTTTTGTGAGTCGCGTGCTGCGCATTTAAGATAAGGGTCATGTTTATGCGACGCCATCCACTGCTGAGTTATTTATGTGTTATTTGCGTCCTGTTACAGGTGAGCTTGGCGCATGCCTTAGCGGGCGACGATGAGGTGTTGTTGGCCAGAGCGGCCTATGACAAGAAAAATAACTTTGCCCTGACCGACTCTTTAAGTCGCTTAAAGGAGTTGCAACACCCACTTGCACCTTACGCCGAATATTGGTGGATGCTATCGAATTTAGATGATGCCACCCCTGAAACCGTGAATGAATTCCTTAACCGTAACACTCATATTCCATTTGCAGATAGGCTGCGGGGAGAATGGTTAAAAAAACTAGGTAAACAGCAAAATTGGGCGTTGTTTCAAGAAGTCTACCCACAGTATCAGCTGCAAGATCCTGCGGTGGCTTGCTATGCTGCCGAGGCCAATGCCTTAGCCAATGACGCTAAAGCGTTTGAGGCTGCAAGAGTGTTGTGGATGCAAGCAAAAGAGCAACCGGGCAATTGCAACCAATTGTTCGATAAGATGCAAAATGCAAATGTGTTGACCGATGAAGATTTAGTGGCACGTTTTCGCCTGGCGCTATCCGAAAACCGAGTGACGCTGGCTAAAGGCATTGCTAATCGGCACCGTGCAATAGACGCAACTTTTCTCAAACAAATCGATACGGTCAATGCCAACCCGCAAAAAGCCATTACCAAGAAAACCGTGAGCGTTAAGACGCCTTTTGGAAAAGAGCTCTATCTTTATGCGCTCAATCAAATCGCTAAAACCGGATCAACCCAAGCACTAAACGCGTATAAATTTGTACAACCATTGCTAAATGCAGAACAGAAAAGCTATTTTTATGGCCGTTTGGCCATTTTAGCAGCGCAACGTCATGAGCCAGAGGCCTATCAATGGTTTCGATTAGCCGAGCATACACAACTTAACCGTGACCAACTGGATTGGTTTGCACGTTCCACACTCAGGCAAAGTAATTGGCCGCAATTGCTGGAGGTGATTGCATTGATGCCAGATGACCAAGCAGAAGAACCCAATTGGCGTTATTGGAAGGGGCGCGCGTTAAAGGCACAAAACCAAATGCTAGAGGCAAATGGCTTATTCGCCATGCTCTCCACAGAGCGTCATTACTACGGCTGGCTAGCGCAAGAGGAGCTGGAGGCCAGCATGCGTGCGCAACCCATGGAATACGTACCCACCGATGCCGATGTTGAGGCGTTTGCAAAATCGGAAGCGATACAGCGGGCTGAAGCGTTGCAGCGCTTGGAAATGCGTTGGGAAGCGAAGTTAGAATGGGCTGCCGCTACAGATAACTTAACAGACGAGCAGTTGATTGCAGCAGCAGAATATGCGGCCAGACAAAAATGGTATGACTTGGCGGTGATTACTGCCGATAAAACCAAAGCAGTGCATAACTTTAATTTGCGTTACCCAACACCCTATCGCGATTTGATGCAGCCAGCTTCGAATGATCAAGCTTTAGATGAAGCATGGGTGTATGGGATTATTCGGCAGGAAAGCCGCTTCATGCACTATGCAAAATCTGGCGTGGGAGCAGCCGGCTTGATGCAAGTGATGCCAGCCACCGCAAAATGGGTGGCAGGTAAGGTGGGTTGGTCCAATTATCATCATGGCATGTTGCATGATTTGGATACCAATATCTCCTTGGGTACCTATTACATGCGCTATACGTCAGATTTATTTAACGGGCAAGAAACTATGGCAACGGCTGCTTATAACGCAGGTCCAAGTCGTGCCAAAAAATGGATGGCCGATGTGCCGTTGGAAGGTGCGATTTATGCGGAAACCATACCATTTAGTGAAACCCGCAACTATGTTAAGAAAGTCATGGCCAACGCGCATATCTATACACAGCGCTTGGGTTTAAACAATATTCCACTTAAAAAACGGTTGGGCGTTATCCCAGCAAAAATCAATGTGGATTCAGCATCAATCTCAACTTTGAATGAATAAGGTAATGTGATGAAAAAAGTAACAGTATTAGGCGGATCAGGATTTGTAGGCAGCAGCTTAGTCGCCAAGCTAGATGCTGCAGGCTATCAAGTCACCGTCATTTCCCGTCGTAGAGAGTCGGCAAAGCATTTGATTTTGCTCCCCAAAGTACAGGTGGTGCAGTGCGATATTTATGACCATAACAAAATGAAAAGTATGCTTGAAGGCAGCTATGCTGTGATTAATTTAGTGGGCATCCTGCATGAGTCAGGCCGTGCTAGCTTTGAGCAAGCGCATCATCAACTGCCTAGACGCCTAGCGCAACTGTGTGTTGATTTGGGCATTGATCGATTCATCCATATGAGTGCGCTGCAAGCAAGCAAATCTGCCCCTAGTCAGTATTTGCGCAGTAAAGCAGCAGGTGAATCGGCTGTAAACGAGTTTAGCAAAAAGTTGAACATCACCATCTTTAAACCATCCATTATTTTTGGTCGCCACGATAGCTTTTTTAATCTGTTCGCAGGGTTGGTCAAAATGCTGCCCGTGATTGTACTGGCTAAACCTGATGCTAAATTTCAACCGATTTGGGTGGAAGATGTCACTAGTTGCATGGTGAACGCCCTTGAAAACACGGATACTTATGGCAAATCCTATGAGTTGGGTGGGCCACAGGCGTATACCTTCAGTGAACTGGTGCAAAAAGTGATGAACATTCTGGGGGTGTCTCGCCCTATCATTGGCTTGAGTGACAAACTATCCTATCTGCAAGGCTTTGCCATGGAGTTTCTGCCGGTAAAACTCATGAGCCGTGACAATGTGCGCTCCATGCGCGTTGACAGCGTGACTGCACAAGGCCTAGCACCCGAACTAGGCGTATCATTAATGCCACTCGAGGCTGTGGTGCCAGAATATCTCACCAATGCCACACCGCGTGGCGCTTATGATGCGTTTAGAAGTGCCGCAGGCCGTGCCATTAATGCTAAGCGTTAATCTCAACTAGCTTACTGCGGTTGTGACTATCATGAATATTTACTGTGTGGGCGGCGCTGTGCGAGACGAGTTGTTAGGCTTGCCCATTCAGGACCGTGATTTTGTGGTGGTGGGCGCAACGCCGGAGGCAATGGTTAAACTTGGCTATAGGCCAGTCGGTAAAGATTTTCCAGTATTTCTGCATCCCGATACGCATGAGGAATATGCGTTGGCCAGAACCGAGCGCAAAACGGCCAAGGGTTACAAAGGCTTTCAAGTGCATGCAGCACCGGATGTGACATTGGAGCAAGATTTAGCGCGACGTGACCTCACCATCAATGCCATCGCAAAATCAAGCAATGGCGACATTATCGATCCGTTTCATGGCCAACGCGATATTCAAGCCAAGGTGTTGCGTCATGTGAGTACAGCCTTTGCGGAAGACCCAGTGCGAATATTAAGGCTAGCTCGCTTTGCAGCACGCTTTACTGAATTTTCTGTGGCTGACGATACCATGCAACTGATGCACGAAATGGTAGGCGCTGGAGAAGTGGATGCATTGGTGCCCGAGCGTGTTTGGCAAGAGCTAGCAAAGGGGCTGATGGAGGCCAAACCCAGCCGCATGTTTGAGGTGTTGAGAAGTTGTGGTGCCTTAGCGCGTATCTTTCCAGAGCTTGACCGCCTGTGGGGTGTGCCGCAACCGCCCAAACATCATCCCGAAATCGATACCGGTGTGCATGTGATGATGGTGATAGATTACGCCGCGCAACAAGGCTTTAGTCTACCTGTGCGCTTTGCAGCCCTTACCCATGATTTAGGCAAGGGCACCACGCCAAAAGAAGTATTGCCCAGACATATCGGGCATGAATTGCGAAGCGTATCGTTACTGAAAGAGGTGGTGAAGCGTTTACGCGTGCCCAACGATTGCAAAGAGTTAGCCATGATGGTGTCACAGTTTCATGGTAAGTTACACGCGGTTTCCAATATGAAAACCAGTACGCTACTTCATTTTTTGATGGAGCTGGATGCTATCCGCCAACCGCAGCGGTTTCAACTATTTTTGCAGGCTTGTGAAGCCGATTCTCGTGGGCGCACCGGATTGGAAAACTGCCCCTTGCTAGAAGCGGAGTTGCTGCAAAAAGCCTTAGAGGTGGTGATGAAAGTGGACGCTGGTGAAATTGCCCGCCAGCACACCAACCCAGAACACATCAAGCAGGCAGTTTTTGATGCAAGACTCGCGGCACTGACGCAATTGCACCAAAATTGAAGTCAACACTGATTTGGTGTTGATTGTTGCTATTGGATATTCAGGTAATGCTGAATGACATACTTCGCGATAAAACCAATCAGACCAAAGGTCAGTGCTAGAAATAGTATAAACGTCCCGGTTTTACCGGCCTGACATTTCCATGCCAGATGGCCCACAATAAAAATCATCAAGAGCATCAGCCCACCAACACCATAAGTCAGGCCGAACTCTGTAATTTGGGCCTCAGTAAACCCAAAAACCGTGTTATCCATCCAGCTAACTCACAAATTGAATTAAACGCTGCATGAGTGCAATTTGTTCTGTGGAAGATTCTAATGGTTTACGTTTAAAGCCACTTTTTGCAAATTGCTGCCAGCGACCGATTACATAGCATGTAATTAAGCTAGCCAAGATAGTAGGGTCTTGTTTGTTCTCGCCTTGAGCAATGGCAATCTTGAGGGATTGTTTAATGCTGGCTTCAATGCGGTCATGCAATTGATTAATGCGCAGTTGTAATGCATCGTCCTCATTGACCAGTGCATCGCCAATCAGGACACGCGTCATCCCAGGGTTTTTTTCCGCAAACCGCAATAACATACTTACAATCAGTTGTACCTGCTTGGCGCCATCCATTTCATCACTGGTGATTTTATTGATGATGCCAAATATGGAGTTTTCAATAAATTCAATTAAGCCCTCAAACATTTGCGCTTTGTTCGCAAAGTGGCGATACAGCGCCGCCTCAGAAACTTTCAGTTTTGCAGCCAGTGCAGCTGTAGTAATTTTTTCTCGCTTGGGTGCCTCCAGCATTTGCGCGAGTGTCTCGAGTATTTGTTGTTTGCGGTCAGAAGCCATAATTATCCTTAGCCGTGTGTTACGCAGAATGTGTGCGGATGCCCCTGCACACTTTGTCTAATAAGTGTTCGAATTATAGCCTATGGTGCGCAAGCGCTAGCACCGAGTTGATTCTAAAATCGACAAAATTTGGTTTATTTAGCTTGCGTGTCACCCAAATGGTTTGCATGCCAAGGCGTTTAGCCGTCATCAAGGCTGGCAAATTATCTTCAAGCATTACGCAATCGCTGGCATTGACATTAAGCGTGTTCAACAACATTTGAAAGCCACGGACACTGGGTTTGGCGTGAAACTTTGTCGACTCAACACTAAACACAAACTCAAAACAATCTTCTATTCCCATGAGTTGTAAAACGCGGATAGCATAGTCACGTGGTGCGTTAGTAAAAACACACTTACGTCCTTTTAGCTGTTTTAACGTGTGCCGGAGTCTTTTTACCTGTATGACCATTTTCGGCAAATCCATAAGCGCGTGTGTTTCATTTAAGAAGTGATAGGCATCAACCCCATGGTGCCGCATAAGACCCTTTAAAGTTGCGCCATAGATGCGCCAATAATGTTGTCGCAGCTGATGCGCTGAGTGTTCCTCTAAGTTGAGCTGATCCATGATGTATTGCGTCATGGCTTGATTCATTACAGGAAAGATATGCGCAGAGGCGTTGTGCAGGGTGTCGTCTAAGTCAAAAATCCAAGTCTTGGTTTGCATGATGGGTGTGATTTAACCATAGTTTGCGCTAAATCAAAGTTTATTAAGTCAATCGATTCGACAATAAACCTACGAAATTGCTGCATGGTTAACAGACAATTTCAGCAGTCAGTCGACTGTATCTTTTACTTAAATTGAATTTGAGAGGAGATGAATATGGCGAATATTTCACGCGTAGATCCGTTTGAAGATGTGTTTAGAGGTTTTTTCAGACCGGTGAGAATTGAGGGCGCACCGGAAGTGCAAATCAAAGTTGACGTCAAAGAGGATAAGCAAACCTACACGGTACATGCAGATATTCCAGGCGCTAAAAAAGAAGACATCCATGTGAGCTTGGATGGTAATCAAGTGTCTATTAGTGCAGAAGTCAAGCAAGAAAAAGAAGTCAAAGAAGGTGAAAAAGTAATACGTTCAGAGCGCTACTATGGCAAAGTGGAACGTAGCTTTGGTTTGGAGAATGAGGTGGACGAAAGTGGCGCCAGTGCCAAATATGCAGATGGCGTCTTGGAATTGAAGTTACCTAAAAAACTTGTGCAGTCCTCCAAACGTATCAAAGTGCAGTAAATAAAAAAGCGGCTGATGGCCGCTTTTTTTATACACAACAGTAAGGCTAAATGTTTACTTAGCTTTGATTAGGGTGCCAACCCCTTCATCCGTCAATACCTCTAGCAAAAGGGCATGCTCTACGCGGCCATCAATAATATGCACAGATTTCACCCCGCTACGTGCTGCGTCTAAGGCGGAACCAATTTTGGGCAACATTCCGCCCGAAAGAGTACCGTCTTCTACCAAATCGTCTATTTGCTTGGGGGTGAGGCCGGTGAGCAGCTCGCCCTTCTTGTCCAAAACGCCGGGCGTATTGGTCAGTAAGATCAATTTTTCCGCATTCAAAATCTCAGCCAACTTACCAGCCACTACATCGGCGTTAATATTGTAAGTCTCGCCATCTTTGCCCACGCCAATCGGTGCCACTACTGGAATGAAATCCCCGCTGTCTAAAAAGTTGATGATGCTAGGGTCAATGGCACTAATCTCACCCACCTGCCCAACATCAATCATTTTGCTAGGGTCTTTGATGTCTTCCATCATCAGCTTGTGCGCATGAATAAAGTTACCGTCTTGCCCAGTGAGTCCAACAGCTTTGCCGCCATGACGGTTAATCAAGTTCACAATTTCTTTATTCACTTGACCACCTAACACCATCTCCACCACATCCATGGTTTCTTCGTCGGTCACACGCATGCCTTGGATGAATTCACCTTTTTTACCCAGTTTGTCCAACATCTCGTTGATTTGTGGGCCGCCGCCGTGCACCACAACCGGGTTCATGCCCACCAATTTCAATAACACCACATCTTGCGCAAAGCATTGCTTGAGGTGCTCATCGGTCATGGCATTGCCACCGTATTTAATCACGATGGTTTTATCGAAAAAGCGTTTGATATACGGTAAGGCTTCGGCAAGCGTTTGAGCTTTTTGAGCGGCAGAGGTCTGGGTCAGCATGTTGGTTCCTGCAATAATGAATGTTTGAGATTGTATCGAAAAAATCTTACAGCGGTTTAACAAACACTTTAGATTTGCGTTGGAAGTTGTACAACGCCTGTTTTTCTTGTGGCAATTCGTCAATCGACTCTTCAACAAATCCACGTTCTAAAAACCAATGCTCTGTGCGTGTGGTGAGGCAAAATAATTGGTTGAAACCAAGTTTTTTAGCTTGTGTCTGGCAGTAATTAAATAGCTTGTCACCGCGACCACCACCTCGGTATTGTGGATCAATTGCCAAGCAAGCAAACTCTGCCATTTTTTCTTGTGGGAATGGGTACAAAGCAGCACACCCAATGGCGCGATTGTCGTGCTCCATCACATAAAAATGGTTAATCTCCATCTCAATCCGTTCGCGTCCGCGCCGCACCAAAATGCCTTCATTTTCTAGAGGCTCAATCAATTTGAGAATGCCCCCTACGTCATCAATGTTGGCTTGACGCATGGTTTCGAGCGGTAATTCGGTAATCATGGTGCCTATGCCATTATGCGTAAACAACTCTTGAATAATCGCGCCATCAATATGCCGTGAAATCAAATGTGTGCGTGCAACACCATGCTCGCAAGCCCGAACTGCTGCGGGTAGATAAAAATTAACGTCTTCCGAGAAGTGAATTGGTTCGTCACTTTCCTGTACATTTTTAAGCAGATTTTTGGCTTTTTCTGCAGTCATTTCACGCAACAACTCACCACGTAAATTGTGCACACCTTCTGAATCCATGAGGAAAATCAATTTTTCTGCGTCTAAAGCAATGGCGGTGCTCACCGCCACATCCTCCAAGCTTAGGTTAAAAGCCTCACCAGTGGGGGAGTAGCCCATGGGGGACAGTAATACCAGCTCGTTATCATCCAGCCGCTTTTGAATGCCAATTGCGTCGATTTTGCGTACTTCACCGGTATGTTGTAAGTCCATACCGTCTAATACACCTAATGGTTTGGCGGTGACAAAGTTACCGCTGGCAACGCGTATATCCGCGCCTGCCATCGGTGAATTGGCAATCCCCATCGAAAGCAATGCTTCAATTTCTACCCTCACTGCACCGTTGGCTTCTTTGACGGCCTCCATGGCCGCATCATCGGTAATCCGCAATCCGTTATGAAAGGCAGGGGTGAGTTTGTCCCGCTTCAACCGCTGTTCAATTTGCGGACGTGCGCCATGCACTAACACCAAGCGTACCTCTAAGCTGGCCAGCAAGTTTAAATCATGTGAAAGTGCGATAAATTGCTGTTCACTAACAACCTCGCCGCCAAAAGCAATCACAAAGGTTCTGCCGCCAAACGCGTGAATATAGGGTGCCGCTGAGCGGAACCAATGCACAAAATCTTTTGTATTGCCGCTATTCAGAATAGTTGTGGCAGGTAAGTGAGCAGTTGCTTTCCGTATCGTTGTTGTGGGGGAAGCCGCATGCTCTGCAAATAGAGCGGCTGGAGTTGTATTCAATGCAGAGGCAATCTTACGAATCAAGACCTCGGAAACGCCAAGCTCACCACGTTCGATGCGAGATAAGTTGCCAGCATCAGACTCAGTGAGCTGTGCTAGCTGCTGCAAGGTTACATTTTGTGCCTTACGTAACGAGCGAATTTGATTGCCGATTGACATCAGCGACACCTTAATTTGTAATTAATACAATTATATTAAATAAAAATTGTAAAAAATACAAATTATTTGGTGATTTTGGTTAAAAGTCACCCCATATTACCTGCATGCCAGCGATTGCTGTGAGGGCGGCTGTCTCTGTCCGTAAAATGCGAGGCCCCAATAGAATAGATTGGAAGCCATGCGCAGTCGCCGTCTCAATTTCATGTGCACTTAAACCCCCTTCCGCACCAATCAATAGCTGAATTTGGCTGGTTGGCTTGGGTAGTTGAGTTAACTGCTTGGCGCCAACTGGATTTAGCAATATACGACAGACATCTGCTTGAGTATATTGCGATAGCCACTGGCTCAGAGTAAGGGGGGTGTGTACAACTGGTACAAAAGCACGACCAGATTGCTCGCAGGCTGAAATTACAATTTGTTGCCAGTGCGCCACACGTTTTTCAGAGCGTTCTTGATTCAGCTTTACTACGCTGCGTTCAGTGGCGATGGGCTGAATACCTTTCACACCTAATTCGACCGCTTTTTGGATGGTGTAATCCATGCGGTCACCACTGGAAATGCCTTGCAGCAATAGGATGTCTAGTGGGGACTCGTTCGTAATTGGCTTATTAGAGAGGATGCGTGCAGTCACGCCACTTTTTTGTACGCTGACTAACTCGCACGCGTAATCAAAGCCATCCCCGTTAAATAAAACGGCATGGTCGCCTACTTGCATGCGCAGCACGCGTGCAGCATGACTGGCCGCAAACTCTGGAAGCGCTGTCGTTTTGCCTACGGTGAGCTGGTCAGGGCAGTAAAAGCGGTGTAGTGACATGTGGTGAAAAGTGAAAAATGGTAACATGCGGATTATAGAATGATTGGAGTTCCGCATGGCAAGTATCCACCCGCCCGTATGTGAGTTTGGTTGGCAAGCGCCGGATTTTAGTTTGCCGAGTATTGATGGTCGCATCGTCACCTTAAAAGAGAGCATGGGGCCAAAAGGATTGTTGGTGATGTTTATCTGTAATCATTGCCCCTACGTTAAAGCTATCCTGCCGCGCTTGATAGCAGATGTGAATGAATTAAAAAGCTTGGGGGTCAATACGGTGGCGATTATGTCGAATGACCCGACCGATTATCCGGAAGATAGTCCGGAAAATATGCGCAAGATGGCGCAGGAAATGGCGTTTCCTTTCCCCTATTTGTTAGACGAAACCCAGCAAGTGGCTAAACGCTATGACGCTGTGTGCACCCCGGACTTTTTTGGATTCAATCATCGATTTGAACTGCAATACCGAGGCCGCTTTGACGAAAGCCGCAAAGAAACCGCACCCAGTAGCACGCGCGATTTATTTCATGCTATGAGGCAGATTGCAGAAACTGGACTAGGGCCAAAAGAGCAGATTGCAAGTATTGGTTGCAGCATTAAGTGGAGGGAAGTGTGATGAGCGATAAAAAACTGAAATGGGGTATTCTCGGTGCGGCCCGAGTTAATGAGCGCTTACTTCCTGCCATCTTGGAATCCTCCAATTCGCAGTTGGTTGCATTCGCAAGTCGTCGTGCAGGTGCTGCCCGAGCTACACTGGAAAAGTATGCGCCAGGTACGGTAGGTGTGGCTTGTTACGATGATTTGGATAGCTTAATCGCTGATAGTAATGTGGAGGCGGTGTATTGCCCGATGTCGAATGAGGAGCACGCTGAGTGGGCGTTTAGAGTGATTCAAGCCGGCAAGCATGTGCTGATTGAAAAGCCGATGACTACACAGATTGCAGATATTGGTGCGATTGAAGCTGCAGCCAAAGCCATGAATGTGAAAGTGATGGAAGGCTTTATGTATCGCTTTCATCCGCAGCATGCCAAAGTTAAAGAATTGGTGGAGTCTGGATTAATTGGTGATGTGCTCTCCTGTCGTGCCAGCTTTTCATTTTTAATGCAGGCATCGCGGATGTACCGCATTAATAGGAGCATGGTAGATGGTGGCGGTGCCATGTGGGATATTGGTCCTTACGCTATTCATGCTTTACGTTGGTGCTTTGGTAAAAACAATATCCCTGCCGAGCCCAAACATGTGGTGGCTTACGGCAAGCTGAACGAGCATGGTGCCGATGTGGTGGCCAGTGGTATTTTAGACTTTGGCGCAGATGCCCAAGGCCGGACACGCTTTGGCCACTTTGATGTGAGTTTTGAGCGTGGCCGTAAGGCGGAGTATGAAATCATCGGCGACAAGGGTTGGATTAAATGTCATAACATGTGGGCTTACCCTACCGATGATCCAGTGATTAGCTGGGAGGCGGGTGGTAAGACGGAAACGTTGATATTGCCCAAGGGTAACCATTTTAATTTAGAGATTGAGCACTTTAGCGATTGTGTGCTCAATGATAAATCACCATTCCTGACGTTTGAGGATGCAAAAGGCAATTGCCGCGCCATTGAAATGGTGGTGTCTGCTATTAAGGCATAAAAAATGCGGGGCATTGCCCCGCAAATGGTTCCCTCCTCCAGGAATGTAATCAATAGATGTCAGTGATTAATGAATCACGACAATTTCGTTTTTAACTGCTGTAACGCCTTTGGTATTTTTTGCAATTTTCACGGCTTGGTCAGCTTCTACCTGTGATTTTGCGGTGCCTGACAACTGCACCAAGCCATTGCTATCGGTTTCGACTTTGATGTCTGAGGCGCTTACGGTTTTATCTTTAGCAAACTCCGCTTTCACTTTGGCAGTAATCACAGAGTCATTCAATTTGGTGGACACTGAATCACCGTCTGCTGCAACCGCAACTAAAGGTAAGGCAATTACACTGGCCATCACAAGTTTTTTCAAATGTAGTTTCATATCGTATCCCTTTTGATAATCAAGTTTAAGTTAAGTAATTTAGTAGTTCACAAGCTTTGGAGAAACTTAGCTGAACACGTTTCCACTTTAAAATCGATGTTTATTTGCTCGAATCGGAGCATGACTGATATTGGTGTCAGAATCGACTGACGTTGGGATTGCAAGCCTTGCAAAATTCGCTAGTTAGAGCATGCCAATAACTGATGTTGTACTTGCCCAAATTGCCTATCTAAGCAATAATTTAGCCTTTGCAAAAAAGTGGTTATTCTTAGCCTGCTTTTTTAAGAATTCAAGCAAGGTTTTATTGCATTTTCTATAAGACCTCAAGTTACTAATTTTTCGGGAGACTACAATGGCAACGCGTAACGATCTAGCCAACGCCATCCGTGCGTTATCAATGGATGCAGTACAAAAAGCAAATTCCGGCCACCCAGGCGCACCTATGGGAATGGCAGAAATTGCAGAAGTGTTGTGGAACCACAATTTAAGCCACAACCCAAACAACCCAAAATGGGCAAATCGTGACCGCTTTGTATTGTCTAACGGCCACGGTTCAATGCTGATTTACTCATTGTTGCATTTGACAGGCTACAACCTGCCAATGGAACAAATCAAAACATTCCGTCAATTGCATTCACAATGTGCTGGTCACCCAGAGTACGGTTATGCAGAAGGCGTTGAAACAACTACTGGTCCTTTAGGTCAAGGTATTGCTAACGGTGTTGGCTTTGCAATGGCTGAAAAATTATTGGCTAGCCAATTCAACAAACCAGGCCACGACATTGTTGACCACTACACATACGTGTTCTTGGGCGACGGTTGTATGATGGAAGGTGTTTCTCATGAGGCTTGCGCTTTGGCAGGTACATGGGGCTTAGGTAAATTGGTAGCGTTCTGGGATGACAACGGCATCTCAATCGACGGCCACATTGAAGGCTGGTACACCGATGACACAGCAGGCCGCTTTAAAGCATACGGCTGGCACGTGCAATCTGTAGATGGTCACGACGCAGCTGCGATCCAAAAAGCGATTGATGAAGCGAAAAAAGTAACAGACAAACCATCACTGATTTGCTGTAAAACCATCATTGGTAAAGGCTCTCCAAACAAATCTGGTTCACACGACTGCCACGGTTCTGCATTAGGCGAGGCTGAAGTTGCAGCTACACGTGCTGAAATCGGTTGGCCACATGAGCCATTTGTGATTCCACAAGACGTGTATGACGGCTGGAATCAAAAAGACAAAGGCGCAAAACGCGAATCTGACTGGAACGCTAAATTTGACGCTTACGCGAAAGCTTACCCAGCAGAAGCTGCAGAATTCAAACGCCGTATGGCCGGTGAATTGCCAGCTAACTGGAAAGCATTAACTGACGCAATCATTGCTGAAACTAACGAAAAAGCTGAGAAATTGGCAACTCGTCAAGCTTCACAAAAAGCGATTACTGCCTTGGCGCCAATCTTGCCAGAATTCTTGGGCGGTTCAGCTGACTTAACAGGTTCTAACCTGACAGCAGCTAAAGAGTTCAAACACGTGAGTGGTAAGGAGCCAGGCAACTACATCTCTTACGGTGTTCGTGAGTTCGGTATGGCTGCGATCATGAACGGTATGGCATTGCACGGTGGCTTATTGCCATACGGCGGTACTTTCCACATGTTCTCTGACTACATGAAAAACGGTATGCGTATGTCTGCGTTGATGCATCAACGTGTGATTTACGTATTGACCCATGACTCTATCGGTCAAGGTGAAGACGGTCCTACACACCAACCAGTAGAAAACACTTCTGGCTTGCGTATGATTCCTCGTATGGATGTATGGCGTCCAGCTGACTCTACAGAAACAACCGTTGCATGGGTTGCTGCAGTAGAGCGCACAGAAGGCCCAACTAGCTTGGTATTAAGCCGTCAAGCTGTACCTGGCATCAAACATGATGCTAAAGACTTTGAATTAATCCGTAAAGGTGGCTATGTATTCTCAGATGTAGCAGGTAAAGCAGATTTGATTATCATTGCTAACGGTTCTGAGTTGGATCTAGCGATTCAAGCGGCTGCTGAATTAAATGCTGCCGGTACTAAAGTACGTGTGGTTTCAATGCCATCTACAAATGTATTTGATCGTCAAGATAAAGCTTACAAAGACAGCGTGTTGACTCCAGGCGTGAAACGCGTTGCAGTTGAAGCGGCTCATCCAGATTTCTGGCGTAAATATGTTGGTTTAGAAGGTGCGGTAGTGGGCATTGATACATTCGGTGAATCAGCACCGGGTGGCGCATTGTTCAAACACTTCGGCTTCACAGTTGAAAACGTAGTGGCAGTGGCTAAGTCAGTGCTATAAGCGCAACAGGTCTTTGATTTAGCTTGGTAATACCCAAAAGGGCCTCTGTAAGAGGCCCTTTTTATTTGGTAAACTGAGCATAAGTAAAGTAGTTCATTAGAAAAGCAATGTTAGGGGTCATTATGGGGGTTCGTGTTGGTATTAACGGCTTTGGCCGTATCGGGCGTATGGTATTACGCGCAGCAATTCAAGAAGCAGAATTTAGCAATATCGAAGTGGTAGCCATCAACAGTTCCTACGACGTTGAATATATGATGTATATGCTGAAGTATGATTCTGTGCATGGCCGTTTTAACGCCAGTGTTGAAGCAGACAACGGACACTTAGTGGTCAATGGTAAAAAGATTCACCTGTCAGCAGAGCGTGATCCATGCAAGATTGACTGGTCTGCATCCGGCGGTGTAGATGTGCTGGTAGAGTCTACCGGTGCTTTCTTAACACAAGAAACCTGTCAACCGCATCTGGGCAATGGTGTAAAAAAAGTGGTGCAGTCAGCACCTGGTAAAGATGACACCCCGATGTATGTATACGGTGTAAACCACCAAGAATATCAAGGGCAGGCGATTATTTCTGCGGCCTCATGTACCACCAATGGTTTAGCGCCATTAGCAAAAGTATTGCACGATAGCTTTGGCATCAAGCGTGGCTTGATGACGACAGTGCACGCTGCGACTGCATCACAATTGACCGTGGATGGCACATCTAAGAAAGACTGGCGCGGTGGCCGTAGTGTGTTTGAGAATATTATCCCTTCAAGCACTGGCGCGGCTAAAGCAGTGGGTAAAGTGATTCCGGCATTGAATAAGAAACTTACCGGCATGTCTTTGCGTGTGCCAAGTGCAGATGTTTCGGTTGTAGACTTAACTGTTGAGTTAAATAAAGAAACTACGTATGAAGCCATCTGTGCCGCCATGAAGGCTGCGGCCGAAGGTGAAATGAAAGGTGTGCTTGGTTATACCAGTGAGAAAGTGGTGTCTACCGATTTCCGTGGTAGTCCGGAAGCTGGGGTGTTTGATGCCGATGCGGGCATTATGCTGGATAGCACGTTTGTGAAAGTGATTGGTTGGTACGACAACGAGTACGGTTACACTTGTAACTTGTTACGCCTAGTGCAATATATTTCAAAGTAATAATTAAGTGAGATGTCATCCGGCATCTCGCATCATTTTTGCTTCATCGAATATCTCGCAACGGCTAATGCGTTGCTTCACATATTAGGAGTGCATCATGCAGTTTATCAAAATGACGGATTTGGATTTACGCGGCAAACGCGTGTTTATCCGTGCTGATTTAAATGTACCAGTGGCAGACGGCAAAGTGACTTCAGATGCACGGATCACTGCATCCATGCCCACTATTGAGTTTGCCTTAAAAGCAGGTGCCAAAGTGATGGTGACTTCGCATTTGGGCCGTCCGGAAGAAGGTGTTTATTCTGAAGAGAACTCCTTACAGCCAGTAGCCGATGTGATGGCGGCTAAACTGGGTAAACCAGTGCGCTTGGTCAAAAACTGGTTAGCACCTAATGCACCGGCAGATAGTTTGACGGTAGAAGACGGGCAATTGATTTTGCTGGAGAACTGTCGTTTTAACGTAGGCGAAAAGAAAAACAATGACGAGTTAGCCAAAAAATATGCAGCTTTGTGTGATGTATTTGTCATGGATGCATTTGGCACGGCGCATCGTGCAGAAGCCTCTACCCATGGCATCGCCAAGTTTGCACCAGTAGCGTGTGCCGGTATTTTGCTGACAGAGGAATTGGAAGCGCTAACGAAGGCATTACTAAGCCCAGCGCGTCCGATGGTCGCGATTGTGGGCGGAAGTAAAGTTTCCACAAAATTAACTGTGTTAGAGAGTTTGTCGGAAAAAGTGGATCAACTAGTAGTGGGTGGCGGTATTGCCAATACATTTCTCAAAGCGTCCGGAAAACAAATCGGAAAATCTCTCAATGAAGATGAGTTGGTGCCCATTGCTAAGGCATTAATGGAAAAAATGTCCAATCGTGGTGCAACCATTCCAATTGCTGAGGACGTGGTTTGTGGTAAAAAGTTTGATGCAAATGAACCAGCGGTTCTTAAACTTGCGGGTGACGTGGCTGAGGATGACATGATTTTTGACATCGGACCCAAATCTGCACAAGCCCTTGCAGACATCATTATGAAGGCTGGCACTGTGGTTTGGAATGGGCCGGTCGGTGTGTTTGAGTTTGACCAGTTTGGTGAGGGTACTAAAACAGTTGCCAATGCTATTGCTAACACCAAAGCCTTTACCCTTGCGGGTGGCGGCGATACCATCGCTGCGATTCAGAAGTACGATATGTACGATAAAGTCAGTTATATTTCCACTGCAGGTGGTGCATTTTTAGAATTTTTAGAAGGAAAAAAACTACCAGCGGTAGATATTTTGGAGCAGCGTAGCCAGACTTAACTGTAAGAGTTTTTCGAACTTAAGCTAACTTTTGCACTCATTCATTAGAGTGTCATGTAAGCAATTTATGATTGGATTGTATAAATAGCCTCTGTTGAGGCTATTTTTTTGCCAAGCTAGCATCAAAGTTGCTTATTAAACATGACAGTTATCGTTTTGGAGATGGTAAATGGCTACTATACGTGTAGGTATTAATGGCTTTGGTCGCATAGGACGCATGTTTTTACGTGCCGTGATGAATGAAGAAGCGTTCAGCGACATTGATATTGTGGCCATTAACGGTATCGAAGCGCCAGAGTACATGCTGTATATGCTCAAGTTCGACTCTGTGCATGGACGATTCCAATACGATGCACACTTTGAGGGCGAATGTTTGGTGGTGGATGGTAAGAAAATCCGCTTGTCCTCCGAAAGTGATCCTGCCAATATTCCTTGGGCGGCTGCAGGGGTCGATGTGGTGGTGGAGTGCACTGGCGTGTTTCTCACACAAGCCACTTGCCAAGCGCACATCAATCAGGGCGCTAAAAAAGTGGTGCAATCGGCACCCGGCAAAGACGATACGCCTATGTTTGTCTATGGCGTTAATCATATGGATTATCAGGGTGAGGCGATTATTTCCGCAGCTTCTTGTACCACCAATGCCTTGGCGCCTATCGTCAAAGTGTTAAATGATGCTTTTGGTATAAAGCGTGGGCTGATGACGACAATTCATGCAGCGACTGCATCACAAAAAACGGTAGACGGCACGTCAAATAAAGATTGGCGCGGCGGTCGTGGCGTGTTTGAAAATATTATTCCATCCAGTACTGGCGCCGCGAAGGCTGTAGGCAAGGTGATTCCGGCATTGAATAAAAAGCTCACTGGCATGGCGATGCGCGTGCCTACGGCTGATGTATCGGTAGTGGATTTAACGGTTGAATTAGAGCAGCCCACCAGTTACGAGGCGATATGTGCAGCGATGCAAACTGCAGCTGATAACCAATTAAGCGGCGTGCTGGCTTATACAGATGAAAAAGTCGTTTCCACGGATTTCCGCGGTGCGCCAGCCGCCAGTATATTTGATGCTGATGCAGGGATTATGCTCGACCCTACCTTTGTAAAAATTGTGAGTTGGTACGATAATGAGTATGGATATACGTCCAACTTAATTCGCTTGGTGCAACATATTGCAACATTCAAAGCACCGGTTAAGATCATCAAAATGGAAGATTTGGATTTTGCAGAGTCGGTTTAACACGGCAAATTGCATGATGTAGCGAATCTAAATACACAATTACAAGTCAAACAGGGGAGTCAGCAGACTTCCCTTTTGACTTTGGGGAATACGGGTATGCAACGTAAAACAAAAATTGTGGCAACTTTGGGGCCCGCAAGCGCTTCAGAGGAAAAGATCGCGCGCCTATTGCGTGCTGGGGTCAATGTGGTGCGCCTTAATTTCTCACACGGCACCGCAGAATCACATATCGAGCGAGCGAATCTTGTGCGCGCCATTGCAGAAAAGATGGAATTGCATGTGGGTATCTTGTGTGACCTGCAAGGTCCCAAAGTGCGTATCGGCAAATTTGAGAATCAACATATCCAGCTCAAAAATGGTGATTTGTTTGTGCTGGATGCAGATTGCGTGTTGGGTGATCAGCAACGTGTTGGCTTGGATTATCAAAATCTGCCGCGTGAAGTCAAAGAAGGCACTGTGCTGTTATTAGATGATGGACGGATTACCTTGGAGGTGAATCGCGTTCGTGGCAATCAGATTTATTGTGTAGTGATGACCGGCGGGACGCTTTCTAACAACAAAGGGATTAACTTACAGGGTGGTGGGTTATCGGCAGACGCGCTTACGGCCAAGGATATTGCCGATATTCAAACCGCAGTGGCATTAGAGGCTGATTATATTGCGATTTCTTTCCCTAAAAGTGCAGCAGACATGGCGCGTGCGCGAGTGCTTATTGAAAAAGCTGGGGGTAATGCCAGTTTGGTGGCTAAGATTGAACGCGCAGAAGCGATTGAGCATTTGGAGTCCATCATTGATGCATCGGAAGTGGTGATGGTTGCAAGAGGTGATTTGGGTGTCGAGATGGGCGATGCAGCTATTCCTGGTCTGCAAAAGCGCATCATCCGCTTGGCAAGGGCACGCAACAAGTTAGTGATTACCGCCACGCAAATGATGGAATCGATGATACAAAATCCGATTCCAACGCGGGCGGAAGTATCGGATGTCGCCAATGCTGTATTGGATGGCACTGATGCAGTGATGTTGTCTGCAGAGACCGCAAGTGGGAATTTCCCGGTAGAGACTGTAGAGGCCATGCACCGCGTATGCGTTGAGGCGGAAAAAGAATACGAAAGTATGCATCATATTGAACGCAGAGCACACCAGCATCATCGTGTGGATGAGGCCATTGCAGCCGCAGCCGTATTCACTGCGCGCAACTACAGTGTGAAAGCGATTGTTGCACTCACCGTTTCAGGTAATTCTGCACAATGGCTATCACGTGCCGATTGTGCAGTCCCCATTTATGCGCTGTCTCCAGATTTGCATGCGCGCCTTAAGCTGACATTGCACCGTAATGTGTTTCCGTTTGCCATTTGCCAGCAAGACCGGAGCCGGGACGAGATATTTTCGGATGTCGAGTCGGTGCTGACCAATGCCAAGTTGGTGCAGCCCGGTGATGAAGTGTTGGTAACGTATGGTGAGCCTTTCGGTACCCTGGGTGGTACAAACTCGCTTAAAGTGATTCAAATTTCTGCGCCCAAAACGAAAACAGCGGATGACGTAAAAAAATAGCTTCAAAAGCATGCGCAATTTATAATAGCGTTCTTTCTTGCTCAATCGTTCATCATGACATCACCATTACTACAAACCAGTCTCAGCAGTCTTAAACGTATTCACCAAGGCAAAGTGCGTGATATTTACGATATTGACGCTAATAACATGCTGTTGATAAGCACTGATCGTCTATCTGCATTTGATGTGATTTTACCAACCGGCATTCAGAACAAAGGCGCAATGCTGACGCAAATGGCCAACTTCTGGTTTAAACAGTTGGCGCACGTGGTGCCCAATCATTTAACTGGCATTGATCCTGACACTGTAGTGAGCACCGCAGAAGACAAAGCCCAACTGGGTAGCCGCGCCGTGGTGGTAAAAAAGCTGAAACCCTTACCTATAGAAGCGATTGTGCGTGGCTATTTGGTGGGCAGTGGCTGGAAAGAATACAAAACCAAAGGCACAGTGTGCGGTATTGCGTTACCTGCAGGTTTGCAAGAAGCTTCAAAACTACCAGAGCCATTGTTTACGCCTTCCAGCAAAGCTGCAGTAGGCGAACATGATGAAAATATCACTTTAGCGCAGTGCGCTGATTTGATTGGCGCCGAGCGTGCGGCCGAAGTAGCCAAAGTGGCGGTGCAGTTATACAAAGAGGCCGCAGAATATGCTCTGACCAAAGGCATTATTATTGCCGACACCAAATTTGAATTTGGTTTGGATGCCAATGGCGTCTTACATGTAATGGATGAAGTGCTGACGCCGGATTCATCACGTTTCTGGCCTTTAGAGAGTTACCAAGTTGGCAAAAACCCGCCTAGCTACGATAAGCAATATGTGCGCGATTGGCTTGAAAGCACTGGTTGGAACAAAACGCCACCTGCGCCAGCATTACCTGATGATGTGGCTCAACGTACTTCCGATAAATATCTGGAAGCGTTTGAAAAGCTCACTGGTCAGCCCTTGCCTGCCTAACTACTCATGCTGCAGCGACTAAAAGAAATTGCAGGCAAACTCAAAGCAGAGTTTGATTTCTACCGGCGGCTGCAACAACACCCGCAAACTCCACTGCTGGCCAAAGCCTTACTTTGGTTGGCCATTGGTTATTTGTTGTTACCGTTTGATTTGATTCCGGATTTTCTACCTGTCATTGGCCAGTTGGATGAAGTGGTGATCATTCCCTTGTTGCTATATTGCGCAGTCAGGCTTACGCCGAAAGCAGTGTTGTCCGAATGTAGATTGGCGGTATAAGCATGCAACTCTGGCAGCTCATCACCAATTTTGATGCACACCTGCCAGCCTTAGTGGGCATGTACGCAGGTTGGGTTTATTTGGTTGTATTTTCGGTCGTTTTTCTAGAGATAGGCGTGCTCCCCTTATTTTTTCTGCCTGGCAACCCCTTTGTATTTGTATGCGGTGCAGTCTGGGCGGCATCTCAACTCAATCTGGTGCTGTTGTTAATCGTGCTGGTCTCCGCAGCGATGCTTGGCAATGGGATGGCCTATTATTTAGGTAATACCATAGGGCACACGCTGTTTACACGTAATTTGGCTTGGCCAAATGCAGCTGCGTTAGAAAAGACCCGCCTATTTTTTGAGCAGCATGGCGAGAAGGGTTTCATCTTTTCGCTGTTCCTGCCGGTAGTGCGTTCGCTAGCGCCTTTTCTAGCCGGGGTGTCACAGATGCAATTGCAGAAATTTGCTTATTCCAGTGCGTTGGGTGCATTGCTGTGGGTGTTGGTGTGTGTATTGGCGGGCTACTATTTTGGGCATATTGGTATTATTCAACATCACTTATCGCTTGTTACCATGTTGGGTTTGTTGTGCGTGATTTTGGCTGTGTTATTCAGAAAAGTGTGGAGTGTTTGGGTTAAATCGAATAAAGACCTACATTCGCAATAATATAGCAACAAATTTCGCCTATAATTTCGCTTTCATTTTTTAATCACGGGTTTTATTCAACATGTCGCTCAACTTAGTGCCGTCTGGCAAAGATCTTCCCAATGATTTTAACGTTATTATCGAAATTCCAATGCAGGGTGACCCTGTTAAGTATGAAGTAGATAAAGAAAGCGGCGCCATTTTTGTGGACCGTTTTATGGGGACATCTATGCAGTATCCATGTAACTATGGCTACATTCCTCACACCTTGGCGGATGATGGAGACCCGGTCGATGTGTTGGTCATTACTCCTGTACCATTGTTGCCTGGCGTGGTGGTGCGTTGCCGTGCGTTGGGCATGCTCAATATGACCGATGAAGCGGGCGGTGATGCTAAGTTGTTGGCTGTGCCGGTGGAAAAGGTATGTGGTTTGTATGCTTATCAGAAAACGTATAAAGATGTTTCACCATGGCGTTTGGAAATGATCTCTCACTTCTTTGAACACTACAAAGATTTGGACAAAGGTAAATGGGTGAAAATCGAAGGCTGGGAAGGCATTGAAGAAGCGCATAAAGAAATCATGGATGGTGTGGCTCGTTATAACGAGGCAGAAGTAAAACCTGCGTTCTAATTGTTGATGTGAATAAAAAAGGCAGCCTAGGCTGCCTTTTTTTTGGTAGCGATTACTTACACATGCAATAGCGGCACGATTAGTAAGGCTACAATGTTGATGATTTTAATCAACGGATTAACTGCAGGGCCAGCCGTATCCTTGTAAGGGTCACCCACGGTGTCACCGGTCACCGCTGCTTTATGTGCATCTGAGCCTTTACCGCCATGATGTCCATCTTCAATGTATTTCTTGGCGTTATCCCATGCACCACCACCCGTACACATAGAAATGGCCACAAACAGCCCGGTCACGATAGTACCCATTAATAAGCCGCCCAAGGCTACTGGCCCGAGCAATAGACCGACCACAATTGGCGCAGCCACTGGTAATAAAGAAGGAATCATCATTTCTTTAATGGCTGCTGTCGTCAGCATGTCTACTGCTTTGCCGTATTCTGGTTTGGCAGTACCCTCCATAATGCCTTTGATATCGCGGAATTGACGGCGTACTTCTTCCACCACAGCGCCTGCTGCACGACCCACTGCTTCCATTGCCATAGCAGCAAACAAGAATGGAATCAAGCCACCGATAAACAAGCCAATAATCACCATTGGATCGCTCAAGTCAAAACTAGCAGTAATGCCAGCACTTTCCAGTTTATGGGTGTAATCGGCAAACAATACCAAGGCTGCTAGACCAGCTGAGCCAATCGCGTAGCCTTTGGTCACGGCTTTAGTAGTGTTGCCCACTGCATCCAATGGGTCGGTTACATCACGTACGCTGCTTGGCAATTCAGCCATTTCGGCAATCCCACCGGCGTTATCAGTAATTGGGCCATAAGCATCTAAGGCCACCACAATGCCTGCCATGCTCAGCATGGAGGTGGCAGCAATGGCAATACCATACAACCCACCCAAGCTATACGATGCGTAAATGGCTGCGCACACTGCCAATACTGGCCATGCGGTGGATTTCATGGAAACGCCTATCCCTGCAATAATATTGGTGGCATGGCCAGTGGTAGAGGCTTGTGCCACATGCTTGACTGGTGCGTAGTCAGTGCCGGTGTAGTATTCAGTAATCCAAACCAGTGCTGCGGTGAGGATTAAACCCACTGCACAAGTGCCAAACAGTGCGTTACTGCTAATCACTTTGTCACCATGTGTAAAGCCCTCTGGGAACAAGTGCTGTGTGACAAAGTAAAAAGCGATGAGTGAAAGCACACCTGCTACGGCTAAGCCTTTGTAGAGTGCAGGCATTACGTTTTTCATGCCGGGTGAAGCCTTCACAAAGAAGCAGCCAATAATCGAGGCCACAATGGACACAGCCCCCAATAGTAATGGGTAGAGAATACCATTGGGACCAGCTTCGGACACCATCAGCCCACCCAATACCATAGTCGCAATCAGCGTTACTGCATAGGTTTCAAACAAGTCGGCCGCCATCCCAGCACAATCGCCCACGTTATCGCCTACATTGTCCGCAATCACAGCAGGGTTGCGAGGGTCGTCCTCCGGAATGCCAGCTTCCACCTTGCCCACCAAGTCTGCGCCTACGTCAGCGCCTTTGGTGAAAATGCCACCTCCCAAACGTGCAAAAATTGAAATTAGAGAAGAGCCAAATGCCAAGCCAATCAATGGATTGAGGTCGGTTGCGTTTTCCGCACCTAGATACGCATAAAAGCCAGCGACGCCTAATAAGCCTAAGCCCACCACCAACATGCCGGTAATCGCGCCGCCTTTAAAGGCCACGTCTAATGCCGGCCCAATGCCATTAGTGGCCGCTTGTGCGGTGCGCACGTTGGCTTTGACCGATACATTCATACCGATAAAGCCACAAGCGCCTGATAATAGCGCACCAACGACAAAACCGATGGCGGTATTCACATTTAAAAACACGGCGATTAAAACGGCCAAGACAACCCCTACAATAGCAATCGTCTTGTATTGGCGTGCTAAGTAAGCCGCTGCCCCCTGTTGAATCGCACCTGCAATTTCTTGCATGCGCGCATTACCCGCTGGTAACCCCGAAATCCATTTACTCATTACTACGCCATACAGTACTGCTAATACCGCTGCAGCAATGGCAATCATTAAAGCGACTGACATGACTTCTCCTAATTTATCGTTGTAAATTTGAAACGTAATTGAAATGCTAATCAGTTGTAAAAATTGTAAGAATTATGTAACAACCGATTTCATTATGGCACTAATCGATAGGCACGACAATAAGGGGAGGATGCGCCATTACCTGATGTTTAATTGGAGTGGTGCGAACTAAACAGATAAGGACTGCGAATGGGGATAAAGCTTAGCTACTGCTCTTGGCTGCAAGTCTTTTTAGAACGTCGCCGAGGGGTGTTCCGGGAATTGAATCTGCATAGCGGTTAATGTGTTGTGCGCCAGACGAACTCAGTTTAATTGCACGTTTTGGACGTGGTCTTGGGGTAGATTTTACTTGCACTTTCACCTTAATTGCAGTAACTTTACAAAGCTTGAAATCGTTGACAGTTTTTTGGGAATTTTCCAATGCTTTCAATAAGCTAGCTTGAGTAAGCTTGATTTTACTTGCAACGCTTGCATTCGATGCAAAAACAATAAGTACACCGTCTTCAATATGGCTAGCGGTACTGGCGCTAGCTAGGTAATCTGGCGCAGAAGTTTGCCAAAACGCATTGATGAGCGCATTGGCTTGTGCGAGTCTGGCCAATTGGTTGAGTTGGTCATGTTGACCCAAAAGTGCATTGAGTTTATGCATCATATTTAGTAGGCAATCATTAGCAATGAATATTATCTTAGTTTCAAACAAAATGGCAAAAGCCAAAAGCTTAAATGCATGGCAAGCCGGAGGTTTGGTCGCCGCGCTGATATTGCTGCCGGTCGTCATGATGCTATTGTTTATCACGCCAAAGCAAACCATTAAAGAGCAAGGCGTTAAAGCAATGCTGCCCCCGCATCTCAAAGGTACCATCATCTCTTCACAAAGTCATTTAGATGCTTATGCCAAGCAAATTGGCGAGTTACAAGCCCGTATAATGCGATTGGACGCTCAGAATCAACGGTTAGCAAAATTGGCCGGAGATAAGACTCAACAACCATCAAAAGCAGATCAGGTGCCTAAGTCAGAGCAAATGCCCAGCTATATAGTACCCAACCGTGGTGGCCCGCTAGTGCATGACAAACCCATGACAGAGTTGGAGCTGAAGTTTGCGATTGAAGAGTTGATGAAAACCGTCGATGCGCGTGATGAATATCAGAGTGTCGTAGAAGCCAAAATTTTGCAGCAAAGTGTGCTGAAAGATATGTTGCCTAATAGTAGTCCGGTGCGTGCTGGCTACAATTCTTCAAGTTACGGCTGGCGTATTGACCCATTCAATGGGCACAAAGCGTTTCATGAAGGTTTAGATTTTCCTGCCAATACTGGTGCGCCTATCTTGGCAGCAGCTGATGGGATTGTGATTGCGGCGGAGCAAACGCCTGATTATGGTAATATGGTGAAGATTAATCATGGTTCTGGCTTAGAGACGCGTTATGCGCATGCTTCCAAGATTTTGGTGAAAGTCGGAGATCGGGTCACCAAAGGACAGCAAGTTGCTTTAGTGGGCAACACAGGTCGCTCAACTGGGCCACATTTACACTATGAAATCCGTTTGAATGGAAACGCTTTAGACCCACGTCAATATTTACATAAGAATGCGGGCTAGTAACACTGCTGATAAAAAAGCGGTTAATAAGTCGATATATTTGAATTTATAAGTTTAATCCCCATCTGAATATCACAATTTTAATTTAATTTTTAGGCTTCCGTTCTAACGGAAAGTTGGTGCTCCTTCATGTTATCCACGTTGTTCAAAAAATTCTTCGGTAGTCGCAATGAAAGACTGGTTAAGCAATACAGCCAAACCGTCAAAGAAATTAATGCATTAGAGCCCAGCATTGAGGCATTGTCTGATGACGCATTGCGTGCAAAAACGGAAGAATTTAAACAGCGTTATCAACAAGGTGAAACCTTGGAAAAATTGTTGCCAGAAGCCTTTGCGGTGGTGCGTGAGGGTAGTAAACGAGCTCTGGGCATGCGCCACTTTGATGTTCAGTTGATTGGTGGCATGGTGCTCAATGCCGGCAAAATTGCAGAGATGCGCACCGGTGAAGGTAAAACTTTAGTTGCTACACTGCCAACCTATCTCAATGCGCTGACCGGTAAAGGCGTACATGTGGTGACGGTCAACGACTACTTGGCCAAACGTGACGCGGAGTGGATGGGTAAACTCTACAATTTCTTAGGGTTAAGCGTAGGGATTAACCTGTCGCAAATGCCGCATGATGTAAAACAGCAAGCGTATGCCGCGGATATTACCTACGGCACCAATAACGAGTTTGGGTTTGACTATTTACGCGACAACATGGTGTTCAGTCGTGAAGAGCGCGTACAGCGTAGCTTAAGTTATGCGCTGGTGGATGAAGTGGATTCCATCCTGATTGATGAAGCACGTACCCCGCTGATTATTTCTGGTCAGGCTGAGCACAGCATTGACTTGTATCATCAAATCAACGCAGTTGCTTTACAACTGACTCGCCAAACCGAAGAGGAAGGTGAAGGCGATTACTGGGTCGATGAGAAAGCACAAACCGTGACCATGAGCGAGGCAGGCCATGAGCATGCCGAGCAAATCCTGACCAGCTCAGGTTTGTTGCCTGAAGGTACAAGTTTGTATGAGGCCGCCAATATTACTTTGGTGCATCACTTGTACGCATCGTTACGCGCGCAAAACTTATTCAATAAAGATCAGCATTACGTGGTGCGCGATGGTGAAGTCATTATTGTGGATGAGTTCTCAGGCCGTATGATGCCAGGACGCCGTTGGTCCGATGGTTTACACCAAGCAGTGGAAGCCAAAGAAGGTGTGGCGATTCAAAAAGAAAACCAAACGCTGGCATCGATTACGTTCCAGAACTATTTCCGCATGTACGAAAAGCTAAGCGGAATGACCGGTACTGCAGATACCGAAGCCTATGAATTTAATCAGATTTATGGCTTGGAAACGGTAGTGATTCCTACGCACCGTCCAATGCAGCGTAAAGACGCGATGGACAAGGTGTATCGCACTGCCATGGAAAAATACAACGCAGTGATTGAAGACATCAAACAATGCCAAGCCAAAGGTCAACCTGTATTAGTGGGTACCACTTCGATTGAAAACTCTGAGTTGATCTCTAACTTACTCACCAAAGCAAAACTTGAGCATCAAGTGCTTAATGCTAAACAACACGAGCGCGAAGCCCATATAGTGGCAGAAGCAGGTCGCCCCGGTGTGATTACCATTGCCACCAATATGGCAGGTCGTGGTACGGATATTGTACTGGGTGGTAATCCAGAGGCGGAAATTCATGCAGTGAATCTAGATGCCAATTTAAGCGATGAGCAAAAACAAGCGAAAGCAGCGCAACTAAGAACGGAATGGCAACAGCGCCACGATGCAGTGTTAGCAGCCGGTGGCTTGCATATTATTGGTACAGAGCGGCATGAGTCGCGCCGTGTGGACAATCAACTGCGTGGCCGCGCTGGTCGTCAGGGTGACCCAGGTTCTAGCCGTTTCTACTTATCATTAGATGACCAATTACTGCGCATTTTCTCCGGTGAGCGCGTGTCTGCCATTATGGCAAGATTGAATATGCCTGAGGGCGAGGCGATTGAGCACTCAATGGTGACACGTGCGATTGAAAATGCACAACGTAAGGTAGAAGGTCGCAACTTTGATATTCGTAAGCAATTATTAGAGTTCGATGACGTGGCCAACGATCAACGTAAAGTGATTTATGAGCAACGCAATGAGCTGTTAGAAGCGGTGGATGTGGGTTCTACCATTCAGGCGATGCGCCATGACGTATTGACCAGTATCTTTGAAACGCATATTCCACCTGGCAGCGTGGAAGAGCAGTGGGATATCAGCAGTTTGGAGAAGAATTTACTTGCAGATACCGGTTTGGATTTGCCAGTTGCAAAATGGTTGGAAGAGAATCCAGACTTGCACGAGGAAACTTTGCGCGAACGTATTTTTGAAGCAGCCGACCAATCTTACGCAGCAAAAGAAGCATTGGCAGGGGCGGACAATATCCGTCACTTCGAACGTTCTGTGATGTTGCAAAGTTTGGATAACCACTGGCGTGAGCATCTGGCGGCGTTGGATCATTTGCGTCAAGGCATCCACTTGCGATCTTACGCACAGAAAAACCCTAAACAGGAATACAAACGAGAGGCTTTCCAATTGTTTGAAGGGTTGCTGAACACAGTGAAGAGCGAAGTGACGCGTATTACCATGTTGGTGCAAGTGCGAACACAAGCAGATATCGAAGCAGTTGAACCAGTTGCCCAAGTGGAAAATGTCCAGTATCAACATGCGGATTACGACGAAGCGTTGGCAAACCCAAGCGCTGATGAAGCCGAGCAGCTTGCAAGCGGCCAACCTGTGGTCCGAGAAGGGGTGAAAGTAGGACGCAATGATCCATGCCCTTGCGGTTCAGGCAAAAAGTATAAAAATTGTCATGGCGTGTTAAGTTAATCAATCACGCAAGAGTGTATTCAATTAGATTTAAAGGTTAAGTATGTCTAAGCAAACCATTGATTCCCCATGCATTGGGGTATGTAGCATGGATGATTTAAGCGGATTATGCATGGGATGTTTCCGTACCATGGATGAGATTCAAAACTGGTGGGATATGGACGACGCCAGTAAACAAGCAGTAATTGAACAATCTTCAGTGCGAGAGTCGTCTGTGTTTGGCAATTAATGTGAACGCTTTGCAAAAAACCTCAGTCTAGGCTGAGGTTTTTTATTGTTTGCTAAGATAGTCACCATTGATTTGACGCTATTTTATTTTACAGTCCCAATAAACACTTGTTGTTCAGCCAATTCGTGCAAGATACCAGTGCCAAATCGTACAATCGTATCCGGAGCTTGTTTTAGCTCTTGCGCTAAAGCCGTCAAGGCCTGACGCCCAGTCCGTGGTTGTTCTTTTAAAAGACAAAGTAAGCGATAGGTGACTGGGTTAAGTGCAATGAATTTGATTTCAAAGTTCTGATTGCGATACACCAGTAAAAAGGTTGGTGTAATGGTATCGGGAATCTGTTTTTTGGAAATCCGGTGAACTGGATAATCGTAAGCTAACAACTGATGGGCAGCAAATTGCGGTATCTCGTCCAACAGGTTTACTTCAACTTCAGGCATTTTCCAAGCTTCATCCAATGACTGATTCGCCACTTCTAATTCTATCCATTCATAATGCGTCAGCGCTTGCAGATACGGCGGAATGTCTTTCAAAGTAGCCAAATACTGCACAAATTCGTATGGAATTTCTTTAAAAATGGGGGTCTTGGTCGCGTGCTCGGCTACAAAACGCCGCACTAGGTTTTTCCAAGCTCTAACCCCCATGACTTGTTGCGCTACAGGGAAACATGCAGAGACGATGCTCAAGAAATTATTTAAAATAGCGTTGCGATACACCGCCATTCTTGCATTCTGAACTTTAGACGGTTTGCTGTTTAGCGCAGGCTGGCGGATGTGCGCGGTAAACGCCAATTGGTATTGCTGAAATTCAGGAATTGTAGACATTATGCAAGCGCCAATGTTTGTGGTGTTGATTGAACACGCACATTTGCGGGTTGGCGGATGGCTTGTGCTTGATAGTGCGCAATACGATTGACCTCAGCTATTAAGGTGGGCAAGGGTGGTATATTGCTATCGCGCTCCAACAAGGTTGGAAACACCCCAAACAATGCATACGCACTTTCTAACAACTGCCATACTGGGTCTATGACATCTTTGCCATGGGTATCAATCAGTAAATCTGGGCTTTGTTGGTAGTGCCCGGCAATGTGCCCATATACAATGCGCTCGCCTGGAATTTGCTGCAAAAAGTTTTGCGTATCAAAGCCAAAATTGATGCTATTCACATAGATATTATTCACATCTAGATGTAGCCAGCAATCGGCTTCTTCCAACACCGCTTTAAGAAACGTAATTTCATCCATGGTGGAAATGGGACAGGCCGCATAAAATGAGGCATTCTCTACCGCAATACGCTGACCTAAAATATCTTGCGTTTGGCGTATGCGTTTTGCCACATAAAGCACAGCTTCTTCGGTGAAAGGGATGGGCAACAGGTCGTACAAATAACCCGCATTCCCGTTTTGAATATCGCTACAGTAACTTAGATGCTCAGTATAAAGAGGAATTTCATAGGTTGCTAAAAAGGCTTTTACTTGTTTGAGAAACCCAACATTGAGTGGGTCTGGCCCACCCAAAGATAAACACAGGCCGTGGCATGCGATGGGGTAGCGTTCCACAAACCAAGCTAAATCGTGTAAGGCTTTACCACCTGCACCTAACCAGTTTTCAGGTGCGATTTCAACAAACTGAAGATTGGAAATACTGGGATCATGATACAGGCGCTGAATTTGGGGAATCAACTCGCGTTTTAACCCAAGTCCAGCGCCTTGTATGCTGTTTTTTGCCAGTGTAGGTGTCACGTGACATCAACTATCAATTATTTATCTTTTTTCATTTCAGCGCCGCATTTGCCTTCGCCGCACTTGCCGTCTTTCATTTTAGACTCGGCGCCGCATTTGCCATCCTTCATTTTTTCGCCGCATTTGCCTTCTTTGTCTTTCATCTCGGCACCGCATTTGCCTTCGCCACATTTGCCATCTTTGCCTTTTTCATGGTGGTCAGCTACCTGATAGCCACTGGACAGTGATTGAATAGCGAATGGATTTTCACCGGCTTGTAAGCTTACCGCTCCCATGCTTAATGCAATTGCGCCAGCTACTAACAAAGTTGTATTAGATTTCATGATATTTTCCTTTTTGGTTAAGTTAAGTGTGCTCAGCAAAGTTGTCATCATCTGACGTTTTATTTCAGACTCTAATGCTTTGGCGATTCGTGCTTTTGATTCGGAGGACATATGCAGTGATGTGTTCTCTTCTACAGATTGGGTCATGCGCTTTAAGCCCACACGCATGGCCATTAGTTGCCGACTAAAACGCCTGCAATATTTACAAATCAATAGATGCTCTTTGACAGCAAAACGTTCCTGCAATGTCAAACGACGGTCTAGCGATTGAGAAACAAGTTGGCTTGTTTGTTTGCAATTTAACATATACGCCTTTCTTTTCTCTCTATCTTTAAGACTGTATCCAGTGCATTTCTAAACACTTCCTGATACCCATCCGGGCTCTGTACAACATCACCCAAGCATTGGTCGTGGTGATTTCAAGTTCCTTACAAATTTCTTCATTATCGGTTTCATGAATGTCACGCATCAAAAATAAGGTGGCTAATTTTGTGGGTAATTTTTCCATGCATTGCTGCAAAATCCCCAAAAATTGCTTCTGCTCTAATGCGTCATGCGGTATATCCCAAGCCAATGGTTTTTCCGACCAATGACCTGCCTCATCAAAGAACTCATCCATGTTGGCATCTTCTTCAGTCATCAAATCGCTAGCAGCAATTTCACGTACATTCTTACGCATGAGATCAATGATTTTATGTTTGAGGATGCCTGTCAGCCAAGTGCGTGGGGAGGATTGTTCTGCAAAGCTTGGGCTTTTGATGGCGGCGATAAAGGTTTCCTGCACCACATCCTCTGCCATGTGCGGGTCACGCAAACGCGCTAAAGCAAATCTATAAAGATAATCACTATGTTCGGTAAGCCAGTCATGTATATTGGGTGTTTTCATGCCTTGCATTCAATCACTTTCAATGTGTTTAAGCAATAGTCCCCACTTTTTGCTGCATTAATCTCAGATAATGCTCGGCGTCTAATCCCGATTGATTACGTTGCGCCAGCCAGATGGTTTCGGCTAAACACTCTAGCAGGTCATGTTGCGCGTCGTGTTCATTTTGATATTTGGCTTTTAATTGCTGATAAATCTGTGAGATGCCAATTGGCTGATTGATGCTGATTTGCTCCAAAATGGACAGGTGCAAGCTCATATGCAAAAAGGGATTGGTCTCACCCATCTCCGGAAAATAGGCTTGTTGTTGGTAGCGTTCCGGGTCGCTCAATATGTCGTGATACTCCGGATGCAAATGTATGATGGAGAAGGCTAGTTTTTCTAGGTCGGTCAAAGGCTGTTGTGCTTTAAATTTGGCCCAAGTGTCAAAAAAGAATGCGCGCACTTCATCGCGGCTAGGGTTAAATAGACTCATGACATTTCCTTAACTGACCAAAAAGCGCAAGCACGATGGCGTGTTGTAATATCGCATTGTGTCCCATCATGGGGGCAATTTGCCCATTGCCATAAAATCCAATGATGGGTAGTTGCGGCCACGTAGCTTTAAGTGTCTTTAAATCCTCATCGTTACCACCATCGTAATAGGGCCCACGTCCCATGCATGAGAATACGCAGGCGAAAGCTGGCGATGAGGACAGCTTAGTCACAAGCGCTTGTGCCGATTGTTGTAAGTCAGACTGCGCTGCCTGCGTGTCGCGAATGGCCCATCGTATCCAACATCCTGCTGGGATGGCATGCGATAAGGTGATGGCTTGATGTTTATCATGCGCCAAAATCAGGCTGGCTAACTGGTATTGGTTTTGCTCAAACGCTTTTGCTGATGGCGCGAAAGCAATCTTGATTACATGAAATGGCAGTGCAGCGTTTTCAGTATGCATGGGTTGGAAAGCTGTTTGTAAGCTCTGCAAGGCTGGGATATTTGCAATTGTTTCTAATTCAAAACCGTTGCAAGCCGTGACTCTTCTTGCGTTGGTTAGCCACCGCAAACCTTGGCTCATTGACACGGCATAATCGCTCCCTTGTACACCCAATGCGCAATAGCCTTGGGCCACGCCTTTACCGTCTTGCCATACTGAAAATGCACCATGGCCAGTAGCGTCACCAGAGATGCCACCAAACCTCGGTTGTGGGCTGGATAACCAACTGGCATTAATAGCGCTTGGGGCTGCTAAAGTAAGCAAGTACTCACTTTGTGATAGGTGCTCGGGATGGCTGCTAAAAATATCTTCTGATAACACCAGTGCTGCGACTGCAGCACCGTCTAGCACCCATTCTTCTTCTGTAAAAATGCCCATCGCAGAACAGCCAATTACTTGTGTGCAATTGGCTACTTTTGATGCCGCGCGGATAGCGGGTTGCGGTGCCTGTGCAAATTCAGAGGTAAAGTACAGCAAGACACTTTGCGCGGTTTCTAGGTTGGCTTTTTGCAATGCGCGTTTGACCGCCTCTGTGGCCAGCGCAGGGCTTGCGGTAGCGCCTTTAGCAAGCCCAGTGGCTACTCGCAAGGGGTGGTGGCTCATGCGGCAGATTCTCCTGCCATTAAATGCGGTGAAGGAATGATTTTATCTTTGTACTCGCATAAATCGACGATGCAGCACTCCCCACATTTTGGGTTGCGCGCAGTGCAAGTGTAGCGTCCATGCAAAATGAGCAAGTGATGCGCATCTTGAAGAAATTCCTTAGGGATGGTTTTAAGGTATTTTTGCTCGACTTGTTGCACATTTTTTCCGGTGGTCAATTTGGTACGGTTACCCAAGCGAAATAAGTGCGTATCTACCGCGATGGTGGGTTGACCAAATGCGGTATTTAAAATCACATTAGCGGTTTTTCTGCCTACTCCTGGCAATGCCTCCAAGGCCTCGCGGGTATTGGGTACCTCGCCAGCATGCAAAGAAATCAATTGCTCACAACAAGCAATCACGTTCTTAGCTTTGGCATGATAAAGCCCGATGGTTTTGATAAACGGTTCTAGGCCTTCCACCTTTAAGACTGCAATTTTTTGCGGCGTATTAGCAACAGCAAACAATTTACGCGTGGCGATATTCACACTTTTATCGGTGGCTTGTGCCGATAAAATCACGGCAATCAGTAACTCAAAAGTGGAACTGTATTGCAGTTCCGTCGTGGGGTTGGGGATGGCGGTGCGCAGACGACTGAATATGGCGGCTCTTTTTTCAGCGTTCATTAGCGCACACCAAACAACTAGTTGCTAGGTTTTAGCGCGTTGGTAGAGGTAATATTTGGCGCAGTTTTGCGAATTTCTACCCAGTTACGCAAAGCAATTAAACCGGCAAGCCCTAAAAAGGCACCAGGCGGTAATATGGCTAATAAAAACCCATGGTAATCAGGAATCACCGTTAAAATGTAAGACTTAAATGCTGGACCAAAAGCTAAATCTAATCCTGAAAATAGCGTACCCTTTCCGACCACTTCACGAATTGCCCCCAGCAAAGCCAACACAATTGTTAAGCCTATCCCCATCATGAAACCATCCCAAATGGCGGGAGCAGGTTCATTTTTAGCGGCAAACGATTCCACGCGTGCAAGCACAATGCAGTTCACCACAATCAACGGGATGAAGATACCCAACACTTTGTGAAGCGGTTCGGCAAAGCCATGAATTGCAAGATCAATCATTGTCACCAAGGCTGCAATCACTAAAATAAATACCGGGACCCTAATTTCGTCGGGCACAAATTTACGCACCGGTGAGACGGCACCATTGGCTGCCGCCATCACCAAGGCCGTAGCCAAACCCAAGCTCACGCCATTCACCAAGGTAGTCGTTACAGCCAATGTCGGGCATAACCCCAGTAATTGCACAGCCCCTGGGTTTTGTTTCCATACACCGTTGTAAGCAATTTCTTTAAATTGGCTCATTTGTTCTCCAGTGGCGCTTGGCTATCTTGATTAGGTTGCGCCATAAATAATGTTGCTTTGTGTTGGTCTACATACTTCAGTGCCTTATGCACCGCACCCACCACAGCACGTGGTGTAATGGTAGCCCCCACCATGTAATCAAATTTTCCGCCGTCTTTTTTCACCCGCCAATCACTTTCTGTATAGCTGTTGAGCGATTGACCATCAAAAAGTTTAATCCAGTTATTTCTGGCAATATCAATATAGTCGCCCAAGCCAGGGGTTTCTTTATGCGAGATGACACGCACACCGCTGATGACCCCATCTTTATCTACGGCAATCAATAGTTTGATATCGCCACTGTAACCATCGTGCGCAATTGCTTCAAAAATAATCGCACTTGGCTGCTGCTGGATACGCGCAACATTGGCAAATGTGGTTTGTGTGGTGCCCAATAAAGGATGCGGTGCAATGGCCACAGTGTCATTCAATAAATCGTTATCGTGCATGTGCTCGGGCATGATTTGTCTAAACAAGCTCATGCGTGCAGCTGCCTCGCTCTGTTCAATCGGCTGTTTGGTAACCAGATACACAAAGGCCATCAGCGATGTGAACACAATAGCAAACGCCATCAGGGTAATGGCCGTTTTGCTGGCGTGGCGAATGATGGTTTCAGGCATGGTTATTTCTCATGGCCAAACACACGCGGTTGCGTGTACGCGTCAATTAAAGGCACGCAAATATTCATAAAGATCACCGCAAAGGCAACGCCATCGGGATAACCACCATACACACGAATTAAATATGTGATGATGGCAACACCACCGGCAAAATAGAGTTTGCCGCGTGGGGTGGTGGGACCGCTGACTGGATCGGTGATGATGAAAAAGGCACAGAGCATGCTGGCACCACTAAACAGATGAAACACAGGTGAGGCAAATTGCGTAGCATCTGAGAACCAAAATACCGCGGACAATAGCGCAAGCACTCCTAAAAATGCAGTGGGCAAATGCCAAGTAATGATTTTCTGTTGCCATAAATACAAGCCGCCCACTAAATAGGCGAGAGCCACATATTCACTGCCCTTCCCGCTCAATGCGCCAAACAATGGCTCGCTTTGAATGTCCGCAATGGCTTGCCCAAGCTTGAGATGCGTTTTAAGGTAATCCAGAGGGGTGGCGGAAGTCACGGCGTCCATCATCACGTTTTGCGGTAGTTGGCCGCTAAAAATAAACTGGAGTTGTTCACCAAAACTTAAAGGTGTTTGTGCAATTTGCAGAGCAGCTGGCCACTTGGTCATGAGCACAGGGAAAGAAATCAGCAGCACCGCATAGCCCACCATGGCAGGGTTAAACGGGTTATAGCCTAAACCGCCATAAAGTTGTTTGGCGAATATAATGGCAAAGGCGGTACCAACTACAATCAGCCACCAAGGCGTCAGCGGTGGGATGGCCAAGGCCAGCAACCAAGCGGTAATCACCGCACTATAATCGCTGAGAAATGGCTGGATTGGGCGCGCCCTGAGTTTGAGCATGGCTGCTTCAGTGGCTAAGGCAGTGAATGTAGCTAAAGCTAGCGTAATTAAGATGCCGCCGCCAAACATCCATACATAAACACCAATCGCTGGGATAAGTGCCAATAGCACTTTCAGCATGATGTTGCTGACGCTGGGTGCATCTGAAATGTAGGGTGAGCGTATCAAGTTATTCCTTTTTCTCGGTGGCTTCCGCTAATTTGGCGGCTTCTGCAGCGGCTTTTTGTGCTTTGGCACGCGCAATGGCAGCTGCAATCGCTGCTTGTTTATCCGCGGAGGCTTGTGTGCTTGTTTCGTTAGCGGGTGGTGTTAAACCTACGGCCGCACGTCTTGCGTCAATTTCAGCAATTTCTTGTTGCACAGTTTGGCTGGCAGTTTCCACGTTTTTCGGTGCGCTACCAGATTGAAGCGCGGCAGCCTTCTGCGCTTTTGCACGTTCAATCGCTGCTGCAATTGCTGCTTTCTTCGCATCGTCCGCTGCGGGTGCTAGTTTTTCAGCTGCAGCGACTGCTTGTGGCTGTGATGCTGCAGGTTGTGCATCCGTTGTTTGCTTTTGGGCTTTTGCGCGAGCGATGGCTGCTTCAATGGCCGCTTTTTTAGCATCAGCGTCGGGCGCCACGGTTGGCTCAAGTGCGGCCTGCTCACTACCGGCTTCTGCTTTTGCCCCCTGAGCACGTTCAGCATGTTTTTGAGCACGTTCTAGTTTTTCTCGCTCGATACGTGCCAATCTTGCCTCATTGCGCTCACGCGCCAAATCAGCAGCTTCTTTGGCTTTGTCAGCAGCGATAATTTCACTCTTGGCGTAGCGGTAATATTGAACCAGCGGAATGTTGCTGGGGCAAACATAAGAGCAAGCACCACACTCAATGCAATCAAACAGCTTGTACTCGCGTGCTTTTTCAAAATTGTCTGATTTTGCAAACCAGTACAATTCTTGAGGTTGCAACGTGACAGGGCAAGCATCTGCACAACGTGCACAGCGTATGCATGGCATGGCTGGGGGTGGCGGTGCGAACAAGTTGGGAGATGCTGCAATAATGCAATTGGCGGCTTTGGTGATGGGCACGTCCGCATCAGGTAAGTTAAACCCCATCATAGGCCCACCCATTATAAAGTGGGTGGTGTCCGGTTTTGCGCCACCTGCTGCTTGCACCAAGTGTGAGAGCGGCGTGCCAAACAGCACTTCAAAGTTGCGTGGTTGAGGTACGTTGCCCGTCATTGATACAATGCGGCTGAGTGCAGGCTCGCCATAATCAAAGTAGCGATGCAGAGCCAATACAGTGGCAACATTGAATACCTGTATGCCAACCTCGGTAGCACGTTTGTTGTGTGGAATTTCCTCGCCCAATAACAAATGTACTAAGCGTCTGGCGTCTCCACTTGGATAGAGCGTTGGCACCACCACCACTTGCATGCTGGTATTGGCCGTGGCTTGTTGCATTGCGGCTATGGCTTCTGGCTTGTTGTCTTCAATGCCAATCATCACTTTGGTCGCACCCAGCAAATGTTGGGCAATAGAAATGCCTTGCACAATTTCGCTAGCGCGTTCACGCATCAACATGTCGTCGCAGGTAATGAAGGGCTCGCACTCGGCCGCGTTAATCACCAAGGTATGTACAACAGACTTGCCATCGGCACGCAGTTTGACTTGGGTGGGAAATGTAGCACCGCCAAGCCCGACTATTCCCGATAATCTTAAACTGTTCACCAACGATTTTCGGTCTGCATTACGCCAGTCCACCCCTTCATGCGCGATCCATGTATCCAAACCGTCGGGTTGTAATGTGATGCAGTGGTCCGGCAAGCCTGACGGATGTGGAATAATCGCATCTGCAATTGCAGTTATCGTGCCAGAAGTGGGTGCATGAATGGCGGCCGACACCATGCCTTCGGCCTCTGCCAATAATTGACCTTTTAATACGTGCTCGCCAACACTCACTTTGACTTTGGGGATGTTTCCCACATGCTGTCTCAGTGGTAACACCAAAGTGTTGGGGATAGAAAGCTTGGCAATCGGCAATTGTGTCGATTGTGTTTTGTTCTCTGGCGGATGAACGCCGCCGTTGAACTTAAAGATCTTTCCAAAATTAACTAATGCGTTCATGCGACGTCTATTTAGCTTTCCATAGGAACTGGTTTAATCGGGATAGTGGGGTATTTCCACTTCCAGTTATCGGGGGTTTCTGCAATCGGATGCATGGTAATGCAGTCTACCGGGCAGGGTGCCAAGCAAAGTTCGCAGCCCGTGCACTCGCTACTAATAATGGTGTGCATATGTTTGGCCGCACCTAAGATGGCATCTACTGGACACGCCTGAATGCACAAAGTGCAACCAATGCAGGTGTTTTCATCAATAAATGCCACAGATTTAGGTTTAGGCTCACCATGTTCGGCGTTGAGCGGTTTGTATTCTACGCCCAGTAAGTCTGCCAGAGCATGCACTCCGGCATCGCCACCGGGCGGGCATTGGTTGATATCGGCCTCACCTTTGGCAATAGCAGTGGCATAAGGTTTGCAACCTGGGTAGCCGCATTGACCGCATTGTGTTTGGGGCAAAATGGCATCAATACGCGCAATCAGCGGGTCGCCTTCCACCTTAAATTTAAGCGCGGAGTAACCCAGTAGCACGCCCAATGCAAGGGCCAAGCCCAGCATGATATAAATGGCAATTAACATGCTAGTACCTGTCGAGGCCGGCAAAGCCCATAAAGGCTAAACTCATGAGGGCCGCGGTCACCATGGCAATCGCGGAACCTTTGAAGGGAGCAGGCACATCCGCAGCTTCCATGCGTTCGCGCATCGAGGCGAATAGTATCAGCACCATGGAGAATCCAAGTGCGCCGCCAAAGCCATATAAACCAGATTCAATAAAATTATGGCTGGATTGGGCGTTGAGCAATGGAATACCAAGCACTGCACAATTGGTGGTGATTAAAGGTAAGAAAATGCCGAGCATTTGATAAAGTAGCGGAAAGCTTTTCTCCATAATCATTTCTGTGAGTTGCACGACGCCCGCAATCACCACAATGAAAGACAAGGTGCGTAAATACACCACATCATTCGGTTCTAACAAATAATGATTAATGGCCCAGCTGGTCATGGAGCCAAGGGTCAACACAAAGGCGGTGGCAGCGGCCATGCCAATAGAGGCTTCCAGCTTTTTAGACACGCCCATAAAGGGGCAAAGTCCCAAAATCTTAACCAGCACAATGTTGTTGACCAACACTGTGCTAATTAAAATGAGTATATAACTTTGAGTCATGCCTGTTTAACCGTTTAAGTCGTCCGCTAAGAGTGTAAATTATACCTGTTTGCTGTTGTTTTTGCTGGGCATTCGCTTGCATTGTATGTGTTCCGACATGCCCAGTAATGATCCGTTCGGCAATGTACCAGTACCGTTAATATTTTCAAAAGAATATGTATTTATAAGGGTATAAGTAATTGCTATATCAAGGGATTGTTGCGTTAACGCGTGTAAAGCTTTTAGCTTAATTAAGCATATTCGGTTAAAATGTTGGTATTTTTTGAACAAACGGTTGAGATATGTTGACAGGTAGTTTGGTTGCAATCGTAACGCCTATGCATGAAGATGGTCGCTTGGATTTAGCATCACTGAAAAAGCTGATTGATTTTCATGTACAGTCCGGTACAGATGGCATTGTAGTGGTGGGCACGACAGGTGAATCGCCCACGGTAGATGTTGAAGAACACTGCTTGCTAATTAAAACCACGGTAGAACATGTGGCTAAACGTGTTCCGGTGATTGCTGGTACGGGCGCAAACTCGACCAGTGAGGCCATTGCACTGACGCGTAAAGCAAAAGAGTTGGGTGCAGATGCTTGTTTGCTTGTGGCACCTTATTACAACAAACCTACGCAAGAAGGTTTGTTTCAGCATTTTTCAGCAGTTGCGCAAGCAGTGAATATCCCGCAAATTTTATACAATGTGCCTGGCCGCACCGGTTGCGACATTCACAACGATACCGTCGTCAGGTTGTCAGCGATTTCCAATATCGTAGGGATTAAAGATGCTACCGGTGGTATTGAGCGTGGCACTGATTTGTTATTAAAAGTTCCAGCTGATTTTGCGGTGTACAGTGGCGACGATGCAACGAGCCTCTCACTGATGTTATTAGGTGGTCATGGGGTAATCTCGGTCACTGCGAATGTGGCACCGGCGCTGATGCATGACATGTGCGTTAAAGCGATGGCTGGAGACGTTGCAGCAGCGCGACAAATTAATGCAAAACTGTTTGGTTTGCATCAAAAGCTATTTGTTGAGGCCAACCCAATTCCGGTGAAATGGGTGTTACAACAGATGGGGCACATTCAATCGGGTATTCGTCTACCCATGGTGAATTTATCTCAGCAATATCATGCAACCCTGCGTCAGGCAATGACGCAAGCCGGTATCGCATAAGTATTTAACCGCACTTTAAATATACCCGAGTGAAATATGCTCGAGTGCAATCAAGATGAGAATGGTGAAACAATGAATCAACAATACTTAGTCAAAGCAATTGGTGCATGCGTATTTGCATGTGTAATCACAGCTTGCGATTCGATTCCTTTTATCGACAATACTTCCGATTACAAAGGCGCTGGTCGTTCAAAACCGCTTGAGGTGCCACCGGACTTAACTGCCATGAGAACCAGTGATGCTTATTCAGTGCCGGGCAGTGCCACTTATTCTGGCTATAGCCAAGATCAAGAAGGGCAAGAAGTGGGGGTTGAGCAAGTATTACCTAACACAGAAGGTGTGCGTATGGAAAAAGCGGGTGCGCAACGATGGTTGGTGGTCACTGCGCCTGCAGAAAAGATTTGGCCAGTGATCCGTGAGTTCTGGTTGGATCAAGGGTTTGCAGTGCGTGTTGAGAATGCAGAAACCGGTGTCATGGAAACCGAATGGATTGAAGCTGATGCCATTAAGTTAAAAGAGGACAGCCGAAACGTAGGCGAAAAGTTTGATGCATGGTTGGATAAGTTGTCAGGTTTAGCCGATCGCCGCAAGTTCCGCACCCGTTTGGAACGTGGCGAGAAAGAAGGTACTACCGAAATTTACATGACGCACCGCACCGTTGCTGGCGCGCCAGACGATGGTAAGAATTATGTGGATACCCAGTTAGGTAGAATAGATACGGGTTACCGTATTGATGCGGCAGACAAGAAGTTAAATACAGCAGAACAGTTCGACAGTGATTTGGATATCGAGTTACTACGTCGCTTGATGGTGAAACTTGGCGTGGCGGAGAAACAGGCGCAGCAAATTGCAGCTAATCCGGTGAGTCCGCAACGTGCAACAGTGGTAAAAGAGTCTGACAGTAGCGTCACTTTAAATATTAACGATTCTTTTGATCGTGGCTGGCGTCGTGTAGGTTTGGCACTAGACCGTGTGGGCTTTGTGACTGAGGACAAAGATCGTTCACAAGGCATATTCTTTGTGCGCTATGCCGATGTGGATATTGATGACACGCCCAAAAAGAAAAAAGGTCTATTTGAAACCTTGAAATTCTGGGGCGATGACGAAGAAGAGAAAAATAATCCGAAACCTAAGGATGAGAAGTCAATCGCTGAGAAATTGAAATTCTGGAAAGGGAAAGATGAAAAAACCGATCCAGCTAAACAATACCGCATTAAGGTGAGCGAAAAAGAAGATGGCACGTCCAGCGTGAATGTGGTGGATGCTGAAGGCAAACGCAACCCTTCAACCACAGCTAACCGCATCATCTCCTTGCTGTATGACCAACTAAAGTAAGCGCAGACCATGCGTTTTGCTTCGCTGGGTAGCGGGAGTGCTGGCAACGCCACCCTGGTGGAGGTCAACCAGTCTCGCTTGTTGCTTGACTGCGGTTTTAGTGTGCGTGAGATGGTGCTTCGCCTAGAAAGACTAGGCCTTACACCTGAGCAATTAAGTGGCATTGTGGTGACACATGAGCACGATGATCATGCGCGTGGGGCCTTTAAGCTAGCTGCCAAGTTTGATCTCCCTGTGTATTTAAGCTATGGCACATTAAAAATGTGCGAGCGCTATTTGCCCGAAGCACACTCGCTGCGCCTCGAAATCATCGATAGCCACACCGACTTTGTTGTGGGTGATATCGGTATCTCACCTTTTCCTGTGCCACACGATGCAAGAGAACCCACTCAATTTACCTTTACGGATGGACAATCCAAGCTAGGCGTACTCACGGATGTAGGCAGCTCTACGCCGCACATCGAGCGCGTACTATCAGGCTGTGATGCCTTGATGCTGGAGTGTAACCATGACCGCTATATGTTGGAAAAAGGGCCTTACGCCAAGCCGTTGAAAGACAGAGTCGGCGGACGTTTAGGGCACTTGGATAATCAAAGTGCTGCGCAACTACTGGCTAAGTTGGATAACACCAGATTAAAGCATATTGTTGCTGCGCATTTGAGCGAGAAGAATAATACACCCATGTTAGCTAAAGAGGCTTTGAGTGCAGTATTGAACTGTGGTCAAGATTGGATTGGCATTGCTGAGCAAGCAATGGGGTTTGATTGGCGAACCATTTAACAAACAAACTATTTTACCCTGCTCGTTCCTATTAAATTTAGGATGAAAAAAAAGCCGACATTGAGTCGGCTTTTTTGCTTGAAACTAAAAGTATAACAATTAGTTTGCTGGAGCAGCTTCTGCAGGTGCAGCTTCAGCTGGAGCAGCTTCAGCAGGTGCAGCTTCGGCTGGAGCAGCTTCAGCAGGTGCAGCTTCGGCTGGAGCGGCTTCAGCAGCAGGAGCCTCAGCAGCTGGAGCTTCAGCAGCAGGTGCTTCTTCAGCAGGTTTTTCGCCACAAGCAGTTAAAGCTAAAGCTAATAATGCGGCTAACAGAGCAGAACGTGTCATTTTAAATTCCTTAGTATATGAGCTAATGTTTAATCAGGTACGGTTCACTACTTACATAGCTTTCCGAGTGAGCAAATTGTAGCAGTAAATTATTTGAAAAGAAATTGAATTTAGTTGTAGAAATCACAAAATAATTAATAAATATCGTTATATTGCAACAATTTAGCCACAAAACCTAAACTTTACTAATCTACTCGAATGCTCAGGTTACTTTTATCCTCAAAATTGCCTGATTGCGACCCCAAAATCTTGCGGCTAACATCATCTCGTTGTTGCATGGTTTGACCAATATTGATCCATTCGCCCAGATTGACTCTGACCACAGTGGTGAGCGTTTCAAAATCGATAGACTGCTGGCTCCTAAGATTAGTGATGCGCGGAGTCACTTCAACTTCTACTTGATTGCCGATGGTGCGTGGGCTCACAGCAAAGCCAGTACTTACTTCTATCCAATCGGTAGTACGTGTGAGTTGAGTGTAGCGTTTTGTGATCAATAGCCAATCTTGGGTAAATGGCACCAGTGTGCCCACTTGGATAAAAGCGCGCTGACCATCCACCACTTGAATGAACTGCTGACTATTTTGCGAGCTTTGGTTTTGTTGCCGCGTAACATCAATGCTTGCCCCTTGCCCGCGCTGGCGATTCCCTATCGTCACATTGCCAATATTCACGTTACCTGATAACTCTGTGTTGTTATAAGTAGACTGCTGGTTACGGTTGGAGGCTACCGTGATTTTGCGATTGGCGCGTGGTACATCCATCGCGGCAATCACTGACTCTATCTCTAGTAATTGTGCTGGCGTAGCGCGCACAATCAATTGATTGTTCATCCCGGTTACTGTGCCCTCTTCTCCGACTAATGGCGTGATAACGCTATATAAGTCTTTTGCAAAATGATGTTGCAATGTAAACACCCTTAACTCGGTCTGCGCAAACGCAGAGAGTGAGATTGACAATAACAGTGCAAACAGAATTTTCATTAGTCAGTGTTCAGTTACTAAAGGCCCAGTTGGGTAGGCGATAACGTATGCGAGGTTTCTTCCAGTAATTCATCAAAGCGCATATGCAGGCTGGCACAAGTTTCAGCATCATCAAACGCATATTTAAAGCGTGCTTGATCAGTGTGAATGCGTTTTACATAGTGCACATCATCGGCAATCACAAAACAATCCTTGGCCACTTTGGCGCTGTCGTTAGTCAAGTACACAGTCATTTTGTGTCCATAAGTGGTCAGTAGTTCCAACAATCGTGGGCAGTGGGCTGTCAGAAATTCACTTTGATGCATAATGATAGTGAGTTTAGTGTGAGCATCACGGCTTAAAAACTGTTGTAGGGATTGGTGTCGGGCGATGCTGGCATAGTCGCCATGCGAGAAATCCTGATCAAACACCAACAGCGTTTTTTGCGCTTGTTGAATCACTAGATCAATTGCTTGTGCATAGAGGCGCTCACCCAACAGGATGATATTTGGGGTAAGTGTTTCCTTATTCTGTTGAGTACTCATTTTATTATTCTCCAAACGTCACATAACCTGCTAAATAGTGCGGGTGCATCAGCCTTGTCAATAAATCCATTTGCGTTTCATCGAGTGTAGTGCAATCCAAACAACGGTCATCCGCTAACGTTTTTAACGCTGATAACAATTGTGCGGGCACGGTGAGTTGTTCACCGTTTAAATAAAACGAGTCTTGCCAGAAAAGCATTTGCGAGGGCAGGCTTAAGTACATAGTGTCTTGATGCAAGCGTTGCGTAAACAACTTTAAGCTGATTTTTTTGGGTGGGTCAAACACAATATGGACTTTGGGCTCTGTCAGATAGCGGCCCAGAAAATCGCCCACCTGTTGCGGTTGCCAAGTGATGGCCTGTAGCGATTGATGCACTTTATCCACCATGTTGCGGCTAATCTCTGCCGGGTGTAGTTGCAGCGTTAAATCGGCATCCGCATAAATGCCTGTCAGGTTGAGTTGATCTTGCAGGTAATGCAAAAACTCATGCGCCAGCTCTTGTGTTTTTGGTGCCCGAAAGCCAATCGAGTAGGTCATGCAGTCGTCGCCCACCGCCACTCCCCAATGCGCAATTTGTGGGGGTAAATACAGCATATCGCCAGCTTCCAGCACCCACTCTTGCTCGGTTTCAAAGTGTTTTAAGATACGTAGCGGCGCATCTTCAATCAAAGTGAAATCGGTTTGCTGGCTGATTTTCCAGTGACGCTTACCGCTGCCTTGCAGTAAAAATACATCATAACTATCCAAATGCGGGCCCACGCCACCACCATCCGGGGCATAGCTCACCATTAAGTCATCCAAACGGGCATGGGGGATAAAACGAAACTGCGTTAATAAATCAGCTGCCTCTGGCAAATAATGGTTCACACCTTGCACCAATAGCGTCCAATCTTTTTCGGGTAAACGCTTAAAAGTGTTATCACTCATGGGGCCATGCGCGACTTGCCATTGACCTTTATTGAATTGCACCAAACGTGACTGCACGTCATCCTCACAAGCCAGCCCGGCCAGTTCATCGGGTGTTAACAACCCGGAAAAGCCTGGAATGGCTTGGCGAATCAACAACGGCTTTTTTTGCTAATACTCAGCCAAAAATTGCTCCGGTGTGAGTTGGTTGAGTAAAGCTAATGGATGTGAAAAGGTGGTATGCATGCCGTCATTTTAATCATCTTTTTCATCCTGATAAAAATAATTGCAAGGGCTATACAAGTAGGTATATAGTGATTTTAATTCGTACCACACTAAATGTTTATTAATAAAAATACTGTTAGGGGATTGAGATGAATGCACCAACCGACAATGGCGTTAAAACCTTTCATGGCGGATGCCCGCATGATTGTCCTGATACTTGCAGCATGGAATTTCATGTACAGGACGGCAAATTAATTAAGGTCACCGGCAACAAAGAACACCCGATGACACGCGGTGGGTTGTGTGTAAAGCTCAAAGACTACGAAAAACGTCATTATCACCCAGATCGCTTGCTCTACCCCATGAAGCGCACGGGGCCTAAGGGCAGTAAACAATTTACCCGCATTTCCTGGGATGAAGCCTTGGATACCATCGTGGATAAATGGCAACAGATTATCAAAACCGATGGCCCGCAAGCCATTATGCCCGCCAGCTATTTGGGCAACCAAGGCTTGGTGCATGGCCTTAATGGAGGCGACGCGTTTTTTAATCGCCTAGGCGCCACGGTGTGTGAGCGTACCTTTTGTGGCGAGGGTTCTTGTACTGCATGGTTGCTGACTGTCGGGCCAACCGCAGGGGTCGATCCTGAAAGCTTTATCCACTCCAAATACATTGTGGTGTGGGCGTCCAATTCTGTTTCTACCAACTTACATCATTGGCATATTATTCACGAAGCTCAGAAGCAAGGAGCCAAAGTAGTGGTGGTGGATGCCTATGCTTCCAAAACAGCCAAAGAAGCCGATTGGCACATTGCCCCCAAACCAGGCACTGATGGTGCGTTGGCCATGGCCATGATGAACGTGATTATTGAAGAAGGGTTGGTAGACCAAGATTACGTTGATAACTACACCGTGGGCTACAAAGAATTGGCCGAGCGTGCCAAATCACGCACCCCGGAGTGGGCCGAGAAAATAACAGGCGTACCCGCAGCCGATATTCGCAAATTTGCGCGCGAATACGCCACCACTGCACCAGCCGCCATTCGTATTGGCGTCGCGTTAGAGCGTAACTACGGTGGCAGCCAAGCCATTCGTGCTGTGACTTGTTTGCCAGCTTTAATTGGTGCATGGCGTCATGTGGGCGGTGGTATTTTGCAATTCCCTGTGTGGGAACACCCGTACCGGTTTGATGTGATTTCACGCCCCGATTTAATTCCGGAAGGTACCCAAGTCGCCAATATTCTGCAGTTGGGCCGCGTACTGTTGGGTGAAATTAAACTCAACACACCCATCAAATCGCTGATGGTATGGAACACGAATCCGGTCACGCAATCTCCCGAGACAGACAAGATTGTCAAAGGCTTAGAGCGTGAAGACTTATTCACAGTGGTGGCGGAGCATTTTCTGAGCGATACCGCGGCTTATGCCGACATTGTGTTGCCGGCTGCCATGGGCGCAGAGATGGAAGACATGATTTTAAGCTGGGGACATTTGTATCTCACCTACAATGCCAAGTGTATCGACCCACCGGGCGAGGCTTTACCCAACAATGAAATTTTCCGTCGCTTAGCCAAGCGTTTAGGCTTTGAAGAAGACAACTTCAAATGGTCAGACAGCGAGTGCCTAGAACACTATGTGGCATGGGATGCCCCAGCCTGCGATGGTTATGATTTGGCCTACATGCGCGAGCATGGTTTTGCTAAATTAAAAGTGGGCACCAAAGACGACCGCGCACCGCATAAAAACGGCAACTTCCCAACCCCAACCGGCAAATGCATGTTCATGGTGGAAGGCGCTAAAAACTTTGTGGCCGGGCCATTCCGTCAAATGTATGAAGGCTTCCAACCGGGTGAAGATTTAGATGCGTTGCCCGACTATGTGCCGAATCGTGAGAGCCCAGACAGCAATCCTGCACTCGCCAAGAAATATCCATTGAATATTATTTCACCCAAGAGTCATGGCTTTTTAAATAGCTGCTATGCCAACGTCACCGAGAAAATCAAAGGGCAAGGTGAGCAGTTTGTGATGATTCACCCGGCTGATGCGGATATTCGTGGCATTAAAGAAGGAGCAAAAGTGAAAGTGTTTAACGACCGCGGTGCGTTTGAGGCGGATGCGCGGATTACCAAAGATGTGAACCCCGGGATTGTGGTGGCGACCTTAGGTTATTGGCGTCAGTTGAATAATGGGACGGTGAATTGCATTAGTGCGGCGGAGTTTGGGGATATGGGGCATTCGACGACGTTTAGTGATAATTTGGTGGAAGTGGCATTGGGATAATGTTTAAAAGTTTTGAGGCGTACTTGTCTGTGCGCCTTATAAACAAGGGACTAACATTTTTTTTCATATCGAACTGTGTTGATAGAAACCCATTGATTTGAGTCTGGCTCTAGCATATTCCAAAACGACCACCCATCCGTGCTTAATGCAGAGCCAGTGATTCCAGCAGATTTTTTTACAGCCACACCAGCTGCAGAAGGGCTGTCATATAAATTGCCTTCGAAATTTATACCGTCTATTTGTATAGTTGCGTTATATGATTTACCTTTATAGTTAGCGCTAAGTTTAGTGCCAACTTTAAATTGTTCTCCACGATTTGATCTCCAAAATTCACTATTATTGGATGAGCTAGATTCGATTCTGATTTTAGAACTTAGAGATAAAGACTCAAGGTGATTGTTTATCAGGCGTTCAATAACGCTATTTATGTCATCAATGAGAGGTTCAGCAATTTCCTGAAGTTTCACAAAAACATCTTTGCTTAGGCTTACTTGAACTGTTTCCATATAGCTACCCTACAAAATTTAAGTTAATTTATAAAACTTTAAGTAACTTTAAGTGTTTATTTTCGACTTGTCAAGCTTTATTCACGATTCATAAAAAAGTGTTTGAACTTGAGATGCTAGTGACCCTATTTCTTTTGCTCAGCCAAAAGAAATAGGGGAAAGAAAAGGCTACCCCCTGCCGCTTGTTTCCTGCGCTGCTTCATAAAATTGGGCGGCTGCGGAACTCGCCCTAACAACCCACAAAAAAACGTGGGCTGTCGCGGTGCTCAAACAAGTCCTCGCCTTATTCCCAATTTTATTGTGCTGCTCGGCGCGGCAAAGGGGTTTAAAAAAACCATGCGAGCGCGCACGATTTGACTTAGATGCTGGTTATCTTAACCCCTTACATCACGCTGAGTAGCGGAGACAAAATAAGATGAAGGCGAGCACCTGTTTGAATCCCGCAGTAGCGCATGCTTTTAATGCGCTACTAGGTTGAGTTGCTCAGCCGCTTATTTTGTTGAGCAACGCAAGGGAGCCTCTAGGCCGAGATGTGGTGTGTGTTTTTCTTGGGTTACTTTCTTTTGCACACACAAAAGAAAGTAACTAGCCGTCGGGCTACCCCCGACATGCAATCTTTCTAGCTGAATTTTCTTAGCAACAAGCACTCAAAATTTAGTCTGTAAATTAGAAGAAAACTATATGAAATTACATAAATTTTTAATTTGGCTTTTGCTAAATTTCAGTATCAGCATCGCTTGGGCGGACACGAGTAATCTCTACCAACAATTCTCACCCACCGCCGAGGGTACTGGCAAAGTTTACATGGGGCGTGAAATCTCTCATGTCATGGGTTATCAAGGCGCTGCTTGGTTGGAGCGCGAAAACCGCGAAAAAGAAGAGCGCACCGATATGCTCATACAATCACTTAATTTAAAACAGGGTATGACGGTGGCAGACATTGGAGCAGGCACAGGTTATTTCTCCAGAAAAATGGCAACGCGCGTGGGCAACACAGGCATGGTATACGCGGTGGATGTTCAACCAGAAATGATTGGCAAGTTGAAGTTTGCAGCAAAGTCGCACGCCAATATTAAGCCAGTGCTCTCTATAGAAACGGACGTGATGCTACCAGCCAATAGTCTCGATTTAGCCATCATGGTGGATGTGTACCATGAGCTGGCGTATCCCTATGAAGTGATGCAAAGCGTGTTGCGTGCACTAAAACCAAATGGGCGTTTGGTGTTGGTGGAGTACCGCGCAGAGGATGATCGTGTGCCGATTAAAGCCAGCCATAAAATGAGTGAAGCGCAGATTAAACGTGAAATGGCCGTGTTACCGCTGACCTGGCAAAGCACCTTAAATCACTTACCTTGGCAACATGTAGTCATTTTCACTAAGAAGTAATATTTCTCTCCTCTTGTAGGAATCCTCTGACAACAATATCAGCCATCACTGATATGGATGGTGGTGGATACCGCCGATAATCCATGCACAGCAAATAAATCGTATATGGCCTTCGGCCACTTTTTTGAGGAGATAACAATGAAATTGATTAGCACATTTTTAGTCTTGGCTTTTGCATTCACATTAAGCGCATGTAACACCGTAGAAGGTGCCGGTAAGGATATCCAAAAGGGTGGCGAAGCGATTGAAGACGCAGCTAAATAATCCAATTATTTAGTTATATGCTGTCAGCGTTTGCAGGGCACTGAGCGTTAACCCAATAGGCCAGATGAGTTCTGGCCAACAAGCTTTTCTAATATAAGGTAAATAATATGCGTAATAACATCATTTTAGGTTCAGTGTTGGTGGCGTTTACATTGGGTGGTTGTGCCAATATGTCAGAAACCCAAAAAGGAACAGCCAAAGGTGCTGCGATTGGTGCCGGTGTAGGTGCGGTAGTGGGTGCCGTTGCAGGTAAAGGTAAAGGCGCCGCAATTGGCGCAGTGGTGGGTGCGGGTGCAGGTGCGATAGCCGGTAATGTGTGGACTAAGCGTCAAGAAGAGCAAAAACGCCAGATGGAAGAAGCGACTGCGGGTACAGGCGTTGCTGTGACGCAAACCGAAGATAACCGCTTGAAGTTGGATATTCCAAGTGATATTTCTTTTGCAGTGGGTCGTGCCGATATTCAACCAAACTTCAGAACCATTTTAGATACGTTTGCTACCAGTTTAGTGAATAACCCAGCGAGTAACGTAACGATTATTGGGCATACCGACAGCACTGGTACTGATGCGGTGAATAATCCTTTGTCACTTAACCGTGCTGCTAGCGTTCGTGATTATTTATCTGCCCGTGGTGTGGCAAGCAACCGTGTGGCCATTGAAGGACGTGGTTCACGCGAGCCTTTGGTGGCTAACGACACTGCTGCCAATAAAGCTAAAAACCGCCGTGTAGAGATTTTTGTGGCAGAACCAGCGCCTGCGGCAGCAGCTCCGGCAGCACAATAATTTTTATTAGCAATCAATAAAAAAGGGCTTTATGCCCTTTTTTGTTGTGTATCAAATGGACAGATTTAGAATGGCAAAAACGCCATGGTAGCAATGCTTTGCGTAATTCTGGAAATCAAGCGTTGCGATTTCTCAGCCAACATAAACGCAAACAAATCGGTTCGGCCAATCATTTTGCCAAATTCGCGCTCAAAAGAAAGGTTGCGCTCTTGCGCATTGAGTTCGTTGCTCAATAAATAAAGCTCACCATTCGGCTTGCGACTGCTGGCCAGTTTCCAGGCGGCAATTTCTACATTGCGAGCAACGTTGTATAAACTTTGCGGGTGCACGCTATCGGTCAGGTAAAATTCTTTTTTACCGCCATGCGCTTTGAGCAACATGGTTTGTATGCCGACAATAAAGGACAACACTCTGTCGCCTTTGTATTCCGGGTTAAAGCTCAGGTGTATAGCCTCGGTACCTTGCTTGTTCTGCATCTCGCCAAATTGCCAGTGATGTTGTAGTTCACCATCAAATACCCATGCCACCATTTTTTCCGCAGAGTCGGTGGTACTTTTCGCCAATTCCTGCGGATTACGCTTGTAGAGTTTGAGCATTAAGGTTCGCAAGCTTTGCGTATTTTCAGCCAGTTCCACATCGGCCATGCGATCAAAATCGCTTTTCATGAATTGGTTGGCAGAGCTTTTTTCTGCACGGTCGGGCATGGGGTTGCCCTCATTAGAGGAAGGCGGTTGGGTAGCGCAGGCAGTAAGGAAGAAAAATACGAATAGAGGCGCGAGCGTCTTCATGCAAACAAAGCAACTTGCTTGTGGAGTATCCTTGATTTAGGAAACACAATACTAAAGGTGCTGCCTACGCCTACTTCGCTTTGAATGTTAAGGGTAGCCTGATGGCGATTCAGAATATGTTTAACGATAGAAAGGCCTAGGCCAGTACCGCCAGTTTCACGGCTACGGCTACTGTCCACACGGTAAAAGCGCTCGGTCAGTCGATCGATGTGGTGTTGCTCAATGCCAATGCCGGTATCACGGACGGCAAACACAGGGTGGCCATCTTGCATATTCCATGTAATGTAGATTTCTCCACCTTTGGGCGTGTAGCGGATGGCATTGCTCACCAAGTTGCTAAATGCGCTTTGCAGCTCACTTTGTGCGCCGTTTAAATTAAGGGTGGGGTCTGCTTCTAAGAATATTTTATGTTGACCTTGGCTTAAACCTTTTGCATCGTTTTGTACCAGTTGCAGCATATTGGACATGTCAATTTCCACATCTTCGGTGTCTTTTGCGTTGCTCTCAATTTGCGATAAGGTAAGCAAGTCTTCAATGATGCGGCGCATGCGTCCGGTCTGTTCTTGCATCATATTGAAGTAGGGTTTAGCCGTTTCAGATACTTCACCTGCCATGTCCGACAGCGTCTCTAAGAATCCGCCAATGACTGTCAGCGGTGTGCGTAACTCATGTGAGACGTTGGCAATAAAATCACGTCGCATCACTTCAGTTTTTTCTAGTGCGGATACATCACGGCAAATCAGCAGTTTTTGTTTGGTACCAAATGGAATCAATTGGATTTCTAGTGTGACATCCGGATTGCGCCAAGATTTCAGTTTAATAGGCGAGCTGTAGTCGTCAGATTGTAGGTAACTTAAAAAATCACCATTCCGTACCAAGTAATTAATAGGCTGGTTTTCATCGTGCAGTTTGTTCAGGCCTAGTTGCTTTTCGGCAGGGGTGTTAAACCACTCGATTTCATTTTGTGTGTTGAGTACTACCACAGCATCGGGCAGGGCGCTGGTGGCATGCCTAAAGCGTTCAAGCGCTGTGCTCAGCTGGCTTTGGCTGCGTGAATGCTTGCGTTGCTCTTGGTACAACATGGCAAATACATCTTCCCAAATACCCGATCCATTTGGAATATGATTGAGCACCGGTTTGAGCAGCCATTTGTAGAGTTTGTGTAGCCAATAAATGTGGCCAATCAGGTAGATAAGCACACCAATACTAAATACAGCCAGCGCAGTTTCAGTATCGCGGACTAACCAAATCAACAGGCAAAAAGCTGTTAATGATAGGAGTAGCCAGAATGCTTTCCAACGAATATCTTGCACAATTTAAGATTTTCAAAAAAATTGGTGTTTAATTATAACGAGCTTTTATGACAAAGACGTGGGCTTAATTCAATTATTTTACGGGTTTGTGACACCTGTTATTCAGCATTTGGGTTACTAATAGGCTCTGGGTTTAGCATGAGTTTTTGATATGGCGCTGCCAACGGTTCACCAATCAACAAACCTTGTGCTGGCCATGCCACGCTTTTCCAATAAGACTCGATGAGTGTTTCTCCTGCCAAGTAATGGGATAACAATACTTGCGGGTTCGAGAATTTTTGCCAGTAATTACATGGCTCAGAGACTGTACCAAAACTGCCGGTAGCGCCGGCATCTGTCCATTGTGTAATCCGCGATGGGTTATCTGGTTTGATGTCTCCGCCAAACGAGGTGAGGTGATCGCCTACCGCACCAGGCAAGAAATTTAGTGTGTTCAAATGCGCAACAGAAACTTGTCCTGTGAAATAAAACATGACATCCCGTCTATGCATTATGAACTCTGAATTTAGCGTTCTTAAATGCAGTTTACGTGATTGTACCGTGCTTAAATCCTTAGGGAAAAATCGCTCTCTGGGTTTGCTTCGAGCATCATCTTTGGTTTTTAAAAAGTAAGCTGTACCCTCATTCACACTAAAACTACTGAGCACGCCTCTATCGATTAAGGCTTTTGCTGAAGCCACAGAATCGGTGGGAATAAGGATGGAAAGGCGCATGCCAAAATCGCGGTAAGGTTGTAAAGACGGGCTATTGAAGTAGGCGCTTTGCTTGCCTACACCACAAGTGTTCTCGCATTGTTTGGCATCATATCCCAATGTCATGGCAGAGGTGATGCTGTTGCAACCCACCGCAAAGGGCGCTGACCACACCATCACAATCACTTGAATATCTGGATTGAGTTTGCTCTCGATAGACTGTTTGATTTGCTCGAATCGTTCTGGCGAAATGTTGTTATGTGTGTCAGCAGGCAGGTCAATACCAATCAAATTTTGTTGGGGAATGTTTCTAGCTGCTACGTAGTACTGGCTGATTTCGACGCTCTTTGCATCTTGCTGATTAAAGATGACAGCCACATGCTTTGCTGTAAGTTGCGATGGTCGGTATGTCACAGTCGGACTTAGGTCGGCCGCATAGCAAGGTGCCATGAATGCAAAAATGATGCACACGACTAGAGATGTTATTTTGAACCTAAAGCGCGTCATACCATTCTAGAAAGAAGGATAGAATATCACTATGATAACTTAGTTTATAGACAGTCACGTGACAGAGGGAGCAGTATGCAACGCGATAATACATTATTCATTACAGGGGCAAATCGAGGCATAGGTTTGGAGTACATGCGTCAATATGCTGCTGAAGGCTGGCATGTGATTGCATGTTGCCGCGCACCCGAACAAGCTGATGCGTTGCAGTTGCTAGCTAGGCAATACGCCAATATTGAAGTTTGTGCATTGGATATCGCAGACTTTGATCAGATTGAAGCATTGGGCAGAAAGCTGGCAGATCAGCCGATACAGTTGTTGATTAATAACGCAGGTATTTATCCGGAAAGCAGTTTCCGCAATATTGATTATGCAAAATGGATGGATGCATTCAAGGTCAATACAATATCTACCATGAAATTGGCCGAGGTGTTTATTCCGCAATTGGTCAAAGCAGGCAATGCAAAGTTAGTGGCGATGACCAGCAAGATGGGCAGCATTGATGACAATACCAGCGGTGGTGAATATTTGTATCGCTCCAGTAAAACAGCCTTGAATATGGTGATGAAAAGTTTGGCACTAGATTTAAACAAATACGGCGTATCGGTCGCGGTTTTACACCCGGGCTGGGTTCGGACAGATATGGGTGGCCCTAATGGATTGATTGACGCAGAGACCAGTGTGCAAGGGCTGCGTAAAGTCATCGGCATGTTGTCGCTAGACAACTCTGGTAAATTTTATGCGTATGATGGTAAGGAGATCGCTTGGTAGTTTATGTAGCGTGCGCTGCTGACTTTTTAAATGGTACGCGCTCTTCAAGCTCGCTAGTGTAGGCGCTCATGCGACCAGATTCTTGTCTGATAAATGTCGCAATGGCGTTGGAAAATTCTGGGTGGGCAATGTTGTGATAAGAACAAGTCGGTCTCGGCTCAAAGCCACGTGCTAATTTGTGCTCTCCTTGTGCGCCGCCTTCAAAGAATCTAATGTTTTGAGCAATACAAAATGCTTGGGCTTGGTAATAGCACAATTCGAAATGTAAGTTAGGCACATATTCCACTGTCCCCCAATATCTGCCGTAGAGCGTTGAAGCGCTATAAATATTGAGTGCTGCTGCGACAGGCTTTCCATCTTTTTCGGCGATGATGAGCAAAATATGCTGGCTCATTGATTGCCCAATCAAGCTGAAAAATGCGCGTGTTAAATAGGGGGTAGAGTAGTGGGCTGCGTAAGTGTTGCAGTAACACGTATAGAAAAAGTCCCAGTCTTCTTCTTGGATGTCAGCCCCTAATAGCCATTTGCAAGTCACCCCAGCATCCACAACTTTTTTGCGCTCTTGGCGAATTTTTTTGCGCTTGTCATGGCTTAAGGTCGCTAAAAAGTCGTTCCAATTGGCATAGTTTTTATTTTGCCAGCGAAACTGCACACCGTCACGTTTGAGCCAACCAGCCTCCTCAAAATACGGCTGACAAGCATCAGACGGAAACAAAACGTGCGCACTGGAAAGTTGGTGTTGTGACATGACCTGACTTAAGGCATTGACCAGCAACTGAGAAACCTCAGGCGTATGGCTGAGCAGTTTTGTACAGGTTACCGGTGTGAACGGTATGGCACTAACTAGCTTTGGGTAATAGGCAACACCATGCTGGTGGTAAGCCTCTGCCCATGCCCAATCAAACACATACTCGCCATATGAATGCGTTTTCAGGAACACTGGCATCGCCCCCACCAGTTGTGAGCTTGCATCGGTAATTGCAATCACATAGCTTGTCCAGCCAGTGCCTTCCCCTATCGATTTTGACTGAGCCAGCGCGGATAAAAATGCATGTTGATTAAAAGGTGTTCCATCTGTTAACGCGTTCCATGCCTGTGCATCCATTGCATCAATATCAGTCACTAACTGAATGGCGTATGTGGCTGTAACAGCAGTCGGTGAAGTTGGTATCATGGTCTACTTTAAACAAAGTTAACAAAGTTTAAAGTGGGGAGTCGGTGTGTGGCAATAAGTTCTTGCCGAAGATACAAAAGAATAAATCTTGGAGGGATTAGCCAGGTTTTTTGCGGCCGTTTGCAGCCTGCTTATTGGCCTTGGCTTTACTTTTGTTTTTAATTTCTTCTTCAGCTTCTAAAATGCGCTGCGCTTCCATACGCGCTTCAGCCGCTTTTTGGCGTTCTATGGATTTAGATTGTGCCAGCTCTAGCTCTTCCAGAGTAATGACGCCGTCTTCATCTACATCCACATAACTAAAGTGACGTGCAACTTGCGGTAAACATTGCGTCGTTTCTTCACGATCTAGTGAGTCGTCGTTATCTCGATTACAGTCGTTAAAGCGTTTTGCTACGCTTTCTTTCATCGCCTTACGTTTATTTTCAATTTGCGTGTGTTCTGGATCTGTGTTTTTTGCGTAATCAGATAAAGCCTTGCGTAGTCGCGCTCTATCTTCCGGGCTAAAATTATGCTCTAGGGTTTTTTCTAGGCCGGTATCGTCGTTGTCATTGGAAATGGATTTTTCATCAGAAGCGGCGATATACATCTTGTTCTCAGCCATCACGGAGGGCAGCGACAGCAATAAACCGGTCGCAATGATCAAGTGCTTGAGAATCAAGTTGTGTGAGAAATTTAAATCCATGGGTTTTACGCGCAAATCATCACTTTACTGTTAGTTAAAAGACTGTCAGGCACATGCGATTCAAGTGCGTTATCATGAATTATGATTGTAAATATTTTGTTTCATCGAATCGCTTAATTGTAACTGATTGTAACCATTGAATATCTCCTATATGCCTTGGATATGGCTTGTTACATAAAGTTTTGTTGGTTATGGATTTATTCATTTTTAACCCATATACTTGTGTGTTGGTAGTCATTAAAATGACACAAACAATCTTCAAAAAGGCATGAATGATCGTGGAAAATACAAAAAAAATATTAATGGTCGATGATGATTTGCGGATGCGTGAACTGTTGCAGCGCTATTTGACTGAGCAGGGGTTTAGCATCAAAGCGGTATCAGATGCTAAAGAGATGGATGTCGCGCTGGCCGCAGAGCATTACGATTTATTGGTGTTGGATTTAATGTTGCCCGGTGAGGATGGTCTAGCGATTTGTCGACGTTTACGCGGCAGTAATTTAATGACCCCTATTATCATGTTAACTGCCCGTGGCGACGAGGTGGATCGAATTGTAGGCTTGGAGATGGGTGCGGACGATTACTTGCCCAAGCCCTTTAATCCACGAGAACTATTGGCCCGCATTAACGCTGTATTGAGACGTCACGAACATTCGCCAAGTGCAGAAAATGCCAGCAAATCGGAAGCCTTTAGTTTTGGTGAGTTTGTGTTTGATGCTAACACACGTAGTTTAAGCAAAAATGGTATGCCCATAACCATTACCAGCGGAGAGTTTACCTTGCTTAAAGTTTTTACCGAGCACCCCCGTCAGCCGCTGTCACGCGATCGTTTAATGCAACTGGCACGTGGGCGTGAGTTGGATGTGTTTGATCGCAGTATTGACGTACAAGTATCACGATTAAGACGCATCATTGAGACGGACCCAGCACATCCGCGTTACCTACAAACCATGTGGGGCTTTGGTTATGTATTTATCCCCGATGGCGAGGTTGCCTAACCTCCGCCTGAGTTTAGCAAATTGTTTTGAGATTACTCCCACGCACTTTACTGTCTAGATTGCTGCTGCTAATCGCCATGTTGTTGGCGATTAGTATTTATGCCTCCCTTAAGATTTTCGATTATTTCGACCGCGAACCACGTGCCACCACGGCCGCTTTGCAAGCGGTGACCATTGTCAATTACACACGCGCATCGTTGATTGCCTCCCATGAAAACAGGCGCTTAGCTTTATTGTCTGAGCTCTCTGGACGCGAAGGCGTGCGTGTATATGCCGCTGATTTTCTTGAAGATATCGAGCCGTTACCCGATGATCCGTTTATTAATCTGATTGCACAAAAGATTCGTGAACGGTTGGGCGAAGAGACGATTATTACGGTGAATCATTACGATATTCCGGGTTTGTGGATCAGCTTTAATGTGGGGCAGGATGATTTTTGGGTGGTGATTCCAAAAATTCAGGTGGACCGCCCTTTCCCTTGGCATTGGTTAGGTTGGGCGGCCGTGGTTGGCCTGTTGTCTTTATTAGGGGCTTACATTATTGCCGCCAGAATTAATCGACCGTTGAATTTGCTGGTACATGCGGCAGAGCGGCTACGTAATGGTGAGCCTGCCCCCAAATTGCCTGAGGATAGTGTCGAAGAGTTGCGCGAGGTAAGCCGCACTTTTAACGAGATGGCAGAATCGTTGGTACGTTTGGATGCTGAGCGCACGTTATTGTTGGCAGGCGTATCGCATGATATCCGCACACCACTTGCACGACTTAGATTGGCGGTGGAAATGTTGTCCGGCGGTACTGGCGATAGCATGAAACAAGGCATGATTGAAGATATCAGCGACATGGATAACATCATCCATCAGTTTCTAGATTTTGTGCGTGGAGTAGAAGGTGAACCCACCAAGATGGTCGATATCAATGAGTTGCTTCGCTCATTGGCAGAGCGTCAAGCGCGTGCCGGGCGCAATCTAAAACTCAATTTAACCTCAACTTACTTTATTCCACTTAGACCATTAGCGATGCAGCGTTTGTTAGATAATCTGGTGGGCAATGCTTACGCTTATGCTAAGGGTGAGGTTGAAGTTACCAGCAAAATTACGGCCGATAAAATCATTATCAGTGTGTTGGACAACGGTCCTGGTATTCCACCCGAGCATGCGCAGCGATTACTAAGGCCATTTGAGCGCATGGATAGTGCGCGAAATAAAAACGAAGGCGGTAGTGGCTTAGGGTTGGCGATTTGCAATCGCATCGCCAAGTTACATCGGGGCAGTCTGGAGCTAATCAATCGACCACAGGGTGGATTAGAGGCTAGGTTGTCGCTGCCAATCACCCATTAATGCTTTTCGGCCGGTTTCCCCTCTAGTCGATTCCGACCGTTGGTTTTTGCGTTATAGAGCAAACGGTCTGCATGTATCATCATGTCATTCAAGTTCTTGCGCAAAATGCTGGTAGCACCGATGCTACAGGTGTATTGAATGACATGCTGTTTTACGTGCACGCGTTGATTGGCAATTTTGGCTCTGAACGCATCGATATATGCAAAGCTGTTTAGGTAATCGGGTGATTGGCTCAACACAGCAAATTCCTCACCACCCAAACGCGCAACAATATCGGTATGGAAGTGTGCTTTAAGTTGTTGTGCGAAGTGTTTGATGACTTCATCGCCAGCATCATGGCCATATACATCATTCACTTTTTTGAAGAAATCAATATCCATCATCATGACAGTCAGCGTGCTCTTGTCGTGCAAAGATTGAAAAATCTTGTTGCCGCGCTCGAAGAAATAGCGGCGATTAAATACATTGCTTAGATAGTCTACATTCGATAAGTGTTTGGCAAATTCAACAGCGTCCAGCATGTCTAAATTTTGGTTAATGCGACACAGCAAAATTTCATAATTAAACGGCTTGGAAATAAAATCATTTGCACCCGCTTTTAGAAATTTAACGGCTAATCTGGGGTCAGACGAAGTAGAAATGCCGATAATCAGCAGCTGGTCTTTGGGATAAATCGTGCGTAATTTTTGCACGAAGGTGATGCCATCCATCATCGACATCTGGTGATCTACCAACACTAGCTTGATGTCACCGTGCTCTTCAAGTAAATCGAGCGCATCCACACTGTTGTATGCCTGCAATACCTGAAATTTTTGCAGGGTTAACTCACGGCCTATTACAAATTGCGAAACTTTGGAGTCATCTACCACCAGCACTTTGATGGACAGGTTTTTATGCACCCTGAGAATGAGCTCGCAGATATACGTAATGTCGTCCGACTGGTCTTTGACCACATAATCAATTACATGCCTTTTAATCAGCTGGTCGCGCATCTCGTCTTCGTACTTGGCGACAATCGCAATAATCGGGATGTTGAATTCGCCCAATAAGTCCACTTTCTCAAACGCATCTGAATCCAAGTTAATCACGCTGGTGATGCCCAAAAAGAAAGTGTCAGGCTGTTCAGTTAAAAGTAATCTGGCTGCGGAAATCGAATGTACGGTAACTACGTTCACTCTTAGCTGGCTTTCGATTTCTAATTTAAGTGTGAGGGCATAATGCTGATCCTGCTCAAGCACTAAAATGTGAAATTGAACAGGGCTAGAAGGGTCACGCAAAGCTTTTCGTATGTGCTTATTGGGCATACGAGATACAAAGATTCGGCTGTGGCGTTATTATGTTTATTAGGGTTGAAACCAATTCAATTTTTCTCGGAGTAGGACAACCTCACCAATAATAGTTAAACAGGGTGGCTTCATTTCAGCTTGTGATACTTTCTCAGCTAAGTCAGCAATGGTAGCAGTCACTACCCGTTGTCGCTGCGTCGTGCCTTGTTGTATGACAGCTGCCGGCATATTAGCGGATACCCCACGATTAATCAATTGCTTGCAAATTTCGGCTAAACCAACTAATCCCATGTAGATAACAACAGTTTGGTGTGGGCGCGTCATGGCGTCCCAATCCAAATCAATGGTGCCATCTTTTAAGTGACCGGTGATAAACAGACAAGCTTGCGCATAATCGCGATGGGTCAGTGGGATACCAGCATAGCTAGAAACCCCGTTGGCCGCAGTAATGCCCGGTACTACTTGGAATGGGACGCCGTATTGCATCAGGGTTTCAATTTCTTCGCCGCCACGCCCAAAAATAAACGGGTCGCCGCCTTTTAGGCGCAACACGCGTTTGCCCTCTAGCGCTAGCCTAGCCAGCAGTTCATTGATTTCTTCCTGTGGCATGGTGTGTTGGTCGCGCGCTTTGCCTACGTAAATTAGTTCTGCATCTCGGCGTACCAGCTCCATCACTTCCGGGCTCACCAGCTTGTCGTAGACGCAGACATCGCATTGCTGCATCAGGCGTAGTGCTCTGAACGTCAGTAAATCTGGATCGCCTGGACCACCGCCGACCAAGAACACTTCGCCTTTGGAGGCTTGGCTTGGGCTGTCACTTAATAGCTCTCGCAGCACAGCACGCGCAGCTTCTTCTTGACCGGACAATACACGCTCTACCATCGGGCCTTGCAATACATCCTCCCAAAAGCGACGACGCAATTGGGTGGTGGCAAATTTGGCTTTCACTTGCTCTCTAAACTCACCAGCAATGGCAGCGATGCGTCCATAACTGGCTGGCAACATGGTTTCAATTTTGGTGCGGATATAGCGTGCCAATACTGGAGCGTTGCCTTCAGAAGAAACGGCAATCACTACTGGGCTACGGTCAATCACTGAGCCCATGGTGAACGTACATAACGCAGGTGCATCGACCACATTGACCGGAATGTTCAGTGCTTTGGCTTCCTTAGAAACCGCTTCATTGACGGCTTCATCATCGGTGGCAGCAATTACTAAACAAGCGCCGGTGAGTTGGCTTGGAGAAAAGGTAGCAGCCAGATGATGAATGGTATTTGCTTCTGACATGGCTTGCAGTTCTGCACATAGCTCTGGCGAAACCACGGTGACCTGTGCGCTCGCTTTAAGCAGCATGGTGACTTTGCGCGTTGCGACATCGCCGCCGCCAATCACGATGCAGGGACGTTGCTGGATATTGAAGAAAATGGGAAGTGCTTGCATGCTACGAGTTTCGAATGGGAATGCGGTCATTTTACCTTGCAACTTGTCTGCGAGATACATGCAAATACGCTAAAATACTGTTTTGGAACGAAGTGTCCTTTATGTTGAGCAAACGTAGTGAGTAAAAAAGTCTTTATTAAAACCTTTGGTTGCCAGATGAATGAGTACGATTCATCACGCATGGCCGATATGCTGGCGGCCAGTGATGGCATGGTAGAAACGCAAACGGTAGAAGAGGCTGATGTAATTTTGCTCAACACTTGCTCAGTGCGCGAAAAAGCCGAAGACAAAGTGTTTAGTCATCTTGGCCGCTTTATTCCGCTCAAAGAAAAAAATCCCAATTTGATTATCGGTGTCGGTGGTTGTGTGGCTTCGCAAGAGGGCGACAATATCCTAAAGCGCGCGCCTTATGTGGATGTGGTATTTGGTCCGCAAACCTTACATCGGCTGCCGGAAATGATTAAGCAGCGACAAGATTTAGGACACTCGCAAGTCGATATTGCCTTTCCAGAAGTGGAGAAATTCGACCATTTGCCACCGCCGCGTGTCGATGGTGCCACTGCTTTCTTAAGTATTATGGAAGGTTGTAGCAAATATTGCAGTTTTTGCGTGGTGCCTTATACCCGTGGCGAAGAAGTGTCGCGGCCGTTTGCGGATATCCTTACCGAGGCGGTGCAACTAGCTGAGCAAGGTGTCAAAGAGATTACCTTGCTCGGTCAAAACGTTAATGCATACCGTGCTGAATACGAAGGTGTGGAAGCGGACTTGGCGATGTTGATTGAGACCATTGCCGAAATCCCACAAATCGGCCGTATTCGTTTTACTACTAGCCATCCCAATGAAATGAGCGAGCGCTTGATTGCTTGTTTTGCTAATGTACCCAAACTGGCAGTTCAGTTGCATTTACCGGTGCAAGCGGGGAGTGACCGTATCTTAATGGCGATGAAACGCAATTACACAGTGCTGCAATACAAAAGTACGCTGCGTAAATTAAAAGCGGTCAGCCCCAACATCACATTTACTTCTGACTTTATCATTGGGTTTCCGGGAGAATCTGATGCGGATTTTAAAGCGACAGTTAAATTGATGCAGGACGTTGGATTTGATTACAGCTTTAGCTTTTTATACAGCCCACGACCCGGTACGCCAGCGTCGTTTATTGCAGATGATGTGTCGCAAGAAGTTAAGTTAGCACGGTTAACTGAGTTGCAAAGTATCAACGAAGCACAAGGGGATGCTATTAGCCGTGCCATGTTAGGCACGGTGCAGCGTGTGCTGATTGATGGACCGTCCAGAAAAGATGGCGCGCTGCTAGCAGGTAAAACCGACAATAATCGTGTGGTAGATATTGCTGGCGATAATGCGCTCATCAATACATTTGTGGATGTGCGGATTATTGACGTCAGCAACCCGAAACGCCTGTTTGGCGAATTAGTAAAGGCATAAATGGAAATCACGCTACAACCCGAAGACAACGTTCGCCTAGCCAACCTCTGCGGTGCTCTGGACGAAAATATCAGGCAGATTGAAACCGCGCTTGAAGTGAACATTAACCGCCGTGGCGGCACATTCAATTTGTCAGGCAAGCAAGATAACGTCCGCATTGCCGCGCAAATGATTGAAAATTTTTATGTGCGTGCCAAAAAGCCTATTGAGCTGGAAGAAATTCAACTGGGCTTGGTGGAAGTGGATAAGCTGAAACCGGAAGATGTGACCACTAGCCAAGCTATGCCGGTATTGATGACGCGGCGTGGGGATTTGCATGGGCGCACGCCAAGACAAGTGGCTTATTTGCAGCAAATTCAAGACCACGATATTACCTTTGGCATTGGCCCTGCTGGTACCGGTAAAACTTATCTTGCAGTAGCAAGTGCGGTAGACGCCATGACGCGTGATCGGGTAAAAAGAATTGTGTTGGTACGTCCGGCGGTAGAGGCCGGTGAGCGTTTAGGCTTTTTGCCTGGGGATTTAAACCAAAAAGTAGACCCTTACTTACGTCCGTTGTATGACGCTTTATATGATTTGGCCGGCTACGACACTGTGAATAAAATGTTTGAGCGTGGTGCGATTGAAGTGGCGCCGCTGGCTTATATGCGTGGCCGCACCCTCAATCAAAGTTTTATTATTTTGGATGAAGCGCAAAATACCACGCCCGAACAAATGAAGATGTTTTTAACCCGTATCGGCTTCGGTACTAAGGCTGTGATTACCGGTGATGTCACGCAAATCGATTTACAGCGGCATCAAAAAAGTGGTTTAGTTGAAGCGCAAAAAATTCTGAAAGATGTCAAAGGGATTGCCATGACACATTTCTTATCACAAGATGTGGTACGTCATCCCTTGGTGCAAAAAATCATTAACGCCTATGAAAACTACGAGCAGAGGAATGCGGCAGAGTAACGTAGCGTATGCGTTATCTGTAATTACATAAACGGCTTAACTAAGCCAGATAAATAGGCTTCTTTATCAATATGGCGGCTGTGTGTAAGTTTTAAGGTAATGGTATTTCGCTGGAATCTTAATTAAAGAGAGAATATGGCACTCGTATCATTGCGACAATTGTTAGATCACGCAGCCGAACATCAGTATGGCTTAGCCGCGTTTAATGTGAACAACATGGAACAGGTGCATGCGATTATGCAAGCCGCTGATACTGTGAATAGTCCCGTGATTTTGCAAGCTTCTGCCGGTGCCCGAAAATATGCTGGCGAAGCATTCTTACGTCATCTTGTGTTGGCTGCGGTTGAGTCATATCCACATATCCCCATTGTGATGCACCAAGACCATGGCCATACGCCCGACGTGTGTATTCAAGCGATGCGCTCAGGCTTCTCCAGCGTGATGATGGATGGGTCGTTGATGGAAGATGCCAAAACGCCGTCTAGCTATGAATATAATGTGAGCGTGACCAAGCAAATTGTAGAAGTAGCCCATGCGATTGGCGTATCCGTAGAAGGTGAGCTTGGTGTATTAGGCTCTCTGGAAACTGGCAAAGCCGGTGAGGAAGATGGTTCCGGCGCGGAAGGTTTATTAAGTCATGAGCAACTGTTGACAGACCCTGAAGAAGCCGCTGACTTTGTGAAAAAAACCGGTGTGGATGCGCTGGCCATTGCCATTGGCACTTCGCATGGCGCCTATAAATTCACCAGCCCACCTACTGGGCAGACTCTGGCCATTCATCGCATTAAAGAAATTCATGCGCGCATCCCTAATACGCATTTAGTGATGCACGGCTCATCTTCTGTGCCGCAAGAATGGCTCAAAACCATCAATGAGCATGGTGGCAATATGGGTGAAACTTATGGGGTGCCGGTAGAGGAAATTGTAGAGGGTATTAAACACGGTGTGCGCAAAGTTAATATTGATACCGATTTGCGTATGGCCACCACGGGTGCTTTAAGACGCTTTTTTGATGAGAATAAGCAGGAATACGATCCAAGAAAATTTTTACAGGTTGGTACAGCCGCTATGCGCGAAATTTGCAAAGCGCGTTATGAGGCATTTGGTTCTGCTGGCAAAGCCACACTTATCAAACCAATTTCATGTGATGATATGGCTGAGCGCTACAAGTCTGGCAAACTTAGCGCGGTGATTAAATAATTTAATAGTTTATTTAGCGCTTGGTTTTACCATGATAGGCCACAATTCGCTCAATCTCATGCTTGCTGCCCATCATCACAGGAATGCGCTGATGCAAGGCGTTCGGCACAATATCTAAAATACGCATATGCCCTGTGCTCGACAAGCCACCTGCTTGCTCCATAATCAAACTCATAGGATTGGCTTCATATAGTAGGCGTAGCTTACCGCCTTGCTTCTTGATTTTGCTGTCCATCGGGTACATAAATACGCCACCACGCACCAAAATGCGATGCACTTCCGCTACCATCGAGGCCACCCAGCGCATATTAAAATCTTTCTCGCGGTCACCTTCCTCGCCTTGTAAGCACTCATCGATATAACGCTGCATAGGTGATTGCCAAAAGCGGTAATTGGACATATTAATAGCAAATTCCTGTGTGTCTTCTGGTACTTGCATGTGGGCATGTGTTAGGTAAAACTCATCTGATTCGTTATCCAGCGTAAAACCATGTGTGCCACTTCCTGTGGTGAGCACTAACATGGTGGAGGTGCCGTAGAGGGCGTAACCAGCGCAGATTTGTTGTGCGCCTGGTTGTAAGAAGTCTGCTAATACAGGAGATGGGCTTGGGCTTTTGAGGATAGAGAAAATCGTGCCTACAGAAATATTCACATTCACGTTGGATGAGCCATCCAGTGGATCAAACAACAGTAAATATTGACCATTCGGTGAGACCTCTTCTTCCAGTTGAATGATGTCATCCATTTCCTCAGATGCCATGCCGACCACATACCCACTACCTTGTGTGGATTCAATAAAGATTTCATTGGTAATCACGTCCAATGCTTTTTGCACTTCACCCTGCACGTTTTCTGCGGCTAAATTATGCATGGTGCCTTCTAAAGCACCGCTATCAATGGCAATTGCAATTTTTTTACACGCGGTAATGACGTCGTTGAGTATCGCAATCAACGCAGTGCGATGTTCGCCATTAATATGCGCTGAAAAATAATCCGAAATTTTGATTTTTTCCGTCATGACTGTTCCTTTGAGCTTTGCCAGCAATATAATCAATATATGGTGTCTCTACAACTGGCACTTGCGAATGTCCTATGTTGGCTTGAGCTAATCCGCTTTATAATAATGTCCTTCCAATTGCCTATAGAATTGACTTAGAACGATGACAGCAGTTTCCATTTCCGTGCAATATGCCACGCAGGCACCACAAGTGCCGACCAAGCAGCAATTGGCGCGTTGGGTGCGCGCTGCAGTTAGGGTGGATGCCGAAGTGACGATTCGTTTTGTGGATGCGGAGGAGGGGCGCGGATTGAACAGCGCGTATCGCGGTAAGGATTACGCAACGAATGTGTTGACTTTTCCACTCACGGAGGAGCCTCATCTGATGGGTGACATTATTATTTGCGCACCAGTAGTCGAATCCGAAGCGCATGCACAGCATAAATCGTTGGAAGCGCATTATGCACACTTAACGGTGCATGGCGTACTACATTTGCACGGATATGACCACGAAACCGAGCCGCAAGCCGAGCTGATGGAGTCGCTCGAGGTAACAATTTTACAGAAATTAGGGTATCCTAATCCCTATCTCTTTACACAGGATGCCTAACCGGCATTTAGCATGGCCAGTGAGTCGGAAAAACCCCAAAACAAACCCAGCTTATTAGAACGTTTAAGCCACTTTTTACTGCGTGAGCCAGAAGACCGTGAGCAGCTAGTCGAGCTGCTGCACAGCGCTTACGAAAATCACCTGATGGACGGCGACTCGCTCGCTATGATTGAAGGCGTGCTGCAAGTAAGTGAAATGCAGGTGCGCGACATCATGATTCCACGTTCACAAATGGATGTCATCGACATCACCCATCCCCCAGAAACATTTATTCCACACGTTATTGAAACTGCCCACTCACGTTTCCCTGTGATTGAAGACAACAAAAACGACGTGATTGGCATACTCCTTGCTAAAGATTTATTAAGGTATTACGCAGGTGAAGATTTTGATGTGCGCGATATGTTGCGTCCAGCGGTCTTCATTCCTGAGTCCAAACGATTGAACGTGTTACTTAAAGAGTTCCGCAGTAACCGTAATCATATTGCCATTGTGGTAGATGAGTACGGTGGTGTGGCGGGTATGGTCACCATCGAAGATGTGTTGGAACAAATTGTTGGCGATATTGAAGACGAGTACGACTACGATGAGGATGAAGACAACATCATTCATCACGCAGATGGGCAGTTCCGCGTAAAAGCGCTTACTGAAATTGCAGACTTTAACGAAGCCGTTGGTACGCAATTTAGTGATGAAGAGTTTTCTACCATTGGTGGCTTAGTCGTTAACCGGTTCGGGCACTTACCTAAGCGTGGCGATGCGATTAATATCGACAATATACGTGTGACTGTGGTGCGTGCTGATAGTAGGCGCTTACATTCTATTTTAGTGGAATTGTTACCTGAGGAGCCGTATCCAATCGAAGCGACTTAGGCATCACCAGCGGCACGTCACTTGCGGCAATGCAGTTGAACTAATTTTGATTTAGATTCTCATAATTTCACGATAGGAGAACATCATGAAAATTTGGCAAACGGTAGGTGTATTAAGTGTTGCATGGAGTGCGTTAAGTGTCACAGCAGGTGAAATTAAAACCGAACCGTTGGTGAGCGAATTGCCCACAGAGGAAAAAGCATTTGTGGATGCGGTGGGTAAGCTTAATAAGGCCAAAATTGTGGAGTTGTTGGGTGAGCCAGCCAAAGCTGAAGACGTCAAACTTAAGGATTCTGGCCGCGTTGTGGCATCCATTTGGCATTACCATTACATCAATACGGCGGCAGACGGTGAGTATTATCAAACCACTGAATTAGATTTTATTGATGATAAAGTAAACGTAGTAGTCTTTTTGAATAACGATGGAAGCGATCAGGCACCAGCAGGCCAAAAGTACGAAGTGCCTGATGTGAAGCCGGAAATGTAAATGCTAGACAATCAGAAGTAATAAAAAAGGCGCTTTAAGCGCCTTTTTTATTGGTGCGAGCTAGACACAAATTTCGCGTAGATGGTTATTTTTTCAACGCGTCACGAATTTCACGTAACAGCACAACATCTTCTGGCGTGGCGGCAGGTGCTGGTGGAGGTTCTGCTTTTTTCAACTTATTCATCATGCGTACCATTTGGAAAATGATGAATGCCAAGATGATGAAGTTTAGAGCAATGGTAATAAAGTTACCGTAAGCGAGTACTGCACCTGCTTTTTTGGCTTCTACCAACGCCAAAGCTGCATCTTGACCATTAAGTGGAATGTACATATTGCTAAAATCCAAACCACCTACAACCAAACTGACCACTGGCATGATGATATCGCCCACCAGTGAATCAACAATCTTGCCAAATGCAGCGCCGATAATCACGCCCACTGCCAAGTCCATCACGTTACCTTTTAATGCAAACTCTTTAAATTCTGACATCATGCTCACAATGTTGCTCCTCCATGAATATTAATTGTTTGTAAATCGTTTTTAGTTGCGTGTTTAATATAGTCTTCTGTCAATTGATATGTCAATCATCTTCAACCCAAAATCCACCGCATTAAAATTGTGGAGAAAAGCTGGTGGGAAGTTACAATCAGCACGTTTGTTTCTAAAGAATCATATATGAAGATATCCAAACCCTACACATACATATTGGCATTTGTTGCAGGCTTATTCACCGTATTAGGGTTTGCCCCATTTGAACTGTATGTGGCACCTGTGATTGGGCTAGCAGTGTTGTTTTATCTTTGGCAGTGTTCATCCAACCCACGTTATGACTTTGCGCTTGGGTTAAGTTTTGGTTTGGGTCTGTATGGATTTGGTATTTATTGGATTTATATCAGCCTGCATGAGTTTGGTGGCATGCCTTGGTGGTTTGCAGGATTTTCTACGTTTTGCCTATGCGCGTTTATGGCGCTATTTCCTGCACTGGTGGGTTATTTAAGCAAACGGATAGGATGGGTCGTTTGGTCGGCACCATTACTCTGGGGACTATCAGATTGGGTACGCGGTTGGATTTTTACGGGTTTTCCATGGCTCACACTAGGCTATAGCCAGGTACCGCATAGCCCGTTAGTAGGCTTTATGCCTATCATCGGCGCGTATGGGGTATCGACCGTGGTTGCGTTGATTGCTTCGTTATTGGCGATGTTATTCATCAAGCAATCCAGCACGTTTTGGCGAGTAAAAACAGTAATTGCGGTGAGTATCATCATGCTATTAGGTTTGCTGCTCAAGCAGATTGAGTGGACATCCCCGATTGGCCAGCCGGTTAAAGTTGCTTTGTTACAAGGTAACGTCAGTCAGTCCATCAAGTGGTCGCCAGAAGTGGCCAATAGCACCATTGCGCAATATTTGGACATGGTTGAGCAAAGCGATGCGCAACTGATTATATTACCGGAAACTGCCTTGCCAGTCATCGCGCAGCAGTTGGACCAACAAGTGATTCAACGGATGACACAGCATGCACAAAAAAACAACGGTGATGTGCTGGTGGGTTTGGTGCAATACGATAGGCAAGACCAATCCTACTTCAATAGTGCCATTAGTTTTGGCACTTCGCCTGTACAGGCTTATTCAAAGATTCATTTGGTGCCGTTTGGTGAATTTATTCCACTCAAGGCTGTGTTTGGTTGGATATACCGTGATTGGTTGAATATCCCGCTAAGTGATCTCACCCGCGGTAAGCACCAACCGCCGATGGAGCTTGCCGGTCAACGCGTGGCAGTCAATATTTGCTATGAAGATGTGTTTGGTGAAGAAATCATTCAGCCTTTGCCCGATGCGACATTGTTGGTGAATATGAGCAACGATGCTTGGTATGGCAAATCGTTTGCGGCGGTGCAACATATGCAGTTTAGTCAGGCGCGCGCAATCGAGACGGGGCGCATGATGTTACGGGCCACCAATACGGGTGCCACAGCCGTGATTGATCAGCATGGCAACGTGCGGGCACATGCGCCTCATGATGTACAAATCACACTCACGGGTAAGGTGCAGGGCTACCAAGGCGCTACCCCCTATGTTTGGTGGGGAAACTGGCCATTTATTGTGTTGAGTTTTAGCGCAATTGCTTTTGTTTTATGGCGTAAAACCAAGTAAAATCAACCTTTTGTCATTTTGCAAAGCTAATCGATGCTCACGTTTCAGCAAATCATTTTAAAGCTACAAGAATATTGGGATAAGCAAGGTTGCACGTTGTTGCAACCTTACGATATGGAAGTGGGCGCGGGCACCTCTCATACCGCCACTTTCTTGCGTGCATTGGGCCCAGAGCCATGGAAAGCAGCCTACGTGCAACCCAGCCGTCGTCCTAAAGATGGTCGTTATGGCGAAAACCCAAATCGTCTTCAACATTACTATCAGTACCAAGTTGTGCTCAAACCTGCTCCGGCTAATATCTTAGAGTTGTATTTAGGTTCATTGGAGGCCTTGGGGTTCGATCTTAAACAAAACGATGTGCGCTTTGTGGAGGACGACTGGGAAAACCCAACGCTGGGGGCATGGGGTTTGGGCTGGGAAGTCTGGCTGAATGGTATGGAAGTTACGCAATTTACGTATTTCCAACAAGTCGGTGGCATCAATTGCAAACCCATCACAGGTGAAATTACCTACGGTTTAGAGCGTTTAGCTATGTACCTGCAAGGCGTGGAAAACGTGTATGACCTCACCTATTCACCGGGTGTGAAATACGGTGATGTGTTCTTGCAAAACGAGAAAGAGCAATCGGCTTATAACTTTGAGCACAGCGATGTAGATTTCTTGCTCACCGCATTCAACGCACACGAAAAACAAGCCAAACACCTGATGGAAGAAAAGTTAGCCCTACCTGCTTATGAGCAAGTGCTGAAAGCTGCGCATACGTTCAACTTGCTGGATGCGCGTGGTGCCATTTCTGTCACCGAACGTGCCGCTTACATTGGACGTATCCGCAATTTGGCACGAAGCGTAGCCGCTAGCTATTTAGATAGCCGTGCACGTTTAGGCTTCCCAATGGCGCCCAAAGCATGGGCGGATGAAGTATTGGCGAAGTTAGAAAACGATAAGCAAGAACAGAACAAGAAAGCCGCAGCATGAGTAGCAATTTATTAGTTGAATTATTTGTAGAAGAACTGCCACCCAAAGCGCTTAAAAAGTTAGGGGAGTCCTTTGCCAGTGTCTTGTTTGAAACATTAAAAACGCAAGGGCTTACCAGTGATGGTAGTGCTGTTTCCAGTTATGCAACCCCACGCCGTTTAGCTGCGCACATTACAGCTGTGGCGGCCAAGGCGGCAGATAAGCAAGTGGCACAAAAACTAATGCCCGCCAGTGTCGGTTTGGATGCCAATGGCAATGCCTCCCCAGCTTTAGTGAAAAAGCTACAGGCCTTAGGGACAGACGAATCTGCCGTGGCAAAGTTGCGTAAAGAAAATGACGGCAAAGCTGATGTACTGTTCTTAGATGCCACGCAAGCGGGTGCAAGCTTAGCTGAAGGTTTACAAAAAGCGCTGGACGAGGCGTTGGCTAAATTGCCTATTCCTAAAGTAATGACTTATCAACTTACTGATGGTTGGGATAGTGTTAATTTCGTGCGCCCAGCCCACGGCTTGGTCGCTCTGCATGGCACCAATGTGGTCTCTATCACTGCACTAGGGTTGGCAGCGGGCAATGCTACGCAAGGCCATCGTTTTGAGGCTAAAGTTGCGGAAATAAAACTCCAATCTGCCGATAGCTATGCACAACAACTCAACGATGAAGGCGCGGTGATTGCAAGTTTTGCACAGCGCCGTGCAGAGATTGTGAAGCAACTCAATGCAGCTGCTGACGAAGAGCAATTGAAACCGATTGAAGACGACGCTTTGTTGGATGAAGTGACAGCGCTGGTGGAGTTGCCAAATGTGCTACTTGGCCAATTTGAAGCGGAGTTTTTGGAAGTGCCGCAAGAGTGTCTGATTTTGACCATGAAGGCGAACCAAAAGTACTTCCCGTTATTGGATACAAACGGCAAGCTGACCAATAAGTTTTTAATCGTTTCTAACATCAAGCCGGCAGATCCATCCAAAGTGGTGGGTGGTAACGAGCGAGTGGTGCGTCCGCGTTTGGCTGATGCTAAATTCTTTTTTGACCAAGACCGCAAGAAAACGCTGGAAAGCCGTTTGGACGGTTTGGTAAAAGTGGTGTACCACAATAAATTGGGTAGCCAAGGTGAGCGCAACGCGCGTGTGGTGGCGATTGCCAAAGCGATTGCAGCACAAATCAATCCTGCTTTAACGGCAAAAGTGGAGCAAGCCGCACGTTTGTCTAAAGTAGATTTGTTGACCGATATGGTGGGCGAGTTCCCAGAGATGCAAGGCATTATGGGGCGCTACTATGCGCAACATGAAAAGCTGGATGATGAAGTGGCATATGCCATCGAAGACCACTACAAACCACGATTTGCAGGTGATGAATTGCCACGCAATCAAGTAGGGGTGGTGGTTGCGTTGGCGGATAAGCTGGAAACGTTGGTGGGCTTATTTAGCATAGGCGAAAAGCCAACTGGCGACAAGGACCCGTTTGCGTTGCGTAGACAGGCGTTAGGTATTATCAGAATGTTGATAGACGCAAAATTACCGTTATCGTTAAGTGCAATTATGGAAATTGCATTTTTGCAGTTCGTCACAGACCCAATTGCGAGGTCGGGTGTTAAGGATTTCTTGTTTGATCGACTCAATGTCAATTTACGTGACCAAGGTGCCAGTGCGCAAGAAGTGGACGCTGTGTTAGCCTTGTCACCAGAGTTACTCAGCGAAGTACCAGCCCGTTTGGCTGCTGTACGCAGCTTTGCTGGTTTGTCGGAAGCGCCTGCACTGGCTGCGGCCAATAAACGCGTAGGCAATATCTTGAAAAAAGTTGAAGGTGAGCTAAGTTCCGAAGTGAAGGCTAACTTATTGCAAGAGCCGGCTGAGCAAGCATTGGCAGAGTCGCTCAATTCGGTGAAGCCAAAAGCAGATCAGTTGTTTGAAGCGGGTGATTACACGGCCTCTTTACAAACATTGGCTGCGCTTAAAGCCCCTGTAGATGCGTTTTTTGACCATGTGATGGTGAATGCCGAGGATGTTGCTTTGAAAAATAACCGTTTGGCCTTGCTCAATCAACTCCATCAAGCCATGAACCGCGTTGCCGATTTATCTAAATTGGCCAGTTAATGACTAAGTGAGTAAATATTGAAACTAGTCATATTAGATAGAGACGGCGTCATCAATTACGATAGCGCCACCTTTATTAAAAGCCCAGCCGAGTGGATTCCGATACCAGGTAGCTTGGAGGCGATTGCCATGCTCAACCAGTCTGGATATCGCGTGGCGGTGGCCACCAATCAATCTGGGATTGCACGTGGATTGTTTGATATGGCCGCATTAAACGCCATTCACGACAAAATGCATCGCGCACTTTCACAAGTAGGTGGTCGGGTAGATGCGTTGTTTTATTGCCCGCATGCGGCCGATGATCACTGTGATTGCAGAAAACCCAAGACCGGCATGATAGAAGACATCAGCCGCCGTTTCTCCATTGAACTCAACCATGTGTATGCTGTGGGCGATGCTTTGCGCGATATGCAAGCATTTTCCAACGCTGGTTGTAAGCCTATTTTAGTTCGGACCGGTAAAGGGGAAGAAACTCTTGCGCAAGGTCAGTTGCCACCCAATGTGTTGGTCATGGCTGATTTGGCTGAAGCTGTTCGATTTATAGTGTCTGAATAAATGAAGCTCTGGATTAGATCGCTACTGTTTTATTTGGGTGTGCTGGTGATTACCCCTATCTTTTCTATACTCGCCATGTTGTTGTTCCCACTTAATAATGTCACCCGTTCAAGAATTGCCAGTGGCTGGGCCTATTGCACTTTATTTTGGCTAAAGCTCACTTGTAATTTGGGCGTGTCGGTCAAAGGCAAAGAGCATATTCCCAACCATCCCTCGATTATTCTGAGTAAACACCAATCGGCTTGGGAAACCATCGCGTTGCAAACCATCTTTCCTCCCCAAATTTGGGTGATGAAACGTGAGTTATTGATGATTCCTTTTTTGGGCTGGGCGTTTATGGCGTTAGCCGCCATTCCAATTGACCGCAGTGCAGGGCGTGAGGCGTTAAAAAAACTAGTGGCACATGGCAAAGATCGCTTATCACGTGGTCTGTGGGTGGTGATTTTCCCGGAGGGTACGCGCACTGCGCCTGGTCAGCGTGCTAAATACCATATTGGTGGGGCTTGGTTGGCCTCGCATACCCAAAGCACAGTAGTGCCTGTGGCGCATAATGCTGGTCGCTATTGGCGTAAAAACTCGTTCAAAAAATATCCCGGTACCATCCAAGTGGTGATTGGGCCGCCCATCGAAACGGCTGGACTCAAGCCAGACGAAGTCAATCAACGTGTGGAAAACTGGATTGAAGCGGAGATGTTATCGCTGTGATGCAGCAAACTCTTACGTTGGCGAATGGTCAGCAAATCCCCTATCACTTAGAGTTGCGCCCACGTAGGACGGTGGGGCTAAAAATCACGCAACAAGGTCTGGTAGTACACGCTCCTAAGCGTATTGTTGTGCATCAGCTCAATCAAATTCTGCAGGAAAAATCAGCGTGGATACTGAATAAATTAGCGCTACGCGAGGCCAACACCATTGAGCCGGTGCAGTGGCAACATGGTGAGCATCTGCTATTTTTAGGGCAGGATGTCATGCTGCAAGTGGTTGAAACTAAAGGAAAGTCACAAGTGCAATTAAATGCTGACCAACTGGTGGTTTCGATTAAAGAGGGGACTAGTCAGACGCTCGTAGCCAAAAAGGCTATACAGTGGTTTCAACAACAGGCGTTTGAAGACTTTGCAAGGCGTGTGGAGATATTTGCAACCAAACTTGGGCTGAAACCTCCGCCTGTGGCGCTTTCCAACGCGCATTCACGCTGGGGCAGTTGCAATAGCCGAGGGCAAGTACGGTTGAACTGGCGCTTGATTCAGGCGCCACCGCAAGTCATTAATTATGTGGTGTGTCATGAGCTGGCCCATTTAAAGGAAATGAACCACTCCGCTAGATTTTACGCGGTGTTGGCGCAGTTGTTTCCAGACCATGCTGATGCAGAGAAGCTGCTGAAGCAGCTCTCTCCGCAATTACATCGTTTATAGCTGCTAAAACAGCTGTTTCACATCGTGCGCAATATCAGCTGGCTTTTGGCCATAGCTCATATAAATGCGCGCAGCCCCTTTTTTATCAAACACATATAAACCTGCACTGTGGTCTATCGTGTAGTGGCTGTCGCCGCTACTCATCACCTTAGAGGCAAATATTTTGTAACTTCCCATATTCTCTGCCACTTCCTGTAATGAACCACGCAGCCCGATAAAACGCTTATCGAAAGAAGGCACAAATTGCGCCAGCACTTCTTGTGTATCACGGTCTGGGTCTACGGTGATGAATAACACCTGTACTTGGTCTGCATCTTTTCCCAATAATTTCATGGTTTGTCGAAGGTCGCTCATGGTGGTCGGGCAAACATCAGGGCAATGTGTGTAGCCAAAAAACATAATCACTACTTTGCCTTTAAAGTCGGTGATGCTGCGTAGCTTGCCTGTGTGATCTGTTAATGTCAGCGGCTTGCCAAACTCAGCGCCTGTGATATCGGTGCCAATAAAGTGGGTGGCTTTAGGCGCAGCGTTGCATGCTGCTAGCACAAAAAATAAGCTTAAAAATAACCACTTGCGCATGAAAAGTATCCTTTAAAGAAAATTGCCTAAACTTAGATGGATGATTTAAGTTTATTGTGAGGTTTTGATTCTAACATAAGCAATAAATTCGCTGCTTTGGTTTACAATAATGCTTTTGTAATATTGACAAGATAAGGCAAGCGAAATGGCAATACCCACCTCAATGGCAGACCGTGATGGCGTAATTTGGTATGACGGCAAAATGGTTAATTGGCGCGATGCAACGACGCACGTGCTCACACACACTTTGCATTATGGCATGGGTGTTTTTGAGGGTGTTCGCGCCTACAAAACAGATAAAGGTACCGCGATTTTTCGCTTGAAAGAACATACCGACCGCTTGTTCCGCAGTGCGCATATCTTGGGTATGAAAATGCCGTTTGATAAAGCCACCATGATGGAAGCGCAAAAAGCCGCAGTGCGTGAGAATAAGTTGGAATCGGCTTACATGCGCCCAATGGCGTTTTATGGCGCAGAGGCGATGGGTATTTCTGCTAAAACCTTATCCACACACGTGATTGTTGCGGCTTGGAGCTGGGGTGCTTACATGGGCGAGGAAGCGATTACCAAAGGTATTCGCGTCAAAACGTCCTCATTTGCACGTCATCATGTCAATATCACCATGTGTAAAGCCAAAGCAAACGGCAATTACATGAACAGTATTTTGGCACACCAAGAAGCCGCGCAAGATGGCTACCAAGAGGCGCTGTTGCTGGATGTGGATGGTTTTGTAGCAGAAGGCTCCGGCGAGAATATCTTTATTGTACGCAATGGCAAGCTGATTACTCCAGATTTAACCAGCGCGTTAGAGGGTATTACCCGCGATACTATTGTGCAATTGGCCAAAGAAATTGGCTTGGAAGTGATTGAAAAGCGTATCACCCGTGATGAAGTGTATAGCGCGGATGAAGCATTCTTTACCGGTACTGCCGCAGAGGTTACGCCGATTCGTGAATTGGATAACCGTGCGATTGGTGAAGGTACACGTGGCCCAATCACCGAAAAATTGCAAAGCATGTACTTTGATGTGGTTAAAGGTAAATCAGCCAAGCATTCAGATTGGCTCACTTTAGTTTAGCGTAGCTTGAGGCCCATATGTCAGATGTGAAAGAGTTTGAAGTGAGTGTGAAGGATTTGCCTTTGCATTGCCCAACTAAAGAGGTGGCGCTTTGGGCCTCCCATCCCCGTGTATTTTTAGATATTGCAAAAACAGGACATGTGGCCTGTCCATATTGCGGAACAAAATTTAAATTAAAAGAAGGTGAAGTCGTTTCGCATCACTAGTGTACTTTACTAGGTATGCAGTCTAATTCGATGGCCTCAGACGATACGCTTGCTCAGTTGAATGCTGGCAAGTTGGTCGGGGCAAAGCATATCAAAATCAGTGCTGGCCTCACGCACTTTCCCGCAGCGCTTTATACACTTGCCGATACCCTAGAAATATTGGATTTAACGGGTAATCAACTATCAAATCTGCCTGATGATTTAACGCGGTTTACGCAACTGCGTATCTTGTTTTGCTCTTCAAACCAATTCAAACATTTACCGGAAGTCCTTGGCGAGTGTCATCAATTAAGCATGATTGGTTTTAAAGCCAATCAAATTGGCCATATTGCTGAACATGCGATTCCCACCCAGCATTTACGTTGGTTTATCCTAACTGATAATCAGTTAGGGCATGTGCCAGATAGCCTTGGAGACTGTGCCAAAATGCAAAAGCTGATGTTAGCGGGTAATCGATTATCAAGATTGCCTGAGCGATTACAGCAGTGTAAGTCTTTGGAGCTGCTTAGAATTGCAGCCAATCGTTTTGACTCCTTACCAACTTGGTTGCTTGATATGCCCAAGCTTGCATGGTTGGCTTATGCGGGCAATTCGCTAAGTCAGTTAGTGCCTAAGGCTACGCCTAATCAGTTATCAACACGTGCGATTGATTGGTCCAAATTGGAGTTGCAACATGTGTTAGGTGAGGGGGCTTCTGGCATCACTTATCAGGCTGTTTTGAAATCTGATAATCACGATAAAGAGTTGGTTGCGGTGAAGCTATTTAAGGCAGGCATGACCAGTGATGGCTTGCCCGATTGTGAAATGCAGGCCAGTATACTGGCTGGGGAACATCCTAATTTGGTGGGGGCCAAAGGGGTGATTTCTCGTCATCCTGAAGGGAAGCAAGGATTAGTGATGCCACTGCTGGATGCCAATCTTACAATATTGGCAGGGCCGCCCAGCTTTGAAAGTTGTACACGCGATGTTTATGCGCCAACGACTAAGCTTAGCTTGAGCCAAGCAGCGCATATTGCCAAAGGGGTATGGAATGCCATGCAACATCTGCATGCCAGTGGTATTCTGCATGGGGATCTCTACGCACATAATATTCTGTGGAGCGATGAGCAAGTGGTGCTGAGTGATTTGGGTGGTGCTTCGTTGCTGCCTTTAGCCGATGTGGTAGCTACTGAAAAGCTGATCGCGTTGGATCGACGCGCATTCTCTATATTGTTAGAAGAGTTGGCGCACTGCTGTGATGCGTCAGTTGAAGAGCTAAGCCAGTGTTTGAATGGCGGCGGTTTGACCCCATAGCGTTTCAATCACTTGATGGGCTGCGCTGTGTTGGCTGTTGCTATAGAACTCAATATTGGCCACTTCATTTGAATCGTTAATGCAGTCGCTTTCGATGAGCTTATGCTGAACTTGTTTGGCCACCGCAGCGCCAGTATCAATAATGGAAACTCTTGGCCCGGCAATTTCCTCAATTAATGGTCGCACAAATGGGTAATGCGTACAGCCAAGCACAATGGTATCGGCACCTTCTGCTAACAAAGGTGAAGTGTATTGCTTAATGAGTGCTTTTGTTTCAGCCGTATCTAACTCGCCACGTTCTATGCATTCCACCAAGCCAACACAACCTTGCGTAATGACTTTTACATTGCGTCCGTAACTTTCCAACAGGGCGGCAAACTGTGCGCTTTTGAGTGTACCCACAGTGGCTAACACACCAACAATCCCATTTTTGGATGCGGCGGCGGCAGGTTTAACGGCAGGCTCCATGCCAATAATCGGCAATGCATAACGCGCGCGCATGTCTGCAATCGCGGCGGCAGTAGCTGTATTGCATGCCACTACCAATGCTTTTACTTGCTGTGTGATTAAAAAATCTGCTACAGCAAAGCAGCGTTGTTTGATTTCCTCTGGGGATTTATTGCCGTAGGGCGCATGCGCACTATCTGCAAAATAAACGAGCTGCTCGTTGGGCAAGTGTGCATGAATATGTTTGAGAACAGAAATGCCGCCAACGCCAGAATCCATGACCCCTATTGGATTTTTAGTGATTGTATTTTTTTTAGGCATTAAGACGGGTTTCATCCTTTATAATAATGCCATTATAGATGAATTAAAGGGCGCGCATAAATGCGGCAAAAGTGCTGAATGACCAAGCTTAGGGCTTATGAGTCAGGGGTGCTTTATGTTTAGTGATAGTCATGGCAAATCGATTAAGTAAAATTTATACGCGCACAGGGGATGCCGGTACCACGGGGTTGGGTGATGGTACCCGTGTAGCCAAAAACCATTTGCGTGTGCAAGCAATGGGCGATGTGGACGAGTTGAACGCAGTGATAGGCTTGATGCTCACTGAGTTCATTTCTCAACCGGTGAAGGATGTGCTGACGCGTATTCAACACGATTTATTTGATTTGGGTGGTGAGCTTTGCATGCCAGGCTATCAAATGGTTAAGTCTGAGCGGGTGACAGCGCTCGAGCAAACGCTGGACGCTTGGAATGAATCTCTGGTGCCACTCAAAGAGTTTATTTTGCCCGGTGGCAGCAAGTCAGCCGCTTATTGTCATTTGGCCAGAACCGTGTGTCGTCGTGCAGAGCGCACTATGCACACGCTGAATGCCCAAGAACAAATCACAGAGGTGTCACTGCAATACATCAATCGTTTATCCGATTTATTGTTTGTATTGTGCCGTATTTTGAATCAAGAGGCCGGAGTGGCCGATGTGTTATGGAATAACCAAACCAAGCGTTCATGATTAAACGATTTTTACAAAAAGTATTCTCAAAGCGAGACAAAGCAGCTATTGCCATTAACCAAGCCGATGCCAATACGACCACCGCGCATGTGATTCCAGCCAAAACGCACAAAATAGATCGCAACCTGATTAGTCCAGCTGCCATCAAAACGTGTGAAGGTTTGCAAAAAGCAGGTTTCAAGGCCTATTTGGTCGGGGGCGCAGTGCGTGATTTACTGTTAGGGTATAAGCCCAAAGATTTTGATGTGGCCACCAATGCCACTCCGGAAGAGGTGTATAAAATCTTCAGACGTTCGCGAATCATCGGTAAGCGTTTTCGCTTGGTACATGTGATGTGGGGCAGCGAAACCATCGAAGTTTCTACCTTTCGTGGTCATCACCAAAGTCAGGGTGATGCGCAAACCTCGGATAGTGGTCGCATCATTCGCGACAATGTATTTGGCACCATGGAAGAAGATGCAGTGCGCCGCGATTTTACGGCGAATGCCTTGTATTACGACCCTGCGACACAGCATGTGTTGGACTATCACCAAGGTGTTGCCGATTTAAAATCCAAGCTATTGCGTATGATTGGCGACCCTACTACGCGCTATCAGGAAGACCCGGTGCGTATGTTGCGTGCAGTGAGACTCTCCGCCAAATTAGGCTTAAAGATAGAGACAAAAACCGAGGCACCCATTCGTGACTTAGCTGACTTATTGCAAGATGTGCCACCCAGCCGCTTGTTTGATGAGATGCTTAAGTTGTTTTTATCAGGGCATGCCGTGGAAAGTATCAATGCTTTGCGCGCACAGCATCTCCATCATGGTTTATTGCCTCTGTTGGATGTTGTGCTGGAGCAGCCATTAGGTGAGCGTTTTGTGATGTTGGCACTTAAAAATACGGACGAGCGTATTTTGGGTGGAAAATCCTCTAACCCTAGCTTTTTATTTGCAACCTTGCTTTGGCATGAGGTGCTTGCTGCTTGGCAGACCTCTCAACAAAAAGGAAATCCGCCGATTCCAGCCTTGCATATGGCCATGAACGAAGTGATTGATATTCAGGCTGAAAAAATGGCCATTCATAATCGTTACACCGCCACTATGAAAGAAATTTGGGCGATGCAACCACGCTTTGAACAGCGTGCAGGTAAACGTCCTTATGCTTTACTCACCCATCCGCGTTATCGTGCCGGTTACGATTTCCTACTTTTGCGTTGTGCTTCCGGTGAGTTGCCTGTAGAAATTGGCGATTGGTGGACAGAGTTCGCAGATGCCAGCACGGAGCGACGCACAGCCATGCTATTGCCCGATACTGGCCCTAAAAAACGTCGGAAAAGGCCGCGCAAGAAAAGTAGTGGAAAACCGTTGGACGCCTCAACCACCTCACAACCAGAATAATCATGGCCATCGCCTATATTGCTCTGGGTAGTAATTTGCAGCACCCGGCCCAACAAGTGAAGCGGGCGTTTGAAGTGATTGCGAAATTGCCAAACACTACCTTGCTGAAGCGATCCAGTCTCTATAAAACTGCACCCGTAGGCTATGATAATCAACCCGATTTTATTAATGCGGTGGCGATGGTGGAAACTGGCCTTACGCCAGAAGCGATGATGCAACTGTTGCTGTCGATAGAGCAGCAGTTTGGGCGTGAGCGACCTTTTCCAAATGCTCCGCGCATACTCGATTTAGACTTGCTGTTGTACGACAACATTACCATGCAGACAGACTTGCTCACGTTGCCTCATCCCAGAATGCAAAGCCGCGGCTTTGTCATACTGCCTTTGACAGAAATTGCAGTTGATTTAATCTTGCCGAGCGGAGAGAGTGTTGTAGAATTGGCAAAAAGATTTCCACAAGAAGATATCCAACGAATACCGGAACGCACCACTTAACATGAGTATATTCAATCAGTTTCCATATATTGTGGTGGAAGGCCCTATCGGCAGTGGTAAAACCACACTGGCCAAAATGCTATCTGAGAAGTTTTCTGCAGAGCTTCTCACAGAAAAAGCGGAGGCTAATCCGTTTTTGCCGCGTTTTTACCAAGATGCACAACGTTACGCCTTGCCCACGCAGTTGTTTTTCTTGTTTCAGCGCTCGCGCCAAATTGCCGATATGACGCAACGGGATATGTTTGCAAAGCCAACCGTGGCCGATTTCTTTTTAGAGAAAGACCCATTGTTTGCACGCCTGAATTTGGATGATGAAGAGTATGCGTTGTACCATCAAATTTATGCGCATCTGCAATTAAAGTCCCCCAAGCCAGATTTGGTGATTTACCTACAAACGCCTGTGGATGAGCTTGCGGACCGCATACAAGAACGCAATATTAGTTACGAGCAAGAGATTCCCAAAGAGTATATTGAGCGTTTGGCAGATGCTTACAGCGAATTTTTTCATAGTTATGACGCGTCACGTTTGCTGATTGTAAACAACGAAAAACTCAATATTATCAAAGATGAAACTGCGTTTGATTTGTTGGTGAAACGTATTGGCCAAATCAAAAGTAGTCGCGAGTACTTCAACCCAAACTTCGAATAACTCTCTGATTGGTAGCCCATTTGGGTCAGCCCATATGAGCTATTGAGCGTTTACGATGTGCTTTGTAACATGCAACCATCATATAAATAAAAAACTTTATTAGGATTGCATGATTAAAAAATTCTTCATTGCGCTAGTATTGTTGATTCTAGCGGCTTCAGCGAATGCGGTTGTTTTGCATGGAAACTCAAATATGAGTTCTATACTCTCCTTCGAACCGTCTAAAGCTACCAATTTTGCTCAGACCTCAACATCGGTAATCCGACCTTCTTCACAACATAATCAAAGCTCGCTCGCTGGTTCTGGCCGATATTTTGTAGTTTTATCTGAGAAATCAAAAACATTTTTTAATCATGAAACGAACAATTTGGATAGTACAAAACAGGAGCTTGTTTCAAATGCAGGCGGTGTGCCTGCTCCGGCTGCATTGCCTTTAGCGGCCACAGTGCTTGGCATTTACGGTATAGCTCGTCGACGTAGAACCTTTAAATAGGCATTTGTATGAAGCAAGCAATGCAATGTCTTTATTTTCAAGCAGCCTTTTAGGTTGCTTTTTTTATTTGCAGCGTTGAGAAAAGTCATGCGTACCAGAGTGCCAACAGACTTTTAGTTGTAAAATTAGTACATGAATTTACCACAAATCAAATCAGTACTTGCCCGTGACAAAAAGATTGCTATGCTCACATGTTACGACGCTACCTATGCCAAGCTGATGGAGGCTGAAGGCGTTGATGTCTTATTGGTGGGGGATTCGCTCGGCATGGTGATTCAAGGCAGCAGCGATACCCTTGCCGTGACCATGCAGGATATGCTCTACCACACAACAATCGTCGCGGCAGGTGCAAAGCATACGCTCATCATGGCGGATATGCCTTATGGTAGCTATGAGCATGATGTGCAAACTGCTTTAAACAATGCTCAAGCACTATTAACTAGCGGTGCACATATCGTTAAGATTGAGGGTGGTGGTGCGATGGTAGAAACTGCGCGCTATTTAGTCTCACATGGTGTGCCGGTATGTGCACACTTGGGGTTTACCCCACAATCAGTCGTTAAACTGGGCGGCTATAAGATTCAGGGAAAAACAGAAACAGCAGCCAATCAAATCATGCTCGACGCAAAAGCCATGAGCGATGCGGGGGTCAGTATGGTCTTGCTGGAAATGGTGCCTGCACAGTTGGCGAGCAAGATTACAAGTACCATTCCTGTACCAACTATCGGCATAGGTGCAGGCATTGATTGTAGTGGGCAGGTATTGGTGCTCCAAGATTTATTGGGTATTTACACCGGCCCCGCTGAAAAGTCTCCAGAGACCTTCAAAGCACCAAGATTTGTGCGAAACTTTCTCGCGGAAACGGGCAGTGTGCAGAGTGCTGTGCGCGCTTATGTGCAAGCGGTGAAAGCGCAGACCTTCCCTACCAAGCAGCACAGTTATTAAACGATAAACCATGCAAATTATTCATACAGTACAAGCCTTGAGGGAGGCATTACAACTACAAGCAGAGATTGGGTTTGTTCCAACCATGGGCAATTTGCACGCAGGCCACTTGCGTTTGGTTGAAATTGCAAAACAGCATGCTTCGTGTGTTGTTGTGAGTATTTTTGTGAATCCTCTGCAATTTGGAGCTAACGAGGATTTGGCCAATTATCCAAGAACACTTGCAGCCGACTGCGAGAAGTTGGAGCAAGCTTGTGTGGATTTTCTGTTTGTGCCAACCGTCAATGAACTTTATCCTGATTTTGATGGAGTGGATTTGCATCAATCCATGACGGTGCAACCACCAGCGATTGCAAACGACTTATGCGGGGCGACAAGGCCAGGCCATTTTATGGGCGTGGCCACTGTCGTGTTAAAGCTATTTAATATTGTTCAGCCACGTGTGGCGGTGTTTGGGCAAAAAGACTTTCAACAGTTGTTGATTATTCGATCGATGGTGCGTCAGTTTAATCTGCCGATTGAGATCGTGGCAGGTGAAACCGTGCGTGAAGCAAATGGTTTGGCCATGAGCTCACGCAATGGCTATTTGAGCTTTGTCGAGAAAGCTCAAGCAGTTGATCTGGTCCGTGCGTTACAAGAGGTCGTCACCGCTATCCAAGCTGGCAATTGCGATTATGCAGAGCTTGAGGCAAAAGCGACACAGCAATTAACATCACTAGGTTGGCAGGTGGATTACGTATCGATTCGCTCTGCTACTACGCTCATGGCTGCGCAGGTTAAGGATACCGAGCTTGTCGTGTTGGGCGCCGCTAAATTGGGTAAAACCAGACTAATCGACAATATTCAATTTTGCGCTAAACCCTTGAAATGATTATAATAGCATCCCTTTCACAGTATTAGGTCAACGCAATGCAAAGAACAATGCTCAAATCCAAATTACATCGAGTGCATGTCACGCATAGTGAGTTGCATTACGAAGGTAGTTGTGCGATTGATGAGGCTTTATTAGAGGCCGCTAATATTTGTGAATATGAGCAAATCAATATCTACAACGTGACCAACGGTGAGCGTTTTAGCACTTATGCGATTCGTGCTGACCGCAACTCTGGCATTATCTCAGTCAATGGGGCTGCTGCGCACAAGGCCCATCCCAAAGATATCATTATTATTGCTAGTTACGCTCATTACACAGAGATAGAACTCGAAAAATACAAACCTCAATTGGTGTATGTGGACGTGCAAAATCGCATCGTTAATCAAAAGCAATCCATACCCGTGCAAGCGGCCTAATCCCTTCAATTAAAAGAGAATTTGTTTGTTAGAACTTACCACAATGAAAGACGCAGTAGTCGATGCGTTAGAAGATATCAAAGGCTTTGATATTTCTGTCCTCGATGTGAGAAAAATGACCTCACTCACCAGCTATATGATTATCTGCAGCGCCAACTCAAGCCGTCAGGCTAAGTCGCTGGCCGATAACGTCCGCGAAAAGCTCAAAGAAAAAGGGGCGGATATTCGCGGTGTAGAAGGTGAAAAAGAAGGCGAGTGGGTGCTAGTGGATTTGGACGATATTATCGTTCATATTATGATTCCGACTACCCGCGCTTATTACAATCTGGAACAGTTGTGGAGCGAGACCGAAAACCGCAGAAGCGGTCATGTGACGCAAGACAACCTAAAATCCCCCGCAGCTTAAGCTGCTGTTCAAATCCTCATGAAACTGAAAATCCTCTCAGTTGGCCACAAGATGCCAAACTGGGTGGAGTTGGGTTGTGCAGAATATCTCAAACGCATGCCCAAAGAGCTGACAACAGAAATCATCGAAATCAAGCCGGATAAGCGTGCCTCCGGCAAAAATAGTGAAGTGGTGCAAGAGGCCGAAGCCAAGCGCATTTTGGAAGCTGCCGGCAAAGACTATTTGGTGGTGCTGGATGAGCGTGGGCAAGAAGTTACCTCGTTGCAACTGGCCACCAAAATGGAGCATTGGCAAACCTTGGGTAAAGACCTGTCTTTAGTGATTGGTGGGGCAGATGGCTTGCATGCTGATCTCAAACATAAGGCCGATTGGCTGTGGAGTCTGTCCAAGCTGACCATGCCTCACGGGTTAGTGCGCGTGATGCTCTGTGAGCAACTCTACCGCGCTTACAGCGTGACCCAACACCATCCCTACCATAAAGAATAAGGCTTTAGCACATTTCTTGCTTGGTACACCCTTGGTTGTCAACACTATCATGTGGGGGAGTTCGGCAAAATGGATAATGAGTTGTTGGTCATGTTGTCAAAATTTTCAGTTGCGGCAAGACCTATGATTGGCGCAGTGAATCCGGCTAAATTATTGAAAGATAAGGATTATGCAAAACGCATCTTTGAACAAGTGGATGCGGAGGGTGGTGAGGAGTTGCTGTTGATATCACTCGCCCTACAACATAAATTAGGTATGTTTGATGAAAAACCCAAGTCTGCGCCCACACCCAAACCTGAAGAGGTTGTAGCAGCCAAGTATCTTTTTGGTGCACGCGGCTAGCGTATGCACATGTGTTGAGTAAAATTGCTTACAATGGGCTTTTTAATTTAGCCCATTGTTCATGTCTAAACAGTATCAACAGTCCCTCGTCTGGTTTCGTCGCGATTTGCGCGATTTTGATCATGCTGCGCTCTATCACGCGCTAAAACATTCTGAAAAAGTCTACTGCGTATTTGTATTTGATCGCGCCATTTTAGATACGCTCCCGCAGCCTGAAGATAGGCGGGTAGAGTTTATCTGGGAAAGTGTAAAGGAGTTGCAACTTGCGTTGCAGCAGCAAGGTGGCGATTTGCTATTCATGCATGATTTGGCGCAAGAGGCCATCCCAACATTGGCCCAAATGCTGCAAGTGCAGGCGGTCTATAGCAATCGTGATTACGAACCTGCAGCGGTGGCACGAGATTTAGTGGTGGCTAAACAGCTTGCGCATCATGGTATCGCCTTTCACCAGTTTAAAGATCAGGTGATATTTGAGCAGGATGAAATTCTCACGCAAGCAGGAAAGCCCTATGGCGTATTCTCCCCATACCGAAATGCACATCTCAAGCAATTGAATGACTTCTATGTAAAACCATACCCGGTCGATCTATACAGTCAAGCCTACGCCACTGTAACGCAAGAGCTAGCTAGTGAATATGCGTTAAAGAGCTTGGAATCCATGGCCTTTAAGCGTACTAACTTGCAATCCATGAAGTTACCAACTGGTATGTCAGGGGGGAAGGTGTTATTTGAGGATTTCGTCACTCGCATTGACCAATATGATGAAGCCAGAAATTTCCCAGCCGTTAAAGGGCCATCCTATCTTTCTGTGCATTTGCGATTTGGTACAGTATCCATCAGGCATTTGGCTAGAACGGCATGGCAAATCGACAGTAAAGGCGCATATGGTTGGCTTAATGAATTGGTTTGGCGTGATTTTTACTTTCAAATATTGCATCATCGACCGGATTTGGTAGAAGGGAAATCTTACAAAGCCGAGTACGATGCTTTGGTATTTCCAAATCACCAAGGATATTTTGACGCTTGGTGTGAAGGGAGGACAGGATATCCACTGGTAGATGCAGCGATGCGTCAGCTCAATCAAACCGGGTACATGCATAACCGTTTGCGTATGGTGGCCGCCAGTTTTTTAGTAAAGGATTTGTTAATCGATTGGCGTTGGGGTGAACGATATTTCGCGGAAAAACTCATAGATTTCGATTTTGCTGCCAATAACGGTGGCTGGCAGTGGGCAGCTTCTACGGGGTGTGATGCGCAACCGTATTTTCGGATATTTAACCCCACTTCCCAGTCCGAGAAGTTTGATCCGCAAGGTAAATTTATCCGTAAATATGTGCCGGAACTGGCTGCGTGTAATGACAAAGAGATACACGCCCCTTGGACAATTTCGTCATTTAGGCAACAGTTAATTGGGATGGAGGTTGGTAAACACTACCCTTTCCCAATCGTCGACCATGCCGCACAGCGTTTATTGGCGCTGGATCTGTACAAGTCGGTGCGTGAATAGTGCATAAAATCGCATAAGTGGTGCGGGATTTGCTTAAACAGTAATTGGTTGTCATCCACAGATGATTAATTTATGCTTGGTATACTTAAAAAGGGGATAGGTATTGGCATACCACTATAGACAACCGCACTACGGTAAGTGATAATTGTTAAAGTAGTGTTACAAGCATGAGATTTAAGTGTTTGCCAATACTGAAAATAAGCGATAAAACAAATGATTAAACAAATTAAAAATGTACTGACTACCTTCGCACTTGCCAGTTTTTTGGTCGGTTGTGCATCTACTGCAAACAAAGATCCGCTAGAAGGTATTAATAGAGGTGTGTATAAGTTTAACGATGTAGCCGACCGTGCCGTGATTAAGCCAGTGGCTACTGCTTATAAAACCGTGACGCCATCGCCGATTCGCAAAGGCGTAAGCAACTTCTTCAGCAACATTGGTACGCTCACCACCGTCATTAACGACTTATTGCAATTCAAATTTGCGCATGCATTTACTGATGCAGGTCGTTTTGTGATTAACTCTACCTTTGGGATTGCCGGCTTGATTGATGTGGCGAGCATGGACAATATCGAAAAACGCAACGAAGACTTTGGTCAAACCTTAGGTCATTGGGGTGTAGACACTGGTGCATACCTTGTGTTGCCATTTGTTGGCCCAAGTACGGTGAGAGATGCCACGGGTTTGGTGGTAGATACTGTGACCTCTGACCCGATTACATATACACACAATATTGGTGAAATTCGTTTACATAATCAGTTGCGTACCGCTCAGTTAATTGATAAACGTACACAGTTACTTGATGCGACCGATATCGTGGATAACGCTTCAATTGACCCTTACGCATTCTTACGTGATGCTTACCTACAACGCCGTGCCAGTTTAGTGCAAGATGGTTTGGTGCCGCAGGAGCTTATCAAACAAGACGATGGCGACTTTGAGCCAGCGGATGAGGATAAAGCACCAGCTCAGTAATCCAGCAATTTAGTAGTTTGGACAAAGAAATAAAAGAGAAAAGCCCCTAGTCAGGGGCTTTTTTATTAGGATGCTTTTGATTGGCTGTTCACAGATAATACTAAGCTAGCTATCGCTGGCAGCGACGGTCATGCGCTCAATTAGGATAGAGCCTGTTAGCTTGGAACTGTTAGGTATCACATCTGCGCCAATCCCGATAATCTGTTGCAACATATCCTTCATATTGCTGGCGATGGTGATTTCCTCTACTGGATGTATGATGATGCCATTTTCCACCCAAAAACCAGCTGCGCCACGTGAATAGTCACCAGTGACCATATTTAAGCCATGTCCGAGTACTTCAGTGACTAATAGTCCGGTTCCCATAACCCTTAATAAATCCTCGAAGCTTTCGTGCGTGTGTCGTACTATCAGATTATGTGTGCCACCTGCGTTACCAGTAGTTTGCATACCTAATTTACGCGCTGAGTAGCTGGACAACACATAGCCCTGGAGTATGCCATCTTTGACCAGTTGGCGTGCTTTGGTGGCAACGCCTTCGCTATCAAAGGCGCTACTGGCTGAGCCTTTGATGATATGTGGTAATTCTTCAATGTTGAGTAAAGACGCACCTACCGACTTACCTAAACTATCGAGTAAAAAAGAAGATTTACGATATAAGCTACCCCCGGAAATGGCGCTAATCAGGGATGAAATCAGACTACCTGCGAGCGCAGCCTCAAATAACACAGGATATTGTCCGGTTTTGATGGGTTTACATCCAAGACGGCGCACGGTACGTTCGCCTGCGCGTTTACCTACTGCTATCGCTGGTTCTAGGTCTTCTGCAGCGCGCGCATTGGTATACCAATAGTCACGCTGCATGGCATCATTTTCTTCCGCAATCACCGAGCAACTGATGCTATGACGCGTGCTGGGGTAGCCATTGTTAAATCCATGCGTATTGGCATAGGCAAATACACCAGAATTACTATACACATTGGCGCCCTCGGAGTTTGTAATCCGTTTGGTGTCTACATCGCGAGCAGCGGTCTCACAGGTTTTGGCAATGGCAATAGCATCGTCTACAGTAATGGACCATGCATGCGAGAGTGATAAATCTGGTATTTCAGTTGCCATCAGTGCGGGGTCTGCCAATCCGCAGAACGGATCTTTTGCCGTATATTTCGCAATATTGCACGCGGCTTCAACTGTATCTCGCAGTGCCTGCGGACTTAAATCAGAACTGCTGGCGTGGCCCTTTTGGTCTTGAAAGTACACCGTGACAGACACTCCCTTATCACGGTTGTATTCGATATTTTCAACTTCACCCAAGCGCACAGACACATTCTGCCCGGTGCCATAACTGACCTCGGTTTCTGCGCTGCTGGCCCCTGCTGTTTTGGCCAATCTAAGCACGTCGTCGGCAATTTGCTTTAAGGTATCTAAATCCATGAACAGTCTTTAAGGGTTAAATGATAGTAGTAAAGCTGTTATCATACCGTGATTGGCATAATTCATGCCGCACTCAATCAAAAATCATGCAAGATAAAGACGAAGCCAGTCCTGTAATTAGCAAAACCAAGCTCAAAGCAGAGGCTGATGCCCTACAGGCCATTGGTAAGAAATTGGTGGATTTACCTAAGGATAAGCTGCTCAAGCTGGACTTGCCAGAGGCGATGTTTGAGGCGGTAATGGAAGCCAAGCGCATCACAGCCAACGGTGCCATTCGACGTCAGATGCAGTATTTAGGGCGCCTAATGCGGGATATAGATCCGACGCCAATTGTGGATCAATTGCAGCGCTGGGAAGGTAAGCATAACGAGGAAAATGCGCGTTTTCATGGCATGGAGCGGTGGCGCACCCGCTTGTTATCTGATGCACAAGCTGTTTCAGCATTTTTAGAAACTTATCCGCACACGGATAGTCAGCAATTGCGTACGTTGATACGTAATGCGCAGCGCGAAGAGGCTGCGAATAAACCACCTAAAAGTAGTCGTGAGTTGTTCAAGTTGATTAGAGAGATAGTGGAAGCAAAAGAAACAGAAGTGGAAGGGGAAATCGATGGAAATGATGTATCAAGCACAACTTAATTTGGGCGATGCTGAAAGCCCAGTGCCGATGATTAGAACCAAAGAAACATTGGATTTGTTAAGCGTTAATGATGTACTCAAAGTGACGGTAGAGCGTGAGTCCGCCGTGCAAAATATTAAAACACTGGTTTCAAACAATCCATTTGAATTGATGAGCCTTTCAAAAGAGAATAATCAATTCGTTATGATGATCAAAAAGCTGTAGTGCTTGATGGTGTGACGGTGCTGGCCATATGCTTTAACCAGCCATACACTAGAATGCACTACTCTTTAGGTGGCAAGAAAAACTCATCCGGATGTCGATTCAAGCGCGACAGCAAAGTCTTAGTGAAAATACGCCATTGCTCAAACCGTACTTTTCTCGATTTCATGGCCACATAAAGTGCTAAGAAAAAGCTGGTCAGCAAGTTAGCTGTGGCAACAAATACAATCCCAAGCAGTGCTGCAATCCACACATAGTTGGACACATCGTAATCCAAGGCGGCAATCGAAAAGCTAGAGAAGGCTGATACGAATGTGACATGGCGTATGTCCAGAGGTAACCCTAGCATTACACCCAAGCCAGATGTGACCCCCAATAGGCAACCAAAATAAAAGTTACCGGCAAGCGCACCAAGGTTGTCTTTTATGTAATCTGAAATGCTTTGCAGTCGACGTACCCCCAAAAACTTCTTCAGCCAGGGTAGCGCATTAATACGTTCAGGTATTTTGTTAAACGCAGATAAGTTGTCATGAAAGCCCGCAATCAGGCCCGCTAAAAATAGGCAAACGCCCGCAATTGCGCCATAAAACACGGAGCCGCTTTGAAATGGGTCGTTCGATTTCAGTAAGGTTTCCGCTTTTTGAGCCGTGATGAAGTGATGGCCAGTCAGGTACTGCACGGCCAAATCCACCAAGATAGCACATGGAATAATCACCATCACATTACCCAACACCGCGCTGGTTTGGCTACTGGTGGTTTGTGAAACGATTTTGACCAGTTTATCCAAGCTTTTGATTTTGCTGCCGTTTTCACCAATCGACGATGCAATTGTGGCGGCCGTCATGGCAGGCTGTTTGGTAGCAACCGTAAAATGCAAGATATGAATAATCACAAAACCAAGGCCGTAGTTGAAGCTAATCAGTATCGTTTCGGTCAGCGCAGGCAAGTGAGCGCTAGTGATAAATATTTTGATTATGGCCATGCAGGTAATGATAAGCCCCGCGCCCATGGCAGAGCGCAGTAAAGCAAAGTACTGATTTCTGTTTTCAGCGATGTAGTGTTCGCCAGTACGTCCGGCGTTTTCAGTGACCCGTAACGCCATCAACTCCATATTTTGGCGCCAGTGTGTGGAAATGCTGTTCTTCTCGCATTCCGCTTCTACTAATGATTTAAATATAGGCACCACTTTACTGGCAAAATTGAGGCTCGACGCTGAGGGTTGTTCGGACATTTGCGGCATACCAACCACATCGGTCAAAATATTAAACAGCAGCCTTAAACGTGTGATTTGCTGATGGATGCGTTGCGTAAGTGCGGTCAGTTGAATGCTGGTTCCGGTGTATTCGCAACTTTTTCTCACCTTTTCCGTCACCAATTGGCATTGATCCAACATTACATGAATGTGGCTAATATCAGTTTGTGTGATGTCACTATCAGAAAGGAATTTTAATAACTCCACGTTTTGCGTGATAAAGGGTGAGGCATAGTCTTCCAAATCTTCATGGTGCTTGATTAAATCTGACTCTAAGCCAGATGCGGATAGGCGATAAGACAATACTTGAATTGCATCAATCAGCTGTTTCTTGGCCTTTGCTTTAAGCGCTGCGTCTGCTTCATGAAACTGTAATGTAGCGAATAAATCTGCCCACACTTGATCTTCAACACCGATTACCCATTCGCTGTCGCTGGTTTTGTTAAACAGTAAACCAAATACATCTTTCAAATATTGTTCGTCTACCACGTCGGGTAAAATGCGATGCGACACCCGCCTGAACAGTTCTGCAAAGAAGCCGTGATTGGTTTGAATCCCGGAATCAGCAAATAACGATACCGATTTTTTTTCTTGGATAATGCTTAAAATCGTATTTCGAAGTAACGTTGCGTACTCTTGGCATTGGTTCAACGTAAAGCAAAGTGCCTGAATTGAGTGCGTTGCTTCTTCAATATCGCTGGCGCTTTTGGGGCGAATTGCCTCTATCAGTGCGGTGAGAAATGCAGTAGTGTCTTCTTGTGTAAGTGGTTGTTTATTTTGATAAGTTTTAAATATTGATAGATACATTTTGTTTGTGTTTTACATAGTCTGTCAACAGCTTAACACAAGTTGCCCACAAAAAAGCCACCCTGCAGGAGTGGCTGATAGGCATGCGAAAATCTATTTTATTCGGTGCTTTTCCAGATTGGCTATATTTGCTAGTTTAGCTGTACTTTTGTTGTTTCTTCAACATCTGCACGCAAATAGTGAATATCTACGGTTTGACCTTTGAGTTGGCGAACTGCAGAAGTTAAATCCTCCGGTTTTTCGAGTGCTGTATTGTTAACCTTAAGCAAACGGTCTCCTCTAACAAGGCCCGCTTTGGCAGCTGGGGAGTCTTTAATCACTGCTAATAATTGCAAGCCAGGGATTACCGTATCAGCGTTGGGATCGCTACTTTTAGGAACAAGTTTAATCACATGCACCCCCAGTGTTGGGGTAGGTAACTTAGCCCAATAACTAGCGTAATACTTGTAGACGGTGGGTTCGTCCGCCATGTCTTTTTCTGTAAGTTCGCGACCTGTTTTGGCCGCTTCGCGTATCATTTCCATTTTGGAGCTGGCCGATTTGGCAGCGCCATATTTACTGTACACCAATACCACGTCGGCTTTAATGGTTTTACCATGCGCCAATGCCAATTCAGCAGATACATCGCCTCCTTCAAAACCACTGCTGCCCATCATGTCATAGCCATTTTCTAGCATGCTGATATTGTCATCTTCTTTATGATTGCTCACGTACATTTTGGTGTCAGGGTTTGCTTGGGAAGAGGTTAAGCCGCTGGCATTTTGGGCTTTATAGTACTTTGCATATAAATTTTCCTCGGCAGATACCCATGTGCTTATTAATAACGTGAAGATGGTGAATGCCATCAGCATTGCCCAGTGTTTCAGGAATGTTTGACGTTTAGAGAGCGTTACCGCTTTTATTTGAAGTTGGGTGTTTCTTCGCATCGGTGTGATATTAACTTGGTTAACGCCATAATTGTCGCGCATAAATTTCCTTTAAGGTCGAAGGTGATATCATTTAGTTTGTGTGCTTATTGTGACAGCAAAATGGTAAAACAATTCATAAAAATAGGTTTGGTCTCCATCAGCGACCGTGCCTCCCAAGGCGTTTACGAGGACAAAGGGATTCCGAGCTTGCAGACATGGTTAAAACAAGCACTGGTCACCCCGTTTGAGGTGATAGCGCGTTTGATTCCTGACGAACAAGAAGATATTGAAAATACATTGATAGATTTGGTGGACAGTGAGGGTTGCTCGCTCATTTTAACAACTGGTGGCACTGGCCCTGCGCTACGAGACGTGACACCAGAGGCTACGCTTGCGGTCGCGGATAAGGAAATGCCTGGCTTTGGCGAACAGATGCGCCAGATTAGCTTGCAGTTTGTTCCTACAGCCATTTTATCAAGACAGGTTGCGGTGATTAGAAAGCAATCACTGATTATTAATTTGCCAGGCCAGCCCAAAGCTATTCAAGAGACATTAGAAGGGTTGAAAGATGCGGATGGTAAGGTATTGGTCCATGGCATTTTTGCGGCGGTACCCTACTGTTTAGATTTGTTGTCTACTGCCGATTCGGCCATGCCTTATCTAGAAACGCACCCTGATGTGGTCAAAGCGTTTCGGCCAAAATCGGCCATCAAGCCTGCCTAAACAAGGCTGAAAATGGCCATAATTGAAAACTCATCATTCAGACGAAGTTTGGCAGCGGGTTTGCCGCTGCTATTTTGGTGCGTATTGGCATTGGTCACTTATCTGATGTTAATAGAGTTACCGCCCAAACAGGGGGGCTGGCCGTATTGGGATAAAGTGCAACATTTGTTTGTGTTTATGCTGCTTACAACTCTGGCATTTCTGGCCTATCGGAAAGCTCGATGGTTGAGCGTTGTGTTATTGGTGCTGTATGGTGCAATCATAGAATGGCTGCAATGGCTACTTACACTGACCCGCATGCCAAGCGTTGGTGACTGGCTAGCAGATGTTGTGGGTGTGATGTTGACGCTAATGCTGTGCCTGTTGATTGCGAGGCTGATCCCAAGAAAAGTGGAAGCTTGATGCGCGCTGAATTTGATTTAATTGCAAAGTACTTTACTAAGCCCACCCCAAATGCAGATTTGGGGGTGGGAGATGATGCGGCGCTGATTCGTGTGTCTGCAGGCAATCAATTAGCTATTTCAACCGATATGTCAGTAGTAGGCACTCACTTTTATGCGGATTGTGCGCCCGAGGACATTGGTTGGAAATCATTGGCAGTGAATATATCTGACATGGCTGCCATGGGCGCGCAACCCAAATGGATGACATTGGCCATTGCCTTGCCGGAGCAAAATTCAGAGTGGTTGTCTGCATTTGCAGAGGGGTTTTTTTCCTGCGCCCAAGAGTTTGGGGTAGATCTGATTGGGGGGGATACCACGCGCGGCCCTCTCAATATCGCTGTGCAGATTATGGGCGAAGTCCCCATGGGTAAATCGCTGTTGAGAAGTGGTGCGCAGGTTGGTGATGACATTTGGGTTAGCGGATTTTTGGGCAGTGCAGCATTAGGCTTGGGGCACATACAACACAAAATAGAGTTGCCAGCCGATGTGGCTAGCATTTGCTTAGGGGCGCTTCACCACCCGCAACCGCGTTTGGCGCTTGGTCTCGCCTTACTGGGGGTAGCTCATAGTTGCATAGATATTTCAGACGGGTTGGCAGGAGATTTAGGGCATATCTTACGCGCATCGGGTTTGGGTGCCGAGTTGGATTTGCAGGCGGTGCCATGCATACCGTTCCTCTCGACAGCGCTGGATTCACCTGTGATGCAGCATGCCATATTGGCTGGTGGGGATGATTACGAATTGTGTTTTACCGCAGCCGCTTCGCAATCAACGCATATTCAAGGCATTAGCGCCTCGCTGGGGTTGCCGCTCACTTGTATAGGGCGCATCACCAAGGGTATGGGTCTGCATATTATTTATCAAGCTAAAACACTACCACTCACCAGAGAAGGGTACGATCATTTTGGCTAATCTGCCGACCTTCAAGTTGATGATGTCGCATCCTGCGCATTTGCTGAGTTTTGGTTTTGGTGCAGGGCTCGTACCTAAAGCCCCCGGCACGTTTGGTACTCTGGTTGCTCTGCCGTTAGCGGCACTCGCCATGGTATTAAGCGTACAGCAACAGTTGCTTCTGATTGCCGTATTATTTTTATTGGGCATTTATGTTTGCCATCTAACGGGTTTGGCGCTGGGTGTCAGTGATCACGGCGCAATCGTCTGGGATGAGATTGTGGCAATGATGTTAGTGCTCACTTTCACACCTGCTGCTTTTTTTTGGTGGGTAATCGCCTTTTTGCTGTTTCGATTATTTGATATCTGGAAGCCGTTTCCCATTCGCCAATGTGATGCCATGGTGAAGGGTGGTCTGGGCGTGATGTTGGATGACCTCTTGGCAGCCATATATGCCATTTTGTGCTTGCGAGTGTTGGTGTGGATTATATAGAAGCTGACATAGATAAGCTGGCTGAAACACTAGGCCAGATGCTCAAAGCTCAGGGTCAAATACTTGCGCTGGCAGAGTCCTGTACCGGTGGGATGGTCGCAGCTTCAATTACCAGCGTCGCAGGCAGTTCTGCTTGGTTTGATCGCGGGTTTGTTACCTATAGCAATTTGGCTAAAACGCAAATGCTCGATGTGTCTTCTGTCACCCTAGCCAACTTTGGCGCAGTCAGTGAACAAACTGCTGTGGAAATGGCGAAAGGAGCATTACAAAAAAGTCAGGCCAGCATAGCGGGCAGTATTACCGGGATTGCAGGGCCGACTGGTGGTTCCGTAGAAAAGCCAGTCGGCACTGTTTGTTTTGCTTGGGTACACGCCGACGGTCGCACCCAATGCTCAACCCAATTGTTTTCTGGGAATCGAGAACAAATCCGCTATCAAGCCACCGAGCATATGTTATTGGGCTTGATAAGCATGACTAAGTGACTGGTCTGCTTGCTAGTCGCGGCCTCGGCCTCTATGCCCGTCGCCACGACCTCTGTCCCAATTACCTCTACCTCTATCCCAGCCACCACGGCCTCTGTTGTCACCACGCCAGCCATGGTGATGATGGCCGCCGCCATAATAGCGGTATGACACTGCTGGGGGTCCATAATGGATAACGCGCGGTGATGAGTAATAGACCCTCGGCGCATCGTAGTATACTGGAGCCGGGTAATAGGCTACAGGTGGCGGTGCATAGCCGTAACCGCCAAGATTAATCCCAAGATGAAATGAATCGTGTGCGTTTGCTGTGGTGATGCTTGCCATACCAATCGCTACTGTCGCAAGTAATGCTTTTAGAATTTTCATATCTCCTCCAATACATAAAAGGGTGCTCCCTAAGCATCAAAACGTGCTGATGTCGCAAAAGTCTACAAGGGCAAATTTTTTTCATGGTCGCTACTAAATTGATGTTCTTATAGATGGGTTCTGCTTACCTTAAATAGCAATTTATGAAATAATTAGCAGTTAATTTAAGTAGTTTAAAACAAAGGCAAAAATCACATGGATGACAATAAAAGCAAAGCGCTAGCAGCCGCACTTTCTCAAATTGAAAAGCAATTTGGCAAAGGCTCCATTATGCGCATGGGGGATTCCGATATTGGGGAAGATATTCAAGCAGTGTCCACAGGTTCATTGGGTTTGGATATCGCGTTAGGGATTGGTGGTTTGCCACGCGGTCGTATTGTTGAAATCTACGGGCCAGAATCCTCAGGTAAAACCACGCTGACGCTCTCAGTGATTGCGGAAATGCAAAAAATGGGTGGCGTGGCAGCATTTATCGATGCCGAGCATGCACTGGACCCACAATACGCTGCTAAGTTGGGCGTGAATGTGCCGGATTTACTGATTAGCCAACCAGACACCGGTGAACAAGCGCTAGAAATTGCCGATATGCTAGTGCGCTCAGGTTCTGTGGATATTGTGGTGGTTGACTCTGTGGCAGCATTAACCCCACGTGCTGAGATTGAAGGCGAGATGGGCGATAGCCACATGGGCTTGCAAGCGCGCTTGATGTCGCAAGCTTTGCGTAAACTCACTGGTAATATCAAACGTACCAATACCTTGGTGATTTTCATTAACCAAATCCGTATGAAGATTGGCGTGATGTTTGGCAACCCGGAAACCACTACCGGCGGTAACGCGCTTAAATTCTATGCGTCTGTGCGTTTAGATATCCGCCGTACTGGCGCTATCAAAAAAGGCGACGAAGTGACTGGTTCCGAGACACGCGTTAAAGTGATTAAGAACAAAGTCGCACCTCCGTTCAAACAAGCCGAATTCGATATTATGTACGGCGAAGGTATTTCGCGTTTTGGTGAAATTATCGAGCTCGGTGCCAATATCAAGTTGGTCGAAAAAGCGGGTGCTTGGTATAGCTACAATGGCGAGAAAATCGGCCAAGGTAAAGAAAACGCCAAAGAGTATTTGCGTGAGCACCCAGAAGTGGCGGCTGAGATCGAGGCTAAGATTCGTGCGAATGCGAAACAGTTGGCGGATATTATGCCTTCTGCGCGTGGCGAGGAAGACTAGATTCGTATATTAAGGTCTGCATAAAACTTTATGTTTAAAGTGACCAATGTCGAGAAATCATTAAGGCAACGTGCATTGGAGTATTTGGCTAAGCGTGAGTATTCTTTTGCGGAGTTAAGTCAAAAGTTAAAGGCTTACGCAGATGAAGCGGATGATATTCCAGCGTTGCTGAATGATTTTAAAGCGCGTGGCTGGTTATCTGATGCGCGATTCACCGAGCAAATTGTGCATGCGCGTAAAGCCAAATTTGGAAGTGCAAAAGTAGCGCATGAATTGCGTGAAAAAGGTGTGGCAGACGATTTGATTGCCAATGCAGTAGAAACGTTAAAAGAAACTGAGTTAGACAACGCGCGTGAAGTATGGCGCAAGAAATTTAAGGCCGGCCCACAGAACCGCGAAGAGTGGGCTAAACAAGCAAGATTTTTACAAAGCCGCGGTTTTGGTTTTGACATTATTAAAAACGTATTAAACAGTAAGTTTGAAGATGACAATTAAACTCAGTAGCAAACCTAGCAGCAACGAAATCCGCCAAGCGTTTTTAGATTTTTTCGCTTCTAAAGGCCACCAAGTGGTGGCCTCCAGCTCCCTTGTACCACATGGTGATCCTACCTTGCTGTTTACCAATGCTGGTATGAACCAATTCAAGGATGTGTTTTTAGGGTTTGATAAACGCCCCTACACCCGCGCAACCACCAGCCAAAAATGTGTGCGTGCAGGTGGTAAACACAATGACTTAGAAAACGTCGGCTATACCGCTCGCCACCATACCTTCTTTGAAATGCTGGGTAACTTCAGTTTTGGTGATTACTTCAAGCGTGATGCGATTAAATATGCCTGGGAGTTGTTGACCGAGGTCTACAAATTACCAAAAGAAAAGCTGCTGGTCACAGTTTATGCCGAGGATGATGAGGCCTACGATATTTGGCATAAAGAAATCGGTATTCCAGTTGAAAAAATCGTCCGTATAGGCGATAACAAAGGTGCACGCTATGCATCCGATAACTTCTGGATGATGGGTGATACTGGTCCATGCGGTCCTTGTACTGAAATTTTTTACGATCATGGTGACAAGCATTGGGGTGGGCCTCCAGGTAGCCCTGAGGAAGACGGCGATCGCTTCATTGAAATCTGGAATAACGTATTTATGCAATTCAACCGCGATGAAGCGGGCGTGATGCATCCACTGCCTAAACCAAGTGTGGATACTGGCATGGGCTTAGAGCGCATCTCTGCAGTATTGCAAGGTGTGCATGCCAACTACGAAATTGATTTGTTCCAAACATTGATTGCCGCCGCCGCGCGTGAAACCAAAGCTGCTGATTTAACCAGCCCAAGTCTTAAAGTATTGGCGGACCATATTCGTGCCTGTTCCTTTCTGATTGCCGATGGCGTGATTCCTGGCAACGAGGGGCGCGGTTATGTGTTGCGTCGTATTATTCGTCGCGCTATTCGTCATGGTTATAAATTAGGTGTACGCAGCGCATTTTTCCATAAAATGTTGCCAGATTTGGTACAAGAAATGGGCATCGCCTATCCTGAGTTGGTAGCCGAGCAGAAGCGCGTTTCCGATATTCTCAAACAAGAAGAAGACCGCTTCTTCGAGACCATCGAAAATGGCATGGCGATTTTGGAAGCAGAGTTGGCCAATACGCAAAGCGTATTCAATGGTGATTTAGCGTTTAAGCTGCATGATACTTATGGGTTCCCATTGGATTTGACGGCGGATATTTGCCGTGAGCGTAATGTCACCGTGGATAGTGCTGCTTTTGACGCTGCGATGGCTCGTCAAAAAGAACAAGCACGTGCGGCGGGTAAATTTAAAATGGCGGCTAATCTGGAGTATGACGGTCAAGCCACGAACTTCCACGGGTATGAAAGGCTGGAAACACAAGCCAAAGTGCTAGCGCTATACAAAGATGGTACCGCTGCGAACAGCTTAAATGAAGGCGATATGGGTGTGGTGGTGCTAGATGACACGCCATTCTATGCTGAATCTGGCGGCCAGATTGGCGATAGCGGCGAGCTAAAAGCTGGCAATGGTATTTTTGCAGTGGAAGACACGCAGAAAATACAAGCTGCGGTATTTGGTCATCATGGCGTACTCAAAACCGGTACTTTAAGCGTGGGAGATGCGGTGCAGGCGCGCGTCAATACGCAAGCGCGTGCCAATACCATGCGTAACCACTCGGCAACGCATTTAATGCACAAAGCCTTGCGTGAGGTGTTGGGTGAGCATGTGCAACAAAAGGGTAGCTTGGTTGATACTGAAAAAACCCGTTTTGACTTTGTGCACAATGTACCGATGACCGATGCACAAATTGCTGAAGTTGAACGCAAAGTCAATGCAGAAATTCTTTCAAATGCTGCAACACAAGCGCGTGTGATGGATATTGAGTCTGCACAAAAAACCGGTGCCATGATGTTGTTTGGTGAAAAATATGGCGATGAAGTACGCGTATTAGACATCGGTACTAGTCGTGAATTATGTGGCGGTACCCATGTGAGCCGTACTGGAGACATCGGCTTGTTCAAGATTACAGCAGAAAGCGGTGTAGCAGCTGGTGTGCGTCGAGTAGAAGCAACAACAGGCGAAGGTGCATTAAAATTGATTAATGGCCAACAAGCGCTGATTGCACAATTGGCGGCCGATTTGAAAGCGCCTGCGCACGAACTTGCCAACAAGGTTGCGCAATTGAATGAGCACGCAAAATCTTTAGAAAAAGAATTGGCGCGCTTGAAATCCAAGTTAGCCTCTTCACAAGGGGATGATTTAGTCGGGCAGGCGGTAGATATCGCAGGCGTAAAAGTGCTAGCGGCTACATTGGAAGATGCTGATGCCAACACGCTGCGCGAGACCATGGATAAATTGAAAGACAAGCTGAAATCCGCAGCGATTGTTTTGGCCAGCTCGCAAGACGGCAAAGTGAGTTTGGCAGCGGGGGTGACCGCAGATTTGATTGCTAAGGTTAAAGCGGGTGAATTAGTGAACCACGTGGCGGGACAAGTAGGGGGCAAAGGCGGTGGCAAGCCAGACATGGCCATGGCCGGCGGTACCGATGCTAGCCAGCTACCCAAAGCCTTGGCCAGTGTGGAAGCGTGGGTAAAAGAAAAACTGGGTTAGTTTATTTTAATTAGGTAATTTTAAGAGCTCAACATGGCATTAATTGTACAAAAATATGGTGGTACTTCTGTTGCAAATCCTGATCGGATCCGCAATGTGGCAAGACGTGTAGCGCGTTACAAAGCAATGGGGCATCAAGTGGTGGTCGTGGTGTCTGCAATGTCCGGTGAAACCAACCGATTGATTGGCTTGGCTAAAGAAATCATGCCAGACCCGCATCCGCGTGAGTTAGATGTGATGCTTTCTACGGGCGAGCAAGTCACCATTGCAATGACGGCGCTTGCATTGATGGAATTAGGTATCAAAGCAAAAAGCTATACCGGGGCTCAGGTTAAGATTTTGACCGACGATGCGTTTAACAAAGCGCGTATTCTTAATATCGAGCAAGACAACCTGAAGCAGGACTTGGCAGATGGTTATGTCTGTGTGGTGGCCGGTTTCCAAGGTGTGGATGCCAATGGCAATATCACAACGCTTGGTCGCGGTGGTTCAGATACTACTGGTGTGGCCTTAGCCGCAGCATTGGGTGCTGATGAGTGTCAAATCTATACCGATGTGGATGGTGTGTACACGACAGACCCGCGCGTGGTACAGGAAGCGCGCCGCTTAGATAAGATTACGTTTGAAGAGATGCTGGAACTGGCGTCGCAAGGCAGCAAAGTTTTACAGATTCGTTCTGTAGAATTTGCTGGTAAATACAAAGTTAAATTACGTGTGCTTTCTAGCTTTGACGATGAAGGCGATGGCACGCTCATTACATTTGAAGATGATAGTAAGGATACAAGCATGGAAGAACCCATTATCTCCGGGATTGCATTTAATCGCGATGAAGCCAAAATTACCGTGTTAGGTGTGCCGGATAAACCTGGTATTGCTTATCAAATTTTAGGCCCAGTGGCTGATGCTAATATCGACGTGGATATGATTATCCAAAACGTAGGCGCAGATGGTACGACTGACTTCACGTTTACTGTGCATAAAAACGAGATGAATAAGGCGCTAGCCATTTTACGCGATAAAGTGCAAGGGCATATCCAAGCGCGTGAAATCAACGGCGACGATAAAATCGCCAAAGTATCTGTTGTGGGCGTGGGTATGCGCTCTCATGTAGGCATTGCTAGCCAAATGTTCCGCACCTTGGCAGAAGAAGGCATTAATATCCAAATGATTTCTACCAGCGAGATTAAAATCGCAGTGGTGATTGAAGAGAAATATATGGAGCTGGCTGTACGTGTGCTGCACAAAGCGTTTGAACTAGACGCAGCATAACAAAAAATTAAATTGATTTTTGGGGGCGAATCAAGTAGCATCACGCCCTCAAATTGCGAAAGCAATTAGCGTAGTAAACGGAGAGCTGGCCGAGTGGTCGAAGGCACTTCCCTGCTAAGGAAGCATACGGGCTTAAATCTGTATCGAGGGTTCGAATCCCTCGCTCTCCGCCAAAAAAATACGGTATGTATTATATTTTTCTGGGAAAACTTTTCCGCTTAACGTATAATGCACGCCTCACGCGCCCGTAGCTCAGCTGGATAGAGTACTTGGCTACGAACCAAGGGGTCAGGAGTTCGAATCTCTTCGGGCGCGCCAAATAAATCAAAAGCTTACAGTTTAATCACTGTAGGCTTTTTTTATTTACTCCAGTTACGGCTCATGCTTCGAATAGCTACAACCCGGCAGATATCAATGTGTCATCAGCAGTATTTCTAATAGATTCTACTTTTTTCATCATCGCTACTAACCTACTTAATATTCTATTTGGTAATATAAATATTACAATAAAGTATTTTTAATTATTTAATTGGTTTGTTAAAGTGCGTTCATTACTTCATCTGCACATCAAAAACTATGAGTCTCGCACAGCAAAAATCTTTTTCAGAACAAGAGTCTGAAGTGTTAGTTGCAATATCCAATGCAATTACACTCATACAAAAGCAAACCGGCTATGGCTCCATAGAGGTGACCGTACACGACGGACGTGTGACGCAAATTGAGCGCAGAGAAAAAGTAAGGTTTGAAACCAAATCCTCAGCTTTAAAAAAATAGCTACCAACATCTGGCGCTAAATCATTTTTTACAAACCCCTGACCAGCCAACTGGAAGAAGTATTAGGAGTTAAAAAATAATGCAATATAAAACAATTATTCGTGCATTAGCACTATCAGGGATGATCTTGAATCCAGCATTAGCTTGGAGTGAAGAGGCATTGGCAAATGCAGCTGTAGAAGCCACACAAGAGGAAGCCGCGCAGCAAGAAAAAGTGAAAGCGCGTTTGGCAGAAATTGCTGCAGAAGAAAAAGCCGCCAAAAAAGCGGCCAATGGTTATTTTGTCGACCGTAAAAGCTATGGCACACAAAAAGAGACAGACCCTCCGCGCTACGTAAAGCAAGCCAATAAAACATGGTTGAAAGATTACGATAGCTTTGCCGATGTAGATTGGTTGGATTTGGGTTTGGAATATCGCGTGCGTTATGAGCACCGAGATAACGATTTCCGTCGCTCTGATCAAAATATTGACGACCCGATTTTATTACGCACACGTGCATACGTAGGGATTAAAAATATTTTAGACCCACTGCGTCTGGCAATTGAGGTGCAGGATTCACGCAGAAACAATGGAGATTACTCCAGGCAATTAGACACCCGAGATGTTAACCAGTCCGATATCTTGCAAGGCTATCTAGAGCTTAACTTCAAGCAGTCTTTCTTAGGTAAAGATGATTTGGGAAATGAACGTCCAATCTGGGTTCGCGCAGGCCGACATGCATGGGAAGCCATTGACCGTCGATTAATTGCGCGTAATGAATGGCGCAATACGACCAATACCTTCCAAGGTGTACGTGCGAATATTGGCGATAAAAAGAATGACTGGCAACTCGAGTTGTTTGCGGTGAAACCAGTGCAACGCTTTACTACACGATTGGACGAAGTAGACCATTCACAAGATTTTTACGGCGCGATTGGCGATTGGCGCGGGTTATCTGAATACGTGACGTTTGAGCCTTACTACTTGCTATTGAAGCAAGATGGCGATGAGGTGAAATATGACGCTAACGGCACTAGATTGGCGGGCGCTGCACTCAGCCAAGCCAAAATAGATCGTGAGATTCATACCGGCGGTCTGCGTGTGTATGGGTCAGTGCCCAATACCAACTTTGACTATGATGCCAGCTATGTGAAGCAGTGGGGCAATCAAGACCGATTCTTAAGTAATACCCTTGGCTATATCAATGTGGATCATGATGCGCATGCGTACAACGCTGAAATTGGGTATACCTTTAAACATCCATGGAAGCCACGCTTTAGCGTTTTTTATGGCGTTGCATCCGGTGACAAATCAACGCCCGTAGCCGCTAACGATAGAAGCAGTAACGAGCGTTTCGACCGCTTATTTGGTTTTGCACGCCCCTGGTCTAACGATGACTATATCCAAATGGAAAACATCCGTACGCCAAAAATACGCGTGGAGTTTGATCCTATTGTCCCCTATTTGGACAACGTAAAAGTAGATACTGGCTTTAGCTGGTACCGCTTGGATGATGCTACCGACCGTTGGAACGCTGGCGCTAATTTGCGTGACCGCACTGGTAACAGTGGTAAAGACTTGGGCAAAGAGTATGACTTACGTGTGCGCTTCCCAATCAATCAGTATGCATCGCTTAACTTAGGGTATGCACATTTCTGGGCAGGTGACTTTGTGCAAGCCACCTCAAGAAGAGTGGCTGGACAGGCCAATCGTGACGACTCGTCCGATTTCTTCTACACAGAATTAACCTTGCTTGGCTTTTAATGAAAACAAAAGGAATACAGTATGAAGCAATTTAAATTATTGAAATCAGCAATATTGGTAGCAGCTTTGCTATCGCCGCTTGCTACTTGGGCCGCTGATATCTCACTACTCAATGTGTCATATGACCCGACCCGCGAGTTATATGTAGACTACAACGCAGCTTTTGCTAAACACTGGAAAGAGAAAACCGGGGATAACGTCACAGTGAAGCAGTCACATGGCGGGTCTGGTAAGCAAGCGCGTGCTGTGATTGATGGGTTGTCTGCTGATGTAGTGACGCTGGCACTGTCTTATGATATTGACGAGATTGGTGCCAAAGCCAAGCTGATTCCTAAAGATTGGCAAAAACGCTTGCCGCACAATAGCTCGCCTTACACATCTACCATTGTGTTGCTGGTGCGCAAGGGCAACCCTAAAGGCATTAAAGACTGGAACGACTTAACTAAACCTGGCATTTCCGTGATTACACCTAACCCGAAAACATCGGGTGGTGCGCGCTGGAACTACTTGGCGGCTTATGCCTATGCACTTAAGCACAACAATAACGACGATGCCAAGGCCCGTGATTTTGTGAAAAAGATCTTCAAAAATGTACCTGTGTTAGATAGCGGTGCACGTGGATCAACCACAACGTTTGTAGAGCGTGGCATTGGTGATGTGTTGATTTCATGGGAAAACGAAGCGTTCTTGGCGCAAAAAGAGTTGGGTCCAGACAAGTTTGAAATCGTCGTACCTACGCTTTCTATTTTGGCTGAACCGCCAGTAACTGTGATTGATAAAGTGGTGGATAAACGTAAAACACGTGCTGTAGCACAAGCTTATTTAGAGTATTTGTACTCTGAAGAAGGTCAGGAAATCGCAGCTAAAAACTACTACCGTCCAACCTTGGAATCTGTGGCTAAGAAATATGAGAAACAGTTTCCAAGTATTCAATTGATTAAGATTGACGATGTGTTTGGCGGCTGGCAGAAAGCGCAAAAAACGCACTTTACGGATGGCGGTGTGTTTGATGCAATTTACCAAAAATAATGGATTAAGAATAAGTTAGTAAGTAATAACTGCCCGGTTCCGAACACAATTCGGTCCGGACTTACAAGGAGACTCTTATCATGAGTACAGTATTAATTGTAGGTGGTGATCAGATTGATGGTCTTAAAAAGATCGTTTCCGAATATGGTCATCATGATGTAGAACACTGGTCTGGCCGCAAAGCCGGTGACCATCACAAAAAAATTCCACAGAATACCGAATTAGTGGTGCTGGTGACCTCTTGGCTCAACCACTCATTCACTTATGCAATCAAACGTGCAGCGAGCAAGCGCCACTTAAAAATTGTGTACGCTACAAGTCTCACCCATGCACGCGAACATCTCATGAAGCAACTAGGGCAAGACAGCGCAGTGTTATCTGGATGTCGCAAGACATTACAGCCATTCATTGTTATCTAGTTTAATTTAGCTTCATTCTATGTAGCTAACCCCTTAATGTTCATGATATGAGGAGATTGCTATGTCTTTCCAATCCTTACAATTTAAAACTGTCCAATTCAAAACAGTACTCAGCGCTTCGGTGTTTATACTGGCGTGGATATTATTAGCCGCACAAAGTGTTGGCCGGCCTGCCAACGCCCCCAGTATCGAGCAACGTGTAGTCGCTAAAATTCAACAAAGCGGTAAAGGTGTCATTCTTGGCATTGCCGCGCATGGTGAGGATGTCACTGCACTGACCGAAAAGCTACTTACCGAAGTAGAAAGTAATCGTTATTACGCGCCGGTATTTATTACGTCAGAGGGGCTGGGCTTTCAGCAGCAGTTAAAACGCTATGGACTTGCCCAGGATCAGTTGCCAGCAGTGATTTATTTTAATCAGCAAGGTCATGAAATTTCACGTAGCGTAAAAGTACGAGGGGTCTCTAATGATATTTATCAGGCGACAATTCACCATCGTGCAGCTAAACATAGAGATACGAGTAATACAGAATATTTAGTGGCGCTCTCGCAAGCGCTTAGCGCGCTTTAGTGCATTACAGATAAAAAAGGCTCAATCATCAGATTGAGCCTTTTTTGTGGGGGTGAGTGGTTAAGCTACATACGGGCAGAGCTTAGCTTGCGTAATACACCTACCATGGCATCTACTTCAGCCGTAGTGTTATAAAACGCTAGCGATGGTCGCACGGTAGTTTCCAAACCAAAGCGGCGTAAGATAGGTTGCGCGCAATGGTGACCTGAACGCACCGCAATGCCTTCCTCGTTCAATGCTGCACCCACTTCTTCACTTTGATAGCCTTTAAGCTGAAACGACAATACGCTGGCTTTGTCTTGCGCCGTACCCACTAAGCGGATGCCGTCGATTTGTCTGAGCGCTTGCGTAGCATACTCCAACAATGCGTGCTCGTAGCGGGCAATGTTCTCAATGCCAATACGTTCAACATATTGCAAGGCAGCGCCTAAACCTACTGCATCGGCAATGTTGCCGGTACCGGCTTCAAACTTGGCTGGCGCTTGGTGATAGACCGTTTTTTCAAACGTCACATCCTGAATCATATTGCCGCCGCCTTGCCATGCCGGCATGTCATTCAACACATCTTGTTTGCCGTACAGCACGCCGATGCCGGTAGGCCCAAATACCTTGTGCCCTGAGAACACCAGAAAATCAGGATTCAACGCTTGCACGTCGGTACGCATATGCGATACCGATTGCGCCCCATCCAGTAATACTTTTGCCCCTACACGTTGCGCCATAGCAATCATTTCTGCCGCTGGCGTCACAGTGCCCAAGGCATTAGATACTTGGGTAAACGAGACCAATTTGACTTTAGAGGTCAGTAATTTTTGATATTCATCCAACAGTACTTGGCCGCTGTCATCTACCGGCGCTACTTTGAGCACCGCGCCTGTTTCTTGGCAAAGCTGCTGCCAGGGCACAATATTAGCGTGATGCTCTAAGTGTGAAATGACGATTTCATCACCAGCACCCAGATGCTTTTTGCCCCAGGTTTTGGCGACCAGATTAATGGCTTCGGTCGTTCCACGCACAAACACAATATTATCGACTGAGGGTGCGTTGATAAAGCGGCGTACGGCTTCACGTGCTTCTTCATACGCATCGGTCGCACGTGCTGCCAAAGCATGTGCGGCACGGTGAATATTGGAGTTTTCATGCTGGTAGAACTGGCTGATACGATCAATCACCACTTGTGGTTTCTGCGTGGTGGCTGCATTATCAAACCAAATCAGTGGCCGGCCATTCACTAATTCACGAAGGATAGGAAAATCCTTACGCACCGCATGCACATCAAATGCCGAATGTGCACTGGTGAAAGCGGGTACAGACTTGGTGGCAGGGACCACTGTTTCTGATAAAAAGTAATAGCCTTGCGGATTCGACGATGTCGGCAATGGTGTATTGGTCGGCAAAGCCTGGCTCGCAGCGCTATGGGGTACAACCGCGAATGCATTGCCACCCAATAACTGCGATAACTCTGCTTGGTATGGATCTTCAGCACTCGCAAGCAGCTGCCCAATATCGATTTGCGCATCACGTGCAAATGCAAATTGAAATGAAGGTTGAGTAGATTGAGCAAGTTTCGGATGCAACGCTTCATGATTAGATATGGTTTTCGTAGTGATACTGTTCTCTAACGCTGCGCGTAAATCGCCATCAGGTGTTGCAACAGGTTGTACATTGGGCAACACGCTATCACTGGCAATATGGCTCAACGAGGCGTTAGACGGAAAAGACTCCTGCTGCTGGAACGGTGAGCCTGCTGGAAATCCTTCTGCAAAGATTTCATTGGCCAAACGGCTAAGCTCTGCCACATCTAAATGCCCGGTGTTGCTGGCCTCGCGGCCAATGGCTAACGCTGCTGCCATGCGCGGGTGATCACCCGGCACTGCTGCAAGTATGGCCTCTGGTTCATAGGAGGCCAAATCGTGTGGATTATTTATAGTCATAGTAGTTGCCTACATCGACATTCTCTAGCACGGCAATCGCATCATCGGTCAGCACTGCTAATGAGCAATATAAAGAAATCAAGTATGAAGCAATGGCTTTATGGTTGATGCCCATAAAACGTACGGATAATCCCATGGTTTGCTGACCTGGAAGGTTAGGTTGATACAATCCCACCACACCTTGACGGCTTTCACCGGTACGGATCAACAAAATATTGGTTTTGTTCTTGTTGATTCTCAATTTATCGCTTGGAATCAACGGTACACCGCGCCAAGTGATAAATTGTGAGCCAAACAATGCGACGGTGGGTGGTGGCACGCCACGACGTGTACACTCACGTCCAAATGCTGCAATGGCTTGTGGGTGGGCTAAGAAGAACGCTGGCTCTTTCCATACTTTAGTTAACAGTTCATCCAAATCATCCGGAGTGGGGTAGCCAGTACGCGATTTCACTTTTTGCGTATCGGCAATATTGTGCAATAAACCGTACTCTTTGTTATTGATGAGTTCGCTTTCTTGGCGCTCTTTCACCGTTTCAATCGTCAGGCGTAATTGCTCTCTAATTTGGTTGTGCGGGCTGCTATACAAATCAGAAACGCGGGTATGTACATCTACTGCTGTATTCACAGCGTTCAGCACATACTCACGGCCCCATTCTTCGTAATCTACAAATGTTGCAGGGATTTCACGCTCATCTTTGGCTGAGCAATCCACTTCAATCGCGCTCGGATCTTTGACTTTATTGACGCGGTAGATACCTGCTTCCACTGGCACCCAGTGCAATAAATGCACGAGCCAACGCGGGGTAATCGTACCCATCATGGGTACGGTTTTGGTCGCATTCGATAGCGTGCGTGCAGCCACATCACCTAGGGCGGTGTGGGCTTGGTGAATATCAGTCATTGTGTTCTCCTGTTAAAAATATGATTGAGTAATTGCTTATGTTGCATTAGACGGTTGTGGGCTGATATTGGCCACATCTTGTGTTTGTGCCTGAGTAATATTGCTGTTTGGCGGTACGCTTTTGGTCAGCCATACATTGCCGCCAATCACAGAATGTGCGCCAATCGTGATGCGTCCTAGAATCGTGGCACCGGCATAAATCACGACATCGTCTTCTACAATCGGATGTCTGGCATCACCTTTGATAAGGTGGCCTTGTGCATTGGTAGGGAAACGTTTTGCGCCTAACGTCACGGCTTGATACAGACGCACGTGACGACCAATAATCGCTGTTTCGCCAATGACCACACCGGTCCCGTGATCAATGAAGAACCCATTGCCAATCGTGGCGCCTGGGTGGATATCAATTCCCGTTGCGGAATGGGCAATCTCGGAAACAATGCGCGCAATTAATGGCAGCCCCAGCTTGTGCAGCTCATGTGCTAAGCGGTAATGAATGATGGCGGCAATGCCCGGATAGCACACCAGCACCTCATCCAGACTACGTGCAGCAGGGTCGCCTTCAAATGCTGCATTCAAATCGGTATCCAGTACGGTACGTATATGTGGCAGTTGTTGCGAAAACACGCGTACTTTATCCAGTGCAGTCGCGTTGCTCGGTGCTTTGGAGTGTTCGGTATCAGATGCGTAGCGCAGCTCCAATTGCACTTGCACATACAGCTCACGCAAGGCCGTATCTAAAGTGTGGCCAACAAAATAATCTATGCCATCTTCCTGCAAATCCGGGATGCCTAAGCGATTGGGGAATAGCGCTGCCGATAAGCCATCAACAATAGTTTGCAGAGACTTTCTGGAAGGCAATTTAGGAGGATTGTTACGACGATGGCGGTGCTCGAGAGAGGTGAGGCGAACATCGCGTAGCTCACTCACAATGTCTGCAATGCCTAATGTTTGGTTAAGTGTTTGCGTCATGATGTCCTCTCTTTCTGTAGCAAATCGAAAGCGACAGGCATAAAAAAAGCCAGTGGCCCTGAGGCGCACTGGCTTCCAGTTGTCTGGTCAGCTGTTGACGAATGAATGATTAATATACGCTACATAAAGCGCTAAATAAAGTAAAAACCATCGATTTTATATATACATATTTATTATAAATATATAATTTTATATTCTTTTACATTATTTTGATGGTTGTTTATATTGAGCACCTTGCTAAATGTTAAGAGGTGTAGGGTATGCGGTATTTAGTGTTGATTTTATTGGTATTGCCAAGTTTGGCGTTGGCGGCTACCGAGCTTTTAAACGTGTCTTATGACGTATCGCGTGAATTTTATAAAGAGCTCAATCCTGCCTTTGTGAAATATTGGAAAGATAAAACCGGCGAGACTGTCAGCATCAAACAATCCCATGGCGGCTCCAGCAAGCAAGCTCGTTCAGTGGTGGACGGCTTGGCAGCAGATGTGATTACCATGAACCGCTCACCAGATATTGATATCTTGTATGAGCGCGGCAAACTGATTCCAAAAGATTGGCAAGCGCGCTTACCTAATGAGAGTGCACCTACCGCGTCTACTTCAGTGTTTTTGGTGCGCAAAGGTAACCCTAAAAAAATCAAAGACTGGAACGATTTAGTCAAATCCAATGTGTCGGTGATTATCCCTAACCCGAAAACCTCTGGTAATGGCAAATACAGCTATTTGGCGGCATGGGGCTATGTGCTTAAAAAGGGCGGTAGCGATGCTGAGGCCAAAGCGTTTGTCGCACAACTATTCAAAAACGTACCGGTGTTAGATACCGGTGGCCGTGGCGCGACCACAACATTTGCGCAACGTGAAATCGGCGATGTATTGCTGACATTTGAAAACGAAGTGTCACTCATTCAAGAAGAACTGGGTGCTGACAAGTTTGAAGTGGTGTATCCACCTCTAAGCATCTTGGCTGAGAACCCCGTAGCTTTGGTGGATAAAGTGGTCGATAAAAAGAAAACGCGTGCGTTGGCACAAGCGTATTTAGATTTTCACTATTCAGAACAAGGTCAAGCGATTGCTATACATCATCATTTGCGCCCACAAGTGCCTGCAGTGGCGGCCAAGCATCAGGCGGATTTTCCCCCAATTGCATTATTTAAGGTAGAAGAGTTATTCGGCAGTTGGGCCAACGCTGAGAAAACCCACTTTGTCGATGGAGCAATCTTCGACCAGATTTACCAGAAATAATGTAGAGATAAGTAGAGCTAAGTGTATGTTGGGAAATGAAACACAAAGTAAAGCACGCCTGTCAGCCTTGGGCGAGAAGTTAAAGTCATCTCTGTTGTTGGAGTTGGATGATTTTAATCTGGAAGCCAATCAAACTGGGGAGTTCACCAGCGAGTTTGCCGGGGTACATTTGGCCTCTGCTTTTCAGCCGATTTATGATATTCAATCCGGTGACTTTCATGGACATGAGGCATTACTCAGACCAAGGTTAGGCAATATTCAAGAAGTGACGCCGGATTTTGCGTTTACTTATGCGGATAAATCCGACAAATTGGTGAAGTTAGACCGTGTAAGCAGAGCGCTGCATGTGTTGAATTATCACGAGATATTCAAAGAAAATGGACTGCTATTTTTGAACGTACACCCCAGTTTGCTCATGCGCGTCAATGAGCACGGCAAAGTGTTTGAAAGCATCTTGCATGATCATGCGGTATCCACAGAGCGCGTGGTGATTGAAGTGCGTGATTTTGATACGTTTGAGCAAGATACAGAGTTGACCGTGTATGAGCAGCAGTTGGCGGCTGCTATCCAAAACTATCAAGACCGTGGTTACAAAATAGCGATAGACCGATTTGGAAGCGCCAATTCGTTTGTGAGCCGTTTATGGAAGTTCGCGCCGGATTACGTGAAATTTGATTTGCAATTGATTCAGCAGGCAGAGCAGAATGCGTTGGTACGTAAAGCCTTGTTTGGGCTGGTGCATTTTGTGCAAACGCTAGGCGCAAAACCCATTATTACCGGGGTAGAGACTACACCACAATTGCATTTAGCAGTGGATGCCGGGGCTAATTTAATTCAAGGCTATCTGTTCGGGCAGCCTAGCTCGGCCAAGCATCTCAACACTTCAGATGTGATTAAACGGCAGCAATTTGTACAGCAAGTAGCATAACTTATTTATATATAAAAAAAGAATAAAGATATAAAAAATAAATATTTAATGGTTATAAAAGAATTTGCTATATTGCCTTCGCTAACATCAATTCACACTATTTATGTCCAAAAAAACCAACGTCTTACCGGGGTTCAACCTTTCACTGGGCTACACCTTGCTGTACCTCAGTCTGATTGTGCTGATTCCACTTTCTGCCGCCTTTATTAAAACAACTGAGTTCAGCTTTGCCGAGTTCTGGCAGGTGGTCACTGCGCCACGCGTGGTCGCCTCTTACAAACTCACGTTTGGTGCTTCACTCATAGGTGCTTTTATCAATGCCATCTTCGGGCTGTTAACGGCTTGGGTACTGGTGCGCTACGACTTTTTTGGCAAAAAACTGATTGATGCCTTGGTGGATTTGCCGTTTGCCTTACCTACAGCCGTTGCCGGCATTGCCTTGACTGCGGTCTATGCCAAAAATGGATGGATTGGTAGCTTCTTAGAGCCTAATGGTATTCACGTTGCATTTACCCCGGTAGGTGTGGTGATTGCGTTGACCTTTATTGGCTTGCCATTTGTGGTGCGTACAGTGCAGCCAGTGCTGGAAGATTTGGAAAGCGAAACTGAAGAAGCCGCTGCCAGCTTGGGGGCAAATCGCTGGCAAACATTTTATAAAATTATTTTCCCTGCGCTACTGCCGGCATTGATGACCGGATTTGCCTTGGCATTTGCTCGCGCGATTGGCGAGTATGGCTCTGTGATTTTTATTGCCGGCAACATGCCCATGGTGTCGGAAATCACGCCTCTGATTATTATCACCAAGCTTGAGCAATACGATTACATTGGTGCGACTGCAGTGGCAGTGGTGATGCTGGTGATTTCATTTTTGTTATTACTGGCTATTAACGGTTTGCAATGGTGGAGCAACCGCCGTAACGCAGAAGCGACTGAATAGGATTTTTTATGACTACCACCACTGTTTCACAACACGTACGTTACCAAACCAAAGTCGCACATAGACGTGCGACTTCAGAACCCGCATGGGTACGCTGGACCTTTATTGCCATTGCGCTGGCATTTTTAACCTTATTTTTGTTTGTGCCACTGGCGGCCGTATTTACAGAGGCGTTGCGCAAAGGTTGGGATACCTATCTGAGTGCGTTGGTAGACCCGGATGCGCTGTCTGCTATTTGGTTGACCTTGATTGCTGCTGCCATTGCCTTGCCATTGAACTTGGTATTTGGGGTGGCTGCGGCATGGGCGATTGCCAAGTTTGAGTTCAGAGGCAAAAGTGTACTCATTACCTTAATCGATTTGCCATTTGCAGTGTCCCCCGTGGTGGCCGGTTTGATCTATGTGCTGATTTTTGGTTTACAAGGGTGGTTTGGCGAATGGTTGAACGACCATGACTTGAAAGTGATTTTTGCGATACCCGGTATTGTGTTAGCTACTGTGTTCGTCACCTTTCCATTTATTGCGCGTGAGTTGATTCCCTTAATGCAAGCGCAGGGTAAGGATGAGGAAGAGGCGGCTTTGGTGTTGGGCGCTTCCGGCTGGCAAATTTTATGGCGCGTTACCTTGCCCAATATTAAATGGGGGTTGTTATACGGCATGATTTTGACCAACGCCCGTGCCATGGGTGAGTTTGGGGCGGTGTCTGTGGTGTCGGGTCATATCCGTGGTCTCACCAACACCATGCCATTACACGTAGAGATTTTATATAACGAGTATCAATATGCAGCTGCCTTTGCTGTGGCTTCATTACTGGCATTGCTAGCATTGGTGACCTTGGCGCTTAAAACGTTTGTTGAGTGGCAATCTGCCAAAAATGCAGCAGATATTGAGAAAGAATCTAACGGATAACTGAGGCTGTCGTGACCAGCGATGCCTGAATAGATGACATAGGAAAATACAAAGATGAGTATTGAAATCAACAATATCAGCAAGCAGTTTGGCAAATTTCACGCCTTACAAAACATCAATTTCAATGTGCCTTCCGGTGAACTGGTGGCGCTGCTTGGGCCATCGGGTTGCGGTAAAACCACGTTATTAAGAATTATCGCCGGTTTAGAATCAGCCGATGACGGACGCATTGCGTTTCATGGCGATGACACTACCGATAAAAACGTACGTGAGCGCCAAGTAGGTTTTGTGTTCCAGCATTATGCGTTGTTCAGACATATGACAGTATTTGAGAATGTCGCGTTTGGATTGCGCGTGCGCCCTAAGGCAACTCGTCCGCCGGAGGCTGAGATTCGTCGCCGTGTGCATGAGTTGTTAGGACTGGTGCAGTTGGATTGGCTGGCCGATCGCTATCCGCCACAACTCTCCGGTGGACAACGTCAACGTATTGCCTTGGCCCGTGCCTTGGCGGTGGAGCCTAAAGTATTGTTATTGGATGAGCCGTTTGGCGCATTGGATGCCAAAGTACGCAAAGACTTGCGCCGCTGGTTACGCCGCTTACATGACGAATTGCATATCACCAGTGTATTTGTGACACATGATCAAGAAGAAGCGTTGGAAGTGGCCGATACAATTGTGGTGATGAATCACGGCAAGGTAGAGCAAATTGGCTCACCACAGCAAGTGTACGATCAACCTGCATCCCCGTTTGTATATCAATTCTTAGGCAATGTGAACGAGTTCGAAAGCCGCATCAATCAAGGTCGTGCACACATCGATGAAGTGACGGTAGACAGTGCCGAACATCAGGCCATCGAAAATGCGGAGGCGTTGGCTTATGTCCGTCCGCATGATATTGAAGTGCTAAAAGAACCCAATGGCTCACCCAGTTTTTCAGCTACAGTGAACTACATTCATTCGCTTGGGCCGTTGGTTCGTTTGGAGCTGCAACGCCAAGATGATGTGCGCATTATTGAAGCAGAACTGACCAGAGAGCGCTTTTTGCAGTTGCAATTGAGCGAGGGTGCGCAAGTCTATTTGCGGCCCAAGCAAGTGCGCGTGTTTCTAAAGCAATAACATTGTTGAAGTGTGGCGCGGCGCAGATATAGCTCATAACGGCGCCACAATTCTCTAATCGTAATCGTCGGCTTCTTTCATGGGTGTCGCTACATCACTGTGCAAGCACTCAAACCCTGCTTTTTCCATCTGTTTGCGGTAGGTACAAGTAGCGGTATGGCCTTCTAAATGACCATTGATGGCAGTGGTTTCTTGCTTGCAAAATACGCAACGGTAGCGATGTGCTTGCCCCTCGATATGTTCCTGTGGGTAATCAATGTAATAGCTTCTTATCATCATGTACTCCTGAGTCAATTCACTAAAAAATCACGCATGCCAACGCTTTCATGTTACGCCTTTTTAATGCATGAGAGAAGCGTTGACAGGCCTTAATGCGCGTGGGGGTAAATCGTGATAATATGCGCACTTTGCTGGACAAGGTGTGCCTTGTTAAGTGATTGTTTGGGCGAGTTTTTTTCGTATTGGCATTTGCCCAAATCATTGCAGTCAGCGTAATTTAGACTCTTTATTGTTAACGCATCTGTGGCTTCCAACTCATTTCAAACCAATATCGCAAACGACATGAACGCAGTCGATACGGTTATCCGTCAGTCCCTGCATTCCGAAGTCCCGCTCATCAATCAAGTTTCCGAATACATTATTCATAGCGGTGGCAAGCGCTTACGTCCGGCATTGGTATTGTTATCCGCCAATATGTTTCAAGGCGTCCATGCCGAGCATCATCACTTAGCCGCCATTGTCGAGTTTATTCATACTGCTACCTTGCTTCATGATGACGTGGTTGATGAGTCCGATTTGCGTCGCGGGAAATCAACCGCCAACCATGTGTTTGGTAATGCTGCCAGCGTGCTGGTGGGTGACTTTTTGTATTCGCGTGCATTCCAGATGATGGTCAAATTGCAAAATATGCGCGTGATGGAGATTTTAGCAGAAGCGACCAACACGATTTCCGAAGGTGAAGTGCTGCAACTGCTGAATGTGCGTAAAGTGGATATTACCGAGCAGGAATATTTAAAAGTCATTCACTTTAAAACCGCTAAATTGTTTGAGGCGGCCACGCGTTTAGGTGCTGTCATGAGCAAGGCGGATGCACAACAAGAACAAGGGTTGGCTGCTTATGGCATGCACTTGGGTACAGCATTTCAGTTGATAGACGATGTGTTGGATTTAAGCGGTGATCCGGCACAAATTGGCAAGAAATTAGGCAATGATCTGGCAGAAGGCAAGCCGACATTGCCATTGCTGTATGCCATACAACATGGCACAGAGGCAGAAGCAACGCTGGTTAAGGCTGCCATTAGCCAAGGCGACTTAGCAAAAATGGAAGCCGTACTGGAAGTATTGGCATCGACTGGCGCATTGGCGTATGTGCGGGATGTAGCCAGAAAAGAAGCGGATTTGGCATGTGAGGCCATAGTTGGATTTGCGCAGAATGGGCATCATCGTGCATTGGTGGAGTTGGCTGACTTTGCCGTATCGCGCCAGTATTAATTAGCTAACCTTAGTCGCCCAGCGTAGATGTAAAAAATGCCTAGCAGCTTTGCTGCTAGGCATTTTGTGTAACACTATAATCGTTAATTTAAGATAATCTGTTCGCCAGTGGCATGGTAGTAGCTTAGGTGAGCACACTCACTGGTACCTGTGGTGAGTGAGCCATCAAACAACGCTTCACCATCAACATCTACAACTGCATACCCATTGTGGTACAAAGTGACTTCTGCCTGCTTTAATGCGTTATGTTTAGGTAGGTTATGCTCTGCATTTTGCTTTTGACGCATCATAAAGCTAATGCAGGTTTCCTCTTCGTCTTCACCGTAAATTTCCCAAGAGCGATCACCCGTAAGCTGTGCTAACCAGCCAGGTAAATCCACTTCTACGCGACAAATGATGGGCTCATCCCAAGCGGGGTGCTCAAATTGGTTTAATTCAACTTGTGTTCTATCAAATACTTTATTGTCGTTTGTCATCATCGGTCCTTTGCTTCAATTACATCTATTATGTGGTGACTGATCAGTACTATTCAAGAGCCTTGCAATATTGAACTAGCAATTTTTACACCAAAATCATTTCCGATATTGCACACATATATTAACGATGCGATGATGGCAAAAGTTTACACCATATAAAGGTCATGTATGTTTGAAATGTTTGCCCCTATTTCCGAGTTATTACGTGCCGAACCCGCATTCTTTATAGCACTTTCCGTGGTATTTGGCCTATTGGTGGGTAGTTTTCTTAATGTGGTGATTCATCGTATGCCGATCATGATGGAGCGTGAATGGCACGCCAATTGTCTTGAATTACAAGGCAAAGATGCAACGGAGCAGGCCAAATATAACCTTGTGACACCACGTTCTGCCTGCCCAAAATGTCAGCACAACATCACTGCATTAGAGAATATTCCGGTGGTGAGTTATCTTTTTTTAAAAGGAAAATGCAGTCAATGCAAAGCGCCCATCAGTGTGCGTTACCCCATAGTCGAGGCCGTAACAGGCGCCTTAATTGGCGCGGTAGCTGTGAAGTATGGCTATACCTCCACCACCTTGTTTGCGTGGATATTTGTATTTGCACTCGTTACATTGACATGCATTGATTTTGATACGCAATTATTGCCGGATGACATCACTTTGCCATTATTGTGGCTAGGCTTATTATTCAATTTAAACAACGGTTTTGTCAGTTTATCGTCAGCGGTGATTGGTGCTATGGCCGGTTATCTCATTCTCTGGTCAATTTACTGGTTATTCAAACTGGTAACCGGCAAAGAGGGTATGGGCTATGGCGACTTTAAATTGCTAGCTGCCATTGGTGCATGGTTTGGCTGGCAGCTATTACCTGCCGTCATTTTACTCAGCTCCGTGATTGGCGCAGTGGTGGGCATTGGTATGATTCTGTTCAAAAATAAAGATCGTCAAACAGCTATTCCATTTGGCCCGTTTTTAGCGTTGGGCGGTTTGGCCGCTTTGTTTTATGGACAGCAACTGGCAACTTTTTACCTAGTACCATAATATGTTGGTGCGCAGATGAAAGTCGTTGCACTGACAGGGGGCGTTGGGAGTGGTAAATCCGTTGCCACCCAAACATTCAGCTCATTGGGAGTGCCTGTCATCGATTTAGATGTGATAGCACATACGTTGACGGCAGCAGGCGGTGCCCTAATGCCGCAGATTGCTGCTGAATTTGGGACCGAGTTTATCACTGAAGAAGGCGCACTCAATCGTCCGCTCATGCGTGCATTAGTGTTCACACAGCCAGAAGCCAGAGTAAAACTGAACGGCATCATGCACCCAGCCATTTTTGATGAAGCGGTAAGACAATTGGCCGAGCTACAGGCATCGGCTTATGTGGTATTAGCGATTCCACTGCTGCAAGAAAGCCAGCGCTATTTGCCTTATATCGACCATGTGTTGGTGATTGATTGTGAAGAATCATTACAATTAGCACGCGTGATGCAGCGTAGTGGTTTGAGTGCGCAAGAAGCACAGAAAATCATCGATGCACAATCCTCACGGCAAAGCAGAATTGATATGGCGGATTCTGTTATAACCAACAATGGAAGCAGGCAAGAATTTGAGGAAAAAATTGAGCAATTTCATAAAAATTACATTAATACTTGCATAGTTAGCAAATAAATCTGATAATTCACTGCAATTTACAACCATAAGTAAGCTGACTTAAATATCCTATCGTGTCTAGCTACGAATTTCCATTTAATGAGCGTATTCGGACTTATCTTCGCCTAGAAGATTTGTTCACAAAAGTGCTGCATCATGTCAATGTGGGGCACGAATTTAATCATCACGCAGCCTTGATTTCCATCTTGCAAATGTTGGATATTATTGACCGTGCAGATTTAAAAATGGATTTATTACAAGAGCTAGAACGTCAAAAATCTCATTTGCAACATTTGCGTGGCAACCCCAATATTTCCGAAGATGCACTCAATACCACCATTGCAAGTCTTGAGAAGAGCGCAGTTGCCTTAAGAGGTGATACGCTGAAACTTGGCCAAGCATTGCGAGAAAATGACTGGCTAATGAGTATCAAACAACGTGCCAATATTCCGGGTGGGGTGTGTGAGTTTGATTTGCCGTCTTATCATCATTGGTTGTACTTGGGTGAAGAGCGCAGACGCAAAGACTTTGATACTTGGTTATCTCGTTTGATGCCTATGCATCAAGCCATTCAGACCATCTTGCAAATTCTTAGAGGCAGTGGTGAGTTAATTAAACATGTGGCACGCCAAGGCACCTTTCAACAACTGTTAGGTGGTGTAAGGCCAGCGCAATTACTCAGAATCGAGATTGAGAATTCCCCTTGCTTTCCAGAAGTGAGTGCCAATAAGTATGCCATCAATATTCGTTTTAACAGTTTGGATTTTGTGCAAAAACCCAAGCAATGTGATCACGATGTAGAATTTTCGATGGTCATCTGTAATTTCTAGTTTGAAGGTCGGTTGCAGGTGTCACAAACTCCCCCCAAGCGTTTAGTTAATTGCCCTCAGTGTGGTCAAGCCACTGCATTCAGCACAGAAAATCCTTACCGCCCATTTTGTTCTAAGCGCTGTCAATTGGTGGATCTAGGTGATTGGGCTAACGAGCGCTTCCGCATCCCAGAGAACACGCCGCCAGAGTTAGACGACGAACAATCCAATTGAATTTTGTCTGATAACAATAGTCTTTAATTGTGAATTAACTTAAATTTAAGCAAAGGTCGTCACCACCATGCATATCATTTTCCGCGTTTTATCTTCAATGGTTTTGCTGCTCTCGCTGAGCAATATCGCTCACGCTGAGGTGACCATCTCAGAGGCTTGGGTGCGTGCAACGGCGCCTGGTCAAAAAGTGGGGGCGGCTTACATGACCTTGCAAAGCCCGCAAAAGACAAAGTTAGTTTATGCAGAAACCAAAAGTGCGGATGAAGTGGAAATTCATAGCATGAGCATGACCAATGGCATTATGAAAATGCGAAAATTGGACGTCTTAGACTTACAACCCAATAAGCCTGAAAAGCTTGCGCCGGGCGGTTTCCATTTAATGCTGTTTGGTTTAAAAGCACCGTTAAAAGCGGGGGATAAAGTAACTTTAACGTTGTGCTTTAAAGATGAAAAAGATCAAATCACCCATCAGGAGGTGACTTTGCCGATTAAAGAAGCCCGTTAGGCTTCCTGTTTTATTCATTTCTCCAAGCACCACGTTGCATCGCTATGCCACGCGCACCGCATTCTAGTGCGGTACTCAGATGCTCCGGGAGCATGCCGCCCAACGCATAAACTGGTAATTCATAATGTTGAATCCAATGTGCGAAGGTTTCCCAGCCAAGTGGGGTAGCATCCGGGTGGCTTAAAGTGCGGAGCACTGGCGAAAGCACCACAAAATCTAAGCCTAATGCTTCCGCTTGCTTAAGCTCCAACGGGGTATGGCAAGAAGCGCTCACCAAAAAGTGTTCAGGTTTCTGTGCTGGGTTTTGCGCTAGCTGCATTAACCCGTGGCTGGTCAAATGCACGCCGTGTACACCCAATTGCATGGCATGTGCGATATCCGCATTGACTATTACTTTAGCTTGGTAGGGCGCGCAAAGCGCTAGCACCTCCTCTGTAAACATAGAAAACTCATACTGCGACAGCTGCTTTTCTCTAATTTGCATCAATTGCAAGCCATCATCAAGTGCACGTGCCAACGCACGCATGAATTGCGGTTTTCCCATTTCAATCATGTTGGAAATGGCATAAATATCAGGAAGCGCCAGCGCGTGCATAATTGGCGCATTGGCTGGCAAAACCGGGCTGACTTGCACGTGATGAGGTGTCTGCCAAGCTAGCGTTTGACCTTCTAGTGGCGTCACTTCGCCTTGCCAAGAGGTTACAAAGAAAAAGTGTAGCAACACGGTTTTAGCTTCAGCGTCATGCGTGGCAGGGTAATCGTAACGGCGTGTGATCCAAGGTTGGATGGCTGTAGGGGTGACGCCTAACTCTTCTTGTAGCTCACGTGCTAAGGCGTGCTCAGGTGCTTCGTCTTGTTCAATTTTTCCGCCAGGGAACTCCCACCATCCTGCCCAACCTTTACCTTGCGGGCGGCTGGCCAATAAAAAATCGCCATTGTCATTTTGCAATATGGCCACTGCGACCCGCACTACTTTGGTCATGGCGCTAGTTTGCGTTTACCCGCGTAATCACGGGCAAATTGATAGGCCACGCGACCACTGCGCGCGCCGCGCGTGAGTGAAAAATCCAGCGCTGCCAGCCTAGCGTTTTCATCAAACGGAATGTCAAAACTATCAAGCCAGTTGGCAGCGATGGCTAGATACTCGTCTTGGTCAAATGCGTAAAAACTTAGCCATACACCAAAGCGCTCTGACAGTGCCGTTTTTTCTTCAATAGTATCGCCCGGACGAATTTCTCCGTCAGCGTTACGTGCAGGCAAGTTGTCAGCAAACATCTCCGGCATCAAGTTTTTGCGGTTAGACGTAGCGTAGACCAGCACATTGTCCGATGTGTTGGCGATAGAGCCATCCAACACCACCTTGAGCGCTTTATAACCTTCATCGTTGGCTTCAAAGGTAAGGTCGTCACAGAAAATGATGAATTTTTCCGGGCGATGGCGAATCAAGCTGACAATCTCAGCAAGGTACACCAAGTCATGCCTTTCCACCTCAATTAAGCGCAATCCTTGAGCCGAAAATTCTGTAAGTAAAGCTTTGACCAATGTGGATTTTCCGGTGCCACGGGCGCCGGTGAGTAACACATTATTGGCGGGTAATCCCTGCAAAAATTGGCGTGTATTACGCACTACTTCAGCTTTTTGTCGGTCGGCAAACAAAATGCTATTTAGCTGAATGGCATGCGGGTGAGTAATGGCTTGCAGCTCGCCTTTGCCAAACTTTGCTACCCAGCGCCAAGCAATGGCTGACCAGTCTATCGGCTTGTTTGCCGCAGGCAGTAGCGTTTCTAGCTTATCAATCAAGCTTTCTGCATGCGCAATTAAGTGCTCTATTTTATTGTCCATTCAGACGCGCCCTATGATCTGTAGTCGGCGTTAATTTTGACGTAATCGTAACTAAAGTCACAGGTCCAAATGGTGACGTCTGCATTGCCACGATTCAACACTACGCGCACCAAAATATCGGACTCTTTCATAATCGCGGCACCTTGCGATTCTTCGTAGCTGGCGGCTCTGCCGCCTTTTTCAGCCACCAATACATCGCCCAAATAGAGTTCCATATTATTGACGTCTAAATCGTCAACGCCCGCATAACCAATGGCGGCCAGGATACGACCCAAGTTGGGGTCTGATGCAAAAAATGCGGTTTTAATCAGCGGAGAGTGCGCAATGGCGTAAGCCACTTTGCGGCACTCGGCTTCATCTTTTCCGCCTTCTACTTTCACAGTCATAAACTTGGTGGCACCTTCACCGTCGCGCACAATAGCTTGTGCTAATTCAATCGCCACGTCGGTAAGTGCTTCACGTAAGGCCGCAAAGTCTGTGCTACTTTCTGTAATTTCTGCATTACCTGCTAAGTGTGTGGCCATCATGATCAAGCTGTCATTGGTCGAGGTGTCGCCATCTACAGTGATACAGTTAAATGATTTGTTCACGGCGAATTGAATGATGCTTTCCAACGCAGATTGGCTGATAGCGGCATCGGTAGCAATGTATCCCAGCATGGTGGCCATGTTGGGATGAATCATACCGGAGCCTTTACTGATGCCGGTAATGGTCACTGTTTTGCCACCAATGTTTAACTGACGTGAGGTGCCTTTGGCTACGATGTCGGTGGTCATAATGGCTTCTGCCGCATTTAGCCAGTTGTCTTCTTTTAAGTTGGCAATGGCAGCAGGTAAGCCAGCAATCACTTTATCTACCGGCAATGGCTCTAAAATCACCCCTGTTGAAAAGGGCAGTACTTGATTGGCCTGCAAGTTGAGTAAACCCGCCAACGCCTCACAGCTTTGTTGGCCGCGATTTAGACCATCCTCGCCAGTGCCGGCGTTGGCGCAGCCCGTATTTACCAATAAAGCGCGGATGCCGTGAGCTTGCGATAAATGCGATTTGCACAATGTTACCGGTGCTGCACAGAATCGGTTTTGTGTGAACACGCCCGCTACACTGCTGTTCTCTGGCAATGTGATGATCAGCACATCTTTACGGTTAGGTTTACGTACATAGGCTTCGGTATAACCTAATTGAACGCCTTTCACAGGCAACAGAGACTCCGCTTTTGGGGCGCTTAGTTTGACAGGCATTGCAATCATTCCGTAATAGTTAAAGTGGTTTATTTTAACGTATTCGGGCCTGTTGGGCGTGCATATTGCCAAGCAAAATATTGCCGTGTGCTCGCTAGGTAGAACAAGGATACTATTTGAGGTATGTAATTGATAACATTATGCTTATCCTGCCTAAACATAGAGTGTGTTACACTAAAAGGCTATAAAAATAATGACATACAAATACAAAGTATTGGTCCATAGGGTGGAATTTAAAAAATGATGGAACCCAAACAAACGCACATTCATATCGAAAAAATCAAGCTGTTATACATGCACAGCTTGATTCCCATTGTGCTCAGCGCCGTAGCTGGTTTGTTCTTAGTCGCTGCGCTATGGAAGTTAGCGAATCGTCAACATTTACTTATCTGGTTTGGCATCACACTGGCTTTGGCTTTGGTGCGCATGGTCATTATTTCTCGCTTCAAACAAATCAACCCGCAAGGGCGTGAAGTTCTAAAATGGGAGAGCCCATATTCAATTAGCCTACTGTTGGTATTTCTGTCTTGGAGTGCTGGTCTGATTTGGATTATGCCCAGAGAAAACCTGACTGCTGTATTTATTCTCAACACCTTCTCGTTAGGTTTGGCAGGGGCTGCAATTTCTTGGTACAGCCCGTTACGCTACCTGCAAATGGCTTCAGTTTCGCTGGCTTTGGTGCCTATGATTGTGGTGTTGCTCACCTTGGGCTACGAGCAGACCTTTTGGGTAGGTATTGCAGCATGCTGTATGTACGTGTCATGCATAATCACCAGTATTCTGTTGCAAAAAACCTTTAACGGTAATTTGGAGCTGGCTTACGATCTTGAGAAGGCAAAAATGAGTGCCGAGGACATGGCGCGTACCGATGCGCTGACTGGCTTAAATAATCGTAGAGCGTTTTTTGACAAAGCGCGTTTGTTGTTCGATTACTGTAAAAGTAACCAGCAATCAGTGAGTGCGCTGATGCTAGACGTGGACCATTTTAAAAACATCAACGATAACTATGGTCATGCCTCTGGCGATATGGCGTTGAGCTGTTTGGCGGAGTTGCTTAAAAATAATTTAAGAGAGTCTGATGTACTTTGCCGCTTTGGTGGTGAAGAGTTTGCCGTGCTATTACCTAATACCAAAGTGGCAGAGGCTGAAACCATCGCTAACGCCCTTAAGCAGACGATGATGAACTCTACGATTGTGATTGCGCAGGAAAATCTATTGTCACTCACCGCCAGTTTTGGAGTGTCTGATATTGGCGACTCGCTAGAAGACTTGTTGAGCCATGCCGACAAAGCCATGTATCAGGCCAAACACAATGGACGTAACTTGGTCGTCAGTTACCAAGGCATTGAATACCAAGACGACTAAATGCGGCTGTTGTTTAAGCTCTGCGCCAAGTAGTGCCCTGTGGCGTGTCTTCTAAAATAATCCCTGCATCGGCTAACTCTTTACGGATACGGTCAGCCTCACCAAAATTTTTAGCTTTTTTGGCATCTAGTCTTTGCAAAATCAGAGTTTCTATTGATTCCTCGTTGAATGTTCGAGTTAATGTTGCATCTATGCCTGTTATCTTGAACTCGCCTGGCTCTGCACTCAGAGTGTAATGATTAATTCCTTTTAGGAAATCTTCTGGATTGCGTTGTAACAAGCCAATCACCGCACCCAAGTTTTTCATCAACGCCAATGCCTCAGCACTCTTATCTTTGGCAAGTTCAAACAATACCGCCATTGCTTCCGGCGTATTTAAATCATCATCCATCGCTTCTTTAAATCGTTTGGCTTGTGGTTGGTTCCAATCAATATTGTGAGTGCTTACTTCCTGGCTACGTAAGGCAGTATAGAGTCTTGTAAGTGCCGCTTTGGCGTCGTCTAAATGTTTATCGGAGTAATTGAGCGGGCTGCGGTAATGCGCACGCAAAATAAAGAAACGGACGACTTCTGGATCGTATTTACCTAACACCTCACGGATGGTGAAAAAATTACCCAGCGATTTAGACATCTTTTCATCATCCACGCGCACAAAGCCATTGTGCATCCAGTAGTTAGCCATTTGGCAACTATGCGCGGCTTCCGATTGCGCAATTTCATTTTCATGATGTGGAAACTGCAAATCTTGTCCGCCACCATGAATATCAAAATGCGCACCTAAATGTTCAGCACTCATCACCGAACATTCGATGTGCCAACCCGGACGGCCTTTGCCCCAAGGGGAATCCCAATTGGGTTCGTTTGGTTTGACCGATTTCCATAACACAAAGTCCATCGGGTCTTGTTTGTATGTATCGACTTCCACGCGTTCGCCGGCACGCAAATCGTCCAGACTTTTGCCTGATAGTTTGCCGTAATCGTTAAAGCTGCGGACTTTGTAAAAAACATCGCCATTGGATGCCTGATATGCGTGCCCTTTTTCAATCAGTGTGCCTATCATCTTGAGCATGCCGTCAATATGTTGGGTCGCGCGTGGCTCAATGTCGGGGCGGATAATGCCAAGCTTGGCTGAGTCCTCATCCATCGCATCGATAAAGCGCTGGGTCAATACATCTATCGTTTCAGCGTTCTCATTTGCACGTTTGATGATTTTGTCGTCAATATCGGTGATATTCCGCACATAGGTTACCTGATAATCACTGGCACGAAACCAACGTGCAATCATGTCAAACACTACCATCACACGTGCATGACCAAGGTGACAAAAGTCGTACACAGTCATGCCACAGACATACATGCGAACCTTGCCAGGTTCAATAGGCGTAAAGACTTGTTTTTCACGCGTGAGAGAGTTGTAGATTTTTAACATGCGACAGTGATTTAAGTAGTGATTTCAGGTTAATGGTTGTTTGCGTTGTGAAAAGATTCGCTATTTCAAAATAAAGTGTATTTAATCAGTGATTAGCTGGCTGGGCTATTGTCGTTAGGCCTAAGCTATTGATAGAATTAGTCAATCAATCACAGTCTTAAAGTATAACATAATGAATATCTTCGATTCTTCCCAAGGCAAAAAGCAAATGCACACAATAATCATAAAAAGTTTGTTAGTCATCACACTCGGGTTTTCAGCCTGGAGTTTTGCCGTAGCTGGCAACACTAATGCAGCCTTGAAAGAAATTAGTTTGCTATCTGAGCAGGGCAATCAGGCTGCAGCGCTGGAGAAAGTAAATGCCTACTTAAGTGCCAACCCAAAAGATGCCGAAGCCATGTTTATGAAGGGTGTGATTTTGGTGGAGCAAGGTAAACGTGACGACGCGATTAAAGCGTTTACCGATTTAACCGAAAAGTACCCAAACTTACCTGAGCCCTACAACAATTTAGCTGTGTTGTATGCAGACCAAGGTCAATATGACAAAGCACGCAAAGCATTGGAAACCGCAATTAAAACGCACCCAAGTTATGCCACAGCGCATGAGAATTTAGGCGATATATACGCAAGATTGGCTTCTGAGGCTTATGACAAAGCGTTTAAATTAGACACCTCAAATTCTAGAGCGCAAGGCAAGCTTTCTATGATTACCGATTTGTTTGGTGGTAAAGCCAGTGCTGGCAAAACCAATGTTGCTGCTGCGAAGCCAGTGGAAGCTGCAAAGCCAGTGGCTGCAACTAAATTAGCCGACAATAAAAAACCTGAGACAACAAAACCAGAAGCAGCGAAGCCTGAAGCAGCAAAACCTGAGTCTGCTAAGCCTGCTGACGCAGCCACCAATGATGAATCCGCTGTGTTAGATGCAGTGAATGCTTGGGCAAAAGCATGGTCTGATCAAAATGTAGACCAATATTTAGCCAGTTATGCTGATAGCTTTAAAACACCCAAGGGTGAGTCGCGCAAATCTTGGGAGGCTGTCCGCCGTGACCGTATCAGTCGTCCAAAATCGATCGCAGTTGAGGTCAACAACCCGACCGTGAAATTGGAAACAGCCGATCAGGCCAAAGTGCAATTTAGCCAACGTTATATTGCCAATGGCAAGCCACAAGGCACGCGTAAAACGCTTAATATGGTGAAAGTAAACGGTAACTGGCTGATTGAACAGGAAATTGCCGGACGTTAATGTGTTGTGTCATGTAGTTAAGATATCTGTTTGAATTTGTGATGTTTTAGGTTTTGGAGGGTATAATCTTACCCATGTTGCGTTTTAAGTCTTTATCGGTGGTTGTGCTGGTGCTGGGGGCAGTGTTGCCGTGGAATGCGACCGCCATCAATCAAGAGGGCATTGCTTCAAGGTTTCTGTCCCAGAAGTACAGCGCAAACATTATTGAGAGCATGCTGGCTAAAGCGTTGTTGGAAATCAAACAGGGCAATACCGGCGATGCACTTGAAACAGTCAATCAGCTCATCCAAACCACCCCCAATTTTAAACTGGCTTATTTGATCCGCGGTGATCTGCTGGCCTCACGTGCACGCATGCTGAGTGGGTTTGGCGATACGCTTGTTAAAGACCCACGCCAAGTGGAGGACTTGAAAGAAGAAGCTGAAAAGCGTCTTGAAAGTTACCTAGCCAAAAACAAAGATCATCTGCAACCTAACTTATTGATTCAATTGGATGAATCTCAACGTTATGCGGTGGTGGTAGATACGTCCAAATCCAGATTGTTTCTGTATGCTAAGCAGGAAGATGGACATCTCAAATACATCTCTGATTATTACGTGACCATCGGCAAAAATGGGATTGATAAGAAATCTCAAGGCGATAAGCGAACGCCATTGGGGGTCTACTTTGCATCCTCTAAGTTAAATCGCCCACTGCCTGACATGTATGGCGAGGGCGCCTACCCATTGAATTATCCCAACGAAATCGATGTCTATGAGAAACGCAATGGCTCTGGCATCTGGCTGCATGGAACGCCTACTGATACGTATAGCCGCCCACCACGCGCCAGCGACGGTTGTGTCGTCCTTTCCAACCCAGACTTGAAAACACTGCACCCGATTCTTAACCGTGGCAATACGCCGGTGATTATCGCTAGCAATGTTGAGTGGTTGCAGGATGCTTCCAGCGATGTGCAAGCAAAACAAAAAGAGTCACTGCAAAAAGCTTTGGAAACATGGCGCAAGGATTGGGTGTCACAAAACTCAGAGGCGTATTTATCGCATTACTCAAGTAACTTTTTTTACAGTGATGGCGATTTTAATAAATGGGCCAATTACAAACGCTCGATTCAGCAAAAGAAACCTAAAGTGGATGTCGGCATCGATAAGGTGAGTATGTTTACGTATCCGAATGCACGTCAACCGATGGTGGTGGTGAATTTTGAACAAGATTTTAGAAGCGCATCGCTCCAAAATCGCATGAAAAAGCGCCAGTACTGGATTCAAGAAAATAATCAATGGAAAATCATTTACGAAGGCGCAGCTTAATGAACTATATCAAACCCCTTTTAGCCACACTCGCATTATTTGTGACGTTTACAAGTGCTGCCATGGCAGCTACACAGGTAGAATTTGAAACGTCCGTGGGCAATTTTGTGGTAGAAGTCTATCCAGAAAAAGCACCAGTCACAGTCGAGAATTTTCTTAAATACGTGAACGATGGTTTTTACAACAACACCATTTTTCACCGCGTGATCAGTCGTTTTATGATTCAAGGCGGTGGCTTTGAACGTGATTTGACTGAAAAAGCGACACGTCCCCCCATTGTGAATGAATCCAATAATGGATTGTTAAATCAGACCGGGACCATCGCCATGGCAAGAACGCCAGACCCTAACTCAGCTACCGCTCAGTTCTTTATTAATTTGGCGGACAACCAATTTTTGAACTACACCAGCCCTGAGCCTGATCTAGTAGGCTACTGTGTGTTTGGTAAAGTGGTCAGCGGGATGGAAGTCGTTCACAAAATTGGCATAGTGCCCACAGGGAATAACCGTGGGTTCTCCGATGTGCCAATTCGCCCAATTGTCATCAAGCAAGCAAAAGTAAAATCGGCTGCTGCTAAATAATTAACCAGTATTTAATCAACATTTAAAGGAACGATTGTGGTCAAATTATCCACGAATTTTGGTGATATCACCATTGAGTTAGACACAGAGAAAGCGCCTATTACAGCAGCCAATTTCTTACAGTACGTAGAGAGTGGTTTCTACGAAAATGTGATTTTTCACCGAGTGATTAACGGGTTTATGATTCAGGGTGGTGGCTTTGACACCAACATGAAACAAAAACCTACCGAAGCGCCAATTAAAAACGAAGCGAATAACGGTTTGAGCAATGATAAATATACGCTAGCCATGGCGCGTACATCAGTCCCTGATTCTGCCAGCAGCCAATTTTTTATAAATGTGTCAGACAATGACTTTTTAAATCATACCGCACCCACGCCAAGTGGCTGGGGCTATTGTGTATTTGGCAAAGTAGTTGAGGGCATGGATGTGGTGGATGCGATTAAAGCGGTACCCACAACTAGCCGTGCAGGTCATCAAGATGTCCCGGTAGAGCCGGTGGTGATTTTAATAGCCACGGTCTGCTAAGTTGAATGCTGGGCAACACCCTCTTTATTTCTGATTTACATTTATGTGAATCAAGACCACATATCACCTCGGCTTTTCTTCATTGGTTGGCCGAGGTGGCTGCAAAAGCAGATGCGCTGTATATCCTAGGTGATTTTTTTGAGTATTGGGCTGGCGATGATGCCATGTTCGATGACTTTCATCGGCCCATTATTCAAGCATTGCACCAACTCACGCAAACGCGCACCCAGGTGTATTTCATGCATGGGAATCGCGACTTTTTGATTCGTGATGACTTCTCAAAAGCCACTGGTGTGCAATTGCTAAGCGATCCAACGCTAATGCAAATCTATGGAAAGCAAATCCTATTAAGTCATGGCGATGCATTATGCACGGACGATGTACAGTACATGGCATTCAGGTCTCAGGTGCGCCAACCGTCATGGCAGGAAGCTTTTCTCAGCCAAACTTTGGCGGAGCGCCAAGCGTTTATTAAACAGGCGCGCGCAAAAAGCGAGCTGGAAAAATCCACCAAAATGGCGGCTATTATGGATGTGAATACCGATGCCTTGCACCAATTATTGCGCGAATACCATTACCCACCACTGTTAATTCATGGGCACACCCACAGACCTAAGCGTCATGCGCATACGTTCGACGGACACACCTGTGAGCGCTATGTGTTGGGTGATTGGTATGAGCAGGGTAGCTATTTGAAATTGAATGCTGACGGCACTATCATGGTTGAAACCATCACAGTTTAACCATTTGATGAGGTAGGTGTGCAACATGAAATCCATCTTAATCTGTACCAATCATCGAGCAAATCCAAACCAGCCGTCTTGTGGTGCACGCGGCGCAGCTAATATAAAACACAAATTGAGCGATGCCGTCAGTAAGTTAGGGTTGGCATTAGAGGTGAAAGAAATTCAATGCTTGGGGGAGTGTGATATTGGCCCCAACTTGCGCTTGATTCCGGGTGGGCAGTCATTTCATCATGTGGATGTAACAAGCATTCCAATCATATTGGAAGCAACCAAGTCGTTTTTAAAAGACTGACTTAAGGCGTGTAGCCAATGATGTTAGATTCATCAATGGCATCAATCTGCTCCGGATCCAAAAACATTTCCGCGTAACGTAAGTAAATTTTCTCGCGTATGAATAAATCAAACACATCTTCATCAATATGTTGATTTAACTTCATATTGCCTAAGATATTAAGGGTTTCAGACAGGGTTTTGGCTTTCTTATATGGACGGTCTTTAGAGGTAAGTGCCTCAAAAATATCGGCAACGCCCATCATTCTGGCAGGAATCGACATTTGGTCGCGTGTTAAACCTTTGGGGTAGCCCGTGCCATCCATTCGTTCATGGTGACCGCCTGCATATTCCGGAACCCGCCTTAACCCTTTGGGGTAAGGCAGCGACTCCAGCATGCTAATCGTGACCACGATATGGTTATTAATGATTTGCCGCTCTTCAGGTGTGAGCGTGCCTTTGGGAATCGTCAGGTTATAGGTTTCGTCCTCGCTTAAAAATTTAACCGATTGCCCCGCTTCGTTCTGGTATTGGTAATTGGCAATGGCACGCACCCGCGCTTGGTCATCGGGACTCATGAACTCGCTGCCATAATTCACCTTACGAATAAAGTTTTTATCATCATCCAGCTGTTTTTTGATGACATTGATTTCATGCGCCAGATGTTTGGGGCTGATGGTTTTGCCTTTGGCTTGTGCGTCGATGACTTTACGCAAATGATTGGCCTCACGTTGTGATTTGAGTAATTCAAAGCGTTCATCAATCAAATGAATGCGGTCAAATATGGTTTCCAGTTTAGTGGCTTTATCCATAATCGATTCTGGCGTGGTGACTTTGCCGCAGTCGTGTAACCAAGCTGCAATTTTCAACTCGTATAATTCCTGCGCATTTAAATGGAAATCTTTGAACGCAGGATGCTCCGATTGAATGGCGGCTTCGGCCAGCATCATCGTTAGTACAGGCACCCGTTGGCAGTGGCCGCCGGTGTAGGGCGACTTCTCATCAATCGCATCTGCAATTAATTTAATGAAGGATTCAAACAAGCTTTTCAGGCCTTCGATCAAGCGGTGATTAGAGAGGGCAATCGCCGCTTGAGATGCCAATGACTCTACTAAGCGCTGATGCGAATCCGAAAACGGAATGATAGTTTGTGTTTCGGGCTCTTTAGCATTAATGAGTTGTAATACACCAATCACCTCATTTTCGTGATTGCGCATTGGCACTGTTAAGAATGATTGGGAGTGGTAGCCTGTGCGCTCATCAAAGGCGCGGGTGCCGGAAAAATCGAAGCCTTGCTGTGGCGCGTAGGCATCTTCAATATTAATGGTGGTTTGTTGTATGGCGCAGTGCGCTGCCACCATGTTGAGATTGGGTGTGCCGTTTTCCAGATAGAGCGGTAATGGTGCAAAGGGAATTGCATGTTGGGTGGTACCGCCCAATGCAATGTTCAAAGTGGTATTGCGCAAAATCTCAAACTTCAAAGACTGCTCGTGTAGCGTGTAGAGTGTACCGCCATCCGCATGAGTAAGTTCTTGCGCGCCCAGTAAAATGATTTCTAATAATCGATTGGTATTCTGCTCTGCGGATAACGCCACGCCAATGGCGTTAAGCCTTTCCAGTTGATCTATGGATTGATTCAGCGATTGATTTAGCGACATATTGAAACTTACGCGAGTAACTCAATCCAAACCGGATTAAGCAAAGGTAAATTCCATTTTGATACCCGAAATTTCTAGCATGTCTTTATTTTTAAGCCCATACGATAACGTGTGTAATGGGTTGCCATTGATATTGGGCTGTTCGTCACCTTCTACTTGGCTTAAAAAATAGCCATTAGCGCGTTTGGTGATGACGATGACTTGAGCGCCCGGTTTACCCAGTGTGGTGAGTGTTTTGTTGAGTGTGAGCGTTTTACCACTATTCGAGCCGTTTAGAATATGCAATTTGCCAATCGGCAATGGGGCGGCTGGGATTTCAACCGGTGTGGTTTCGGAGAGCATTTCCTCCTCGCTTTTCATCGGTCTGGACATTTGAATTAGTGACTTGAGTGAGGGGGGTTGTGTGTGTGGTGATTTGTCCAGCGGCGTGGAGCCAGTATGTTCTTCTTTAGTTACAGGGGCAGCGGATGCGACAGCAGACGAGTGTTCTTTGACGTATTTGAAATGATGGCGGCCGATTTCAATGACATCGTCATGGTTAAGCACATGTTTTCTAACAGGTTTTAGGTTGACAAAGGTGCCGTTAGTGCTGTTGGCATCTTCTAGAAACGAATCTTTGCCGATGGTAACAATCACCGCATGCAGACCACTTACGGCAAGGTTGTCGATAACAATGTCATTGTTTTGCCTTCTACCAATCGAGATACGTTCCTTATTAAGCGGGTACTCATTGATAACGCGATCATCTAATGTGCAGACTAACTTTGACATGCCCCTAACCCTTATGTGCCACTTTTTTGATGAGTGATTGTAGCCAATTTGGCTTGTTTAGTGGAAACTGTTCTACAACGCTTATTAATATCACAGAAATATTATCTTTGCCACCCCGTTGATTGGCTTTTCTAATCAAGGTGTTGGCGAGTGACTCTAAGTTATCTTGGCCCTCAATTAACGTGGTCTCAATTTCATAGGGTTCTAGCATGTCGGTGAGACCATCAGAGCACAGCAAATACAAATCGCCCACTTCAACACCATAGGTATTGATTTCCAAGTCGGTTATCGGGTCGACGCCTAGTGCGTTGGTAACAAAGTTTTTATAAGTAGCTAGTTTGGCCTGCTCTGGTGTGAGTAAGCCAGAATCGATTTGCTCTTGAAGTAAGGAGTGGTCGTTGGTGAGTTGCTTGAGCTGGTCGTCACGCAACACGTAGGCTCTGGAATCGCCAATATGCCCAATCACTACACGATTATCGACGAATAGTGACAATACCAGCGTAGTGCCCATTCCTTCGCATTGCTCTTGCTCATTGGCGACTTTGTAGATGGCAATGTTGGCTGCATGCACAGCATCCGACATTAAATTACTTGCCCATTCGCTGTCTACTTGCTTGCCGGTCTGTTGGGCGCGATTAAACCCTGCTATCAGCTCAGCTGTAATAGTCAGTACCGCCATTTGGCTGGCGACATCGCCTGCATTATAGCCACCCATGCCATCAGCAAGCACGGCTAGGCCAATGCTGGCATCGCTGGCAATGGCGTCTTCGTTACGAGTGCGCAGTTGGCCAGTATCCGTGTGACGCGCGATTCTGAGGGCATGTTCTAGGTGATTCAAGGCTGTAATCCTTCTAAGCAGCGCTGTAAATCCAGCGCCAAAGCATGGCCATTTTGGTAGCGGTCGTCCACATTTTTTTGCAAGAGCTTATGGATGATATTGGCGAGTGTAATCGGTACGCTTGGATTCAAATCACGTACATCCTTTGGCGCTTCCTGACTGATGTTGTACATTAAACTCGCCATCGAATCGCCATCAAACGGCAGTGCGCCAGTGACTAGTTGATACATCGCCGTGCCCAAGGAAAATAAGTCAGAGCGGCCATCCAGTTTTTTGCCTGATAGTTGTTCGGGTGACATAAAGTTAGGGGTGCCCAATACCATGCCTGTTTTGGTTTTAGAGGCGTCGGTAATGCGCGCGATGCCGAAATCGGTCACTTTTACCAACTCGGTTTCAGGCTCATACATAATGTTGGCCGGTTTAACATCTCGGTGAATTACATGCTGTTGATGCGCATAATCGAGCGCCTCGGCCACTTTAATCATAATCTTGATAATCGTCTCAAACGGCAATAATTGGTCAGGTTTGGTATATGGATTCAGGTCATGACCCTTCAGCAGCTCCATGGCAATATAGGCTAAATCATGTTCCTCGCCGGCATCGTAAATGGTGACAATATTGGGATGATTGAGCTTGCCAGCGGTTTCAGCCTCTCTAAAAAAACGAGACTTCACGGCTTCCAATTCGCTCGCTTCAAATGCTTGTGAAAGCGCTAAGGTTTTGATGGCGACCTGACGGCCAATTTTTGGATCAATGCCCAAATAAACAGTACCCATGGCACCCTTGCCCAGCTCCTTTTCAATTTGATAGCGCCCAAGCATAGGTTTAGCAATAGTGGGATTGTCACCTGTTAAATCTGTATGTAAATGAGGCGTTGGGTGTCCACCTAGAATAACGGTCTCTGAAAGTTGCCTTGCTGTGAGCTTGCGTTGTTTAATGTCTTTAAAAGTCGGATCATGCGATGCCATGTAATTAAATACATGTTCGGCTTTGTTAAATTGCCGCTTACGTTCGAAATCCAAACCTAAATTGTATAAATTATCCATCAGGCCGTCGTCTAGCTGGCATTTTCTAAAGCGATCAAACGCCATGTCCAGTTGCCCTTGGCTTTGTAGCATTAACGCAAGGTTACGGTTGCTTTCGGAAGACTCAGCATCCGCCCGCAATTTACCGCGCTCGGTCACCCAATAATGTTTGGAAGTGATTAGCGCGTAACCCAGCACCAATAATACCAGCGGCATCATCAATTGTACCCACCAACCGTAATGGGTCATGAATAGAATATGCGTGAGCACTAGCGTAATGGCTAGTCCTAAGCTGACCGGAATAGCCATGCTTGCCGACAGTTTTGGTAACAGCAGCATGAGATATAAAGAGATGCCACACCAGGCCATTAACTCAAACATGCCTCCCCATGTGGGGGTGATAAAAAAGTCCTCGTTGAGGATACTCGCAACCACGTGCGCTAACGTTTGAATGGGAGGCATTTGGGCTGATATAGGAGTGACTTGGCTATCGCCGCCATCCCCGGTAGCCGCCATGCCAATCAGTACAATTTTATTGTGATATTTTTCGGGGGAAATTTTCCCAGTGAGCACATCGTAAAATGAATCCATAGGAAATGGTGTTTGATCACTTTGTCCAGCATAGAAAAAGCTGTGCATCTGTAGCTGAGTATTAGTGGCGATATTAAGCTTTCCAATCTGTACAGATTTACCCAATTGCACTTGAATGTCTTTATTCGTTAAATTGAGGTACCGCGCAGCCACTTGAAGGGCTAGGGATGGAAAATAAGTATCGAAATATTGCAGCACTAGCGGCTCTACTCGTACGGCACCGTCAATATCCAATACTTGATTTAAGTGGCCAATCGCGCTGGCTTTGCTGCCGATAGGGGCAATAGGAGTGTGTATCTCTTTTGCCTGTATGGGCCTAGATGGGGGCTCACCTGCTTGTACGCTATCAATGACGTTTGTCAGCGCCTGTTTTGTAATGTAATCGGGCAAAAGTCCGTTGGGTCTACCCTGAGGTGTGCCAAGAATAAAAGGCATGGCTAAAACCACATTGTTGGATTGCGCAATACTTTCTGCGAGTTGTGCATCGGGATTGAGGGCGTATTGTGCTTCCTCAATCAAATGTTGGATGGCCGCAGCTTCGGTGCTGTTTTGGATATGTGAGCGCTGCAACGCTTGTTGAATTTTGTTGATATAAGTTAAGCCGAGGTCCTGCTGTGGCTCTAGAAAAAACACGGTATGCGCCACCACCTTGGCAGAAGCAAGCTTGCGAATGAGCTCTGAATGGATTTGGCGCGACCAAGGCCAGCGACCAATATTTTGAATGCTGGTATCGTCAATCGCGATGATAGCAATGTCGTTACCAGCATCGCGTTGCGATAGTTGCACGCCTAGGTCATAGGCTTTACGTTCGAGCGCTTGTATCCAACGTCCACCGCTGGATGCGAGTAGCACCAGCGATAGAACTAAGGCAATCAACCAATCAGTAGTTAAAAAGTTTTTCTTCACTTTTCATCCGCTTTATGTCATTGCCCGGTGTTTATCAACGGTGGTTTAGAACAGCGATGGGCCTAAACGCTGTGTGTTGGCCAACATTTATTTTCTAAACTCCATCGGTCTGGCCACTGCTGCTACTTTGTCCAACACACCGTTGATGTACTTATGGCCATCGGTGCCACCATACAGTTTTGCTAGCTCCACCCCTTCGTTGATAGCCACGCGGTATGGAATGCTCACATCAAAAAATAACTCATAGCTGGAGATGCGTAAAATGGCATGTTCCACCGGGCTGAGTTCATCCAATTGACGGTCTATAAACGTCGAGATTTCTTGATCCAGCTTTTCGATGTTTTCGGTCACGCCCGCCAGTAATTGCTTGAAATAGGCTTCATCGGTTTTGATGTAGTCAGGGTCGTCTTTGGCATCCGTTGCAATCTGTTTCAATTCGCCTGCATTCAGCATGCCGCGGTAGATGGCCTTTAACACCAATTCGCGCGATTTTCGGCGGTTTTGACTGGTTTTGGGTTTTTTGGCTGGCTTGTTAGCCGCTTGCTCGCCAGTCATAGTGCGCGTACCAAGTTAGCCATTTCAATCGCTACTTGCGCCGCTTCTGCGCCTTTGATATGCATACGTGCTTCGGCTTGTGCATCATCTTCTGTGGTCAACACTGCATTGGCGACTGGAATGCCAGTATTCAACTGCACTTCTGAAATACCACGTGCAGATTCATTTGCAACCACTTCAAAATGGTAAGTTTCACCGCGAATAATCGCACCCAGTGCAATCAACGCATCGTATTGTTCGCTCAATGCCATGTGTTGCAAAATCAGCGGGGTTTCCAATGCGCCCGGTACCGTGGCAATTTTGATGTCTTGTGCTTTTACACCTAATTTAAGTAATTCTTGATGACAGGCACTTAATAATGCGTCGCCGATGTTGCTGTTAAAACGTGAGAGGACGATGCCGATTTTTTTACCGGCACCATTCAAATCCTGAGCGATTTTATTCAATTTCAATCCTAAATTTATTGCTAAAACGCTATTTTAACTCAATAAGCCTTAATCATTGAATCTAATCAAATGCTTAACTAAACAGTACCCAAGCTTTTTGGATGGTCATCCACACGCCATAGCTAATAGGTACCAGTACAGCCAGCCAAGCTAGTTTGACTAGCAAACCGGATTGCACTTGTGCAGAAGACGCTTGTTGTGCATTGCCATTTTGTAAGGATTTTTCATGGCTGATTTTGCGTTCAGCCGCCAGCTCTTCATCGGTCATAAAATACTGATCTGCCACCGGTTTGACCAGCCAATTGGCCACAAAGCCCACTACAAGCAATCCAGCCAGCACCAAAAAAATAGGGGCATAAATTTGGTCAAACGGCACGCCAGCTTCTAGGCGAATATCGTGCATGTAGTTCACTATCACCGGGCCCAAAATGCCGGCAGTCGACCAAGCGGTGAGCAAGCGGCCATGAATGGCGCCTACAAACTGTGTGCCAAACATATCGGCCAAATAGGCCGGAATAGTGGCAAAACCACCACCATACATCGAGGCAATAATGCAGAATGCCGCTACAAATAATGCTAGGGATTTATGCCCTGCAACATAGTTGGCTGCGCAATACATGAGTGCGCCAAGAATAAAAAAGATGAAATAAGTGCGTTTGCGGCCTAATGCATCGGATGAAGTTGCCCAAGCAAAACGCCCGAAAATATTAAACAAAGAAATAATGCCGACGAAGCCAGCCCCCACTGCTGCTGCCGCGGCGGTAAGTGCTTCGTCTTTTTTAATATCAGCAAAGCTGATTTCGTGCTGACCAATCAAGGCGCCACCAAAGGTTTCTTGCAGCATGGGTGCAGCTGCACCAATAATGCCAATGCCTGCTGAAACGTTCATACAAAGTACAATCCATAGCAACCAAAACTGTGGCGTTTTATGTGCTTTGTTTAAATGCACATGACGGGAGGCTATCATGGTGTTAGTGGTAGGTGCTGGCGGTGTCCAATTTGCTGGTTTCCAGCCAGTAGCAGGTACACGGTAGCCAAGTGAGCCACAAATCATAAATATTGCATAAATCACGGCCAGCACAACAAAGGTTTGCCAGACGCCTGGCGCGGTTGGTGTGGCAAAATAACTCATGAGTTTAGTCGCTAGCGGGGAGCCAATCATGGCGCCACCACCAAAGCCCATGATGGCCATGCCGGTGGCCATGCCGCGGCGATCCGGGAACCATTTGATGAGGGTGGAAACCGGTGAAATATAGCCAAGACCCAATCCAATACCACCAATCACGCCACTCCCCAGCCACATGAGCCAAAGTTGGTGGCTGTATACGCCATAGGCAGATAGTAATAAGCCACCACACCAGCATAAAGTGGATACCAAACCTGCTTTTCTTGGGCCTGCACGCTCTAGCCAGCCACCCCATAATGCAGCTGAGCATCCGAGCAGCACGAAAAACAAGGTGTACATCCAGCCAAGGTCAAATTGTGTCCAGTTGCAGTCCGTAGCAAATAGGGCTTTCCCTGTGCCGGCTAATTTTTCTGCAAAGGTCGTCGCACCGGCTGCGCAAGCCGCTACAGGCTTGCCTTCGGCATCCAGTAAAGCGTTGCCTAATGGCTTCCAAAATACACTGAACCCATAGGCCATGCCTATAGACAAATGGACTGCCAGAGCAGCGGGTGGCACTAACCAGCGATTAAAACTAGCATCTGCGGTGATATGCTCTTTGGATAGAAAATCAGACATCCCTGAACCTCGTTATTTTTTGTAAAACTTGTATCGTTAACATATTGTTACAAATTCGCAGAATTGGCAATTAACCTTTGTGTTTTGGGTGTTTTGGGGGTTTAATATTTGTCATGAATTTGTCATATTTTAGTCATAGAATGAGCACACTTAAAGACAATAGGGTTTAAGCAATGACTGCAAACATATTGGTAGTAGAAGATGAACCGGCAATTCAAGAGTTGCTGGCGCTGAATATCAAACAGGCGGGGTATAACGCGTTACGCTCGCTCAGCGCAGAGCATGCGCAACAATTGTTGAGAGAAACATTACCGGATTTGATTTTGTTGGACTGGATGTTGCCCGGCATGAGCGGGATTGAATACGCTAGACGCTTGAAATCAGATAATTTGACTAAAGCGATTCCTATTATCATGCTGACTGCGCGTGGTGATGAGTACGATAAAGTACGAGGATTAGAAGTGGGTGCGGATGACTACGTGACCAAACCATTTAGCCCGCGTGAACTCAATGCGCGCATTAAAGCGGTGCTGAGACGCCGTGCGCCCCAAATGACGGATGACCCGATTGAGATTGCAGGTTTATCTCTCGACCCAACTACGCACCGTGTTACTGGCAATAATGTGAATATTCCGCTGGGCCCGACCGAATTTAGATTGTTGCACTTTTTTATGAGCAACGCCGAACGCGTGCATAGTAGAACGCAGTTGTTGGACAAAGTATGGGGCGACCGCGTGTTTGTAGAAGATAGAACCGTGGATGTGCATATCCGCCGCTTGCGCAACGCATTGATGGCATCTAATCACCAAGATCTGATCCAGACTGTACGTGGTTCTGGCTATCGATTCTCTGCACAAGCAACTGAGCAAGCAAGTTAATTCTAGATTTTTTAAAGCAATAAAAGAGGCCCTCGAAGGGCCTTTTTGCTTGGTGCTACTTCATTGCTTTCAAAGCTTTCCAGCCATTTTTATGTAAACACTCAATTAGTCCACGCGTGTAGGTTTGGGTAGTCATATCCGGTAGATGTACTGCGCCTAAAGTGGCAACACAATTGTTTTGGTCTCGCTTCAAATGTTCAGGCGTTCCACCAAATTTCCACCACGAATTAATTTTATAAGTCTTCAATGGATCGACTGGAGCAGGCGAGGGTTTGTCTGCTGGTTTGGCTTCTGTAATTGAGGTTTTAGCCTTTGTCGTTGTCATTTCGTTTGATTTGCTGACCTCGCCAATGTCAGGCTGAACCGTATCGTTCGCTGGTATGGTTTTATTTTCTACTACGCTATTGGTATGAGCGTTTTCTTGCACTTCTACAAATGCAGATTGCCCTACTTTGGTGGGTGGTGTGCCACGATTATCGGTGACCGACACTTCTGCAAATAAATCGCTATCGTCAAATTTTTGCACTTCCCAGCCTTGTTTTTGCAAGCAATCTGAGAATGCTGATTCGGGAACGCCACGACATGCTTTGTGTGCAGTTTCAATGTCTCTGACCGACGCGCCGCGCTTGTAAGAAATCTCACCGCAGGCAATTTGAACAATTGCTAATGCAATGATTATTAATGGTTTTTTATAAAAATTCATTGACGCAACACTCCCATTTTTACCTTAGTTGGTGTGCACAATATACAGCGGGTGACCCAGAAATCGACTACGCAATATGACGTATTTAATTCGCATCTACCAATCGTTAATCTTGCACCGTGACTAATGCATTGAAGTTGAAATGCACATGCCAAATTTTTCTTAACCGGTAATTTTGACTCTATGGGAGTGTTGACATGAATTTGAATTTGAAGAAAAACGTACTTTGTTCGGCGGTGTTGGCGGCATGTTCATTGGGTGCACTCAGTGCACAAGCTGCAGGCACCATTACTTTTGGTGAAGATAAGTATGTGAGCGTAGGTTTTGGTTTTATTACTAGCTATAAATCTGAAGAAGACGCCGCAGCTAATGGTAACGATCGTTCTAATGACTTTTCATTAAACAGTGCGCGTTTGTATTTATCTGGCTCATTTAACAAGTACATCAAAGGCATGTTGAACACTGAGCGCTCAGGCGGCGGCGAGGGCAACATTGAAGTGATTGATGCAAACGTGCAATTCCAACTGACACCAGAAATTGCGATCTGGGCTGGTCGTTTCCTCTCTCCAAGTGACCGCGCCAACATGGCAGGTCCTTACTACTCATCTGGTGGTGGCGGTGGCTATTGGGCCAACATCTCATCCCGTTATGGTTGGAATGGTGGTGTGATTGGTCGTGATGAAGGTGTTGCGTTTGTAGGTAGTTTCTTGGAAGACAAACTAGCTGTGTCTTTCGGTGCTTTTGAAGGCGACAATATTTTTAGATTTAGTGGTGTAAGTGCACAAAAAGAAAATAGTACTGCAGCGCAAACCTTAGGCGCTGAAGACAAACTCATGTATGCAGGCCGAGTACAAGTGGCATTCTGGGATTCTGAGCCTGGCTACTATGGGACGGGCAACTACTTTGGCGCCAAAGACATTTTAACAGTGGGTCTTGCAGCCAGACAAAAATCCGATGGTGCTATTAGCACCACCGCTGTGGGTGATTACTCTTCATACAGCATTGACTTCTTGATGGAAAAGAAAAACGTAGGACCAGGCACACTTTCACTTGAAGCGGCTTACTACGATTACGACACCGACAAAGTGTTTTTGGCTGAAGAAGGCGATGCTTATTACGTAGGTGCCGGCTATTTATTCGACACACCCGTGGGCTGGGGCAAATTCATGCCGTTTGTACGTCATCAACAGTTTGATGCGGATAACAACGTGAAAACTGAGCGTACAGATGTGGGTGTGAACTATGTAATTGAACCATACAACGCGTTGATTTCTGCCGAATACCAAAAAACCGATGTTACAGGCAAGAGTGATACAGACGCATTCTTAGTTTCTCTTCAAATGCAGTTCTAACGCATTTGCATCGATGTACTACAAATTAATCGTTTAGGAGGTATTGGAATGAAAACAATCGTCAAGCTGGATTTTGACAAAAAACCATGGGAACAGGACGGGCAGATTCATAACCGCTGGCATCCGGACTTACCGATGGTGGCGATGGTAAAACCAGGAGATGAGTTCCGCGTGGAATGCATGGACTGGACCGGTGGACAGATTGGCAATAACGACAGCGCCAATGACGTGCGTGATGTGGACTTAACCCAAGTGCACTATTTGAGCGGCCCTATTGGTGTGGAAGGTGCTGAGCCGGGTGACATCATGGTGGTGGATATTTTGGATGTGGGTACGTTTGAGGACCAGCAATGGGGCTTTAACGGTATCTTCGCTAAAGAAAATGGTGGCGGTTTCTTGGTGGATCACTACCCCGAAGCTCGCAAATCCATTTGGGATTTCCACGGGATTTACACATCGTCACGCCATGTGCCGAATGTTAAGTTTGCCGGCATCATGCACCCTGGTTTGATTGGCTGCTTGCCATCCAAGGAACTATTGGAAAAATGGAATACACGTGAAGCAGAACTGATTGCTACGGATCCAGACCGTGTGCCGGCCTTAGCATTACCACCAAATCCGCAATCTGCGGTGATGGGTAAGTTAAGTGGTGATGCAGCCAAGAAAGCTGCCGCAGAGGGTGCACGTACCGTGCCACCACGTGATCACGGTGGTAACTGTGACATCAAAAACTTGACCAAGGGTTCTAAGATTTACTTCCCTGTGTATGTGAAAGATGGCGGTCTCTCAATGGGTGACCTGCACTTCTCACAAGGCGACGGTGAAATTACATTCTGCGGTGCGATTGAGATGGCCGGCTATCTGGACATCAAAGTCAGTTTGATTAAAGATGGTGTGAAGAAATACGGCATTAAAAACCCAATCTTCCAACCCAGTGTGCTGACACCTAGCTATCGCGATTACATCATCTTCGAAGGTATTTCCGTGGATGAACAAGGTAAACAACATTACTTAGACGTGCATGTGGCGTATCGCCAAGCCTGCTTAAACGCCATTGAGTACCTGAAGAAATTTGGTTACAGCGGTGAACAGGCACTGGCGATATTGGGCACAGCACCCGTAGAAGGGCATATCAGCGGCATCGTGGATATTCCAAACGCCTGTGCAACCTTGTGGTTGCCATCCGAGATATTTGATTTTGATATCAAGCCAAATGCCGATGGCCCAAAAATCATGGTGAAACCTGGCATTGACACTGCCAAAACTAGCTAAGGAGTTTGCAAATGCCCATGTATGAATATGAATGTGATCAATGTGGTGTGTTTACTGCGCTACGCAGAATGAGTGAATGCAGTGACCCTGCCTTTTGCCAGACTTGCGGTGCAGAAAGCCCACGCATCATTTCGGTTCCCCGCTTAGCCATCATGGGCAAGCAACAACGAGAAGCGCATGAACGTAATGAAAAATCTGCCCATGCGCCGCGAGTTGGTCGTCGTTCCAGCTGTGGTTGCACAGGTACTCATACCTGTAAAACCACCACTAAGGTGAATGAAGATACTGGTAAAGCTGCGCTACAAGTGCAAACCAAAAAAACTGCTAGACCCTGGATGCTTGGGCATTAGTTAAAGCATTCGGTTCGGCTAAAGACCAGAAGCAAAGAGTAGAAGTTAAGTTGAGTTTTAAAAGTTTTTTATTTTTATTTTTTAACCAGGAGACACAGCAATGAGTACCTTTAATAGACGTAGTTTTATGAAAGCGGGTGGCGCGCTGGTTGGCGCACTGCTAGCAGTGGGTGTGATTTCTAGTCATGCCTTAGCAGCAGATTATCCGACCGCTAAAGTCAATACCACAGGTTTAGCCGTGACCGATACCACAGTGAAAGTAGGTATCTTGCACTCAGCTACCGGCACTATGGCGATCAGTGAAACTGGTTCCATTCAAGCAGAAAAATTGGCGATTGAGCAAATCAACGCCATGGGTGGTATCTTGGGTCGCAAAATCGAAGTGATTCAAGAAGACGGTGCTTCTGATTGGCCAACTTTTGCAGAGAAATCCAAAAAATTATTGGTAAAAGACAAAGTGGCTGCAGTCATGGGTTGCTGGACATCAGCATCTCGAAAAGCGGCTTTGCCAGTGTTTGAAAAAGAAAATGGTTTGTTGTTCTACCCAACATTCTATGAAGGCCTAGAGCAATCGAAAAACGTGTTCTACACCGGTCAAGAAGCGACACAGCAAATTCTTGCAGGGTTAGACTGGATTGCAAAAGAGAAGAAAGCTAAAACCTTCTACTTGATTGGTTCTGACTACATCTGGCCACGTACTTCCATGAAAATTGCTCGTAAACACATTGAAAAAGTGTTGAAAGGTACTGTAGTAGGTGAAGAGTACATTGCCTTGGGTGATACGCAATTTGGTTCTGTCATTAACAAAATCAAGCTGAAAAAACCAGACGTCATTTATGCAGCAGTGGTAGGTGGTAGTAACGTGGCATGGTTCAAACAATTGAACGCAGCTGGTTTGAATTCTAGCAAACAAACCATGTTAACCATCTCTGTGACAGAAGATGAAGTATTAGGCATTGGCGGTGAAAACTTAGCCGGTTTCTATTCAGCGATGAAATATTTCCAATCTCAAGATAACCCAGAAAACAAAAAGTTTGTTGAAGCTTTCAAGAAACGTTGGGGTAAAGATGCTGTGATTGGTGACGTGACACAAGCGGCTTACTTAGGCCCATGGTTATACAAAGCAGCCGTTGAACGTGCTGGCAGCTTTGATGTGGACAAAGTACAAGCAGCGTTGCCAGGTTATGTGTTCAAAGATGCGCCAGAGGGTCCAGTGACAGTGGAAGCAAACCACCACCTCACAACCAAATTGCGTATCGGTCAATGGGGTAAAGATGGTCAAGCCAAAGTGGTTTACACCTCTGGCTATATCAAACCAGATCCATTCCCAAAAGGTTATCAATAATTGTTTGAAGTGCGTGGCCTAAGTATTCACTTGGTCCACGCCTGTGTGTAGTGATTAAAGATGCGGCAGTCTGAATCAGGTTGCCGCACTCTGTAACAAGTCAGTTTATTTCATCAGTGGGTTTTCAGTAGGAGGCCGGTATGTTTGGTTATTCAATGGCAGATATAGGCAATATTGTGGTGATGCAGGGCTTCTCTGGCCTGAGCATGTTTACAGTGTTGCTCCTCATGGCACTTGGTCTCGCGATTATTTTCGGGCAAATGGGTGTGATTAATATGGCGCACGGTGAGTTTATGGCGATTGGTGCCTATACCACTGTGATGATTTCCAAATTGGCGGCCAATTATGGATTTGTGAATTATTACTTCGTGTTTGCAATTGCAATTGCGTTTGGCCTAGCGTTTTTGGTGGGCTACTTTATTGAATTCATCATGATACGGCATCTGTATAAACGGCCACTCGATACGCTGTTAGCGACTTGGGGCTTAAGTTTGGTGATGCAACAAATTTTCCGTTCTACGTTTGGCGCCAAAGAAGTGAGTGCCGAATTGCCTGAGTGGATGTTGGGTTCGTTCAAACCTACACCGGATATTGATATCCCGATTAACGGGGTGTTTGTGATGGGCTTGGCTATCCTTGTGACAGCCGCCGTATATCTCTTTATGTTCCGTTCACGTTGGGGCTTACGTGTCCGTGCCACTGTGCAAAACCGTGTGATGGCGAGTGCAGTGGGTATTAACACTGCCAAAGTTGACCGCTTAACCTTTGCCTTGGGTTGCGGTATTGCCGGTATTGCCGGTGCAGCGTTTACCACCATTGCATCTACCGGCCCAACCACAGGTACCTTGTATATCGTAGATAGCTTTATGGTGGTGGTGTTTGGTGGCGCAGCCAGCTTGATGGGTACGATTGCTTCCGCATTCGGTATAGCACAAGCGCAATCTATCCTTCAATTCTTCATGACCAGCTCAATGGGTAAGGTATCGACCTTGTTGGTGATTGTAGGGATTTTAATGATGAAACCCGAAGGCTTGTTTGCTTCGAAACTGCGTAAGTAATACAGACCTGATTTTGATGTAGTTGAGGAGAACATTGATGAATGCCATGTTAAGTAAGTTAAGTTCAAGCGAGTTGCTTGGCGGCAAGAAAGGAGTGTTGGGGCTGGCTGTGCTAGCCGCCCTGATCTTCATTATCTTGCCTCTGGGTGTCGATATTTTTAGGTTGAATTTGGTAGGTAAATATCTCACCTACGCGTTTGTTGCTGTAAGTTTGGTGTTGTTGTGGGGCAATGGTGGTATTTTAAGCTTGGGGCAAGGAATCTTCTTTGGTCTGGGCGGATATGGCATGGCCATGTTTATGAAGCTAGAAGCCTCTGACCCGATTAGTACTAAAATTCAAACCACACCTGGTATTCCGGATTTTATGGACTGGAACCAACTCACTGAGCTACCTTGGTTTTGGGAGCCGTTCCATAGCTTGCCCTTTACCATTGCAGCCATCTTGATTATTCCGGCTCTGTTTGCCTACATCATTGGCTTTGCGATGTTTAAACGTCGTGTTGGTGGTGTGTATTTTGCGATTATTACCCAAGCGATTGCTTTAATCTTAAGTATTTTGATTGTGGGTCAGCAAGGCTATACCGGTGGCGTGAACGGCATTACCGATTTAAAAACCATGTTGGGCTGGGATACTCGAACTGATACAGCCAAATACATCTTGTATTACGTCAATGGCCTTCTGTTATTTGGGTGCATCTTGTTATCGCGTTACATCCTCACCAGCAAATTCGGCATGTTGTTGCTGGCGATGCGTGATAAAGAAGAGCGTGTACGTTTCTCTGGTTACGATGTGTCCGATTTTAAAATCTTTATCTTCTGTATTGCTGCCATGATTTCTGCCATTGGTGGTGCTATGTTTACATTGCAAGTGGGCTTTATGTCACCATCATTTGTGGGCATCGTCCCATCCATCGAAATGGTGATTTTCTGTGCCGTGGGTGGACGCATCTCCTTGATTGGTGCGGTGTACGGCACCTTGTTGGTCAATTATGGTAAAACCTTTTTCTCTGAAACATACCCAGAATTGTGGTTGTTCTTGATGGGTGGCTTGTTCATGTCTGTGGTGATGTTCTTCCCTAACGGTTTAGCCGGTTTGTGGGATCAACATGCAAGAAAGCTCAAGTTTATGAAACGGTTTTATGAAGATACACCTGAGCCAGTGAAGGTTGAACCTACGCTTTCTGAGGCAAAAGATGCTTCTCCTAAGAAATCTGAGAGCAAAGAAAAACCAGCCAAAGTGACCAATATGAAGGGAGCAAAAGCATGAGTAATACAGACTTTGTATTGTCGATTGAGGACCTCACGGTGTCGTTTGATGGATTTAAGGCAGTGGACAATCTGACCATGTATATCGATAAGAACGAATTGCGTGTGGTGATTGGGCCGAATGGCGCGGGCAAAACCACTGTGTTGGATTTGATTTGCGGTAAAACTAAATCCACATCAGGTTCTATTAAGTTTATGAATAAAGAGCTGACCAAGCTCTCCGAACATGAAATCGTGCGTGAAGGGGTAGGACGGAAATTCCAAACACCTTCCATTTACGAGAACTTGTCGGTGTATCAAAACTTAGAAGTCTCTTACCCGAAAGGGCGCGGTGTATTTGGTAGCTTAACCTTCAAGCGTACTGCAGAAGTGGAAGCGCAAGTGCGCAAAGTGGCAGAGGAAATTATGCTCACCGATTTGCTAGATTTAGAAGCTGCGTTGTTAAGCCATGGGCAAAAGCAATGGTTGGAAATTGGCATGCTGTTGATGCAAGACCCCGAATTGCTAATGCTGGACGAGCCAGTTGCGGGCATGAGTGCAAAAGAACGCGACCAGACTGCGGAGTTGCTCAACAAGATTTGCAATAACCGTTCTGTATTGGTGATTGAGCATGACATGGAGTTTGTGAAGAAAATCGCCCATAAAGTGACGGTGTTGCATCAAGGCAAAATTCTGGCCGAAGGCTCGATGGATAAAGTACAAGAAGATGAAAAAGTCATCGAAGTGTATTTAGGTCATTAATAAATAGGTCATTAGGAGAACCGCATGTTTGAAATTGAAAATTTGCAAGTCAGCTATGGCCAAAGTGAAGTGATTCATGGCTTGAATATCAAAGCCAATAAGAACGAAACGCTGGCCATCATGGGACGTAACGGCATGGGTAAAACCACGTTGTTTAAATCGTTAATGGGGATTTTGCCTAGCAAATCCACAAAAGCCATGGTCGATGGTGAAGACTTACAGGGTGCCAGTACTTATCAGCGCGTGGCTAAAGGCTTAGCCTATGTGCCGCAAGGTCGTATGATTTTCCCGAGCATGACTGTGCAGGAAAACATCGAAACCGGATTGGAAAAATCTAAAACCGGTGAGATCCCCGAGGATATTTATGCCTTATTTCCAGTGCTGTTTGATATGCGTAAGCGCAAAGGGGGCAACTTATCCGGTGGTCAACAACAGCAATTGGCGATTGCCCGCGCCTTGGTGACCAACCCCAAAGTATTATTGTTGGATGAGCCCACGGAAGGGATTCAGCCCTCCATCATCAAAGACATTGCGCGTGTGTTGAACGAGATTCGCAAGATGCGTGAAATCACGATTATTGTCTCCGAGCAGGTGCTGAGCTTTACCATGGAAGTGGCGGATCGCATTATCGTGATTGATAAAGGTAAATTCATTCATGAAGATGTGCGTGGTGATGTGGATGCAGCCAAGATTAAAGGGTATTTGTCTGTTTAATAAAAGTGAGTTTGCATTAAAAAATTGTCCACGTTATGTGGCATGATGTGGCGATGGATGATGCGCAAATCAACAATGAAACAACTCAAACGCTTGGTTCCCCTCCCAAGCAATGGCTTGCTCATTTAGCTCTTCGATTTGCGCATCAGAACGTCGCGCACCAGTCTAATAAGCAATCATCATCACGCAGCTATTTGGCCTTTAAACAACATCAAGGCCCCTTGGTATTGCAAAAAAGCCTGCATCCAGAGGGGCCTGAGGTGTGCCATGGCGTGGTGGTACATCCACCTGGCGGAGTAGCCGGTGGTGATGCCCTAACGTTAAGCGCAACGTTAGAGCCGCAATCGCAAGCCTTACTAACCACGCCAGGCGCAGGTAAGTGGTACAAAGCCAATGGCCAAGCAGCCAGTCAACATTTGGCTTTTACATTGGCCGCAGAGAGTTGCTTTGAATGGTTGCCACAAGAGAATATTTTGTTTGACGGAGCGCAAGTGGATTTCTCGGCACGTGTTGATTTGGCTAGCAATGCAAAATATGCTGCATGGGACATTGTGTGTTTTGGTCGGCAAGCACAACAAGAGCGCTGGCAGACGGGCTATATGCACCAAAATTTAGCTATTTATCGAGAACAAAAACTGATTTGGCGTGAGGCCACCATGTTGACGCCGCAAAGTTTAAGCATGCGTTCCATTGCAGGGTTGGCTAGCAATCCGGTCAATGCTAGCTTTGTCGTCGCGGCTGGTGCAGTACCTCCACAAATACTCGAAGCCTGCAGAGCATTACAGCCAAATGTGGCATTAGATTTGCAAGCAAGGTATGGGGTGACTGCTTTACCGGAAGTATTTTCTGCACGTTATGTCGGGCAATCGGCACAAACCGCCAAACAGTATTTTGAGCAGTTGTGGCAACTATTAAGGCCATGGTACGCTGGGAGGGAAGTGGTCAGACCACGCATATGGAACACATGAAGCAATCAATGATAAGAGATACTCAAGATGGAACTCACGCCAAGAGAAAAAGATAAATTGCTGATATTTACCGCCGGATTGCTGGCAGAGCGTCGCAAAGTCCGTGGTCTTAAACTCAATTATCCAGAAACCATTGCCTATATCTCCGCAGCCATTATGGAAGGCGCGCGAGATGGTAAGACGGTTGCAGAACTCATGAGTTATGGTGCTACTTTGCTAACGCGTGAGGATGTGATGGAGGGTATCGCCGAGATGATTCCAGACATACAAGTAGAAGCGACTTTCCCCGACGGCACCAAGTTAGTCACCGTCCACCATCCAATCCCTTAAAGGCCTAATATGATTCCAGGTGAAATGAAAATAGCCAAAGGCGACATTCCACTTAATGTTGACCGCGCAACGGTGGTGATTGATGTATCAAACAAAGGTGACCGCCCGATTCAAGTCGGCTCGCACTATCATTTTTTTGAGACCAACGAAGCCTTAGATTTTGATAGGCAAGCGGCTTATGGCTTTAGACTCAATATTGCCTCTGGCACTGCCGTTCGCTTTGAGCCTGGGCAAACGCGAACAGTCGAGTTAGTGGCTTTGGCTGGCGACCGCAAAGTCTATGGTTTCGCAGGTAAAGTGATGGGGGCATTGAAATAATGGCTGCAAAAATAGACAAACAAGCCTATGCTGAAATGTTTGGCCCCACCGTAGGCGATAAAGTACGTTTGGCCGATACAGAGCTTTGGGTGGAGGTTGAAAAGGACTACACCCTCTATGGTGAAGAAGTGAAATTTGGCGGTGGCAAGGTCATTAGAGATGGCATGGGGCAAGGGCAAAAAGTTTCTGCCGAAGTGGCCGACACCGTCATCACCAATGCGCTAATTATCGACCATTGGGGCATTGTGAAAGCCGATATTGGCATCAAAGCAGGTTACATCTCAGCCATTGGTAAAGCCGGTAATCCTGATATCCAACCAGGCGTGACCATTGCCATTGGTGCGGGCACTGAAATCATTGCGGGTGAGGGCATGATCATCACCGCAGGTGGTATTGATACGCACATTCACTTTATCTGCCCACAACAAATTGAAGAAGCGTTGATGTCGGGCGTCACCACCATGATAGGTGGCGGCACCGGGCCAGCCACAGGAACCTTTGCCACCACTTGCACACCTGGGCCATGGCATATCCACCGCATGTTGCAGGCGGCCGATGCCTTCCCCATGAATTTGGGTTTTCTGGGTAAGGGCAATGCCAGTTTGCCAGAGCCTTTAAGAGAGCAGATTACAGCGGGCGCTATTGGCCTAAAGTTACATGAAGATTGGGGCACCACGCCGGCGGCCATTGATAACTGTTTAAGTGTGGCAGAAGAGATGGATGTGCAAGTAGCCATTCACTCTGATACTTTGAATGAATCAGGGTTTGTCGAAACCACCATAGACGCATTCAAAGACCGCACTATCCACACCTTCCATACCGAGGGTGCAGGCGGTGGCCATGCCCCAGATATCATTAAAGCTGCCAGTCACGCCAATGTGTTGCCATCTTCCACCAATCCAACACGCCCATTTACGGTCAACACCATTGATGAGCATTTGGATATGCTGATGGTGTGCCACCATTTGGACCCCGCTATTGCGGAAGATATTGCTTTTGCAGAAAGCCGTATCCGCCGTGAAACCATTGCCGCCGAAGACATCTTTCATGATTTAGGCGCGTTCTCCATGATGTCGTCAGATTCGCAGGCCATGGGGCGTGTGGGTGAGGTCATTATTCGCACTTGGCAAACCGCACACAAAATGAAGGTGCAACGTGGTGCGCTAGAAGAAGATAAACATGCAGATAACGACAATTTCCGTGTAAAACGCTACATAGCAAAATACACCATTAACCCAGCACTCACGCATGGCATTGCCCATGTGGTGGGCTCGGTAGAAGTGGGTAAGCTGGCAGATTTGGTGGTGTGGAAGCCTGCCTTTTTTGGCGTAAAACCGTTTACCATCATCAAGGGCGGTATGATTGCTGCCGCTGCCATGGGCGACCCTAACGCCTCTATTCCCACACCGCAACCAGTGCATTATCGCCCCATGTTTGGCGCTTATGGCGGCGGGTTGAAGACGGCGGTGACGTTTGTTTCACAAGCGGCAATCAAAAACCCAGAAGTAGCAGCATTGGGTTTGCAAAAACCGCTGGTGGCTATCAGTGGCACACGGCATGTCAAAAAGAAAGACATGATTCATAACAGCTGGATGCCAAAAATTGAAGTCGATCCGGAAACGTATCGCGTGTTAGCGGATGGCATGGACATGGTGTGTGAGCCGGCGACAGTCCTGCCGATGGCACAACGTTATTTCCTTTTTTAATCAATGGCTGCGCGGTTAAATTGCTGTGTTGCGCGGTACTCGAAATCCTCATGCACTCACATGTGCATTACGGTTTCTGCGTTCCGTACGCCTTGCACTCTAAACCGCTCGCACATTGATAGCGTTAATATTAAAGGCGCAATTTATAAATGATACATTTAACCGAACGTATCGCAGTCGCAGGGCATATAGACGATACCTTAGAAATGCCGTTTGACCAACGGCAGAAAAGCCGTTTGCGCGTCAAGCTGGCATCTGGGCAGGAAGCGGCATTATTTTTAACACGAGGCATTATTTTGCGTGGTGGTGATTTGCTCAAATCTGCAGATGGTTTGGATGGAAAATCGATGGTGGTACAAATTGTTGCTGCCCAAGAGCCTGTGTATAACGTGATTGCGCCAAGTCTGCGCGAATTGATGTGCGCCGCATATCATCTTGGCAATCGGCATGTGCCCTTGCAAATTGGCGATGGTTGGTTGCGCCTTGAGCAAGATTATGTGCTCAAAGATATGTTGCTTGGCTTGGGTATGCAAGTAGCGGAGACATTTGCGCCATTTGAGCCAGAGGCAGGCGCTTATGGCGGTGGTCATCGTCATGGGCATGACGATGATGCGACTAGCAATTTGCGTCCACCCTATTTAGCTAAGAAAGCAAGGCAGCACCATGGCGAATAGCCTAGCACTGAGTCGATTGCTACAACTCGCCAGCCCCATGCTTCCGGTGGGTGCTTACAGTTATTCGCAAGGTTTGGAGTGGGCGATTGAGTGCGGTGATGTGCATGATTTAGACAGTGCAAAAACCTGGATCGGCGATGTGTTGCACATCTATCAGGCTCATTTTGAGCTGCCTGTTTTACATCGCTTGTATTTGGCTTGGCAATGTAACGATTTGGAGGCAGTGCAAGCGTGGGATACGTTTTATCAGGCTGGTCGTGATACCGCAGAGGCACTGGCGGAAACTAAGCAAATGGGCTATTCCCTGGTGCGCTTGCTCAATGATTTAAAAGAGCTGCCTGAGGATTTGCTAACAAATATTAATCAATTGCCAACACCGGCTTTCCCAACCATTTATTCGGCCGTGGCACAACATTGGCAAATACCCGCGCCAGATGTATTGCAAGGGTATGCTTGGGGTTGGTTAGAGAACCAAGCAAGCGCTGCCATGAAATCGGTACCTTTAGGCCAAGTGGCCGGGCAAAAAGTATTGTATGCGTTGGGGGAAAACCTGCCTGATGTGGTGAAACTGGCGATGTCACTGCCAGATGATGAGATCAGTAACTTTAACCCGCTACTCAGCATTGCTGGGTGCTTACATGAAACGCAATATAGTAGGCTATTTAGATCATGAAAATACATACCCAATTTGCTACCCCAACCCCAGATGTTGAACAGTTCAAAGAACCATTGCGCGTCGGTATCGGCGGCCCGGTCGGCTCTGGTAAAACGGCACTGACATTAGCGTTGTGTAAACGTTTACGTGACGTCTATAACATTGCTGTGGTCACCAATGATATTTTCACCAAAGAGGACGCAGACTTTTTAACCCGCAACGAAGCCTTAACGGCAGAGCGTATTATTGGTGTTGAAACAGGTGGCTGCCCTCATACGGCCATTCGTGAAGACGCCTCTATGAATTTGGAAGCAGTCAATCAGCTGAGCAAACGTTTTAAAACGCTGGATATTGTGTTTGTAGAGAGTGGTGGCGACAACCTAGCCGCCACCTTTAGCCCGGAACTGTCCGATTTAACCATTTACGTAATTGATGTGGCGGCTGGTGAAAAAATTCCACGCAAAGGTGGGCCGGGGATTACCAAGTCAGATTTGCTAGTGATTAATAAAATTGATTTAGCACCAATGGTAGGCGCCTCGCTAGAGGTGATGGCTACCGACGCTAAACGGATGCGTGGTGAACGCCCGTTTATCTTTACCAATCTTAAAATTGATCAAGGGTTAGAAGATATCGTCGCGTTTATTGAAAAACAAGGTTTAATGCTCTAAGGAAACGTATATGAAGAAAATTGCGCTCACTCATGTTCTAGCTTTCATGTTTACACCATTGGCTTATGCACATCCGGGCCATGGTTTTGATCATGGGTTTATGCCTGGATTCATGCATCCGCTATTGGGTTGGGATCACCTATTGGTCATGTTGGCCGTAGGTGTGTTGGCGGGAAAGCTGGGTGGAAAAGCACGCTGGCAATTGCCGCTCACTTTTTTAATGATGATGGCTATCGGTGCTATGTTGGGCGCTGCTGGTATCTCAATTGGGGGTGTCGAAACCGCCATTGCGGCAAGTCTAATGGCAATGGGGTTGTTGCTGATACTGCATCTCCCTGTGTCGCGCGGTATACAACTCATTTTCACGGCTTCATTTGCCATCATGCATGGTATCGCGCATGGTATTGAACTTAATCAGGGTAGCTTGCAAACCAATTTAAGTCCACTGATTGGTATGTTGATAGCTACAGCGATACTTCATGCAATGGGCTATGGATTGGGAACACAACAACATAAACTATTGCAATGGTCACAATCGTTACTAGCGGGTGTGATGGTAGGGTTTGGTGTCAGTTTGTTACTGAGCGCTTAAGTTGCTGCAAGCGTTCGGATATCACAGTTAAGGATATACGTCATTTAACGTACATATCGAAATTACCTCATTGATTAAGATGTTGCTGGCTCAAACTATACTCAGTTTAAGTCAGGGAATAGATATTGCTTAACTACAAGCATTAAACAACTTCCAAATCATGGGGATCACGATTGTCTACCGTAGAACTCACCGCAAATGCAGCTGAGCAAGTAGAGCCTACGCAGCGTATTGTCAAAATACGTCGTGATTACAACACATGGGTTGCCAACGAATCCATAGAAGACTACGCCCTTAGGTTTACCCCACGTTCCTTCCGTAAATGGTCCATTTTACGTGTCTCGAATACTGCATTAGGTGCTATCTCATTTTTGGTATTAGAAGCCATTGGCGGCACAATCGCTGTTAATTATGGGTTTATCAATGCGTTTTGGGCGATATTGGCAGTAGGCGCCATTATCTTTCTCACAGGCCTACCTATTAGTTACTATGCCGCCAAATATGGTCTAGATATGGATCTGCTCACCCGTGGTGCGAGCTTTGGTTATATTGGTTCCACCATCTCGTCGTTTATCTACGCCTCTTTTACCTTCATACTGTTTGCATTAGAGGCTGCGATTATGGCGTATGCGTTGGAGTTGTACTTCCAAATGCCGCTCTATATCGGCTATTTGGTGAGCGCCCTAGTGGTGATTCCCCTTGTAACACACGGTATTACGTTGATTAGCCGTATCCAAATGATTACTCAGCCCATCTGGCTGGGGCTTATGTTCCTTCCATTTATTGCCATCTTGCACCATGACCCGGATGTGCTAACCAAGCTTGCTCAATTTGCAGGCATTTCAGGGGAGGCTGGCACCTTCAACTTGCACATGTTTGGTGCAGCAACGGCTGTTGGGGTGGCACTTATTCCCCAAATTGGTGAACAGGTCGATTTTCTTCGCTTTATGCCGGACAAAACGGTGCAGAATCGTTGGCGCTGGAATATGGGTGTGCTCATGGCTGGCCCGGGCTGGGTGTTTTTAGGCATGCTAAAAATGTTGGGCGGGGTGTTATTGGCGTATCTAGTAATTCAAAGTGATATGTCATTCCAATCAGCGGTAAATCCTACCCATATGTATTTGGTTGGATTTAACTACGCCTTTAGCTCTTATGATATTGCGCTGGCGGTCACCGCTTTGTTTGTCGTGGTGTCACAAATCAAAGTCAATATGACCAATGCTTATGCAGGTTCTTTGGCTTGGTCAAACTTTTTTGCACGACTTACCCACAGTCATCCCGGTCGCGTGGTTTGGGTTGTGTTTAACGCCGTCATTGCCATTATGTTGATGGAACTGGATGTATTTAAAGCCTTGGAGCAAGTCTTGGGCTTATATTCTAATATTGCCATCGCCTGGATTACCGCAGTGGTCGCAGACTTAGTGATTAACAAGCCACTTGGCTTAAGCCCCAAAGGCATCGAATTTCGGCGTGCCTATTTATACGATATTAATCCGGTGGGGGTGGGCACTATGTTCTTGGCTTCCGCTATTTCCATCGCAGCCTTTTCCGGGGTGTTTGGCGAAACACTCACAGCGTTTTCTTCATTTATTGCGCTGGGTACCGCGCTTATAACATCACCGTTAATTGCGTGGTACACCAAAGGCAAATATTACATTGCACGCAAACCTTATAATTTCCCCACCGCCAAACGTGTACAAAAATGTGTAGTGTGCGAACGCGAATACGAAATCGACGACATGGCACATTGTCCAGTCTATCAGGGGGCTATCTGTTCACTCTGTTGCTGTTTGGACGCACGTTGCAACGACGCTTGCAAACCACATGCAAAGCTCTCGCAACAATGGATTAACGTTAATAAATTCATATTGCCCAAGAGCTTATGGCCACATATCAAAGGTGGCGTTGCACATTATTTGTTACTGATGACCATTGCGCTTGGTTTTTTTGGCGCGGTGCTCGGCTTGATCTATTTCCATGAAACTTTGGTATTAGAAAATACTGCAGCCGAGCTTTTACCGCAGCTACGTTCGGGCTATCTTAAAGTATTTGCAGCTTTAGTATTTGCCAGCGGTATTGTGGCTTGGTGGTTAGTACTCACTACAGAGAGCAGGCGAGTGGCACAAGAAGAGTCTAATCGTCAGACTGGTTTGTTATTGCGCGAGATTGATTTGCACAAGCAAACCGATACCGAGTTGCAATTGGCGCGTCATTTGGCCGAGCAAGCCAACAAAGCCAAAAGCCGTTATATCACTGGCATTAGTCATGAGTTACGCACACCACTCAATAGTATTTTAGGCTATGCGCAATTGTTAGATAACGATCCGTCTATTCCAGAGCATAGGCGACAAGCCATTCGGGTGATTAGTCGCAGTGGTGAGCACTTACTATCGCTGATTGAGGGAACCTTAGACATTGCACGTATTGAGAGTGGGAAGCTTACGTTTGATACCAAGCCGCTTAAGTTTCCCGAATTCATCCATCAAATCGTGAGTATGTTTGAATTGCAGGCACGCAACAAGGGCCTATATTTTAAGTTTGATCAACGTGGGGAGTTGCCAGCACTAGTGCGCGCAGACCAAAAGCGTTTGACGCAAATTTTGATTAATCTATTGGGCAATGCGGTGAAGTTTACTAAAGAGGGTGGCATTACTTTCCGCGTGAGTTATGCGCGCGAGATTGCCCATATTGAGATTGAAGATACCGGGCCAGGCATTAAACCTTCGGAATACCAAAAGATTTTTGAGCCATTTGAACGAGGTAGCGCAGCCGAGCAAATCAATATTGGTGGTACTGGGCTGGGGCTAACCATCAGTAAATTGCTGACAGAATTGATGGGTGGCGAGATTCACTTTAAGAGCGAGCAGGGCAAGGGCACTAAGTTTGAAATACGTTTGTTCTTATCGCAAATTCGGCAAGATGTGGAAGTGGAACCAACTATCTATAGCAAGCGCGTCGCTTACCGCGGGTTACGACGTAAAGTATTGGTGGTGGATAATGAGCAAGTAGACCGTGAATTGGTGGTGAATATTCTTGCGCCATTAGGGTTTGACGTGGCACAAGCTGCTACCGGTAAAGAGTGCGTGGATATGTACCAGCAATTTAAACCGGATATTATCCTCATGGATTTGGCGATGCCAGTGATGGATGGCTGGGAGGCTTCGTATATTATCCGCAAAGTGCATCATTCAACCATTCCGATTGCGATTGTCTCCGCAAATGCTTACGACAAAAATCTGGAGAACGCAGCGGGTATAGATAGCCAAGACTTTATGGTCAAGCCAGTGAACGTAGAGGATTTGTTGGATTGGATAGGGGGTAAGTTAGCGATTGAGTGGATTAAGGAAAACCCATCTACAATCAGTTCAAACGTACAACCTTTAGATGCAGTTGAGGATAATTTCACCAATATCAAAACAATCCCGATGCCAGAATCGCATCATTTGGAGGATATTCTATCGTTGGTGAATATGGGGTATGTGAGAGGCATACACCAAAAGTTGGATGAGATTGAGCAACTAGATCCACAGTATCAATCTTTTATCACGTTAATGAAGCAGTTGGTCGGTCAATTTAAATTAGAAGCAGTTAAGAAATATATTGAAGACATAAAACCATGAATACCTTAAGCAAACACACCGTCCCTTCGGTACTGATTGTCGATGATGTGCTGGACAACTTGGCCTATTTGCATGATGCGCTGGATGAATCAGGCTATATGGTACTGGTGGCCAACAGTGGTCATACTGCATTGCAACGGGCCTACGATGCCCAGCCGAATGTCATCTTGCTGGATGCGATGATGCCGGAAATGGATGGGTTTGAAACCTGTCGACAACTCAAGGCTAATAGCCTTACACGGCATATTCCGGTGATTTTTATGACTGGTTTGACTGAAGCAGAACATGTAGCAGCTGGTTTTGAAGCAGGTGGCGTCGATTATGTGACCAAGCCGATACGGCCCAAGGAAGTACTGGCGCGTATTGCTTCACACCTGCAAACCGTCAAGCTCATGAATCAAGCGCGTAGCGCTCTGGATGCATTTGGTCAGGCCGCTATTGCTGTCACGCCGCAAGATGGAAAAATTGTTTGGCAAAGCCCGCTAGCCAGACAATGGATGCAACGCTACTTTTACGAAAGTGGGATACACACGGTGGATACCACACCCGAACCTATTTTGCATTGGCTACTCAATATGCAACAAAGCAAGGGTTCAACCACAACGGTTCAGCCCTTAAATATCATCAAGGGCTCGAGCCGATTAACACTCAATTTAGCTGATGACAACAGCGATGAACAATGGATTGTGCTGTTGAGTGAAGAGTCTGATGAGGCGCAGATTCATGCGCTCACTACTACATTTGGCTTAACTAAACGCGAATCCGAAGTGTTGTATTGGGCCATTAAAGGCAAAACCAATCGTGACATTGGCGATATCTTGGGCACCAGCCCTCGCACTGTCAACAAACATCTGGAGCACGTGTTTACCAAGCTGGGCGTTGAGACCAGGACTGCTGCAGCTTCTTATGTGGCCTCAAAATTAAGAACACTTAAATAATGGTCTAGGAAATCACAGGGGGTTATTTACGTAAAATCATGAGGTCACAATACGTCAAGCACATAGGTCTTAAGTTAAACCAGTCTGTATAGTGTGAGTCATACAGATACATCATGTTGATGTGAGTAAACAACTAAGGAGATTATTATGTGGACAACACCAGCAGCTACAGAAATGCGTTTTGGCTTTGAAGTAACAATGTACGTAATGAACAAATAAGGTTTAATACCTTAATAAAAGCCCAGTGATTCACTGGGCTTTTTTATTGCCTGATTTATCGCTGAGTGCAATGCTCACCATGCTCATTTCACCTATAATCCCTAAACTATCCAATCATTGAACCTCCTTAATATCTGACTATCCTAAGAGGGGAGTCCTTATGTACGAATCGCATCAGCATCCTCCCATCTCATCGCAAAAATTCGCATTACGCATGCTGACACATACTGCGGCAGGCAGCATGCTGTTGCTCTTTTCTTTAGCCATTGGCATGTGGGGTTACATGTACTTTGAAACTTTACAATGGCGAAGTGCTTTTCTAAATGCTGCGATGTTGTTGGGTGGGATGGGGCCGGTGGATGCTCCCCAGACCAATGGCGGCAAATTATTTGCTGGGGTGTATGCACTATACGCTGGGCTGATTTTTTTAGTGGTGGTCGGCTTATTTATTGCGCCGATTGTCCACCGCATCATGCACAAATACCATTGGGCAAAAGATGTGTAATTTTAGATTGAGACTAAGATATACCCATGCAATTAACCGTGAAATTCTCAAAGTTGAGCATCGTAGTAGTCTGTGTGCTGATAACACTGTTATCCATGGTGTATTACTTTAGATTAGAGGCGCTGGCTTGGTACGCATATCACAATTTTAAACCCTCCACACATGAGAATGCATTTCAACTGAGCCGCTATCAGGTAACGATTGACGGCAAACCCTTGGCTTCACTCAAGAATGCTTCCGGCTTAACCCACAATCCCGAGCTAAATACCTTATTAACAGTCCTCAATCAAGAATCAAAGATTATTGAGCTAGACGTACAAGGGAACATTTTGCGTGAGGTGGATGTGGTAGGCGTTGACGATATGGAAGGCATCACCCATGTGTCGGGCAATCGTTATGTGATTTCGGATGAGCGTGATAATCGGTTGGTGCTGATTGAGTTAGATTCTGATGCAACGGCGATTGATGTGCGCGAGTCACCCAAGCTCAAATTAGGCATTAATCCGGAGGGCAATAAAAATTTCGAGGGCGTTTCATGGGACGATAACAATCGACGCTTATTGGTTGTTAAAGAACGAGACCCAAAATATATCATGTCGGTCTCGGGCTTTTTTGATGCTGACTTATCGAAGCCTCTAAGCGTTGAAATCAAAAAAATTGAGGCATTTGATCGCGCAATGCGATGGTCGTTGCGCGACCTGTCTTCGGTTACTTACCATACTGAGAGCGGCCATTTGCTGATGCTGAGCGATGAATCCAGATTGATTAAAGAATATGATGAAGAGGGCAATGCGCTTGGTGCTTTGGCTTTATGGAAAGGGTTTCATGGCTTAAAAGCGCATGTACCGCAGGCAGAAGGGATTGCTGTAGGGTCGGATAAAAGTATTTATATAATGAGCGAACCTAATTTGTTTTATGTATTTAAACCCAAATCCAATTAAACCTAAGGCCAATTAACTATTATTAGCCGCTTATCAAATGTTGCCAGTGTTATTGTGCTTTTAGATAAGGAGCATCCAATGAAGTCTAAAATCAGATTTATCCTACTATCTCTAGCTGCGATTGTCTCTATCGGTTCAGGTGCGGTTTGGGCCTATCAGTTTGATTATGGTGCGCTGAGAACTGACCAGTTTTATGAAGACAAACTTTCGTTTGGTTTGCAAAATAGCCTTAATCAAACGCGTGCAAAGTTTCAAGTGCCCAAAGCCTACGGTAAGTTGGTGACAGTAACCCAGCTCAATAAGCAGTCCGTGTTATGGTTTGAAGCGTCAGATGGCAGTATTCGTAACGTTACACTTAACGCTAATAACGCAGTGATTGTGGAGCGACAAGGCGAGTTATTGCCATAAAGAAACACCCCACCGAAGTGGGGTGTTTAAGCAACATAACAGCGTTAAATATTACAAGCTGAATACGTTTAGACCGCCGCCGCCAGGTGCAGCATTGTACTTGGTCAACTCTTTGTAACCACCAGCAGCACCCAGTGCATCTGTGTCGTTAGTCATACCAAGGTTCATCGCTACACCAGCCCAGCCACCAATCCCTGAGAATACACCCACGTATTGCTTACCTTTATTACCGTATGTGAATGCATTACCAATCACGCCAGAACCCACTTGGAATTTCCAGAGT
>OFDN01000021.1_pt1 | contig 206866 bp, 195 predicted proteins | sample 1520971 | NCBI WGS metagenome assembly OFDN01 (sample SAMEA94257418, study PRJEB24077) | hot springs metagenome | biome: Aquatic biome; feature: Geographical feature; material: Water | place: India | collected 2012-06-12 | depth 5 m
CTGTGAAATTTTTTCAACGATTCAATGAGCATATAATTCATGGGCAGCCAAATAGGGCCACGCCAGTTGCTGTTGCCGCCAAATAAACCTGAACTGCTTTCAGCAGGTTCATACTTCAATCCAAAACCTTTGCCTTTTATATTTACGCTTACGCCATGTTCATGAATTTTTGATAAAGCCCTGATGCCATAATCTGATAAAAACTCCCTTTCATCCAGCATGGCCTGCAGCAATCTTTTTAATCTTGCTATTGGAATAAGATTCAGCAATATCTTATCTTCCTTCATCTCTTCAACTATCGTATAATCTTTATGCTTTTTCAGGTAAGCATTGTACCAATTCATGCGGAACAAAAATTCAGGAGAAGCATCTGCACACTCTTTATTAATACAATAAGTGGCAAACAAAGCGGTGAGCCCCACCAATGAACGCACTTTCAGCGGAACATATTCATGATTGGGCAATGCCAGCACATCATAAAAAAATCCTTCTTCTTCATTCCATGCACCCGTCCAGTCTTTGCCCATGCGGTTAAGGGTTTCAGCAATCAACGCAAAGTGCTCAAAAAATTTGGTGGTCATTGGTTCGTAGCTCTTATCGGCCTTTGTAATTTCCAATGCCATTTCCAGCATGTTGAGGCAATACATTGCCATCCAGCTTGTACCATCTGCCTGTTCTAAATGTCCGCCGCCGGGTATGGCACTGCTGCGGTCAAACACACCAATATTATCCAAACCCAAAAAGCCGCCTTCAAACACATTTTTTCCATTGGCATCTTTCCGGTTTACCCACCAGGTAAAATTTAAACAGAGTTTTTGAAATGCCTTCTTTAAAAAATCAATATCACCAACACCTGTTTTCTTTTTTTCCATTGCATACACTTTCAAACAGCTCATGGCATGCACAGGCGGATTTACATCACCAAAAGCCCATTCATACGCAGGTATCTGCCCATTGGGGTGCATGTACCATTCTCTTAAAAAAAGCAGCAACTGGTTTTTTGCAAACTGTGTATCCACCATACTTAACGGTATGCAATGAAATGCCAAATCCCAGGCTGCATACCAGGGATATTCCCATTTATCGGGCATGGAAATAATATCTTCATTGTTGAGCGTGTGCCACTGGCTGTTGCGGCCATTTTTTCTTTGCACAGGCGGTGCTGGCTGTCCTTCATCACCATGCAGCCAGAGCGGTATATCTATATTATAATATTGTTTGCTCCACAGCATGCCTGCAAAAGCCTGCCGCTGCACATTCATTTCATCTGCAGCAGTTGTTGTAATAACATCAGCATAAAATTCATTGGCTTCTGCAATTCTTTCAGCAAAAACATCATCAAAAGAATCTAATAAAGGATTTGAAGAAAATTTATTTTTACTCAGCCTTACTTTTATTTCAATGGAAGATTTTGCTTTTACCGTTTGCTGATAAACCGGAGAAAATTTGGTTCCGGAATTTTTATTCTCATACTCCTTAAATGAATTGCCAATAACAGCCGTGTGAAATAAATCTTTCACATAAGGCGAAGCATTTTCAATATTCCAGAGTTTTTGTGTGTTGCTTTCATTTTCTGTAAACAAAGCATGCGGTGCTGTTTCATAGTAATAAAAATAATCACCCAGCTCCGGGTGCTGCAGGTTTATCACTGCATAATCTTTATGAATTTGTGCCAGCACCATCTTTGATTTTTCTTCCATCAACCCGTAGCTCCATAAATTACGAAACCATATTTGCGGCAGCACCGTTACAGGTGCATCATTGGCTGAACGGTTGTGCACCGTGATTTTTATCAATATATCTTCAGCATCTGCCTTTGCAAATTCTGTAAATACATCAAAGTAATTATTATCGTCAAACACACCCGTATCTATCAACTCAAACTCCAGTTCTTCTTTACTGCGTTGTGCATTTACTTCCACCAGTTGCTGATAAGGAAATTCATTGATGGGATATTTATATAAATGTTTCATGTAAGCATGTGATGGTGTATTATCCAAATAGTAATACAACTCCTTCACATCTTCACCATGATTGCCCTGCGGCCCTGTGAGACCGAATAATCGTTCCTTCAAAATCGGGTCTTTGCCATTCCACAATGCAACTGAAAAACAAAGGCGCTGCATTTCATCACTCATGCCTGCAATGCCATCTTCGCCCCAGCGGTACACCCGGCTACGGGCATGGTCATGCGGAAAAAAATCCCATGCACTTCCATGTTCACTGTAATCTTCCCTCACCGTTCCCCACTGCCGTTCACTTAAATAAGGGCCCCATTTCATCCAGTTCTTTTGGCCGCTGTAGTTTTCTGTTATCCGTTTATTTTCCTGCATTTGAAATTTTTAAAATCATTTAAAAAATTACCGGTGGGAGTGTTAGTGTCAACCTTAACCAAAACAACCATGAAAAAAATTAACCTTATCAAATCAAAAAAAACTAACAGCCCCCAACCGGTAAAACTATTTATCCATTATCTTCAAAACCTGGATACAAAGCCATGCCGCCATCCACTACAATTGTTTGCCCGTGTATATAATCGCTTTCATCGCTTGCCAGCCACACGGCTGTTGCGCCAATATCACTTGTTTCACCAATTCTTTTTTTAGGGATGAGATGCAATAAATTATTCAATGCCTGCGGAGTTTCCCATGCACCTTTGTTAATAGGTGTGCGGATGGCGCCGGGTGCAATGCTGTTTACACGTATTTGCTGCGGCCCCAGTTCCTGTGCAATAGATTTCATGAGCAGCATTACACCGCCTTTGCTGCTGGCATAATTGCTGTGTCCGGCCCAGGGAATAAATTCATGCACACTGCTCATGCAAATTATTTTGCCTGCTGCTGCACTCACTTCAGGCCGCAATCCCTGTTTAATAAAAGTTCTTGCTGCTTCCCTTGCACATAAAAACTGACCCGTTAAGTTTACATCAATTACATATTGCCAATCGGCCAATGTCATGTCAACAAACTTTGCATCTTTTTGCAACCCTGCATTGGCAATTAAAATATCGAGATAACCAAATTCAGCAACAGCAGCAGCAAACATAGCAATCACTTCATCTTCTTTGCTTACATCTGCTTTAAAAATAATGGCATGTCCGCCTTCTTTGTTTATCAATTCCATTGCTTCTTCAGCCCCGGCAGGATTGCCCACATAGTTAATTAAAACTTTTGCGCCTTCCATTGCCAATGCTATGGCACAGGCTTTTCCTATGCCGCTGCTGGCACCGGTTACAATGGCTGACTGTCCTTTTAATCGCTGGTTTGGTTTTTGAAACATTGCTTATGGTTATTTAGTTGTTTGCTTTTTGTTTTCTTAAATACATTTTTTGTACTTAGCTTTTGTGCTACTATGAAGCTTATGTTGCGTCGCACTCTTGTACGTTTTAATCACTATGCACCTTAATTTCCACTCACTTCAAACACATTGTTCCAGCCACCATGATTATCTATCACTCTCCACGGGTTTGAAATATCTTCGACCCAATAACTGTCGTCCACGTAAAATTTATACTCATGTCTTCCCTCCGGCAATATGGGTATATCCACATACCAGGTATCGTTAGTGGATGGTTTTAATAAAATTTCATTCGTTTTCCAGTTGTTGAAAGATGATACGAGTGAAATACATTTTTTTACATTAGGAAACTGGATGTAGAAGATGGCCCTTTTCGTTTGTTTATTGATGATGGGGTTATCTTCTGTAAAATTCATTGGCTGCCGCTGCATCACAGCATACACCGCCATCTTTGGCTGCAGCCTGCCATAGCCCTGTCTTGCAATATCATAATCCGGCAAGGGCAATGCAGTTTGCAGTAATATCTTTCTTATTTCATAAGCCGTGATGGCTGGATTGGCCTCAATCATTTGTGCCGCCACACTTGCAACAATAGGAGCTGCAAAACTGGTTCCATCCACATGCATATAATCAGGACTGATGAATTTTTCTTTCCAGATAATCTTCTTTACTGTTTTCCATATTTTTTCTGTGCCATCAAACAGGTTCACATGTTCTTCCTGTAAAAGCTCTGCATTGTTTTGAATAATGGCGGTGAGATAATCTTCATTCTCTAAACTCTTGAAAAATACACCTGCTTTCTTATGCGCTTTTGTATCGGGCAATATCGGCGCCGGTATCCAGATGGCATTGCTGATTAATTCAGGTTTGCTTAACCCGTCAATGGTAATACCGTAAGAGGAATGATAGAGAATAATATCCCCATCAATTTTATTCTGGTCATCCAATCCACCTACAGCCAGCACATGCGGACTGCTTGCAGGTGGCAGTATGCCTCCATCTTCTTTATTACCAACGGCTGCAATCACCAGCACATTATTTTCAAATAAATTTTCTGCCAGCAAATTAATTTCACTTACACCATACGCTTCTTCCACATCGCCGCTTAAAGAAAGATTTACAATTTTTATATTGTATGCTTTATGATTGTCTTTTACCCATTGCAATGCTTTGGCAATATTTTCATCTGTTATTTTGCCTTCTTCGTTTTGTGTTTTTATTAAAACAAGGTTGGCATCTTTCGCCAAACCCCTGTACAAACTACGGCTAAGGCTTCCATCACCTGCACACACGGCACTCGTCATGGTGCCATGCCAGGCATTGTCGTGTGGCTGACTAAAATAGGCAGCTCCGTTTTCTTCGTTCGTAATATCAATTGTTTTTATCACCCTGTCTTTAATATCAGGATGCAGGTAAAAACCACTGTCAATAAAACAAATGGTTACACCTTTGCCTGTAAATTCAACATCAGCATTTAACCGCTCCGGTATGGGCAAAATATAAAAATCGAGGAATTTTAATTTGTATGATTCCAGCGGTTTTTCCATTGCCCGGTAGCTGTGGTATGTAATTGCTTCAAACTCATCATAGCACCTCCCACATATTCCTTTACGTGTTTCCCACTTTGGAAAAAAAGTTTGCACTGTTTTCAGCACATCTTTTTCATACGCAGGGTTAAAACTGTGTATGAGCCGGGGATGATACAATTCACACACCGGGCATTTTTCAACTGCCTCATCATTCTTATGCAAACTTGCTTTAGTGGTGTGCGGCATGGTTGTTTATAAAATTGATTTGATATAATCTGCCACCCTTAATGAATTGGCTGCAATAGTTAATGAAGGATTGTAAGAGCCGCTGCTTGGAAAAAAAGAAGCATCCACCACAAACACATTCGGTATGTCATGCAACTGACAATTGATATTTAAAACAGAAGTTGCTGCATTGTTTCCAAAAGTTAGTGTGCCGCATTGATGGCTCACACCGCTGATGCCGAGGTCGTATCCGCCCCAAATGATTTCAGCAAGGTCTTTATCAATTTTTCCCACCTCACTCATAATGTGTTTCAGCTTTTGTTTTAATAGTTCAAAAGACTGCACATTGTTTTTATCCCTGTGATAAATTAATTGTATTTCGTTGTTTGATGTAAGTGCTACCCTGTTCTCCTGCATGGGAATATCTTCGCTGGTAAGCCAGAAGTCAATGGCATGTTGTGCTATGTAATTTGTGTCTTTGCCTTCAAATACCGATGGCGGGTTCCAGGCATAAGTGGCGGGGTCGTTCTTGCCCATGAGTTGAATTCCTCCGATAGGAAATTCATAATCCTTATCGCCCCAGTAGTAATCACCAATGCAAAAATATTTTTGAAAAGCTGCGTTGTTTAATTTATTGGGTGTGTAAGCAATCATACATCCGTTGATATGGCTCATATAATTTCTGCCCACCAGGTTGTTGTTATTGCCCAACCCGTTTGGATGATGGATGGAAGTTGTGCGTAACAAAAGTGCAGCACTGTTCACTGCACCAGCTCCTATGATAATAATGTCGCAAGCAAATACTGTCATCTCCCCACTAACAGTTACATGCACTTTTGAAACGGCTTTACCAATATTGTCTGTTTCTAATTTTTGTACCATTGCATTGGTGAGCAATGTTACATTCGGATATTTTAAAGCGGGACGTATGCCCAGTATATGAGCATCTGATTTGCTTTCTGTAGGGTCAGGAAAACCATCAAAATTTCCCAATACCATTGGGGCATCCTGTTTGCCATTGTCTTCTGTAAGGCATACTGCCATTGGAATGGGATAAGCTTTTACGCCTGTGCTTTTTACATTTTCAAACAACTCTTTTGTAAATGGCTCAACAGGTATTGGAGGAAATGGATATGCAGAATCTGTGAATGGTTCTGTTGGGTCTTCATTTCTGGCACCATGTACTTTCAAAAACTTTTCAGCTTGGTCGTAGTAAGGTTTAAAATCAATATAACTCAAAGGCCATGCAGGTGAAATGCCTGCCGGTGTTTGATACTCCGTAAAATCTTTCTCCCTCATCCTGAATGCTGCTGCACCATACACTTTGCTGTTGCCGCCCACTGCATAATGTGTGAAAGGTTCAAAAGGGTTGCTGTCTTTGTCAAACCATTTTTCTTTGGTACGGTATCTTCCTTTCTCCACCACTTCCACAGGGTCCCAGTTTTCTTTTTCTTTGGGAATAAAACCACCCCGTTCCAAAATCAATATTTTTTTACCTGTGGCAGCCAGGCTTTGAGCCATTGTGCCGCCGCCTATGCCTGTGCCGATGATGATGATGTCGAAGTGATTATTCTGCATTGGTATCTTGCTTTTAATAAATGATGCTGCTTTAATTCTTTTAAAAAATCAATCTAATAGTTTTAAGCAAGCAACCGTAATGAAAACAGGTGAAGATGCTTTGGAAAAACATGCACCTGAAAATAAAAAGCCATCATTTTAACTGATGGCGATTTTCTTAGCGCTTGTTATTTCATAGGAGTTTTTATTTTGAACAAAAGCCACTACCAGGTAATTTTCTTTTGAAAAACCCGATGGCAGGTTAAACGTTGCCGTGCCTTTGCTTTCATTCTTTTGAATAATATCCTGAACGATGTTGATGTGGCTCAATGTGCTGCCGCCGTTTTCGCCACGCTTTACCTGGATGGTGGCGCTTTTCAACACCAGTTCCAGCACTACGTTTTCATTTGATTTTAATGCAGCATAATTATAGTTAACAGATAACTGCTGGTTATTTATTGACGGCGTTTCTGTTTCAATAATCTTATTGCCTGTGCTTTTATAGTTGCTGATGGCATTCCACAATGCAGTTCTGTTAGAGCCTACAAATTCTAAGGTGCCGTTTACAATTGCCTGTGGTGTATAAACAGATTCCAGGTTAAGATGCTGTGCATACTGCCGCTGCCTGTCAGTGTAAATGCTTTTGCTGAAGGGGTCTTTCCATCCCAGCCTGTCCCAGTAATCAACATGATAACTCAGCACAATGGTGTTGTCATTAAATTCCTTTTGCGCTGTTGCCACCAGCCTGTCTGCCGAAGGGCAGCTTGAGCAGCCTTCGGAGGTGAATAACTCCACCACCGAAGGATTTGTGTTTGCTGTTTGCTGAACTGAAGCCGGGGCTGCGTTTTTTGAAAAGATGTCAAAATTCATCTTCATCATTGCATCTGTAACTTTTTTTGCATGGAAGGTTAAAAAGCCAGCCAATATCAATACGTAGATAATAATCGTTGATGGTATTGCCAATACTTTGGCGTTGGAGACACTCATGATAATTCGCTTTAGAAGTGGAAAAATTATTTGAAGATTTTAGTCCATGAAGCATCAGCCTTTGGCTTTAAATTGGCTTCATCTTTATTCCACTTGGTCAACGTGTTGTTTGTCCATGAATGATAGAAGAGGTATAATTTTCCACCGGCGATTTTAAATGTCTCCGGGTCAATTTCCACTTTTTCACTGGTGGCACCCATCGCATAAGCACACCATCCGCCATATTGTGGTTCATATTTTTTAAAGTCCTTCTTAAAGAGTTCTTTGTTTTCTGCTGTAGAAAAATAATAAGTAACACCTTCGGCTGCAACAGCAAATTCTTTTTTGCCTTTAACAGCTTTGTTTTGTGTGAAGTAAGCCACCGGGTCGTAACCCTGGATAGCCACGCCTTTTTCAAGATTAAATTGTGCTGTACGGGTGGCTTGCTGTGCAAATGCAGCGCTGTTGATTAAAAGAACCGCAAATACGGTTGTGAGAATAGTTGTGAACTTTTTCATTGTTTTATTTTTTTAATGTTTTTTGATGTTATGATTTTAAACAGCTTTTTTACCGGATATTATAAACTGTCTGTTTTTAAAACCAGCAGCTTAGTTTTTGCTGCTGCATCTTTCTTTCATGAATAGTCGGGGCAGGGGGAAGAACCTTACAGAAAAGGGGAAAGAATTTTTATTTCTTTTTCGGTGGCGAAAACAGATTGAAATTTTATTACAGTAATTGAGTGGCAATTGGGATGGAAACCTTTACTGGATGGCATCTCAGCACAATGAAGAATTTATGCAACTGGGATTCGGCATGAAGTTGCCATTGTGAAAAAGGATGCTCAGTTTGTTAACGCAATTATAATACAGCAGTAAACACAAACGGTTTTTTACAAAAAAAATGAACCGTAATTACTCAGCATACGCTGGCGAAGCAGCAATCCTTTTCCTGATGGTCCCTGGGTTCATATACCGCTCCCGGTTCATCATCTTCTGGATATTATCTGCACCATCCCAGTTTTCATTCATCAGCACTTTTCTTACATAGCTGCTCCAGCTCAAAAGCTGGTAGCCCAGCACGTGTGCAATGCAAATGCTGTCTGTGCGGTATTCAAAACGGTCAAGAAATTTTTGGGAGAGATTGCCCAGCCCGATGCGTAACAATCCAAAGGTGTTTTTCTGGGAGAAATCAAACGCATGGCTTATCTCGTGCCCAATAACGCCTACCTGTGCATTGAACGGAAGATTTTTAAAAAGTATTGGAGCTAATAATTTATCTGTGGTATCGCTGATGGTGATGAGATAAGTGCGGCGCCTGCTGCTGCGTAAAACGCTTAGTAATGTTGGCTTGGAACTGAGGGGTGTGTAAGTATGTTTTATTCGGAAGATGATTTTGCTTTTCCGCAGCTCTGGAAAAAAACTCAATGCAATGAGGATTTGTTTTTCATATAAGGCAGGTATTGTTTTATACTGCCCATACAAAGCCCTTATGCTGTCAAACTGTGCATCCGTAAAACTTTGCGGCGTAAATTCTTTTGTAATTTTTTGTGCGGCGGAGGAAAGGGAGATGATGATTGCTGCAAGAAACAACCAGTGCTTTATGGTAAAAAGCGTTTCATACTTTTTCATTTGTAAAAAAGCATTATTTGAACTGTTCCTTCATCCTGGCTTTAAAATCGTCTGATGCTTTTACCGGCGGCTGATTTTCCATCTGCCCAAAATAACCCTTCATGGTTTCATCAATCATGTCGCTCTGTTTGGTAAAATTCTGGCAGCACTTGCAAAAGCGCAAATGAATTTTCATTTCAAGCTTTTGCCTGAAGGAAAGTTTTTCCTCTTTGCTCCGCAATGACAGTATGCAGGTTTCGTTACAGTTATTTAATATTCGTTGAAAGTATCCCATTGTGTGTTACAATACACCTTTATTTTCAAGGCAAGTTCGTAAAATTGTTTTAGAGCGAAATATTATCACCCAATAATTAGACGAAGTAATTTCATGCTCCTTACAAATATTCTCCGTCTTTTCATCATCAATATATTTTGAAACAAAAACGGCTTTCAGTTTGGGCGGCATTTTATCCAGGCAAATACTCAAAAACTTTTGAAACTCCTTGCTCAGCAAAAAACCATCAGCCGCTTTTGAAAAATAATTGTCCTTTATCTTTTCGCTCCACCTGCCATAATTGTTCTGGTCAAAGAAACAACTTTCAAATGATTCCTCTGTCTGGTCGAGATAGCTTGAAAAACTTTCCGTAACCTTTGGCTTTCGGTAGTAATCAATAATCTTGTTTTTTAAAATCGCCATCAGCCAGGTTTTTTCAGACGCTGCTCCGTTGTAGGTTTCCCTGCCTTTGTAGGCTGATAAGAATGTTTCCTGCACCAGGTCTTCTGCTTCTTCTCTTTTTCCAATTTTATAATAGGCATGTGAAAATAAGTAGTCTGTATATTTATCCGCCCAAGAGTTATAATCCAGTGTGTTTACCTGCATATTTTTATAGGCTGTTTTTTCGCTCAAATATACCCGATAAAGCCCGAAAAAAGTCAGCGTAAGCAAGTGATATTGCCAATATTTCCCTAAAGTTAAAAACTATAGTTTAACCCAAGGCTAAACCCTGCACTTTGTGGAACAAATCTGCACACTCCACCCACACAAATTAAACCGCCACGCTGCCTGCCATAGCCTGCCTGCACCCGGTAAGCGCCTTTGTTAAACGTGGTGCCAAAATTATAATAGTGAATGCGGTCGTTTGGATTGCTGTTTCCATAATTGTATAAATCCAGTGCGTACAAACTCCAGGTGGAATTAAAATTAAATTCAACCTGCGAAGCTGCCCAGTTCTTAAAGCTTGCATCTGCCCATTGGTGCTGCAGTTCCAATCTGATTGATTTTGATTTATTCAGTTTTAATGTATTATCAAATACCAGCGTGTTTGCATGCACTTCACCAACGGCTTCTTCCACATAACGGGCATTGTAATATTGGTTGAGGTAAGTAAAAACAGAAGACCATTTTTTGTTCCACTTTTTTCTTATTTCCAAACTTGCATCCCGGTAATATTTTTGACCTAATGCAATTTTTTCTGCCGCATATTTTCTTTGTGCTGCATCATACCTGCCTTTAAGCCCGTGCCACTCTGCATAGTTGATGGCAATGCTGGTGCCGTATTTTCCACCCAGTGCCGTTTGTTTTTTAAATTGATAAAACAATGCAAGCTGTCCGCCAATTTCACCGGCTTTATTGCGGTCGGGTTCAAAACTAAGAGCGGGCTGTGCAGCATATACATAAATATTGGTGAGGCTGTAATCGTATTGTTTGGTTAATGCAGGGATATAATTTAAAAAACCTTCGTTATATACATTGCCCGATAGATTTCTTTGGGAGAAGAAAGCAAAGTTTTCCAGCCTTCTGAAATTTGCAGTAACACCAAAACCATTTTTTGAATAACCAAGATTCAATAAGTAAGCATCGCCATCAAACTGCAGTTCAGGACGCACTGTGTTAAATTCCACCAAAGCATCTTTTGATTTAAAGGCATATTCAAAATCGGCAGTGAAGCCACCAGCAGAAAAATCAGTACGCAAAGAAGTGAGAAACGTATTCTTATTCAAACCCGTAAACACCTGTTTCTGTTCGTTGCGGTTTACATAACTTGCTCCCACTCCAAATTTCACTTTCTTGATTTTTAGTAATGAAGAGAGCTCAATATCTGTATTAACAGCAGCAATGTTGCCATCTGTAAAATCAAAGCCTAACCCGTTTCTTTGTTTGCCATACAATGCTGTAAAGCGAACAGATTCCAATGGCGAATATTTTACCATGCCGCCTGCAATGGAATTGGCAATGCCGAGTTGCCTGTCTTCCCAGGTACGCAATACCAAACCGCTGCCAAACTGTTCATAAAAATGTCCGGCTGTTGCTTCCAAACGGAGCTTATCGTTTTTGTATTTGATGTAGTAAGTTCCCAGGTTTGTTTTATTTAAGTTGGGAGAATAATTGAGCAATGCCTTTGGTTCATACGCTTCCACCTGCACACCTGCTGTAAAATTTTTCAGCTTATAATCAAGCCGCAGGTAGTTGTTGCTGCGTAAACGCTGCCTTGCTTCTATTTGCTCCAGTTTTATTTTGGCATCATCAATATACAAAGCGGAGTTGGATTCAAATCCGCCTGTTAACTGTGCGTTGCTATTTACGGCACATATAATAAATGTGCATGTTATTAATTTTCTCAGCAGCATTTTCTTATTGGTTTTGTTTGATGACCTTATACAATTCGTTTTCATTACCTGCCACATAGCCTGCCTGGCGGTAAATAATTTTTCCATCTTTAAACACAATGGTGTAAGGAATATTCATCAGGTTCAGTTCCCGTTTCAGGTCCTGGTTAATATCAATCAGCACATTAAACTCCCAGCCCTTGCCATTTACAAGCGCAGGCACTCTTTTGGAAGTGCGGCTGTCGTCCTGCGATATGGCATAGAACTCAAATTTTGATTCTTTCTTCCAGTCATCAAGGTTGTCGTTAATGGCGCTTAATTCATTTAAACAGGGGATGCACCATGTAGCCCAAAATGAAAGAACCACCGGCTTGCCTTTTATTTCATTTAACTGTTGTGTTTGAAAATTAGCGCCATCCACTGTGGTGAGCTTAATATTAGGAACCACCTGTGCTTTTGCAGCAAACTGCATTGTTGCAAGCAACACGGCAATTGAAATAATCTTCCGCATAAAATTTGATTTATACCCAAACAGACGGGGCTTTTATGATTTCATTACAAAAAATATTTTTTTCTTTTTGTAATGATTGAACTGCCGCCTCGTCAATTCAAAAAAAGAACATGAAATACTTATTAAACATTCCCATTTTGCTGGCAGGTTTATTCCTGCTGCAATCCTGTACCAAAACTGAATCTGACTTTAGTGAAGCCCGGCAGGAAACCATTACCGTTGCTGCAAGCACATTGAATGTAACAGCAGGCACGGCAGTGTCATTCACAGTGTCATCTTCAGTAAATAACGGCGATGTAACTGCTAACAGTAAAATATATGTAAACGGCACATTGATAACCGGCAGCAGCTATACATTTACTGCCGAAGGAAATTTTGCCGTGTATGCCACCAAAGGCACCATTACATCTGCCGTGATAACCGTAAATGTGAGTGTAGTTACAACCACTGCTGCTTACAAGCATAGAGTTTTGGTAGAAGAATATTCGGGCACCTGGTGCGGCAATTGTCCACGTATTTTATATGGTGTGGATTTGGTGCACCGGCAAACAGACAAGGCAATTGTAGTGAGCACACACTTATTCAACAGCGACCCTTTTATAACAACAGAAGGAAATAATCTTGCCGCACAGCAAGGTGTAGGCGGAGTGCCAACAGGCTATATCAACAGAACAATGGGCTGGACAGGTCCACAATATGAAAACGTATCACAGGTAATCAATGCCATCCAAGCATCTGCACCTGCTGGTATTGCAATTAATTCCTCCATCAGCGGTAATAATATCTCTATAACAGTAAAAGCTGCTTATGCACAACCATTAACCGGCGGCGCAAAGCTTACGGTGTACCTGGTAGAAGATAAATTATATTTTACACAACGCAATTATTCCAGCAACCTGTACAACGGTCAGGCTAACATACCCAATTTTGAATACAATGGTGTGATAAGGGATGTGGTAAGTTCATTAAGCGGTGATGCTATTGGTGCCAGCGGCAATGCCAATGAAAAAACCTATTCACTTGCTGTTCCGGGCAATATTGCTAATATTAACAATACAAGGATTGTTGCTTTTATCACTAATTCAAACGGTACGGTTGTAAATGTGCAGGATGTGAAAGTGGGTGAGACGAAGATGTTTGAGATTTTGTAGTGTAGTTTTTAAATTTATATTCCTGTTCATTAATGCGGAAGTGTTGGTGGGCAGGAATTTTGTTTGAAGAAGGTTTGAACTACTTTTAAAATCAAATTCTGCGTCCAAAATTTGTTATTCAAATTCTATTTCAGTTTTTAAAATTCTGTCAAGCTCTTCTGCTATGTTCTTTTTTATCTCTTCTATTTTATTGTACTTTTCTGCAATTTTTATTTGAGATTTAATGTCTGGTTCATTATTCTTATCAACAGGAAATGAAACTGCAATATTTTCTATCATTGACGGATAAACCTTTGTAAATTCATCTTCCCCTTTTTCCCCTTTTCTTCCCTTTGCCAAACTACGCAATTGCGGCTCTAAAATATTCTTAACGTAAGAAATGCTGATGTTATTTGATTTCGGCTTTAACAAGCCTCTGTCCCCATTTATTGAAAATTTACCATCAATAAGCATAATATATCCTGCAAATCCATTTGTTGCCCATGTCAAATACGGCCCATCATAATCAAATGAATTAATGTATGTCAATGGAGAATTATTTGAAGCAGAATAAACAGGATATTTTCCTTTATTCTGATTGCCATATTTTCTTGTATATTTTGCAAGTCCTTTTTCGATATAAAACAAATCTTTTAACCTAAATTTTGCTAACTCAAAATCCACTAAGCTGTCTATTTCTATTGTGAGACTCTCAATCTGTACATTATATTCTTTAATTCTTTTTTTTATCTCTTCAATGAAAAGTATTTTATCAACAAGTAAGTTTTGAAAATTAAAATCAATAGTGCCGTTTTCATCAACCGGCATTTCAAACTCAATATTTTGAATCATAAATGGTGGTAATGCTGTATACTCATTACTTCCGTCAACACCAACCCTTCCTTTTTTGGCATTTCGAAACAATGGCTCTAAAATAAATTTAGCATATTTCAGATTAACAAAGTCACCTTTGGGGATTAATACACCTCTATGATTGGTAGCGGCAAACTTTTCATTGTGTATCATTGTGTATCCTGCTAAACCATCTATTGCCCAACTTATGCAGGGCAATTCATAGTCAAACGAGTTTATGTGGGAAAATGCTCCAAAAGTATTACCTGAATAAACCGGATATTCTCCTTTATTAGCATCTATGTAACGTTTTATGTAAAGCCCTTTCCCCCTTTCAATAGTAAAAAGGTCTTTTACTTTAAACGTTTTATAGTTTATATTAGCCTTTTTTTTTTCAGACAATTCTTTAATCTCTTCTTGAAACCCTTTGATGGTGACTGCGACATCTTCTACTAATGAAGAAAATTCAAGCAATCCCAATTTGTCTTTTTTCTCACTAATCCCAAGTTCAATTTTTTCATCTTCATTCCACCACTTGTCTATTATCCAAGAGCTTTCAATTGAACCTGCAAAGTCGTCAAATGGTAACAGTTTACATCTTTTATCTGTGTTTATCTTTCCAAAACTTGATTTGTTACCTTTGAAAAATGAATATAATGTTACAGCCTCCGTTAAATCGTCTTGGTCAATATCAAAACGATAAACATCTCTGCTTTCGCCTATCTCACTAACCAAATAAGTAAATACAGGGTCCTTTTGGGTATCTTTTTTATTTGCTTTTTTTGTTAAGCAGAGAATGTATGTTTTCTTATTTGTTGTAAAGAATGTGTTTAATGGCAATGATACAATACCATCAATGTAGCATTCATCAATAATAAACTGCCGTAAATTCTTGTCGTTTTGACGATTGAAAATTCCATCAGGCACAATAATAAAAGCTTTTCCATTTGGTTTTAACGCTCTAATAATCCACTCCATAAACAAACCCTCAACGCCAATAGCATTGATTTTGTAGTAGTTTACAAGTGTCCCGTCTTTCTTAATTTCCTCTTTCAAGTTGCTACTTCCACTTGTTACATAAGGTGGATTTGTAACGATAAGGTCGTATTCATTTTCAACAGGTTCTGAAAGTGTACCCAAAATTGAATTTGTTTTGAGTAAAAAACTGTCGTTAAAAAGTTGAGCGAATTCTGTTGTTATACCCGGATTTTCCTTTATAATATCAGAGAAGTAAATCAACATATTGGCTTTAGCCAGTATTATTGTTTTTTGTTCATCTTTATCAAAACCTTTGTCGTAACCGTGAATTGTAATTTTAGGGATTAGTTTTCCTTTCTTGATTTCGTAGAACTGGTCAAGTTTAGTTATAACTGGCTCTAACAAAAATTTTCCAACCCCGCAAGCTGGGTCGCAAATTTTAGCACCTGCTTTTATGTCGTCTTTTGCCATTTCTACAACGGCTCTAACAACTTTTAAAGGAGTAAAAAATTGCCCCCAATTTTTCTTACTAATACTTTCTTTTAGAAAGCTTTCAAAAAGCTGGCTTTTGAAATCGTAATCAATATGCTCAAGTTTTCCGTAGTCTTTAAATTTAGTCAGCACTTTTTTGAAAACGGTGCTATATCCTTTTACTGCTTTTTGGTCTTTGCTTACAAAAATAGTTCCATTAATAATTGTTGTTTTGTCTGCTGGATTTTCAGGGAACAAAGTCTTGATTTTAGGGCGAACAACACTTGCATAAGTTTCTAAAACTTCATCTTCTGTATTTCCGCTGAAACTTGTGTAAAGAGTATTGAAGTTGAACACTCCCTGTAAAACTCCTAAATCACTTAAATATTTGAAAATGAAAAGTTCAACAAATGTATATAGACAGTTTTCAGGTGTTGCACCACTTACCGACCAGATGTCTTGCCAAATCTGTTTCGCCAGGTCAGTTGGATTTACCAATTGCTTTGGCTTAATCTGGTCATTCAATTCATTTATTGAAAAAACAATTTTTTCAATGAGTTCCGGGAGTTTATCGTCCTTTAGGTCAAAGTTTATTTTTACTTCTTTTCCGTTCTCATTTTTAATCCTATTGCCTGTTAAAACATTTACCCAAACAGTATCTTTAGTGTCAGTCGCAATAATTATATGAGCACCGAGTTTCCTGGCAACTTCTAATTCTTGTTTTATTGCTTTGTTTTTCTGTACAGCAGTTTTAAATTCAGAAGGTTTTTTATACTCAATGACTGCAATTACATTTTTCTTTTGAACAACTAAGCCATCAACTTTCTTTTTTTCTTCATCACCATAATTCACATTTCTAATAATACCGTACTCTTTCAATGCTTTTACGGTTGTTGCTCCAATATTATAGAAATCCCATTTCCCGATTTTTTCGGGGCTCTTCAATAAATTTCTTTGTAAAAGTTCTTCACTCATTGCAGCTTAAAAATTTAGTTTTGCTTGTTTAGTGTTGATACTTTTAATGTACTTCACGTTGTCATTAGCAACTATAAAAACATTTTCTGAACAATGATTTTCGTATGCTTCAAATGCAAATTTGTCGGCATAAAATAAATCTGTAAGTGTTTGAACATTTGTTTGAAAGAGTTCGGCAAGTTTTGGCAATTTAGATTTATTGAATTTCTTAGTCCCATTTTCAATTCTGCTGATTGCACTTGAATTAATGCCGATTTTGGCACCAAACTCGGTTTGTGTCCATTCTTTCTTTTCCCTTTCTGTTTTAATGTACTGTCCGAAACTTGCCATATTTAGGTTTTATCTTTTTTGATTTGACCTATAATTGGCAAACTTAATAAAGGATTTACATCCTAACAACTATATTTCGTACTTTTTTGAATAGTGGTGGAACCGTCTGGTAAAAGAAAATTAGAAAAGCAGTGTGAATTCAGCCAACCAAAAACCTCACAAGCGAATATCCCCCAACAGCAATATAAACAAACCCCATCGCTTTATTAATCACCGTTAAATTAAGATTGAAGTACTGCAGTATCCTGTTGCCAAAAATCATATACACAGCCATTGCCAGCAATGTGCCAACAGCATTAAAAATTAAAAATCCTGCCATTGTAAATACATCCATTCCAAACTTCATCAACGGGTTTATCACCACACCAATAATCAACCAAAAAGGAATTTGCTGCGGATGGATGATGGTGCTGATGATGCCACGGTACAACGTATTTTTTTGTACAGCCTGTTTGTTCTTCCGGCTTTCCAGCAGCATCCAGATACCCATGCCGGTTATTAAAACAAAAGAACCCATCTCCATCCATTTGAAAGCAGCGCTGTTTTCCTTTAATCCTCCCAGCAGCAACAACGTGAGCAGACAGTAAATGCTTTCAAATATTATAATGAGAGAAAGAACAGATGCAAGCACCCGGTATTTTTTTGACGCATACAAATCCAGCACCATCAAATTGATATTGCCGGGGAAAATATAGCCGTATAATCCTATTGGAATACCGATAATACTCATACAATTGACACTTTACTTCTGTACTCTTTTTCCAAACGCTGTGTTTCTTTAAAAACTTTGTAAGACATATAAGCAACACCGTTCTTATTGTTTTCCCTGGCGGCTTTATACATCATCCTGAAATGACGGGCAATGGTAAGCTGTGCTTTAAAGAATGAAAAACCCGGCTCGTATATATGCGCCGGTTCTGCACCTGCACCATTCACTTCCAGTATAGAAAAGTTTTTGCCTGCTTTCAAATCTTCAATACTGTTGCAGCGCAAATCATATCTGCCAAAATAAAAACCATCAATACGGCGGCTAACTGCATCAATGGTATTGTGGAGCTGTTCATCAATGATGTGATTGTAATTGAAAAAAGTAGCACCCAGTACATGATTGCCATAAGGAACCAGCACCACTTCCTCACCTGGCTGCGGTATGTGTGTGAAATCAATTTTATTTTGCTGTTTCAGTTTTTCATATTGCAGAAAAGAACGGTCGTTGCCCTTTACCAGTTCTTCAATGGTTGATTGACCATTGCCAGTAACGGTGAGTAGTTTCTTTAACGTTAAAGATGTTACCATTCCATTTTTTTGTGAAGGATGGCGGTAATAAAACACACTCATCTCCACCGGATAATTAATGTAAGACTGTATCAGGAAAGAAACATTCAATGCTGCTTTGTATGCAATGAGTTCTGCTGTATTGTTTATTTTTTTTACGGCCCAGCCACGTTCGCCCCTGTCGGGTTTTGCAATTACAGGAAAAACAATACCTGCTTGTTTCATACGAAGTTCAATGCCATTGGTATCTTCATCACCTTCAACAAGAATTGTTGTTGGATAATATTCTTTTGGCACCAGTTGAAATATTTTCCACTTGCTTTCAAAAAACATTCCGCCGGTTTCAATGGTGGGGTTGGATGCAGAAAAGAAAAAGAAAGACCTTGCCCGGATGGACAGGTATAAAAAATAAAAACTAACCGGAAAGTAAACCACCCACACGGGCCAGTACTCCCAGCTAAATGTTTTGATGTACAATCTTCTCATATAAGAATATAATTTACCTGATGACATATTTTATTTAATGACCCACACACTTTTTTCCAGTATCACAGAAAGCACAGATGCAGCGGCAATCAATACAGCGAGGCATTTATGCAACAGTTGATTCTCCACTTTCCTTACTGATATATACATCAGCAATCCAAAAAACAAGAACAGCGCTGTTTGCTGCAGCCATGTTTTTTCCAGCAGGAACACATTGAAGAGTATTGAAATGAAAACAGCAATGCCCACAATAAAAAATATCACCGGGTAATGGCTGCGGTAATACAGTTTCATGTCTGTTCCCTTTTCGCTTTCATTGGCAGGCAGCAGCATTTTTACTGCTATGAACAATGTGATGGGATACAGCAGTATAAAGAGCAGTTCAGGCAGTGTCCATACTTCTTTTTCTTTCAACTGGTAGGTGATAAACCAATCCTGTATGTGCAGGAAAAGTATAAACAACACCCACATTGTGTGGGGCCAGTAAAACTTTACTTCTTTATAGTGATACAGCAAATCAGAAAACGATGAAAGAATCTGTGTGATACCCAGCCCCAGAATAATGGAGACGAGTATGGAAACATATTCAAAAGCGCTTATTTGGTTACTAAGCATGGCTCATTTCTTTCCTGGTTTCAGCAGCCTGCAGTTTACCTGCCAGGTGATTTACAATATCAACAGCCACTTCTTTTTTCAATTTCAATTCACAATCTGTAACAGCCATATCGCTGTCAATTAATTTTACACGGTTGGTGTCAAAACCAAATCCGCTGCCGTTGTTGTCCTGTATATTAAGTACAACAAAATCAAATTTCTTGCGTTGCATCTTGCTCACTGCATTGGGCAAACCATTTTCGGTTTCCAAAGCAAAGCCCACATGTATTTGTCCGGGCTGTTTTGCTTTTGACAATTCAAAAGCAATATCAGGATTGGGCACCAGGCTGATGTGCAAAGCGCCTTCCTGTTTTTTAATTTTTTGATTGGCGATGGTGGCGCATTTATAATCTGCCACAGCGGCTGAAAAAATAATCACATCAGCAGTTGCTCCCAGTTCCTGCGTTACAGCCAGCATTTCATCTGCAGTAATTACATTGGTAATAACATGAGGCGGCAATGTTGTTTTGATATGTACCGGCCCTGAAACCACCTGCACATCTGCACCAAGACTGTACAGATATTCCGCAATGGCATAACCCATTTTTCCTGTGGAGTGATTGGAGATAAACCGCACAGGGTCTATCGCCTCACGGGTGGGGCCTGCTGTGATGATGATGCGTTTTGATTGCAGTGGTGAACTGTTCATTGCTGTAAATTTTTCTATTGCTATAAAATGAGTTGATGATTAATTTTCTGAAAAAACTTTTTCTGCATGTACTGGCAAACCACATTCTTCAGCACCGGCATGAAGGTTTAATTTTTTGATGCTGTAGGAATACAGCATAAAGTCATAATAATTAAACACAGCATTATCATGCGGATAAAATTCAATAAGCGAATAGCTCAATGTTTTTGTTCTTTCATTCCTGTTCATGATAAAACCATTTTCAGCATCATCAAACGATTTGAAAAAATTAAGTATGGAAAGTTTTGATACCGGCGGGTTCATCGCAATCCAGTTTTGAAACAACTCCTTACGCACTGCTTTAGCTTCTGCATTATACAACGTGGATGATGACCAGATATGCGGCAGTTCTGCATCCAGCCTTGTCCTGTGTTTTTCAGTTCCATCCCACACCAGTTCGAAAAGATTATTATCACTCCACACAATTAATGTAAAGGGTTCAATATCCTGCATGTCAATAAGGCTCCACTCCACCACCGGCACTGCTGATGCCAGCAGTTCTGTTACAATCAAGCCACGGCTCTTGCGGTAATAATTTTTACGTTGATGATTTTCAAATCCACCATTCAATAAAACAATGGCATTGCCTGCATTTGTAACACCAATCCATGTGCCGCCAGCCATCGGGTCTTTGGGCGCCATATAGGTGTTTTCGCATTCCGTATAAATTTCCGGTGCCAATGCTCTTGCTCTTTTGGGGCTTTCATCCCTTAATGAGCCGAGATAAAAATTATTTTTTCCCGGTATAAATACAACTGTACACATAAACGATGTTTTATAATTTAGAAACCAAACCTTGTTCCTATTAAAAATGAAAATGCTTTGGGCCTGCTTTGCTGCACCGTGATGTTTGCCGACCAGTAAGACGCATCCACATAAATTGTTTGCAGCACTTTTGATTGGGTGTTAAACGCAAGCCTTGTGCCTGCACGCCCAAACACGCCCTGCATCCTTGTTACCTGCTGGTTAATGATGCCGTTTGTATTGTCAACCATCAACCGTGGCTCACCAATGTTGGCATATCCTGCACCCACATAAGGCGATACAAATAAATTGCCTGAACCAACTAAAGGAATATTTCTTCCTATGTTAACACCTGCAAGAAAAACAGAACTGCTTGTTTTTTGAAACAGGTAAGCTGAGTTGGCATCCTTCACCTGCTGGCTGTAATTAACCGCATTAAAATCCAGCACAAACTCTGCAAAATAATATTTACTGAACCTGTACTCGATGCCTGAATTTAATGCCAGTGAATTTTTATAAGCATTGGAAAAAGACGATACCGGCTTGAACAAACCCACTGATGTGGTAAAAAATATTTTTGATGTATCCTGTGATTTTAGCAAACCACAGCACAAAATAAAAAACAATGATACCAGTAACCGATAGCTGTTAGATTTTTTCATTTTATGCTTTGGCCAGCGAAGCCTGGTATTTGATGGTGGAATATGCCATACCAAAGTTTGCATCAATCACATCCAGCTTCATATCAATGATAGCCACTTTAATCAATGCCAGGTGATGTATGGTATGCTCCGTATTGTACACCACTTCCCTGTAATAGGTAGTGATAACATTGTTTAACTCAACAGCACCTTCTATCTGTTCCACCACCAGACCCAACTGCCTGTCGGGCACTTTGATGAGCCCGTCCAATTGCTGCAGCACTGAGTGTGCAAACATGCGGTCGTTTTCAAGCTGCAAATTTCTTTTGCGGTTTAAATAATCCACTTCGCCGGTGCTGTATCCATCTATTGCACATTGCAACAGTTCAATAACATGCCTGGTGTGACCGCCAATACTTGCATTGCCGAGATGTTCCACTTTTCTTGTAAACTGCTCATCAGTTAATTTGAGCAATAAATTACTTAACGACTGAAGCTGCTGTGAAAGTTGTAAAAAAATCATGGTAGTAATTTGGTTAAGTTTTTAGCTGACCTGTTTTAGTTTATGATTTTGGAGAGAAATATTAAGTTATGATGCCTGTTTAGTTTACTGCATGTTTCATTTGTGGCTTCCTGAATTTGTTGAGGATGGCAATACCCTGTTGCTTATGCATCAGCATTATTATGGCAGTGCAAACCCAAACGATGATTGCCAGCATGAACAGTTGTCCGCCGTCTCCCTGTGATTCTATACCGATTACTGCCAAATGCGAAAGGATTGCGCCTGACATTAAACCAATACCGAGAAAAGCACCAATAAAAACAGTGGCAGGAATAAGTAAAAGGATGCTGGCGATTAATTCAATTACGCCTGTGCCAATCCGTCCCCAGGGTTCAACACCCAGCTTAGTGAACAATTCCACCGATTCAGGAGCGGCCGTAAATTTGAAGAAAAGTGTTTGCAGAAGGATAATAGCAGCCACAACCCTCAGCAGCAGGCTAACAATGTTTTTGAAACTGAATTTCATGATGTTTAAAAATTAATGATTGATAAAAATTTGTTTGCTTTTGTATCAGCTTTGCATTTGCAACATGGCTGATGCGTTAATTGTCGGGGAAAAACTGCAATCCTTACACGGGTTGCAGTTTTTTTTAATTCCTGCCTAATGATTGAGCGCCGGCCAGTAACCATCTGCTGCTTTAATGCGGCTGGTGGTATCTTTTATCCATAATTGCTTCACCTGTAAATTGTAATTCAAATACAGCTTGCCATTTACAACTGTCCATGCTTTGGGGTCGGTGGGAGACAAGTGGTTTTCGCTTGTGCCATAAGCACAAAAGCCGCCATATTGTGGTGCATATTTTTCAGGAGCCAGTTTAAAACTGTCCAGGTTGCTTTGAGAAACAAATTTCCATTTGCTGCCGCTCCAGTCGAATGTAAACTTATCATTGCCCTGCACAGCATCCTGCTGGTTGAAATAAGCCACGGGGTCGTAACCATTGATGGCGATGCCGCTTTTACCGGTGAACTTTGTTGATTGTGCAAACAGCCCTGCTGAAAGTAAAACTGCAAGTGCTGTTATGATTATTGCTTTCATTTTAATTTTTTGATGTTGTAATTTTTACAACACAAAAATGCCATCAATAAAGATGGCAGGCAATAGATATCGTTCCCGAAGAATTGTACATTTATCCCAGCTTACTGCTTTGGGCTACTTTCTTAAGTTCAGAAGGGCTTTGCGAAGTGCAGTTTTTAAAGAATTTGCTGAAGTGCGCCACTTCTTCAAACCCGAGCATATCGGCTATTTCTTTTACTGATTTGTCCGTGTAATAAAACAATCGTTTGGCTTCCGCAATAATCCTTTCCTGTATTACCTGTGTGGGCGTTTTTTTACTGTACAGCGAAAAGATATTGGAAATTGTTTTGGGTGATTTGTTGAGCAGCCCTGCATAAAACTGCACCTGGTGCTCTTTGCGGTAATGAATTTCCACCAGCAAATTAAACTGGCGGATGATGTTGAATTTTTCATCATAGGCAGCTTCTGTACCCAGGTATTGTTTTTTGGCAAGACGTGTGATGAGTATAATCAGCCTCACCAATAACATACGGAGCATTTCTGCTTTGATATCTTCGTCAGATAAAAACTCCTCTTTAAACACAAGCAGCAAACGGCTGATGGTCTCAACATGTTCGGCTTCTAATTTTACAAACATGGTTGGCGAAGGGCCATAAAAAACAAAACCTACACAACCCACTTCCGCATCATGGTTGGCAATACAGTAAAACTCCCGGTTAAATTGCCACAGCACAATGTCTTCAGCGTTTTGAAAGCGAAACGACTGGCTCATCATGATGGGCAATACCGTATTTGCATCAAATTCATAATCTACTTCATCAATGGTTACCACCTGCTTTGCACCATTGTTCCATGCAATGCTATAGAGTGTGTTGTCAATGCCTTTTTCATTGAAGGTGCGTTGCAGTTTTTCTTCACCTAAATTGAGACTTATCTGGCTAATATCCTGTTTGTTTTTGAAGCAATATTTCATTTTAAAATCCCGGCAATTTCTATGTTGGCAATGTATAAAGATGATGAATTAACATAAAAACCTTTAAGTTATACAACTATATAGTAAAAGCAATACATAATCAAACCCTGTTTAACGTTGTTGACTGTATCTCATAGTATGATTTCACAAAAGGGGCATTGCAGTTTCAGCGGGAATTTAAATTTTGCATCATTAATGAGAACAGGTTGTTATTTTTTTTGAAAACCGTCAAAAAAGCTGTAAGTATAAAAATTTAAAGTCTTTTTCTTCAATTAAGGTACATATGCCATTCCTCTACCAAACCCCACCGTTTCCCTGTACAGTTGCGGAGATACACCAGCATTTACTTTAAAGAAGCGGCTGAAATAATATTCGTCTTCGTAACCTAATTCGTAAGCAATTTCTTTAATCGTTTTATTGGTGAGATAGAGTTCCCGTTTGGCTTCAATGATGATGCGTTCGTTAATGATACTGCTGAGTGTTTTATTAAAATGGTTCTTGGTGATTTTGGCCAATGCTTTGGGAGTGATGTACAACAGCTCGGCATAATCAGACGGTGAATGTTTGCTTTTAAAGTTTTCTTCAATGGCATCCTTGAGTTTTTGAAGAATAAACGGCTCTTTATTATCACTAAGTACGGCGGCTGCTTCAGGTTGTTGTTGTGTTTTTAAACGGGCTGCCGTTATCAAAAATATTTTTAAGTAAGAAACCAATAATTCATACTGTGCCAAATCAGGATTTTGCATTTCGGTTCTTATTTGCGTGCACAGCATTTCAAAAGTAGAAGCGGAAGGTTCATCCACAACCACAAAAGGCGGATTGTAAATATTATTGTACAGTACACCGTTGCAGCTTACTTCTTTGTGATGTTTATAAATACAGAAAAATTCAGGATGAAAATAAATAGCAACACCTTTGAGCGGCGCATCTGTTGCAATCAAGTATGGCTGATAAGGAGAAAAAGCAAAAAGCGTGTTGGCATCAAAATCATATTCAGCAAAATCAGCCTTCAGTTTTCCTTTTCCATCTTTTACCCAAATGAGTGAAAAATAATTATTGCGTTGCAGATGGTCAAAAAAACTGTTGTCTTCAAATGAAAATAATTTGAACGCAAGATTGCCGTTTTGCGGGTTTACTAATGTAAATGTTGACTGGTTGAGCATCTTTAAAATATTGAATAATGAACAGAGAATATCGAATAACGAACAAACGCAAATACTTCTTTATTCATTATTCCCTGTTCGATATTCATGATTGAATTTTATTTTCATACTTTTTAAATAACACCGTAGCAATATGCCCGCCAAAACCAAACGTATTGCTCATGGCATAATTCATTTCTTTTTGTTGTGCAACACCCAATGTGAGATTGAATTTATCTTTCCATTCAGGTTCCACTTCATCTGTATTAATGGTTGGCGGTACTATATTTTCCTGTAAAGCTTTTACGGTAATGATGGCTTCTATTGCACCTGCTGCACCGAGTAAATGCCCCGTCATTGATTTGGTGCCGCTGATATTTAAATTTTTGCGTTCGCCAAAAACCCTTGCTATTGCTTTCAATTCACTTTCATCACCCAAAGGAGTAGAAGTGGCGTGTGCATTTACATAATCAATTTCATTAGCATTAATTCCTGCATCCTCTAATGCATCAATCATTCCAAGATAAGCGCCTTCACCATCCGGATGTGTGCCGGTTAAATGAAACGCATCAGCCGCCATTCCACCACCTGCAACTTCTGCAATGATGTTAGCACCCCTTGCCAATGCACTATCCAAGCTTTCTACAATCAATGCACCACCTCCTTCGCCCATTACAAAACCATCCCGCTTTACATCAAAAGGTCTTGATGCTGCTTGTGGATTTTCATTATGTGTTGATAAAGCTTTGGAAGCATTAAATCCGCCCACACCGCTTTCATTAATCGCTGCCTCTGAACCACCGGCAATTACAATATCTGCTTTACCCAAACGTATATAAGTAAACGCATCAATAATGGCAGTAGTGGAAGAAGCGCAGGCAGAGATGGTAGAAAAATTCAATCCTCTCAATCCATGCCGGATAGAAATTACACCCGAAGGAATGTCTGCAATTATCTTGGGAATAAAATAAGGATTGAACCTTGGGGTTTTATTTCCTTTAAAAAAATCTTCTAACTGATCCTGGAAAGTTAATATGCCCCCATTGCCTGAGCCCCATATAACACCAATCTTATTTTTATTAAGTGCATCAAAATTTAGCCCGGCGTGTTTAATGGCTTCTTCTGCAGCCGCAACAGCATATTGAGTAAACAAATCATATTTTCTTGCTTCATTCTTTTCAAAGTAAGCAGCCGCATGAAATCCTTTTACTTCTGCTGCAAATTTTGTTTTAAAATTCGTGGTATCAAATTTTGTAATCAAGTCAACGCCGCTTTTACCGGCAACAATATTTTTCCAGAATTCATCCACTGAATTTCCCAATGGCGTGATGGCACCCATGCCTGTAATAACCACCCGTTTTAATTCTTTTTTCATATTATTATTTATCCAGTAAACGACGGTGATAATTAATTTGTCCTAAATGATAACTGAGGTGTGTGGCCAAATGTGTCAAAAACATTCCGGTGCTGAGTTTTTCTTTAAATACCATCAGCGGATAATCGGTCTGCAGTTGTTCATCTGTAACTTTTGCCAGCGATTTTTTCACCACTTCCATTGTTGCTTCAATTTTTTCAAGCAACTCTTTTTTTGGTACATCTTTTAATGAAAACTCCAGCTCCCTGTTACGCACATAACCTGTTTTCCCAAGTTCAGCACCAATAAACGCATTGAGGTTGCCAATTAAATGCAGGCAAAGATTACCGGCTGAATTGCTGATGCTTTTTTCAATGTGCCATAATTTCTTTTCAGCCTGGTACTGTTCAATTTCTGTTTTCAGTTTCAGCAGGTCACGCTCAAACAGCGATTGTAAAATAGATATGAGCATTGTTGATTGTTTAATGAAAGAGGATAAAGTTACAGTTTACCGTTTAAGCGGTTGCAGCAAGTACTGCATCCCAAAGTGTATCGCCACATTCATCAGCTATTACAATCATTTCCTCAGTGGGTTTTGTTTCAGGTAATTTGTGTGTCATAAAATTTGTTTTTATTATTTTAATTTTCGGTCTTTCTCCTCAATTTCCAAATCATTAATACTTGCAAAGCGTTTTGCCATATAACCATGTTCATCAAACTCCCAGTTTTCATTTCCATATGCACGGAACCATTGGCCGGCGGCATTTTGATATTCGTATTCAAACCTTACGGCAATGCGATTATCTGTATGTGCCCAGTATTCTTTTTTAAGTTTATAATTTAATTCCCTTTCCCATTTGCCGGAGAGGAATTGCACTATCTCATCCCTTCCGTTTAAAAAAACATTCCGGTTTCTCCATTCACTATCCACTGTATATGCTTTTGAAACCCTTATCGGGTCTTTGCTGTTCCATGCATCTTCGGCCATTTGAATTTTTTGTTTGGCAGTTTCTATTGTAAATGGCGGAAGTGGATGACGTTGTTCCATGTGTTTTGATTTTTGTTATTTCCACTAAGGCACTAAGAACACAAAGGCTATTAATAAATTCTTCTTGGTGCCCTTTGTGCCTTTGTGGGATATTTTTATGATAAACAATAAGCACAAAATAAATTGGCCCTGAATAATAATTGAGCAATCTCTTTCTCCAGTTCTTCCTGTTTGTTTTTTGCATACCACAAATGAAGCTCATTGGCATATGTGGCGGCAGTTGCAGGGTTTGCTTTTAATTCTTTCACCAGCTTTTGTGCAATGGTTGGTCTTGGTCCCCAAATTCCAGTAATATTTAGATGTTCATCCAGTTGAATTAATTTGGGAATTGACCTTGTTCCATTGGTAAGGTAAGCATTCATGAGCTCATCATTCTGGTCACGGTAAACCAATTTCAATTCTATCTTTCCTTCACTCAACTCTGCAATGGCATTAAAAGCAGGCAATGATTGAGATGCATCACCACACCAATGCTCTGTAATTATTAACCAGTTTGTTTTATGCTTTAAGTTTTTAACCTGTGTAATAATTTGGGCAGAAGGCATATAAGTCTTTTCCACCCGGTGCATCCTGCGTTGGTTGAGGTTGATATATTCCTTAATCTTAAGGTCATCATTCAACGCCAGGTCTGCTGCCATCTGTTGTTTATATTGATTGTAGCTGATGCCTTTTTGAAGATAGGTTTTATAATCGCCTTTTGTAAGATTTGTTTTGTTTGCTGCTGTTGTCATAACTACTTTTTAATAACACAAAGTTCGCTAAGCCCGTACTGTTTACAAATGGAGGATGAACGCAAGTGGATGGACAATTTTCCCCTGATGGACAAAAAAGCCGGGAAACGTCCCGGCTTTTAATCATTTGATTTTTCTTTTAGTTGGCGCTTGCTGCAAGTTCCAATGCCGGAGCTAATGGAAAATCAACAGGCACTTGTGTAAGATTGTGTACATAGTTCATGGCCACTTTATCAGCCACTTGCAGAATTACATCAATCAAATTTTCATTGTTGTAACCTGCTGCAAAAAATGCATCAACTGTTGCAGCATCTGCACGGCCTTTGTTTTTGGTGATGGAAGCTGCCAGTTGCACCAGTGCTTTGAGTTTTGCATCTGTTGCAGTGCCACGGCGAATGTCCAGCAGTTGCTCATCAGTAAATCCATTCATTTTACCAATAACCGTGTGGGCACTTTGGCAATAAATACATCCGTTGATTTGGCTCACAATCAAATTCACGGCTTCTTTTTCTTTGTTGCTCAAACTTGTTTTTGCATTTTGATAAGCAAGATAGCGGCCCAGCCCGTTGCTTGAAAGACCAATAGTTGCATACAGGTTGGGTACAAAACCCAAAGCTTTGTTGAGGTTGTCAAAAATTTCCTGATTAGCAGGAGCTACATCGTTTCTTGAAGGAACTGTAAATTGTTTCATTGTTATTTGTTTTAAAAGTTTGTGTCTTTATTGACAACACAAAGATGAACCGATAAATAGACGTAAAAAATGGAGGATGAACGCAGGTTGATGGACAATTTTACCTTATTAAAATATTTAGCTTGTCAAAGCAATCTCTCTAAGCTTTTACTAAGCGTATATCCACCTCCCTCTCCACATAGCTCCATTCCTCTGTTTTACGCAAAGCCATCACAAGTTCTTCAAACGTTTGGCTGTGTTCAGGTGCATACTCAAACCAGGTAAGAAAATCAAATGGTTCGCCAATATCACGGCAGTGATAGAGTTTACGGGCAATGGCGGGTAAATATTTTAAACCGGTTTCTGTATGGTGAGATTTGTTTTCAAATATTCTTCTGCGTTCATCCTGTGCAAGATTCCACCAGTCTTCTTTTTTTTTGATGGGTATCAATGCAGTGCAGGTGGCTGCTGTTCTGCCAAGGGCTGATTGCACAGCATTTAGCTTTTCACGTTCTTCTTTTTCTGCATAGCGCACATTGCTCACCAGGCCTTTTAATGCCCACAAACCTTCTGTGGTTTTTTGGAGATTGCTGCTGACGATTTTTAAGTGTGCAGCAGACTGAATGGATTCACCAACAACTGCTGTTGTTTTTATGATTTTCCATTCACCGGCATCACCGCCAATAAAATCAAAAATATGATTGGTCATTTGATACTTATTGAAAAAACTTTTTCGGTAAATCATAATCGCTGATGAGCCAGGTGGCAAACACCGCCAATGCAAACAACAGGTAAAATAGTTTTGACGCACTGCCATCAACACTGCCGAGATAAAATGCCAATGGCACCAATGCAATGGAAACAATCAATTCAATAAGGCCATGAATTTTCAATGGAACAATTTTAAAGATGCCAAACTTAAAAGCGGTAAAGATGGTGAGTAAAAAATGTACGCCTCCAATTGCATAAGTGGCCCCTGCTGTTAATGAAGGAAAAGCAAAAAGCGTTGGAGACAACCATAAAAACACCACCACGATATAATCTATGATGCCGTGCAGTTTTGAATTTAATACTTTCATAACAATATATTTTTGATGAATACTGTTTATAAAATCTATTTACTAAAAACTGTTTGGTTGCAATCACTTCATCACACCTGCATAATTTACTCCCGTAAGTTTATACATATCAAAATTGTAAGTGGATAAATCTGCCGCATTGAATTTTGATATAGCATCATGTCCGCATGCACGGGCAATCACTTTTACCAACTCGTTGGAAGCATTGAAAAAATTATACAACTGTTTGGCTGATTCTTCAATGACTAACCGTTTGCGCAGGCCTTCTTTTTGTGTGGCAATACCCACCGGACAATTGTTGGAACCACAAGCCCTCATACCTATGCAGCCGATTGCCTGCAGTGCAGCATTGGAAACAGCAATAGCATCTGCACCCAGCATCAATGCTTTTGCAAAATCTTCTGCCACCCTAAGCCCGCCGGTTATGATAAGTGTTACATCTTTTGCACCCACAGCATCCAAATGTTTTCTTGCCCTTGCCAGAGCAGGAATCGTAGGTACGTTGATGTTATCTCTTAAAATTGTTGGTGCAGAACCTGTGCCGCCACCACGGCCATCGAGTATGATATAATCAACACCAATCTTCAATGAAAAATCAATATCGGCTTCAATATGGCTGGCGGCAATTTTAAAACCGATGGGTATGCCGCCGGTTTCTTCCCTCACTTTGTTTGCAAAATTTATAAAATCATCTGCGGTTAATAAATCAGTAAACGTAGCTGGCGAAATGGCATCATGCCCTTCCTGCAACCCTCTTACTTCTGCGATTTCTTTTGTTACTTTATTGCCGGGCAAATGGCCGCCGGTTCCTGTTTTTGCTCCCTGTCCGCCTTTAAAATGAAATGCCTGCGCCTTCTTCACTTTATCCCACGAAAAACCAAACCTTGCTGATGCATACTCATAAAAATATTTTGAATTGCTTTCCTGCTCTGCCGCCAGCATACCGCCTTCTCCGCTTGCTATGCCGGTGCCCGCCATTTCTGCACCCATTGCCAATGCAATTTTTGCTTCTTTGGAGAGTGAACCAAAACTCATATCTGATACCAAAAAAGGAATATCCAATACCAATGGCTTCTTTGCTTTTTTGCCAATCACCACTTTTGTATTCACTGGCATTTCATCCAGCAACGGACGGGTAGCTAATTGTGCAGGAAGAAACTGCAGGTCTTCCCATTTGGGCAATGTATTCCTGTCAACACCCATTGATGCTGATGGCCCATGCTTGCCATAATTTTTCAAACCATTTTTAGATAGTTCTTTTATGTAGGAAGTGTAAGGCTCCGTACTTTCAGGATGCGTATCAGCATACTGCCCCAAATATTCATTGCGGTTAAAAGGCTGCGGATGAGTTGCCAGGTAACTGTTGATTTCATTTTCATCAACATACACATCACCATCAATAATTGCTGTGCTGAACTTATGCAGCCGTTCTTCATTGTTGTATTCACTCACGCCGGTATCATACCTGAAATCCCAGCCGTGCAGTCCGCAAATAATATTGTTGCCGGAAATATATCCATCGGCCATCAATGCGCCACGATGGTTGCAGCGGCCATACAAAACAGATACTTCCGTTCCATACTTTATCACCACTAAATCCAACCCGTTTATTAACTGGTGTGCCGGTTCTTTTTCGTTTAAAGAAGCCAGGCTGCAGAGTTTGGTTTTATTATTCATTCAGCAAGGTTTTTATTTTTTTTGGTACAAGCATAAAAGCATTGCTCAACATCGTTGTGTCACTCACTTGTACTGTAGTGCATACGTCATCTGCTTTATTTCAATAGCCTGTACTTTACCATATACTTAACGTAATGGTATTCCTTACAAAAACGGGAAAATAAATTTTTGGTGAGATAAATTAACTGCAATAACTAAATGAAAAAGCTGTTTGAGTTATTTACATCTTCTTTGCTATACCAGCATTTACGCAATCATTCATAATGATGAAACGCAAAATCCAATCAGATTAAAATAAATAACTCAAACAGCGCTCTAAATCCAGTACTTATCAGTTCTTTGAACTCTTCTTCACTTCCGGCCAATTATTGTCTGCCTTTTTTATCAACGCATCCTTGTCTTTGTTCCAAAGCACTTTTACATCAGTATTGTAATTGAGGTAAAGTTTTTCATTCACAATGGTCCATGCTTCCGGTTTTGTTGGTGCCTTGTGGCCTTGTGATGTGCCATAAGCACAGTAGCCACCGTATTGTGGTGCATACTTTTCAGGGTTGGCTTTAAACTCATCAAGATTGGCCTTTGAACTGAAATACCAGTTGGCATCTTTCCAGTTGAATGTAAATTCCGTTACACCCAGCACAGGCTTGCCTTCTTTAAAATAAGCCACGGGGTCGTAACCGTTAATAGCGCCTGCTTTTGTAGTAAATACTTCTCCGGTTTGTGCATAGCTTACAACGGTTGTTATAAGTATGGCGAACATCAAAATTGTCTTTTTCATTTTTTTTAAAATTTAGTTGTAAAAATCCACAGGGTAAATTTTCTGTTTAACCACCCTTTGATTATTAATACAGGATTTAATAAAAACCCTTACAACTTTTTTTCACTATTTTTCAGATTTATCACAGACTGCCTTTCCCGGTTAATGGTAAGCTGTGTAACATCCGGCCTGGAGTAGTGGCCTGATACATCAAAGTTTTGCCTTTCTTCATACACACGGTTGATGTTGAGTGTTTCAATTATCAACCCTTCAGTGTTTACAACCGGGGCAATAATCCATTCGCCATCGGGGCCTGCAATACAGGAACCGCCATCAGCCAGAACTGCCGGGGCATTTTGCAAAATTTCTTTTAAGTGCGGTGTTTCAGCAGGAAAATCTTCTGTACGCATCAGGCTGGAAACTGACAATACAAACGACCTTGATTCTTTTGCAATAAAACGGGTAATGTCTTCTGTATTGTTTTTTGAGCCGGGCCATACAGCCACATGCAGGTTTTCGCCCATGCCATATAAGGCCATCCGTGGCAGCGGCATCCAGTTTTCCCAGCAGTTCAATCCACCAAGAGTAAAATCTTTTAAGGGATGCACCAGCAATCCGTTCCCATCTCCCGGCGACCAGGTTAAACGTTCTTCATAAGTAGGTTGCAGTTTTCTGTGTACAGATTTTATTTCACCGTTTTCATTAATGTAAACAAGAGAACAATACAAACTATGCCCGCCACGGTCTTTCGCCCTTTCAATGCAACCCAGATAAACAGCGATGTTGTTTTCTTTTGCAATTAGGCAAATGCTGTTTAAATCACCAGCTTCAATTTGCACTGCATTGCGTATGTAGTGTGCATGAATTTCTTTTTGCATTGCATCATCAAATGCAGAACCATTGGTAAGCGATAACCAGAATGGATAGCCCGGCAATAAACCTTCGCCAAAAACAATGAGGTTGCATTGCTTGCTGCCAGCTTCGGCAATAAATGATTTTACTTTTTCAATGGTTTTGATTTTATCTAACCATACGGGGGAGATTTGAGCAAGTGCTGCTTTTAATAAATTATCCATGCCTAAAAGTAATTTATTTATCGTAAGTCTATTGTGTACTGTAATGTTGCTGAATAGAAAAATAAATGTAAAAGGGTGCGACCCCGAGTTCCGCTTTGCTCTTCGGGGCAGGCGCCACTGCAGCCTCATAGCAGCAATACAGTTGGGCTCATAAAAATATTTTATTCAACTATACTTTTACATATACGCCCTCTTATACTGAAACGGAATGGGCAATTCCTCACCCAGTTCTTTAGCAGCCTGAGTTGCAAAATAAGGGTTACGCAAAAACTCCCTCGCAATTACAATCAAATCAGCCTGCCCGTTTGCAATAATATCATTTGCCTGCTGTGGTGTGGAGATGGCACCGACAGTGGCGGTAACAATTCCTGTTTCACTTTTTATTTTTTCAGCAAAGGGAACCTGGTAAGCAGGATACACTTTTGACTTATCCAAAAAAACAAAACCACCTGCTGATGCAGTAATAACATCAACGCCTGCCTGTTTTAGTAGTGCTGATAATTTTACACTGTCTTCCAATGTCCATGCGCTGGATTCTTCCAGATAATCTACAGATGAAATACGAATCATCAACGGCATATCTTCCGGAATGTGCTGCCTTACCAATGCAACAGTTTCTAATAAAAAGCGTACACGGTTTTCAAAACTTCCACCATATTCATCTGTGCGGTGATTGATGATGGCTGAATAAAACTGGTGAAACAAATAGCCATGTGCCGCATGGAGTTCAATGGCATCAAATCCAGCCTCCACTGCTCTTTTAGCTGCGGAAATATATTGCTGCTGAATTTCTTTTATTTCTTCAATACTCATTTCTTCGGGCACACTCATGCCGGGGAATGGTGCAATGGCAGATGAACTTTTTGTTTGCCAGCCGCCATCTTCAGGCGATAAATATTTTAATCCTTCATTGGGGTGTGAGCGGCTGCCCTTGCTGCCGAAATGCCCCAACTGCACAGCAATTTTTGCACCCTGCTGTTGCACAAATTTTATGACGGGTTTCCATGCATCCCTTTGTTCATCGTTGTACAAACCTGCATCATACAATGTGCTTCTGCCTTCAGGTGATACGGCTGTGCTTTCTGTAATGATGAAACCAGCACCACCAACAGCACGGCTGCCGAGATGCACCAGGTGCCAGTCAGTTACTTTGCCATCAACAGAACTGTACTGCTGCATGGGAGAAACCACGATGCGGTTTCTCAATGTCATTTGCTTAATTGTTATTGCTGAAAACAGATTTGCGTTGTGCATATGATTATTTTTTTGTTTGGTTCCATTTTATAAATCCTCTTGTGTTTGTAAAGAGGAAAATGCTGTTGCCGATAACCAGCGCATAACTGTGCAGCAACAATACGCCCAATGCAATCCATGCGGCGTTGGCAAACATGAATGATACAAAGCCCCATTTAATTTTATTGCCCAAAAGTATCATGGCAATGGCACTCATTATCATCGCCATCCAGTCAAGCCCATAGTATTTGAATAAGTCAGTCATTTTTTTTAGTTTATAATTTGCTAAGTGCCTGCAATATTTCCTGCGGCTCTGCCCGCTTGCGGTAGTCTGGCTCCACATAAGCGTAGTGTATTGTAAAGTCCTGGCTGATGATATAAGTAGCAGGTATGGGCAATTCATTTGTATGCACACCATTGTAAGTATCCAAAGGATGAAAACCATTGTAGATTTCAACAAGGTCATTGTTGATGGTGAATACAATTCCAAATTTTCTTGCTATATCATTGTTGTAATCCGTCAACACTTCAAACTGGAGGTTGTTTTTTTCAACTGTTGTCAATGATTTATCAGGCAGTTCAGGAGAAAGCGCCGCCAACTGTGCATTGTATTTTTTAAACTCTGGCAAAAGGTTTTGCAGGTGCTTCAGTTGTATGTTGCAATAGGGACACCAGCCGCCACGGTACCATGTCAGCACAACAGGTCCTTTACGCAGCAATGTTGAAAGCGTTACATTTTTTCCAAGTGCATTGCCCAATGTAAAATCAGGTACAGTATCACCTTCTTTTAAAACATTATTCATGATGCCGCTCTGCCGCAATTCTTCCACGCCATTGGTAAAAGTATATACCACATGCTCCGAAACGGATGCACTGAATTTTTCCTGGAAGGCATCTAACTGTGTTTGTAAATTTTCCATTATAAATATTTTTCTGGTGTTTTAATTTGATTGCTTATGAAATGATTACCGAATCAATTTTATTGTTGCCTGACTTTAAAATCTTTGATACAGGGCATGCATCTGAAATTAACAGCAATCGGCTTTTTTGCATTTCATCCAGCGTCCCGTCAATTTTGATTTGCTTTAAGAAATGTGCAGTTTTAATTCCACCATTATCTTCTTCAGTAAAACTCACTGCCACTGAACGCAGTTTTATATCCCAGTTTTTCCGCTTCAGATACATTTGCAGTGTTGCCACTGTGCAGGTAGAAAGGCTTGCGGATAACAATTCATACGGGTCAGGCGCTGTGCCTTCGCCGCCGTTTTCTTCCGGTTCATCAGCCAGTATCACATGTTGTGCTGTATGCACCTGCATACGGTATTTGTCATTGAGCAACGATGCGGTTGTTAAGTTTTCAATTTCGTTCAATATTGTGTTCATTGTTGATATTATTAAAATGCCTTTACTGTCATTCCTCCATCCACTGCAATATTTTGTCCGGTGATGTATGATGATTTATCCATTGCTAAAAAGGCGATTGCCGCAGCCATTTCTTCCGGCTCTGCAACCCTGTTGAGCGGCGTACGTTTTAAAACCTTTTCCATCAGTGCTGCATTTTCAAATAAGGGAACTGTTAATGGTGTACGGGTAAACCAGGGAGAAACCGTATTGACCCGTATGCCATGTTTTGCCCACTCATTTGCAAGCCCTTTTGTTAATTGAATTTCGGCAGCTTTCGTCATGCCATAAGGCAAACCTGTTTCTGCATCCAGCATACCTGCAATGGAAGCTACATTGATGATGGAAGCATTGCCCGATGCCTGCAGCATTGGAAACATCATCCTTGTTATTTCAATAGTGCTGAAAATATTTACATTAAAAACTTGCTGGTATTCCTCTGCAGTGTAATCATTAAATGATTTGCGGATGTTGGTGCCAACATTATTCACCAGCACATCAACAGTCTGCCATTTATCTTTAACGCTTTTAAATAATTTATTACGGCCTTCAATGGTACTGGTATCAGCAGCCACACCATAAGCTTCAAACCCTTCTTCGTTCCATTCGCTCACTGTATTGTTTACTTCTTTCTCATTTCTTGCAACTATCATTACTATTGCTCCCAGTGAAAGAAATTCTGATGCTGTTGCAAAACCGATGCCTTTAGTGCCGCCGGTGATGATGGCTTTTTTGTTTGTTAAGTTCCAGCTTTTCATTTTTTTGTTTTTAAAATTCGTAACGTAAAAAAGCGCCTGTGTTGGTGATGGTGGTATAGTTGCCCCGCCCGGTTTCATTCAAATCAGCAGCAGCACCAAAACTTACCAACCCAGTTTTTAAACCCAGCCTCAACCTTTGTGTAAAATTCATGTTTGCTGTATGCTGTGTGGGAAAATCATTGATTAACTCTGCCTGTGTGTAGAGGTTCCACTTGCTGTTAAGTTTGGGTGTATATCTTGTAAGTACAAACACATCCACTGTTGGTTTCTTTAACAGGTCAATCACTGTCCATCCAAAAAAAGTGAAATTGCTTTTTATTTTAAGGTAGCGGATGCCAGCCCTGGGATAAACGCCCCTGTTAAAAAGCTGCACCACTGCAACGGGTGCAAAGCCATGCAAACCTTTAAAGTCATAACTGATGGCTTCAGTAAATGCAAACTGCGGCAGGTTGGTGGTCGTGGTCATTTTGTAATCAACGGTTGCCCTGTTGCGGTTGAAGAAGAAAAATTTGGATGCCACTTCTTTTTTGTTCCTTACATATTTCGCAAGCAGCACATCAACGGTTGTCCTTTTATCGCCTCCAAAAACTTCTATGGGAACATGCTGTGCTTTTGAGATACCTGCAATCAAAACAAACGCAGTTATTAAAAATAATTTTGTGCTCATAACAGTTGGTTTAAAGAGTGCAGGGCAGCATTTAATTACTGCCCTGCATGTATGTGGAGGAATTATTTAAGCAATTCTGCCAAAGGAACACTTACCACTTTAAAAGGAAGTACTGGGGGTGTATTTAATTTACCATCCTTATCATCAATGATGTGATTAAGCTGGCTGTTTACAGTATATAATTTGCCATCACGTATTGCAGATGCTGTAGGGCGGTCATACACACTCTGGAATTTATCCCTGATAGTCAAACTTGACTCAGAGTAATCCTTATTGAATTTTGCAGAGAAGATGGCGCCGGCGCTGGAGAATACATTCACCATCATCAACTGTCCTTTGTAGAAAAACATGCCATCAGAACCGGAGAATGATTTGGTGGCTTCATCATCTTTCAATTTTACCTGCGTTACTTCTTTGGTTGCAATGTTTACTCTTACCAATGTGCCACCGCCTTTAATAGTCCTGTTCATTACTGAAGCAATCAAATATTTGTTATCAGGTGTGATGGTTAAACCATTTAAGCCAAAAGGCTGGTCAGGAGAAGGATTTTTCAATAAATTATTGGTAACAAATACGGTTGCATCTGTTGATTCAAACGAAGCCGTATAAAGGCTTGGGCCAAATGTATTGGACACATAGGCATTTCCTTTTTCATCCAGTATCACTTCATTAAAAAATGCACCCTCAATAAATTTTTCAGGAATGGTTTTTAAAAGCTTGCCTGTTGTGTAATCAAACACTTTAAACTGGCTGCCGGGGTTGCCGCTTGCTGTTTTAAAATTAAAATTAGCCACCCAAAGCCTGTTGTTCTTTTTATCCAATGCAAAACCCACTGCTATAACCATTCCGTTTTCACCAGGTTTGCTGAAATAAGAAACATTGTTTTTGCTGTCAATTTTTTGGATAGAGCCATCACCAAATCCACCAATTAATAAATCATTGTTTGGTAAAGTGATAATGCCTTCAGGAAATAATTGGTTGCCCTGTAATGCAATTGTTTCAGTTTTGTTTGCATTGTTTGACTGGCTGTAAACTCCGTTTACACTCAGTATGGATAACAATAAACCTGCGATGATCTTAATACGTTTCATTGTAATATTTTTTTGTTGTTAGTTATGATGTGAGAAGAAAGGAAGGGAGGTTCATTGCTCCCTTTCCTTTTGTAAAAAAAGTTTGATTAAGCGATTTCGTCTGCCAAAGGGAAATCAATTTCAAAACCAGTGAGGTTGTGGATGTAGTTGCTGATGATTTTATCACCAATGATGATTACTGCATCAACCAAATTAGCTTCAGTATAACCGGCGGCAAAAAATGCTTCTTTTGCATCAATGCTTGCATGGCCTCTGTTTTCAGTTACTGATGCAGTGAATTTTGCCAATGCATCCAGCTTACTGTCGAAGGATGCTGAACCCTGGCGCAGTTCAATCACCTGCTCATCAGTAAAGCCATTCATTTTGCCCAGCACGGTGTGTGCACTCTGGCAATAGCGGCAGCCGTTGATTTGGCTCACCACCAGGTTAATCACTTCCCTTTCTTTTGCTTTTAAAGTGCTCTTGCGGTTTTGCAAAGAAAGATAGTCGCCCAGTGCAGTTTCACTTTTTGCGAAATAGGCATAAAGGTTTGGGACAAAGCCAAGTCCTTTTTTAAGGTTGTCGAAAATTGCCTGGTTGCTTTCTGATACCTGGTCTCTTGCTGGAACTGTAAAAGTTCTGTTTGTTGCTGTTGTCATTTTACTTTGTATTTTTTGTTTTTTATGTCGTTATTGACAATACAAAGATGGCATCAACGGGAGGCGTTTTCCAATCAACCAGATTAGGAAATAAGCGGAAACTACATGAAGCAAAAAAGTGAAACTGGATTAACTTTTTTTGGAAACCCTTATGTTACGGAGCTTTGAGAGGTATTGCGTAGTCATGCCCAGATAGGAAGCAATTACATATTGTGGAAAGCGGTTGGATAGCTGTGGGTATTTATCTTCAAACTCATTAAAGCGTTCTTCAGCAGTTTTGGTAAGGTTGCTGATGATTCTGCGTTGCATGCCTGCAAATGAAAGCTCCGCCATAATTCTGAAGAATGTTTCATACTTATGGTTCATGGCTTTTAGTTTTTGCTCACTGGCAAAATCAAGCTGCAAAACAACACTGTCTTCCAAAGCCATTACAAACATTGTGGCAGGCTGCTGGTATATATAACTGTTGTAATCAGAAATCCACCAGTCTTCAATCGCAAGTTGAATGATATGTTCCTGTCCTTCATCAGCCACCACATAAGCCATAAATGCACCCTGCAAAACATAGTTGCGGTACTTGGCTACAAAATCGGGCTGTATAATGAACTGGCGCTTTTTTACTTTGGTGAGTTTGAAATAAGAAACAAACAACTCTGCTTCTTCTGCCGAAACACTTACTTTTTTGCTGATGTAGTCGAGTAAAGGCTGTTCCTGTTTCATAATTTTTTGCAGTGATGCCATGATGTTAATTACTGCCCAGTTTTCTTTCTGTGCTTTTAGTTAAATAATAGCCGCCTGTTCTTGGAGCCCCTTTAAATTGAATCAGCCCGGCTTCCTTCAATTGCCTCACATACCTTTCCACGCTTTTGGCAGGTATCTCTATCTTTGTTTCAATATCCATAGTTCTTATACCGCCTTCCTTATAAAGCAGCAGCAGTATTTTAATAAATTTATCTTTTACATCCCCAGTTACTCCCTCAGTTACTCCCTCAATTACTCCCTCAACTTTAAGCTGCATTATTTTGCTTACTCCCTCAGTTACTCCCTTAATTACTCCCTCAACTTTTTTATGATGGCTCACACCGGGGAAAACAACTGTTGTTATGTTTTCTTTTTGTTTCCAAACAGGAGGTTTAAATTTATTTTCCCTGCAGTCCTTAATCATACGCAATGTTCCGCTGCCCAGCATCTCAATATATTTTTGGATGAAGCACATCAATGCAATATCAGGGTTTCGCAATACGGAGTTGTGTTCAATCCTTAAATCGGGCAGTGTTATGCCCTCAGGCAACCCGCCATAGTTACTGATTTCTGTTCTGTCAGCATAAATAGATATTTGCAAAAACCCTTTTACAGAATTGTAATCCCTGTGAACAATGGCATTCAACACACCTTCCCTGAGTGCCACTACAGGATAATTGGATTTATCAGTCCTTAATATACCGTTCACAGATAGGCTCTTGCCATACACGATTTCCAGGTAATTAAAAATGCCCGCTATGTTCTTAAAAACATTTCCTTCAAACATCTTATCGTCTATAAAATGGTTGCCGGAGTTCTTAGACGGATATAAAGTGAGCCTTATTTTTGACTGCGGAATAAAACGCATGGGCGATTTTCCAAAAAGCACCATACAGGCGTTGGTGATGTTCCCATTCTGCATCAGACCTGTTTGAATAAGAAAATCTTCAACATCTGTTATCCGGGCATCTTTCTTATACTCCTTGTATAGTTTAATTGTTTTCTTTATTTCTGCAGAATCAAGGTCGCTTATTTCAGCACTTAATACCGGCATCCGCTCCCAATGAAAATCTGCTTTTTTTCGTTGGCTGATAAGGCTGTTGAGTTTAAGCGGAGTAGTGTTTTTTGTTGAAAGACCGGTACGGTTATAAATAACCCCTTGATATTGATATGGTTTTTTTGCCCCTTCCCAAACACTAATCAAAATCACGTCTTTTTTCCTGTAAGCAATGACCTGAACAGAAATGGGAGCAACAGGCTTAATGGACTTAACCAAATAATTTTGTATGGCAATTGCCTGCTTTTGTGCATTCTCCACACCAACAACTCTTTTATTATCATGTACTCCAACAACCAAATCCCCTCCCTGTGTATTGATAAAGGCTGTGATGGCTTTTGCTATAGCAGCGGCATCCGGTTCTGCTTTAAATTCCAGCCGCACACTTTCCTTCTGCTGCAACAGGTTCTCTATAATAAAACTATTTTCCATCCTTGCTGTTTGTTGGATTTAAAACTTCACTAATAAAATTCTTATCAGAAAATTGTGTTGTTATATAAATCATCATTTCATCTAACCTGTAGAACTCCTGTGCCCAATTGCCATTACGGAGAGTAACCGGCACATGATTCTGAATAACATAGTCATAAATATCAATTGACCGCTTATCAAAAAAACGCATGTCCTCAATTATGATTTCGTCACCGCTTTTCAACTTCATTTTCTTAAACAATTGCCGTGCAAATACCACATCCCGGTGCACCAAAAACCAATAGGGCTTCTTTAATTCAATTGCCCTCTTTATTTCTTCAAACGTGATATTCTTTTCGCCAATATTTCCCGTTCCATAAAAAGGGCGGATTATTCCTAAAAATAAATCACAGTCTTCAACCGCCTTCACACAATTATCCAGGTTCGATAATTTGGGATTTACCTTGATGCTTCCGTAATGGGAATTAAGCACTTCGTAACCTAATGTATTAAGCTGGGCAACTATTTGTGAAAGCTGGTCTTCAAAGCCATAAACGGTTGAGCCAACCATGATTTTAACTTTTGTTTTTCTTTTACTCATCCCTGTTCAGGCTGTGAAGATTGGTAATTTAATTTGGCTGCTTGCACTCCGAATTTAGAACCTCTGCATTTTCAGAAGTACGAAAGTACAAACAAATATCTTGTTAAATACAAGCCATCCCACTGCTTGTTTAGCTAAAGAATCCATTGTAAAAGCATAAACCTTCAGATAGTTTGTAAGTATTCTCAACTCATTACGACTATTATCAGTTAAAGGCCAAAAATCAAAGCCTGAATAATTATTTACTACAAATGAAAAGAATCTTACTATACCTGCTAAGTATGCTGTTCACAGCAACCTCCTTCAGCCAGATGCAGGAGCATGCCAAATGGAAGTTTGCGACTGAAAAAATCAACGATAAACAATTGCAGTTGGTTATCACTGCTACCATTGACCCAGGCTGGCATATTTATTCATCCAATATGGAAGATGGCGGGCCGCAAAAAACAGAACTCACTATTGAGCCAGGCAAACAATTTAGTGCAACAGGCCAGCTGTCATCACATGGCGCTTTAATTGAAAAGTACGACAGCAGTTTCAACATCACACTCCGTTATTATCCCAACAAGGCAGTGTTTAAAAAAACAATCAGCCTGAATGATACAACTGCATTTACATTAAAAGGAAGTGTTTTATACATGCTTTGCACAGATGAGATGTGCCTGCCACCTGCTGAAAAATCTTTTTCCATTGAGGTGCCGGCCTTATCAAAAATAATAGCCGTTGCAGATACAAAAACAGACACAGAAGCAATAAGCAATCAATCAACAGCCAATGAAGATACTGCAGGCAAAACAGCTATTGTAAAAGCTGCTACTGAAACTATTCCGAAAAAGCCAATAAAAAGCAAATCATATCTCTACATATTTCTTGCAGGTTTTCTTGGTGGACTGGCAGCATTGTTAACGCCGTGTGTTTTCCCAATGATACCCTTAACAGTAAGTTTCTTTACAAAGCAAAGCAAAACAAGGGCGCAGGGCATACGAAACGCTTTGATGTATGCCGCATCAATCATTGCTATTTATGTGCTGCTTGGCTTTGGTGTATCAAAAATATTTGGCATTGATGCATTGAATGCACTCTCCACCAATGTGTGGTTCAACCTTATTTTCTTTGTGCTGCTGGTGGTGTTTGCCATCTCCTTCTTTGGCGCATTTGAGATTACATTGCCTTCATCCATCGTTAACAGTGCAGGCAAACAGTCTGGCAAAGGCGGGTTGATTGGTATTTTCTTTATGGCATTTACATTATCACTCGTTTCATTTTCATGTACAGGCCCTATTATAGGAACTCTGCTGTTTGAATCTGCAGCTACCGGTAGTGTGGGCGGGCCATTGTGGGGTATGATTGGTTTCTCCTCTGCACTGGCATTGCCTTTTGGTTTATTTGCTGCTTTTCCCGGCTGGTTAAATTCATTGCCAAAATCAGGTGGGTGGCTCAACTCTGTAAAAGTGAGTCTCGGCTTTTTGGAACTGGCGCTTGCTTTAAAATTTTTATCCAACGCAGATTTGGTAGTGCAGGCAAACATTATTACCCGTGAAGTATTCCTGGTGTTGTGGATTGTTATCTTTTCACTTTGGGGTATTTATTTGCTGGGCAAAATAAAATTATCGCACGATAGTGATGTGCCTTTTCTTTCTGTGCCACGGCTTGGTATGGCAATATTGGTCTTCTCATTCACATTATATCTTGTTCCGGGTTTATGGGGTGCTCCGTTAAAATTAATCAGCGGTTTTCCACCACCAGATTTTTATTCTGAATGGAAACACAATACTGTACAACCAACAGCTTCAACAAATGCCGATGTTTCCACTAACAGTGAACATTGCCCGAACGGTTTAAACTGTTTTCATGATTATGAAGAAGGGCTGGCATATGCAAAAAAAGTAAACAAACCTGTGCTGCTTGATTTTACCGGCTGGGCATGTGTAAACTGCCGCAAGATGGAAAACTTAGTGTGGACAGTGCCTTCCATTGACAGTAAATTAAGAAATGATGTGGTGCTTATTTCTTTGTATGTGGATGATAAGAGAGCACTGTCTGCATCAGAAAGAACAACAAAAACTTTGGGCGGACAAACCTATAATATAAAAACCATTGGAAATAAATGGAGCTACCTGCAGGCATCCAGGTTTAACATTAATTCACAGCCTTATTACGTGTTACAGGATGCCAATGAAAAAGTGCTGTCTATCTCCGGCGGGTACTCACCAGATGCCTCTCTTTTTGAAAACTTTCTGAACGAAGGCATTGATAAGTTCAGCAAACAAATACCCGGGGCAAAATAAAAGTAAACTTTTTTGTAAGGTAATATCAGTAAACAAGTCTATAAATTAAAAACTATGTACAAATCAATCTCATCTTTAACTGTTGTGCTGTTTGCAGCCATAATATCAATTTCATTTGCTTCTGTTGATGCACTTGCGACACCAGATAAAGCAATTGCCCCCAATACAGAAGGAATCTCTTTTATTGAAGCCGATTGGAACAAAGCACTGGCCGAAGCAAAAAAACAGCATAAACTTATTTTTCTGGATGCTTATACAAGCTGGTGTGGCCCCTGCAAGTTGTTGAAGAAAAATACTTTTTCAGATAAAGCCGCAGGAGACTTCTTCAATCAGAACTATATCAATATAGCTGTTGATATGGAAAAAGGATTTGGCCCTGCATTGCTTAAAAAGTACAATGTAAATGCGTTTCCCACTTTACTCATCATTGATGAGAATGGAAAGCTTGTTCAGTTCACACGTGGATTTATACCTGCTGAAGTGCTGATTGAGTTTGGCAAAGATGGGCTTGCAAAAAAATAATCTCTCTTCATTTTCTCAATAGTCGCTTCATGAGTTCCCAGAAAGTAACATTCACCAATTCAGCCGGACAGCAATTAGCCGCCATTATGGAAATGCCGGACAGCATGCCTCCAAAAGGATATGCACTGTTTGCCCATTGCTTTACCTGCAATAAAAACCTTACAGCAGTGAAGAATATTGGAAGGGCTTTAAACAGCAAAGGCATTGCTGTGCTGCGTTTTGATTTTACAGGACTTGGCGAAAGCGAAGGCGATTTTGAAAATACCAACTTCTCTTCCAATATTGAAGATTTATTGAGTGCTGCACAATTCTTAAAAGAAAATTATGAAGCACCCAATATAATGATTGGTCATTCATTGGGTGGTGCTGCAGCTATTTATGCCGCTGCAATTTTAGACAGTGTGAAAGTGGTAGCCACCATTGGCACACCCGGCGACCCCAGCCATGTTACACACCTGTTTAAAAATGGCATTGAGCATATCAATGAACATGGTGTTGCTAATGTATCAATCGGCGGCAGACCGTTCACCATCAAAAAACAATTTTTGGATGACATCAAAGAAAAAGATTTACAGCATACTGTTCATCATTTGCATAAACCAATATTGATTTTACATTCTCCCCAGGATAGTACAGTGGGTATTGAAAGTGCAGCAGCTATTTACCAGGCTGCCCATCATCCCAAAAGTTTTATTTCATTGCATGGGGCTGACCATTTGCTTTCCAACGCAGCAGACTCCGCCTATGTGGGTGCCATGATTGCGGCGTGGAGTGAGCGGTATATTGAAGATGCTGTGGCGTAAGTGGTAAATTAGGTAATCAAATTTTAGCAGTGGGTTCTTTTTTAGGGCAAATTGCTTTATCTGAATACTGACAGAAATTTTATTTGCCTTAACATTTTTTACTATTCTATATTTTCAGAGCAACAAACATCATTCTTTTTTATTGAGAATTTTAAGTATTGATTTTTGCTAAACACATTATTAAGTTTGTAGAATTAGTCAAACTACTTCCACATTAACACCCACCCTTAACGCTTTCAACCCTGCTACACCCTGCAACTCTTCCAGTTCCAATTGCTCCAAATCATTATTCAAAATGTTCTCATTTTGCAGATAGCTGATGTACTCCGCATATTCATCTGCTTCTTTCTGTGTAAAATAAACCAATGCAATTTTATTGGGTTGTGTAAGACGTTCTTCAGAATCTTTGAGCCGCACTTTATCAATACGCTTTTTTACAATATGATAACGTATGTTGTAAGCACCTTCCACATCAAAACGTTTTTCATCTCTTCGGAAACGGATGGTAATAGGATTTGAATGAATAAAAATTAATTGGGTAGTTTCTACCGGTGTTGATAATTGCTGCTGCATGGCATGCGTGGATTTGGCAATAGCAGCCATTGAAGTAAGCTGCATAAGCCGCAGGTTTTTGAGGTAGATAGGGCTGTACGGTCTGTTGGGTGTAATAGATTGCCCGATGTAAATATCATACTCTACACCATCTGTTCTGAATTTTTCAAAGTAACAGGGATATGCTTTTTGCACTTCATCACTAAAACCGTTAACAAAATTGTTTACATAAGAGATAACTTTCATCATTGAATGTTCCAGGCTTCGTTTATGTGCATGGGCAGCGCCATTGGTTTCGTCAATAGCTGTAAAATATTTTTCAGCAATGGCGTAAGCGGCAGGCTGCTTATGCGTAAACTGGTTGAGGAACGGAAGAATGTCATTATTCAAAAAATCATCCAGCCTTGCCTGCTGATTAAACAGGGAGCTGTTGGGGTCTAATAAACCAAGCCACCTTTTTGTCTCATAAATTTTTTCATTCAGCAGCATAAAGCCTGTTTCTTTCTTAAGATGTTCCAGTACATCCAGCAGTATTTCAAACTGCACCTGTAAGTCTTTATGCCTTGCTTCATTGCGCTCAAGGGTAGAGTTGCGGATATCCACACCACCATACAACGGATACACCTCATCAAAAATAATTTTTCCGGGCTCCTGTATTTGCGGGTCTTTATTTTTGGTTTGGAGGTATTCCCATGCCGTTTCATTAAATTTCCAGTAAACAGAAGGCTGCAGCGTGGTAAATTTCTCTTTAATAATGTTCTCAATTTCCAAATCAAACGCATCAATACTGTTTTGCAGCAACTGCCCCAGTATTTCTTTGGCTGGTTCCAGCATTGCAAACTTTTTAGGGGTAAGCATACCGCTCTTACGGCTAAAAGCCTCTATAACACCTACTAAGTTTTTTTTATAATAAATGGGTAAGAGGGCGTATGACTTCAACCCTTCATTCAACAATATTTGCGCAACAGGTTTACTGGATGGAGCATGTGCTTCAAGGTCAGCAAAAAGAACATGCTTTGGTTCAGCAATAAATTTTTCAATCATTGCCAAACATACCTGGCCAGGCAACGTTTCGCTGCCCCCCGATGAAAACAGGATGCTGTGGCAATAATTATCAAGTTCTTTTACCAGTTTTCCGTTTATGCGGTAAACAGGCAGAATGTTAAACTCAATGTCACTACAGTTCACCATTTCCCTGAGCGATTGCGCTACTACAGGGAAGATGATTGCTTCTTCTCCCAGTCTTCCTTTTACAATGTGGTCACGAATAGAATCCATGGCATACTGCTGTGTTACATCAGTAACATTAATAACAGAAAATCCACGGAAAGAAAACAAATCAACCGGCAATACTTCGGTTAAATAATCAATGGCATCTTCCGGTTGCTGAAAAGATTCCAGCATCTGTATATCCAGCTTTGGCAATTCACGTGTGAGCGTTACTTCTGTAAAATCATTATTAAGACTAAGATGATAATGCCGGACAAGCCCACTCTCATAATCCCTGATGTTTCTTGTAATGCTGCTATGCGACGAAAATTCAACTCCATAAAAGCGGTAAAGAATTAACGAATAAAATAAAAAGACTTTACTCTTAAGAAACAATTGCATTTCCTCTTCGCCAAATCCTTCTTTACTGTCGAACATATTGGCTTCTTCCACCACGTTATAAAAATTATTAGACCCGTAAATAAGATGTGGTGTAAGGGGTTTACAAATACCCCATCGAATGTGCTTTTCATTTTCAGTTAAATTACTTAGTACCGCATGTATGATATCAAACAGTGGTTTGTATTTATGAATATCTTCCAAACGTACATCGCCTTCCAGTTCAGGAAACTGTTTGAATTTCTCCAATACAAAACTAAGCAGGTCTTTTTTAACAGAAGTTTCATCTTGAAGTCTTGCACGTATATAATTGAGAAACGGCTGAAATGAAAAATGCGTATTGGTAACAACTACCTGCCCATCATTGTGCGGCCCAAGCATATTTACTATTTTCAGTTGCATAAAATTATTGTTTTAGCGATGGGTTTAAAAGCGGAAGCCCATTGTAAAATAGGGATACCAGCCTTCCACTGATTTACCAACTACAAAATTAAAAGCAATCATGGATGCAGGGGCAAAATAAAAACCGCCGCCTGCTCCTGTGTGCCATTTGCCGAAATGCTGATTATTTTCCCAAACTTTTCCTGCATCCCAAAAACCTACCAAACCAAATTGGCCCGGCAGGATATAACTTGCAAAATCAGCAAGTTTTACACGCAGCTCCAGGTTGTTGTAAAAGCTATGCTGGCCTGCAAAGCGAAATTGCCTGTAGCCCAGCAGGTTTTCATGCCCGCCAATAAATGCTGATTGATAGAATGCAGATTGGCCAATACCAATTGTACCACCAAGCCTTTCTGCAAGAATAACAGTTGCTTTTTGATTCAATTTTTTATAAAAACAAAGTTCAGGAACAATTTGAGCAAAGTCTTTTGCAAAAGTACCCATGCCAATATAACCAAGCAGCTTAATAGTTACATACGTACCTGTTTGCGGAATAATTTTACTGTTACGTTTATCATTGATGTACTGCAGGTTAAAGCCCAGGTGCAATTTGTTTTTATCAACCGTATTACTGTCATAAGAACCGATGCCTGACGGTGTGCTGATGAAGCGTCCTTTATTATCATCACTCTCAAGTTCGTAATAAAATAAAGACGGGCCTATGCTGATTGCCGCACCCTTTTTTCCATGAAAGCGAATTGCAGGGTCTAACTTATAAGTGCTGAAACGGGTTCGGTAGAAGCGGAGAAAATCACCTGTCTTATCAAAAACGGTTTGATTGCCCCGCCCAAAAAAGTTGATGGTGTTATTGGGAGCTCTTATTGCGGCATCTATTGTTACATCGGCATTACCCAACAATTGAAGCCATTCTGCTTTGTAGCCTGAGCGGTAGGCATTGGTTGAAAATGAGTGTGCAAATGAAACCTGCTGCATACTGCCATAGGGTTTTTTCCGGAAACCCTGGTTAATAAATTTTACAGAGGCCCCTAAAAAAATACCATCATCCAGGTTGTAACCAACATTGAGCAGCGGAATAATTTTATTATACGGATTGGTTGCTGTGTATGCCGTATTCAGCTTATTGTTTGAAAGGTGTTGTTTTACTCTTGATAAATTTCCCGTAACGGTTACATTATCTTCCCGACCGTATAGCTGAATTTTTTTGGTGTTCTCTGCAACGTAATAACTCTTTTTATCCTTTGCGCCAATAATCCTGAGTTTAATAGGTGAATGGTTGTTGATGGCAACACTATCGTTACCATTATTTAAAAACAACCTTATTTCTTTTGTAACAGCGGGGTCAAAAATGCGCCTGAACAGTTCGTCTTTAACTTTTCCTTCTTTGTTTATTTTATAAATCACCACCTGCAAACTGTTACCGGGGGCATCTGTAAACTGTACAAATTCATTTTTATTGCTGGTGGTGATGTCTGCAATCTTATTGATGAAGTAATAATATTTCTCCATGGCCTTTGCCAGTTGGAGTCTTCGTTCCTTCAGTTTCTGTAATAACTCATCATGCCTCAGTTCATAAGATTGCTGCGGTAATTGTTTTAATGCTTTTTCTAAAACAGAATCCGTCATGGAGTTTACAAACTCGTTGGTTAACTGCATCCATTGTGTATAACTAAGTTGATTTAAAAAAACTTTGTTGAGGCGGTTGCTCTCTGTAAAAAAAGCATTGGGCTGTTTTATCCTTCCTTCAAAATCATGCAGCATGGGTACTATCCATGGTCTTGATGCCATGGCCGGAAGTATGCCGTCAATGATATGAAACACCTGGTCTCTGTCTCTTGGTACAGCAGTATATTTTTTGCTCTTACCATTTTTATCATAAGCCCATCTCCACTGGTCTTCATGTCTGTCCCAATCGCCAATAAATAAATCAAGTAAGCGTGCTTTGAAGAAAGTAACAGTATCAAAACTGTTGTCATTATCTTCCAGCATGGTTTTGTACATTTTTTCTGAGTTGTCTGATTTGCCAATTGGCTCCCGTTCTTCAAGCAGGCAAACAGTGTTCATAAAATCAGCATTATACAAACCCAGTTTTTTATCCGGCGCTACAACACCTATAACAGGATTGGCATGCGGCACACCGGCTGCATTAGCCAGCACCGGCACTACTAATGCAGAGTAAGGATGCTGTGCACTCATAGCATCTGTTACAATATCTTTTGCAAATGTTTCCCGCAAAGCTTCAGGTAAAAGAATAGCAGGATATTTATTTACACTCCGCAATACCCATTCTTTTCCGCTACTGTCTTTTAGGCGAAGTGATTGTGATTGATGCCCGCCGCCTCTTTGTATGGGTGTTAACCCGCCATTAATTTCTGAAATTTTAAGCACGGGCAATTGAGCGGCAGCGGCCCATTCCATCCGGTAGTTTTCGCCAAATATTTTTTTATGCAGTTTGCTCACATGCCCATAGGGCTCATGGGCTTTTACCAGTAAATTATTTACCAGTGCAGATGAATGATAAACTGAATCTTCCATCTTTTTTACTGAAGTATAGGTTTGTAAATAAGTAAATGATTCGTTCATTTCGCCATCCTGTAAAACATAGTATGTAAACTTTATATTGTTATTAGCATACACATCGGCTGTTATAAAGCCACTGTTTCTGGTGGTAAAGAGGCTGTGCTTTCCTTTTTTTACGAAAGTATTTTTAGCGCCGGAGCCGCTTACTAACTGCACCTGGTTATTTTTAATAAACTGCAACCCATGTTCATGCCCGGCAATATGCAGCAGGTTCGGGAAATTTTTAAACACCTCATCAACCTGCTTTATCATATCACGGTATAAAGGATGCTTCAGGTCTTCAGGATTTTGAAAAACAGTTCGCAGCAAAGGATACAGTGAGCCAACCACAGGCAGGGGAATAAATAAATTTTTATTGATTACTGTTAATGGAAATACATGATCTTTAAATGAATAATAACCGCCATGAGGTCCATAACTCTGAAATGGATGGTGCGATGCCAGCAGTATTACTTTGTACCTGTTTTCATAAAACAGCTCAAGCAGTTTATCAACAATTTCTTTTTTAGTGTTGCAGTCACAATCAGCATCTTCATTTTTTTTATCATAAGGGTAAAGCCACCACTCACTGTCAATAACAATCATCACCATACTGTCAGCGAGGTTGATAGCTGTGGGCCCGGAACAGCCATTGGCCGGAACAAGATTCAGCAAACTGTCGTTTTGTGTTTCAATAAAATTCCATGCTGCTTTAATTTTTCCAAGCCCGTTCTTCCCCATCCTGTCCCAATCATGATTGCCGGGAATAAAATATACCGTTGCGCCTTTTGAACGCAAAGGTGTGTACTGAGAGCGGAGAATGTTTTTGGTAGCTTCTTCATTATCGCTTCCCGGTAATCCAATGCCTTTGGGATAAATATTATCGCCCAAAAAAACAACAGTGGTTTTTCCTGCCAGTACCTGTGCTGATGCCAGGTTAATAACAGTTGATTGCTGCTGATTTATTTTTCCCGCATCACCAATAAGTATAAGCCTGCTCACAATAGAATCCTGTGCCGGTACCACAGTGTTGGAAAACAAAAAAAGTAAAATCAGACAAACTGGTTTCATGCGTTTTTATTTTTTTGAGTGCACGAATATTTTTTGAGTGAGCCAATGGCTTAAATAACCTCCTCCAACTCCAATAGCAGCTCCCATAAGCACATCGCTTGGATAATGTTTGCCCAGGTACATTCTTGAATATCCAACAGTGCCTGCCCACACGAATGCAGGCACTGTTACATACCACTTTTTGTATTGCAATGCCAGTGTTGTTGCTGTAGCAAAAGCCAGTGCTGTGTGCCCCGAAGGGAATGAACGGCCCCTGGCTACGCTAATAGTATTTGGAAAGACATCATTGGGGTATTTTTCTGCGGGCCTTCTTCTCCTTACTGTAGATTTCATAAGCTCGGAAACCAATGTAGCAGAACCGATGCTTATGAGTAATTCACAACCATCACGCTGCAATTTTTTATCTTTTTTTATAAGCCCTGTTGTTAACGTACCAAAAGAAATTGCTCCGGGAACCCAATAGGCAGAGTGACTAGTTTGAAGCCAGTAACCCGAATTTGGGTTTTGGGGATTAATGCTTTTTAGAATACTCAGGTCAACGTTTTGCCCAAATACAAATAATGAGCTGCATGCAGAAAGAGATAATAGTAAAAAAAAGCGTTTTAATATTAATGTCATAATACAATTTTATTTACCGTTTATGTTTTCCGGTTTTCGTATTGTTGAATTTTAAAATAGTACCGGCATTAATTTCTGTTCCTTCGTTTGAGATATAGAGATTACCTTCATTATCAAAGGCAATACCTTCCGGCTGGGGAAACAGGCTGGTCTTTAATTCAATTCCGTTCTTTATGTTCATAGTACTGTCTGTAACCAGCAACAGTTTGTTTACAGCAGAAAGAATATACCATTCACCTGTTTGCGGATGTTTGGCAATAGCCGATGGATTAAAACCGCCTTTCAGTTTCTTTTGAAAGGAATTGTTTGTTTTTACATCAACCTCTAATTGCCGTGTAACTGAAAAATTGCCACCGGTACGCAGTTCATAAAGTGTTACTGTTTTGTTGTTGTCCTGTTCACAATGTTTACAAAGAATATAGAGGCGTTTATTTTCTTCATCACCAAACATGCCTTCATACTCGCCGGGCGGAAGAATACCACTCAACTCCTGCACCAAAGCGGGTTCCTTCAAATTTCTTTCTGCAAACGGAAATACATACAAGTTGCCATTACTCTTTAAAATATATAAAGTATCATTTAAAACAGCAAGGTCTTCATAGTCTCCGTTACCTGCAAAACGGGTGTGATTTGTCTTTTTAATATTCCATGCTATGCGAAATACTTTGCCTGATTCATCCTGCACAGCATAAACAGTATCGTTGTTGCCTTTATAAAATGCAATACCCGATATTTCAAGAAGGCTTTCGGGCATAAAAAATTTTTCAGGTGCCGATAAGTTGTAACCATTTAACAGCAGTTCTTTTTTGGCTTTCTGTTTGCATGCTGTTAGCAGCACAAAAGCCAGGCACGTAAAAACAATTTTTTGTGCACAAGCTGTTTGATGAAGTATGTTATTTAAAAGTTTCATGTTTCATTATTCAAAAACCGGTGTATCATTTCCTGTGAACGTAATGGTGGTTGTAAACTTTCAGCCGGAATATTGTTACAGTTATAATCAATCCAAACTCCCTGTACATTATCGTTCCACTGCAGGTTTATTATGTTCAGGATTTGTTCTTTAATACGGGGATGATAAACCGGGAAACACACTTCAATACGGTGGTAAATATTCCGGTTCATCCAGTCGGCCGAACCTAAGTAAACATCCTGATTATTATTGTTATTAAAAACAAACACACGACCATGCTCAAGGTAACGGTCAACAATTCGTTTTACTTTAATGTTCTCACTTTGCCCCGGCACACCGGGCACCAGCCTGCAAATGCTCCGCACCAATAAATTTACCTTAACCCCTGCACGGGATGCTTCATATAATTTATTAATCAGCACTTCTTCTTCCAGGTTGTTTAATTTGATGGTAATAGAAGCAGGCAATTGTTTACGGACATTTTCTATTTCACGGTCAATAAAACCAATCAATTTTGGAAGCAGGTTAAATTGCGCCACCAGTAAATGATTGAGTTGAAACAGATCAGCCGCTTCTGGTCTTTTTTGCTTCTTTAAAAACTGAAACAGGAAACCAAGCTCAGTAAGCATGGGTTGATGGGCAGTAAACAATACATGATCTGTATAAAAACGTGCAGTGGTTTCATTTAAATTACCGGTGGCAAGTAAACCCAAGTAAGGGGATTGCGTACTGTTACGTTTTACCAGTGCTACTTTTGCATGTACTTTAACTGCATTGCTGCTGTAAATAATTTTTACACCGGCTGCCTTCATGCGTTTGGCCCACTTAATATTATTGGCTTCATCAAAACGTGCTTTTAACTCCACCAGCACAGTCACCTGTTTGCCATTTCGTGCAGCGCTTATAAGTGCGTGTACAATTCTTGATTCATTGGCTACACGGTACAGCGTTGTATAAATTGCTTCTACAGTACAATCAGCAGCAGCCTCATTAAAAAAGCGGATTACCTGCTCATAACTTTGATAGGGGGTATGTATAACTTTATCTTCTTCACTTATTTTTTCAAAAAGCGTAAGGCCATCATCATCCATTGATTTTTTTGCCGGCCATGATGGATAACTTTCAGCCACATCATCAACGGGCAGTTGTGCCAAATCCTTCAGGTTATGATAAGCACCGCCTTCAACAACAGAGGCTTTAAAAAGATTAAATGTTTCAACTATATGATAAAGATGGCGGAGCGGAATACCCGGTTCATACAGTAATCTTGATGCAAAACCTTTATCACGCTGCTCAAGTTGGTCTTCAATACGCTCAGGAAAATCATCACCGTATTCTTCCGGCATGCTGAAATCTGCATTGCGGGTGATTTTTATATTGTAACCGGTAATTTGTTCTGCACTGGGAAACAGGAAAGAAAGATTGCAGCGTATTACATCTTCCAAAAAAACAAGATAGGTTTCGTCATGTTTGAGCTTTATAAATCGTGGCAGGTTGCCGGAAGGAATATTAATTAAATAAGCATCTTCTTTTCCGTTACGTTTCATTGTTGCCAGTATATAGAGCTGGTTGTTCTCCGGAAAAAAATCATTGTCCTTTATACCCAATTGTTTGCATTGTAAAAACCCTGCTACATGGTTAAAAAAATAAGTACGGATGGCAGGCAGTATTTTTGAGGGAATACTTTTAAAGTCAGTTACTATAACGCCTTTGTTTTTTAATGATGGTATGATGGATTGATTGAGCACCCGTCCGTATTCATTTAATTGTGTGGTGATGTAACGGTTAATTTGAGTAAACAGAGTTTCTTCCCCCTCTTCTGTTGTTGTTTGATCCATCATAACAGAAGGCATCCGCACCCGGTAAAATTCATCAAGGTTAGATGAGTATATGGAAAGAAAACGGATGCGTTCCATCAACGGAACAGTTTCTCTTGCAGCTTCCTGCAAAACCCTCTCATTAAAAGAAAGCCAGCTATAATCCCTGTTAAAAAACTGTTTCATGGTAACATGGTTCAACTGCCGGGGAAAAATGACGCAACAATAAATGCCAGTACGGATATGACGATGCCATACATAAACACACTATAGGCAGCACGCAGCAAACGGTATTTACGGCCAAGCACTGCACCCTGGAAGTAAATATCTTTTGTTAAGGTGCCGTATAAAAATTCACGGTCGTTCATTACCTGTTTTATTCCATCAGCATAAATATCAAGCGGCATCTTATAAAAATTACCGAAGAATAACAGGTTTACCTTTTTAGTTTTTATATCCTCATCTGTAAACACACCCGGTGGTAATGCCGGCCTTGTGGCCAGTATAGCTAATACCAATGTAATTACACAAATGGTTAAGAGTAATATGGCCGGTATGGTGAGATTGGGGTTTTCTTCCAGCTTGCGTATAAGCACACTTAATAATATTGACATGATGATGGAAGTGGTAGTAACCATGATGTTGGCTTTGTTATCAGCCATATCACTCAGCCGTTGATTGTTACTGGAAGTAATGCGAAACATGGTTTCAATGCCACGGTCGGGTCTGTTGCTTTTTTCAGCTTTGGCAGATGCTTTTTCAACAGTTTTAGTGCTCACTGGCTCTGCTGCTTCAGTTTCTTTTTCCTGTGCCTTTAATTGCAGACGTTTAAGATTGGAGGCTTGTGTTTGCTGTAAAAAATTTTGCCCGTACGTTGTATGAAAAGTATGTGACTGCAGCAGGTTGATAGCATCTTTCCTCCATTCATCTTTTGAAATTTTGCTGCCGCTTCGCCATTCCGCTTCTTTTTTCATGAGCTTATTTCGTTCACCAAAGTTTTCTGTACCCAGGTGATAGAGGTCGGCATCGCAAAGAATTTTTTCAAGCTGTGTTTGCGGATGTTGCGGTAATGATGTTGCCAGTATACATTGCTGTATGTTCAGCAACATTGCTTCATCTGCACCTTTAGTTTTCAAAAACTCTGTTGCCAGATCAGCACCAATAACCTCATGACCATTTATACCACCTTTGTAATAACCGGCATCATGAAACCAGGCGGCTGCTGTAACAATAAAAAAATCACGGTCGTTCAGTTCATAGTAGGCAGCTATTTTTATAGCGTTAGCCACTACCTGTTCTGTGTGATTGTAGTTGTGGTAATAAAGACCGGAGCCGTCGGATGAAGAAAAAAGGCGGGCTATGTATGCTTTAATTTCTTCAAGCAGTTGTGCATAATTCATGAAGGAATAATTTTTTTGAAGAGTCTTGTTATTTATCTTAAAATTCGGATTTGATAAATCCATCGTGTTAATAGACTTTAAATGTAAGAAATACCCGCTATTTTGAAGCTTTTATATAAAACTATTACTACTGGTTAATGAGTACAATTTAAAAAGCTTTTCATATCCTACTGGAAACAGTAATCAATTTTATATTTACGGCTTGATAGATAGTTGTATCCTTAAAATTACAATACTCGACAAAAGATTATATATGAATTCGATTACCAGTTACAACCCAAACTAAAAAGAAGTTCATTCTTTACAAATAGCCAACAACTTTTTTTCTTTTGCAAAAGACAAATTCACCACCAATGTCATTTTAAATTATCTACAACAGTTCCTAGTAAAGGAACAACTTCGCTTTCAAACCAAGGGTTCTTCTTCTGCCATATCCTGTTCCTTGGTGATGGATGAACCAATGGCAAATATGCAGGCAGGTATTCTTCAAAATTCTTCACCGTATCAGTAAGTGTGGGTTTTAGTTTCTCCCCCAAATAATATTTTTGTGCGTATTGCCCAATGAGGATAATCAATTTCACCTCTTTCATTTGAGATAATAACTGATGATGCCAAAGCGGCGCACATTCGGGGCGTGGCGGCAAGTCGCCGGATGTTCCTTTGCCGGGAAAGCAAAAGCCCATTGGCACTAATGCAAACAATTTACTGTTATAAAATTCTTCTTTGGTTACTCCAAGCCAGCGTCTCAATTCATTGCCGCTTGCATCATCCCAGGGAATACCACTGTCCTGCACCTTTTGACCCGGCGCCTGCCCGATGATTACGATTTTAGAATGCACACTTGCCTGCACTATTGGTCTTGGTTTATTGGGCAATTGATTTTTGCATACAGTGCAAGCCCTTATTTCAGTAAGTAGTTTGTTCATTGTTTAGAACTAAAAAACATTTGAAGCTGTTACCAACTTCAAATGCTGTGAGATGAATTTAAAAATACTGCTTATTGTTCTTTGCTCAGCTTAGCCCAGTTGCCATCTGCCTTTGCAACCAATTTCTCATGGTTGCCTGCTATCCAAAGCTGCTGTGCATCCACTTCCAGGTCGTAAAGAAACAAAAAGTACTTGCCATCTTTTACAACAAACTTATTGGGGTCCACACGGAATTTTGCACCTACTGATACTCCAAAGGCGCAGTAACCGCCGTATTGTGGTAAATACTTTGTGGGGTTTTCTTCAAATTTCTTTTTCTGTTCTTTGCTGGTGAAATAATAGTTCAGCCCTTCATAAGAAGCTTTGTACTCTTTCACACCTTTTTGTGCAATGCCTAGGTCAAGATAGGATACCGGGCTGTAACCCTGCAATGCAATTTTGCTGTCATCAGTGTTGTGGTTTGCTTTTATATTTTGTGCAAAACCTGTGATTGCCGTAAATAAAACTGCTGTAAGAATTGTTAATGTCTTTTTCATTTTTTTTCATTTTTATTTGTTTTTTTATTTGTTACTCTTTATTTACTGCAGATTTTTTTTCTGCAGTGCTTTGTTAAATGACTGCTGTTTCAGGTTTGTGCAAGCTAACTACTGTTAAAACTGCAATCCCGTTTATCCAATAATAATAGGCATCTATTCCCTTGAAAGAAAAAACTATTGGCGCTAAAAGGAAAACAACTGCCACCAGGCCATCTACAAGTAAATGGATACGGTAAGGGATTACTTTTAAAGCACCTAAGTGGTGGTTGGTTAAAAGCGTTAAAATAAAAGCTGCAATTCCTGTGGCAACTGACAGTTGCAATGCCAAAGGATTAGAACTGCCCAGGCCCAGTATAAAAGGCAGAGCCATAAGTGCAATGGCTACGGGGTAGTCTAACAAGGCGTGAATTTGTTTTGTTACGAATCTCATTTTTTTAAATTTTGAATTTTGAAATAATTTGTTTTACGCTTTGAAATATTGTTCATCCACAATCTTTCCGTCCTTCCACACACGGCGCAAAATTTCATGCCATAAGATTTTGCTTCCGTCTTTCATGTCAAAGTCAAAAGTAAATTCCGACATACTTACATCGTCACCAACTGCGGAGTGATGAAACGCAATGCCATTTACTTTGGCAATGCTGCCGAGGAATGTTTCCATTTTGGCAAGGTGCCCTTTCTTAGTGCTAATTACGGTACCGTCATGGTCAGTTGTTACTGCATTTTCTGCAAAGAACTGGCTTACTGCTGCAATCATATCTCCTTTGGAAACAAGTGCATCTAATTCTGTGTTTAATTTTTTGATGTCCATTTTTTTTATTTTTTTATTTTTAAATGATAACACAAAGCTACTATCACAGCAGCCCTTAACTGTTACAAAAAACAGACACTGAACTGTAAAAAATGAAAAAGCAAATGACAATTCATTTTTAAAAGAAAAAATCTTACAGGATTGTAAGATTGATACATGTGATGCAGTAAAATAAAAGATGTTGCTCTTATGCCGATGCCGCAAAACTTAGCGGCGATGCTCCTGTTTGTTTTTTAAAGAAAACAGAAAAATGGCTTGTTTCTTTAAAGCCCAGTTCAAATGCAGTATCAGTAACAGAAACCCCATTACTAATCATTTGTTTTGCTTCTTTTAATTTTCTGTTGTGAAGTAAATCTATAAATGAAGTGCCAAGCCGCTCACTAATCTTACGTGAAAGTGTTTTTTCTGACATTGCTAATTCCCTGGCGTAAAATGCCATCTTAAAAGATTCCTTGAAGTTATTTTCGATTAACTCTGTCAGGTTATTTACAAAGCTGTCCTGTGTATTAAAACCAAATTGCTCCTTAAATTGCAATGGCGTTTGCTGCGTATATAGTTTAAAAAACTTAAAAAAATAATCGGGATTTGCGAACCCAAGTTCATAGGCTATTTCTTTTATTGAAGAATCGGTGAACGCTATTTTTCTTTCTGCTTCCAGTAATTTCTGTTTATGAGTCATTGTAAGCAGGCTGCTATGAAGTTTCTGTTTTACAAGGCTTTGTATTTTCCAGGGTTTTTGTTTTAATTGTTTTGAAACATCCGCCAGCTCCACCGGTTCATTGTATTTCCTGTCAATAATCTCTTTTACATCAAAAAGCAAATCCACTTCATCTTCTGTAGTGTTAAATGGATTAAGCACTATCCAGTCTTCAATTGCATCATGCAGCAAACTGATGCTGTTTTCATCAAAGTTAAATTGTGTAAATTGGTTTAGATGAAAAGGTTTTTTGCAATCAAGACTGATATGCCCCAGGCTTACCAAATGCTTAAAAAGAAAACGGGATTTCGCAGTTGCATCAATGCTCTCATCCGTAAACTCATACTGGATGATTGTAAAATTACCTGATAATAACCTGAAATACTGACGGGGTGAAAGAAAGATAATCCTGTTGCTTTCAAAATTATATTTTGTAAAGTCCACTTCAAAAATACCATTGCCTTCCTTTATAAAAAGAAGGCAATGATGATTAAAAACATAAAGTTTACTTATTGCAGGCAAAAATTCTTTTCTCATATCTTATTTTTTGTGAGTAAGGATTTTACATATTCTGCAAATTGCTGTCGCAGCTATTGCCGTGAAAAACCTGTGTACTAATTAGCAGTTTGGGCCAGCTCACTTAATACAGCACTGATAGCGGCTTTAGGCTGGTTGCCTACCTGCTTCTTCATCAATTCTCCGTTTTTAAAATACAGGATGGCAGGAATACTTGTAATACCATACTTAGAAGAAAGCTGTGGCTCATCGTCCACATCCACTTTCCCAATTACGGCTTTGCCCTTAAAATCCTGCGCCACGGCTTCTAATGTTGGGTGCAATGCCCTACAGGGGCCACACCAGGTTGCTGAAAAATCAACCAGTACAACTCCGTTGTTTTCAATAGTTTCATTAAAACTGTTGTTGTTTAATGTCTGTATCATTGTTTTATTTTTTTTAATTTAACTTACTTGTGTATAGATATACAGGGTATTTGCCCGTTCCTTACAGAAATATACTTTTTTTTTGGAAAAACTTTACAATGCTTTGTCATGGTTAATAAATTGAGCAGGGGGAAATATTCCATAAATTCGTAATTAAGTTTATCCGCAACTGCCCCAAGAATTGTCAGCCAGTTGACATATAAGATTGATAATCAATTGAAAACAGCAAATTTTATGGTATGTGATTAAAGTCGGTATAGATATTGTTAAATAGTTTAACAGAACCACCCGATTTTATGTTAGAGGCAAGTATTCAAGACAAAGGCTTAGTAATTGATATTTTAACTCAATCATTTATTGATAATAAAAGTGTAAATTATATTATTCCCCAGGATGGCAGGCGTGTTGAACGCATAAGAAAGTTAATGGCCTATTCCTTTGATGTTTGTAAACTGTATGGCGAGGTGTTTTTTTGTGATGATAAAAAAGCCTGTGCAATGATTGTTTATCCTGAAAGAAAGAGAGTTTCTCTTATGTCTGTGTGGTTTGATATTAAGTTTATTTTTTTAAGCATTGGAATTTTCAATATCAGTAAGGCTGTTAAAAGAGAGGCCGCAATTAAAGAAATGCATCCCCCTGGCTTAATCACCTACTTATGGTTTATTGGGGTAAAGCCTGTAGAACAACATAAAGGCTCAGGTACCAGTTTGCTAACAGAAATAATAAACCTAAATAAAAAAAACGGCAGAGTTGTTTGCCTTGAAACATCAACTGAAGAAAATCTATCCTGGTACAAAAAGAATGGTCTGGAGATTTACACTGAGATGGACTTTGGCTATAAGCTCTATTGTTTGCAAAGTGTTTAAGCATAAATATCTGCATAATGTTGCTTCCGGGAACCCAGATGCACCTGATTACGTTTCTGTTCATCTGCATAGAAACAGTGATTCTTTTTTACCTTCTCATATACCGTCTTGCCCGCCCGGATGACAAGATTACTTTACTGAATGTAATATTGATTGGGGTATTGATTCTTTATAATCTCACAGGCGGGCTTTACCCCGATTCCAATTTGCCGGGGTCATATCACGTACAAACTTCAATTGCCTACGCTACAGGCTTTATGACACCCTGTTACTTTCCTTACTATGTTTATCATGCATTTGAATTAAAGAAAATGAAATTTCATGCATACAAGGGTGTCTTCATTTTTTTAATGCTGCCGTATTTAATTTTTGTGTTGGTGTTTGTTGTGAGTGGTAAACTTGCTGCAGCCAAAAATCTGCTGGTAGTACCGGTTCTGTATGCCTTATGGGTAATTATAACCCTGGTGGGTGCAGTAAGAAGCAAGTACAGCAATGACTTTAGCACCGCATCTGCAAAGGAAGAAATGGCTGTTACGTTTTTCAGCCTTACGCCATGGGTAGGCTTGCCAATAATAGACTACTTCAATTTTGGACAGCAAATTGAAGCTGCCACAACCAATACAGGATTTCTGTTGCTGCTTTCACTTCAAATGAAGCAGCACATCACAAAACTTAAAAATGAACGGCAGCGTTTAGTTGAATCGGAAGAAAATCTGCGTAACTGGAATGAAAAACTAAAAGACGAAGTAGAGAAACGGACAAAAGAAATTGAGCAGATAAGTATGGAACAAAGAATAAAAGAGAGCTGCGCCAGGTATGGATTAACACCAAGGGAAACACAGATTTCCGTTATGATTTGCCGGGGCCAATCATATAAGCAAATCGCCGAAAAATTGTACATATCAGAGAGAACGGCTACTAAACATGCCCAAAATATCTTTGACAAAACAAAAGTATCCAACAAGCTCGAATTGTTAAACAAACTAAACATAACTGCTACTGGTTAGCTGTTTTGCGTAGCCTTCCCCGTCATAAATACGCAGGTTTACTTATTAAAATACGCTATTTAACGTAATGTGATGGTGTGTTGTTTGCCTTCATTTTCTCTAAAATTTATGTTATGGAAAATGCGATGAATGCAAATGGCGAAACCCTTAAGATGCTATTACTTAAAGCCCCTGCAGGTGACAAACCATATAAAGATAACGACACTGTACACCAGCTATTAAACTGGTGGTACCATATTTTAAAATTGGCTGAACCGGCTTTAGATAAACAAACTCTATTTTCCGGGCTTGAAGCTGATGAAATGTATCTTGAACTAAAAAGGGATATTGATATGATACCCTCCCTGCTGATGAATGAAATGATATACGAGCCATCCATCCCAGATAAGGAGCAGTACATTCGGCTAATACAGGCATTGTTGGTTAATTGCAGCGATACACTCTTTACATCATCTGTCAAAATAAATTCGCCATGCGATGCAATTGAAAATACTTTACTGTTTATCAGAAATTTCTTTTACCAGTATTTTGATTTTGACTACAGGGTAACGATGTATTGTATGGAACAATTTAATTATTCGTTTAAGCTAAAGTTAGATTATTGGAAAGTTAAATTGAAACAGTCTTCACTTATTGAATCATTGAAAAACTGTATAAGTGAAAAGATGATATTGCCAAATTCATATTTCACATTTAGAAAAATAAGTTACCTGGAACATTTGTTCCACCTCATTGAAGCGGCAACAACTGTAATTACTGAAGAATATGTAAGAGACTTATTAATAACTCACAACTTTAATGCAGCCTGTTTTATTGACTATGAAACAAACCACATAAAAGAAAGTTTGAAAAATGAAGCCAGTATAGATGAAAGCATCACATTGCTGCAAAATGAACTTGCAAACATCAATCTGCTGAAAGATAAACACAATATAAGCTTCGATATAGATATGCCCGGTATTAAAAAGCAATTGCATGACTGGGTTATTGCTGAAATGAAACAACTGAAATCAGAAGCGAATCAAATTATGAAAAAGGATTTAGTAATTGACCCTGATTCAAAAATTCAAACCTCTTTATCGGTTGCCAAACTTGCGGCAATTATACGGCTATTGGTAGCAGACAAAATTATCATTAATAAAAGCATAGCACCTATGCTGCGCACAGTTTCAAAACTTTTTACCACGCTACAAAAAGATGAGGTATCATTTGGCAGCCTTGAAACAAAATATCATGCGCCGGATAAAGCTACTTTAAATATTATGAAGGAGATGCTGCAAAAGTGGGTTGGAGTTATTCAAAAGTTGTAAAAACATACAGTAGTCAACACGGTAGCACTACCTTACTTACCCCAATTGCTAAGTATTTGGAAAAGTATTTGTAACAAACGTCTTGTTATGCTTCCGGTAACAGAAGCTATTGTGAAAATGAAAAAGTGATGTTATGCTGAATACAATTTCGTGGAAAGAATACCTTTCTGTTCTTACTTTTTTTATAGTTTGCTATTACATCTTAATAGCATGGCTTTACTACAAAAAAGAAATACTTCATTTGCTGGGTATTACAGTAATTGAGCCTGGAGTCATACCGGCATCATCGCTGCAACAGTTTAACAGCAATTTGAAAAAAGAAAATACAAGTGATTATTTACCGAAGCCCACCAATGAACCTTTGCTTCAATCCTTTATTGATGAATTAACAGCCTGGTTTGAAGCACAAGAAAATGGTGCCAGCAAAGAACAAACAATTTCTGGTTTATTATTAGTATTAAACAAGTACCCAACCCTGCACCACACTTCACACCGCACCCGTATCAATCAAGTCATATTATCAGCAGCTAATCATAGTGGCATCAGCAACCTTGATGAGGAAGACATTGAAGCGATTTGGAGACAGGTTGATTGATGCGTAATACTCTCAGCCACTCCGTAGCCTGGGCGGAGGCGGCATGAGAGTTTAATTGATTTTTCAAATTATAAATATGTGAGATTATGAAACTGTGTAAAAACTTAAAAATTGCAGGTGTATCAGTAATTCTGCTGCTGCTAAAAACTACAGCAATGGCACAGGATGGCAATGCTGGTATTAATGCCGCCAATACGCAAGTGAGAAGCTACTTTGCCGCAGGCACCAATTTAATGTACGCTGTTGGTGCAATCCTTGGATTAATTGGTGCAGTGAAGGTGTATCAAAAATGGAATAGCGGCGACCCTGATACTGGTAAGGTAGCGGCTGCATGGTTTGGCAGTTGTGTGTTCCTGGTGATAGTTGCTACTGTTATACGTTCATTCTTTGGTGTATAAAAAGCCTCCCTTGAACTTCGTTCGTAACCTTCGCTTCACTCGGTTACCTCCGAAGGAGGGACTTAAACCTCTCTATTATGAAAGAAATACTAATCAGCAGATTACTGGAATATGTAAGAGATAACAATCCTGATTTGCTTTTTGCATTAGAGGCAGAGGACAAACTACGTTTATGGCTTTATTCAAAAGCAGACAGTGTTGAATCGCTTTGGCAGCAAATGGAAACTGATAAACAACCTTCTTACATTATTGAGGAAACCTGCCTCAACAACTTGACAAGGGAATTGCGACCATCCCGTTACAACTACATCCTCAATCTTCTTGAAAACGAGTTTGAGCAAGAATACAAATTGCTGCAACAGGCAGGTTTGCTGCAACATGAAGTGGTAAATATGATTGGCTATTGTGATTCGGTATTTAATGACCTGAAGTTTTCAGAAGAGAACGAAGACAACCAATTTGTCAGATATGCAATATGTGGCGCAGTGAGTGAATACCTTGACAGTAACCGTGTGATTGAAAATGTGAGCAATGAGTTACAACAGTCAGCAGAAATTTAGGGACAATATCGAGGCTATTCGTATTGCCTTAGACTGGTCAGCAGAAAAAAAATTAACTGCTGACCAGCTTTCTGTTTTACGGAAGTATGCAGGCTTTGGTGGGCTAAAGGCAGTACTGTTTCCCAACGATTCCAAAGAAGAATGGAAGAAACAAAATGCTTCCAAAGAAGATTTAAAACTGCATCCGCAGATAATAGAGCTGCATGAATTATTACAGCAGAAACTTAATCAGAAAGACTACAAAGAAGCTATTGATTCTATCCGCAACAGCATCCTTACTGCTTTTTATACTCCTGGTATAATTCCACAATCTCTATTTACAGTTTTAAAAGACAAGGGCATTGAACCAACTTCCATGTACGAACCAAGTAGTGGCGCTGGTGTGTTTATAACTGAAGCTGCTGCAGCATTCCCAACACTGCAATCTATTACGGCTGTTGAGAAAGATTTTCTTACAGGTAAAGTATTGACTGCTATAAGCAGTTCTTTATCTGTACCTGCTTCAGTTCAAACAAAAGGCTTTGAAGAAACTCCGGCTTCAGAAAACGAAAAGTTTGATTTAATCGTCAGTAATATTCCTTTTGGCAATTTTAAAGTGTATGATGAAAGCATTACAGAGAAAGGATTAACAGATAAAATTCACAATTACTTTTTTGCAAAGGGGCTTGATAAATTGAAAGATGGTGGTTTGATGGCTTATATCACTACCGATGCTTTTCTTAACAGCCCTTCTAATCAAACTGCAAGGGAATATCTTTTTAATCATGCCAATTTCATCAGCCTGAATGTAATGCCGGATAACCTGATGAAAGACACAGGCAACACAGAAGCTCCCAGTCATTTACTAATTGTTCAAAAGAATGAGACTAAAAAAGCTTTATCGGAAGAAGAAAAGCAATTACTTAAAACAGTTGAACAGGAAAACGAATTTGGCAACTATACTCTCAATCAATACATCGTTTTACATCCTGAAATTATTCTCGGCAATCAGATAAAACCAGGTAAAGATCAGTATGGTAAAGCACATGAAACCATTTGGCAAACCGGTGATATTAATTTGATTGCGCCTGCATTGAGCAAAACTATCAGCGAAGGTTTTGATAAAAGGTTTAATGCAGAAGCCTTCAGGCAAGTAGTTAGGCAAATAGAAAAGCCAAAAGGCAAACAACTTACTTACACGGCTATGCCGGAAAATAAGCCAGATAGCGGTTCAGTGCAGTTGGGTTTATTTGATACCGGCGCCTCAATCAATATAAACAGAGCATCAGCATATATTAATTCGCTGGATGCAACAGTAGTAGATAAAAAGACAGCAAGAATTTTAAACATCATCCGCACTAAAGACAAACCGGAGCATGAATTGATAGTGCTGATGACAGCAAAATCAACAGCCTTCAAACAGTATGTTTATAAACTTTATTCCAATGCGGAGGAATTACAGTTCCCGGCTAATTGGATGAATGCTGGCTTACTGCAACATGAATTAGCTGGCATAACAAATAACCTGAAAAAATATGACCAGCAGTTTTACAATGATGGTGAGGCAGTTTTTCATATTTCATTAGGTGTTGATGATAAACTGGAATCATTAAAAGATGTTAATCCACTTCATAAAGAGGGAACACTGATTGTACATAACAGCAGGGTTGGTTTTGTTTCCTATATGGCTTCAGATGATGACAAGCCTGTCTTTATGCCCAGCCTGCAGGACAAGAAAGACCTGGGCTTTTACCAGCAATACACTGGGGTGAGGGATATGTATTTTGAATTGTTTGAAAAAGAAACAACCGGGCAAACAGCGCATAATGATTTACGAGAAGAACTGAATGAAGCTTATGAATCATTGACAAAAGGATATGGCATACTACACTCACCCATCAACAGGCAAAGGATTTTAAAAGATGAAGCCTTTGGCTTAACCATCCTTTCTTCCTTGGAAAGAAAAGAGGGTGAACAATTTGTAAAGGCAGATATACTTACACAATCCTTAGTACCAAAGCAGGAAGTATTTACAACGGATAATCCATTAGAAGCATTAGCAAAAAGCCTCAACGATAAAGGAAAGGTAGATATTGAATTTATTGCCGCTGCCACTGACAGCACGGAGCCTGAAACAGTAGAAGCATTGGGTAACCATATCTATCTTAATCCATCAACACAACAATGGGAAACTGCCGACCAGTTGTTAAGCGGCAATGTGGTATTGAAATTAAAAACTGCAACCAAAGTAGTTGAAAAAAGTCCTGATACTGTTCAACTGCTTAAAAGCCTTCATGCCTTACAAAAAATTCAACCGGAGAAAATACCATTTGAATTGCTTGATTTTAACCTGGGTGAAAGATGGATTCCGCTGGATTACTACAATCGCTTTGCTTCCAAACTATTTGAAACCAATACAGAGGTAAATTACTTTCAGTCATTAGATACTTTTAAAGTAAAGGTAAGGCTTACCAATGCAAAAATTAACCAGGAATATGCCGTAACACCAAAAAGCGGAAAAACAACTTACGGCGATTCGCTATTGGAATATGCTTTAGAAAATACTACTCCTTTTTACACTTATGAAGTTGGCAGCGGTGACAAAGCTGTAAGAGTACCGGATAGCGAGGCCATACAATTAGCTCATCAAAAAATTGAATCCATCCGGAACGGTTTTATTGATTGGCTGAAAGAATTACCGGATGCTGACAAGAAAGAATTAGAAACACTATACAATGATACTTTCAATTGTTATGTACTAAGAGAATACGATGGCAGCCATTTACAATTTCCCGGGTTGGATAAAAAAAGACTGGGCATTGATGATTTGTACAGCTCTCAAAAAAACTCTGTCTGGAGAATTGTACAAAATCGTGGCGCTTTGATAGACCATGAAGTGGGGTTAGGTAAAACACTAACGATGGTGGTTGCCGCCAATGAAATGAAGCGGTTGCAGATAGCCAACAAACCCATGATACTTGCATTAAAGGCAAATGTTCGGCAGATTGCAGAAACCTATCGCAAAGCATACCCCAATGCAAGAATACAGGCACCGGATGAAAATGATTTTACTCCTGCAAAAAGGATGCGGTTATTCAATGAAATCAAAAACAATAATTGGGACTGCATCATTCTTACGCATGACCAGTTCGGTAAAATTCCACAAAGCCCCGAAATACAAAAACAAATTTTTGAAATTGAATTGGATAATGTAGAAAGGGATTTACATACTATAAAAGATATGGGTGGTGAAATTTCCCGGCGTATGCTGAAAGGTTTAGAAATACGCAAGACAAATCTCGATGTCAAGCTGCAGGAATTAAGAAAGAATATCGAAGAAAAGAAAGATGCCGGTATTAACTTCCGGGACTTAGGTGTTGACCATTTATTTGTAGATGAAGCCCATAAATTTAAAAACCTTACTTACACTACAAGACATGATAGAGTCGCTGGACTTGGAAATAGAGAAGGCAGTCAGAAAGCATTGAATATGCTGTTTGCAGTTCGGGAATTGCAAACAAGATTCAATAGTGATTTGTGTGTAACGTTTCTTTCCGGCACACCCATAAGCAACAGCCTTACAGAAATGTACCTGCTGTTTAAATACTTGCGGCCAAAAGAAATGGAGAGGCAGCGAATTGAAAATTTTGATGGTTGGGCAGCAGTGTTTGCAAAAAAGACAACTGACTTTGAATTTTCTGTTACCAATGAAATTATTGCGAAGGAACGGTTCCGGCATTTTATAAAAGTGCCTGAATTGGCTTTGTTTTATAATGAGATTACGGATTATAAAACAGCAAAGCATATTAATCTTGACAAGCCGGAAATTGATGAACAATTAGTCAATATTCCACCCACACCGGAACAACAGGAATTTACAAAGCTATTAATGCAGTTTGCCAAAACTGGTGATGGCGAATTAATTGGCAGGCCGAGATTGACAGATGAAGAAGATAAAGGCCGGATGCTGATTGCGACTAACTACGCTAAAAAGATGGCGGCAGATATGCGGCTGATTGATTCCGGCAAATACACCGACCACCCCAACAATAAAGTAAATGTCTGTGCAAGAAAAGTAGCTGAGATATATGAACAAAGCAAAGAACAAAAAGGAACACAAATTATCTTCTGTGATATTGGCACACCAAAGCCTGATGAATTTAATATTTACGATGCACTGAAAGAGAAACTCATTAATGATTTTAAAGTAGCTTCTCATCATATCACTTTTATTCACGACTGGACGGATAAGCAAAAGCCGGAGCTGTTCCGCAAAATGAATAATGGTGATATACGGATTTTAATGGGCAGTACGGAAAAAGCAGGCACCGGTTTAAATGTACAGGCGAAAGTCGTTGCCATGCATCACCTCGATATTCCCTGGAAACCCTCTGAACTGGAACAACGGGATGGTCGTGGGGCAAGACAAGGCAATATTATCGCCAAAGAGTTTTATAATAACAAAGTGAAGAATTTTATTTATGCCGTCGAGCAATCATTGGATAACTACAAATTCAATCTGCTGAAAAATAAGCAAACCTTCATCAGCCAAATGAAAAATTGTGAACTGAATGTAAGAACCATTGATGAAGGCAGCATTGATGAAAAAAGCGGCATGAACTTTTCTGAATACGTCGCCATTTTATCCGGCGATACAACACTGCTGGAGAAATCAAAAATGGAAAAGAAGATTGCGGTATTGGAAAGTTTACGCAATGCCCATCACAAAGAAGTATTCCGGTCAAGATTTAAATTAGAAAACCTGCAGGAAGAAAAAGCTAAAACGCAGCAAACATTGGAGAAGCTGAGTATAGATGAGAAAAAATACAAAAGTCAGTTGCAGTATGATAAAGAAGGAATAAAAGTTAATCCTGTTCACCTTGACAGTTTGAGCAGTACAGATGCCGAAGCAATAGGCATCCATTTAATCCGTCTTTATACAAACTGGAAACCTGGTATTGGTGAGGATGACAATAAAAGAATTGGCGAATTGTATGGCTTTGATTTGTATATCCGCAGGCAAAAAGAGACTTACGAGGACAAAGGATTGTTTGAATACAAATACAGCAATGTGTTTTATGCGGATAGTAAACAAACAAGCATAAAATATTCATGGAACCAAGGCCACATTAATATTGATAATCCCAAACTAGCTGCTCGCTATTTTCTAAATGCTATTGACAGGGTTGAAACGCTAAAAGAAAAATATCAGAAGGAACTAAATGAACTCAATCAGAATATTCCAATGCTGGAAAAAATAGTGGCAAAGCCTTTTGATAAAGAAAATGAATTGGCACAATTGAAGAAAGATGTATCAAGATTAGAAAGAGAAATTACATTGAAGATACAGGCCAACCAAATAAAGCAACTGAATACAACAGATGAAACGCCTCTTGATGTAAAGGAAACACCAGTAATTAAAATGGAAGAAACGTTATTATCTAAAAAAACAATAGGTAATAAAAAATCAAAAGGGATAAGGATTTGATTTGTAAAAATCCTGTTTAAGATTTTATTTGGCATGGGTAGTCCTACCCCCTTTACCGCTCTCACCACCACTTTGGAAACATCTTTGAGGCAGTAATCAGCATTTTATAATTGAAAATGAATAGTGAGCTATGGCAACAAGTGTGTATCAAATCAACAAAGGCATTAACAAACCCATCGAGTTTAAAGGCTTAAAAGCACAATACATTTGGTATCTCGGTGGTGGGTTACTATTTCTCCTTATACTCTTTGCTGCACTGTACATCGCAGGCGTTAATACATTCATCTGTCTCGCCATTATCATCATCAGCGGTACTGCATTATTTATGCATGTATATAAACTCAGCCATAAATACGGGCAATACGGCATGATGAAATCCATTGCCAAAAGAAGCATTCCGAAAATCATCAAATCTTATTCAAGAAAAATCTTTACTCAACTGAAGAAGTGATGGAAAAACATTTGAAAGATATACTACCAATTTTTGGCGTGGAGCATGATTGCATTTTATCCAAACAGGGAGATGTTACCATTGCCTATGAAGTTATATTGCCGGAACTCTTTACTTTATCCGACCAGGAATATGAAGCCCTGCACCAGTCATTAATTAAGGCGATTAAGATACTACCAAGACATACCATCTTTCACAAACAGGATTGGTTTACTGAAGCAAAGTATGAAGCTGATTTCAGTAAAGAGGATACAAGTTTTTTACGCCGCAGCAGCGAACGGTTCTTTAATGAACGGCCCTATCTCGACCATCGCTGTTACATCATGCTTACTAAGAAACCTGCTGGCAGAAAAGCAGGAAGCTCTTTGTTCAGCAACCTGCTCCGCCGAAGTATTGTGCCTGAAGAAACTTTGAGGCCACAACTGTTACAGGATTTTTTAGATAGTGCTGGTCAATTTGAAAGGATATTAAAAGACAGTGGATTTATCCATTTGAAGCGGTTAAGCAACGATGAACTTTCCGGTACGGGCATTAACTGCGGAATAGTGGAGCGGTATATGAACTTGCAGCAAAATGAAAAATCATTCTCCATCCGTGATATTAACTTCAAAGATGGCATCCGTGTAGGTGATGATTATTGCCAGTTATATACATTGGCTGATGCAGAAGATTTACCGGCTTACTGTGGTTCCCGGATTAACTATGATAAATATTCAACTGACAAAACAAAGTTCAGCGTTGGCTTTGCTTCTCCATTGGGGCAGTTGCTGTCCTGCAATCATATTTACAACCAGTACATCTTTATTGATGATGCACAAAAGACGATTCAGAAATTAGAAAGCAAAAGATTACGGCTGCAATCACTCAGTGCCTATTCAAGAGAGAATGCCATATCAAGGGATGCTACCAATGATTTTTTAAATGAAGCCATAGGGCAGCAACGCTTACCAGTAAAAGCGCATTTTAATGTATTGGTTTGGAGTAACGAAAAAGACAATTTGAAAGACTTGAAAAACCTGGTATCATCTGCCCTTGCCCAGATGGATGCGGTACCGAAGCAGGAGCTGGACGGTGCACCGCAAATATTCTGGGCGGGCATACCGGGTAATGAGGCTGACTTTCCAATGAATGATACGTTTGACACATTTGCAGAACAAGCCTGTTGTTTTCTCAACCTGGAATCCAACTACCGGTCAAGCATAAGCCCCTGCGGCATCCGGTTGGGCGACCGTCTCTCCGGCAAACCGGTGCATGTAGATATATCGGATGAACCTATGAAAAAAGGCATTTGCACCAACCGGAATAAATTTATTTTAGGCCCTTCCGGAAGTGGCAAATCTTTTTTCACCAATCACATGGTTCGCTCTTATTACGAGCAGGGAACCCATATTGTATTAGTAGATGTTGGGCATAGTTACAAAGGCTTGTGCGATATGGTGAAAGGCTATTACTTCACCTATGATGAAAAGAATCCTATCCGCTTTAATCCATTTTTCATTGGTGAAGGCGATACACTTGATACTGAAAAGAAAGAGAGCATTAAAACACTGCTGCTTGCTTTATGGAAAAAAGATAATGAAACATTTAACCGCAGTGAATATGTTGCCTTATCCAATGCGCTGCAATTGTATTATGAAAAGCTGGACAAGAATAGTGAGTTATTCCCCTGCTTCAATTCCTTCTATGAATTTTTGCAGAATGATTTTGTAGAAGTGCTGAAGACAGATAAAGTAAAGGAGAAAGATTTTGATGTATCCAACTTTCTTTATGTGCTGCGTCCTTATTACAAAGGAGGCGAATTTGACTACCTGCTCAATGCTACAGAAAACCTGGAATTGCTGAAAGAACGTTTCATTGTTTTTGAACTGGATAATATCAAAGACCATCCTATCCTGTTCCCGGTTGTGACCATCATTATTATGGAAGTATTCATCAGCAAAATGCGGAAGCTGAAAGGCATCCGAAAAATGATACTGATTGAAGAAGCCTGGAAAGCCATTGCCAAAGAAGGTATGGCTGAGTATATCAAATACCTTTTTAAGACGGTTCGTAAGTTTTTTGGAGAAGCTATTGTAGTTACACAGGAAGTGGAAGACATCATTTCATCGCCGGTGGTTAAGCAGGCTATCATTAACAACAGTGATTGCAAGATTTTACTTGACCAAAGCAAGTATCAGAACAAATTTGACCTGATTCAGGAATTATTAGGGCTGACTGAGAAAGAAAAGGCACTGATTTTGAGTATAAATAAAGCGAACGACCCGTCGAAGAAATACAAGGAAGTGTTCATTAGTCTTGGTGGTGTATTATCAAAAGTGTACAGAACGGAAGTGAGCATGGAGGAATACTTAGCCTACACCACTGAAGAAACTGAAAAAGTAAAACTACAGCAATACGCTGCAAAATTTGGAGGTGATGTGCAGAAAGGCATTATGGCTTTGGCGGAAGAAATGCGTCATCATTAAAACTTCAGAATATGAAAACGCTTATTGTAATCTCAGTCATTGCTTCTGCTTTAATTTTTTCCTGCGGAACTATTGTTAAAGATGAAGTGCAGGAATTTATTCCCGGCACTTACGTTCGTCAATCAGAAGGCGAGTTTGGTACATCGTATGACACGTTGGTTATTGCCATGCAAAACGAAACAGCCCGGGAATACAAAATAGAAAGAAGATGGAAGTATGACAGAGTGGTTGATGAAAAGGTGCTGGAACCTGAATATAAAATTACCAATGCCACCGGTATTTATGATGCTGATAAAAAACTGTTACAAGAAACCCAATCTCTCAACATCTACACATTTGATGTAAAAAACAAATTTTTAAACAAAGGAACGAACCAGTTCACTAAAATAGAATAATATGAAAAAAAATTTGGCAATTGTTGGATTGATTTGCTGCTGTTTGTTTTTGCCAATACAACAATCAAATGCACAAATACCTATCGCAGAAATAATAAAAGCCGCAGTTAAAAAAGTGATTAAAGCTGTTGACCTTCAAATACAGCGGCTGCAAAACAAAACCATCTGGTTACAGAATGCACAAAAGGAATTGGAAAATAAAATGAGCAAGCTTAAACTCAATGAAATTAAAGATTGGGTGGAAAAACAACGTAAGCTGTATGATGATTATTTCCAGGAACTGTGGAAAGTGAAAGCAGCACTGGCAAATTACAACCGGGTGAAAGAAATTATTCAACGCCAGGTGCAAATGGTAAATGAATACAAAGGCGCCTGGGCCTTGTTCAGGCAGGATAAAAACTTTACCCCGGATGAAATAAATTACATGTACAAAATTTATTCAGGCATGATGAATGAAAGTCTGAAAAGTATTGACCAGTTGTTTTTAGTGATTAATGCCTTTGCTACACAAATGAGTGATGCAAAGCGTTTGGAAATCATCAACACAATATCGGATAATTTGGAGCAGCAATATGTTGAATTAAAGACATTCAATAACCAAAACAAGATGATTAGCCTGCAGCGTGGTGCAGAGAAAGGGGAGATTGAATATGTGAGGAGGCTATACGGGATTGGGAAGTGAGTTTTTTACACAGTTCATGTTATAAAACTACTGAAACAGTTTTTTGAAACCGGAGTTGTACAACATTGACCAATGTTAGCAGAAGTTTTTTCGTCTGTCTAAAATGGCATATCATCATTGTCAAACATACTTTCGTCTGTGTCGTCAAAGTAACTTGTCCTATAAGTTCGCCTATGTTTTTGTGAGGTGAATTGAATTCCTATTTCCTTATCCTCCTGATTGAGAAAATAATCATGATTGAAAGAATATATCTCAATCCTGTCATCCAAAATTACATGAAGATGATTTTCATAATTCATTGACCGAGGATAAACTCTCCAACGTGTAATTGGTCCAGGAATAGTCAAATACTTTCCATCACTTTGAATTACAACTAAAGCATTTTCGCTTTCTACTATGTTGCCGAAATATGCTGTTCCTCCGTTTATTACTTTACCTTTCCAAGCATGAATATTTACTGTTTTCAAACGAGTAAAAGTTTCTTCTCCTTTTTCTTTGTTAGCATAGTTGTTGTACTTAATAATTTCAAACCCACCTTCCGTTGCCTTATACAACTTATCTTCAATTCCCCAACTAATAAAGTGTCGCTTACTCTTGACTTTAAAAATTTGTTTGTCATCAATATTCGTATCAAAATCTCTTAGAGGTTTGTCATTTTGGTTTCTGTCCTTAGTTATATTCCATTTAAACATTGCTAAGAACGAGCTTTCAATTAATGAAGTGTTATAAATATTCAGATAAGAATAGTTGGAAAACGATGAATGGTTTTTACTAATTTGGAAAATAGGGGTTCTTTTTTCAACTCTTTCAAGGTTGCTTGGCAGGCTTGACGCCATGTTTAATTCATATAAGCCTTCGTTACCACCTGACAATGCTAATTGAGGATACTTGTTAGCCTTAATAGATAGCAGATTACAATCCCAAAGTTTTGAAGGGCGTGAACTAACAGGAAATTTATCTGATTTGACTCGGTGGGCTGAACCTGAAAACAGCCCTTGCTCATGGATGAAATATAGTTTATTGCTATAAATCTCAGTATCAGTTGGCAAAATTCCAGTCGGTGTTTCTTGTTGACCAAAAAGGAATTTTTCCAACTGCTTTTCTGTCAATTGAAAAACAGGTTTCTCTATTTGAATAAATTTATTAAGAAGTAATTTTTTAAAATCCATGTCTTTGAATAGTTCTATCAAAGAAGATTTATATAGATAATTACCATCCAAGAAACAAAAGGTCATTGCAATTTTATCTGTATCTCTTTTGATAAGAGATTGAACAATGTCATTCCAATTATAGACTTTTAAATCTCCGTTAAAAGTCCATAAGTATAACCTGCCACGATAAATCTGACAGTCGTAGTAGTCGCCCTTTATCGTGATTTTTACAGGTTGCATGATTGTCCAAGTCTGATTTTACTCATTTTTGCTTTTGTTAAGTAGCCATTCTCTACCCAAACCTTTAATATGTTCGTTGCTGGTCTGTCCTGTGCCTTACTCAAGTAATCAGCAGGATAGCCATGCCAAACATTCGTTTTTGTTCCGTCAACGAATTTAGCCAATTTTAATTCTTGTCTGTCATTACTTAAACCAACAACCTGTAAAATGTCTCCAATGACTTTTACACCCCATGCTTCTGTACCTGTCTTCCAATTGCCATTTAATGCTTGAATAAAGCAATCAACTTCTTCGTTAAAAGTTATAGTCCAAATACTTTTATTAGGATTTCCCCTTCGTCTATGTTGTGATGATATTATGTAGTTACCTGTCGTCTGAGCGGTCAAGTCAATCTCTGTGTCTGCTGTGTAAGGCATATTTTATATTGGTCTGTGTCGTTGGTAAAATCTCTGCTAACTCGCCACGTTCTCTACTTTCTTGTTCAAATTTAAAGCGATTATCAATATTTATCCGAACAAATTTAACCTGCGTCAAAAAATTATAAGCAGGTAGCCCTACCTTTCTTACCCTGCGATATTGAGACTTGGAAAACTTTTTGCTGCATTTATCAACTCTTAAGTGAAGAAAGAAAACAGTGTGTATGAAAAAGATATTTATACTGGCGGCAGTTACCCTGCTTGCCACAATCTTTGCCAATGCCCAAACATTTGCAGAATGGTTTCAGCAAAGCAAAACTCAAAAAAAATACCTGCTGCAGCAAATAGCGGCGTTGCAAGTGTATATTAATTATGCCCAAAAGGGATATGATATTGCCGGTAAAGGTATCAACACAATCCGCTCCATAAAGAACGGTGACTTTAGCCTGCACAATACATTTCTTTCATCTTTTAAGAATATCAACCCTGCTATAAGCCGCTATGCAAAAGTGGCCGATATAATTTCTTACCAGGTTCGTATCATCAAAGAAACAAAGCAAACCATCAATCACATAAAAGAAGCAAAGCAATTTACACTGGCAGAGATACGGTACTGCAACAGGGTATTTGATAACCTGCTGAAAGAATGTATAAAAAACGTTGATGAATTGGTTCTGGTTACTACTCCCAATGAATTAGAGATGAAGGACGATGAAAGAATCAACCGGATTGATAAACTGTACCTGGATATGCAGGATAAATATTCTTTTTGCAAATCCTTCAGTAAAGAAATGTCTTTACTCTCCATTCAAAGGTTGCATGAGCAAAACGAAATAAACTTCTCTAAAACAATAAACGGTCTCAAATGAAAAAGATAGTAGTGTTACTGCTTTTGTGCAACATGGCTTTACATACAAAGGCTCAGAGTGAGGAAGTACAGCAACTGTTGCTGAATGTTGAAAAGCTGGCACAGTTTAAAAAGATTCTGCAAAATATGTACGATGCCTATAAGATTTTGTACAAAGGCTATACAGCAGTGAAAGATATTTCAGAAGGCAACTTTACCCTGCATAAAACCTTTTTAGATGGATTGCTTGAAGTAAGCCCGGCAGTAAAGAAATACAAACGGGTGGGTGACATAATCAATTATCAATTGCGGATTGTAAAAGAATACAAAGCCGCTTTTAACAGGTTTAAGAGTGATAAAACATTTACAGTAGCCGAAATTGATTATCTCGGTAAAGTATATTCCAATTTGTTTCAGCAAAGTTTGAAAAGCCTTGATGAACTGGCAATGGTTATAACAGCAAACCAACTCCGCATGAGTGATGATGAACGGTTGCAGGCCATTGACAGGATTTACAGTTCCATTGAAGACCAATATTCCTTTCTGAAAGACTTTAACAGCAATACATCTGTATTATCCTTACAACGAAAATCTGAACTATCTCAAATTAATATGTCCCGGAAATTAAGTGGCTTAAAATAATTGTGTGTATGAAATTGTGTGTTAGAATAATAAGTGTAACAGTGATGATACTGTTATTTCCCCATTTAGCAGAAGCACAGGGAATGGCCAATCAAATCCGCAGCCTGCAGGAAGTGCTGGAACAATTATATGATGATATGATGCCTTTGTGCAGCCGTTTGATTGGCGTAGGCCGTGGTATTGCAGGTTTTGCCGCCACCTGGTATATTGCCGCTAAAGTGTGGGGGCATATTGCAAGGGCCGAGCCAATTGATTTTTATCCTTTGTTCCGTCCATTTGTAATTGGCTTTGCAGTGATGATATTTCCATCCATCATTGCGATGATTAACGGAGTGATGAAGCCAACTGTTACTTCTACTGCCGCAATGGTTACAGATTCTGATAAAGCAGTGGCACAATTATTAAAGATGAAAGAAGAAGCCATTAAAAAAACAGCCTACTGGCAAATGTATGTGGGGCCATCTGGTGATGGCGACAGGGAGAAATGGTATAAATATAATTACCAGGATGCGGATGAGGGATTCTTTGAAGGTGTGGGGAATGATATAAAATTCGCTTTTGCAAAATTCTCTTACAACTTCCGCAATTCCATTAAACAATGGATGAGTGAAGTATTGAAAGTATTGTTTGAAGCAGCGGCGCTTTGCATTAATACCATCCGCACATTTTATTTGATTGTACTGGCCATACTTGGGCCCTTAGTTTTTGGCATCGCAGTATTTGATGGCTTTCAGCATACATTAACTGTGTGGATTGCCCGTTACTTAAATATATTTCTGTGGTTGCCGGTGGCAAACATTTTTGGTGGCATCATTGGAAAAATTCAGGAGAATATGCTGAAAGTGGATTTGCAACAGATAAGCAGCAATGGAGATACTTTCTTCAGCACTACCGATACTGCTTATCTCATTTTTATGATTATCGGCATTATTGGTTACTTCACTGTTCCTTCAGTTGCCAATTATATTATACATGCAGGGGGTGGTAATACACTATTGTATAAAGTTACCAGCATTATGAGTACATCCAGCAGCTCTGTAGTTACCGGCGGAACATCAATGATGAAAGATGCATTAGGCAGTGGTTACAACAAAGTAAGCAACAGTATGGCAGATGCAGGAGTATCAAACGGGTATTTTAAAGAAGGAAATAGCAGTGGCGGTAATTATATGAAGGATAAGCTGAGTGGAAAAACATAAGTATTCCTCACACAGAATGTGAATCAATTACGAAATCCCTTCCTTAGCACAAAAGTCAATAATTATTTTATGCTTAGGAAGCCTTTTGGTTCTAAGCTTATAATTTGTAATAGCACCCGATATATGCATTAGAGCAATACTTTTGAAATTTCCTGCCACATAATCTTTATTGCCTTCTTCTCCATGATGCTTGAGTTCATTTCTTGTTCTGTTACGAAATGAAACATAATTTTCAATACCCAATAAATCTTTAGTTAAATCAAACATAGCCTGGTCAATCTCTGCCCTGTTTGGAATTACCAGGCCATTATCAATTGCATAAAGTTTTAGAAAAGCAGAGAATAATTCTTCCGCTACACTTCCCAGCGTAATTGCAGAAATGTAATTTTTCTTATTGTATAACTCAATAGCAGTTGTTAGCTGAATAAATGCTATTTCTTCTTTAATATACTTCGGCATAGTTCAATATAGGTTAAAAATTCAGGATAATGTTTTATAAACAGGTAGCCCTACCGGGCATACCCTCTGATTTATATTACTGGCAAATATCTTGATAAAGATACAGGGAGTGAATGCGAAAATGTGCGAATGATGTTTCAGAAAACAAAAAATATTGATACTGCCTTCCGGCATATACGGTCTTTCTCCTTGCTATTTTTAATAGCATGTTCAGTCGTTTGCATTTTTATCTCCTTTAAAAGTTACCAGCTTGCATCTAAAGCACAGCAAAAGGTTTTCATTCTTGCCAACGGCAAAGCATTAGAAGCCTATGCTGCCGACAGGAAAGATAATATTCCTGTAGAAGCAAAAGACCATGTAAAAATGTTTCATCACTTTTTCTTTACACTTGACCCGGATGATAAAGTGATTCAGGCAAACATCAACAAAGCGTTGTACCTGGCAGATGCCTCCGCCAAACAGCAATACGATAACCTGAAAGAAAATGGATATTATTCAAATCTCATTTCAGGTAATATCAGCCAGGAAATTGAGATGGATAGCATCTTCATCAGCACCGATGTATATCCCTTTTATTTCCGGTATAAAGGCAGGGAGAAAATCATCCGGCCCACCACGATAGTTACAAGGAGTATTACTACAGAAGGTTACCTAAGAAATGTTTCCCGTTCGGATAATAATTCTCATGGTTTCCTGATTGAAAAATGGCGAACGCTGGAGAATTCTGATTTAACAACTCAAAACAGGTAGCATGTGGTTTTTCAAAAAAACAAAAGCAGAGAGTGATGAAGCAACTGCATCAGACAGGATAGCAAATAAACTTGCTGCTACAGGCATAAAAATACAAACTCTTTTTTCAAACAAGATGAACAAACTTTTTCTAAATACATCTTCTGCAAAATTAAAGCGCCTGTTGATTATATTCTGTATCGTCTCCGGTGGATGCAGCATTTATTTGTTTAGTACGGCAATTTTTACTGAAAGCAATGCCGGTGGCTTTAAGGTTGAGGCAATAAAATCTCCAAAACATTTCAGTAATACAGGAGATGAAAAAATAAATAAAGAATCAGAAGTAGATGAAAAAACATTTTATCAAATCGTACAATTTGAGAGATACATGGACAGTCTCAAACAACATAAAATTTCAGTTTACGACAGCATCCTGCAGGCCCGACCGGGTTTAATGGATAGTGTGCAGGTGCTGAAACAAATTTATTTATCACAAAAACAAAAATGAAGGGTATGAAAAATGTGGAGCAATCGCAGGCTTTTCTGCGTAAGAGAAAAGTGATGCTGGTTTTACCGATGCTGGTAATTCCATTCTTAACACTTGCATTCTGGGTGCTGGGTGGTGGCAACGGCAATGCTGGTGAAACGGACATTGTAAATAAGCGGGGGCTTAACCTGAACTTACCTGATGCCAATTTAAAAACTGAGGAACTCAACGATAAACTGGGCTTTTATAATAAAGCTGAAAGGGATTCTTTAAAGATGGAAGAGTGGATGCGGAACGACCCTTATTATCAATCACTGAAAGACTCAATACAGTTGATGCCATCAGACCTGGAACAGCTTACACAAAAAGCAGCAGGTAAATACAATCAGCAACTGAATACATCCCTGTATGAATACAACAATAAAAATCCTGAACAACAGATTATACAAAAACTTGCTTTACTCCAGAAGCAATTAGATAATCCGGTTGCTGACAGTAACGGCGCCTTAGATGAAAAACAGAATACTGTAAGCAAAGGTAGCGGCGAGGATTTACGTGAGCTTGAAAATATGATGCAGCAAATGACTGCCGCAAACGGCAATGACCCCGAAATAAATCAATTAAATCATACGCTGGATAAAATTTTGGATATACAACACCCTGGCAGGGTGAAGGGAAAATTGCAATCAGAAAAATCACTGATTAAAGAAACTGTTTATGCAGTCTCAAAACAAAAACACGGACCAAATATCAGCCTTCTGGATACAAACAAAAAAACTGCACAAATACAACAGGGATTTTTTGGCGTAGAGAATAATTCATCTAACCAGGAACAAAATTCAATTGAGGCAGTGATACATGAAAACCAAACCCTGGTCAACGGTGCAGTTGTAAAGATGAGGTTGACCAATGACATTTATATCAACGGAACTATTATTCACAAAGGAAATTTTGTATTTGGCATTGCTTCGTTAGATGATGAAAGGCTTGCGGTTGAAATTACTTCCATTAGAAATAATCAATCCATATTTCCCGTAAAGCTTGAAGTATTTGACATGGATGGCTTACCCGGCATCTACATTCCCGGAGCTATTACAAGAGATGTTGCAAAGCAAACTGCCGATAACAGTTTGCAGTTGATGGAACTTTCTTCATTAGACCCATCTTTTAAAGCACAAGCTGCAGCAGCAGGTATCACCGCCGCTAAATCACTCATTAGCCGAAAAGTAAAACAGGTAAAAGTAATGGTGAAGGCCGGTTACAAAGTATTGCTCAAGGATAAAAATATCCAACAATAATTATTCATTTAAACATTACGATTATGAAACAGATTGTGTGTGTGATTTGCAGTTGCTGGCTGTTTGTTTCAGCAATGGCCCAACCAACTTCCTTATGTGTTACAACTGATAAAACCACCAGCCTGGTCTTTCCATTTTCCATCCTGCATGTTGACCGTGGCACAAAAGACATTTTGGTACAACCAGTAGAGCAGGCAGAAAATATCCTATTGGTAAAAGCAGGTTTAAAAGATTTTCCAGAAACAAACCTCAGCGTCTTCACTTCTGACGGCAGCGTTTATACTTTTAAAGTGTGTTATGATGCAGCGCCGACGTTATGGACTTATTATTTACCCATTAATAAAAAAGCCACAATAGCCACTTATGCCAATGGAATATTGGACAACCGCAGAACCGTTTGGGGAGTCAGGGACAATAGCTGGAATATTGATGCGGCCGTTATTGGCGCATACATTAAAAATGATATTACTTATTGGCAATTAAGAATTATCAACAACAGCCCGGTTGACTATGACATTGAAGTATTACGCTTTTATATCCGTGATAAAAAGAAAAGCAAACGAACTGCAGTGCAGGAAAATGAACTAAAGACTTTATACCTATCCGGAAACCATACACAAATAAAAGCATTCAGCAGGAACACTATTGTAGTAGCCCTTGACAAATTCACCATTCCCGATAAAAAATTCATGGGCATACAAATTATGGAAAAGAATGGCGGCAGGCATTTGATGATGAAACTGAACAACAAAGACATTTTGAAAGCTATTCCATTACCCGACCTGAATTAAAGGCAATGCCTGTAAATGAAAACATACCGTTAGAGGAGCAGTTGAAACAACTTGGTTTCAAAAACCTTGTTAAAGAAGTAAAAATGTTTATCAAGGCTGGAAGCTTCAGTTTCACTATACCTCAAAGCAAAACAGTAAAGGATGATTCAATACTGTACTTGCTGGAATTTGAAGGTTCAGGTGATGAAACAAAACTAAAAAAGTATGGGCTCACACTTCAATCCATCAAAATACCAAGAGATATTATAAACAGCATTGATACTGCTAAACTTGAAAAGAGACTTTTAAAGGCAGATAAATTCTACAATGATTATTACTCAAAGGACAAGCCGGTATCTAAGGAAGAAACTGCAATAATTGAATCAGCGAACAGGGATATTTTACAGCTTTTTGAAAAGGGAGGAAATGCCAGAGGAATAGCAAAGCTATTGATGCTTAAATATTGGCCAGAAGATAATTACAAACAATCCATTCCAGACCTGGACAGGCTTAAAGAAAATTACCAGGTTGAAATGTCTGCAGAATGGAGTTATGGTAAAATACCAACAGCAGATGAGCTATATAACAAGGCGAAAGAAAATTTCCATGTACCTAAAATAAAAGATATGATGGAAGAGCATGTAATATCGGATGCACTTTTTGAACAGGCGCAATTTGAAATTTCTTTTGGCAGGGAATGGATAGCCTATAATACCATACCCTATTTTTTAGATAAAGGCGATGTGCATTTTTTCAGCAAGAATGATGAAGCACATGAGTTCTCATGCAATAACATAAGTGAGTATGATAATTACCAGGTTATCAGGGCAACATCCATACAGGATTTTCTTTTGCAGATACCTTATGGAAGGTTTGAAGGAAACAGGTTAGATAATTTATTAAACAAAAATTTGTCAATTATGAATGAAAAAAATTACGACTTCCTGAAAGACCAGTTAAAAAATACTGGTTTCGGCGAAGATCTTCAAAAAGAACTGAAGGAAAAAATGGAAAAGCAAACACCGGAATTTCAATTGAATCTTTCCAAACAATATGGCAAAGATGAAATGAAAGCAACGCTTCATTTTAAAAAATCAGATGAATCAGAAATGTATTTCTTTAACAAGTATGATGCAGCGATGAAGCCGGGTAATAATGGTGACGAATTGAAGCAGACATTCTACATTAACAAGGGCAATACCATTACACTTAAAGAAGCGTACAACCTGATGAGTGGCCGTGCTGTAAATAAAGACCTAACTACAAAAGAAGGTGAAAAATACAACGCCTGGGTGCAAATGAATTTTAAAGAAACAGATACCAACGGCAATTATAAAATGAATCAGTATCATCAAAACTATGGGTTCAACCTTGAGCAGGCATTGGCAAAATTACCCATTAAAGAACTGGCGAATGATGCAGATAAAAAAGCACTTGTTCAGTCATTAGAAAAAGGGAACCGTCAGGCAGTAACTTTTGTTCAGGAGGGTAAAGAGCAGCGCCATTTTATAGAAGCCAATCCGCAGTATAAAAACATCAACATTTATGATGGCAATATGCAAAGGGTAAACTTACAGGCACAAAAAGAAAAAGAATCAGAAAGCCAATCCACCAAACAGGAAACCAAGAAGGGGGTAAAGGCCGGTGATGATGATGGTGAGGCGGCTCCCGCTAATGGGCAAAAATCAAAAAAGAAACGGGGTGTATCAATTTAATAAATTGAATGATGGTTAGTGATGAGTGAAGAAGTGTTGCTGGTGGATTTTTTCCGGGCCATTGAAAATGACCCAAGGATTAACAGCAGGCATATCAGCCTGTATGTTTCCCTGTTTCAGTTTGGATTATATTCAGAATGTAAAAACAGATTGGAATTATTCAGCAGGGAAGTGATGAACGTCTGTAAAATTTCTGCCAGCAGCACTTATCATAAAACCATTAAAGAGTTGCATGAGTTTGGTTATATAGTTTATGAGCCATCATTCAATCATAACAAACCAAGTAGTATTTCTCTAAAAAAGATACTCAGGTCTTCATAGGCAAAAAAATACTCCGTCGATAGTTGACAAGCAAAAATCATTTGAATCTAAACTTTGTGAAATGGAAAATGTGCAGTTATTGATTCCTATTGAGCCGAAAGAATTTTGGCGTCATTTAAAGAGCATTGTTGAAGAAGTGATATCAGAAAATCAAAAAATGCTTCCAGAAAACAAACACCTGGAACGGCCATTATTAAAAGCATCACAAATTTGTGAGATATTCCATGTATCAAAGCCAACCCTTTACAGTTGGCTGAAAAGTAAAAAAATCAAATCAGTAAAAATTGAATCCAGAAGATATTTTCATTGGAAAGACGTGGAAGAACTTATTGAAAAAAGCAAAATAACAGGCCTTGACTCCACTCAATAAATATGCCCATATTTTATTTATACTGTTATTTGCTCATGCTTTCAGAATATGTTTTTGCAAATACCTGTTTGCAACATCATCCGGGTCTATATTATCTAATATCCCTTGCTCACTAAGCCATTTCAACAATTCAGATTTTTTAAATTTATAGAGCTTCCCAATCCGGAAGCAGGGTATATCACCAACGGCGCACTTTGCATATAACAAATGCTTTTCAATTCCCAAAAAGGAAACTGCTTCATTTACATTCAAAATCTTTTCCTCCTGCAGGTCATTTTTTATTCCTCCCTTGGCAAGTAGCTGCTTCACGATGGACTTAATTTCATTTAGGCTTTCTTCCATCATTTCTAATCTTTCGTCAGTTGACAACACCTGTTTCGTTTTCATATCCCACTATTTAAAAGTTATATTTTTGATTTCACGGACGCTTTTGCCTTTACCTTATCGGCCACTTTCGCATAAATCTCAGTTGTTTTTACATGCTTATGATTCAGCATTTTGCTGACCACATAAATATCTTCACCACCAGTTATAAGTTGCGTTGCATACGTATGCCGGAAATTGTGATAAGTAATATCTTTATTGATACCTGCCCGAATACACCACTCTTTGAGAATTGTTCTTGTACGGGAATATATGAGGTCATAAAAGATCCGTTCTTCAGGCTGACCTTTATCTCCCAATAGATCAACCGCCTGTTTACTAATATAGTGCTTGAATGACCTGTTTGGTTTTGGATCCACCAGTACGAGGTAGTATGAATTCAGTTCTGTAGAAAAATATAAATCACTCCATTTAAGTACTTCAACAGCACTAAAACGAAGGCCGGTAAGAATTGAAAACATAGATGCCCGGTAAACTGTATCATCACCGCAAGGAGTACTCTTCAAGCTGAATATTTCTTCATCAGTTAAAAACTCCCTGAATACTTCAATATTCTTAATACGGCTTATTTTCAGCAAATAATTTTCCGGCAAATAGTTATCAATAAAAGCCTTTTCTATAATAGTGCAAAACTTATCAAAGTAAGAGGAAGCCGTATTTACATCCAGCTTCTTCGATTTTGATTTTAATGTATGGGTGCTTAATAAAAAGTCTTTAAACTTATTGATATTGATTTCATCAATATGCCTGAATTTATAATGCCCGCCGTTAAAAAGTTTCAGGTATTTTATTGCACTCTTATAATGCTCTGTATCTTTATTATCTCTTTCCTTCGCAAGGATAAATCTTCTTGCGTAATCATAAAAGTCCGCCTCAAGTAAGTCTTTATTAAAAAGTTTATTCTCATCAAGCATTAAAGACTTCATTCGTTTTAAATAAATTTTTTCTGCAATTTCCCTATTCAGTTCATTCTCCTTTTTTTGAACAGAAGTTGACGGATTAGGATGTAAATACAATTTTAAAAACTCCCTTCGTGTATAAATCCCCTTGGCTGGGTTCCATACAGGTGGGTAATAGTCAATATACAGGCTGACTTTACCCGTATATAATTTCTTTTGTCTTAATGTCCCTCTCATACACTGCCATATTTATTATTAAGATACTTGATGACTACATCCTTATTAAATACCAGGCGCTTCCCGATTTTCATTTTTGGAAATTTCTTGTCCTTAATCAGCCTGAAAATTGTTCTTTCACTCAGACTGGTAATAACAGCCAGTTCTTTCACATTTACCAATTCTTTTGAAACTGGCGTTACAGACTTTTCATTATCAGTTTTCCCCAAAACAGTGTTCCTCGTCTGCCGTTTTGCTTCTTCCAGTTTGCCCTCCTTAATTTTCTTCTTGTAGGCTGCAGAATTGCACCTGTGTGAGCAATACCTTGTGACTGTTGTCCTCGCCGTAAAAATGTTACCGCAATGCTCACAAACTTTTTTTATTTGAATATTACTGCTCATATAGAAAATGATAATTTAGGATTTATCAACGCCATTTATTGCCAATTAATGACATTTACTGCCATAATATAACTTTTTAATAGCAATATTTGTACCACATAAAGATACAAAAAAGAGGTACAATCGGTGCAAAATAAAAAGAGAAAAGTATAGGAAAGAAACGTAAGTTTACTGAGACGCTTACCTGTATTGACTTGTAAAAGAATAAGTTGAGTAAAATAAAGTTAAGTGGGGTTAAGTGCTTATTTCCCGATACAAAACTTACTAAATATAAAATCCAATTGATCCTCATTGGTGATTTCTCCGGTGATAAGACCGAGATAATGTAAACATTGACGGATATCCAATGCCAGCAGATCACCCGGTATTTGGCTATCAATTCCGGATTGTACTTCTTCCAATGATTGGGATAGTTTCAACAAAGCCTCATGATGGCGTGCATTGGTGACTATTGTTGCTTCGGTATTCACATCACCACTAATGGCTTTTTGCGTGAGTGCTTGTTTGAGAATATCAATTCCTGTCATAGATTTTGCTGAGATGAGTATAGCTGATGGGATATGGGTGATGGCATTCACCTTTCCAGTATCAGCTGTATCAATTTTATTGGCTACCAGCAAATATTGAATGTGCTTATCCTTAAGATTTTGTTCAAATGCCTGTAGTTCTTCCACAGCAGTACTATTGATGTCAAAGAGATACAATACAATATCTGAAGCATTCATTTTCTCCAGACTTTTCTCTACCCCAATTTGTTCGATCACATCAGTAGTATGCTCTCTGATACCTGCTGTATCTACCAATCGAAACAGAATACCATTGATATTGATCACTTCTTCAATGGTATCTCTTGTTGTACCTGCGATATCACTAACAATGGCTCTGTTTTCATTGAGTAATGCATTGAGCAAAGTAGATTTCCCTGCATTGGGTTTACCAATAATAGCTACTTGCACGCCATTTCGTATCACATTCCCTAATGAGAATGAGCGAATGAGTTGTTGTGTAGAATGATGTAGTTCGGCGATGAGCGCTTTCAATTCTTTTCTGTCTGCAAACTCTACATCTTCCTGAGAAAAATCCAGTTCCAATTCAATCATCGCTGAAAAGCGAATCAATTGTTCTCGCAACTGTTTGAGATCAGAAGAAAATCCACCACGCATATTATTCAGCGCCGTTTTTCTGCTGGCTTCTGTATTGCTGGCAATCAAATCCGCTACGGATTCTGCTTGTGCCAGATCCAGTTTACCATTGAGGAAAGCACGTTGTGTAAATTCACCGGGCTTAGCCAATCTCGCTCCTCGTTTTGTGATAGCCCCAATCACCTGCTCCTGAATAAAGGGTGAACCATGACAACTGATCTCGATCACATCTTCGCCTGTGTAGGATTTCGGACCTTTAAAGAGAGAAAGCACCACTTCATCTAATACCTGATCCCCATCTTTCAAATAACCTACCTGTAAAGTATGTGAAGCTTGTGCAGACAAATCTTTGGAAGGAAATAATGCATTCAGAATCGAAAAGGTATTTTTGCCACTCACCCTGATCACACCAATTGCTCCAATACCCTGTGGCGTAGCCAATGCAACAATCGTATCATCCCAGCCTGACAGGTGTATGGACATGTGTGGAGTTTTGGCAAAGATAGGATGGATGAGAAGGTAAAAGTCAAAAGTAAAAAGTCAAAATATGATGTACACCACCAATAAAAGGGATTTCCTTTCTGATTTTTGACTTTTCACTTTTGACTTTTGACTTATCCTCATTGCTCCGTCACTCTAAAAGTAATCGCCTGCTTATGTCTGTATATTACGAGTTTACCATTTTGGTTGGCGGGTATCCAATTAGGACCTTTTTTGATCACTCGTATGGCTTCTTCTTTGGTACCGTAACCGGGATCATTCTCTGCTTTTACATCACTTACTTTCCCATCTTTGTCTACAATAAATGTTACGATCACGGTGTATTGGCTTGGAGGAGCTCCGTTTTCTATCGGAATATCACTGTTTAGATTTTTTTCCAGGTAGCGGGTCCAACCCTGTAGACCTCCGGGAAACTCTGCAGGTATTTGAACAGGAATAAAATCTTTGGTATAAACATCTGCATTGGATTCTTTTAGTTTTACGGCATCTGTTGTTTTTTCAACTGGAGGCACAACAACCCCAATATCTTCTGCTCCTTCCATTTTTTCCAATCCAATTTTTACAGCATCATAATCCTTTACTTCTAACATCACATCATCTTCTTTCACCAATTCATCTTCTACTATTTTAGGAGCAGTTAATACTTCTTGTGCTACGTTCGGTTTTTCAATTTCGGGTTCGGGAGGTTTTACTTCTTCAACAGGCGGTTCTTCTACTTTGCTCAATTCGAATTCACCCACTACATACATCTTTTCATTTTTATCTGTTTTATTTTTTGCAAGAATGGAGCCTACCGTGAAAAGTAGACATACCATGAACATGAATGACAGCGCCAGTTTCATGCGTTTGTTATATGTCATGCGCAATTCATAAGCACCATAAGCTTTGTTACGATTGGCGAAGAGAATATCTAGGATATCATTTCGCGAAGTAAATTTCTTTTCCATGGCGTTGGGTTTATTAATGAGATACGCAAGGAGAGAAATTCCATACGTGAAAGGTGAAAAGTGAAAAGTGAAACGTGAAAGAAATATCCATTAATAATGCTCGATGATTTCCCTCTGTGTATCTCTGCGCCAAACTCCTTTACCTCTGTGGCAAAAAAAACCACAGAGTTGCACAGAGTACGGCGCAGAGTTACACAAAGGGATGAAATAGTATGCACCATTTTCACCTTTCACTTTTCACCTTTCACAAAAAAAAGCCACTCGCAAATACGAGTGGCTTTTGAATATGATCAGCAGAAAGATTACTCTTCTGATACCATGAATGTGATACTTTGTTTGTGACGGTAGATTACGTTACGTCCATTTTGAACGGCAGGTTTCCAGTTAGGTCCTCTTTTGATAACGCGTACTGCTTCGTCTTTGGTTCCGTATCCGGGATCGTTCTCAGCTTTTACTTCACTGATACCTCCCGTTTTATCCACGATGAATGAAACGATCACTGTGTATTTACCTGGAGGTGCTCCATTTTCAACAGGAAGATCTCTGTTCAGGTTACGCTCGAGGTATTTGGTCCAAGCAGGTAAACCACCAGGGAATTCTGCGGGGATTTGTACCACAGTAAATACCTTATCGTAATCTTCTTCTTGTTTGGGAGCTTCTACCACACCGGTACCTTTTACTTCTACCGGAGGAGCAACGATACCTTCATCTTTGATACCTTCCTGATTGATGGTACCGATCTTGGTATCTTCCAGTTTTTCCACTTCCTTGATCTCTTCTTCAGGCTTCACTTCTTCATCCTTCACAATTTTGGGAGGGGTGAATTTAGTGATCTCCACTTTAGGTGGTTCCTGTTTAGGAGGTGGAGGCGGAGGTGGAGGTTCGGGTTTTTTATCTTCCTGCTTAACATCTTCCAAGCTCACATCTTCAACGAAAATCTGTGTCTTGTCCTTGTCACCGGAATTAGCAACCAATGAACCTACGAGGAAAAGCAGACACACCAATACAGTACCTATGATTGCGTAAGTGATACGCTTGTTGTAGGTTCTGCGGAGTTGGTACGCGCCGTACTCTTTGTTTCTACCCTCGAAAACGATATCAAGGATATCCGCGGTTAAAATTTTATTTACGTCCATTGTTAGGTCTTTAAATAGTATGATTCATTGCGTGGTTTTTTCCACAAGTGAAAATCCAATTAGTTGGAAGCAGAAGCTGCACCGGCAGCATCTGATAATTTAACCAATTGCTCTTCAACGGGTGAAATATCCACAAGCGCATAACGCTTTAATACATTGATGGTCATTTCATCCAGAATATCCACCACATTTTTATAAGTGCTTTCAGATGAAGGCTTCAATACTACCACCAGGTCTTTCTCATTGGTACGTGCTTTTTTCTCCAGCAGTACGGTACGAATTTCCTTGAAAGTAGATGATTTGAAATTAGAACCATCGGGTGCCAACTGACCTTCGTAGTAGAAAACGTTATTGTCTTTTCCTAACAGAAGGGTGATAACACCTGATTCTTTCGCCTTATTCTGATCCTCCGGATTATCCGCATCTTTTGGCAAAAAGAGCTTCATAGCCGTAGGTTGACTCATCGTTGTGGTGAAGATAAAGAATGTGATGAGTAGGAAGCCCAGGTCTACCATGGGCGTCAAGTCAACACGGGTTGAAAGTTTCTTCCCTTTTTTGACCCCGGGGCCCTTTTTGTGGCCCCCGCTACTCGAGGTATCCATTTCTGCCATAACGGTAGAATTTAGTTTTCGTGAGTATTTTGTTTACTGTTTCAACAGTGCTTATTCTTCTCTTTTTTCACCTGCCATGGTTTTCTTCCACAGTTCGGTACCGGCCGGTACACTCTCAGGATTGGTGATCATCTGAAACTTCAGTTCATCATTTTTCTTGAAAGCGTCGATAACGGCTTTGAATGCAGGGTACTTGGCAGCATTATCGCCTTTCACCAGCAGGTTCATCTTAGAACCCAAGTAAGCATCTTTGATAGCTCTCATCCAGGTATTCATCTGATTGTCGGTTGAATCCAACACAGGAATTCCGGGGAGTTTATCGCCTTTACGCTGTTCTTCGGGTAAAGAGAGAAAAGAAGCCATACTGCTGAACGGAGCACCATAGAAACCCGCCTTTTTAAACGCTGCAACATTCATGTTGAGGTTCAGGTTGGTATTCAGATAGGTACATACCGCTTCTTTCTTTTGTTCATCATCCATCGTAATAAATACCTTACCATCCTTGTCGATCGTAATCATTACAATGTCCTTATCGGGAGCTACTTTGGCGGCCACAGAGTTAGGTGTGGTTACCGCAATAGCTTCAGCCGGTTTGAACTTTGTAGTTAAGATAAAGAACGACAACAGGAGAAAGGCCACATCGCACATGGCTGTCATGTCGATATTGGTACTTTTACGAGGTAATTTGGCTCTTCCCATTGTTAATTATTTATATGCATTCACTAATTAGATTCAAAACATTTGATTTTCCATACAAACAATCAACGATTATTTGTAGTTAGCAGCAAAGCTTTGAGTTAAAGTGAATCCAGACTCATCGATACCATAAGTGATACCATCGATACGTGTAGTAAATACGTTATACATAATGATCGCGATAGCAGAAGTACCGATACCCAGTGCTGTATTATACAAGGCCTCAGAGATACCTTGAGACAGTTCACGAGCAGCTTCTCCACCTCCTTCATCACCTAATTTAGAGAATGAACGGATCATACCCAATACGGTACCGAACAGACCCAGTAGGGTTGCTACAGAAGCGATAGTAGAAAGGAACACAAGGTTCTTCTCCAACATTGGCAATTCCAATGCAGTAGCTTCTTCGATTTCTTTTTGGATATTCAATACTTTCTGCTCAGTAGCCAATTCAGTATTGGTGATCATTTCTTTATACTTACGCAGACCTGCTTTCATTACATTACCTACAGATCCTTTTTGCTTATCGCACTCAGCCAAAGCCTTATCTACTTCTTTATTAGCTAAGTGAAACTGTACTTTGCGGATGAACTCAGCGATATTACCAGCACCAGTAGCTTTAGATACTGTCAATAATCTTTCAATACTGAAAGTAACAGCAGTCAAGAAAGTACCAATCAGGATAGGTACTACGATACCACCTTCATACATTTTGGTGAAAGTACCTTTAGGTCCTTGGTGTGCTGGCCAGAACCAATGGCTTGGATCAGGATCTGGATTTGTAAAGTTACCTGCACTACCTAATACTACGCGCCAGATAAAATAACCGCCCAAGATACATAAGAGGGGGGCAAGTGTTGCAACTAAATTACTGCTCTTCTTTGGTTGAACAGACGTTGTGCTTTTTGCAGCTGTTGCAGTTGGTTTTGTCTCAGCCATGATTCGATTGATTTTTGTTTTTTAAAATAACAGTTGATTTAAAAAATTCCTCGCAATGCTAATGAAAAATCTTTGAAGTCACTCAAACACCGTTTCATCAGTCCGAAAGGGGTTACAAAATAGGTAATTTCCTGAAAGCGACAAATTTGATTCAGCAAAAAACCGCATTTATCCGCTATTTCAGGGGTGGCAAGATAAGAGGAATACAAATACCCTCAAGACCTTTTCACCGACCCAAATTAAAGATTTTACCATTCATACAACACTATCCTAAAAAAAATTGTTGATTCCTTTACCACCCTATCTTTAACGATTATTCAAAACCATTTTACACTGAAACAATGAGAAATTATTTTATCGCAGCAGCAATGCTGGCAGCGACCGTGTCGTCAGCGCAGAACCGGGATACGACCCGACCTGCAGGTGCACCTCAGTTGAACAATCTTCAAGCCCCCAGTGGCTTTCCAGGCGCTCAACGTCAGGGACCCCGTTCTTACAAGGACGTTATTACCAATAAAGCCATCTCTCAGAAAGGGATGATTACGGTACATAAAGTAGAAGATAAATACTACTTTGAAGTACCCAACAATATTTTGGGTCGTGAGATTCTGGCTGTAACCCGTTATATCAAAGTACCTGCCATTTCCGGAAACGGAAGAGGTGCTTATGGCGGAGAAGTAGCGAATCAACAAACCCTCGCTTTTGAAAAAGGACCGAGCAATAATGTTTTCCTGCGTACCATCACCCTGGTGAACGCTGCTGATCCTAAAGACGACATCTATCAGGCCGTTACGAATTCTAACTTGAACGCCATTGCTGCTGCCTTCCCTATTGCTGCATTTGGTAAAGACAGTGCCTCTGTAGTATTGGATGTAACTGATTATTTCAAAGGAGACAACCAAGTTGTAAGCATCAATACTAATCTCAAACGTTCATTAGGACTAGGTCCGATTGCTGCGGACAGATCTTATATTCAGAAGATCAGCACTTACCCGATCAATACTGAGATCAGAAGTGTTAAAACATTTAATGCTGCCGGAGCTGCTGCTCCAGCAGGTTTTGGTGGACAAGGTGGTGGTGCTTCTATCCCTGCTGCGAATGCCGCGGGTGCAGTAACCATAGAACTGAACACATCTATGTTATTGTTGCCTGAAAAACCAATGACTCCTAGAATTGCTGATAAGCGTGTAGGTTTCTTCACAGATGATTATGTACTTTTTGGTGACAACCAACAAAAGGTAGAGAATAAAGAATTCGCTGTTCGTTGGAGGTTGGAACCAAAAGATGAAGATGTTGAAAAATGGAAAAGAGGCGAACTCGTTGAGCCTAAAAAACCCATTATTTATTATATCGATCCTGCTACTCCTAAGCAGTGGAGAAAGCACCTGATTCTAGGTGTCAACGATTGGCAGAAAGCTTTTGAAAAAGCGGGATTCAAAAATGCAATCGTAGGTAAAGAGTGGCCTGAGAACGATACCACTATGAGTCTGGAAGATGCTCGTTTCTCTGTGATCCGCTATTTTGCATCTCCTACTGAGAATGCTTATGGTCCGAATGTACATGATCCTAGAAGTGGGGAGATCCTAGAAAGCCATATTGGCTGGTATCATAACGTAATGAAACTGGTACATGACTGGTATATGGTGCAAGCTGCCGCTACAGACCCACGTGCCCGCAGCATGAAGTTTGATGATGACCTGATGGGTGATCTGATTCGCTTTGTGTCTTCTCACGAAGTTGGACATACGCTTGGCTTGCGTCACAACATGGGTAGCAGTAGTAAAACTCCGGTTGAAAAACTGCGTGACAAAGCTTGGGTAGAAGCCAATGGACATACTGCTTCTATCATGGACTATGCGCGTTTCAACTATGTAGCACAACCTGAGGACAATATCAGCAAGGCTGGTTTATATCCGCGTATTGGCGATTATGATCAGTGGGCAATTCGTTGGGGTTATGGATATATTCCTGGTAACAATGAAGAAGAAGTAAAGAAAAACAGCAGTAAGTTAATTACTGAAACGCTGAAAGCTAATCCACGTACTTGGTTTGGCACTTATGAGTCAGGTAACCAAGCTGATCCTAGAAGTCAGAGCGAAGACCTGAGTGATAATGCTGTGAAAGCAAGTGATTATGGTATCAAAAACTTACAGCGCTTATTGGCTGGTTTACCTGAGTGGACCAAAGAAGAGGGAGATCTGAATACCAATATTGCAACTATGTACGGACAGTTATTAGGACAGTATCGTCGTTACATTGGTCATGTTAGCCGTAATATTGGTGGCGTTTATGAAACCTTCAAAGTAGCTGAGCAGGATGAGCCGGTATATGAAGTAACTCCAAAATCTATGCAGCGTGATGCTTTGGGTTATCTGAATCGTCAGGTGTTCCAAACGCCAACATGGTTGATTGATAAAAAGATCTGGAACAAAATCAATCCTCCCGGTACTGCTGATCCATTGGCTTCAGCTCAGGAAGGTGCATTGGCTGGATTGCTGACACTTGACAGATTGAACCGTATGCAATATTGCGCTGATCGTTTTGGTGCAGATAAAGCCTACAGTGCATTGGAAATGATGAATGATCTTCAGTCTGACTTGTTCAGCGAACTGAAATCCAACAAAGCGATCGATAACTATCGCAGAATGTTGCAGAAAAGCTATGTTGACAAACTGAATTCACTTTTGAATCCTCCAACAACAACCATCACCGTTACATTTGGTGGTGGCGGATTCAACAATCCTTATGCATCAGGTGCAAACAGCCGTAGCGATGTATACAGTATTGCCCGTGCACAACTAACTCAGTTGCGTTCACAAGTGGTTGCAGCTGCTGCTACCAATCCTGACAGAATGAGTAAAATTCACTTGCAGGATCTCGCAGAAAAAATCAAAAGAGCATTAGACCCTAAATAAGTAATTCTCTTATATGTAAAAGGCGCAGTAACCAAATACTGCGCCTTTTTTAATTTGATCCGCCTGAGGCGGATGACAATTTGAAAATTTGACAATAATGGCATTCTTAAATCAAATGCCTCCTATCCTACCCCTTTTTCAAATTGTACAATTTTCAAATTGCCACATTTTCTCCATAGGAGTTCTTAGAACAAATTATCTTATATTGTGTAAAACCATTCCCATGCTGGAACCATGGCGCACCGGTAAGGTGATCAAAATAGAAGATGCGACCGAATCTACTCGTCGCTTCTGGATTGAAATTCCGGAACTGAGTTCTTTTGACTTCAAACCCGGACAATTCATTACGCTTGATCTTCCTATTCATGAGAAAAAGAACAAACGCTGGCGCAGTTATTCCATTGCCTCTGCACCTGATGGAACCAATATCATTGAACTGGTCATTGTTTTATTAGAAGATGGGGCAGGCACCAATTATTTATTCAAAGAGGTACAAGTAGGCACGGAATTAACCCTTCGTGGACCTCAGGGTGTATTTACTTTGCCGGAACATTTGGATAAAGATCTGTTTTTGATATGTACCGGAACCGGTATTGCACCTTTCCGCTCTATGGCACACCATATACATCAGCATAAAATTCCACATCAAAATATCCATATCATTTTTGGTTGTCGCAAACATGGTGATTGTTTGTATGGACCAGAATTGAAACAATTAGAAAAAGATGAACCGGGCTTTTACTATCACCCCGTTTTCTCACGTGAAGAGTCAGTTCAGGAAGGCGCGTATAAAGGTTATGTACATGGAGTATATGAAGACTTACTTCGTATCCAAAAAACACCTGCTTACTTTTACCTCTGCGGCTGGAAAAACATGATCGACGAAGCCAAGCAGCGCATTATTGCTTTAGGATATGATAAAAAAGATATCCATCTGGAGTTGTACGGCTAGTTCTATTGATTATGGATGATTCTTGACCGCTACAATTATAAAATAATCAAAGATCAGCTCTCTTTTATAAAGCACCTCTTGCAATACCTGCATTCCTCTTTTCGTAAGTTTTTGATTGTACTCAGCAAGATTCAATTGAACGGGATGTAACATATCTCCCGGTAAAAGCTGGAATATTTTTTTGAGAATATTACTGCGATGACAATCCACAGAAATAACCATTACACCTCCAGGCTTTAAAGCGGCTACTAAACGATCATAACAACGTTCGATATCATTGACATGATTAATAGCGTTCATGCAAAAGATGATATCAAATGTTTCTTTCTGTTCTAAGGTTTCCAGAGGTTGATTTAAAAAATTGACCCATGGATAATTAGACGCATTGAAATGAGGTAATTCAGCATATTTATGCAACAGTGGATCAACAGCAGTTACATGATTATTTCCCAATACCATAAAAATACCTGCCGGACCACAACCTGCATCCATAATTTGTTGTTGTCCTTGAACAGTCAGAAACTGAGACAAAGTTTTGAGAACTGTATGCCAGTAGTCGCTTTTGTATGCTAAATATTCATCGACATTTTTAGACCGCAGATATTTTTGCCACCATTTATATTCCAGTTTCTGTGCAATCTTCCATTTAAGATTCGATTCTTTCATGCAGAGAGATTACGTTAAAGCTGTTAAAACCATTGATTTTATTTCACTCAAATGAACCCTCTCTTGTTTCATACTGTCGCGGTGACGAATTGTTACTGTTCCATCTTCCTTTGTTTGATGATCGATGGTGACACAGAAAGGTGTACCGATGGCATCTTGTCTGCGATAACGTTTACCGATGGCATCTTTCTCCTCATAAAAACATTTAAAATGGGGCTTGCACTCGTCCAACAATTGCTTAGCAATCTCCGGTAATCCATCTTTTTTCATCAGTGGTAATATCGCCAACTTATTCGGTGCGATTTTAGCAGGTATACGCATCACTACCCTACTGTCTGAAGTGCCATCTTCTTTGGTGATGGTTTCTTCTTCATAAGCATGACTCAACACCAGTAAAAACATACGATCTAGTCCAATAGAAGTCTCTACTACATAAGGAATATAATTGCCATAAGGCTTTCCTGTTGAAGGATCTACATCCGCATCAAAATACTGTTGTTTCTTTTTGCTGTATTCCTGATGGCTCTTTAGGTCAAAATCTGTTCTGCTATGAATGCCTTCAACTTCTTTGAAACCAAATGGAAATTCATATTCAATATCCAATGCCGCATCTGCATAGTGCGCCAATTTCACATGATCGTGGTAACGATATTTTTCCGCAGGAATTCCTAAACTGGTATGCCATTTCAGTCGCGCTTCTTTCCAATAGTTATACCATTCCATTTGTGTACCCGGACGAACAAAAAACTGCATTTCCATCTGCTCGAATTCACGCATGCGGAATATGAATTGTCTGGCAACAATCTCGTTACGAAATGCTTTACCGGTTTGTGCAATACCAAACGGTATTTTCATACGGGCAGTTTTCTGCACATTCAAGAAATTCACAAAAATACCCTGTGCCGTTTCCGGACGTAAATAAATGGTATCCGCATCTTCAGCTACTGAGCCCAATTGCGTAGAGAACATGAGGTTGAATTGGCGGATATCTGTCCAGTTTGCAGTACCGCTCACGCTACAAACGATCTTTTGATCATTCATAAGTTGTTTCAATCCTGCAAAATCTTCAGCCGCCAATAAGCGATCCATTTCAGCCAATAAAGTATCTGCTTCATTTGCTTGTCCACTTTCTCTTAACTGATCTGCTTTCGCTTCCAACAAATGATCAACACGGTATCTTTTCTTACTGTCTTTATTATCGATCATCGGATCACTGAAATTATCAACGTGACCACTGGCTTTCCATGTCGTAGGATGCATAAAGATGGCAGCATCAATACCCACGATATTATCATGCATTTGGGTCATGCTTCTCCACCAATAATCACGGATATTCTTTTTCAATTCGCTTCCATAAGGACCATAATCATATACGGCACTTAAACCGTCATAAATCTCACTACTCGGAAATACGAATCCATACTCTTTAGCATGGGAAATAATAGCCTGAAAACGATTGTCTTGCTGTATGCTCATAACGCGGCAAAAGTAAGAGTTTTTGAGTGAAGCAGTGAGCTAGAAGCTACTAGCTGCCAGCCGCTAGCTTTTGACTTGTAGGCGAGGAGCTATAGAAAATTATTCATTACTTAAACGTAGAAGCTAGCGGCTAGCAGCTAGTAGCTTTTCTCCCTTTCCTCACTTTTTTTCGCCTTAATCGCTGAAAACCTATAGTTTTAATGCGCTCAAAAAAATATCACATGCTTAGAAACAGATGTTTTAGACTCTTATTGTTGTTATTGCCTGCATTTGGCTGGGCACAGCAAACAACAGAGTATCCGAATGATTATTTAAGTCCTGAGTTCCATGCCGGTCGTCGTGCTGCATTCAGGGAAATGATGCCCAACAATTCAGTGGGTGTTTTCTTTGCTTCGCAGGTAAGGGTAAGAAATAATGACGTGGATTACCAATACGCGCAAAGCAAGAATTTCTATTATTTCACGGGACTGGAAGAGCCGAACGCGCTACTCCTGCTCTTTAAACAACCTGTGACCATCTTGGGTGCTACCGGTACCGAATTCATTTTCGTACAAAATCGTGACCCGCTAAGAGAACTTTGGACTGGTAAAATTCTAGGGGTTGATGGCGTGAAGAACAAATATAAAATCGCTAATGTATTTACCAATGATAAATTCACTGCCAATACATTTGATTTCAATACGGTTGACTCTGTTTTAACGGCTTTCCGTGGGGAAGATATTTTCTCGAAATATAAAAGAAGCCCCGATCCTTTGTCTCGTATGGCCGGTATCGTCGACAGCTTGATCATTTTGCATAACAAGCCAATTGCCGGACGTACTACTAATGTAATTCTCACTTCTTTAAGAGGCATCAAACAACCGGAAGAAATTGCATTGCTGGAGAAAGCCGCAAAGATGAGTTGTGAAGGTCACAATGATGTGATGCGTGCTATTAAACCCGGTATGACTGAATACCAGGCACAGGCTATTATGGAATACCATTTCAAAAAGAACGGCTCTGAATATCCTGGATATCCCAGTATCAATGGCTCATCTGAAAATGCCTGTGTTCTTCATTATATTACCAATCTGCGTTTGATGAAAGATGGTGATTTATTATTGAGTGATTGCGCGGCTGAATACCATGGCTATACGGCAGATGTTACCAGAACCATCCCTGTAAATGGCAAATTCACACCGGAACAAAAAATCATTTATGAATTGGTACTGGAAGCACAAGACTCCGGTATTGCTGCTTGTAAACCCGGAAATCCTTACAATGGTGTTGATGCAGCTGCTCGTCGTGTTATCAACCGTGGATTGATCAAATTAGGTATTGCAGCCAATGAACAGGAAGCTCGTCAGTATTTTCCGCACGGCACATCGCATCATCTCGGACTGGATGTACACGATATGGGAACTACCGGACCTCGTCCTTTACAAGAAGGGATGTTTTTAACGGTTGAACCCGGTATCTATATTCCACCCGGAAGTAAGTGCGATAAAAAATGGTGGAGCATTGGAGTTCGTATTGAAGATGATATCCTGATCACCAAAGATGGTAATCGAAACCTCTCCGCATCTTCTCCGCGAACAGTTGCTGAGATCGAGAAGATGGCTAAGCAGAAGAGTATCTTTGACAAATAAATCTGGAAGAGCTCAAGACACAAGAGTCAAGACACAAGAAAGGCACAGGGTTCAAGCATCAATCTTGAATTTTGTGCCTTTTTTCTTATTTAGATCTTGAAATTTTCTTGCAGCTTGTGGCTTACAACTTGTGCCTTACTTGTATCCTGTTCCTTGATCCTTGAATCTTCTATAAAAGTTTTTCATTATTCTTATGCCTGTCTTGGTCTCTCCAATTTTTCTTGGCAAAGTTTTTTTCCAATGCTTCTGTGAGGTTAACTCCTGTTTGATTGGCCAAACAGATCAATACCCACAATACATCAGCCATCTCATCTGACAATTCTTTCCCTTTATCAGATTCTTTGAATGATTGTTCTCCATAAGTTCGAACCATCAAGCGGCTCAATTCCCCGACTTCTTCCATTAAAATACCCAAATTGGTGAGCTCATTAAAATATCTAACACCGGTTGTATTGATCCAAGTATCCACCTGATTTTGTGCTTCCTGAATAGTCATAATCCAATATTTTGTATTCGAAGATCAGCATTGTCATGCATATTATTGAAAGAAAGCTAACATGGAAATGTATGTATTCTAAACTTCTGAGCCAATGGGCTCTATGGTAAAATGGAATACAGCCCCTTGCCCATTTTCTGACTCCACCCAAATTCGTTCTTGTAGACTATCCATTACTTTTTTAACAATAGCCAATCCCATCCCTGTTCCTCCGTACTCATGTTTTGAATGCAACCTTTCAAATAACACAAATATTTTATCAAAATATGCCGGTTCAATTCCAATACCATTGTCTTGCACGGAAATAACCCATGCTTTATCTTTCCAAATCGCAGAGACAGCGATATCCGGTTTCCTTTCCGGATGGCTATACTTTAAAGCATTACTGATCAAATTTTGAAGTACCTGAAAAAGAGGTGCCCTATAATGATGGATCACCGGTAAATCTTGATAATGGATTGATGCAGATTTTTCTTCAATGGTCTTACTATGTAAAATGCAAATCTCCTCCATTAACAAACCAATATCAACAAATTCAGGTTTGAATCGATTCTGATCGATACGGGAATACTCAAGTAGATCGAGTATGATCTGCCTCATACGTTTAGCACCATCACTGGCAAAATATATATACTGACGTCCTTTATCATCAAGTATATCACCATACTTTTTTTCGATCTGTCCTAAGAAACTCGTGATCATACGAAGAGGTTCTTGCAGATCATGTGATGCAATAAATGCAAACTGCTCTAGCTCCTGATTTTTTACTTTCAGGTCTTCCAAGGTTTTCTCTAACATCAAATTTTGACGATCTCTCTCCATTCGCATCTCCTGCTCCATCCGCAAAGCCCGATCCAAACTATTAAATACCCTTGGTATCAATGCAGATGATATGAATCCCAGAAAAATCAGATTGGTACATACTGCAAACCATTCAGAAACATTGTGTGTAGGGCTCTCTTTCCATGGAAGTATATTCATGGAAATTATGATTGCGGTTAGTAAACAAATTGCCAGATTGATAAAAGCAGGATAAAATGCGTATTGATTAGGGAAAATAAGAATACAAAAATAAGAAGCCGCCAACATATACAAGAGGCCGGGACCTGAAGTTCCAATCAACCATACAAAAGTTACCGCAATAAAATAAACACAAAAAACAAATAAGGCTTTCCTTAACTGTAATGATAAGGTCGGTAAAAAGCCAATAAGGAATATTAATAAAACAGCAAGTGTATCAATCAATACAAGTGAATATAAACCCAAATGCCAACTATAATAAACACCCGGAATGTATGCTATTAATGAAAGCGGTAAGGTATAGATAATCGCGTTGGCAAACAGTCTTGTTTTCCAGTAGGCCACATCATTGATAGGTATCTGATCTAGACAAAAGTTATTTTTGATATGTTGTTTATAACGCTTCCAGATACCCATGACGATTATTTTGGAATCGTAAAATAAAAAGTACTTCCTTTACCTTCCTCCGACTCTAACCAGATTTTTCCGCCCAGATTTTCGAGGATTTTTTTTACGATTGCCAAGCCCATTCCGGTTCCTTCGTATTCATTCCTACTGTGTAGTCTTTGAAAAATTTCAAATACCTTTTCATGAAACTCTTCACTAATGCCAATTCCATTATCTGCAACACTAAATAAATAACAATGCTCCATTACTTCACTTTTTATAATGATCCTTGGACTTTCATTCTCTTTTGAATACTTCAGCGCGTTTCCGATTAAATTTTGAAATATTTGTGTCAACGGTACTTTATAAAACTGTATCACCGGAAGTTCATCATAATGTATCGATGCATTTTTTTCGATCATTCGTTGGCGCTGTAAAAGCTGTATTTCATCTATGATCTGATTTACTTCAATTGGTTCCAATATACTATCATGCTTACCCACCCTTGAATACTCGAGTAAATCAAGAATGATCTGTCGCATTCTTTTAGCACCGTCTACAGCATAATGTATGTACTGATTAGCTTTATCGTCAAGCTGATCATGATATTTTTTATGTAATTGGGTTAGAAAACTTGTGACCATTCTAAGCGGCTCTTGAAGATCATGCGATGCCACATATGCAAATTGTTCGAGTTCCGCATTTGAAACCGCTAAATCTTTTGCTTTTGCATCCAGTGATGTATTCAGCCTTCGCAAAGATTCTTCGTACTCTTTTCTATAAGTAATGTCGCTCATGGCTCCTACCACTCTAACCGCCTTGAGTTGATCATCGCGAATAATTAATGCTTTATCCTGAACAAAAGCATAATTACCATTGGCTTTTTTATAGCGATATTCCATTTGCCACTTATAAATATTCGATGACTCAAGTGCAAGTTTAAAATGCTTTTTTACCAACTCTGCATCTTCTTCATGAATGAGTCCAGACCACTCCCGCAATATTGAATCGTGTTGTACATTGGAAAAATCGTATCCAAAAAGTGTTTGGAATCCTTCTCCCAAATATGTTTGATCGGTTAATATATCCCAATCCCAAATAGCATCATTGGTGGCTTTGGTTACTTTTTCAAATCTTTCATTGGTACCCTTTATCTCAAGTTCAGCAACTTTTCTTTCATGTATATCCTGAAAACTTCCATAGATACGTGTGCATTTACCTTCTGAAATCTCTGCCTCTCCAATACAACGAACCCATCTTTGATTACCTTTTGCGGTTGTCAATAATAATTCCAGATCAAATTCTTTTCCCTCGTTGATCAATACTTCTACCGCATTTTGAATCAATTGTTTACTTTTCTCATTATAAAATTCAAAACCTCCGGTCAAAGAAGGATTATAACCATCATCTACTTCAAGTATTTGTCGGGTCATAGCAGACCAGTACATGTCATCATTCTGATCGTTGGTTAAACTTTTCTCCCAGCTACCAATTTTTGCCATCTGACTGGCTTTTTCAAGCAATTGTTCCAGTTGCTGTTTTTCAGTAACATCAGTGATAATAGAATCCCAAAGTATACTGCCGTCAGATAGTTTACGTGGAGAGCCAAGACCTTCATGCCAACGAATACTTCCATCGGGTTTTCTACTACGCCATAAACAATACCACCTATTTAAGGTGTTTGCAGATTCATACATGGTTTCAATAACATGATCATAATCACCGCCAGCTTTTATCTGCTGCCAAACCAGATCAGTATTGGCCATACACTCTTCCGGTGAGTACCCCCAAAGATCTGCCCCACCTTTTGTCAAATTCATTAAGCGATCTGTTCCATCAGGAAGTAATTGAAATTGGAACATTGCACCCGGAATATTATCTGCAGTATTTTGCAAACGCAATTGGGCTATTTTTCTTTCATTGATATCCTGAAAGCTTCCAAATACCCTGATCACCTCTCCATCAAATATTTCTGCTTCTCCAATTGCCCTTACCCAACATTCATTGCCTTTTGCTGTAATCAATGGCATTTCAAAGTCAAAGGTTTCACCAGCTTGAATTGCTTTAAGTACAATAGATTTTACTTCCTCGCGAACATCTTCTCGATAAAAACCAATGCCATCTTCAAGGGATGGAACAAAATGATCATCTACTTCATGAATCATTCTTGTCATAGGCGACCAATACAAGGTGTTTCGCTTAACATCCACTTCCCAAGCACCAATTCTCGAAAGTTTGGTAGCATTATTAACCAACTGCTGTAATTCCCTATTCTCTGAAACATCTCTCAAAGCACCAATCATTCGTTTGGGAGAGCCATCACTGTTGCGGATCAAATAACCAATCTGTTTAATATACGCATAAGTACCATCTGCTCTTTGTAGTCGACATTCAAAAGTCCAACTATTACGTGTTGGGTCAGCAAGAAAAGCTTGTAATTCTTTTTGAGCAACTACAACATCATTGGGGTGTACCAACTTTGCTAAATCATCTAAAGTAAAGTTGCTGATGTTAACCTGATGCCCAAAAATTCTGGTAAAACTTTCTCCCCAATAAAATTTATCATTGGTAGGGTCCCAATCATATATAGCATCATTGGCAGCTTTGTTGATATATTCATACCGCTCGTTACTTTCACGTAAAGATTTTTCGAATTGTATCCTTTCTGTAATATCAATGCCCATACATTGAATTTCGAAAGGTTTTCCTTCAGCATCGGTAACACAGGTAAAATCCCAAAGTGTTGTAAGTACTGATCCATCTTCCAATGGTTTATCAAGTTCGACTTTGTAAACTGTTTCAGGTGTATCAATACATTTTTGGACAACTTCAAAAACTTTTGGATGATCGTATGCGCAAATAGAATCCAAACAACTTTTACCGAGGATATTTCCATCAGGGTATAACCAGCCAAATGTTTCTTCAAATTTTTTATTGTAGTAACTGTATTTACCTTCCATATCGGTGCGAATCACAAAATTGGTTTGCGAGTCATAGAAACCACGATAGCGCGATTCACTGGCTTTAAGCTCGCCAAACAAATGTTCTTTATCTGTTACATCTCTTGAATTCGCCACAATACCCATGATGGCTGGATCATCCAACAAATTGGTAACCACCGTTTCTATCCAACGCCATTCACCATCTTTATTTTTGAACCTAAAAGGCGGTATACTGATTCTTTTATCCGTAACAAGTCTACTAAATTGTGAGATCACTTCTTCTTTATCATCCGGATGAATAAAATCAAATGCATTTTTACCAATAAATTCTGAAGGTTCTATACCTAGAACCGAAACAGATGTTGGACTTACATAACTATAATTACCTGTGATATCGAGAATGCCAATTAAATCACTTCCATCCTGAATAAGCGACTTAAAGCGTTGCTCACTCAATTGTAATTGCGCGTCTGCTCTTTTTTGTTCGGTTACATCATGGATCAAGACCAATGCTGCCTTTCTCCCTTTGAAATCAAGGATATGACCGGTAATTTCTACATCCATGATCTCTCCATCTTTCTTCAAATGACGCCAAGTATCTGCATGAAGGGATTTGCCATAATTGGTATAGATTTCTTCTGAAGAGGTTACCGATAAAATTCTATCGATATCTTCCGCTGGTCGAATATCTAAAATGGTCAATTGTAAAAATTCATCACGGGAATAGCCATATTTCAATAATGCAGCATCATTACAATCCAATATTTGTTTGGTTTCGAAATCCCATATAAACATGGGAGCCGGATTGTTATCGAACAAATATTTGTAGCGTTGTTCTGATACTAACAACTCTTCTTTCACGAGCTTTTCTGATGTTATATCAGCGGCTGTAATAAAAACACCAATTACTTCTTTATTGCTATCTAAAGCTGGTTTATAGCGAACTGAAAAGGTTTTATTAGCTCCATCAATTGCATTAATATTGATTTCATTGACCAATTCAGCACCGTTCAAAACCTGCTGATACATTTCCTTTAGTTGGGATTTTCGTTTGTCATCTGCATATTCCAAAATAGATTCCCCTTTACGAACTGTAATACCCAAAAGATCTTCATATAAGGCATCAAAACTTTTATTAAAAGTGATGATGTTTAAAGAAGTATCCAATAATAAAAAAGCTTCGTCTGTATTATTGATCATCTGACTCAACTCCAACATGGTTTTCTTCACCTTACTGAGATCTGTACCCACACCATAAATGCAAGACTCACCCATATAGGTAATTTGTCTGGCAGTATAATGCAAAGGAATCATCCTTTTGTTTTTAGCCATGAATGGAGCTTCGATTTCAGTATATCCTTCCTGATAAGTTAATTCAATATTGGCTTTAATCAATGGCTTCACTTCATCACTGAAAAAGTCAAGAGGGCTCATCTTCGCTACTTCTTCATGGCTATATCCTGAAATATTTTCCAGCATTCTGTTCCACAAAAGGAACTTGCCTTCGGCATTAAAAAGAAAGAAGACATTAGGCAGGTTATGCACCAGTAAATCAGTCAATTGCTTTTCTTGTAACAATCGTCGTTGTATTTCCTTTTCTTTTGTAATATCTATCATCACACCCCTTAGAACCGAAGGAATGCCTTTCTTACACTCTATAGTTACACGATCATGTATCCAAATTTCTTTTCCATTTTTGGCGATCATACGATACTCAAATACATGATCTCGTCCCGCTACTGTTTCACAATGGCATAGATTCACGGCACCATCCCGATCATCCGGATGTATATGTGCTTGCCAGAAATCTTTTTGAGATATCCATTCATGAACAGTATATCCAAGAATTTTTTCTACCTGTGGGCTGATATATGTAAACTCAAATGTTTGCGCATTTGCTTCCCAAAGAATGCCATCAATCTGTTGATTGATATTTTCTACAAGTTGATGTGATTGTTGTAGGGTTGTTAAATGATGAAAAGAACGATTCCTAAGTCTCAATTTACCGGATATGATCTTTTCTACGGCTGCCGACATTTCATTTACCGGCAAGCACATATCCATGATGTTTGCTTCAGGCAATGCCAGCAACTCATCATTCACAAATCTTTCCTCTACAATTAAATGAGCAGCGAAATCTTCAAAAGATTCTAAATCATCTTTCAGTAATTCTTTGCAAAAAAGAATGATTTTGAGTAATCCATCTCCTTGATTCAGTAAACGGATCACATCCTTGTAATTTGATGAAATATTTTTTGACTCACGTATGGCAGCCATAAATGAAATACTTGACTGCTCATCATCAATTACCAATATATCTCCCATACTTGGAATGCTATCCGACTGTATAGATCGAAGCTTTAAAACATTATTGTTTTTAGCTAGTCTGTTTAATTGTTTTTTCTGCGCAGATGAGAGTAGACCACAAATGACAAAACAAATTTTCCCGGGATCTGTAAAAGAAGCAACCAATTGATCTAACGAAAGAGAATGATCGGGAATAATAAAAACAAGAACCGGCTTTTTAACAGCATCCTGGGTTAAATGGGTACCTACAACTGTACTACTTTTTTGCTTTTCACTCATAGACAAAGAATATAATCACGACTCGTAAAATCTGTTTTCCTTAGGTTTGATATCAAATAATTGCCGAAGAAAAACAGTTTTTTGTTATGATACCCGCCATCGAGTATTTCACTACAAACAGATTGAGATTATACGACAACTTTCTCTTGTGAACGTATAAGTTAACAACAAAAAATGATAAGAAAAAGTAATAATTGGTTATTTCTGCCCGAAGTAGCCTTGCTGTTGATGTAGAAGCTTGAGTTTCATTACAGTAGCAATGGATAATGCTCTTTGTTTGGCTAGTTCTGCTTTCTCTCCTTCAAACAATTCATCAACTGTTGATTGGAATAGTTTTACCCATTGCGTAAAGTGTTTGTCTTCAAATGCTGATTTTTCATGCAAATGCTGGTGTATCTCTATGGCATTTGATTTATATTTTGCAACACCAAAAAGCACCGTTTCCCAAAAATCAACAATCACCGGTAAATGCTTTTCTAAATCCATTTGAATCACTTCTGTGAAATAATGTCCAATAACTGCATCCGGAATCACTTTTGCATAAAAAGCACGCATCAGTTGATCAATATGATCTCTGTTCTCAATATCCATTACTCCTTATTTTTTGAGTCGATGACTATAGTCACTGGACCATCATTCAATAAAGACACTTTCATATCAGCACCAAAAACACCTGTTTCTATCGGCTTTCCAAGATCAATGGTTAACTGACGGATCATTTTCTCATACATCGGAATCGCAAATTCAGCTTTTGATGCTTTGATATACGAAGGTCTGTTTCCTTTTTTAGTACTGGCATGCAAAGTGAACTGACTCACCAATAAAATGTCCCCATCGGTATCTTTTACAGATAGATTCATTACCCCATATGCGTCATTAAATAAACGAATATTAGTAATCTTATTACTTAGCCATTCGACATCTTCCACAGTATCTGCATCTTCAACACCCATCAATACCAATAATCCATTAGCGATACTGCCTGTTATTTGTCCATCGACGCTTACAGCAGCTTCACTTACCCTTTGAATTACAATTCTCATATTTCCTTAACCCTTTTTATCCGAACTTTAGTGCGATGAAGATAGATATAACCCCTGAAATAAAATTCCAGACTGCCAGAAGTGGTGGTAAGGGCGGACAAAACGTGAACAAGGTGGAAACCATGGTAGAAGGGCGTTGGGACATTCAGTCATCCATACTATTTACTGATGAACAAAAAGAACTGATCAGAGAACGTTTGCAAAACAGGATCACCGATGAAGGATTTTTATTGGTAAAATCGCAGTCAGAAAGAACACAGCTGGGAAACAAACAAGCAGTCATCAAAAAAATGATTCAATTGCTGACGACATCTCTGATCAAAAGAAAAATCAGAAAAGCTACCCAACCCACCAAAGCATCAAAAGAAAAGCGAATAGAATCTAAAAAAAAGAATACCCAAAATAAAGAACTAAGAAGAAAAATTAATAAAAACGATTATCGCTAAGCTGTGAAACCACTCCTATTCTTTTTATTGATATTGATGACATCATCTGTACAGTCGCAAAAGACCCAACAGTTGATGATTCATTTTCAAAACCAATTTGGGGAAGCATTATTGGCGCCTGAGCAACCGTATATAATGCATGGAGATACCATTACCATAAATCGTTTCAAATATTATGTCTCTCACTTCGAGTTAACAAATGAACAAGGAAAAAAAATAATACTTCCTGTGCAGTATTATTTGATTGATGCTGCTGACTCAGTTTCCGGGAACATTATATTGAACATCCCTATTGGGCAATACCGATCGATCCATTTTCTATTGGGGGTAGATAGTTCACGAAATGTATCCGGTGTGCAATCGGGGGCATTGGATCCACTACATGGCATGTTCTGGACATGGAATAGTGGCTACATCATGGCAAAACTAGAAGGTACTGCTACCAGTTCACAGATTGCAGGGAAACAATTTACGTATCATATTGGCGGTTTCAGAGGAAATAATAATACCGCACGTTCCATTACATTGCCTTTATCTGTTACTAATAATAAAGTTTCAATTATTGCAGATGTTAAAAAATGGTTTGAAGGACCATATTCATTAATCATTGCAAAAGAACCCGTTTGTCATAGTCCGGGCACATTGGCAGTGAGTATTGCAAATAACTATGCAAACATGTTTTCAATCTTATCGCAACAAAAATGAAATACCGTAAAACGATAGGAGTTATTGTAGTCATATGCCTGATCTGCATCAGTTGGGTTACAGGCAACCAGTATTTCAAACCAACACCTGTAAAATTGATGGTGCCAAAAGGATGGCCAGAACCTGTATATAATTTCAAATCAAACCCTTTAACGAAAGAAGGTATAGAATTGGGTAGACAGTTATTTTATGATACCCGGTTAAGTAAAGATGGAACAATCTCCTGTGGCACTTGTCACCAACAATTTGGGGCTTTCAATACGTATGATCATAGTTTAAGTCATGGTTACAACAATTCGCTCACCACACGCAATGCACCTGGACTCTTCAATCTGGCCTGGCAAAAAGAATTCATGTGGGATGGCGGGATTAATCATTTAGATCTACAGCCATTAGCGCCTATTACTGCTGATAATGAAATGGCAGAGAGCATTCAAAACGTGCTTTCAAAACTCCAGGCAGAAAAAGAATACCGAAGATTATTCAAAGCTGCTTTTGGTGATGAGAAGATCACGACAGAAAAACTAACCAAAGCCATCAGTCAGTTTGTACTCACTTTTGTTAGTAGTAATAGCAAATATGACCGAGTGATGCAAGGGGTAGATACTTTTATTCTCCCGGAAAAATTAGGCTATGACATCTTCAAAAAAAAATGTGTGAGTTGCCATACTGAACCGATGTTCACAGATTATAGCTATAGGAATATTGGTATGCCGATTGATCCATTTTTAAAAGATTTGGGAAGAATGAAAATTACCAATGATCCAATGGACTCGCTAAAATTCAAAGTCCCCAGTTTAAGGAATGTGATGCGCAGTTTCCCTTATGGACATGATGGTCGTTTTTTTTCTGTGATGAGTGTACTGGAACATTACAGAAAGAATATGGCGCCTGATTCAAGAACAGATAGCTTATTGCGGAATAGACTAGCCTTATCTAATTTCGAAATCGGACAATTGACTGCTTTTCTATATACTTTAACAGATAGTAGTTTTTTAAAGAACCCCAATTTTGCAGCACCGGGAAAAGGGGTAAGCACTACAGCTCCTGTTGATATTCATAATTAATCGTGTATTTTGCATGTTGGAGTTGAGTAAGTAGTATTCTAATAAAACATTTCTCTTCACTCCGTGATACTCTGTGCCAAACCCTGTGGTAAAAAACCACGGAGTTACACAGAGTTTGGCACAGAGTTACGCAGAGAGAGAGTAAAAGAATTACCAATTGAGCAGCATTAAAAAATTAGCAGGACAAACATTATGGTATGGGGTGCCTACCATTGCCAGCCGTTTTCTAGGCTACGCCTTGAGTCTGTTACTTTTTTGGCTGTATGAGCCTGCCAGCACTGCCAGTATCACACAAGTGTATGCAGTTATTCCGTTTTTGAATATTTTGTTTACTTATGGTTTAGAGACCAGCTATTTCCGTTTTGCACAGGATCATGAGAAATCAGTAGTATTTAATACACTCATGAGTTCCATCCTGATTAGTACTGTCGTATTTACGTCTTTTCTTTTACTCAATACCCATACTCTAGCGGCAGCAATTGACTTTCCAGATCATCCTGAGTACATTCAATGGATCGCTTGGATCTTGTTCTTCGATACGCTTTCCGTCATTCCTTTTGCTAAACTTAGACAAGAAGGAAGACCACGTTTTTACGCTTTTATCAAGGTATTCAGTATTGTAGTAAATGTGTTATTGGTTCTGTTTTTCATAGGTGTTTGTCCGAAACTGTACAAAGAAAATCCATCCAACCCTTGGTTGTTTTTTTATGATCCAACAATTGATATTGGTTATTACATTATTGCCAATATCATCGCTAGTATACTCACCTTAGTTTTACTTGCAAAAGAGTTACTGAGTTTTCGATTTTCAGTGAACTGGAAATTATGGAAACAGGTCATGCAATATTCTTATCCATTGATCATTGTTGGATTGGGAGGCATGATTAATGAAATGCTCAGTCGACTGGTCTATACACGTGTATTAGACCTTCCGAGAGAAGAGGAATTAAGACAACTCGGTATTTTTGGTGCTAATTATAAACTAGCGGTACTGATCACCATTTTTATTCAGGTGTTTCGTATGGGTGCAGAACCTTTTTTCTTCAATCAATCCAAAGAAGAAAATGCACCACGCACTTATGCAAGAGTGATGAAATTTTTTGTGATTACTTGTTCCTTTATTTGGTTAGGTATTGTTGTGAATCTTCCACTGATCAAATACTTTGGCTATGGCAAGAATGCAGCATTGTATGAGGAAGGATTATCGATTGTACCTATTCTGGCGATGGGAAGTGTATTTCTGGGTATTTATTATAACCTGAGTGTATGGTATAAACTCACTAACAAAACATTAACCGGTGCATGGATTACATTGGCAGGTGCTGTCATCACTGTTTTACTAAACATCTGGTGGATTCCATTATTTGGTTACAATGGAAGTGCATGGGCAACATTTACGTGTTATGCGTTGATGATGATCATCAGTTATCAACTTGGACAAAAACATTATCCGATTCCGTATGTAACTAAGAAATTGATTGCTTATCTCGTTATTGTAACTTTACTCTACCTCATTCATCAGGTGTTTGTATACTTTATTGCATCCCTCTGGATAGGCATCACTTTTGGAGCCGTACTGATTGCAGTTTATGCGTGGTTTATTCTTTTAGTAGAGAAAAAAGAATTTCAAAAATTACCGATGATAGGTAAATATATTCGATGAAAAATATCTGATCGATGAATCAGTCATATCTCTCATTAAGAAATAAAATTCAAGAAATGATTCCACTCAGCGATGATGAGTGGAATTTACTGCTGCCATACTTGGAGGAAAAGACGTTAAAAAAGAATAGCCTCTTTGCAAAAGAAGGAAAAGTTGCAAAAGAGATTGGCTTTGTTTTAAATGGGAATATGCGGCATTACTATACAAAAGATGGAGAGGAAAAGACAACTTATTTCTATTTCGAAAATCATTTTGTTTGTGATTATGTGAGTTGTATTTCAAAAAAACCGGGTCTTCTAACCATTGAATGCTTAACCGATACTACAATAATTGTATTTCCTTATGAGAAGATACTGGCTTGCTATCAGCAAAGTTTGAATTGGAGCCAGTTTGGAAGACTGATAGCCGAATATATAGCTATAGGACTAGAAGACCGGATGTCTGGCTTATTATTATTAAGCCCGGAAGAACGATATCTTCAGTTATTAAAAAGCAATAAACAGAAAATCCTCGAAAGGATACCTCAACATTTGATTGCTAATTACCTGGGTATAACTCCGGTAAGTTTAAGTAGGATTCGCAACAGAATCCATCAGTAAAAATGATTTCTTATCGATTGTTAACGTTTTTCAGTGCCCGGAATTTGAATTTTGATGAAAATACAGACATGAAAACATTATTACAACTTGAAGAAATAGGTCAATTGATGCTAGCAATTGCTGTTTTATATCTCCAACCACTTGAGTTCAGTTGGTGGTTATGGTTACTGTTTTTCTTTGCCCCCGATATAAGCATGGTGGGATATCTTATCAATACTAAGATTGGCGCATTGACATATAATATTGGTCACCATAAATTAACCGCTGCAACTGTAATAATAATAGGATATGTTCTCGTGCGTACAGATATTCAACTCGTTGGTTATGTATTATTTGCTCACAGTTGTTTTGATCGGGTATTTGGTTATGGTTTGAAATATAGCGATAGTTTTAAGCATACACATCTAGGTAGTTTGTGATATTATTTTTGCTATCGTCTGTCGGCAACCAACAATGGCGAGAAGTAACAAGTAAACCGGATGATTTATCTTTGTCCCATGGCAGAAGATTTAAGCATCCTCAAAGGCGATAAACAAACACAATACGAATCATTGATACCGCAGATCAAAGCATTGATCGAAGGTGAAAATGATCTGGTAGCCAACCTCGCCAATATTGCAGCAGCATTGAAAGAACAATTCGGCTGGTTTTGGGTTGGATTTTATTGGGTGAAAAACGATGAATTGGTATTAGGACCTTTCCAAGGACCTGTAGCATGTACCCGTATCAGAAAAGGAAGAGGTGTATGCGGTACCAGTTGGTCTGAAGCCAAAACACTGATTGTACCCGACGTTGAAAAATTTCCCGGACATATCGCTTGCAGTAGTCTCTCAAAATCTGAAATCGTTGTTCCTGTTATCCGTGATGGAGTGGTATTGGGTGTTTTAGATGTAGATGCCAGTGAACTAGATCAATTTGATACAATAGATCAGCGTTATTTGGAGAAGATTGTGGAGATGATTTGATGGGAAAGTCAAAAATCAAAAATGAAAAGTCAAAAGTGAAAGGTGAAAAGAGCGATATTAACTACTAATTGATAATACCTAACTTACGCCACTGTTTACCATCGACCATGGACTATAAACCATAATCCACTTATTTTCCCTATCTTTGCTCTATTCATATACTCTCTCTACACGACTCGATTTCCTTCCGTGACAAAGTTCATCAGTCTTTTACAGGTCGCTTTTAGCATCTACAGGTAGGAAGGTTATATAACAACTGAGCGAATTCAGTTGTGTTTTTACATAAAATTTATTCCATTGACATTTGATTCATTGAATCTGATAGAGCCTATTTTACGTGCGCTCCAGACAGAAGGTTACACAACTCCTACACCCATCCAACAACAGGCTATTCCCATTGTTTTGGAAGGGAATGACTTATTGGGTTGTGCGCAAACAGGAACCGGAAAAACCGCAGCGTTTTCTATTCCATTATTACAGTTACTTTATCAGCAGAAGACTAGCCAGAGAGGTATCAAAGCATTGATATTGACTCCTACCAGAGAACTAGCCATTCAAATTGATGAAAGTATTGCTGCTTATGGCAGACATACCGGACTTTCTCATGCTGTTATTTTTGGTGGTGTATCACAAGTACCCCAAACACAAGCGTTGAAAAGAGGTGTTGATATATTAATCGCAACACCCGGTCGTTTATTGGATCTGATGCAACAAGGTTATGTGAGTTTGCAACAATTACAGTTTTTTGTATTGGATGAGGCAGACAGAATGTTGGATATGGGCTTTATTCACGACGTGAAAAAAGTAATTACCAAATTACCTGCTAAAAGACAAACCCTGTTTTTCTCTGCAACCATGCCTCCGGAAATAGCCGGACTTGCCAATAGTATTTTACACCAACCCAAAAAAGTAGAAGTAACACCAGTGTCATCTACGGTTGAAAAAATTGAACAGTCTGTTTATTTTGTTGAGAAACAAGATAAGCGAGCATTATTACATCATATATTGTCTGATCAGGATATCAAAACTGTATTGGTTTTTACCAGAACCAAACATGGGGCTGATAAAGTGGTGAAAGATCTGCTAAGATCAAACATCGGCGCAGCAGCCATTCATGGTAATAAATCACAGAATGCCCGTCAACGAGCATTGAATGATTTTAAAAACGGAACACTGCGCGTATTGGTAGCTACAGATATTGCCGCACGTGGTATTGATGTAGAACAATTATCGCATGTGATTAATTATGAGTTACCGGATGTTCCGGAAACTTATGTTCACCGTATTGGAAGAACAGGACGCGCAGGTGCTTCAGGAATTGCCATCGCTTTCTGTGATGCGGAAGAAAAAGTAAACCTGAAAGACATTCAAAAACTGATTGGTATTCAGATTCCGATTATTACAAATCATCCTTATGCGATGAGCAATATTTCTCTGACCAATTTCAAACCTGTTTCTAAACAACCACCACCTCAACGAAACCACATACAACGTAGATCTTTCAGAGGAGGCGATAGCAGGCGTTATGCAGGGCAGAGATAAGTTGGTTGATAGTCGATAGTCCGTTGTCCATGGTAAAAAAAGTACTATGGACAACGGACCATCGACCATCGACTATCCCTACCTTAGTAACATGAAATCACAACGTTTACTAAGTCTTTTCTTGTTGATAGTGTTTCCTTCTTTGTTGTTGTTTGCACAACAGCGATCAGCCATTTACTTTCCGGCAGCTGGTGTTTGGGAACAACGATCGCCATCAGTAATGGGATTGAATACTACTCTAGTAGAAGAAGCGATTGCATTGGCCAGAGCCGGTGAATCGAAGAATCCACGCAGCATGGAAATCAATCATTACCGAACTTTTGGCAAAGAACCTTTTGGAGAAGGGATTGGTCCATTTGCAGATCGAGGAGAAGCAACAGGACTCATTATTTACAAAGGCTATATAGTAGCACAATGGGGCGAGCCCTTGCGTTGCGATATGACACATAGTGTTACCAAAAGTTTTTTATCTGCAGTAGTGGGCGTAGCAGTAGATCAGGGGTTGATAAGAAATGTAGATGATACAGTTGCACCCTATATTCCACCGATCGAATGGTATGATCCAAAAGCACCAATCAACAGAGCTGCAGAGGAAATAGGCACACCACAACTTTTACTTCCGTTTGCATCACCACATAATCGTACCATCACTTGGGACGATTTGCTCAGACAAACCAGTGATTGGGAAGGAACACTATGGGGTAAACCGGACTGGGCAGATAGACCTGATTCGGATGCCAATAAATGGCTGAATAGACCTCGCAATAAACCCGGAACTACTTATGAATACAATGATGTACGGGTAAATGTATTGGCATTGGCAGCAACCAGTGTTTGGAGAAAGCCATTACCACAAGTACTCAAACAAACCATTATGGATCCAATTGGGGCATCCAATACATGGCGGTGGACGGGTTATAGAAATGCGTGGATCGTTTTGGATGGACAACCAGTTCAATCCGTAAGCGGCGGGGGACATTGGGGTGGTGGTATGTTCATCAATGCCTACGATATGGCTCGTTTTGGATGGCTGACATTGAATCGGGGAAAATGGAATGGTAAACAATTGTTGAGTGAAGAATGGATCAAAAAATCATTGACCCCAACAGTTCCGAAAAACGATTATGGTTATATGAATTGGTTCTTGAATACCGATCGTAAATTCTTACCCAGTGCACCTGCCACTGCATTTACACATGTTGGTAATGGCAATAATCTCATCTATGTGGATCCGGAAAATGAACTGGTAGCAGTGATTCGCTGGATTGATGGAAGAGCACAAGATGGGGTGATCAAAAAAATATTAGAAGCATTACCAAAAAAATAGCGCAAACGTTTGCTTAGCATTATTTATCGATCTCTGACCGGTTTTAATTTCATTTTAAGTGTCATTGAAGAGAGAATAAATACTATTGCATTGTTATCCCCCCATAACAATGTACGACATCACCCTGCAATATTCCAAAGACCCTCAATTTCTGAATGCAGTCATTGACACTTTAGAAGAGGGTGTTGTTGTACAAAATTCACATGGAAAAATCGTAGGTTTTAATCAAAAAGCGCTCACACTATTAGCAGTATCAGCTGAAGAATTAATGGGGGATTCCTCCAGCAGTGAAAAATGGACTGCAATTGATCTTGATGAAAATATCATCCCAACAGAAAATCATCCTATTGTTATCACACTTAGAACCCAGCAACCACAAGAGAATGTAGTCATGGGTGTTACCACCGGAGACCGACAACTCAAATGGTTTTCTGTCAATACCAGAATGATTGATGTTGGAGAAGACAAACTGGTGGTAGCTGCCTTTACAGATATAACCCAACTCATTGTACTGAATAAAAGTTTGCATGAACAAAACAAGCTTCAATTACAGATCCATGATGAACTGGAAAAAAAGATCAGACAGCTAAAAGATTTTGCCGGCATTATTACTCATGATGTAAGAGGTCCCGCAAATAATATCAAGAAGTTGTTACAGGTATATGAAAGCAAAAAAGACGAGGAGTCTGGTCAACAAGCTTTTCAGTATTTAAAGCAGGCCAGCAATGATCTGTACAATAACTTGAATGAACTGATCAAATTATTGCAGTGGCATTTGGATCAAAAATCTCCTTTGAGTACATGTGATTTTGATGCCATCACCAATAGTGTATTGGTTCAGTTAGACCATCTGATCCAACAAAAATATGCGGTCATCTACAGAGATTTTAATGTAGCTAGTTTTGATTATGCAAAAGTATATCTGCATAGTATTTTATACAATCTCATTAGTAATGCGCTCAAGTATAGCCGTGAAGACGCTCCACTAGAAATTCGTTTGGAAAGCTTTATGGAAAATGACCGTGTTTGCTTAAGGGTGAGTGACAATGGCAAAGGGATTGATATGGACAAATTTGGCGCTACTTTATTTCGTTTCCAACGCAATACTGAAGTAGAAAATGACAGTAAGGGAATTGGTTTATACCTCGTCCAACATCAAGTCAATGAATTGGGGGGTACTATTTCAGTAACCAGTGAACCAAATAAAGGAACGAGTTTTACCATTATTTTCTGAGTAAATCCCCTACTTTTGCCACCCGGCAACGGAAAAGCGGATGTGGCGAAATTGGCAGACGCACCAGACTTAGGATCTGGCGCCGCGAGGCGTGTAGGTTCGACTCCTATCATCCGCACAAAAAACAAAGGCCCTCAATGAGGGCCTTACTTATTTAATAGCTTTTATTTAAACTGCTTCTCTTTTCACCAATAACCCAATGGCTTCATTGTTATCATCGTTCACTAAAGATGATTTGACGGTTTCAATACCCTGCGTGGTTATATAGCAATGAGGTGTATCTAACTGCTGCAACATCACGAGCCCCTGCTGGGCCAGCGCAAGCAAATGTTTGTGGATGGTATCCCAACTAAATGTAGAATACAGGATCATCTCCCGTGGTGTACAGAGGTATTGCTCGGGATGGGGTTCTTCTCTTACAATCCTGTACAAAGTCTGCAAGGTGTAATAAGTGTTTTCCATATCTGTAAGATACAAAGCCCCCCTTTTTCTGTTGCTTCTCCCAGCCGGTATTTGTCAACATTGAATGCACGAAAAATAAACAAGAATGGTGGAAATTTTTACAATAAACTGATAATCAATTATTTAAAAATCATATCATACGGTTAAAGCTTTAAAGGTCATGACCACCCCTGTAGCAAAAACAAAGAACAATACGATTTTCCTAAATGTCTCCTGAGGCACTTTATTCAACACCATCTTGCCCACATAAGAGCCCAAAAAAGCAATTACAATAAGTCCGGGTAAATACCACCAATCTCTCCCCTGTACATACCCTTGATTGACATATACAATTGAACGACTGAGATCTACTCCAAAATCAATAGCGGCAGAAGTAGCGATGAACACATTTTTTTCCAATGCAAAGGAGGTTAGCGTTATGGCACGAATAGCCCCACCTGTTCCAATAAATCCGGCCAAAAAACCCGCTAGTCCCCCACCTGCAATAGCATTACCTGTATTTGCTTTCATTTTCATGTGGGGTTTCCACCAAAAAAGGATGGAGAAGGCCACACAAAAAATCCCCAATAAGAGTTCTGCATATTGAAAAGTTACCCGACTGGTTAACCAAGCACCGATAATTACGAATACGACACTGGGTATCCCTATTTTCCAGATCAGTTTCCATTGAATATCCTGTCTGAAAAGTACCAGTTTGGCAATATTGCTGAAGACATGCAATAATCCCGTGATTCCCAATACGGTTTTAAAATCAAAAAAGAAGCCAGCCAAAGGCACAAAGAAGACTGAAGAGCCGAATCCACCCACGGTTCCTACAACTTCACTGAGAAAAGCCAGCAAGAAAAAGAGAAAAGCATTGCCCATAGCGGCTTATTTGGCTGTTTTTATGCGTTAAACTCCTACCTTTGCTGCCCGTTTGGAAAAAGAGTTTATGACTTATTGAAGATAAGATTTGAGACTCAACCGATAAAATATCAATAAAATATATATCATGGCCACCGTTACCAGAGAAAACATTGGATTACTGACCGACAAATTGACCGTTACTTTAAATAAGGAAGACTACCTATCAGGTTTTGAACAGAGCCTGAAGAAATATGCAAAGACCGCTAATATCCCAGGATTCAGAAAGGGAATGGTGCCTGCCGGATTGGTAAAGAAAATGTACGGACAAAGTGTTTTCACTGATGAAGTGTTGCGTACAGTAGAAAAGGAATTGAATACTTATCTGAATAACGAGCAGTTAGACATTTTCGCTCAGCCTTTACCATTAGACAATGATGCACGTGCATTGGATATGAATAATCCTGCTGATGTAAGCTTTGCTTTTGAGATTGGTTTAAAACCCAATTTTGAGATCGACACTAAAAAGATCAAAGTAACACGTTATGTGATTGATGTAACAAATGAAATGATCGATCAGGAAGTTGAACGTTTACAAATTCGTAATGGAAAAATGACCGAGCCCGAAGCTGTTGCCGGTGATGAAAACGTACTGAATGTAAAATTCATTGAGAGTGATGAGAATGGGAATGAGATTGAAGGTGGAATTAGCAAAGACAACTCATTATTGGTTAAATATTTTGAAGCATCATTCCGCAAAAACTTCATAGGTAAGAAAAATAATGATACCGTTGTATTGCAGTTGGATAAAGCCTTTGAAGACAAAGAGAAAGAAGCTATTCTGGCTGACCTTGGTCTCACTCCTGCTGATGGCAACCGTTATTTCAAGTTGTTGATCACGAAAGTTGGACTGGTTGAGAAAGCTGAGATGAATGCTGAGTTTTTTGCAGCTGTATATCCAAATGCTGAGATCACTACCGCCGAAGATTTCCGTGCTGAAGTGAAAAAAGAAATTGAAAATTACTATGCACAACAGGCCCGCAATCAAATCCATGATCAGATCTATCATCACCTGGTAGACCATACCAACATGGAATTCCCTGAAAGCTTCCTGAAGCGCTGGTTACAAACCGGTGGCGAAAAGCAAAAGACTGCCGAAGAAGCAGAACAGGAATACCCAACTTTCATCAACCAATTGAAATGGACATTGGTAAGCAGCAAGCTGGTTGCAGACAATAAAATTGAAGTACACCCTGATGATATTCGTGAATTTGCTAAACAACAATTGTTCAGCTATATGGGCGGACAATTGGGCGCATTGGGTGATAACCAACAGTGGGTTGACGATTATGCCAACCGCATGATGCAGGATAGAAAATACGTAGAGGAAAGCTACCACCGCATCAGCACTGAAAAACTCTTTGGTTTGTTGGAGTCTCAGGTAACGGCAAAAGAAGAAAGTATCAGCGCCGAAGCCTTTGCAGAAAAACTGCACCATCACCACCACTAGGATTTTTTGATGGCAGATGGCAGATATCAGATTTAATATGTCTGATGTAGGATGTCTGATGTAGGATATAAAATTGAAGGCCGGATACATGTATCCGGCTTTTTTATGTTCATTTCATTCATATCCGACATCTGCGATCTGACATGACAAATCCGACATCCGACATCCTACATCAGACATTCCACGTGACTTGTTGTCTTAAACAGAGCTTTGCACAGTATTTGAACAAGGTTTTGTCCGGTGAAATAGCAAATCACTTATCTTCAAAGCGAAAATTGAATCAATATGAATTTTGGAAAAGAGTTTGAGCAGTATGCAGTAAAACACCGTGGTATCAGCAGTGCCACTTTGCATAATTATCAGCAACACCATGTAACCAATCTCACCCCCTATATCATTGAAGAGCGCCCCCTGAATGTAGCCAGTATGGATGTATTCAGCCGCTTGATGATGGACCGTATCATATTTATGGGTGAGGGTATCAATGACTATGTTGCCAATATTGTTACCGCACAATTACTATTCTTAGAAAGTACCGACCGCAGTCGCGATATTCAGATGTATATCAATAGTCCGGGGGGCAGTGTATATGCAGGTTTGGGCATCTATGACACCATGCAGTTTATTGGTCCGGATGTAGCTACCATTTGTACCGGCATGGCTGCCAGTATGGGACAAATTCTGCTATGTGCAGGTGTAAAAGGAAAACGTACGGCATTAAAACATAGTCGCATCATGATGCACCAACCCAGTGGTGCTATTGGTGGACAAGCCACCGATATTGAAATCACAGCCCGTGAGATCAAGAAATTGAAACAGGAACTATATTCCATCACTGCGTATCATACCGGAAAAGATGTAGCCACCATCGCCCAAGACAGCGACCGCGACTTCTGGATGACCGCTCAAGAAGCCAAGGAATATGGGCTGGTAGATGAGGTTTTATTGACCAATCCAAGGAAGGAGAAGAAGTAGTCAATGGTCTATGGACCAAAATATTTTCAAATTTTCAAATTTTCAAATTACATGATACACTCAAAATACATCAACCCCTACCTCATGGAAGATGAGGAAGAGAATGAACCAAAGGATGATAAACAAGAGCAGGCTGGTTTTATGATGAAGAAGATGGAGAAATTGTTCTTTGAAAAAAGAGCGGTTTACTTGTGGGGACCGGTTGAAGACAAATCTGCACGTGATGTAGTCAGTAAATTATTATTGCTGGATGCCGATAAACCTGGCGAAGAAATCAAGTTTTATATCAATAGTCCGGGTGGCGTCGTAACCAGCGGTATGGTCATTTATGATACCATTAAAATGATCCAAAGTCCGGTAAGTACCATTTGTATGGGACTGGCAGCCAGTATGGGATCTATTTTATTGAGTGCGGGTGCCAAAGGAAAAAGGTTCATCTATCCGCATGGGGAAGTGATGATTCATCAACCTAGTATTGGAGGTTACTTCCAGGCAACCAGTGCTGATATTGAAATTCATGCTGAACAGATTCGTAAAACCAAAGAATTAGGAGCTAAAATTCTGGCTGATAATTGCGGAAAAACGGTAGAACAGATCATGAAAGACTTCGACCGCGATTATTGGATGAATGCTACTGAAGCCGTTGAATATGGCATTGTAGACGCTGTTTTGTCGAAAATTTAATCGAAATACACCTTATTTATCCTTTTTAACCCCGTTTAGTAGTCTGAACGGGGTTAACTTTGCAACATCGGACTGATGATTCGTGTCTAGTACAGAAATACAGGTCTGACAATCATTGTATGGCAAAATCAAATCATTTACACTGTTCTTTCTGCGGTAGGAGTCGCGATGAAGTAAAGATCCTCATAGCCGGACAGGAAGGGCATATTTGTGAGAATTGTGTAGAGCACGCACAGGAGATCATTGTACAGGAACTGAACAATAAAGCAGAAAACAATTCCGGCAATTCAGGTTTCAAACTAAATGTGCGCAAACCGGCTGAGATCAAGAAATTTTTGGACGAATACGTTATCGGACAAGATGATGCGAAGAAAGTATTATCTGTTGCCGTATATAATCATTTCAAACGCGTAACGCAGAAACAACAACAAGATGATGTTGAAATTGAAAAGAGTAATATCATCATGGTGGGTGAGACAGGAACCGGTAAGACTTTATTAGCCAAAACCATTGCTCGTTTATTAAACGTTCCTTTTGCCATTGTTGATGCTACAGTCTTTACAGAAGCAGGTTATGTAGGTGAAGATGTTGAGAGTATGCTCACGCGTTTATTACAGAACTGCAATTATGATGTAGCAGCTGCAGAGCGTGGAATTGTATATGTAGATGAACTAGATAAAATTGCACGTAAAGGAGATAATCCTTCTATCACGCGCGATGTAAGTGGCGAAGGTGTACAGCAGGGATTACTTAAAATGCTGGAAGGAACAGAAGTATTGGTACCTCCACAGGGTGGCAGAAAGCATCCTGAGCAAAAAATGATCAAAGTAGATACCAAGAATATTCTTTTTATCTGCGGTGGCGCATTTGATGGTATCGATAAAGTAATCGCGAGAAGAGTAAATACCAATGCCATCGGATTCAGTGTCAACAAAGAAGAACAGGAAATGCAGCGCAAGAACCTGTTACAATTTGTCAATGCACAAGACCTGAAAAGCTTCGGTCTAATCCCCGAATTACTCGGACGTTTACCTGTTGTAACCCATCTCAACCCATTAGATCAGGAAACATTGAGAAGCATTCTAACAGAACCAAAGAACTCATTGATCAAACAATACACACGCTTATTTGAATTGGAAGGTATCGAACTGATCATTGATACCGAAGTACTGGATTTCATGGTGAGCAAAGCACTTGAATATAAATTGGGTGCACGAGGTTTACGTAGTATCTGTGAGGGTATTCTAACCGATGCGATGTTTGAATTACCGGGAAGTGATGTAAAACAATTACATGTTACCAAAGCTTATGCAGAACAGATGTTTGGAAAGAGTAAGTTGAGTGCATTGAAAGTAGCATAAGAAGAGACAAGGTTCAAGAAGATAAGGTACAAGGAAGATTCAAGAAATAAGTTTCAATATTTTATCAGGCGATGGGAATAACTTCTCATCGCTTTTTTGTTGCACCATATTAACTTGCAGTTAGCTAAAAACTAAAACAGATGAACGAACTTATTGAAAGATTAACCAAGGAAGCAGGACTTACTCCTGAACAGGCACAGAAAGCAGTAACAACTATTGCCAATTTTGTAAAAGAAAAATTCCCGATGCTCGGTGGTGCCGTTGACCAAATCTTTGCTGCGGGAGCACAAGAAGATGGCCAATAACCTTTCCGCGTAACTCTGCGCAAACCTCTGTGTTCTCTGTGGTAAAAAGCAAACCACAGAGTGAAAGGAGTTTTGCACAGAGTTACACTGATACTTATTTTTTCTTTGAAACGAGTTGGTAAGATTTCTTAATAAAATCCTGGAGTTGCTTTGAGGATAATACCCCATCTACAACAACTGTATTCCAATGTTTTTTATTCATATGGTAGCCGGGCAAAACAGATTGCGGATATATTTCGCGTAGTTCCACCGCTTCATCAGGATCGCATTTCACATTGAATTGTAAGGGATCATTATCTAATCCCATCAGAAAGAACATTTTCCCATTCACTTTATATACCAATGTATCCGGCCCAAAAGGCGTTGTCTCTTCTACGTTAGGAAAAGAAAGCACAAAGTCTCGTAGGGATTCGATGTTCATAATGTAATTAAAAAGTCAAAAGTGAAAAGTCAAAAAACGGATTCTTTCATCTTTGACTTTTCACTTTTGACTTTTTACTTTTTACTTCTCACTTATCATCTTCCTCACGGCATCCACCAATTCTCCTTTGGTAATTGGCACTCCCATCACTTTATTATAGCCTTTTGCATCAACAAGGTATTGATCGCGGATGATTTTGATGAGTTGTCCATTATTGATTTCAGGTATCAGTATTTTTTCAAAATTGCCAATGATCTCTCCCAAATTTTTAGGGAAAGGACGCAGGTAACGAATATGTGCATGACTTACTGCATGTCCTTCAGCTTGTAATTCTTGTACCGCACTCTTAATGGCACCATAGGTAGAGCCCCATCCCAATACCAATACTTTTCCTTTTTCAGGACCACTGTCCAGTGTTTGTAAAGGAATATAATCTGCAATCTTATCTACTTTAGCCTGACGTGTATTCACCATGTGTTGGTGATTCTCCGGTTCATAGTTTACATTACCGGTTACGTCTTGTTTTTCCAATCCACCAATACGATGTTCCAATCCGGGGGTGCCGGGAACAGCCCAAGGACGAACCAGTTTTTCATCACGCTTGTACGGCATAAATTTTTCTTCCCCTTCTGCCAATCCCGTTTTGAAACTGATATCAATGGGTTTTAAATCAGCGCTGGTAGGGAAACGCCAGGGTTCTGCCCCGTTGGCAATGTATCCATCACTCAATAAAATAACCGGTGTCATATGTTGTACGGCAATACGTACTGCTTCATAAGCTACATCAAAACAATCACTGGGAGTAGAAGAAGCGATTACGGGCATTGGACATTCTCCATTTCTTCCGTAATAAGCTTGCAACAAATCACTTTGTTCTGTTTTGGTTGGCAAGCCTGTTGATGGTCCACCTCTTTGAATGTTTACAATTAATAAAGGAATCTCTAACATCACTGCGAGTCCCATGGCTTCTGTCTTCAAAGCCATACCCGGACCTGAGGTAGTGGTTACACCCAATGAGCCGCCATAGCTGGCACCGATGGCTGCAGTAATACCTGCAATTTCATCTTCGGCCTGAAAAGTGCGAACACCAAATGATTTGTACTTACTTAGTTCATGTAGAATATCAGAAGCAGGTGTGATAGGATAAGTACCCAAGAAAATAGGCAATCCACTTTTATCGCTCGCAGCAATCAATCCCATCGCCAATGCCTGATTACCCATAATGCTGCGATATACACCCGGTTTCATCTTCGCTTTCTCTACTTTGTAACGAGTAGTGAAGGCTTCAGTAGTATCTCCATAATTATATCCGGCTTGTAATACTTTGATATTACTCTGCAAGATCACGTCTTTCTTTCCGAATTTCTCTTTTAGAAAATCGATGGTATTATCGAGACTGCGATTGTACATCCAGTAAAGTAATCCCAGTACAAACATATTCTTGGCACGATCTCTTTCTTTGGTACCGAGCTCTGTAAATTCTTTAATGGCTTCACGGGTTAGTTTGGTGACATCTACTTTGGTTAATTCAAAACCATCCAAACTTCCATCTTCCAAAGGATTCACGCCATCGGGATAATTGGCCAGCCGAAGATTTTTGGCATCAAATCCATCAATATTGGCAATGATCTTACCACCGGGTTTGATACTCTTTAAATTCACTTTCAAGGCGGCTGCATTCATCGCTACCAATACATCACATAGGTCGCCAGGGGTAAATACACGATCACTCGAAAAACGCAACTGGAAACCGCTTACACCTGGCAGGGTTCCAATCGGAGCACGGATCTCAGCAGGAAAATCAGGAAAAGTGGCTAGATCAATACCCAATAGGGCTGTATTATTGGTGAACTGTTGTCCGGTCAACTGCATACCATCTCCACTATCACCCGCAAATTTGATGACTACATCTTGTAAAAGCGCTTCTTTTCTTTCCATCTGCCTAGATTATTCCAGCAAAGTTACAGTTTACAAGCAAGTGTGCGGTCGTTTTTTGGGTACTAGGTACTGGGTGCTAGGTACTAGGTGGGCGTATAGCTTATGGGTCATGGCTTATAGGAATATTGTGCTTACTATAAGCCATGACCCATAAGCTATAGCCAAAAAGTGTCTAACCCTTGAAGCTTTTCCAAACAACCGGTAGTTTCCGTACATTTGAAATAGAAAATTTTAGTATTATGGCTTTATTCAAATCGGGTAACCCTACCCTAACAGAGAAAATGTTCAATAAGAGTCTGCAGGCGGAAGCTGATATGCAGGGAACCATGAGTGTTCGTGGCACCATTAATAAGTTTGGTTTCATGATGCTGATGGTGATTGCAGGTGCTGCCTATACCTGGAATCTGTTTGAACAATTAAATGAGGGATTGATGTATACCCTCATGATTGTAGGTGCAATCGGTGGATTGATCACCGCTTTGGTCATTACTTTCAAACCTACCTGGGCACGTTTTTTAGCCCCTGCTTATGGTATTCTTGAAGGCTTCTTCATAGGCGGACTTTCTGCCATTATGAATGCTGCTTTTGCAGATCAATATCCCGGACTCATCATGCAAGCGGTAGGACTCACGTTTGGTGTGGCTATTTCCATGTTTTTGCTGTACAACTTTCGTATCATTAAGGCTACGCAGAAATTCAAGTCAGTGGTGATTGGTGCTACTATGGGCATCGCTATCTTCTATCTCATCACTATGGTACTGCGTCTGTTTGGTGTAAATGTGAGCTTCATGTATGATAGCAGTTGGTTAAGCATAGGTATCAGCTTGTTTGTAGTGTCTATTGCTGCACTGAACCTGATCATGGATTTTGATATGATTGAAAAGGGCTCTGAAATGGGCGCCCCTAAACATATGGAATGGTATGGTGCTTTTGGTTTGATGGTCACTATTGTGTGGCTATACATCGAAATTCTGCGTTTGTTGAGTAAACTTGGTAGCAGAGACTAATCATTCTATCCCAACATATTTATAAGAGGTTGTATCAAAAGCTTGATGCAACCTCTTTTTTACTATGACCCATGGACTATCGACCATAAGCCATAAACTATAAACGATTACAACTATCTTAGTCGCATCATAACAGATAACCCATGGAATTCAATCGCAAATCATTGTCTGACCCCGAACTGGTTTTTATCTATCGTAATATTCTGTTACCCCGAATGATTGAAGAGAAAATGCTGGTATTGCTGCGACAAGGCAAGATCAGTAAATGGTTCAGTGGTATTGGACAAGAAGCCATTGCGGTTGGAAGCACACTTGCTTTGCAAAAAGATGAATGGATCATGCCACTGCATCGTAATCTGGGCGTGTTTACCAGCAGACAAATGGGGTTAGAAAAATTATTCAAACAATGGCAAGGTAATAAAGACGGTTACAGCAATGGCCGCGAACGTAGTTTTCATTTTGGAAGTAAGCCGCATTATATCTGTGGAATGATATCACATCTCGGTCCACAATTGGCACTGGCAGATGGGGTAGCATTGGCGTACAAGCTCAGGCAAGAAAATAAAGTATCACTTGCTTATTCAGGAGATGGTGGTACCAGCGAAGGTGATTTTCATGAAGCGCTCAATGTAGCAGCGGTATGGGAGCTACCAGTCATTTTTGTGATTGAAAACAATGGTTATGGATTGAGTACACCTGTCAATGAGCAGTACCGCTGTGAAAGCTTGGTTGACAAAGCCAAAGGATATGGTATGGAAGGTGTGCGTATAGATGGTAACAATATTTTAGAAGTATATGACACCATCAGGGGTGTACGTGATTATTGTATACAAAATCAAAAACCATATTTGATTGAATGTATGACTTTCCGTATGCGTGGACATGAAGAAGCCAGTGGAACCAAATATGTACCGCAAGAACTCTTTGAGGAATGGGGTAAAAAAGATCCGGTAAAAAATTATGAGCAATACCTGATTGCAGAAGGCATCATCAATGAAATGCAAGTAGCTGATATCAGACATGAATTCAAAGAATATATAGAGTCAGAACTTAAAGCTGCCTTCGAAGCAGAAGCCATTGTTCCGAATAGTGAAGAAGAGTTGAGAGATGTGTATGCTAAAAAGTCCATGGACCATGGACCATGGACCATGGACTTAAACATCGAAGCAGCTTCACTTACTAAGGAAGACTCACAACTCATTAAACCCGAAAAACGTTTCGTCGATGCCATACAGGAAGCTTTGCGGATGAGTATGGAAAAACATGAGAACCTGATTTTGATGGGACAGGATATTGCCGAGTATGGTGGCGCATTCAAAATAACAGAAGGCTTTGTACAACAGTTTGGTAAAGAGCGTGTGCGCAATACACCGCTGTGTGAAAGTGCCATTGTAGGAACTGCTCTGGGATTGAGTTTAGAAGGATTTAAGAGTATGATGGAAATGCAGTTTGCAGATTTTGTAACAGTAGGCTTTAATCAGATCGTGAATAACCTTGCCAAAATACATTATCGCTGGGGACAAAATGCTGATGTGGTGATTCGTATGCCCACCGGTGGTGGTGTAGGTGCCGGACCTTTTCATTCACAGAGTAATGAGGCTTGGTTTACGCATGTACCAGGATTGAAAGTAGTGTATCCTTCCAATCCACAAGATGCAAAAGGATTACTCATCGCAGCCATTAATGATCCAAATCCGGTATTATATTTTGAGCATAAAGCATTATACAGAAGTGTGAGCGGACCTGTGCCGGAGATCTATTATGAAACTCCCATTGGTAAAGCGGCAATTACAAAACAAGGAACGGATATTACGATCATCACTTACGGATCAGGTGTGCATTGGGCATTGGAATATCAGGAGCAACATCCGGATATTTCATTACACATACTTGATCTGAGAACCTTATTACCATTGGATTATGAAAGTATTCGTGAAGCGGTTGCAAAGACCGGAAAAGTATTGATCCTCCATGAAGATACACTTACCGGAGGTATTGGCGGAGAAGTCAGTGCATGGATCAGTGAGCATTGTTTTGAGTCATTAGATGCACCAGTGATGCGTTGTGCTTCCTTAGATACACCGGTTCCATTTAATATGGATCTCGAAAAGAATTTCATGGCGAAAAACAGACTGCAAGAGTTTGTAGAGAAGCTCATGAAATATTAAACAGCGTAATGATGAATATTGAATTTTAAATGAAAAAACATCCGCTTAGGCATACAGGGCACATTAGAGAATTAGATATTTTTTTGTTAATGTATCGCCAAGGATAATCAGTATTTGTATCTTAGTATCCCCCCTTTTTTTCTAACTTAAAAGAACACTCATGTCCAACAGACAAAGGGGTATACATTACTTTTTATTCTTTCTTCAAATAATTGCTGCATCTACAATTGCTGCGCAACATAATGTGAAAATTAATGGTAAGCTCGAGAATGAGACATTAAAGTATGCTTCCATTGAATTCACAGGGAGGATATATCCACCTGATGACGCAGCTAAAGCAGAGCAGATTATTCCCGTCAAAAACAACCGATTTTCAACCAGCATCGAAATTGATGAACCGGAAATTGCCATTCTCTATTTGGAAACAGAGAATGGTTTTTTTAGTCAGCCTTTGTTTTTAGCCAAAGACTATCAACTGAATCTAAAACTAACTATTCAAAACAACCAACTTCTTCTTGAAACAACGGGTATTGGCGCCAATGATAACCAAAGGTTAGATGTAGAAACAGACCATGAGTTAAAGCCGATTGTAGATCGATTAGATCCCTTACCTGATAGTGCCTATCTGGACCTAAGAAAATTTTTTATTAAAGACAGTATAGCTATCGAAAATTACATTCAAAAATATCAACCCTCTGAAGCATTTAGGATTGCGTGGCGATTACAGTGCCGGTACTCTTTTATTTATGAATATATATTAATCAATGAGAACAGGAGGACACGTACCCCTTCCGCTTATGCCGAAAATAAAAATCAATGGAAGCAAATCAAATATGATCTCTTACGGGATAACCCTATCGTAAATGAAAAAGCATTCAAAGCGAAAGTGCCTGCTTACCTGAATCTGATCGAGCGATTTATTCCTATTGTAAAAGATAGCATTCAAAATGAGCGTCCTGATCCAATAGCATTTGTGAATGAATGGTTCGGCGAAGAAATCAAAAAGGAGGGCAAATCTTTCAGGCCAGACTCAAAAAATTTATTGACAACGAAAATCATTGACCGATTCTTTACAGACGGTATTCGTGACTATCTCTATGCTGTATTATTCAAAAATGCATTGGCAGAAATCGAAATGACCAATCTGGAAAACATTTATAAAGAATATGCATCTAAATACCCTGACAGCAAATACTTACCCATTTTTGGTAGATCAATGCAGGACTTTTTTGATAGAACTACCCGTCGTTTTACTCCAGCCATGAAGTTTATTGAGGGAAGAGATACCATCCATACTTTCAAACAATTGATACAATTAGTGAAAGGTAAAACCATATTGCTGGACATGTGGGGTACTTGGTGCGGACCCTGCAGGAGCGATATCAGTAAACACAGTGCTATTATCAAAGCTCATTTTAAAAATAAGCCTGTAGATTACCTATATGTTGCCAACCTTGAAGAAGAGAATGAAAAAGGATGGAAAGAATTGATTTCATTTTATCAGATGGAAGGATATCACATTCTCGCCTCTGCAGCGCTCACAAAAGACATCATGACCATTGTGAAAGGAACCGGCTATCCAACCTATGCCATTATACGACCGGATGGATCTATTGAACTATCTAAAACACAATATCCAATGAATCGGGAAGTTTTGATCCGACAGATAGAAGAAGTACTAGCCAATACTACTTCGAATTAAAGTCATTTTACTTTAAAATCAATCAATATTCGTGATAGCGATAACACATTCTACTATCACGAATATTGAATAAACTGTTTATACATTTCCTGTATTCACTTTCTTCGAGTATATATAAGATATGACTATGACGATTAATATCAAAAATGTGATTAGGATTTTATCTATACCATCACCAATTGCTATATGAATATAATTGGCTCCAATGAAATAGAATACCATTCCTGCATAAGCCCATTCACGAAGTAAGCTTTTTGATTTTATCAGTATAGTAATACTACCCGATAATTTAGCGAGACCCAAAAAAGGCAACATATACAAAGGGAAACCAATATGCTGAAAACTTTCCTTGATTGGCCGAATTTGAAGCAGGTCTGCTACACTACCAACTCCAACGAATAGTAATACGAATATGGTTGATATCCAATAAATAAGTTTTGAATAATTCATACTGAGTTGATTTAATTAAATGCTTGACTATTTTCGGCAACCCAGGCTTCTATACTTGTCATTTTTATAGGAAGTTGTTGGAGCACTTCGGAAAGAGTGGCGGAATGCATGCTTGGATATTGTTTTGAATCTGTTATTTCCTGATACATTGTTTCAGCACCTTTCCCCGCACCCTCACCAAAAAGTCTATCCAGGATTTTGCCAAACTCTTTGGGTGGCATTTGGCGATATTGAATGCGCTTATTTAATGCAATGGAAAATTTTTGAGCCAATTGATGACCGCTTAGATTTTCTACTCCACTAATTTGAAATGACTGACCTGCCAGATGAGGGCTATAAATAGCTTCTGCCACAAACTGAGCAACATCTTTTGTTGCAATCCAACCGATCGGCATTGCTTCCGGAGTTGGATAGGTGACAGTAAATTCATTTTTTACAAATGGGGCTGTCCATGGACCCAAGAGATTTTCTGCATAAACAGATGGCTGAATAATGATATGAGGCAACCCGCTTTCTTTTAAATATTCCGCGATATCAATTCTAATATCCATTGCCGGATTACCGATTTTTACTGGAAGAATGTAACCACTGGTATTCCAAACCAAGAGTTTTACATTGTTGTTCACTGCTGCATCAATTACATTCTTTGCATAGTCAAAGCCATCAAGTGGATTGGCCAAAAAGAAGGGTACTAAAAAAGAAATGGCATCGATGTCTTTTGATATCTCTTGAATTTTATCTCTGTCAGCCATATTTGCAATGACTACTTCAGCACCTGCTTTTGTTAAGAGATCTACTTTTTCAGGCTGATTTGTAGTTGCGATCACTTGAGCTCCTTTATCAGTTAATGCTTTAATGACAGGAAACTGTTGCGAACCACCCGCACCATACACTAATACTTTCATTTTTTATTTTTTGATTGTAAATAATGAGGCAAAGTTGGTTACATTTGCTATACTAAAGTAACCAGTATACTTTTGTATACTAGTATACTCGAGTATACTTAACCATAATCTAGACTGGATGAAAAATTCGAAACAAGAGTGCATAGAGTATATACGTCCGGTAAGAGATGTATTAGATATTATCAATGGTAAATGGAAATTACCCATACTCATTGCTTTATCATTTGGAAATAAACGTTTCAAGGAGTTGGAAAGAGATGTAGAAGGCATCACGCCTCGCATGTTATCAAAGGAATTACGAGACTTGGAATTAAATCAACTGATTCTGAGAACAGTGTATGATACCATTCCGGCAACAGTAGAATACAGCCTTACTGATTATGGCAAGTCACTAGATGATGTTATTGTTGCTTTAAGAGAGTGGGGCAAAAAACATAGAACAAAGCTATTTGCTAGATCTTAGCTTGTTTCATTAAATACTTGTGTTTATTCACCACATATCACAATGGCATTATTGTCTTTCAATGCTGCGAAGTAAAATTCTGTCAATGGCTGTACATACCCTTCGAACAAGCTTTTTTTATCCCCAGAACCTATGTCTTCAAGCTCCTGTTTGGCTTCTTGTGATAAAGCATCATACATTTTCGAAAAACCTTCAAAACTGTTAATCTTGTGCTCACGTATCCAATTACAAATTTTTACAACCTCAGATGTAGAAATAAACCCATTAATTATCCTGTATCCTACTTGCTTTTCTACATAATTTCCTAACAACATTTTGTAAGGCAGGGCCGCTGTGTCACTATAAGTGTCTACGGTGTTCATAAAAATGATAGCTAAATCCTCTGTCATCTTATAAAGATTAACACTTTTTGATTTATCGATCTCTTTTTCCAGATTGGATAAATCTTCGATTCGATCCGCTTTTCCAACTCGGTATAGTATGATTGAAATTCCCAAAGGCTGTGATTTTGTTTTGAGATAATAGTGGTTTGATATATTAACTTTTGACTGATGACTAAATGCAGACAAAAAAAATACTACAGAAGCAAAAAAAAGGAGAAATAAACACTGTTTCATAGCTTTTATTAAAACTTGTGGTGAATTTTGAAACATTGATTATGACTTGGTATCTTGTCTTCTCTTTGCTGCTTTAGATTAAAGTTATAAAAAATTAACTTGATTAGGAGATTGTAAGAAAATACAAAGATGTTTATTGGATGTAAGTCGAAGTGAGAAAAAGTATTGTTGATTTTAACCAATACATTCTTAGAAACAGAGTATCTTACCATACAAGCAAGTATATACCCAATTTAACAATACATCCACCATGAAAAAAAACTATTTTCTACTGGTCTATCTTTTCATATCCATTCTATCCTTTTCTCAAACCAATCAATCTTACAAACCTCCATTCTTTAAAGACAATAACCGTCTTGAAAAAATAAAACCGTTCTTCCCCATCATCGAAAAAATATACCGGGAACATGCGGAGAAAAATCATTTTCCCGGATACAGTTTTGGAGTTGTAATGGATGGCAGTTTGGTATTCTCAGGAACCGGTGGATATACTGATGTGGTATCTAAAAATCAGGTTAATAACCAAACTATGTTTCGCATTGCATCCATGTCTAAAAGTTTCACTGCGATGGCTATTTTGAAACTTCGAGATGAGGGCAAACTAAGATTGGATGATGCTGTTGAAAATTACATTCCTGAATTACGCAACCAACAATTAACCAAAGACGCTCCAACTATTACCATTAGAGATCTAATGACTCATTCCGCCGGCTTTCCACAAGATGATCCCTGGGCTGATCGTCAATTGGCAGATACAGAAGAAGAATTGTTAGATGTAATCAAAAAAGGATTACACTTTTCCAATGTACCCGGCTTACGTTATGAATACAGCAACCTAGGTTTTACCATGTTGGGTTATATCATTCATAAAGTATCGGGTAAACCTTACAGCGCCTATATCAAAGAAAATATCTGGCAACCCTTAGGTATGTCTCAGGCTGAATGGGAGTTCAATAAAGTACCTGCTTCCCAATTGGCCAAAGGTCATCGCTGGATCAACAACCAATGGGTCGACGAACCTTTATTACATGATGGCATCTATGGCTCAATGGGTGGTATGATTACTTCGATGGAGTCATTCAGCAAATACATCGCTTTCCATTTGAATGCCTGGCCCCCTTCCAATACAGATGATGGAGGTCCGGTGAAACGTAGCACTGTTAGAGAAATGCATCAACCCTGGCGCTATAGTGGGCTGAATGCACAATACCGCTACCCTAACGGAAGAACTTGTGCAACAGCATCTGCCTATACGTATGGTCTTCGGTGGACCAATGATTGCGAGGGTAGAACTGCTGTTGGACATAGCGGTGGTTTACCCGGCTTCGGAAGTAACTGGCTGATATTACCCGAGTATGGTATTGGTGTTGCTTTCTTCGCCAATGTGACGTATGCGCCTACTGCAGATCCGAATATTCAAGTACTGGATACTTTGGTAAGAGCTGCACAATTGGAGCCACGTGTCTTACCTCCTTCAGATGTCCTTTTAAAAGCGCAAAAAGAATTACTGTTTCTATTACCCGATTGGAAAAATGCTGCCAACTCTTCACTCTTTGCAGAAAATTTCTTTCTTGATAAGCCCATTCAAGACTTGATCAAAGAATGTCGAGATATTTTTAATGCAGCCGGTAATATTATTCATGTAGACGATATCGTACCCCTGAACCAACTACGCGGACAAGTAAACCTGCGTTGCGAGAATGGAGATATTCAAATTTTCTTTACACTAACCCCTACCAATCCGGCTCAGATCCAAGATTTTAGGATTAGAAGGGTGCAGAGGGGGAGGTGATGGGTGTTGGGGAATCGGGTGATCGGGTGCTAGGTACTAGGTACTGGTTTTTTAGAAATTTGAGATGCTTTCTATTAGCCATGATCCATTTGCCATAATCTATTCACCATACCCCATCTACCATGGACTATCGACTATACTCTATTAACTCACTCATGTTATCAAATCGTTACCAAATCATTATTAAATAGTTACTAAATAGTTAACGAGTAGTTTTGCCGCCGTTAAACAGTTGATATGAAACCAGTTTACGGGGCGATTATTTGTTTGTTTTGGGTACAGATCGGCTTTACACAATCATTAAGTGAGGCTATTAAATCGACCCCCAAACCATCCGCTGAGAAAAAATGGTTTGAAAGTTTTTCGATTCGCGGTTACGTACAGGCCCGTTATAATCGCTTGTTGGAAACCAATCCAGATTTAGGTAACGAACAGGGCGACCGTAGCTGGGGTAAGGGCGGCGGTTTCTTTTTACGTCGGATGCGTATCATATTTTTTGGACAGATCAGTAAACAAGTATATTTCTATATTCAACCCGACTTTGCCAGTTCAGCCTCTTCCACCAATCTACATTATGGTCAATTAAGAGATGCTTACTTTGATCTGGGGGTAGACAAAAAAAATGAGTTCCGTTTCCGTATCGGACAAAGTAAAGTGCCTTATGGTTTTGAGAATATGCAATCGAGTCAAAACCGTTTGCCATTAGACCGTAATGATGCATTGAATAGTGCCGTTTCGAATGAACGTGATATTGGTGCTTTTTTCTATTGGGCCCCTACCAAACAAAGAGAGTTATTTTCATCATTGGTGAGAGATGGATTGAAAGGTTCAGGTGACTATGGTGTATTTGCTTTTGGTGTATACAACGGACAAACCGCTAATAGACCGGAGCAAAATGACAAACTACATGTGGTTACACGTTTCTCTTATCCATTACAAATCGGCGATCAGATCATAGAACCAGGTATTCAAGCTTACACAGGTCAGTATGTAGTTACCAGAGAACAAACCAGCAATGGCGCTAAGTTCAAAGCTGATCGAAACTACCTCGATCAACGCGCTGCCGCCACTTTTGTATTGTATCCAAAACCTTTTGGTATCCTCACAGAATACACGATCGGTAAAGGACCAGAATTCAATCCGGCTACCGATTCCATTGAAACAAGATCATTGCACGGAGGCTATATCACATTGTCTTATATGCTGAAGAAAAAAGAACAAGTGTTTATTCCTTTTATTCGTGGACAATACTATAATGGCGGCAAGAAGCATGAATTGGACGCTCGCAGTTATCGTGTAAGAGAAATGGAAATTGGTATTGAATGGCAGCCAGTGAAACAATTTGAATTGGTAGCCATGTATACCATCTCCTCTCGCAGGTATGAAGACTTCGCTTTACAAAATAATTTACAGCGTGGCAATTTACTTCGCTTGCAAGCGCAAATAAATTTCTAACTTAGGGTTATTCATCAATCCATCCATTACAATGGCCGAGATCAAAACTAAAGTCGGACAAGAAAATATCACCGACTTTCTGAATACGATTACACCTGAGCAAAAAAAGAAAGACGCTTTTCAATTACTGGAACTTTTTCAAAAGATCACCGGATTAACACCCCAATTATGGGGCGGCGCTATTGTTGGTTTTGGGAAATACCAGTACCAACAAAAAGGCGGCCAAAAAGGCGAATGGTTTTTGGCAGGTTTTGCTCCTCGCAAATCAAACATCAGTATCTATACCATGGCAGGCTTTGACCAATATGAATCATTGCTGAAACAATTGGGTAAATACAAAACCGGTATGGGTTGCTTATACATCAACAAACTAGCTGATGTTGACCTTACAGTATTAGAACAAATCACGCGTTCTTCTTTTGAAGAAATGAAAAAGAGATCCACTACTATTATCAAATATTGATGCCCGTCTCACAACGTTTTTTTTAAAGTAGGTGACACTTTATTTGCTTTTCTCTTTCATCCTAAGCATCCAAACATCTCCATTTACTCCTGATGTATAGGTATATCCGGTTACGGTAAAACTGCCATCATCATTCATTGTAATCCAATATCCTTGATCATCTTTATCATCAATACCCCATCTACGCTCCCAAATAAATTTCCCTTCTTTGTCAAGCTTTAATACGATAATATCAGCAGTGGCATCTTTAGGGTCATTATTTACATATCCGGTGATTACCCAGCCATTATCTAAACTTGGTTCTGCATGCATCAACCTGATATCTTCACCAGTACCATAGGTTTGTTGAGAAAGTATATTACCCTTCTCATCAATTTTCATCCATAAAGCATCATGAAAACCTTCTTTGGTTGTAGAAATGTATCCTGTTAACACAAACCTATTGGGTTCATTGGTATGATTAAAACTATGTGCAATCTCATGAACATCCGGATCTCCAATTGATTTTGACCAGAGAGAATCACCATTACTGTTAAGACATAATAAATAAATATCCGCCTTGTTATTTGAATAAGGTAAGATCAACCCACTGACTAACAGATCCCCATTTTCTTTTTCAACTGCATAAAATGTTCTTTCCGGGAAAGGACTTCCGTAGGTTTCTTCTCGGATCAGATTACCATGTAAATCAACTTTTAGTAGATAACTGTCAATATCTTTACCTGACTTTGCATTTCGTTGTCCGATCAGTGTAAGATACCCATCCTTCGTAAACAACATTTGTGTTGTTCTTTCATGCTGATTATTACCAAATGTTTTACGCCAATATTCTTCCCCATATTGGTCTAACTTAATGAGCAAAATATCATCCTCCAATGAATCTTTGCCGCCGGTAGAGCCATGCACCATTAAGCTTTTATCCGGTAACTCCAGTACTCCCCAGCCAATATCATTTTTATGATTTGCTAACTGTTTCTGCCATAGTTGCTGACCATTACTATCTGTTTTGATCAATAAAATATCATAATTCGTATTATTGGTATTTGTGTATCCACAAAGTATATAACCGCCATCCTTTAATTTCTGCAGATGAAGTGCACGATCGAACCCTGTACCACCATAGGTATGTTCAAATTCTGTTGTGAATTGTGCAAGGGATAATATAGGGAGCAGCAAACAAAGCAGAACAAAAGATTTCATACAGTAGCTTTATCTTAAGTTATTTGATTGCTTGCTCCTCGAAAAACCAATCTTGATAAACGGCAAAGACAACTATTGCTTAACCGGCAAAGGCTTTCCTACTTCAACGGAACAATCATGCCCTGGCTGACCATGTGGCGGATTGATCAATACCTTTCCTCCGGCACTAGGTGCAGACTGCATCATCGGAGCATTTTGTGTAGCAGGCGCTGTATTCATTTGGACAGGCGCAGGTGCAGAATTTGCATTGGGTGCACTATTCAAAGGAGCACCCACAGCAATATCACAACGATGTCCGGGTAACCCATGTGCAGGGTTCAATGCTATGGGTTCTGCATTGGGTGTGCTTACTTTAGGAGCTGAATCACTGACAGTCGGCGCAGCCACAGTTTGCGGTGCTGGCGCTACGGTATTCATGTCTACATTCCCTTCTCCTTCATTGCTATTACAAGCGGTTGCGAATATGGTTATTACCAACAGGCTTAGAATTCTCATGGTTTTGTTTTTAGTAAAGCTAATGGTTTACGATTTCATATTGGCTTTAAAGACACGAATAAAATTACCCCCCAATATTTTTTGAATGTCTTTTTTCTTATACCCTCTCTCCAATAATGCTTTGGTGATCAACGGTAATCCTGTAACATCATCCAATTGTTGAGGCGAGGAACTGATCCCATCAAAATCAGAACCCAATCCAACATGATCTACACCGATCAACTTTACGATATAGTCCAGATGATCTAACAACAATGACAAAGGCGGACGAAGACTTTTCACCTCATCCGGATATTTTTCAAATAATACCTGCGATGCATAATAAGGTTCCGGATTGATTTTGTGTAAAGAATCTCTTTCTGCCTTATGTGCTTGCAGAAAAGCATTGTTACGGGCATTGAATCCACTATCCAAAAAACCGGAATAAAAATTCAAATGAACCACCCCATTGTTCTTGGCAATAGCTTTTAGTTGATCATCTTTCAAATTACGAGATACCGGACAAATGGCATGCACACAACTATGAGAAGCAATCACAGGCTTGGTTGTAGTAGCGATGGCATCCCAGAAAGTTCGCTCCCCAACATGCGACACATCTACAATCATTCCCAATTCGTTCATCCGTTGAACAATTTGTTTACCCAATGCAGTGAGTCCTCTTTTTTCCATGGGTAATGTGTCTTTAACTTCATCGGCAGCTGAAGTTGCCCATGCGGTAGAATTGTTCCAGGTCAGTGTCATATAGCGAACACCTCTTTCGAAAAGTTGATCTAATTTTTGTAAGTCATCTTCAATCATATGTCCACCTTCCACACCCATCATGGCACCTAACTTTTTTTCTTTTACGGCACGTTGTAGATCTGAAGGCGTTTTTACCAGCATCATTGCAGATGGATTTCTTTCCACCCAAGCATATACTGAATCTATTTCCTGATTGGCTCTTTTGTAGGCGGCTCCTTTTCCAAAACCACCATCGCAGAAGATGGAAAATACTTGTATATCCATACCACCTTCTTTCATTCGTTGTAAATCTGAATGCGTTCTGCCTTTCAGGTTCTGATCAAATCGAACACCTTTATCAGCTGCTTGTGTAGGAAAATCGTTATGCGTATCGATGACAATGGACCGTTGGTGCAATTTTTTATAGGATTGCGACATCGCCAATAATGGCATTAGCAATAAAAAAAATACAACTGTTTTTTTCATAGTATGAACTTAAAAAGATACGATTTACTCGATTGATTTACGCAATGCTTTACCGGCGCGCACTCCGGTATGCTGACCTTCGTTAACTGTTATTTGTCCATTCACCAATACATAACTAAACCCGGATGAATATTGATGCGGTTGATCAAATGTAGAACGATCGATCACTGTTTTTTCATCAAAGATGACAATATCTGCTGCCATTCCTTCCAGTAATAATCCACGATCTTTTAATCTGAATTTGGTTGCAGGCAGTGAAGTCATTCTGCGAATGGCTTCTTCGAGTCCAATTACTTTTTCCTCACGAACATATTTCCCCAATACCCTTGCATTGGTTCCATATCCTCTCGGATGTGGATTGCCTTGTTGGTAGATACGAATGCTGGCATCAGAAGCAAACATATTGAAGGGATATTGCATGATCGTTTTTACATCATCCTCACTCATTCCATGAAATACCATTCCTGCACCACCTTGCTCCATCATCTGAATAATAACTTCTGCCTCTGACACTGCGGTATGTGGATTGCCTTTTGATAAATTCACTTGTTCAATACTTTTTCCATTCAAAGTAGTATCTGCCTCAAAATAAGCGACTACCGGATAACTGAAATGTTGCAATTTTCTTTTTGCAAGTTTTTGTAGCATGTACTGCTTCACTTCCTCACGAATCTTCGGATTTTTTAGCCTGGCGTTAATTGAATCTCTACCATCGGCCAAAACCCAATCAGGTAATAAAGTACTGAGTGAGGTACTAGATGCAGTGTAAGGATATTGATCGATGGTGACATCCAATCCTTGCTGTCTTGCCTGCATCACCATCGGAATGGTTTCTTTACTTCTTCCCCAGTTTTGTTGTCCACTAAGTTTGAAATGCGATATCTGAACAGGCAATCCTGCTTCTTTACCAATGTACAATGCCTCTTCGATGGCTTGCACCACACTATCACCCTCATCTCTCATGTGACTTGCATAAACGCCCTGGTACTTTGCTGTTACTTTCGCCAAACGCACCACTTCCTCAGTCTTAGAATAGGTACCTGGAATATAGATGAGTCCGGTAGACATTCCCACAGCACCGCTTTTCATGGCTTTTTCTACCAACTGCTCCATTTGTAACATTTCCGCTTCGGTAGGATCTCTTTTCACAGTGCCCATTACAGCTTTACGCACATCATTATGTCCGATCAGCGCCGCAACATTCACTGAAGTACGCAAACTATCTACCATGCTGAGGTAAGCATCAATGTCAGCTTCTGATAATCCACAATTACCGGTGATAACGGTTGTAACACCATCATAAATGAAATTGGCTGCTTCCGGATGTTTTTTTTCATCTTTTTCAATATGGGTATGCACATCAATAAAGCCCGGAGCTACCATTTTTTGTTGGGCATCAATAATGCGATTGGCAGTCCATTTACCCAAGCTCCCGATACGAACAATTTTTCCATTGCTGATGGCAATATCACCATAGTACCAGGAATTGCCCGTTCCATCAAGTATGCGACCGTTTTTTATGAGTATTTCTGCCTGCTGTGCCTTCGCAGTACCACATAAAAGAAGAAGAATGACCAATAAACGCATATAAAAAGATTATGCTGAAAGATAAGCAATCTTGACAGACTGGTTTAGCAGCTATTTTTAGCTATGAGCTCTAACAATACGCTCATAGAAAGATAGCTGACCTCAGAAGCCAAAACTCAGCCCGAAAGCTGTAATTTTGCACTCCATAAAAAAACGGATATGCTGGATAAGCTCGATGCCATCAAAGCCAGATTTGAACAAGTAGGTGTAGCACTTACCAATCCTGAGATCATTAATGATCAGAAGCAGTTTGGTGCATACAGCAAAGAGTATCGTTCTTTGGAGAAGATCGTAAAACCTTATGATGAATATCAAAAGGTGATGGCAGACTACACTTTCGCCAAAGACAATCAGAACAGCAGTGATCCTGATATGCGTGAGTTAGCCAAAATGGAATTGCCTGAACTGGAAGAAAAGAAAGAAGCGCTGGAAAAAGAATTAACCAAACTCCTCATACCGAAAGATCCACAGGATGATAAAAATGCCATTCTGGAAATACGTGCCGGTACAGGTGGTGATGAAGCGAGTTTATTTGCCGGTGATCTCTTAGGCATGTATTTGCGCTATTGTGCTAAAAAAGGATGGAAAGCCGCTGTAGTGAGTGAAAGTGAAGGAACAGTAGGCGGATACAAAGAAGTTGTGGTAGAAGTTACCGGTGAAGATGTGTATGGCACTTTAAAATTCGAAAGCGGTGTGCATCGTGTTCAACGTGTTCCCGATACAGAAACACAAGGGCGTGTGCACACTTCAGCAGCAACTGTTGCCGTGATGCCGGAAGCTGAGGAAGTAGATTTTGAATTGAAAGAAAGTGATGTGAAAATGGAAACTGCCCGAAGTGGCGGTGCGGGCGGACAAAACGTTAACAAAGTAGAGACCAAAGTATTTTTGACCCATATTCCTACCGGTGTGGTAGTGGTTTGTCAGACCGAACGTTCGCAGTTAGGCAACCGTGAAAAAGCCATGGCCATGTTACGTACCAAATTGTATGAAGAACAGGTACGTAAACAAGAAGAAGAAATTGCCCGCCACAGAAAAACATTGGTAAGTACGGGCGACAGGAGTGCGAAGATCAGAACCTATAACTGGCCACAGGGTCGTGTCACTGATCATCGTATTGGGTTGACTTCCTACAACTTAGATGCAGTGATTAATGGCGAGATCGATGAATTCATCGAAGCCTTACAAGTGGCTGAAAACGCCGAGAAAATGTTGGTGCAATAAGTTTCCCCTTCTATCTGATTTGCAACGATTTTATAACAGAGGTTGTCTATATTTATATAGTAAAAATCTGTTATGCAGAAAACTTTTGTATATATTTTCCTGTTCGTACTATTGGCAGGTAGTAGTAAAGGACAAATAGGCTCCTATTCATTTTCAGGAGGTTCTAATGTATTGTACAACAATGGTTATGGCATACCCTGGCTGAACTCCGACCTATTCATTGCGGACGGCTCTCCTTTTTATGATACCTCGTTTTGCTTGGGATCCATTCAACTGACCAATGGAAAAATGTACAATGGTATTAAACTAAAGCTGAATCTCGAGGAACAGAAAATCATTTTTGAAGTAGAAGATGGCAAAGCTTTTGTTCTATCTGTTCCGGTATCACGTGTTGAGTTAGGATGCACCGGTTCATCACAAGCAACAGTATTTCGTTCCGGATTCACCGCTATTGATAAACAAAATGAGCGTTCCTTATACCAAGTACTCGATTCCGGAAAAGTATTACTATTGAAATATACAGAGATCAGATTCAAAGACTCTAAAGGCTATAATAGTAATGAGATGACGAGAAGTTATCGACAACTTCCCAGTTATTATTTATGGATACCGGGGAAAGACATGATGAAGATTTCAAACAATGAAAATGATTTGGTAGGGATGCTTTCCGATCAACAAAAATTATTGAATGATGCTATATTGAAAGAGAAATGGAAGGTAAGAAAAGAAGCAGACCTCATTAAGATCGTTTCTTTATACAATCGTTCTTCTATAAAAGGTTCTTAAAAAATGCATATGAAAAAACATATTTTGCTACTACTCACCACCGGTTTTGTGAGTTATGTAGCTTTAGCTCAGAGTTTTGAAAGGATAGATCCTTTGCGCCATACAAAAGAAACCATCCAGTTCATGAACGACGGGAATGGCCAACCTTTTAAACCTACTCGTGGTTTTGAAGAAGAAGGCTCCCCATTTTTTGCCAATGACTATTTGGAAAGCACAATTCAATTACTGAATGGGAAAAGCTACCACCGTGTTCCTGTGAAGATCAATTATCTAACAGGTCAGTTATTATTTAAAACAGAAGATGGACAGGAAATGACTGTCATCAAACCTTTTCAACGTATTGAACTCTTCCGCGAAGGACAGAAATATATTTTCAGAAGTGGATTCCCCCCTATTGATAAGCAAAATGAATTCACTTTGTATGAAATGCTTGATTCAGGTGCTGCGGTATTATTGAAACATACATCCGTAACATTTCAAGACAAGCAACCTTATAACGGGGTGAACATTATCAGGACTTACACAAAAAAAGAAGTGTATTATTCTTATATACCTACCAACGGATTGATTGCATTACCTGCTGAACCAACAGAACTGATTCGTTTATTTGGGAAAGACGCTGTTGTCATGAATAATTATCTGCTGGCGCATAAACTCAAGACTAAAAAAGAAACAGATCTGATCAAATTATTTGCGCATTATAACTCCCTCAAAAAATCAAATTGATCTTTAGTTTTTGTTGATGCTGTCTTCTTCTTTTTTGATTTTTTGCTCCCATGCCCAAGCGGTATGCATCATCTGTTCTAGGTCGTAACGAATTGTCCAGCCAAGTTGGTGTATGGCTTTTTCATTGTTGGCATAGATTGCTTCAATATCACCCGGTCTTCTGGGCCCCATTTCATAATTCAATTGTTGACCACTTACTTTCTCAAATGTATGAATGGCTTCCAGTACGGTGATTCCATTACCGGTGCCAAGGTTAAATACTTCACAATTATATTGATTGTTACCAGCTCGTAAATAGTCAACAGCAAGCGTATGGGCATGTGCGATATCTGATACATGGATATAATCACGGATACAACTACCATCTCGTGTTTGGTAATCATTACCATATACCATCATCTTCGGTAATTTACCGATTGCGGTTTGTGTAATAACAGGAACCAGATTTTGTGGCTTTCCTAAAGGCAATTCGCCAATCAGACAAGAAGGATGGGCTCCTACCGGATTGAAATAACGCAATAAAACGACTTGGGTATTTGAAGCTTGCGCAAAATCACGAAGCATTTGTTCCCCCATTTGTTTGGTGGCCCCGTATGGTGAAGCTGCTTGTTGCAAAGCTGTTTCTTCGGTTACCGGAAACCGATCTGGATTACCATATACTGTACAGGAAGAGGAAAATACCAACTGTTGAATATTAAACTCCTTCACGCATTTCAAAATACTCACCAATGAACCCATATTGTTTTCATAATACAATAAAGGTTGTTCTACCGATTCACCTACTGCTTTATATGCGGCAAAATGAATCACAGCACTGATGTCGGGATTCTCTTGAAATACAGCTAAGGTCTCATCAAAATTCTTGAGATCGACTTTATAATTCTTGATACGCTTACCTGTGATCAATTGTATACCAGTGATTGGATAAGGGGTGGACCGTGATTGATCATCAATAGAAATCACGTCATATCCATTTTCGATCAGATCCACAATGGTATGTGAACCAATATATCCGCAGCCTCCAGTAACCAATATTTTTGCCATGCTCAAAACTTAATACGGCAAAATACATAGCTCCGCTTAGAATCAGATAAAAAATTTGATGATATAGTAAATCAATGCCGCCATAGCAGCAGAAACAGGAATGGTTAAAATCCATGCCCAAAGAAGATTCACCGTTACTCCCCAACGTACTGCGCTCAATCGTTTAGTGGCACCTACACCTATGATAGCCCCTGTAATGGTATGAGTAGTACTTACCGGGATGGCTAATTTCTCTGTGAGGAATAAAGTAATAGCTCCTGCTGTTTCAGCACTTACCCCTTCCAGTGGCGTTACTTTTGTAATTCTAGTACCCATCGTCTTAACAATTTTCCATCCTCCACTCATTGTTCCCAATCCGATCACAAGAAAACTACAAAAAGGTACCCAGCTATACTCAGTTACAAATTGATTGAATGTCATATCCACACCCAATGATTGTTCGTAGTAAATAATGGCAGCTCCAATAATACCCATTACTTTTTGCGCATCATTACCACCATGCCCTAAACTAAATGCTGCAGATGAAACCAACTGAAGTCTTTTAAACCAAGTTTCTGCTTTATACGGATTGGCTCGTTTGCAGAGGTGCACAATTAAAATGGTAATGAAAAATGCCATAAACATCCCTATCAATGGAGCCATGAAAATGAATAAGAATGTTGGAATGACTTTAGCATAGTTTACTACATCAATTCCACCTTCACTAAAGCCACCCGCATGTGCTAATGCTGCCCCCATAAAACCACCTAATAAAGTATGTGATGAGCTAGAGGGAATACCAAACCACCAAGTAACCAGATTCCAAGTGATGGCTGCAATCAACCCTGCCAGAATAACTTCGAGTGTGATAAAATTTTCGTTGACAGATTTAGCAATCGTATTACCAATTTTAAATTCCCCAATCAGGTATTTCGAAATAAAGAAGGCTGCAAAGTTGAATATGGCAGCCCAAAGTACCGCCTGAAATGGCGTCAATACTTTTGTTGAAACGATGGTAGCAATAGAGTTTGCCGCATCATGAAACCCATTGATATAATCGAAGATAAAAGCCAGAACAATGATGATGACCAGGAGGGTGAACATAGGGTTGATTTTTCTGGGGAGAAAAAAGTGAAAGGTGAAAGGTGAGAAGTGAAACAAAAATCATTTCACTTTTTACCTTTCACTTTTCACCTTAAGCATACTTAATAATAATAGATTCAATTACGTTGGCTGCGTCTTCACATTTATCAGTCGCAATTTCCATGACCTGATAAATTTCTCTTTTCTTGATCACTTCTTTAAAGTCATTCTCTTGCTGGAACAACATTTCAATACTCATATCAAATACATCATCAGCCTGGTTCTCGATGCTGTTTACTTTTACCATGGCCTCGGTCATCTCACGCAGGTTCTTCATATCACGTAGTCCATTCACCGCTTTTTTGATCTCAATGGTACCCTGCAGGATCAGATCCGCCATTTTCTGAATACCGGTATCATTCGGATTTACACTGTAGAAATTGATCTTTTTAGAAGATGCGAAAATATAATCGGCAATATCATCTAAAGCTGTTGCCAGGTAGTGGATGTCTTCACGATCGAACGGGGTGATGAAATTTCTGCCTAATTCAGTAAAAATGCGGTGGGTATTATCGTCGTTTTTATGCTCTAGGTCTTCAATCTGAGCCAGTACCGCTGCACGCTTGTTATTATCGGGTTCACTCACCATCTCCTTGAGTTTCAAGCCCATTTCGTGCACTTTTTCGGCTACATCTTCAAATAATTCATAGAAAACTTTATTTTTTGGCATGAACAAACGGCCGAAAGTATTGATACCCATAGGTTAAAATTTACGCAAAAATAGGCTTACGGTACCGATGTAGAAAGGAAAACAAGGAATTAATAATTAGGTAACATTAAAATTTGCTGAATTTCTGTATATGTACCTAATCGCAATCGTTAACGGTTTGTTCTCATTTAGGACATTTCCGGTTAACACAGCCCCTGCAATTTTGCAACACAGTTTATCGTAATTGAGCAACGAAAGTAGATTTTCTCATGTGTCAGCCCCGATGTCTATCGGGGCTTTTGTGTGGGAGGGGAAAAGTGAAAGGTGAAAGGTGAAAAGGATGATTTCCTACTATGGACTATGGTCCATGGTCCATAGTCCATAGTAAAGTTTTCCTTTCACGTTTCACCTTTCACCTCTCACCTTTCACCTCACTCCCTCTTCGCATCCAACGTAAACCCAATCGTAGTTCCTACATCCAGTTTACTACGAACATGCATGGTTTGTCCGTGAGCTTCAATGATATGTTTACAGATGGCTAGTCCGAGTCCGGTACCTCCTTTATCTCTGCTCCTACCTCGATCTGTACGGTAAAATCGTTCGAATATTCTGGGCAAATGCTCTTCAGCAATACCAATACCATCATCACTGAATTCAATTAATACGTGTTCATCATCCGTTCGATAAATACTCGCAACAATGGTTCCATCCTGCTTACCATATTTCACTGCATTCTCCAAGAGATTATTCATGACCTGTCTGATCTTCTCTTGATCTGCGAATACTGTGATGGGATATTCGCAACCCTTTTTTATAGAACACTTGATATTTTTAGCAGTTGTTTTAATAGACAGTGTTTCATACACTTCTTTGATCAATTCCTGGATCACGAAATTCTCTTTATACAAAGGCTGTTCCCCGCTTTCCAGTCTGGATATCTCATCCAGATCTTTCACAAGGTTCACCATGCGGTCTACATTCCTGGCTGTATTTTCCAGGAAACGTTTACGCACATCAGGCGATTCCATCGCGCCACTTAATAGCGTATCTACATATCCTTGAATAGCGAAAATGGGTGTTTTAAATTCATGTGCCAGGTTCTGCAGAAATTCTTTGCGGTATGCTTCATTGTTTTTGAGTAATTCAATCTCTGCACTTCTTTGTTCCGCCCATTTTTCTACATCTTCTCTCACCTCATCAATTCCTTTTTGCGGTAAGATATACTTATAATAAGTTTCTTCTCTTTTGCTTGCTTTTGTTTGATAGATGAATTTATAGATCAACTTGATTTTGCGATAGATAAAAGACTCTAATACCGTTCTGATCAGTAAATAACTACCTAAAAAAGTCAATACCAAAGAACCCACCGCTATTTTCCAATCCGGCTCAATAATCCAAACCCCTAATGAAATAGGAATCGACAAAATCAAAGCAGTAAATGCCGATAACTGTTGCGGAGAAAGATTCTTGGTTTTGAACATTACCACTAAGGTAGGGAAAGAGAGAAATCAGAAATAAAGAATAAGAAATAAGGAACAGAGAAATGAAGAATAATGAATTTTGAAATAGCACCATACAATCACTTGTGGCATGGGGCATGGGGCTTGTGGCTTGAAGCTTGCGGCATGTAGCCTACAGCTCACAGCTCAAATTTATAACCCACCCCCTTCACCGTTGTAATACAATCCACTCCCAACTTCTGACGCACTTTGCGGATATGAACGTCAATGGTTCTGTCGCCTACGATTACATCATTACCCCAGATCTGCGAAAGGATTTCATTGCGAAGGAAAACTCTTCCCGGGCGAGATGCCAGCAAATACAGCAACTCAAACTCTTTTTTGGCCAACACCACTTCCTGTTCATCAATGATAACATTGAATTTTACAGGATCGATCTGGATATTGGCGATTTTGATGGTTTTACCGGTGTCTTTTGAATTCACCCGTCTAAATAATGCGTTGACGCGACTCACCAGTACTTTCGGACTAATGGGTTTGCTCACATAATCATCAGCACCCGTTTCCAGTCCTTTAATTTGAGAGGCTTCATCGCTGAGAGCGGTAAGGAAAATGATCAAGGTATCCTGAAACAAAGGTTGTGAACGGAGTATCTGGCAAACTTCCACACCTGTTTTTTTGGGCATCATGATATCCAAAATGATCAGATCGGGATGAATTTGCTTGGCTTTTTCGATGGCTTCGTTTCCATCTTTGGCGGTGTAAACCTCATACCCTTCTTTGGTGAGGTTATAAGAGATGATCTCTAATATGTCCTGCTCGTCGTCTGCAATCAAAATCTGTTTCGGCTTGCCTTCCATTGTTAACCTTATGTTTACACAAAATTAATTTTAAACATTGGCATAAAGGGTTTTTGGCACTATTATGTTATTGTTAACTGATTAAGCTGCTTTTAAGCTGTCTAAATAAGGGCGTTGGAGGCCTTTTTATGCAAATCCTCCTATTCCATCATTTGGCAGTATTTTTGTATAAGTGTATGAGCATGAAGAAATTTTACTTGATCGTTCTGTTATGGGCTGTATCCATCACTTCTTTTGCACAACAGGAAATGGCCATGCCGCCCATTCCGTTGATGCGTGAGGTACACCATTCATATATCGAAACCAGTCTACGCAATATTGCCAAACTGAGCAGTATTGCTGATACTGTTTTCCCTGTCACCAATGATCCTAAACTCAATCAGTCCATCCATAAAAGCATTCGAACCTATGTACACAATATGCGTGCAATAGTTGAATCGAGTTCGAAGCTGAGTGATAATGAAAAATATATCTGGCTAAGAGGTATCAATGATTTGCTTACCGGATTTCAATCTGCATGGCAGGCACGAATCATCCGTAATATCATGTATCCCGGACTTATCAAAGCCTTTTATGAGTGTATGCAATTGGAACTGGACGGGAAATCAATTCTTCGCGTGATTGAACAAAATGAATTGGAGATCGGCAATGTTTTGATCCAAAATTATTGCTTAAAAAACAATAGCGGTATAGAAGCAGCAAAAGACGTATTGGTTTTGAAGACTTGTCAACGTGAGCCTGATAATATCCTCAAAATCCTTACTCGTTTCCCCAATAATCGATATGCCGATAGTTTGATAACCATTAGTGCATTCCGGAATCAGGAAGAGCTTTATAATTATGCTGCTGCAACGAATGCACTCGGACAAAAAATTCAGCAGGTACAACATCCTTTGGTGAAATTGATTGCAACATTGGCCAGGTCAAAAAATGGCAGAATGTATTTTCCTTTTTTAGATGACCTCTATCAAAATAAAATCACTATCAATCAAATTGCGCCAATATTGAACAATGAGTCTTCTGATAACTATTATAAATTATTGGTGAAAACCAGGATAGGCTATGCTGAAAGAATGAGGAAAGGCGATACCCCTATGGCTGCCAAAACCTTGGTGGGTAAGCTTCGTAGTAAAGCTGTAGAACTATATATCAATGAAATCAATGCTTTACATGATGAATCAAATCCTATTATACGCTTTAAGAAAATAGATTCATTAAATCCACAGGAACTCTATTATTTAGCCGTATTGGGAGAAGAGGAAATTTACACTTCCAGTTTTGTTTCAGGAGTGTACCCTCGCATTTTTGCACGCTTTAAAAATGGAGATGCTGATTCCCTCTTACAAACATTGCATTATGATTTTTATCGTAAGTTTTTAAAAATGTCGGCAGCTTATAATACACTCGATGACTTTTTGAAACGCATGAGTAAGCCTGCTGCTCAAAAACTAGTACGGAATTTTGTTAATGGATTAGAGAAAACCGGCTCACTAGAAGATGCCGTTGATGTAGCAGATTCTTATGCCAGTATTTATAATAAAGATATCCGTAAACTCATACTATCACAGGTACAACAAAATCTTCGAAGCAGTAAAACACAGCAAGATAAAAGAGGAGAAGTGATTTATCATTTACTCAACACTATTTTTGTTTCTGCAGATTCATCCGGTAAAACAAATCTTTCCGCATCTCTTGGCATCAACACGGTATACAATATGCCATTGAAGGAATTACAGAATGCATCAGGAAGAATCATCATTCAGCAATACGCTTATGGCGATAAAGACGCAGAAAGTTACTTTGGTGCATTTCTGGCTCGTTTTAGCAATAGCAATTGGCGTATCGTGCGAAAACCTTATTGGGTAGAGATCAGTTCTGCGCGTGGTACACCCGTAACCATCTATGCAAACCTCCCACTGGATGAAACCAAAGACCTGGATGCAATGGCACAAGACAGTCTCAACTATTATTTAGAAACGAACGGGTTACAGCCAACCATGGTCATCCATCGCGGACACAGCTATTATCTCCAACAAACCATTGACCAACTGGCACCTTCTGCCAAAGTGGTCTTGTTGGGTAGTTGCGGAGGCTATCAAAAACTAAATTTGGTATTGGATATTTGTCCAAGCGCCCATATTATATCTTCCAAACAAGTAGCAGCCGGTGTACTCAATCAAGCTTTGATTGATGCTATTACTGACCAAATCAGACTGAATAAAGATCTGGTGTGGGAGGAGATCTGGCAAAAACTTCAGAACCGCGTAACCGGCGGGTACAAAGAAAAGTTTGAAGACTATATTCCACCACACAAAAATCTAGGTGCCATTTTCATCATGGCCTTTAATAAGGCTATGGAAAATGGGAGCGGGTTAAACTAAAAATGGGTTGTTTCTTTTTTCATAACCGATAGTGGTAGTAATACCATGACCTGGGAATACTTTGACCTCATCCGGCAATACCCATAATTTCTCCCGAATACTATTGAGCAAGGTTTGATGGTCTCCGCCCGGTAGGTCGGTTCTACCAATACTTTGATGGAACAATACATCCCCTCCAATCAATAGTTGTTGTTCTTGATGGTAAAAACAGATGCTTCCCGGTGAGTGTCCGGGTGCCCAAATCACCTGCAAAGCATCATTTCCCAGTTTCACGGTATCTCCTTCCTGAAGAAAGTGTAAGGGGCCGTCATAATTTTCAAAAGGAAGCCCCCAACGTTCTCCGGAACGCGGAGCATGAGCTAATACCTGTTCTTCCAAGGGATGTAAATAAAGTTCCAGATTGAACTCATCATACACCCATTTGTTACCAAAAACATGGTCTAAATGACAATGTGTATTGAGCAACTGAACAGGATCTAGCTTCGTATCTTTTATAAAGTTTTTTAACGTTTCCTGTTCAGCGGAAAAGTAACAACCGGGATCAATTATGATAGCTTTGCCTTGTTCATTATAAAGCACATAGGTGTTTTCCTGAACAGGGCTGAAAATAAAGGCCTTTACCTTGAGCATAACGTTTTTTATGAAGGTTTTACAGGGTAATTGACTAATTTTAAAACACTAAAGTTCGGATATGCAATTGAATCGAATGATGAAAGGATGGGTTTTGGCCATTTTTTTATTTCCAGTCCTTTCCATGGCCCAGGTAAACTCAGTTGAATTTGGGAAAAACAGGGTACAACATAAAAAACTGATATGGAAGTTCTATCAGTCGCCCAATTTTAATACATACACCAGTCAAGGTGGTGTAGAACTAGGCAAATTTGCTGCCCAAGTTGCCGAAGAAGAGCTTCGTTCATTGGAAAACTTTATTGAATATTCCTTACAACGTCGTGCTAATATCGTTGTGTACAATAATTACAATGATTATAAAAGTAGCAATATCGGTTTGGGTATCGATTGGCAGAATTCAGGTGGACTTACCAAGCTGGTGAACAATAAAATTGTCGTGTATTTTGATGGTAATCATGCCAACCTGAAGCGACAAATCAGAGAAGGCATTGCCAGGGTATTAACTGATAATTTATTATTTGGAGATGATATTGGCGAATTTGCCAGCAACCAAGCGCTCTTGGATTTGCCGAAATGGTTGGTAGATGGATATGTTTCCTATGCCGCTGAGTCATGGAGTACTACCAAAGATGATGAACTCAAAAGTGCCATACTCAGTGGTACTTATCGTTCCTTTTATCAGTTTGCTTTTGAAAAGCCCGTTCTTGCAGGACACTCATTTTGGCAGTATATCGGTGAAAAATACCGTAAAGAAAATATCACTTACTTATTATACCTCGCACGTATCTATAAAAACCTGAATCAGGCTTGCATGCGTGTATGCAAAAAGAAATTCAAGGAAGTGTTGGAAGACTTCATGCAATTTCAACAAGAGCGTTATTCGAGAGATATTCGTCAGAGAAGAAATGCTCCCAGAGGACAACTGAATGTTTCTGAAGAAGTAACCAAAAAAGATTTCATTCGCTTTCAAGCCAATCCAAATCCACGTAGCACTACCTACGCCGTAGTAGAATTCAACAAAGGAATTTATTGCGTGAAACTGATGGAGAATTTTTATGATGGCAAAATATTATTGAAAAGTGGCGTAAGAACCAATCAGGGTGATATCAATCCCAATTATCCGATTCTGGCATGGGATGGAAAAGGCACTCGTTTATTGGTAGCTTATTGGGAGGATGGCAAAATCAAAATGTTCGTATATGATCTGATTGCACGCATCAAAAGATACAAGCAGGAAATTGAAGGTGTAGATCAGATACTGGATGCAAGTTTTATGCTGGATGCCAACTCACTTATTTTCAGTGCTGTGAAAAATGGACATAGTGATATCTTTACTTATAAGATCGAACAAAATAAACTGGAGCAGATCACAGATGATGTGTACGATGATTTGAACCCCACTTTTGTTTCTTTCCCCAATCGTTCTGGAATCATCTTTAGTTCAAACAGACCTTCACCTGTTGCACCCAATGCCGATACCGTACTGCCTAGTAACTATCGATTTAATGTATTCATGGTGGATATCCTGAATACCAGCAAACAAAAACAGATTACCCAACTAACGAATTTGAAATATGGTAATGCATCTTATCCAATGCAATACAATACCAATCACTTCACATTTGTAGCAGATGAGAATGGTATTGGCAATCGTTGGGCCGGTTTCTTTTCTACCAAGCGTGATGGATTGGATACTTTGTATTATATCGGTGAAGAATTGTTGAGAAATCCTTCCCCTAAAGAATTCGATTCAACATTACGTGCATGGCAAAAAGACGAACCCGATAGTGTTAGTTATTTCCAAGTATATAAAGACTCTACCTATACCTTCCCCATCACTAATTATCAAAGTTCTTTACTAGAAACCCGAATTGCGGGTGATAACGGACAAGTAAGTGAGGTAAGAAGAGAAGGTGATTTTAAATTCTTGTATAAACTGCGGGTAGATGAACAGGCATTAAATAAACGAAATGTCAATAGCCGACCTACAGAATACATGAAACGAATCATGGATGAGAAAAAAGCAGTAGAAGGTAAAGCCATCATTTATAATAATGGTGTTGCTACCAATGACACTACCGGTCGTGCTTCTAAAGACTTTTTTCAAAATGAATTCGCGAATGAAAAACCAGATACTTCGCGCAGGTTTGATACCGAAGTAGTTACACAAAAGAAATCTGTTTTAGAAAGATCGCGTCTGTATGATTACAGTTTAAAATTCAGCAGTGATTATATCCTTAGTGGATTTACCAATAATGTACTTGTCAACAGGTATCAGCCCTATGCAGGAGGTTCAGGACCTATTCAGCTGAACAATGGTAACGATTTCAATTTCACCTTCCGTGTGGGCGTGAGTGATTTATTTGAAGACCAGAAATTTGTAGGGGGCTTCCGATTTGGAACCAACTTGAGTGATAAAGATGTATTCTTCTCCTATCAAAATTTGCGTAAACGTTTCGACTGGGGAATGACTTACTACAGAAGTAATGTTACCAACTTCTTCAACACACCTTTCAACAGTATGTTGATTACAAACTTGTATCAGGGTAATATCACTTATCCTTTCAATGAAGTGAAGAGTTTGCGCGCTACTGTTGCATTGAGAACAGATCGTGGCATCCTTCGTTCGTTTGATAATGCCAGTGGTTCACCAGATCCCGGTGCATTGGCATTTCAGGATACAATCAGCAGGTATATTGTTTCCAGGATTGAATACGTACACGATAATACCATTAATCCAACACAGAATATTTGGAATGGCTTGCGCTATAAAGTCTATTTCGATGTAAATATGCCAACTTTCAAAACTGCTTTGAACAACGGAAAAGGGACATTCAATTTCGGTTTTGATGGTCGATACTACCATAAGATCTATCGCAACTTCATTTGGGCCGGACGTGCCGCTGCTGATTTCTCATGGGGTGGACAAAAACTCATTTACTACCTCGGTGGTGTGGATGGATGGGTTGGACCTAAATTCAATAATCAAAATACACCGGCACCGGATCAGTCTTATGCTTTCCAGTCTTTGGCTGTGAATATGCGTGGTTACAGACAGAATATTGCCAATGGTAATAATGCATTTGTGATCAACAGTGAGTTTAGATTTCCGCTGTTCTCTACACTCATTAACCGACCCATTAATAATGCTTTCCTGAGAAATTTCCAATTGGTTCAATTCCTAGATTTAGGAACTGCGTGGAATGGTAAATACAATGGTATTAAACGTCCGGGTGATGTTATCAGTGACCCTAACTCACCAGTGATCGTTCGTATTGATGCAGGTGGACTTGGTCCATTTGCCGGTGGTTATGGATTTGGTGCACGCAGTACCTTGTTGGGCTATTTCATGAAGTTTGATGCAGGCTGGCCGATGAAGGGAATCTTTAAAGGAGCACCCGTTTACTATTTTGCAATAGGATTTGATTTTTAATTTGTGATTTTTTGATCTTTGATTTCTTGATTGAAGAAAAAGTTTATGTACAAATCAAGAAATCAAAGATCAAAAAATCACAGATCCCCTTTGTTGTTTTTAGCATAGAACCTACAAACTGTCGTAAGCCCACAATTGTTGCATTTGGGATTTCGGGCAAGACAGGTATATCGTCCGTGAAGTATTAGCCAGTGATGTGCCTTGTGGACCAATTCTTCCGGGATGTATTTGATCAGTTCTTTTTCAACAGCCAAGGGAGTACTTGCTTTTTCAGTGACCAATCCCAATCGTTTACTTACCCGAAATACATGTGTATCAACAGCCATATTGGGTTGTTGATCGATGACACTGGTAATTACATTGGCTGTTTTTCTTCCAACACCCGGTAATTTCACCAACTCTTCTACTGTCATGGGTACTTCACCATTGAACTGATCGAGAAGCATATTGGCCATTCCGATGAGGTGCTTGGTTTTATTATTGGGATAAGATATACTTCTAATCAGCGGAAATAAATCATCAAAGCTGGCTTGCGCCATCGTATGTGGCGACGGGTAATGAGCGAAAATGGCCGGGGTAGTCATGTTCACTCTTTTGTCGGTACACTGCGCCGATAATATGACTGCTACCAATAACTGAAAGGGATTATCATACACCAATTCTGTTTCAGCAACGGGTATTTGTTTGCTGAAATACTCAATGACTTGAGCGTATCGTTCTTTTTTTGTCATAACCACTTCAAAAATAAAGACTTCGACTGATGTAAATGATTAAGCCACAGATTCGTTCACCAAGGCGGATGAATCTGTGGCTTACAAACAATCATTCAAGCAACAAGTTTATTTCCTTCTTATTACCGAACGTGCATGATCCATAATGGTTTTGATAGAAAGTTTAGAAGGAGACTTCATTTTCAGTTGATCTAACTGACGAATGCTTCTTTCTAAAACTGACAGTTTCTCGGTTAATTCAATATCTCCCTCTTCCAGCGCTTCGTCTACTGCTTTTTCCATGGCAGGTGAACACTCCTTATACAGGTACAATATCAAATCCTCTTCTGTAAACTTTTTCATAACAGGGTTATATTAATTGAACTAAGAGGATACGGTATGTATTAAAACGGGAGGTGAAACAAGATTATTGCGGCAGACCTTTACGTAATCAGTAATTTAGTCATTCAAATCAAATAATTACTGAGAAATAGTAATAAACGATTGAAAATCAATCAATTAATTTTTTAATAAAACTTGCAGCTGGTGGCTTGACGCTTGAAGCTTATTTCGCTTCCACAGAGTCTTCAATGATAAAAATATCTTCCCCGTCTTTTTTCATGAGATAGCGTTCGCGGGCAAATTTTTCCAGGGCAGCGGGGTTACTTTGAATATCGTTTAACTCCTGTTGGGTCTTATTAATTTCGTCTAGATAGTACTGCTTCTTAGCTTCTAACTTCTTGAGTTCGGCATTCCGTTCTCGTTGCTGAAAAAAATCACGCTGATCAAAGAACAGCATCCATACCACAAAAAAGCCCCCGGCTAGGAAGTATTTGTTGGTGATGATGGAAGTGAGTTTTTTCATAATACAAAAATAGGAGAAAAGCTGCAAGCTTCACGCTACAAGCTACAAGTAGAAATGTTTTCCTTGCTTGAAGCTTGTAGCGTACAGCTTGCAGCTAAAATCTATTTCCCAAACTTCACCTTACCCTTCGGATACACTGCTGTTTCTCCCAGCATTTCTTCGATACGGATCAATTGGTTGTATTTGGCGATACGATCGGTGCGAGATGCAGAACCTGTTTTAATTTGTCCGCAATTCAATGCTACTGCCAGATCTGCAATCGTAGTATCTTCTGTTTCACCACTACGATGACTCATGATGGTATTATACCCATTGTGTTGCGCCAGTGTTACAGCATTGATGGTTTCAGTTAAAGTACCGATCTGGTTTACTTTTACCAACAATCCATTGGCAATACTTTTATCGATTCCGGTTTGTAAACGGTTTACATTGGTAACAAACAAATCATCGCCCACTAACTGACATTTGCTGCCAATGGCTTGTGTAAGGGCTTTCCAACCATTCCAATCATCTTCAGCCATACCATCTTCAATAGAAACGATTGGATATTGCTTTACCCATTTTTCCCAATATTTCACGAGTTCATCACTGCTCAATATCTTACCATTGCTCTTATGGAATACATATTTTTTCTTCTTGGCATCCCACAGCTCGCTATTCGCAGCATCCATGGCTATCACGATCTGAGAACCGGTTTTATACCCTGCAGCTTGGATTGATTCCAATACGGTTTCAATGGCTTCTTCATTGCTTTGAATATTGGGAGCAAATCCACCTTCATCACCCACATTGGTACTATATCCTTTTTTCTTCAATACACTTTTCAGCGTATGGAAAATTTCAACACCCCAACGTAAGCCTTCACTGAAAGATGACGCGCCGATGGGCATGATCATAAATTCCTGAAAATCGATTTTGTTATCTGCGTGTGCACCACCATTCAAGATATTCATCATCGGAATCGGCAATGTTTTGGCATTGGTACCGCCGATATAACGATACAATGGTAATCCAGCTTCTTCTGCAGCAGCTTTGGCCACCGCCATACTTACAGCGAGCATGGCATTAGCCCCTAATTTACTTTTATTGGCAGTGGCATCCAATGCAATCATCGCATCGTCAATCGCAGCTTGTGCAGCCACATCAAAGCCAACGATCGCATCAGCAATGGTATCGTTTACGTTCTTCACAGCTTTGAGAACGCCTTTTCCTACGTATTTCTTTTTATCATTATCACGAAGTTCAACGGCTTCGTGAATACCTGTACTGGCTCCACTTGGAACAGCGGCACGGCCTAAGGCTCCGTCATCGGTTAATACATCTACTTCTACAGTGGGGTTGCCACGACTGTCGAGTATTTGACGGGCGTGTACTTCAATAATGTAGCTCATTTCGGTTGCTTGTTTAAATGATCAATTGGGTTGATAAATGATGTTGCAATTTACGGAATTAGGCGGTTGGTTGTGTAGCCGTTAGGTTACGGAACACTTCTTCCAATGTATTCCCTTTATGTTGCAGCAGATTGCGCACCTCATCATCGGCTACAATATTGCCTTTATGAATGATGATTACCCGCTCACAAATGGCCTGCACTTCCTGAAGAATATGGGATGAAAACAGGATGGTTTTTTCTTTTCCCTGCTCTTTGATCACATTCCTGATTTCAATGATTTGATTAGGATCTAAACCACTGGTAGGTTCATCCAAGATCAATACTTCCGGATCATGGATCAATGCTGCAGCCAATCCCACACGTTGCTTATATCCTTTGGATAATTGTCCGATTTTTTTATGCACTTCCGTACCCAACCCCGTTAATTGAATAGTACGATCTACTGCTTTTGACACCTGATCCAATTGATGAACACCTGCAATAAATGCCAGGTATTCCTTTACATACATATCATAGTAAAGCGGGTTTGCTTCCGGCAGATAACCAATTTTTCGCTTGGCTGCTACCGGATCTTTCTGCACGTCTACCCCACATACTTGAATAGTACCTGCATCAGGCAATAGGTATCCGGTGATCATTTTCATGGTTGTACTTTTTCCCGCTCCATTTGGACCGAGAAATCCTATGACCCCACCTTTTGGGGCTGAAAACGAAATCGCGTTCACTGCTTTTTGACTGCCATAGGTTTTGGTAATACCGTTAACTTCAATAGACATGCGGTAAAGATATAAATTCAAGGGGTAGCTCGGGTGAAAGAAAAGATAAAAATAGATCCGCAAAAGCAATGACTATTTACGATGAATAATCAAGATATTTATAACTGATAATCAACTTATCTCATCCATGCATGAACAGACTTATTCAATAGAATTAGTATCTGAACAAACAGTTGCTGCACTTACTACACTCAGTCTAGAACTCTGGCCAGACTGCGACTATGATGAAGAAAAAAATCAATGGGAACAATTGATGCATTCAGCAAAAGACTATTGTGCTTTGGTAAAAATAGATGGTGCGTATGTAGGTTTTATTCATATCAGTATACGATACGACCATGTAGAAGGTGCTGACTCAAATAATACTGCTTATTTAGAAGGCATCTATGTGAGGCCTGCTTATAGAAAAAAACAGATTGCAACGACATTGTTATCAAGTGGAGAAACATGGGCTAGTTCTATGGGACTAACCCAATTGGCATCCGATACAGAAATAGACAATCAAATCAGTCAACTATTTCATCAACAATCAGGCTTTACAGAAGTGAGTAGACTTGTTTGTTTTATCAAAACAATACAATAAAAGTTTAATCTTCTTGATCATACTCTCCTTTCACAGCATAGTATCCAAACAAACTCAATCCGAAAGCGATAGGCAAGAATACCAACACAAAAACACTCCACTGGATCCAAGTATCAGCCGATGGTTTTGCTGCTATTTCTGAAGATGCTGTACGAATCAAAAAGAAAACTGCTAATGGACCTAACAACATCCATACAATACCTGCTATTCTTTTTAGTGTTGTCATGTTGAATATTTTAATGGATGGTTTTCCGGTTACTCAAATAAATGGCTCCTATCAATACACAAATACCTGCAATGATGATCGGATACATCAATCCCACCAGTGGATCGCCTGTATAGATCGTAGTCAACAGTGTTGCAATAAAAGGTGTTAACCCACCAAATACGCCATTGCCAATATGATAGGGCAACGACATAGATGTATAACGAATTCTGGTTGGAAATAATTCTACCAGAAAAGCTGCAATAGGTCCATAGACCATGGTGACATAAATGATCATCACAAAAACAATTCCTACCATTTTCCAATAAACACCATTGCCTAATTGTTTGGTTTGTTGTACGATTGGTTTTGTGTACTTATTGTAATCATCATACAATGTATCTTTTGCGAGCACATGTAATTGAGTACCGTCAGTATAGGATTGATGTATTTCAATGGTACGCACAGAGTCGGTTGAGCCGGCAATTGGTTGTAGTGTCGTTTGTTCTGTTCTCTCTTCCGTTATTTCAGTTTTTTGTTCAACATCACTCAACTGCAATAATTGCTGAAACAAAGGTTTGTATGTTACAACAGCTAAAAACATGCCTACCAACATGATCCACTTCCTTCCCACTTTATCACTCCAATGACCGAAGAATACAAAAAAAGGAGTGCCAAACAGTATAGCCCAAATCAAGATAGTACGCGACTGATCGAAATCAATCTTACATACATTCTCCAAAAAAGATTGGGCATAAAACTGCCCTGTGTACCAAACAACGCCTTGTCCCATCGTAGCGCCAAACAATGCCAATAAAACCATTTTCAAATTGGCTTTATGACCAAAACTTTCTTTCAAAGGATTGGTAGCTGTTTTTCCCTCTGCTTTCAATTGTGAAAACAAAGGAGACTCTTGCATTTTCAAACGTATATAGATAGAAACGATCACCAATACAATTGATAATAAAAAAGGAATACGCCATCCCCAGTCATTGAATTTGGCGATAGATGCTTGTGGATCATCATCTAATGCATGCCGGGTAATAAGAATAACGCCTAATGAAACAAAGAGACCAAGTGTTGCTGTGGTTTGTATCCAAGAAGTAAAATATCCTCTTCGTTCTTTTGGCGCATGTTCTGCCACATAAGTAGCGGCGCCTCCATACTCACCCCCCAGTGCAAGTCCTTGTAATAAGCGTAATAATAAAACAATCACAGGAGCCGCAAACCCAATAGTTTCATAAGAAGGAACCAATCCAATAGCAAAAGTGGAGCCTCCCATCAAAACGAGTGTTAGCAGAAAAGTATATTTTCTTCCTACAATGTCTCCCAGTCTGCCAAATACCAAGGCCCCAAACGGACGAACAATAAACCCGGCAGCAAATGTGGCCAAGGTGGAAAGCAAAGCAGCGGTTGGATTGGTCTTTGGAAAAAATTGTCCGGCAATAACAGTAGCCAGACTTCCAAAAATGTAAAAATCATACCACTCGATCAAAGTTCCAAGGGAAGACGCAGTGATGACTTTCCAGATGCTTTTTTCTTTTTTCATATGCGTTTACAACTTACAGTAAAGAACTGATTTTCCCAAGCGCATCCTCATCATCCGATACTTGAATGAAACTTCCCCACACTGTTCTGATTAATTCAACAGTTCCCTTACTTTCGTTCTGTACATGTTATTCAAAGACATCATAGGGCAAGCGGCTGTAAAGCAACACCTGGCTGAAATGGTTCAACAGAATCGTTTGAGTCATGCTTTACTCTTTTTGGGTAAAGAAGGGAGTGGCGCTTTACCCCTGGCGCTGGCTTTCGCACAGTTTGTGATTTGTCAGCCCAATGCTAGCGAACCTGTTGCAGATTTGTTTGGTGGATTCACACCCATGGAAGCGGGCCCGGCTTATATTTCACCCGAGGATATTCATAGCCAACCTGCATTTGCTAGAGCTGCACAACTGATGCATCCTGATTTGCATTTTTCTTATCCGGTGATCCCCAAAAAAGCGGGTGACAAACCGATCAGTACAGATTACATTTCGGAATGGCGTGAGTTTATTCAGCAATATCCGTACGGAAATGTATACGACTGGTTACAGTTTATTGGTGCTGAAAATAAACAGGGAAATATTACTGCCAATGAATGTAATGACATCATCCATAAGCTAAGTTTAAAAAGTTTTGAAAGCGATTACAAGGCTTTGGTTTTATGGATGCCTGAATATTTGGGTAAAGAAGGCAATAAATTGCTCAAACTGATCGAAGAGCCGCCACCCAATACCTTATTTATTTTGGTGGCAGAAAATGATGAACAAATACTACCTACCATCTTAAGCCGTTGTCAACTGGTAAAAATTCCCATGCCGGAAGATGCTGAAATTGAACGGGCGCTCATCGAAAGGGCAAAAGCCAATCCGGATACTGCTAAACAAATTGCCGCCATAGCTGAGGGGAATTATAGGGAGGCGCTGCAGTTATTACAACATGCTGAAGAAGACTGGCAAAGTTTACTGCGCGATTGGCTCAATGCTACTTTAAAGGGTGGTCCATTAGCCCAGATTAAGTTTACGGCGGAGATCAGTGAATTGGGGCGGGAGAAACAAAAGCAGTTTCTGCGCTATTTCAATCACTTACTGGAAATGAGTATCCGGATACGGGTAATGGGGTCTGAACAGGTGGCAGCCGGTGATCAGGAACGCGATTTTGCGAACAGATTGAATAAAATAGCTTCTGTAAGTCAGCAACAAGCCATTATAGAGGAACTGGATCGGGCTTCCTATTATATTGAGCGAAATGCCAATGCCAAAATGCTGTTTCAGGCTTTGACCCTGAAACTCTATCACATCATTCAGAACAAAACCCTAATTTTGAACGGATAGCCCCAAACATGGGTTTGGGGAAATAGAGCGGGGGGAATTGTGTTTTGTATTATTTGCTAAGTGCTGATCCATCATACCACTGAAAATATGAACGGTTATATGACCATCCTATCATCGTAAATCACTGATTACCAGTGTACAGAACGTTGAAGTGAGTGACACAACCGCAGCCACATAGCAGTACTACAGTCAAGCACAATAAAATTTCCCCTATTCAGTTATTAACCTGATTAATGATTTTAATATGGGATGTGGATCATGTGGAACGGGTAAACCGAACGGATGTAAAAGCAACGGCGGTTGCAGCACAGGTGGCTGTAATCGTTTGAATGTACACGATTGGCTGATGAACCTTCCTTTCAGCGACCCTGAAAGTTCCTGTAAAGTAGTAGAAGTAAGTTTCAAACAAGGCAGTCGCAAAGAATTCTTCCGCAATACCACACTACAATTTTTTGAGAAAGGTGATTATGTAACTGTAGAAGGTGTGAGCGGATATGATGTGGGCGAAGTGAGTTTGACAGGAGAACTGGTTCGTATTCAAATGAAGAAAAAAGGGGTGGATGAGTTCAACCCTGAAATGAAAAAAATTCTCCGCAGAAGTACCGAAAGAGATATTGAAAGTTTTCAGATCAGTAAATCTAGAGAGAAAGAGATGCTGGCAAGAAGCAGAGCAATGGCACGTACCCTGAATCTGGAAATGAAACTAAGTGAAGTAGAAGTACAGGCCGATGGCAAAAAAGCTACTTTCTTTTATACCGCCGATGACCGTGTTGATTTCCGTGAACTCATCAAGCAATATGCAAATGATTTCAAGGTAAAAGTAGAGATGCGTCAGATCGGTATCCGCCAGGAAGCGGCTAAAGTAGGTGGCATTGGAAGCTGTGGTCGTGAACTGTGTTGCAGCACCTGGCTACATGATTTTAAAAGTGTAAATACTACCGCTGCACGTTACCAGAATTTATCCATCAATCAAACCAAACTCAGCGGACAGTGTGGTCGTTTGAAATGTTGTTTGAATTACGAGTTGGATACTTATTTGGATGCGTTGCAACATTTTCCGGATTATGCCGATCAATTGGATACTGCTATGGGTCCCGCATATCTCATTAAGAAAGATATTTTCAAAAATTTGATGTGGTATGTATTACCCAATAATACCAAACACTATCCACTCACCATTCAGCGTGTGAAGGAAATCAAACGCCTGAATCAGCAGGGACAAAAAGTAGAAGAACTGCAACCGGTAGAAGTCACCAGCAGTAAACCTAAAGAAGTAGAACCTGCTTTTGTAGATGTAGTTGGACAAATCAGTTTACGCAGTCTGGAGCGCAATGATAAACGTAGAAAAGATCAGCAGCGTGGTGATAGAAGAAACGGAGGGCAGCAGCAGGGGGCAAGGGTACAAGATTCAAGACCACAAGGAAATCAAGGAAGAGCACAAGGACCAAGACCGCAGGGAAATCAGCAAGGGAATAGGCCACAAGGTCCAAGACCTCAAGGAAATCAGCAGGGAAATAGGCCTCAAGGTCCAAGACAACAAGGGAATCAAGGAAGGGGACAAGGACCAAGACCGCAGGGAAATCAAGGTGGTGAACAGCAGCCTAAGCCGGATGCTTAATTAATAGAAAAAAAATGTATTTAAAAGGTATCATTCACGTGATACCTTTTTTTGTAGCCGTTAGTACTACTTAGTATAAATACCTGATTTTTTACACTACGCTTGGTACGGATGGTTTGAGTGTAGATTTGATGATTCAAAAAAAATCATTTATCTCAAACTCAACAAATGAAGTTAATTAGAAGCAACTTGAAAAGTTACCAAAATTTGGTAACTTTAACTGAAATAGGTTTTATGGGTAGAAATACATCTGTATCTCTTGGAGATTATTTTGAAAAATTTGTAGACGCAAAAGTCGAAGAAGGAAGGTATAAAAATGCGAGTGAAGTCATTCGTGCTGGCTTACGGTTATTGGAAGAAGAAGAAACAAAAGTGAGAGCTTTAAAAAAAGCATTAGAAGAAGGTATGACAAGCGGGGCAGTCAAAAACTTTGATCCGAAAAAACACCTGAAATCTTTAAAGTCAGCAAAGACAGGTGGCTAATTATATTATTTCAAGAAAAGCACTGGATGATCTTTCAGATATTTGGAAGTACAGTTTGGAAGTCTGGTCTGAAAAACAAGCAGATCGATATTACAATGAGATTGTACAAGCATTTGAAGCTGTATCTATCAATCCCTCAATAGGAAAAAAGTATTTGCAGTTAGATGTATTGATTAAAGGTTACAAAGTAAATCGACACATCATTTTTTATTCTTTAGACAAAGAAAATACGCTATACATCATTCGCATACTTCATGAGAAGATGGATACTAAGAGTCATATCGCTACTGAAGTTAATCGTGAATAGCAATAAAAAATCGGCTGTCGAGTTGACAACCGATTACTGTAAAAATTTATAATAATTATTAAACAACCTTCTCCATCTCTTTCGCAGTAAACTCCATCAATGTTTTGATGTGTTCCGGTGAAAGATCAAACTTTAACCCTGCTGCTGCATAGAGTTCAGGCAGTGTACGGGTTCCTCCTAATGAAAGGGCTTTGATATAATGATCTAAAGCTTGTTGTGGATTCTCCTGATACTGCATCCATAAACCAATGGCACCCAATTGCGCAATGCCATATTCGATATAATAAAAAGGCACTTCAAACAAATGCAACTGACGCTGCCAGCCCATTTCACGATACATGTCTAATCCTGTATAATCAATACTATTCGTTGAAAACTCCTGCAAGATATCCATCCATTTAGCTGTTCTTTCGGCAACCGTATGTGTGGGATGTTCATATACCCAATGCTGGAACTTGTCTATAATTGCGATCCATGGGAAAATCGTAATCGTTCTTTCCAATTGATGTTCTTTCGCTCTCTTCAGATCTTCTTCATTATCAAAGAATGCTTGCCAATGATTCATACTGAATAATTCCATCGCCATACTGGCCACTTCAGCGATCTCCATCGGATACTCTTTGAAAGCACTCAGCTCCAATTCATGTGCCAAAAAAGAATGAATGGCATGTCCACCTTCATGTACCATGGTTGTGACATCACTCATTTGTCCGGCTGCATTCATAAAAATAAAAGGTGCCCCACTTTCCGTTAGCGGACAATTATATCCTCCCGGCGCTTTTCCTTTTCTGCTTTCCAAATCAAAATGCCCGAGTTCATTCATCTTGCGCAAACAGTTGGCGAAAAAAGGATTCAATTGTTCAAAACAAGCCACAGATTTTTCATAGAGGTCTTGTCCGTTGCTAAAGGGTTTCAAAGGTTGAACACCTTCGGGTTCTGCCTCTGTATCCCATGGACGCAGCACATCCAATCTCAATTTTTCCTTTTTCTTCTGATAAATTTTTTCGATCAGTGGCAGCACATGCAATTTCACAGCTTCATGAAACTGGAAGCAATCTTCTTTGGTATAATCGAAACGACCGAGTTCTACAAACTTGTAATCACGATAATTAGCGTAACCTGCATTTTGTGCTACCTGATGTCTCTTTGTGATGAGTTGCGTATACAAATCATGCATTGCATCTTTATCCTGCAGCCTGCGTTCTTGAATTTTACGATACACTTGTTCACGCAATTCACGATCATGGCTTTCCAAAAATTTAGCAGCTTGTTGTAAAGTATATTCCTCTCCATTCACTTCTACCGTCATTTTACCGGCGATAGCGCCATACTGTTGTTGCATGACACTCAATTCAGCCTGCAACGGAATATTGGCTTCGCGGAATAGGTCGATGCTTTTCTTAACGCCACGTAGATAGGTAAAATATTTCTGCTGATCCAATTCCTTGGTAAAAGGCGAATTGATCAGTTTCTTATTGAGTTGATCTGCATAGGGCTGTAACTTGGGTTGAATTTCCATGCAGAAATAAGTAAATGCTTCTTCCAGCTTGGGGTCGGTTGTATCGCAAGTCATTTTGATTTGTCGCCAGCAAGCATCTTCACTCACAACAGCTTCCACTTCACTCATATCCCTCATCCACTGCTCCAATGCAGCTTTGTTGTCAATCGGGCGCTCTGCCAGATCCTTGAAAAAAGGCTCCAGCGATTCCCAGGTGGTCACCACAAAGTCTTTGGGCACAAAGCGACGCTCTAGTTTTTTGATATCCGCACTTAAAGTCATAATCTTGAATTTTACAGCGCAAAAGTACCAGCAAAACGTTTGGAAAGTTTTAAAAGTTTTCAAAAGTTCGAAGCCACGGGCATTTGCCGTATTTTTGCAGGCTGAATTCAAGGAGATTTTTTTGTGAGCGATATCATTCAATTATTACCCGATAACATTGCCAACCAGATTGCAGCCGGCGAGGTCATTCAACGACCGGCCAGTGCTGTCAAAGAACTATTAGAAAATGCAGTGGATGCCGGTGCTACTGATATCCGATTATTGGTGTCAGATGCCGGCAAAGCATTGATTCAGGTAATTGATAATGGCAAGGGGATGAGTGATACCGATGCCCGCATGTCATTTGAACGACACGCTACCAGTAAAATTCGTCAAATTGAAGATCTGTTTCGTATCAAAACCATGGGGTTTCGGGGTGAGGCACTAGCTTCAATAGCCGCCGTAGCCCAAGTGGAAATGAAAACAAAACGTGCAGAAGATGAACTGGGCACATATATTGAAATTGAAAACAGCAAAGTCATTAAACAGGAAGTATGTGCTTGTCCACTTGGTACCAGCATCAGCATGAAAAACCTGTTCTTCAATGTTCCTGCCCGCAGAAACTTTCTCAAGAGCAATGCAGCAGAACTTCGCCATATCATGGATGAATTCATTCGTGTAGCCATGGCTTTTCCTGAGATCTTCTTTTCCCTCACGAGTAATGGACAAGAAGTATTTCATTTAGAACCCGGAACGCTTAAACAAAGAATTGTACAAATACTCGGTAATACTTACAATGCCAAACTTGTTAGCGTTGGAGAGAAAACCGATTACATGAATATTTATGGTTTTGTTGGCAAACCGGAAACGGCACGTAAAACCAGAGGTGATCAGTATTTTTTTGTGAACAATAGATTCATCAAAAGCGCTTATCTCAATCATGCAGTGAATACGGCTTTTGATGAAATGATTCCTAAAGACAGTTTCCCCGGTTATGTTCTTTTCATTGATCTGGATCCTTCACAAGTAGATATCAATGTTCACCCTACCAAACAAGAGATCAAGTTTGAAGATGAGAAAATCATCTATGCATTTGTACAAGCTGCTGTAAAACATGCTTTGGCACAATTCAGCATTGCACCTTCACTTGATTTTACACTCAATCCAGATATTCAGGGACTAGATGCAGTCAACCAACCTTTTACTGACGATAAAAAGCAGGCAGTTGCCTCTTCTAATCTATACCAGACTTTCACACAAAAAAATCAGGCACATTTTATTGAGCGGGAGAAGACATCCGGTGAGTTGAAACATTGGAAAAGTTTTTTCGAGAGTCCGGGAACCGGCTCTGAAGAAAAAAAGGCAGATCATTTTTCCGGTTCGCTTTTACAAAGCATCACACCCAAGATGCCCGGCATACATGTTTTACCGGATACGCCTTTGCTTCAACTGCATCAAACCTATATCATCGCATCCACCAATAGTGGTTTTATATTGGTTCATCAGCAATTGGCACATGAAAGAATATTATATGATAAGTACAGTGTAGCCGCTCATGGACAACAAATGGCCACACAGAAAAGCCTCTTCCCAGCCACTTTGGAACTGGCTGCTGCTGATGCGGCATTATTACAAGACTTATTGCCGGATCTTATCAGCATTGGCTATCAGGTGGAGCCTTTTGGACAAAATAGTTTTGTAATTCAAGGCATACCGGCTGATATACTTCCCGGCAATGAGAAACATGCCATTGAATTACTCATCGAACAATTCAAACATTTTAGTTCGGATATCAAATTCAGCAAACGTGAAAAACTGATTCGCTGTATGGCTCGTCAACAAGCCATTAAGAGCGGACAAACACTGTCGCAAAAAGAAATGCTGGTGTTGGTGGAAGAATTGTTTGCTTGCACGAGTCCGAATGTAACACCTACCGGCTCTCCTACTTATCTTGAATTCAAAGAAGATTATTTAGACCGTATGTTTGGCAAGTAACTACATCCAATTTTGCTGTGTAGACTCTGTCTTATACAAGGCATAATTACTAATTTGTAATCCCTGCTCATACTGAATAAAGGGCAATTCAAACCTACCGCCTGCTGTGTGAAGAAATAAAGTAGCCAATCCTTTCTTTTTTTGAAAGAGTGATTGTCGGATTTGCACATATTGAATATTATTCCAGTTCAATAACATTTCATTTTTTCCAAAAGTGCTGGCGTATCGTTGAACACCGGTATCAGCAATCCAAAAACGAAAATTATTCCAATACCACCAGTTTTTTAGCATACTGAGAGGCCACCATAATAAAATCAACAACGCATTCCACTTCCATACAAAGTACGCTCCTGTTGTAAGCACCAATAAAAAAGGAAGTGTGATGAAAAAAGCTCTTTGAAAAATATAACTACGATGTATTTGATACTCTTCACTTTCTTCTTGTGCGGGTAATGATGATTGATAGGTTTGAATAATGGCGGTAACCTGTTCAGGAGAAGTGATTGGTAATTCCAATCTCAGCTTTATTTTTTCCTTATCCTGGCCTGCAATTTTAAGATGGAGCAAACCCATTCCAATTAATCTTCTAATAAAATTACTTCTCCAGCTAACCATTTGAATTTTATTGAAAGGAATCATCTTCTGCTTGATCTGCAACAACCCCCATCGTATATGAAACCCTTTTCCATCTTTTCTCACTGTGTAATCATAAAACCGAAGGAAAGTCCTAAGAATAGAGATCAATATGGTGATCAACAGACTTATAATCACTAAACTCGCAATAACTGTCCATGTAAACTGAACCGTATCACTATAAGATTCTAACTCTTCTAATAATGGGATTTTATGAATGAGGGGTTTGATGTCTTCATATTTACCGATTACAAAAGCGGCAATAATACCCATTGTTTCCAAGTGGTTGGCAGATAGACTTAACTTGAGTAGTCCACCGATATTCAACTTACTGACGGTTTCATAATTACTAACGCTTGTAGCACTGATGGCTTGTTGAACATCCCCTCTTGGCTGCATGGCATTAAGCAGTATATGCCGTAAAGCAGTAGCATCTTCAGCCGCAATCGCATAAATTTTCAATTCCTCTTCATCGGTTCCGGCTGTATCAATCAATACTTTGTATGTTCTTGTCAGCGTATGTAATAAGCTCTGTTCTAGATGTACCGCTTGTATTCTTTCTAATGGAATGGTCACTGTCTTTTTAGTGAACAAACCTTTTCGTACCAGCAATTGTCCTTGCTGAATACTGAATTTCATGAACCAGTAATCCAACAATGTTTTGATCAAAATAAACAGTACCAGTCCCCCTCCAAGGATCAGGAACTTCATTCCAATATTTTCTTTCTTTCCAAAAAATAAACCAATTGCAGCAGGCCATACCTGTCCTATCACCACACGAAAAATGTGAAAGAACATCATGAATACTGCAAATGTTGATTGTCGTTGTGGCTGATCAAATGTTTTCATGTAACTGCAGCGGTTGAATTTGTTGCATGATCAAGTCCTTGAGCTGTTCAGCTTCTTCTTGAAGTAAGCCATGTATGGTAATATCTTTCCCTTCTGATGCAGCTGTATACAAACTAACGGATGCCAATCCGAATTTTCTTTCAATCGGACCCGAGTTCACCACACAATGTTGCATTCGATTAAAAGGAACCATATGTGTATTTTGAAAAAGCCAACCTGTACTATATAAAATATCTCTTTCACGTACTGCATACTTCTTTCTTTTAAAAGAACGCGTACCGGATACAACTGTAATAGCAGCTACAATCAAATACAAACCAACCCCTATTGATATAAGCCATGTAGTCTGCAACTTTGTCACGAATACAAAAAGTACAATCAGACCTGTTAAAATAATTCCAAACGTAATTAACCATGTGATGCGGAGCACTTTCAGATAGTCTGCATGTATACTTTTAAAAGGAACAGACTGTACCTGCGGTAAAGAAGTATCTGTTATGGGTAAGTTGGAAAATGACATATATGAAAATAAAGCATTTAACAGTATGTCGGCTAAGCAGCGAAAACATTACAAATCAATAAATAGCATGCAGGTTCATCAAGAATGCTTCTACAGCCCTTCTTACTGTTACGGCGGATGTTTGGTGATTGTTTACTAAAACAGAAAAAATCAGTTTTCGATTTTTCTTCGTGATCAGATAGCCGCTTAGTGCTACTTGTCCACTAAGGGTTCCTGTTTTCGCAAAAATTTTATACTGAAGAGGCTTATAAAAATTATTCAAAGTACCGGTTCCTCCGGTTGGTAGGATGGTTGTTATTCTTTCCCATGAAAACTCTTTATTCATTTTTTGTAAAAGACTTATAAAATGCTTCGGTGTAAATAGGTTATATCGACTAAGTCCACTACCATCCACCCAATTCGGTTTTTGAACTAAATCTGAGAAATTCATCTTCAATAATGTATCAATCACTTTTCGGTCATTGATCACACCCAGCATCTCGTCACTTACCATCAGGAGCATTTGTTCTGCAAAAAAGTTATCACTTTGGTACATCATAGGTCGGAGCACAGAATCTGTGGGTTGTGAATACAGAATGCGTATCGCTTCCTTTGATGGAGCAGGCATGGTTTTGAATTGTGATGCAGAATTATTCGTCCACTTTAACCCTTTGATTTCCGATTGTAGCACTTTGGCTGAAAAAGTATCACTGGTTATAAAAGGAATTTGCTGTTGTCTAAAAGGAGATGTACTGGAAGTGTATATTAATGTATTGACATGCTGTGCTCTTCGAAAGCTGTACATATTTGAACGGCGATTCAAATTTTCTGTATAATCTGTTTTACTTCCATCCGCTGCTTTTATAGTAGAGGGATACCATTGCATACTACTATCCTTGTAACGAATCCATATCAAATTGCCATAAACAGGAAATGCACTTCGTTCAGCCATATAATTTTGTTGATAATCATTCCATGACCATCCGCTACCCCATTGTGTAGTTTGAAAAGGAAGATCAACGCTTGCATAAACACGGCTGGTATCTGAGCGAAGAAATTCCATTACAGGCTGTCTTACAAAATCAGGATGCAACAGTGTAGGATCACCTGTAGGTCTTACCCATGTAACACCGGAAGATGGATCAACATAATAACGTAACCCTTTGATACTGTCTCCCAAATATTTCATGGCAGCATAACAAGTAAAAAGTTTGGTATTGCTCGCTGGCAGGAAGAGCTTATCCGCTTGGTAATTATAGAGGTATTGATTTTTTTCAGGATCGAAAATACTGATACCAATATGGGCTGATTTAAGATCAGCTTCTTTAAAGATAGCGTGATCAGCTTGTTTTTGGATGGTTCGCTGCACTGAACATGCTGTAAGTGAAATGATGGAAAGTAGCAAAAAGCGAACCCTAAATGGCATCATACAAAAATGATTTTATGATGACTAATGTACTGACTCTTCGTCAAAGCCCCTAGATTCTTTCAGCAGCACGCATCCATCTTTCAGGAATATCATTATTGGAGGCTGTAAGATAATCTCTATAACTACAGGCAATGTATTTACCATCATGTAATTGCATCCACCAACGACCTGTTTTTTTACTTTGTAGAAATACCGTTTCTACTTCTGCAAATGCCAGTGTGAATTCATTGAAAGAATTCCTGTCTTCCATAGATGCTTCTTGCTTTCCTCTTTGAATACCATCCATAGTATACCAAATCAGATGGGAGATTTGCTTAGCTGTCATTTGATGAACATCCTGTGCAGGTATATATCCATAAATACCAATGGTCCTGCAAGTATGACTCATCCCTGCATATTGCATCAATGTACAGGCTTCTTCTCCATTAAAACCATTGGGAGTAACATGGTTAGCAGGTGCGTGTGCATGTTGAATGGCCGCAATATCGAAACTAAAAAGATCACTATTTCTGATAGCAGGTTCCATTTCTGAAATATCTTCTTTCACTTTTCCTACACGATAACAGTCAAAGCGAAGTTTATCAATGGTTTCCAGCATTTGTGGATGCATGAAATAACTTTGGAAGCCAATATGATTATAGTGTCGTAAATAATTTGGCATACCTGTGAATAAGTCGACCAGAAAATTGTCTGCAGGCGTCATGCTCTCCATATCCATATCAATCCTGGCATCTACACAAGCCGCATCAATGATTTTTCCTTCTCCGGTTTGTGCTTGGTATTGAGCAGTGGTAATATCGTGTGAGCCACCTAAAATCAGTACTTTCTTTCCAAGCAACAATAATTCCTGCAACACCATACGAAGTGCTGCATAACTGTCTTGCAGTGTTGCACCACATTTCACATTACCCAAGTCTGCAACGTTTACTTCCGTATGCCAATGATAGAGACGATAGAATTCACTTCGGATGGCATCCGGACTATCTGTATGTGTGAACTGAATACCTGCTCCTCGCATTTCGCCACATCCTACGATTACCAAATCTGCATGATCAATATCGGGAAACCCATCATCATATACCGCGATATGCTTACCCAACTGCGTGTCTTTATAGCCCTCATCATTGGAAAGCTGTGCAATATTCACCGGCTCTAAAAAATCTATAATCGTATCTAGGGACATGCGTTATTTTTTCAGAGAGATAACGCTCAGTCACACCAAAAATTGTGTAGAAAGAACAAAAGATAAGCTCAAATGTGTTTAGACTATACTTCTATTATCAGCTATGAGCCACGGGCTGTGAGCTATAAGCCAATACACATTTTATTAGCAATAATTCGGACTAGAAAACTTCAGCAAAACTCGAGTCTTGCAGCTCATAGCTCAAAATCAGATTAGGAATTTTGATAACCTCTAAGAGATTAACTAATCCATGTATTTGTACCCTACTCCTCTAACTGAGTGAAAATAGCGCGGGTTTCTGCTGTCTTCTTCAAAATACTTACGGAAACTAAGGATGAAATTATCGATGGTACGGGTAGTGGGATACACATTATAACCCCAAACCACTTGTAGAATTTTTTCTCGTGTTACGACCTCCCCTTTATTCTCAATGAGTAATTTTAAGAGCATGGCTTCTTTTTTACTCAGCTCAATATGTTGTCCATTCCAGGTAATCGCGTCTTGTGCCTTAAAGTCTACTTTGTTATTACCGAATTCATAGGTATCACCTACGGTTTCTTTTTCCTGTAGTTTTTTATTCTTGTTAATGAGCTTTTCTACCCTTAATAACAATTCCTCTAGGTTAAAGGGCTTGGTGAGATAATCGTCTGCTCCTTTTTTTAACCCTAATACACGATCACTACCTGCATTTTTTGCACTGAGTATTAAAATGGGCACTTCATTGTTATTAACACGAACGCTTTCTGTAACCGCAATACCATCTACTTCCGGCAACATGATATCCATAATGATCAGATCGAAGTATTCATTGGCAATTTTTTTCAATGCTTCGGTTCCATTGAATGCAGAACTCACTTCATAACCTTCCATCTCTAAGTTTAACTTGAGGGTTTCATGAAGATTCTCTTCGTCTTCTACCAGTAATATATTTGCTTTTGATGCCATCATGCCTGTTGTAAGGTTACCACAAAATTACTTCCCTGTGGCTGATTATCTGTCACAGAAATGTAGCCATTATGACTTTTAACGATTCGGCTGCATAAATAAAGACCCAAACCCGTTCCTTTGGTAGTGCGCGTGTTTTCATTACCTACGCGATAGAACTTATCAAATACTTTCTTTTTTTCTTCATCGGGTATACCTACTCCCTGATCTGAAATACTTAGTATCAATTCATTTTTCTCTGCATGCAGTGATATTTGAATCGGAGATTCTTTGGGGGAGTATTTCATGGCATTTTCAAGCAAGTTATTGACCAACATCTGCAGCAATAGGGTTTCACCTTGAATGTACAAGCCTTCTGTAATCAGCTCTCTTACTTCCCTTTTTGGAAAACGTGTTATAAAATCATCGATACAACCTTCTACCAAATCTGAAAAATTGATTTCTTCTTTATTGGAAGCATAAGCACCGGCATCTAACTGTGCTGCCAGTAAAATATTATTACAAAGTATATTCAGCCGATTGGCTTCCTGTAGGGTATTGCTGATCAATTTTTGTTGCTTCTCTTCTTCGAGCTTTCGTTTCTGAAGGGTTTCAAGATTTAACCTCGTAATAGCAATAGGTGTTTTTAATTCATGGGTAACTGCCATCATAAAGTTTTGCTGTTGCTGAGACAGTCTTAATTGACGACGGGTGGCTCTGAAAACAAATACGGCACCTACTAAAATCAATGCTAAAAAAGTAACACCTTCACCAATATATTGAGCCGTTTTTCTCTTCTTAGCATCTTCTATCACAGCTATTTTTTCAATATAAGCAGGATCATCTTTTGTAAGCTCAGCCAATCGAATTTGAGTAATACTGGTATTTTGTCGCTCTAACGCTATAAACCACCAGATCAATGCTGCCACCATATAACTGAGTAATACCCAGTAAACAACAATTACAACTGTTAATCCTTTGGTCTTGCTGAGACTCATGGTTGTACTTTTTCTACCCTTATACCAGCACTCATTACATACGCAAGCGGGTCTTCACGCATTGCTTGTTTCAACTTGAAAGTATATAAACCTTTTTTGAGTGCAATAGGTTCACGGGTAATGCGGGCTCTTCTATCGTAAATATCATCCATACCACTTCCCAACCATCCTTTGGTATTGTCTGCTAAGGCAATATTTAGCAATTGAGTTTTAGCTGAGTCATTGGGTGATTGGGTAATAACATTGATCCAGATATTATTATAACGATAAGCATCTGTATGTCTCAATACCACATAAATATGGTACAATGAGGAAGTATCTTGTATATCAAAAGAGGCGGTTGGTTCTACCGCAGCAGACCACTCTTGTTGAGGAAATCTTTCAGTTCTTTCGAAAAAATTGACTTTACCACATGCAAACAATAGCAGGGCACAAACACTGGCTATATAAATACTATTTTTCACGATGCTAAATTAATAACAAGAAAACTTTCACTTGTTCAAGAATATTATAAAACATTCAGGATTTGCTCTTTGGCTTTTTCCAATTCATCTTTCATGAGTATCACACATTGTTGAATCTGTGAATCATATGCTTTGGAACCCATGGTATTAATTTCTCTACCAAATTCCTGAAGTATAAAAGATAATTTTTTGCCTTTGCTTGTTTCTTTCTCCGCTAAAATTGAACGGAAATAATCACAATGATTTTTCAGTCTTACCTGTTCTTCACTGATATCGATCTTTTCAATATAGTAGATCAACTCCTGTTCCATTCTATTGGGATCATAATTCTCCTTACCCACATTTTCTTCCAACACTTTAATGATACCTTCTTTGATTTTTCCTCTTCTTAAAGGTTCTAATGTGGTAATAGTAGCCTGATGTGTTTCAATATTAGCGAGTCGCTGATTGAGATCTGCTTCCAATGATCTTCCTTCGTCTTTGCGATGTTCATTGAGTTGCGCAATGGCTTCTTTCAACACTTTTTCAAATGATTTCCATTCATCATCTGTGATCATTTCTGTAGAAGGAGTAATCACATCAGGAAGTTTTAGAATGGTACTCAGGATATCGCCTTTTTGCAATTGTAACTCATCCGCCAATTCAGCCACCGGTTGATAATAGGCTTTTGCCAATTCCTTATTGATACTTACCGGCTTACTGGCTCCGTTTTGTTTGATGGTAATACTGCACTCTACACTACCACGTTGCAGTCCTTCATTCAAAATATTTCTGATCTCAAACTCAAAAGGCTTGAGCAAAGAAGGAATGGTCAAGCGCAGGTCAAATTGTTTGCCATTGAGAGAGCGAACTTCTACCAGATAGGTTTTATCTGCCAATGTTTGTTCTGCTCTTCCATAACCGGTCATTGAATATAACATAGCTGTTCCGTTAGCAAGTAAAAGTACTTGAAATGATCGAAACCTGAACAGAGATCAGTTATACAGCATTCAGTTAAAAGATTATTGCCTGTTTAAATGAATATGAAATAAATAATTACCCGGTATAGAAAGATCGAGCTCTATGGTGTAATTACCGGATTTGTTGATCCTAATGCCATCTGCATCATAATCGGGAATATGATCAAGGGCAGGCCATTTATTTCCAAATACCATGTTATTCTGATTATTCGCTTTGAACTTGAGTTCACCCTCAATCAAATTTACATTTATACGCCAAATACATTCATTAGCAGGGTCGGGGGTCATTTCAACATCTTTGTCCTTAGATAACTGACCTCCGAGTGCAGTTCCGGATATCCCCCAACTTTTGATCTTTTCATAAGACCATGTATTGGTATTGGTACTGGCTCGAACCAAATAAAACCCTTTTCCTCCAAAAATTGATAAAGGTGTTCCTCCAAAACCAAATTTATTATTCCCAATATGACCAAAAGTAAAATCGCTCCATTGATTTCCTCTGATAAATAAAAACTGTGGATATTCAATAGGAAAATAAACATACCCCTCATACTCTTTTTCGCCCGCCTTAGATACCAATCTGGGAGCCAGTAGTGGGTTCCAAGATTGATAATTACCGGGTATGGTCATATAATTTGGAGCATCATATTGAATGATATGACGATAAGTTGAAACTTGCAGTAAGATCGGATCAGAGTAATATACCTCTTCACCATTGAGCTTTTTTAAATTATTGTATGTTACTTGACGCATGTATTTGATCCTTGCAATTACATCACCCGCATCTCCGGGTTCTATGATTTTATGCATCAACTGGTTAAACTCTTCCACTGTAAAACCAGCAGCTACACTACTACCCAATGCAATTTCAATAGGATTGGCAAACTGATCTTCCTTTAATGAAAGTTCTAACAAATAATAAATCGCATCCGTGGGTGTTTGACTTAAGTAGCCCCAATCAAAACGAACTGCCATCAGTTTAGCGTTGGATTGATACAAAACAATTTTAGAGGATGAAGCCCGAAGTGATAATTCCGGTAAATGTTGATGGGCTACCGTAGCTGTGAAATCAATCTGTTTTTTGCAATAGAAAAAGGGAATTACAAATAGACAAGAAAAAAATAAAAATTTGTGTGGTAGCTTTCTCATGATCATCCAATTTTAGCCAGTAAAAAGTTTTAGACTGGTTGGATATTGGATTCCAAAATGAATTATCTACTACAACTAGAATGCGGTAATTTGATAACACAAAATTACACGGGGAGATCAGAGCATGTTTAGTTAAAACTACTGTATTTATTGTAGTCGCCCTGTAAGAATCATGTAAAACAAGAACTACAAAACCGATGATTTGTTTAAAAAAAGTATGAAGAATTAAAACGAAGAAACACAACTGATTAAAAATCAATACCTACCCATTTGCGTTTATTCTTAGCGTATTTCTCAAAATTGAACTTATAGAGTTTACCGGGTCGATGTGGCACATCCTGTTCCATTTCATTGATATCGATCAGTAAATCCATGGAAGCGAATTTTTTTCTAAAATTTCTTCTATCCAAACTTACCCCTAGAATCGCTTCATATAAATTTTGCAGTTCACGTAAAGAAAATTTCTCCGGTAAAAGATTAAACCCAAGTGGATGTTCCTGAATTCTTTTTTGTAACCATTTGTGACAAACATCCACAATATCTATATGATCGAAAGCCATTGTTTTAATGCCATTCACACTGTACCAATCTAAATCATTATCATGAATTTTTAACTCATGATGATTAATATTCAACAATGAACAATAAGCGATCGTGATCACTCGTCCGCCGGGATGTCTATCCGGATTACCGAACACTTTTACCTGTTCCAGAAACACATCATTCATCCCCGTTCTTTGTTTTAATATACGATATGCTGCATCATCCAAGTCTTCGTTTTCCTGAACGATATCTCCCAATAAAGAATACTGACCTTTATATACTTCCAAATCACTTTTGATCAATAATACTTTCAACTTGTTTTCTTCAAAACCAAAAATGACACAGTCAACTGTAATGGCAGCGGAAGGGTATGATTGTACCAGTTTTACAGCATCTTTCACCTGGTGAGGCTCATGGGTGTTTTTTCCGGAATGTTTCTTCATCGGGGGTATCCGTTTTAAGCAATCTTGCAGTCTCAGGGTGCGGCAAGATACAAAGATTAACCATAGCCTGTATCTTGCTTTTAGATGTTTTCACTAAAACAATTAGCCACTAACTTTATCGCGTAAATTATACTTATGTATTCTACCGGACTTACCCAGCAGTTACAGTCTGCAACCAGTGATTGGTTATCAAAAATAACCCAGGAAACTTTCATTAATACTGCTGAAGAATGCCAACAACTCAGAAAGCTTTTACAGTTTCATGAGTACAGATATTATATTTTGAATGAGCCATTGATTTCAGATTATGAATATGATCAGTTATATAAACTACTTCAACGATCTGAGGAAAAAAACCCTTCACTCATTACTTCAGACTCTCCAACACAAAGAGTAGGGAGCAGTTTGAATAGTCAGTTTACAACCGTTAGTCATCTGGTTCCAATGTTGAGTTTAGATAATAGTTATAATGCAGATGATCTAAGAGATTTTGATCGCAAAGCAAGGGAATTAACGGGATTAGATGAAATCGAGTATTGTATCGAACCCAAGTTTGATGGTGCCAGTATTTCTCTTATTTATGAACATGATCAGTTGGTAAGGGCCGCTACGCGCGGTGATGGTGTAGAAGGTGAAGAGATTACCAATAATATCAAACAGATCAGATCCATTCCGCTCTCTGCAAGCTTTTCTTCTTTCGGTATTCAGCAAGTAGAGATCAGAGGAGAAGTGATCATGAGTAAATCATCTTTTGACCAATACAATCAATTACAAGCCAGCAGAAATCTTCCCCCCCTAGCCAATCCAAGAAATGCTGCTTCAGGAAGTTTACGTATGAAGGATCCGAAAGATGTGGCAGAGCGTGGACTGGATGCTTTCTTATACCATATTAGTTTTTATACCAAGGAAACCAATAACGCAGCAGTGCATTCCTCATTACTTGATACCCATGGAGGTAATCTTTCCTTATTATGGCAACTTGGATTTCGTTCACCGGAAAAAGAAAAGAAAGTAGTTAAGGGAATTCAAGGTGTAATCGATTACTGTTTGGCTTTTGAAGCAGGTCGCGATGATCTACCCTATGAAATTGATGGAATGGTGGTAAAAGTGAATGACTTGCAGCTACAAGAAAAAATGGGTATGACTTCTCATCATCCCAGATGGGCTATTGCTTTTAAGTTTAAAGCCAGGCAAGCCACTACACAACTCAGGGGTATTGAATTTCAAGTTGGGAGAACAGGTGCCGTAACTCCGGTTGCTAAATTAGATCCGGTATATCTCGGGGGCGTAACGGTTAGTAGTATTTCAGTTCATAATGAAGAATATATCAAAGAAAAAGATTTAAAGATCGGCGATACTGTTTTAATAGAAAGAGCAGGTGATGTAATACCACAGATTGTTAAATCGATGCCAGAGCTGCGCACAGGGAATGAAGAAAATATTTTATTTCCGAAAAACTGTCCGGTTTGTCATTCTATCTTATTCAAAGAGGAAGCAGAAGCTGTTTGGAGATGTATCAATATAGAATGTGAAGCACAGGTAGTAGAAAGAATCATTCATTTTGTGAGTAAAGACGCTATGGATATAAAAAGCTTCGGCGAAGCCAACGTCCGCAAATTTTATGAATTGGGATTACTAAAAGATATTCCGGGTATTTATACACTTGATTTTGAGAAGATTGGTCAGTTGGAGGGATTTGGTAAAAAGAGTCTGGAAAATTTACGCACAGCTATTGAAGCGTCTAAACAACAACCTTTGTACCGATTGATATACGGACTCGGTATTCGTTTTGTAGGAGAAACCACAGCAAAAACACTTGCTAACGCGGTAGAGCATTTACTGGATTATCAGAGAAAAACAGAAGAGGAATTGCAGCAATTGGAAGATGTAGGTATCAAAGTAGCCAAAAGTATTTTCCAGTTCTTTAGCAATGAACAGAATATTCAAATGCTGCAGCAGCTAGAATTATTAGGCTTACAACTGAAGAATACAAAAAAAGAAACCGGAGGAAGTGGTAGTTTACAAGGACAAACATTTCTATTTACAGGTACGCTTACCCAATTAAAAAGAAGTGAAGCTGAAGCCATGGCAGAAGCGCATGGCGGACAAATTTTGAGTGGCGTAAGCAACAAACTGAACTACTTGGTTGTTGGAGAAGATGCGGGCAGTAAATTGGAGAAAGCAAAAAAGATCAACAGTATTAAAATCATCAGCGAGGCTGAGTTTTTAGAATTAGTGGCTGCACAATAAATCGTTTATGCTACAAAAAACAACATTGAGTTTTTTAAAAGAGCTCAAAAAGAACAATACCAAACAATGGTTTGATACCAATAGAAAAAAATATGAAGCAGCTAAAGCTGATTTTGCTGTATTAACCAATGCTGTGATTCAAGCATTAGGAAAAAAGGATCCGTTTATTGCATCACTACAAGCAAAAGACTGCACTTTTCGGATCAATAGAGATGTTCGCTTTAGTAAGAATAAAGATCCTTATAAAACGAATATGGGTATGTATTTGAGCAGAGGAGGGAAAAAATCTGTATTCTCAGGATACTATTTTCATGTAGAGCCAGGAGGGAACAGTTTCATGGGCGGTGGATTGTATATGCCTGAACCGGATGTGATCAAAAAAGTAAGACAGGAGATTGATTACAATTGGGAGGAGTTCAATAAAATCATCAGTCAAAAAAAGTTCAAAGCTACTTACGGAAACTTACAAAGAGAAGAAGGGATGGTATTGAGTCGTGAGCCGAAAGGATATGAAAAAGACAATCCAGCAATTGAATACATCAAGTTGAAAAGTTGGGTTGCCATTGCCCCTGTTACTGATCAGTTGCTCACTTCAGATCATCTGGTAAAAGAAATTGTGAGTGCTTTTGAAACATTACAACCGATGATTGAATTTTTAAATAAAGCTTTAGAAGAATAAAGCCACAGATTTATCTGCCTTAGGCAGATAAATCTGTGGCTAATAAAAAATTATACCAATCCTTTCTCCATCAGGTATTCAGCTATTTGAACAGCATTGGTAGCAGCTCCTTTGCGAAGATTGTCACTTACGATCCACATATTCAATGTATTCGGTTGCGTTTCGTCTCGTCTTAAACGACCAACAAACACTTCATCTTTTTCATGTGCCCATAATGGCATCGGATATTGTTGATTGGCAAGATCGTCTTGAACAATTATTCCGGGTGCTTTTTCTAGTATTGAACGAACCTCCTCCAATGCGAAGTCTTTTTCAAATTCTACATTCACACTCTCACTGTGCCCGCCAATAACAGGGATACGAACCGTAGTAGCAGTAACACGAATGCTATCATCTTTCATGATCTTTTTGGTCTCATTCACCATTTTCATTTCTTCTTTGGTGTAACCATTATCCGTAAACACATCAATTTGAGGAATCACATTCAAATCGATTGGGTATTTATAGGCCATTTCACCTTCTATGCCTTTTCTTTCATTGAACAGTTGGTCCACTGCTTTTTTCCCTGTACCGGTCACACTCTGATAAGTGCTAACCACTACCCGCTTGATCTTATAGCGAAGATGCAAAGGCTGTAATGCCACCACCATCTGGATAGTAGAGCAGTTAGGATTTGCGATGATGAAATCATCTTTTGCAAGCACATCCGCATTTACTTCCGGAACAACCAGTTTTTTATTAGGATCCATTCTCCAAGCAGAAGAATTATCGATCACCCGAATACCGGCTTCGGCAAATTTGGGTGCCCACTCCAGTGAGGTACTTCCACCGGCTGAGAAAATAGCAATCGCAGGTTTGGCAGCAATACCATCATTCATGCTCACCACTTTATAAGGTTTCCCTTTAAAGAACACTTCTTTCCCAACGGATCTTTCTGAAGCTACGGGAATGAGTTCTGTTACCGGGAAGTTACGCTCTGCCAGCACTTCCAACATTTTGGTACCTACAAGTCCTGTGGCACCTACAACTGCTACTTTCATGTTTTTTATTTGTTTTGTTTATGGTTGTTGTTTAATGATTCACAGCAAAAAGGCCTTCCTGTTAGGGAAGGCCTCTGAGTATATTCGTTATCATACACAAACGTTCAGGCTCCTTCCCGGTCAGAGAGGTTTCTTGGTACGTTTTGTATGTTTCATGGTCATCATTGCTTTGCGAAAATACTTGTGTTTGTTTTTTGAGCCAAAAGATTTTTTAGTCCATAGTCGATAGTCCATGGTAAAAAATTAATAAAGTGTACTACTATGGTCTATCGACTATGGACCATGAACCAAACTCACCCTACCAGATCAATATCAAAATTCACCAACTGTACAAACTCATCAATTCTGTTAGCGATGTCTTCTTTGCTGATCTCTCTTAGACGCTGGGTCCCGAATTTTTCTACGCAGTAAGAAGCCATGGCACTACCTACGATGATGGCAGTCTTCATGTTTTCGAAAGAAATATCTTTTGTACGGGCAATATGTCCAATAAAACCACCGGCAAAAGTATCACCGGCTCCTGTTGGATCGAATACTTCTTCCAATGGTAATGCTGGTGCAAAGAATACTTTAGACTCATGGAATAATAAAGCACCATGTTCGCCCTTCTTAATGATCAGGTATTTAGGACCCATTTTCATGATGGCAGCCGCGGCTTTTACCAGTGAATATTCACCACTTAACTGACGTGCTTCACTGTCATTTACCATAAGCAGGTCAACCATCGCCAAGGTTTTCTTCAACTCATCCATCATGATTTCCATCCAGAAATTCATGGTATCCATTACAATCAGTTTCGGACGAGTCTTCAATTGTTCAATCACACTGCGCTGAACCGCGGGTACCAGGTTACCCAACATCAGGAACTCACAATCTTGAAAACTATCAGGAACTACCGGCTCAAAATTTTCCAGAACGTTGAGTTGAGTCTCCAATGTATCACGTGAATTCATATCCATGTGATAACGACCGCTCCAGAAAAATGTCTTTTCGTCTTTTTTGATCTGTACACCAGACAAATCCACTCCGCGAGCAGTTAATTGGTCTAATTCTTCTTGGGGGAAATCACCACCTACAACTGAAATTTGCTTAACAGGCGTGAAATTGGAAGCACACCAGGCAATATATGTACCTGCACCACCAATGATTTTATCACTTTTTCCAAACGGAGTTTCGATGGCATCAAACGCCATGGATCCGACAACGACTAAAGACATAGATTAATTTTTGTTATCGGGGTGCGAAACTAGCGTATTTGGAGGGTAAATGCTAGTAACAGCCGCTTAATTTGTGCTTAGTGTCGCTTATTACACAAGCATTCCACAAAAAACTAACGAAATGATATTTTAAGCCCATATTTATTGCTAACACGCGTTAGTTGACTATCTTCGTGTTATGGCTAGAATCAAAACTGATAAAAACATTTCACGCAAAGACGTGATTGTAACCAAAGCGGCTACCCTTTTCAGAGAAAAGGGCTTTAAAGCAGCCAGTATGCGAGATCTGGCAGAAGCGGTAGGCGTTGAAGCTGCCAGTTTGTATAATCACATTAAGTCGAAGACAGAATTATTACATGAACTCTGTTTTAGTGTTGCCAACCGTTTCCTGCAAAAGATTGATGAAGTGGAAGCAGAAAAAATTACGGCGATTGAAAAGATTGAAAAATTACTGCGTTTCCATATCAATGAAATGATTCACCACTATGAAGAAGTATATGTGAGTGATCGTGAATGGAAACACCTCGCAGATCCTTATTTGTCGAATTTCCAAAACCAACGTCGCATCTACCGCAAACGTTTTGCAGCCATCATTGAAACAGGCATACGCAATCAAGAAGTCAAAAAGATTGATGCGCCTACTGCTGTACTCATCATGCTACATGCTATTAGTGGCATCGAAAGCTGGCATCGCTCTACACAAAAGATCAGTGCTGCTGAACTGGAAGAAAATATGGTAACCATTCTTGTAGGCGGATTAACACAATAAGAGAAAGACCGGTATGTCTATACATTTTGAGCAACTCACTGTTCGTGAAGTACGCAGAGAAACCAATGATTGCGTTTCGATTGCTTTTGAAATTCCTGATGCACTGAAAAATTCATTTCAGTTTTTACAAGGACAATACATTACACTAAAAACAAAGATTGACGGTGAAGAAGTACGTCGATCCTATTCTATTTGCAGTAGCCCATTGGATCATGAGTTAAGAGTGGCAGTAAAAAAAGTTCCGCAAGGTGTTTTTTCTACTTATGCCAATGAAGTTTTGAAAGCCGGTGATCAATTGGATGTTATGCCACCCATGGGTAAGTTTTTTACACCGCTCATACCCGGACAAAAAAAGAACTATGTTGGCTTTGCTGCAGGTAGTGGTATAACTCCTTTGTTATCCATCATCAAAACAACCTTACAAACCGAACAGGAAAGCACATTCACCCTAGTGTATGGAAATCGCAATAGACATTCCATCATTTTTAGAGAAACATTGGAAGCGCTGAAGAATAAATACATAAATCGTTTCAGACTCATTCATATTCTTTCCAGAGAAACAACAGATACCCCATTGAACTCAGGCAGAATTGATGCGGATAAATGTTTGGTTCTTTGCGACAAGACCATTGATCTACAGCAAACCGATGAGTTTTTTCTTTGCGGTCCGGAAGAAATGATCTTTGCTGTGAAAAATGTTTTAGAACAACAACATGTTCCTGCGCAGAAAATTCATTTCGAATTGTTTACTACTGCCGGACAACAACATAAAAAAAATCTGCAGCAGGAAGAGGATATCGATAAGGGCCCTAAGAGCAAAATCACTGTTACACTTGATGGAATTAGTTTTGATTTTGAATTGAGTCAAAAAGGAGATGCCATATTGGATGCTGCTTTGAAACATGGAGCAGATCTTCCTTATGCATGTAAAGGCGGTGTTTGTTGTACTTGCAGAGCTAAATTGGTTGAGGGAGAAGTAGATATGGAAGTAAACTATGGATTAGAACCTGATGAAATAGAACAGGGATTTATTCTTACCTGTCAATCACACCCTAAGTCTGAAAAAGTCGTAGTTGACTTTGATGTGAAATAATTATTTAGCCACAGATGCACAGATTACAATAACTAATCTTTACATCTGTTGCTATTCATCATTTAAGTAAAACCGGTTCAATAATTCTCTGCCAAATTGCATACCCTTTTGCGTTCATGTGTAAATTGTCTTTGATAAACAATTCCGGATTCACAGTACCATCAGGAAGTAGCATGGCATGATGAACATCCACATAAACAGTTGCAGCATCTCTTCTTAAATATCTTTTGATCAATCGATTCGCTTTCAAAAACTGCTTTTCCAATTTCCATCTGCTTGGACTTGGTTTGATAGAAATAAAAGCAACAGGTATATTCCCAAGTTCTGTTCGGATAATTTTCAAAAGTGTTTTGAATCTATCACGCACCATTTTAGGGGTTGCTGGTATTGAGTCTGCAATATCATTCTCACCACAGTAAATAATGATTTGCTTAGGCTGATAAGGCAGAATAATCTTATCTGCATATTGAATTACATCCGGTAAGCTAGATCCACCAAATCCACGATTGAGTATGGGATATCCAGGAAAATAGTCTTGAATATCTTTCCAATAAGTAAAGGAAGAACTGCCGACAAACAATAATTGACCTTTGGAAGGAAAATGTAAACTATCAGCACTTAAAAAAGCATCAATATCTTTTTTAAACCTCGGTGTCTGTGCTAATACCGACAAACAATACCATAGAAAGGCAACAATTAGTATCCCTTTTTTCATACCGGAAAGATAATCTCCTGTTCATCATCACTTTACTTGTAAGTGTAAAAACATCAACAAAAACTAACAAAAAGACAAATTGCTTAGTTTTAATACACTAACATTTGTTAGCATTATTCAATTCTTTTTGTATTTTTACAGCCCAAACCGCAACTCATGGAAAAGAATTTGGAACAATTATTTCAGGAAAAGATCGATAAGGAAATTCGCATCGAACCCAAGGATTGGATGCCGGAAAAATATCGTCAGACTTTGATCCGTCAGATTAGTCAGCACGCACACAGTGAGATTGTTGGTATGCTACCGGAAGGCAACTGGATTACCCGTGCCCCCAACCTGAGAAGAAAAGCTATTTTATTGGCAAAAGTGCAAGATGAAGCCGGTCATGGATTATACCTCTATTCTGCTGCTGAAACATTGGGCATAAGTAGAGATGAAATGTATGAGCAATTACACAGTGGTAAAGCAAAATATTCTTCCATTTTCAATTACCCTACTTTAAGTTGGGCTGATATGGGTGCCATTGGTTGGTTGGTAGATGGAGCTGCTATTATGAATCAAGTGCCGCTGTGTAGAACCAGTTACGGCCCTTATGCCAGAGCAATGGTGCGGGTTTGTAAAGAAGAGAGCTTCCATCAGCGTCAGGGTTTTGAAATTTTATTGACACTAAGTCGTGGAAATGAAGCGCAGCGCCGTATGGCACAAGATGCCATCAATCGTTGGTGGTGGCCTAGTATCATGATGTTTGGCCCGAAAGATGATGAAAGTCCGAATACCATTCAAAGCATGAAATGGAAGATTAAGCGTTTTACCAATGATGAGTTACGCCAAAAATTTGTAGACATCTGTGCAGAGCAAATCAAAATATTAAACCTCACGATTCCGGATCCTGATTTAAAATGGAATGAGGAAAGAGGACATTATGATTTTGGTGCGATCAATTGGGACGAATTCTGGCAAGTCATTGCAGGCAATGGTCCATGCAACAAACAAAGACTCGATGCCCGAAAAAAAGCTTGGGAAGATGGAAAATGGGTAAGGGAAGCAGCTTCCGCGTATGCAGCAAAACGTGCAGCTAGAAAAGAAGTGAAAGTGGCGTAGGGTAAAAATCAAAAGTAAAAAGTCAAAAGTAAAAAAGTGAGTAGTGAATTTATTATTTAAAAACTTGCAGCGTGGAGCTTGCAGCTAACAGCTTACTATGAAACAATACATTATCAAACAATACTACGGCGATTACGGTGAAGGCAAAAACGGTGCTGCCGATATTTCTACTTCCGGCTCTTCTAAACAGGAATGGCCTTTATGGGAAGTATTCATCAGAAGTAAGCAAGGATTGGATCATAAACATGTAGGTAGTCTGCATGCTGCTGATGCGCAAATGGCCATCGAAAATGCGCGAGATGTATATACCAGAAGAAATGAAGGCATCAGCATTTGGGTAGTAGAAAGCAAATACATCCATGCCAGCAATCCCGATGAAGCAGATGCTTTATACGATCCTGCTAATGACAAAGCCTATCGTCATCCTACTTTTTATGATCTACCGGATGAATTGACCCATATCTAATCAAAGCCTTTTACCACTAATGAATCAATCACTGATCGATTATACATTACACCTTGCTGACAATGCCTTAATTATTGGACATCGTAACAGCGAATGGTGTGGGCATGGACCTGTATTAGAACAGGATATTGCAATTTCAAATATTGCGCTCGACTTTATTGGACAAGCAAGAAACTTTTATCAATATGCGTCTGAACTTTCAGGAAATAATACCACAGAAGATTCGCTTGCATTTTTACGGGATGTGTCTGAATTTAAAAATGTATTGATCACAGAATTACCTAATGGTGATTGGGCACAAACCACTTTACGTCAGTTTCTGTTCAGTACCTATCAATATTATTTCTATCAACAGTTACAAAATTCAACCGATACAAGACTTGCAGCTATTGCAGCTAAATCGTTGAAGGAAGTCACATACCACTTACGCTGGAGCAGTGAATGGGTGATTCGTTTAGGTGATGGTACGGAAGAGAGTAAACATCGATTACTGACAGCATTAGATGAGCTATGGAATTTCACGGGTGAAATGTTTTTACCTGCTGCTTACGAGACTGCATTACTGCAAGAAAATATGGGTGTTGACCTATCCATAATCCACCAACAGTGGAATCAAAAAGTACAAGAGGTATTTGCAGAAGCCACCATTCAGATTCCTGAAAAAAGCTGGGCTCAACAAGGCGGTAAAACCGGTATTCATACAGAACATTTAGGATACATACTCGCAGAAATGCAATTCTTACAAAGAGCTTATCCCGGCGCCGAGTGGTAAAATAATTATGACGATCGCTATTCAACATATAAGTCCCGAGGAAAAAGAGATCTGGAATTTACTGGAAACAATAACAGACCCTGAAGTACCGGTTTTAACCATTCTTGATCTTGGAATTGTTAGATCAGTTGAACTAGCTCAACTCGATAATCATCAGTTGAAACCGATCATAACTATTACCCCTACCTATAGCGGTTGTCCGGCCATGGATGTCATCAGCATGAATATCAGAATGGCACTATTGCAAGCAGGCTATCAACAAATGGAAATCAAACAAGCATTGTCCCCTGCCTGGACAACTGACTGGATGAGTGAGGAAGGTAAAAATAAATTGAAAGCTTACGGTATTGCACCTCCTCAATACAAACAAGCGGTATGTACGCCGGAGGCATTTCAGGATGAAGAAGCGATCCAATGTCCGCAGTGTAATTCATGGAACACAGCATTGGTATCACAGTTTGGCAGTACAGCTTGTAAAGCTTTGTACAAATGCAATGATTGTAAAGAGCCTTTTGATTATTTCAAATGTCACTGACATCTTGATATTTTCATTGCCCCTGCGAAGAGAAGACCTTATTTTTGAATAAATCATCTTACATGTCTAGTATTCTTTTTCATATTGAAAATGGTATTGCTTTTATTACACTCAATCGTCCCGATAAGCTCAATTCTTTTAATCGTGAAATGGCGCTTTTACTACAGTCCAAATTAGATGAATGTGCATCCTTGCACGAGGTAAGGGCCGTTTACTTAACAGGTGCGGGAAAAGGATTTTGTGCCGGACAAGATCTTGCAGAAGTAGTAGATCCGAATGGACCGGGTATGCAAAAAATTTTGAGTGAACATTATAACCCGATCATTACCCGATTAAGAAATATGCCGAAACCGGTAGTAGCCGCAGTGAATGGTGTTGCTGCGGGTGCGGGTGCTAATATTGCTTTGGCTTGCGATATAGTAGTAGCAACTCAATCAGCTTCCTTTATTCAGGCATTCTCAAAAATTGGTTTGATTCCGGATAGCGGTGGTACTTATACATTACCTCGTTTGATCGGCTGGCAAAAAGCTAGTGCCTTGATGATGTTGGGAGATAAAGTAACCGCAGCAGAAGCTGAAAGATTAGGTATGCTGTATAAAGTATTTGCCGACGAAGAATTTACAGACTCCTCTAAAAACATAGCAGCTACTTTAGCCCAAATGCCTACCAAAGCATTGGCATACATAAAACATGCTTTGAATCAATCAGCTTCCAATGATTTGGAAGCGCAGTTACAATTGGAAGATGTGTATCAACAGAAAGCTGCCGATACTGATGATTTCAAAGAAGGCGTACAGGCATTTTTAGAAAAGCGTGCTCCTCAATTCAAAGGATCTTAAAATTATTTTATGAGCAATCCATACAGACAAGTTGTTGATCACATGATGATTCATGATAAATTTTCCCAATGGTTGGGTATTGAGGTATTGGATATACAAGAAGGCTACAGTAAAATAAAAATGACTGTTCGAGAAGAAATGATCAACGGATTTGGTATTGTACATGGTGGAATTGCTTTTTCATTAGCAGACAGTGCTTTTGCATTTGCTTGTAACAATCGAAATAATTTATCGGTTGCGTTAGATACTTCCATCAACTTTACAAAAGCCATTCAGGTAGGTGACGAACTCACAGCAGAAGCCAAAGAAACACACAATGGCAGAAGTACAGGTTTATATTTTATAACTATCACCAATCAAAAAAATGAGCAAGTAGCTATTTTTAAAGGCACTTGTTTCAGAACCGGTAAAACTTTAGTATGATCTATCAATTCAAAGAACATATTCCTGTGGTTCATGAAACAGCTTTTGTTCATCCACAAGCTGTTGTTACCGGTAATGTGATCATTGGTAAACATGTATATGTTGGTCCGGGTGCAGCTATACGTGGTGATTGGGGGAAAATCATCATTGAAGATGGTTGTAATGTTCAAGAGAACTGCACCATTCATATGTTTCCCGGCGTTACGGTTCATTTGAAAGCAAGTGCACATATTGGTCATGGAGCCATTATCCATGGAGCAACGATTGGAAGAAACTGTTTGATTGGTATGAACAGTGTGATCATGGATAACGTAGAACTTGGAGATGAATGTATTGTAGGCGCTTTGAGTTTTATCAAGGCAGATGAAATATTTGATGCAAGAAGTTTAATTGTGGGGAATCCGGCAAAAAAGATCAAAGAGGTAAGTGATGAAATGATCAGCTGGAAAACCCAGGGAACAGAACTCTATCAGCAATTACCGGATGATATGCGTCAATATTGGAAAGCTTGTGACCCCTTAAGAGAAATACCTGCATCTTCCATTAGCGATACTGAGCTACAAACGAATAAATTCTACCAAACCTGGAATCAACAAAGGAAAAACCAAGACGGCTGACATTTTTGTACCTTTGCGTTCATTAAACGAGGTAATCTTCAATAGTGTCAGAGAAAACAAACTTCATCGATTATATCCGCATTTTTTGTCGCAGTGGTCACGGTGGCGCCGGTGCCAAGCATTTCATGCGTAATAAACTCACTGCCAAAGGTGGTCCTGATGGTGGTGATGGCGGTCGCGGTGGTCATATCATCTTGAAGGGCAATGCTCAGATGTGGACATTACTGCATTTACGGTATTTCAAAAATGTATTGGCTGAAAATGGAGAGCCGGGTAGTAAAAACAATTGTACCGGACATGATGGGAAAGATATCATTATTGAAGTGCCACTCGGCACTGTTGCCAGAGATGAAGAAACCGGCAAGATAGAAGCAGAGATACTTGAAGATGGACAACAGATTGTGTGGATGAAAGGTGGACGTGGCGGATTGGGTAACAGTAATTTCGCAACACCTACCAATCAAGTACCGGAACATGCACAACCTGGGGAACCCGGTATCGAAGGATGGAAGAATCTGGAATTAAAAGTATTGGCAGATGTTGGATTGGTAGGTTTCCCCAATGCGGGAAAATCTACTTTATTGTCTGTGATCACAGCCGCTAAACCCAAAATTGCGAATTACGCCTTTACAACATTAACGCCTCAATTGGGCATGGTTGAATACCGTGATTCCAAATCATTCTGTATTGCAGATCTTCCGGGAATTATTGAAGGCGCTGCAGAAGGCAAAGGATTGGGACATCGTTTCCTAAGACATATTGAACGAAATGCAGTTTTACTTTTCTTAATTCCTGCAGATAGTGCTGATCATAAAAAAGAATTTGAGATACTCAGAAATGAATTAGAGCAATACAATCCTGAAATGCTTCAAAAAGATTTTATCATTGCCATCAGTAAAAGTGATATGCTGGATGATGAGCTCAAAGAAGCCATCAGCAAAGAGCTTCCAAAAAATATTCCTCACTTATTCATCTCATCAGTAACACAAACCGGATTAACGGCATTGAAAGATGTGTTGTGGGATACTTTGAACAAGCCCATTCCATCAAACTAACGATCGTTAATATGTTGCATTTATAGATATCTTAACACCGCTTACCACAAATCATTTTTTAACAGGGGTTACCTTTTCTACCTTGCAGGTATTAAGGATATACGACAGGCAATCTGATGTACATCCTTGGACATAAAAGTCCAACCTGCTTCGCTTCTACGTTTTTGCTTTTACGAAATTTTTACTTGCACTACGAAGGTCTTTGATACCATTCAGAGACAGGTCATCTATTATTCAAAGTAAAAAAACAACATCATGGAAAAGCAAACTATTCAATCTATTGTAAAAGGATTAGCACTGAGCACTGTCTTTGCAGTAGGAACATTATTCAACGCCACTGCAAACAATGCAGTGAATGGATCTGATGCAGCTGCAAAAGCTGAGATCAAGTATGCGGGTTCTTCAAAAGAGCAAGTATCATTCAACATCAAATTCAATAACCCTAGCGGTAAGAAATTTACGCTGTTGGTATTGGATGCGAAGGGTGATTTGTTCTTCAAAGAACACTACAACGCAAAGAATTTTGATAAGAGATTGGTATTGTCACAAGACGATGCAGATAAACTTACTTTCAGAATTCAGCAAGGAGAAGAAACTTTTAGTGAAAAGATCAATGTTTTCCTGAGTGAAACTGAATCAAGAAAAAATTCTGGTAAGTAATTCAGGTTATTAAGCAAGCGAGCCGCCTTTTTAGGCGGCTTTTTTGTGCACAGTATTGTTGAAAAAACAACTGTCGACTATACACCAAGGTCACTAACTTCACTGTATGCAGATGCAATGTTTGTTTTGTGGTCATTTGGTACAGATGGTGCATGTACATGGACATTACCAATGTCCGGTTTGTAATACCAATGCATTACCCTGTTGTGATGGGGACAACTGTAATACGAATCATTTACTCGCAGATACAACTACCATCCATCCAATTCTTAGCGAAACAAATACTGATAGAGACACACAATAAAAAAAGCCATCCACTTAATGCGGATGGCTTATCAATATCATTCAGTGAAATTACCCAGCCGCTTCCGACTGCATCATTTTACTTACTTTCTTACGCTCTTCTTCATTCAATACAGTCTTACGCATACGAATGCTTTTCGGTGTTACTTCAATACACTCATCTTGTTGAATATATTCCATACACTCTTCCAATGTAAACTGCAACTTCGGAGTAATACGAACACTGTCATCGCTACCGCTTGCACGGTGGTTGGTCAATTTTTTCGCTTCTACCGCATTTACATTTAGATCTCCCGGCTTAATATGTTCCGCAATGATCTGTCCAACATAAACTTCTTCTCCTGGATCAATAAAGAAGCTACCACGATCCTGTAACTTATCGATAGAATAAGCGGTCGTTACACCCTGAAACTTAGCGATCAATACACCATTGTTTCTTCCGGGGATTGGTCCCTTCCAAGGTTTGTATTCTAAGAAGCGGTGTGCCATTACAGCTTCACCTGCAGTATTGGTTAACATTTGAGAACGAAGACCAATCAATCCTCTGGAAGGAATTTCAAATTCAAGATGTTGCATCTCTCCCTTGCTTTCCATCACCAACATTTCACCCTTACGTTGAGTAACCAAATCAATCACTTTACCACTGTATTCACTTGGAACATCTACCACCAACACTTCATAAGGCTCGCATTTCTTACCGTCGATATGTTTTACCAATACTTGCGGATTACCTACTGTCAATTCATATCCTTCACGACGCATGGTTTCCACCAATACACCCAAATGCAGGATACCACGACCGTATACCAGGAAGCTATCTGCACTATCTGTATCTTCTACACGCAATGCTAAGTTCTTCTCTGTTTCTTTCATCAAACGATCACGCAGGTGACGAGAAGTAACAAATTTACCTTCGCGACCAAAGAATGGTGAGTTATTGATGCTGAAAGTCATACTCATCGTTGGCTCATCCACACTGATGATCGGTAATGCTTCCGGATTTTCTGCATCAGCAATGGTATCTCCGATATTGAAATCTTCTAAACCTACCACTGCGCAAAGGTCGCCAGACAATACTTCTGTTACTTTACGCTTCCCCATTCCCTCAAATACATACAATTCTTTCACACGGCTCTTCTTGATAGAACCATCTGCTTGCACCAATGCAATCGGTTGGTTTTCTTTGATAGAACCACGGGTTACTTTTCCGATCGCAATACGACCAAGGAAAGAAGAGTAATCCAATGAAGTGATCTGTAATTGTAAAGTACCTTCATTTACTTTCGGTGCCGGTACATATTTAATGATACCATCCATCAATGGAAGGATATCTTCTGTTGGTGTTAAGCTATCATTGAACCAACCATTTTTACCACTACCATAGAAAGTAGGGAAATTCAGTTGTTCTTCTGTTGCATCCAAATTGAAGAATAATTCAAATACTGCATCATGTACTTCATCCGGACGACAATTTGGCTTGTCTACTTTATTAATCACTACGATTGGATGCAGGTTCAGTTGTAATGCTTTTTGCAGTACAAAACGAGTTTGGGGCATGGGACCTTCAAAAGCATCCACCAATAAAATAACCCCATCGGCCATTTTCAAAACACGCTCCACTTCTCCACCAAAGTCACTGTGACCCGGTGTATCAATCACATTTATTTTAATGCCGTTATAGGTAACAGCAGCATTCTTACTAAAAATGGTGATTCCTCTTTCGCGCTCCAGATCATTGCTATCCATGATCAGATCGCCGGTTTCTTGATTGTCTCTGAATACCTTGGTAGCATGTAAAATCCTGTCTACCAGTGTTGTTTTGCCATGGTCAACGTGTGCAATAATGGCAATGTTTCTTATTTCCATGTAAAATTTTAAGGCTGCAAAGGTACGGCTTTATGGCGGGAGGGCAAAGGATACATATAAACTTAACAACATATCTTGGTCGAAAGCTTGCTAACTCTCTATAATTCAGTTAGAAATAAACAAAATACATTGTCGTATGTCTAGTCATAGAATGAAAAAAGCTGCTTTCTGGTTATTGGTTGCTTTTTACCTGTTTGCAGGAGCCAATCACTTTATTAACCCCTCATTTTATAGTGGATTGATTCCTCCTTACTTGCCTTGGCATGATCTTATTAATATAATATCGGGAATTGCAGAGATCCTATTGGCTGTTTTATTACTACTACCACGTACAAGGCTGTTTGCTGCAAAAGGAATCATCGTTTTACTGATTTCATTTATTCCTTCGCATGTTTATTTTATTCAAATCAATAGTTGTATTCCTGATGGGCTATGTGTACCTCAATGGCTGGGATGGGTTCGTTTGGTACTCATACATCCTTTATTAATGGCATGGGTATGGTGGTGCAGGAAATAAATATCAGTCAACTAGCTGTATCTTAACAGAAACATTTCACCCATGCGCATTGTAAAAAGAGTTCTGTTTATCATCGCCATACTTGCTATAGTCTATTTAGTAGGTCCACATCCTGAAAAGCCAGTGTATACAGCAACACTCCCTTCTATTCCTGATCATGCCGAATCATTGATACAATATGTTAGCACTATTGAAAGTAAACATCAAATAAAACCCGACAATGAAGCCCGAATTGTATGGAACAATGATTCATTAAAAAATAAGACAGCATACGCTATTGTATACCTACATGGGTTTAGTGCCAGTCAGGAAGAAGGTAATCCTGTTCATCGAAATCTGGCGAAACAATTGGGTGCTAATTTATATCTATCTAGACTATCCGGACATGGCATTGATACCAGTGATGCATTATTACACATGACTGCTACCAGTTTATGGGAAACAGCAAAAGAAGCATATGCCATTGGGAAACAATTGGGTGATAAAGTCATACTCATGGGCACTTCAACAGGTGGTACACTTGCATTACAGTTAGCAGCTACCTATCCGGAGATCGCCGGTTTGGTTTTATTATCTCCCAATATTGCCATTAACGATCCCAATGCATGGATCACCAATAACCCTTGGGGATTACAAATTGCCAGATTGGTGAAGGGCGGAAAGATGAATATTGTTCCGAACAAAACAGAAACCTATAAAAAATATTGGAATGATCAATACAGACTGGAAGCTGTAACAGAACTCGAAGAATTACTCGAGACCACAATGAACAAAGAAACATTCAAAAAAATAAAACAACCAACACTCACGCTTTACTATTACAAAAATGAAAAAGAACAAGACCCAGTTGTAAAAGTGAGCGCCATGAAAAAAATGTTTGAACAAATCAGTACCCCCGCATCACTTAAAAAAATGGTACCCATTCCGAATGCAGGTAATCATGTTTTAGGTTCTCCGATTCAGTCAAAGGATGTGGTGACGGTTGAGCGAGAAGCGTTGTTGTTTTTGAAGGAGGTGGTTGGGGCGGGAAGGTTGATGTCCATAGTCGATGGTCCATAGACCATAGTCCATAGCAAGAAAGTAAATAAAGATCTGTCCTATAATGATATTTTATTTCTGCTATTTAGCTCCCAAAAACCATGGACTATCGACCATGGACCATGGACTACCCTCCACCCAATATTTTCCCTAACTTAGACCGTTACAAACAAACGATTGCCTATGCCCCGCAGTAAAATAGCCGGTATTGGTATGTACGTACCTAAAAACGTCGTTACCAATCAAGATCTTACCAAGTATATGGAGACCAGTGATGAATGGATCCAGGAACGTACCGGTATCAAAGAAAGAAGATACGCTCACCGTACCGAAGAAACCACCACTACCATGGCTGTTGAAGCTGCTCGTATTGCCATCGAAAGAGCAGGTACGACAGCAGAAGAGATAGACTTTATTGTTTTTGCCACTTTATCACCTGATTATTATTTCCCGGGTTGTGGTGTGCTTTTACAAAGGGCTATGAAGATGAAAGAAATCGGTGCATTGGATGTTCGTAATCAGTGCAGTGGATTTGTATATGCTTTGAGTGTTGCAGATCAATTTATCCAAACGGGCATGTATAAAAATATCCTTGTGGTAGGAAGTGAGAAACATTCATTTGGTTTGGATTTCTCTACCCGAGGTAGGAATGTTTCTGTCATTTTTGGTGATGGTGCAGGTGCTGTGGTATTACAACCAACGGAAGACAAAGACCAAGGAATATTAAGCACGCATTTACATAGTGATGGAGAATCAGCAGAAATTCTAGCCATGTACAATCCCGGTACACACGCGAATTATTGGGGTACTAAAAACTATGCAGATTTTGATGATGCAGAAATTGCCCAAATGTTCATGAGCCACAAAATGATTGACAACGCTCAGAATTTCCCATTTATGGATGGTCCTTCCGTTTTTAAAAAAGCAGTTGTGAAGTTTCCTGAAGTAATTGTGGAAGCCTTAGCGAAAAATAATTATCGGCCTTCTGATATCAATATGCTCATTCCACACCAAGCCAATCTCAGGATCAGTCAATTTGTACAGCAAAAACTAGGCTTACAGGATTCGCAGGTGTATAATAATATTCAACAGTACGGAAATACTACTGCAGCTTCCGTTCCCATTGCTTTATGTGAAGCCTGGGAAAAAGGGCTTATTAAAAATGGAGATCTCGTTTGTTTGGCAGCATTTGGCAGTGGTTTTACTTGGGCAAGCGCATTACTGAAATGGTAGTATGAACGCTTTAACAGGATTTTACAGAAAGAAAATGCAATATTGCAGTTGTTCAAACGACTGATCCCGAAAGCAAGTCACTATTTATTCAATTAGGAGATGATGGAAAGAAAAATTGTGTACCTGGTAAATCCAATTTCGGGAACATCCAGAAAAGACGGGATCAAAAAATTAATAGAAAAAGAAAGTACCGATCGGTCGATTCCTTTTGAAATCATGCATACGAATGCTGGTGGACATTACCAGTTATTGCGTGAAAAAATCAGAGCAGAACATATTACAGATGTTGTAATCATTGGTGGTGATGGAACTGTAAATCAGGTTACCCAAGCCTTACAAGGATTACCTGTACGTTTTGGTATCATTCCATTAGGATCGGGTAATGGACTTGCATTGGCGGCACGTATTCCTACCAAACCCGAATTAGCGCTATCACTCATCTTTGAAGGGAAATCAAGACCTATTGATGCTTTTATGGTGAATGAGCATTACTCCTGTATGCTAAGTGGTATAGGCTTTGATGCGCAAGTGGCTCATGATTTTGCCAGTAAAGCTTCAAGAGGTTTATTGACGTATACCCAACAAAGTATTATTAATTATTTCAGGGCCAATCCATATCAATTTGAAATCAAGCTGGACAATTTTTCTTTTTTCTCTGATGCTTTTTTTATCAGCATCGCAAACAGTAACCAGTTTGGAAATAATTTCAAAATAGCCCCACAAGCAAGTTTACATGATGGCATGCTTGATATTGTGATTGTTCAGAAAATGAATAAAGCCAAATTACCATTTGCTATTTTGAGACAAATACGAGGAAACAACAAACTACAGCAGTTGGTAGAAGACATGACGAAGAAAAATATTCTGTATTTCCAGACTTCTTCTATTACGATTCGTAATCTCAAACATGCACCCTTACATATTGATGGGGAACCCAGGGAAACAGCAGATGAACTGAGCATTCATATCATGCCGAAGCACTTTGAATTGATACAGCCCGAATAGGATTATTTCAATAAAGCAGCTAGTCTTTTAAACTCTTTTTGATTATCAGTTGCACCCAAAGCCAAAGTGATATCTCTTTTCTCAGATGCGGTCAGGTGAAAACTCAAACTGGCAGGTGCTTCTGTGCGACTAGGCACATACTGGAAGCAAATGCGATGAAAATTATCACCATAAGCTTCTGCGCTGAATTCCAGTTGATCATGTTGGTAATAATCTTGCAGTTTGAACCAGTTATTCTGTAAGATCAAAAATGGCTTGGTAAATGTGCTGATCAAACTTCCCCCTTCTAATGGTCTATCCCAGTCGCTTAAACTCCTGTCGCGCAACTGAAGCAAAATCACTTTACTTGTGTTTTCACGTAGCCAGTCCTTGAATACATCCATAAAGCGCAAAGAGGATTCTTGTCCGAAATTATCTCTTAATCCCGCATCCATCACATCAATCACCGGATTGGTAGGCAACCAAACATTTGGAAGCACGTACGGGAATGTGGCATTCATGCGCAGTGCAGAAAGAATTCCAATATTGGTAGCATCCTGTTGAGCCAGATAACTATGAAAATCGATGGCATCGGCATCCATGACATTGATCTTATTGGTATCAGTGATTGGGCGCATCATAAAACGAGCCGGATGTGTGGCCATCAAAAGTTTTCTGCCATCTCTTGTGATCACTGCATTGAAAAACATCATCGGTATTTCAGCATTGGCTTCGGGCTTTTGGTAATCATTCAGTGTTTTATTGAGATAGCCCCTGGTATTTTCATTCAGCTTCTGCTCAAAAGCATAGCCACGATCTTTGGTGTAACGATATCCATGTGCTTTAAAAGGTTTTGCGGGACCAATCAAATCTCTGGTTATAAAAGAAGAGAATAAAGGATTCAATAAATCACGGGAGATATCTTTCAGGTATTGTTGATCCTGAAGATTGATGGATTCTCCTTGTTGCTTTCTGTAATACAACTCTCTGAAATAAGCAGCGCCCAGCATTCCGCCTGATGCCCCACTGATCAGAAAAGTTTGTTGCATCAATTTACCACCCATCATGCTATCAAGCGATTGCAGTGCATTCATTGTAAACGTGGCACTTCTGATACCCCCACCACTGGTATTGATCAAAATCATGACCGGCTTGGAGGATCCTTGTTTGGCTTTCCATTTATTCAGAATATTGATATAGACCTGTTTGTCAGCAAGCATATTACTATCGCTGGCCAATTGCATCATCGCCTCACGAGTATACTCGGGGCCTGTTTCTTTTTTATCATAACTCAATCCATAAGCTTTATTCCTAAGATCAATGAATTCATTTTGATACAGCCAGTTCACAGCTAAGTATATCAGTACAACCAATGGTATACTCCAACTATGCAGGAAGGTAGAAATGGCTCCTGCACCTGCGATTAAAATGGCAAAGAAAATAGTGATACTTGCAGCAGCGGGTAATTGAAATAATCGTGTGTCTGAGATATATCCTGTGCTAATCAAAAATACAAAGGCAATGGTAATGGCTATCACTGCAGCAAAATGGTGACGCTTAAATACGGAATCGAGAAAGTCTTGACTGTAATGTCTTACATCTCTTGGTTTTCTTAAACCAAATCGCGCACTAAAAAACCATTCTACACGAAGCTCGGGCTTGGGTTTTGGTAAAGGATTGTTTTTTGAAGCTAAGGCATAATGTACGTTAGCGGTATCAATAACCGTTGCCATACTTCTGTAAATGGTTTTATCGGCACCAAAAAAATATACAAAAGCAATGAATATCGATAAAACCAATCCCCCTGTAAAGCCCAATACCATCCACAATATGGCTTTTGTTTCAAATAATTCCTGATACCGGGCATAATCAATGGCTTTATTGAAATAGAATATCAGAAATAAAATAGGCAGTGCAGCATTATTGATGCAATACTTTAAAAATGGTTGTGCAGTTGTAGCTAGAAAACGAAAGTATTTACTGAATAAAATGAAAGTGGTAATATTCCAACTCATGATAAAGATACCCACAGCAAAACCCACAATGGCAGTACTTAGTGCAGTGATTTTTCCAAAATATTCAGGTCCCAGAAACAAAGAATCAGCTCCGAACGCACGCATAAAGCCACCGCCCACAGTAGAAAATAAGATGTACCAAAAGACAAGAAATACTTGATATTTACGAAAATGAAGCAACAGCAACTGAACGGGGAAAGAGAACCAAAAACCTATTGCGTATAGCTTCAATTTTTCCATTGGACATGCATTATGATGGATCACAGCATGGCAATCGCATCGTTGTTCAGACTGTCTTTCTTTTTGCCCGGATCACAAAGAGGGTAAACACCAATGATAGTAACAAACACATCCCGGTAAGCTGATGTAATTGTGCCATCCATTCAAATGCACCCCATTGTCCGGGTATTATCCCTGTGCTGGTCAAGATACTAAAAATCCCGAGCAGAACCTGAAGACCAGTAAGTATTAACGGTATCATTCTAATTCGATAAAACAATGGGGTACCCTTGGTTTTCCAAAGTTGGATAGACCAAATAATCATCATGATCAATAATACATAGGCGAGTCCTCTATGTATAAAATGTACCAATATTTTATTATCGATAAAATTCAATAAGAATGGTTGATGAGAAAATAAACTTGAAGGAACCCATTCTCCATTAATGGTAGGCCAAGTAGCTGCTACATTGGCAGCTTTATGTCCGGCCATTAATGCTCCATACAATAATTGAATGATCAAAACTGCAATCAGTAACAAATTTGTTTTACGTAGTGCTGGACTTTGTATCAATTGATCTTCTTTAACCAGCAATTTCAAGGCAAACCAAAAAGTATAACACAGCAAACCCAATGCAAAAATAAAATGTAAAGCGAGTCTGGTAGGTTTCACATAAACAGCATCGCCGGTTAATCCGCTAGCAACCATGATCCAGCCCACAGCGCCTTGCAGTATGCCTAAAACAAAGAGCATGATCAAAGGCTGGATCATTTCTTTTTTGAAATGTTTGCGAATGATAAACCAGATAAACCCACCTGCAAAAACCAATCCGATCAATCTGGCCCATAAACGATGAAACCATTCCCAGAAAAAAATGAATTTGAAATCATCCAATGTAAATTCAAAATTCAACAATTGGAATTGCGGGGTTTGTCGATACTTATCAAATTCTACCAGCCAAGCCTGTTCATTCAGTGGCGGTAAGGTACCGGTGATGACTTCCCATTCTGTAATCGATAAACCGCTACCCGTTAAACGGGTGATACCTCCCAAAGCCACTTGAATAACTGTCATAATCACACCTAGCAATAACCATCTTGCCACCAACTTCGAAGAATACTGATTTCCCTGCTCCATAATATCCGGCTTGAATGAGTAGCAAATTTACCGCCTTCATAAAAGGAAGCCTTATTTTGTGCATGGTATTTTATCATTATCCGGAACTTTGTTCAATTTTTAGCAAATGCTACAGTCCTCCTTTCAAGCCCAAGTAACAGAAGCCGGTTGCGATGAAGCCGGAAGGGGGTGTTATGCCGGACCCGTTTTCGCTGCAGCTGTGATACTTCCCAAAGATTTTCATCATCCAATATTGAATGACAGCAAACAATTGAATGAAAAACAAAGAGAAGCTTTACGTCCCATTATTGAAAAAGAAGCGATTGGCTGGGCAGTAGCTGCCGTAGGTGTTGCGGAAATCGATAAGATCAATATTTTAAAAGCATCATGGAAAGCCATGCATCTTGCTATTGCACAGTTACAATTATTACCCGAATTATTATTAATCGACGGTAATCGATTTACACCTTTCAAAAATATTTCACATCACTGCATTGTAAAAGGCGATGGTATTTATGCGTCAATTGCTGCTGCAAGTGTGTTGGCTAAAACGCACAGAGATGAATATATGTTGACACTGCATCAACAATATCCGCAATATGGATGGCGTAATAACAAAGGATATGGAACTGCTGAACATCGAAAAGCCATAGCGCAATATGGACTTTGTGAACATCACAGAAAAAGCTTCAATATTCTGCCGCAACAATTAGAGCTAAAATTATAAAGCATTATTCACTCCATTCACCCGCACCTTCACGTATGACTTCATAAGTATCTTGTGTGCAATCAATAACCGTAGAAGGTACCATGCCTCCTATTCCGCCATCAACAACAATGTCAACCAACTTGCCAAACTTTTCATACATGATTTCCGGGTCTGTATATTCCTCTACCATATCACCCGGTAATGAAGCAGATAAGATGGGATGACGAAGTTCTTTGACGATATGTCTGGCAATATTGTTATTGGGCACACGCAACCCGATGGTACTCTTTTTACTCTGTAAGATTTTGGGAACTTCCTTACTCGCAGGAAGAATAAAAGTATAGGGGCCGGGCAGATAATGCTTTAATAATCGGTATAAAGGGGTTGAGATACTTTTGGTGTATTGACTCAAATCACTCAGGTCATAACAAACAAAACTCAGTTGAGCTTTATTGGGATCTACTTGTTTGATACGTGCGATTCTTTCTACTGCTTTATGCTGAAAAATATCACACCCCAGACCATAAATGGTATCTGTAGGGTAAATAATAACCCCTCCTGAGAGCAGACACTCGGCAATAGTCCGAAGATGTCTTGGATTGGGATTATCGGGATGAACCTGCAGCAGCATTATTAAATATAAAGCCAATTCATGAAAAATGGAAACTTCTATCGTTTGTTGATTAAGCTTTTATTAACAAGCCATTCAACTTATTTTTGCGTAAAAGAGCAAAATGCGTTTATCGGAAGTAGATATTGTGGATACCATCACACCGGCAGATTTTAAAGCGCATTATTATCTTCCTAAACGTCCACTCGTTATTCGAGACCTTGCTAAATCTTGGCCGGCATATGATAAATGGAACTGGGATTATTTTAAAACACTAGTAGGTGACAAAAAAGTAGGTCTGTATAACAATATCAAAAGCGATGCTTATACTCCCATCAATACTGCTGATGATTATAAAACTTTTGGTGACTATATCGATATGATTCGAACCGGACCTGCTGCTTGGCGTATTTTTCTCTTCAATATTTTTGAGCATGCACCACAGCTCACCAAAGATTTTACCTGGCCGGACGAACTGATGAGTGGCTTTGTGAAAAGGTATCCTATGCTTTTTGTAGGCGGCGCCACAAGTATTACTCACATGCACTTTGATATCGATATGAGCCATATCCTGCATACACAATTTGTAGGCAGAAAGAAAGTATTACTATTTCCATTTGAAGAACAGCATAAACTTTACCGCAAACCCTTTGAAGTATTGAGTCTGGCAGATTTCAGCCATTATCACCATCAAAACGGATCACCGGATTATGATCAGTTTCCTGCATTAAAACTGGCACAAGGATTTGATGTAACACTGGAGCATGGAGATACTTTATTTATGCCTGCCGGGTACTGGCATCATATGGAATATTTAGACAGCGGATTTGCGATGAGTTTAAGAGCTATGCAATCATCTGCTTCAGGAAAACTAAAAGGAGTATGGAATTTATTCGGCATGCGCAACATTGACACTTTGATGAAAAAAACAGTTCCGCATCCTTGGTATCACTGGAAGAAGAAAAAGATATTTGAACATGCAGAAAAGGCGTTAAGAAAAGAAGGATAAAATTTATACTAAAAGAAAAA